>Ga0326727_10000371_pt1 | contig 187469 bp, 165 predicted proteins | sample MB2enrmetagenome_FD_207643 | JGI IMG/M metagenome (GOLD analysis project Ga0326727, IMG submission 207643) | Lab enriched peat soil microbial communities from McLean, Ithaca, NY, United States - MB29MY | ecosystem: Environmental > Terrestrial > Soil > Wetlands > Peat | place: USA: New York... | reverse complement strand
CCAAGGGCAGCGACGGTGACAACGGCGCCGACGGCGCGCACGGGGTGAACGGGGTGTCCTCGGGGCAGGACGGTACCGAGGGCCAGCCCGGCCAGCCCGGCGGGGACGGGACAAACGGGACGGACGGTAGCCCCGCCGCCGACGGTGGCGACGGCCAGGGCGGCGCCATCTACGTGGCCGCTGGCGCAAAGCTCACGCTTGCCGGCGACACCTTCAAGGCCAACACCGCCACCGGCGGGGCCGGTGGGGCCGGCGGCAAGGGCGGCACCGGCGGCAATGGCGGCAATGGCGGCTCTGGCGGCAAGGGCGGTAATGGAGGCAACGGAGTTGAGGGCGGTGGGTCCGGCGGCAACGGCGCAGACGGTGGCATCGCTGGCGTTGGGGGCAACGGCGCCAAGGGCGGGGCCGGCGGGGCTGGCGGCGACGGAGGCGACGGCCAGGGCGGTGCGATCTGCAGCGAGGGCACGCTCGTGGTCGTGAGTTCAGTCTTCCAGGGCAACGCGGCCAAGGGTGGGGCCGGCGGCAGTGGTGGTGCCGGCGGGGCCGGCGGGGCCGGTGGCACAGGCGGCGTTGGCGGTTACGGCGGCGGCCAGGGACTGAGCTTGACCCCGAGCTCTTACGGTAAGGCCGGGAACGGGGCCGACGCGGGTACGAGTGGTGCTGGGGGTGAGGGCGGCAACGGCGAGGGCGCTGGCGATGGTGGCAAGGGCGAGGGCGGAGCGGTCTACTCGGCCGGCAAGCTGACCGTCCTCGCTTCGACGTTCAGCCTCAACGGCGCCACTGGTGGGGCTGGTGGCAAGGCCGGTGCGGGTGGGGCCGGGGGCGAGGGCCTAGGCGAAGACGCCGACGGCGGCAATGCAGGCGGCAACCTTGGCCCGGCCACCAACAGCTCAGGCACCGGCGGCAACAGCGGCCAGGGCGGTGGCGCCGGCGACGGCGACCAGGGCGGTGGCGGCGGCGACGCTCATGGCGGCGCGATCTACAGCACGGGCCCAGCGACAGTCGGGACGACCTCTTTCAAGTCCGACAGCGCGGTGGGTGGCGCGGGGCAGCCCGGCGGCCAGGGCGGCCAGGGCGGCGCAGGCGGCGGGGGCGGCATGGGCGGCATAGGCGGTGGCGGCGTCCTCCCGTACAGCGCGGGGGGAGACGGCGGCAATGGCGGCGACGGCGGCGACGGCGGCGACGGTGGCCACGGTGGCGCTGCCGGCAGCAGCTCTGGCGGCGCCATCTACGCCAAGGCGCTCTCGGTCAGTGCCCCCAGCTTCTCCGCAGACGCCGTGAGCATCGGCTCCCCCGGCTCGCCGGGCGCCGGCGGTGCCGGCGGCCAGGGCGGTCAGGGCGGCGCGGGCGGCAATGGCATGCCGGCCGGCAAGGACGGCTCGGTTGGTGAAGCCGGCAAGGCGGGCGACGCCGGCAGCCCCGGCATCAAAGGCTCGTCCAAGCTCCCTGACACCGACGCGCCCACTTTCGGCGTCAATGCGCTGACCGTCAGCCCGGGCAATCTCAAGGCGGCTACCGATGGGGCCGCCTACTCGGCGTCGCTATCGGCAAGCGGCGGCACGCCGCCTTACACCTGGGCCGTCTTTGGGCTCCCGCCCGGCCTGAGCGCGAGCGGGGCAGCGCTCAGCGGCACCCCCACGACTAAGGGCGCGTTCACGGTCGTAGCTCTGGTCACCGACTCGGCTCAGCCGACCGCGCGCTTCGGGAGCCACGCGTACACGCTGAAGGTCACCTGACTTGCTGTGCCGTTGCTCCGCGGGCAGCTTCACTGCTCGGCGCAGCTCGCTGGCCTGACGCCCCCACGCTCGGGCGGATCTTCAGGTCATCGAGTTCAATGCCGTTCCGGTGCTGCTCAGCCGCGACGCCCTCGCCAGGCGTCAAGTCCCCAGTCGGAGAATGATGTCGTCGGCCCTCCGAAGCGAACTCCCACCTCGCTCTCTTCCTAATGTGAGCGACACTTAGCCAGCCATGGCAGGAGCGACATAGCGTCTCATCTGGGCGGTCCCGACGACGGGCTCGGCGGACCAGCGGCTGGCCAGATCGGCGTTCCTGACAATATGTGGGTCGGGCCTCCGCCCGGCGGTTGAGGGACCCTGGTGGTCTCTAGCCCAGAAGGAGGTCTTCACGCGTTGTACGTAGGTTTGGACGTCCACCGTCGCCGGGCACAGGTCTCGGTCATGGACGAGGGCGGGTGCCCGTGGCCATGTAAAGCTACCCGCGTATGGCCAAGTCGTGTCCCCACTCGTGGCCGACTGAACGCCCCACCCCCTCTTTGAGTATCCACCAAAGGTGGCCCTCCGGGCGGCCACGGTGTCGGTAGCCAATCCGCACCGACCACCCGGAGGGCAGTCCATTGAAGACCGAGAGGGAAGACATGGACATGATCGCCGCGTTCAACGACGTAGGCAACTATAGAGGGGCTGCAGCCATCTGCGGCGTGGACCACAAGACCGTCCAGCGAGCGCTGGCCCGGGACGCCTGGCGAGCTGGCCGGGGCCCGGGGGCCGCCCGGCGCCACAACTACGACGTCGTGGCCGACGTGGTGGCCAAGCGGGTGGCCGGCACCTCGGCCCGCATATCGGCCAAGCGCCTGCTGTCGGAAGCCGTGGCCGCCGGCTATGCCGGCTCGGCCGGCAACTTCAGGCGCCTGGTGGCCAGGGCCAAGCAGGCCTGGCGGGCCGATAACCACCGGGGCCGCCGCCCCGGGGGTGTGGGCACCGGGCGAGGTGCTCGTCATCGACTGGGGCACTGAAGCCGGCCTGCACATCTTCTGTGCCGTCATGGCGTTCTCACGTTGGCGCTTCGTGCGTTTTGCCAGCGACGAAAAGGCAAGTACCACCTTGAGATGCTGGCCCGTTGCTTCGAGGCCCTGGGCGGGGTGCCCAAGGTGGTGCTGGGCGACCGCATGGGGTGCCTCAAAGGTGGCGTGGTCGCCAACGTGGTGGTGCCGACGCCGGCGTACGTGCGCTTTGCCAGTTCCTATGGTTCCAGGCCGGACTTCTGCCAGGGGCACGACCCGGAATCGAAGGCCTGTGCAACTGACTGCTCTTTGTTCGTTGGGTCTGTAACAAAAACATCGCGGGCTTCGGCGCGAGCGGCTTTTGGCCTCACTCCGCCTCCAGCGTCTTTACGATGCCGGCCTCCACCATCTCATGGGTGATGGTGCGCGCTAGGCCCAGCCGGGGCTCGTCGGTCAAGCCTTCCAGGCGCTTCTCAACGAACACTAGGACATCCTAGCAACGCCCTGGCTAGGTCGAACGCGGCCGAAATGGCGTGGGCGCGGAGGGGGTCGAACCCTCATGCTCTGAGGCGGCAGGGTTTAAGCCCGCTGTGTCTACCGATTTCACCACGCGCCCTGGCTGGATATCTACGGTCTGCTGGTCCTCTCTCCAACCTCCTCTCGCTCCCTTGGACCCAATTTAGACTCAAACTCAGCTAGACTGTGCGCCGTGACAGCTGCCACGACCCAGATGGACAAACCCAAGCGCCGTGCCCACGGTACGGGGTCGCTGAAAGAGGTGTCGACGGGTCACTGGAAACTCAGGGTACGCGATCCTGCCACGAGCCGTCAGGTCTACAAGACGTTCATCGCCACCGGTAGGCGAGAGGCGAACCGGGCCTTGGCCGACTTCGCCGCCGAGGTCCGAGCCGGAAAGTTCAAGCCAGCAAGAGCACAGAAGGCCGAGGCCAAGGCGCTGGCCCAGCTACCAGAGACCCCCTCTGAGCGCACCCTGGGCCAGCTCCTAGACGAGTGGCTGGCGCACCGCCAGAGCCTTGGCCTCTCGCCGACCACCCTCCGCGGCTACCAGCGGATGGCCAAGCGCATTCAAGCCGATCCCGTGGCGGGCACGGCCCTGTCAGCGCTCGAGCCCTTCGACCTTGACGCGCTCTACGGACGGCTTACAGCCGAGGGCAAGGGGCCGCGCACCGTCAAGCACCACCATGGAGTGGTCAGCAGCGCTCTGGGCCAGGCCCGCAAGTGGCGCTGGGTGCGCGAGAACGTGGCCGAGCTGGCCAGCGTGCCGAAGGTCCCCAAACCAGACATACAGCCACCGTCCATCGAACACTTGGGTGCTCTCGTGGCTGCCATCTCCGGACGCTCCCCTGACCTGGGTTCACTCACCCTGTTCGCGTTCCTCACCGGTTGTCGGCGGGGCGAGCTGTGCGGGCTGCGCTGGGAAGACGTTGACTGGGACGCTCACAGCCTGAGGGTCGCTCGCAGCGTTTGGGAACTGGGCGGCAAGACGGGGCTGAAGACGACCAAGTCCGACCGGGTGCGGACGATCCCTCTGGACGATCTCGCGATGACGCTGCTGCGGGCTTGTTGGGACCAAGCGATGGACCGGGCTCTGCGCGCCCGCGTCCCCCTGCCGACCGACCCAGCGCTCGAAGGCGCGCCCACCCTGCCGTCCTCGTGGTACATCTGGTCGTCTCGTGTAAGCGGGGACAGCTGGCGCACGCCGGACAGTGTTAGCAGGGGGTTTGCCAGGGCCTGCCAGGAACTGGACGCTGCTGCCCTCAAGGGTGCCATAGACCAGAAGTTCGACTACCGCTTCCATGACCTGCGGCATATGTGTGCCACACAGATGGTGGCCATGGGCGTGGACGTGGTGACCGGTTCGGCCCGCCTGGGCCATTCCGTGCCGAGCACCTTCACCAACATGTATGCCCATGGGCTGTCAGAGGCGGCCAAACAAGCGGCTGTTGGCCTCGGCCAATTGGCAAGGGTGGCTCTGCCTCAAGCCGCCTCGAACTCGTAAGGGACTCCCAAATCGTCCAGCAGGCGTACCGTGGGGATCTGCCAGTGCTCCCCGCTCCGCGCTTTCCTGGGCATGGCCGGGATGCGGCCCTTTTCTAGATCGTCCCTGATAGCCTGTGCCGTTTTCTTTGTCCCGGTCAACTGCCGGTACTCAGCGACGGTCAGTGTGAGGGGCCAAGCCCGTCCGCCGGGGGTGCGTACTGCGAGCCCCCCTTGGGTGATCCTCGTCATAAGCCAAGTCCTTCTACGTCCGCGCTATTTCGGCGAAGGCTTCTATCCCCGCCTCCCTCTAAGTAAAGGCCGAAGTAGCTTTCGCGTTTCTCGGTTCCCTCGATAAGTGTGCTCTGTTTACTCCAGGGGCTCAGGAGTCCGGCCGCCGCAGGCCGTCTTCCGACAGTCCGTAGCCCGCCCCTATCGCTACTGCCTTCCTTGTTCTCCGGGGCCTGGTTGCATTCGCATGGCGCTTGCGGGGAGGGCCACGGCACAAAGCAACAGGCCCGGGCGGGAACGAGTTCGCAGTGAGCGAGCACGAACATTGTCAACGGGTCGCCGAAGGCTACGAACCGTTCACCCTGGAAAGAGATGCGCGGAGGCGCCACCCCTTGATGTTGAGCCGGTTTGCTGCGCGGCTCACATATCGATATTTCGCTCAAGAGATTGATGGCTAAATATGACCTTTGCGGGCTGGGGCGAAGTCGCGAGGACGCCCGCTAATTGTCTTGCCAACCACCCTGTGGGTGCCGAAGACATCGTCCAGGCTCTCGACCAGGACTTTGTTCGGTGTGGCTGTGACGACCAAGATGGATCGTGGCCCTCTCGTTCCTCTATGTTGCCTTCGTCCGCCTCCTCCAGTTGCTCCGTCTTTCACGGCGCCGGGAAGAAGAACTGGCCATCGAGGTGGTCATGCTCCGCCATGAGGTCGCAGTCTTGCGCCGCCAGGTCGCTAGGCCCGCGCTGCGGCCATCGGACCGCGCGGTCCCGGCGGGGTTGAGCCGGCTCTTGTCGGCTGCTCGGCGGGGACGTTTCTTCGTCCGCCCCGAGACCCTTATGCGATGGCACCGTGAACTGGTGCGACGGCACTGGGCCTGCTCGCAGCGACGGCTTGGGCGACCAGCGCTCCCGACTGGCACGGTCTCAAGGGTCCTTCGGCTGGCGACAGAGAACCCGAACTGGGCTACCGGCGGGCCCAGGGGGAACTGGCCAAGATGGGTGCCAAGCTTGCGCCCTCGAGCGTCTGGGCGGTACTTCGCAGCCACGACATCGAGCCGGCCCCCCGGCGGTCCGGCCTGACTTGGGCAGAGTTCCTGCGAGCCCAGGCGACGACGGTGCTTGCTTGCGACTTCTTCACCGTCGGCACGGTCTTGCTCCAACGCCTCTACGCGCCGTTCTTCATCGAGGTCGGTACACGGACGGTCTACCTATCGGGCGTGACCGCCAACCCAGTGGGGGAGTGGGTGGCCCAACAAGCCCGCAACTTGAGCGCCCGGCTCTCCGGCCGCTCTCAGGCTGTCAAGTACCTTGTCCGTGACCGGGGCACCAAGTTCACCGCCAGCTTCGAGGAGGTGTTCCGCTCTGACGGCGCCAAGGTCATCAAAACACCCGTGCGGTCCCCGAGAGCGAACGCGTTCGCTGAGAGGTTCGTCGGGACAGCACGGAGAGAGTGCCTCGACCGGCTCCTTATCTTCAGCAGCCGTCATCTGGAGCAAGTCCTCACTGCGTACGTCGGGCACTACAACGAGCACCGTCCGCACCGCTCCCTCGGCCAACGCTCGCCTCAGCAGGAGACAGGGCCCGCCCCAGTGAGCCTCGTCTACCCCGGGCGCCTTCGACGACGCGACCGACTTGGAGGCTTGGTCCATGAGTACGAACTGGCTGTTTGAACTCGCAAATCGAGTTTTCGGCACGCACAGGGTCAGGTCGTGGAAGTAGTGGAGGTAGTGGTGGGCCCGGAGACGGCCGCGACGCTCTTGGTGTAGTAGAGCATGTCCCTCAGGGCTGCGGAGGCTGTAGCCGCGGTCAAGCTACCGGAGAAGGTCGGCACCCCGGCTTCGCTGTAAATGGTTGCGCCGGTCGGGGGATTGGCCTCGCTGACCTCAAATGTCATGAGCTTGCCCCCGGTGCTCGCCCCTTCGATCCTTACTCCCCAAGACTTAGAGAACTGCACGCCTCCCGGAGCGATCCGCTCGGCTGCCAGTACGGCCTGGTAAGCGCTGTAACTGCTGGTCAAAAGCATCGACAGGTATTGCTGCACCGCCTTGGCACTCGCCGCCTGTTGAGCTGGGGATCCCTGCAGGAACGCCGAAGTCGGCGCTTCAACCCAAGTGATCACGAGGCCTGTACCAGCGGGCGACTGAGAAGCGGTGGAAGCGGTGAGCACAGCGACGGCGCTGCCCTGGGCCGTGACCGTGGCCTTGCCCGGGATCTTGGCGAGCATCTGTAGCTCCGCCTTCCCGTAGGTCCCGCTTAGTGGCACCGGTACATCGGTTACTTGCACACTGAACCCGTTGACATCTCTGAATATGGTCTCCATATTCAGAGTTACCCCACCCAAGGCAGCGCCGTAGGCGCTGCTGGTCGGGCTGGCGTCGGCGAAAACCAGCGAGGACGACGACGACGTGGCCGTAAGTACGAGCGTCTCCTGGGCCCAACCCATTGACGTCTCGGTGTGGCCCTTCGTACTGAAGGTGAGGCTGTCGACGAGCTTGCCGTCCCAAAGGACGTGCATCGCTCTTGTCGGGCCGGCGTAGCCCGGGTTAGCCCCCGTTGCCCACCACCCGAGGAGGTAGCGCGCACCGGCCTGGGTGGGCACGGATTGCGCCAACGTGCCAGGCGAGGAGCCGGCCAGGTCGATTGACTGCGTGTACCGAGGGGGCTGCTGCCAGTGCTGGGCTCCAACGACGAAGACGCCGCCATTGCCGATGGTCCAGCCCCTGATCGCCGTGGCACCCGCAGCATATTGTGCGTAGGTCCCGCCCGGGACTGCCGGCACCGAAAAGCCACCGTTGATGATGAGGTCTTTCCCCGTGACGACGCCAGCACCGGTGCCTGAAGTGACGGCGGCGGCATACCCGGGCAGCACGAGGAGCCCTGCTGCCGCTAGGACGCACACCCGGACAGGGATCCAGCTTGTGACCTTCATGGAACACCTCTCCTTCTCGCTAGAAGACGGCTCTTTGGGCACGAGGCAACGTCAGGCAAGCTGACATCATAAGGCCGACTCCTGGCTTCTTCAATGCCGTGTCCAGCATGTTCTATGCCTCCTGTAGCGGGGTGAACCGAACGCATGCGCCCTTGGACTGCCGGTGATGCCGACGCCACCCCCCTCCTGCTGGGCCCTTGTGTTCTCACCTGCCATCCGCGCCACAGTGCCCGATCTGCGTCTACGCGGCCTGCAGCTCCTGACCGCCCGACGAAGTACGGATCGACGGGTCGGCGCTTACGAGACCGAGCCCCAGACGGCGACATAAATGCTCGACACCGCCGCCCGAGTCCGCAGTTTCCATGGTGTACTGAGGCCTGCGAGCCGGCCAACGCTGGACTTTGCAGACGACGCGCTGGCTTAGTTCAGCGCCATGGAGCTAAGCACGCGTGCCGCCGTCTGGGCATCGCCGAGGCCGACCTGCACCTGGACGGGGATCGAGCGTCCTGGCACCTCGACTTCGACGACGAGCACCGAGAAGGGAGCAGAAAGATCTACGAAGGCGTGCAGCCTGTTGACGCGCAGCAGCGGTGCGCCTCGCGGCACCCTGTTGGGGACCTTCGGGTTCCCGGCGTGGACGACGAGGCCGTCCCTGGCGGTGGTGCCAGCGAAACCGGCACAACTCGGGGTGTGCCAGTCTGTATCGGAATCAAGCACGACGGGGGTCGGCCCCTGCAAAGCAGGGTTACTGGCCAAGAGGGGGCACCAGAGCGCCAAGTCGTACCTGCTCACTGCCCACTCCCGCGGCACGCTGAACCTCAGGCCCGCGAAGCCGACCCGTTTCCATGACGCCGGGGGTCTTGCACGGTGCATGGCCATGACGCGCTCGCGGACCGAAGGACCGATGCTGTCGAGCACCGTGGTGGCGTCAGGCCCAGTGGCCATAAGCTCCACGCCGAGGGACGGCACCAGGTACCCGCTCCCCGAGACGGGCCGGTGGAGTGCAACCTCATAGAAGGCAATGCCGTTGTGGGAGCTCTTGGGCAGTGTCGCGTACGGGGGCACACGCGCGGGTAATGGCCCAAGGCGGACCAAGTTGGGGGCGTAATCCTGCGCACCAGGGCCAAGGGTCTCCCCGTTGCACCAGACAGATGACCCGAAGGGACCGAGCAGCACGACCCCGGGCACGGTGAAGCTGGTCGTGCCGGGGCTCCCCCCGCACTGGTCCACGCCCGGGGACAGGCGAGCTCGGCCGGAGCCGGAGATCACGGTTACGTGCCCGTCACACGGACGATCGTTGGCGGACGCGGTCGCCTACGAGACGTTCCGCCAGGTAGAAGGCGTAGTGCCACCCGTGTACGGGCCTATGTAACGCCAACCCCTGTCTGTGCAACGGCGCACACCACCACAGTGACGCTGGTCCACGAGTACTGGTCGACGATCGGCCACGGCGGCACCCTCCTCGTCGAGCGACACCGATCGCCTGGTCGCCCCTGTTCACCTTGCGTGGCTAGGCTCCCACAATTGGTCTAGACCATTGGACTCAATTCTTACTCAAACCGAGCTACCTTTGGCTTTGCTGAGCTACTCCCGGCTGCTAAGCCCTTCCGGTCATGCCCCCTCTGACCTGCGGTGTTCTTTGCTGAGCCAGCCTCGCGAACCCCCTACTACCCGCCATGTGGCGAGGTTTAGGCCCGCTGTGCCTACCGATTTCACCACGCGCCCTCGCTGGACTGCCTGGACGGCACAAGTCTATGACCGGCCCATGGAGGCAGGTGGGCGTCCTACCGGGTGAGGCGCCAAAGGGTGCTGATAGCTTGGCAGGGTGGCAGTCGTCGCCGCGCTGGCGGCCGCTTTCTTCTATGCGTTGGCTTCAGTCCTCCAGCAGTGGGAGGCTGAGCGCCAACCGGCTCACAGGGCTTTGCGCCCGAGCCTCGTGGCGAGGCTGGCAATGCGGCCGCGCTGGGTAACCGGCCTCCTGTTCGACATTGGCGGTTACGCGCTGCAATGGGTGGCACTGGCGCTCGGCTCATTAGTGGTCGTGCAGCCGTTGCTTGTCGTCGGGCTGCTCTTCGCCCTCCCGATGAAAGCTCGGCTTTCGCCCTACCGGATGCACGGTTGGGACTGGACCGGCGCTCTTTTGACTACCGCAGGCTTGGCCGTTTTCCTGGTCGTCAGCCAGCCCGCGGTGGGCCACCCCAACGTAAGGCCGGTCGTGTGGACGCTGTTGCTGTGCGCCGCCGCCGGCCTGGCCACTTTCCTCGTCGTCATAGGGCGGGAAAGCGGTCCCAGGTTGAAAGCCATGGCGTACGGCACTGCCGGCGGAGTCGTCTATGGCGTTTGCGCCGCTCTGACCAAGACATGCGCCCACCTCTTGTCGCTCGGCGTAGGGCACTTGCTTGGCAGCTGGCAGGCTTACGCGGTCGCTCTGGGCGGCCTCACCGGGATGGTCCTGGCGCAGAGCGCCTTCCAGGCCGGACCTTTGGACGCTTCATTGCCGGCGCTTTCGGCTGCAGACCCGGTGATCAGCGTCGTCATCGGCGCGGTTGCTTTTGGTGAAGCCGTGCGTAGCGGCATGCTGGCTACGACGCTCGAGGTGGTCTCTTTGTCAGCGGTGGTTGTCGGCATCTTCATGATCGGCCACATCGAAGCCGTAAGTGCAGCCCAGGGACGTGACCATAAGTCCGGCCACCCCCAGGAGGCCGTGTAGGGCGAGCCCGGCGCCCGATTATGGGTGCCGGCGAGTGCCGGCGAGTGCGGGCGAGTGCATACCTCAGCCGGGCCGCCCTCCGCCCAGGAGGCTGAGCTCGTAGATGCTCTGGACCATTACGTCCTCGCCGGTTTCGGGAGCATCGACCATGTAGCCGTTGCCGACGTACATCCCGACGTGGTAGACGTCGGTCGGGGTGCCGAAGAACACCAGATCGCCTGGCTCCAGGCCTGCAATCGCGATCCGGGTCGTGAGGTCGTACTGGTCCTGCGCCGAGTGCGGCAGCGCCACGCCGGCTGCGCCCCAGGCCGTCATCGTCAATCCCGAACAGTCATAGCTGTTGGGGCCTGCGCCGCCCCACTGGTAGGGCTTGCCGACCTGAGACTCCGCAATCGTCACCGCGACCTGCCATCCCGGGGCAGGAGCATTTGTGGCCGAGCCGGTCGCGAGAGGAGCCAATGGGCTGGTGGCAGTCGTTGTACTGGGAGCGGTGCTGAGCGTTGACGTGGTTGTGCTGAGCCCGGACGTGAACGTGCTGGCGGCCAGGGGTGCAGTCGTCGTGGCCGCGGGTGCGGCCACCGTGGGAGCGCTGCTCGACCCGGGGAACGAAGTGCTCGTCGTCCCCACGGGTGCCGCGGGCAATGGGACGGCCGTCGAGCTCGAAGCCAGCCCTGCGGTCATCTCTGGGACCGTGCTACGGGGGTCACTGGTACCTGTGCTCGCCACCGCCGTGGTCGGCACGGACGTGCTAGTGGTGCTGGTGGTCGGAACGGACGTGCTGGTGCTGCTGGTGCTGCTGGTGGTCGGAACGGACGTGCTGGTGGTGCTGGTGCTGCTGGTGGTCGGAACGGACGTGCTGGTGGTGCTGGTGGTGCTGGTGGTGCTGGTGGTGGTCGGAACGGACGTGCTGGTGGTGCTGGTGGTCGGAACGGACGTGCTGGCGGTGCTGCTTGACGAGACAGAGGTCGGCGTCGGCGAGGTTCGCGATGAAGGCTGCGCGGATGTCGACCGGGGCAGCTGGCCTGTGCTGGCCAGGATGGCCTTCTCCTGGGCCACCTGGGCAGCCTGCTGCTGTTCCTGGACCTCGGCCAGCGCAATGGCCAGGTCGCCTTTGACCGTCGAGAGGAGCCTGTGCAGCGACGACTGTTCGGCGCTGGCAGCAGCCCGGTCGGCAGCGAGCTGTCCCCATACCGCCCGCGCCAGGGCCCTCTGGCGCGACAGCGCCGAAACGAGACCGCGGTCCTTGTCCAGGGCATCCTGGAACTGGTCGGTGATGGACTGTTCCTTACTGACGACGGCCTCAGCGTAGGCCGTCACGACGTACGGGCTGTTGTCCCCGGCGATGGCTGGGTAAAGAGCACTAGGGCCGCCGTTCGCGTAGGCCGCGACTGCCTCCGCCACGAGCAGCGCTGTGGCGCTTGTCAGTTGCCGGGCAGCCGACCTGGAGGCGAGCTCGGTTATGCGGAGCACGGTGGCGAGCTGCGCAGACCGGACGCCTTGGGCGTCCGCCCGTTCCGCGAGCTTGGCCAGCAGCACGCTGTTGGCCTGCAGCTTGGCGGCGATCTGCAGGGCTCGCGCCCGATCGTGGGCGACTTGGGCTTGCGCCGCGCGGGCGCCCGGTGCAGCGCCCAACGGCCCAGTGCCGACCATCCCCCCTGTGGGGGCGCGCCCAACGGCACCGTTCACGCCGAGCGTGGTGGTGGGAGCCGCGGCGACGACGGGGGCTCCTGCCACTGGAAGCATCACGGCTCCGAACAGCGCCAGCGCCGCAGGGATCAGGGTTCCTCGGGCTGGCGTCCTGCGGGCCGACGCGGCGCGAGCGGCGGTCCAGACAAGCGTCCTCCCAGCCAGGCCCGATAGCCGTCGGAGGGTTAGCTCAGCCAACGCCGAATCCCCTTTTCGCTCACCAGTCACTCTAGTCACTCTGGTCCCAGGTGCCGGCGCCCGGAGCGGGCCAATCGCCCGAGCGCCGAGGCGTCATCAGAGGTAGGTTGCACCCGATGACTGACATTGACCCCATCATCGACAAGCCCGGGCCAGGGCAACAGTCCGGCTACCGGGTCGAGCACGACTCCATGGGCGAGGTGCGCGTGCCTGCCGCAGCCAAGTGGCAAGCCCAGACGCAGCGTGCCGTTGACAACTTCCCCGTGTCCGGGCAGCGCATTGAGCGTTCCCTCGTCCGGGGCCTGGCCCTCCTCAAGAGGGCTGCAGCCCTGGAAAATGCGGCCCTTGGTGTGATCGGTGCCGACGTGGCGGGTGCCATTGCCGAGGTGGCCCTCGAAGTGGCTGACGGCAAATGGGACGAGGAGTTCCCGGTCGACGTCTACCAGACCGGCTCGGGTACGTCGTCCAACATGAACATGAACGAGGTGCTGGCTACGCTGGCCGGCGAGCGCCTGGGCCGGCGTGTCCATCCCAATGACCAGGTGAACGCCTCCCAGTCGTCCAACGACATGTTTCCCTCGGCCATCCACGTGGCCGCTACGGCGGAGATATCCGGCACTCTCATCCCTGGTCTCGACCACCTGGCCGTAGTGTTGCGGGAGAAATCGCGCCAGTTCGCCGGTGTGGTCAAGGCCGGCCGCACCCACCTGATGGACGCGACGCCAGTCACCCTGGGCCAGGAGATGGGCGGTTACGCGGCAGCGGTGGAGCATGGGATCGAGCGCCTCTCCGCTTGCCTGGCCCGGGTCGGGGAGCTGCCCCTGGGAGGCACGGCGGTAGGCACGGGCCTCAACGCCCCTCCCGGCTTCGCCGAGCGGGTCGTAACAAGGCTGGCGAGCGAGCTGGGCCTGCCTTTGCGGGAAGCCAGGGACCACTTCGAGGCCCAGGGCTCTCGTGATGCCCTAGTCGAGGCATCGGGTGCGCTGCGCACCGTGGCTGTTTCGCTCTACAAGTGCGCCACCGACATCCGCTGGATGGGCAGCGGTCCTCGTGCTGGCCTGGCGGAGGTCCACATACCGGATCTCCAGCCCGGTAGTTCGATAATGCCCGGGAAAGTAAACCCGGTGATCCCCGAGGCCGTGTCCCAGGTAGTGGCACAGGTTATTGGCAACGACGCTTCCATAGCTTTTGCCGGGGCGGCGGGCAATTTCGAGCTCAACGTCATGTTGCCCGTGATCGCCCGCAACCTTCTCGAATCGACCCGTCTCCTCGCCAACGTGAGCTGCCTTTTCGCTGACCGCTGCATCGAGGGCCTGGAAGCAGATGTCGAGCGTTGCCGCACCTACGCCCTTTCCTCGCCCGCCATAGTCACGGCCTTGAACCCCTATATCGGTTACGAAAAGGCTGCCAAGGTGGTGAAACAAGCTCTGGCCGAGGGCAAGGACCTGCGCTCCGTTGTGCTCGAGAACGGGCTTCTCAGTGAAGCAGAGGTCGATCGCGCCCTGGACGTCGAAGCGATGACCAGGGGTGGCATCGTCAAGTGACTCCTGTCGAAGCAGGCAAGGTCCCGGCGCCGCCCGCGGTCCCCGGAGGGGCCTGGTTCCACGTGTTCGTCCTGTTGCACATAATCTGCGCCGTCGGCGGCTTCGGTGCCCTGTTCTACCGCTCGTTCGTCCTCGACATCGCCCGTCGGCGCGGTGACGCGGCCGCCGCCGGTGTCCTGGCTGTTTACGGCCAGGTTTGTCAAATTGCCGAGGTCCTGGTCTATGGCGTTGTGATCTTCGGGGCCGCGGCCATCGGGGCCAGTGGCAACCGGAGCGGCTTCAACAAGCCCTGGGTGTTCGCCTCGCTTGGGATTGTCGTGGTCATGGTGGGTGTCCTGCACGGCCTTGTGCGCCCCGCCGAATGCCGTTACCGCCAGGCAATGCTGGAACTGGCGCAAATGCCGTCGGTCGCCCCGCCGGCCCGGCCACCGCAAATGGCCGAACTCGACCGTCAGTACCGGCGCATCGGCGCCGGTATGGGCACCTTCAACATCCTGTTGCTCGTCGTGTTGTACCTGATGGTTTTCAAGCCCTAGCGGTCTTGTCCTTCGTCACCAAGAGGGACGTCGGCGCAGCGGCGCTGGCTCAAAGCACGCGACGGGCCGCCGGGGACGCCTTGACCACGAAGCAGTTGGGGGGCGCAAAACCCTTAGCCGCGAACGACCGCTCGACGGCTGACTGGATGTCGTTGAGACGTCCCTGCTCGCCGAGCACAATAGCCGAACCACCGAAACCGCCGCCGGTCATGCGCGCTCCGAGAGCTCCCGCAGCAGTGGCGGAATCCACGACGGTGTCAAGCTCGGCACATGAAACGTCGAAGTCATCGCGCAGCGACACGTGCCCGGCCAATAGCACGGGACCGACAGCACCGAGGTCCCCTGCTCGCAGAAGACGGACTGTGTCGAGCACTCTGGCCTGTTCGGTGAAGACGTGGCGGGCACGCTTCCGGACCTCACCATCCCAGAGTTCTTCCAGGGAGCTCAGGCACCGTTCGAACTGGTCCGGCGGCACGTCGCGCAAGGCGCGGACCCCTAGGGCGCGGGCTGCGACTTCGCATGCCTCGCGTCGCCTCGCGTACCCCGAGGTGCCGTGCTCGTGCTTGACCCTCGTGTCGACGACGAGAAGCCCGAGGCCGGCTGCGCTCATGTCGAAGGGCACCTGCACTACGCCCAGCGTCCGGGTGTCGAGCAAGAGAGCGTGGGCGTCGGTGCTGCACATGGACGCCGCCTGGTCCATGATGCCGCACGGCACCCCGACGAACTCGTTCTCGGCCTTCCTGGCCATCTGCGCCAGCTCCATCGGTGTGAGGTCGATCCCCGAAAGCGTGCACAGTACCGCTGCGACGCTGCACTCGAGCGCGGCGGAGGACGAGAGCCCGGAGCCAACGGGGACGTCGCTTGATATCAGGAGATCCGCACCCGTGACGGTGTAGCCCGACGCTTCCAGGGCGAACGCGACGGCAGCCGGGTAAGCAGCCCAACCCTCCGGCATGGCCCGTCCGTCGAGATGTACCGTGACCGGTGCACCGCCACCGCCGACGTCCTGTAGCGAGCGCATCACGAGGGCTCTGTCCGGACGCGGGGCCGCCATCGTGTGCGTCGCCTGCGGGATGGCGATCGGCAGCACGAAACTCTCGTTGAGGTCCATGTACTCGCCGATGATGTTCACGCGGCCCGGTGCCCTCCAGCACACGTCCGGAGTGCGGTGGTAACTCTCCTCGAACTCGCGCGCCAGGTCGCTGCTGCTTGCCCGCCTCGCTTGATTGCCGAGATTGTGTGACGAGACGTCTCGCGCGGGGCTCATGGTGGTCCTCCTAGCTCAGTGCCGTGCAAGTTGGTAGGTAATCCTTTACTGGTTGGCCAGCACACTCAGATTCCGGCCTTCGACCGGCAACTCCCCCTCGACCCTGGCTTCCGTCAAACCTATCACAGGGCTCGAAGGGCACCCGGTCCTCCAATAGCGCCGACGCGTGCCCCAGAGTTGCCGAATCCTCAGCTATCAAGCCGCGAAGTAGCCAATGAAGCGTCTTTGCTTTGACGAACTTGATGGGTAGGGTCGGGACAACAAAGACAACCGATCCGCCGTTCGGGAGCCGGTGTTACCGGAACGCTAAGCTGAGGTTTCGGTCAGGAAGGGGCGACGAATGCTCAAGCGTGCTGGCGCGTCTGTGAGAACGATTACTCAACCTCTGAGACCACAGGTCCGGCACCCCATCGAGATGGTTTCGGTCGATCTCGGTGCTCAGAGCGGCCGGGTCGCCCTCGGCAGCTTCGACGGGCGGCGCCTCGAGGTCAGCGAGGTCCACCGGTTCCCGAACGTCCCGGTCAGAGTGCACGACAGGTTGCAGTGGGACGCCCTGCAGCTGTACGCCGGCGTACTCGACGGCATGCGCGCCGCGACGCGCCAAAGCGGGACGTCCGTCGTCTCCGTTGCGGTGGACGGCTGGGGGGTCGACTTTGCCCTGCTGGACCGGTCCGGGCGCCTGCTGCAGAACCCCGTTCATTACCGCGACAGGCGTACGGAAAGCGCATTTCGCGAGGTCTGTGCCCAGGTGCCGGCCCGCCAGCTCTTCGCCAGGACAGGGATCCAGTTGATGCCGATCAACACCATCTACCAGCTTTGGTCGATGGTGGCCGGTCAGGACCCAGTGCTCGATGTGGCAAAGGACCTGCTCCTCATGCCCGACCTCTTCCACTACTGGCTGTCCGGCGTCGCCCGCCGTGAGCTCACCGAAGCGACCACCACTCAGTGCTACGACCCCGTCGCAGGTGACTGGGCCTGGGATCTCTTGGAACGCCTCGGCCTGCCGAGCCACCTCTTCGGTGAGATCGTGGCGCCCGGCACGATCCTCGGGGACCTGCGACCAGAGGTGGCGGAGGACACCGGGCTCACCGGCGCAGCGGTCATCTCGCCGGCGTCGCACGACACCGCCTCCGCCATTGCCGCTGTGCCTTTCCGCGAGCCGGGTTCCGCCTATGTCAGCTCTGGTACCTGGTCGGTTGTCGGGACAGAGGTAACGAGGCCGGTCATTGACGATCGCTCCTTCAGCGCCAACCTCACCAACGAGGGCGGTCCCAGTGGCACTTTCCAGCTGATGAGCAACGCCACGGGGCTTTGGTTGCTCCACGAGTGCCAGCGCACTTGGGAGCAGCACGGGCACAGGTGGGAGTTCAGCGAACTGGCCGCTTTGGCCGGGGCGGCGCCACCCCTGGCATCGTTGGTTGACCCCAATGCCGCCGCGTTCGTTGCGCCGGGCGACATGCCCGGACGGATCGCCGACTGGTGCCGCCGGACCGGGCAGGAGGTTCCGGAAGGACCGGGCGAGATGGTCCGTTGCCTGCTCGAGAGCCTCACCCTCGTTTACCGTCAGACCATCGAGCTGTTGACGGCTGTCAGCGGGGTGTCGCCTCCGGCGGTGCACATCGTGGGTGGTGGGTCCCGCAACGAGCTGCTCTGCCAGTGGACGGCCGACGCCACCGGGTTGCCTGTTTGGGCCGGGCCCACCGAGGCCAGCGAGGTGGGGAACCTGCTGGTGCAGGCTATGGCCCTGGGTGAGCTGGGTTCGCTCGAAGACGCCCGTGCCGTCGCCGGCGAGTCCTTTTCTCCTGTGCTTTACGAGCCATGCCAGCCCGGCCCCTGGGATGAAGCCTACGGGCGTTTCAAGCAGCTCAACCAGGCTGGCATGGTCACGTAGCCGGCCTGGTCGGGCGGGCCTAGTTCGCGGGTGGCAGTGCCCCCTTCTTGATGAGGGCGTTCCCGTAGAAGCGGCGTTCGCCGGTTAGGACCACTGCATAACACCCACGGGTTGCTTCGTAGAAGGCGAAACGCTCGAGCGCCCCAACCGGCCAGTGCCGGCCGGCGGCGGCATCTACGAGCGCCTGGATCTCTCGCTGCACCTCAGGGAGTTCGTCGGCAGGCCCGTCGTGGGCCATCCGGTGCACCGACGTCTCGACGTGCTCGTCAAGAGGGAGCACCGAAAGGATGGCGCGTACGGCTTCGGGCGCCGTGGCCCCGGCGAGTGTTACGACGCGGCCATGGCTTGTGAGGCGGGCCACGCTGTCAGCTGGGAAATTGGCGTCCACCACCGCGATTTCGTCACCGTGGCCCATTGCCGCCAGTACGCCCAACAGTTCGGGGGTCAGCAGCGGGTCGATGTTCCTGAGCATTCGCAGCTCCTTGTCTTGTTCAAATGGAATTGTCATGGCCCAATGGAATTGTCCTGGTCCCCCGCCCCGACGAGCTGTCCTCAGCCACGCCGGGTAGCAAAGCGACGTCGCGGTGCAGAGCTTCCCCGGACCACTAGGGAGGGTGAAAGTGTGACCTGCCTGGCAGCGCCCGAGTAACCTTCCAGACGGCTGAGCAGCAATCGGGCGCTCTCAACCCCCAGGTCGTATGCCGGCTGAGCCACGGCGGTAAGCGGGGGGTTCAGCAAAGAGGCCCAGCTCATGTCGTCGAAGCTGACGATGGCGATGTCGGTGGGAATGGCCAATTTGGCATCCGCGAGGGCGTGGAGGACCCCGATGGCCATGAGATGGTTGGTCACGAACACGGCGTCGGGGCGTCCCGCCTGTGCCAGCAGCTCTTTCATAGCCAGCTCGCCCCCACGCTCCCGGAAGTCGGCGACCCGCACCAAGGAGTCGTCCAGCTCGATGCCGGCCTCCGACAGCGCTTTGCAATAGCCGGCATGGCGACGGAAGCCCGTTGTCGTCGCCAGGGGCCCGGTGATACAGGCGACGCGCCTGTAGCCTCCGGCCAACAGGTGGCTCACCGCCTCGGAAGCACCGGCCATATTGTCGACCAGGACGCTGTCGGCTTGGTGATCGGGAAGCGTCCGGTCAGCGAGCACCACAGGGATGCCGAAGGTCACCAGCGGCGCCAGGCTCGTGCGCGGGCCCGACGGAGTAAGGATGACACCGGCGACGTTCTCGGCAACAGCCAACTCGATGTACGAGGCCTCTTTGGCCGCGTCCTCGTCGGTGTTGCACAGGAACAACGAGTAACCGGCGGCGTAGGCGACGTCCTCCACCCCGCGCACGACGTCGCCGAAGAAAGGGCCGGTCCGGATGTCCGAGATGATGAGTGCCCAGACCCGGTTGGTGCGGGTGCGGAGGCTGCGGGCGACGCGGCTCGGGCGGTAGCCCAGGTCCTTCACCGTCTGCAGCACCGCAGCCGCCAGCCGGGGGTCAACCTGGGGATGGTTGTTGAGCACCCGGGAAACGGTGGCAGTGGAAACCCCGGCAGCGCGGGCCACGTCGACGATGGTTGTCATGGTTGTCCGATGGTTGTCATGGTTGTCCGATGGTTGTCATAGTTGTCCGATGGTGGTCACTGTGCCTCGATGGATCCTCTGGTGTTCCCGGTCCGGACCGCCCGTACCCTTGAACGACTTGACGGGCCCTCCCGGAGCGACACTGTAGGCGGGGTAAAGACTGGCCTCTGCTCGTTCCTAACGATGCACTCCCGGGAGGGAGAAACATGCCTTTGCCGGGCGCACACCAGGTTGGGAGTCTTGGCCCAGCCACACGATCACGGCTTTTGGCTGCTCAGGTCGATGTCGCCGCACAGGTCGACATGGACGCCGAGTTGAGCAAACGCAACGGCCTTGGCCACCAGGGCCCGGTTGGCCTGGTCCGCATCAGGGGCGTACACAACCTGCACATGGTTGGCCTTGTGGCGGGCCATGAACTGGTCCCGGGTCACGCCGTCAAGCACGGCGTGCATGATCGGCCACTCATAGTTGGTTGCCTTCCACCGCCGCTCGGTCTCCTCCTCCGGCAGTTCGACGGCGTGCCCGCGCCCGATGTCGTAACGGAGCTCACCGTCTGCCACGTACAGCCGGGACCACACGATTTCTCCCGGCTTGGACACACCTCGCAATGTGCCGCCACCCAATGGGAAGTACATGGGGGATTGCCGCACGCTGGTGGCACTGGCATAACCGTTGGCGAAGTGGGAAGCCGGCACCGAGCCGGAGATCTCAAAGACCCAGACGAACTGCCCGTTAAAGTCGTCGCCCCAACGGACATCGTGCAGGGTGGTTGAAGGGTCGAGGCCCATCGCCGTCCAGACCCGGTTGGTGACCAGCGCGTCGACCGCCACGCCCTCGTCGACCTCGTTGAAGTTGGGGAGCGCCTTGTCTTCATATAGGACCCGGGAGCCGTCCCGGCTCCGCACGGGCGGGCGGTCAGGGTTGTTGAGCAACCCTTCGGGGATGTCCGACGCGGCCACGAGGTCCTTGAGGCCCTGCTGGTACTGAATGCCAACGGCGTCGAGGCCAAAATCGTCACTGATCCGCAAAGCGGCGATGTACATGGCGAACTGCTGGCGCAGTTGCTCATCGGTCAGCTCCGTCGCTTCGTCCTTGCCTGTCACGAACGTCATACCGCGCTCGCTCAACCAGCGCCTGACCCCGGCCGCCTCTTCCTCGCTGACGGTCAACATCTCGGCATAAAGCGCGCTCTGGGAAAGCCTTTCTTTGTACATCCCGAGCCCATTAAGCAGCTCGTCGTCAATTATGCCGTTGTACATGCCCATGCAACCCTCGTCGAAGATACCGATAATGGCTTTGTCAGAACGGAGCTGCTCGGCCAGCGCGGCACCGAGGCGGACCTCGGGGCTCGACTCGGGAAGAGGAGGAAGCGGCCGCACGTGGGACTGGTCGTGGACGATCCTGCCCGTCTCCACCCATTCTTTTATGCCGCTGCGGAACCACTGGTCGGTGAAGTTGGTGCTCCAGATCGTCGAGTACTCCCGCCGCATTTTGGTCAGGCTGGCGTTGAGGTTGAGGAGGCCCACCAGGCCAGGCCATGTCCCATCGAAGTTCGCGACCGTGAGGACCGGCCCCCGGTGAGAGCGAAGACCCGCCAAGACGTGGTGACTGTACTGCCAGACCGTCTCGGCGACCACCAGGGGCGCATCCAGGGGGATGTGGGCAAAAACGGACATCCCCATCCGCTGGCTGTCTATGAACCCGTGCTTCTTGGACGGGTCATAGGCATGGGCTCGGTGCGTCGACCACCCGAGCTCGGCCAGGGCGGAGCTGAGCGCCTTTTCCAGTTTCTCCTGCGTCGGCCAACCGGCCGCGTTCGCCGATAGGCGCAGGTCGCCGCTCGCTACGAGCCACACCGTCTTGGGCTCGAGGACGGGCCTGTCTGAGATCGTCGGGAACTTGTAACTTGACATTGATGGGCCTCCTGTGGTGGCTGGTTAGTCGACGTCGTTTGTGGTTCTTCTCTTCGATGGTGTCGTTGGACCGCGCCTCATGACGCCGTCACTGCCGTCAGTCGCGTCGGGCGACGGCGTGGCTTGGGGACAGAGCTCCCCCTCACCAACAGTGTGGGGGACAGCGTGACCATCCTCGCTGCGCCCGAGTAGCCCAGTTGGCTGAGCAGGAGCGGGGCCCAGGACATGTCGTCGAAGCCGACGACGCCGATGTCGCCCGGTACGGACATCTTCGCCTCGGCGATGGCCGGAGGGGGCCGATTGCGGCGGGTGCGCAGGCTTTGGGCGACCCGGCTCGGGCTGTAGCCCAGGTCCTTCACTGTCTGCAGCACGGTGGCAGCCAGGCGGGGGCCGACCTTGGGACGGTTGTTGAGCACCCGTGAGACCGTAGCAGTGGGCACGCAGGCGGCACGAGCCACATCGACGATGGTTGTCATGGTTGTCGAATGGTAGTCATGGTGCCCTGATGGATCTGGTGCCCCGTTCCGTGCCCTTGAACGACTTGAGATCCGGGGGCTAGTATAGTAAACGATTACCGGGGACTGCGCTTGAAGCCTGACGATTCAGCCCGGGCCCGGTGTTCGTCCGGATGAAGGACTCTATAGTTAGGGCCTAAAGGCCCTACTAGAGTGATCGTTCGGCGCTTCGAGTCTGTGGCAGTCTCTTCAGCAGTTCGGTAAATCGTTTACTAGGAAGGGCCGATGTCTCGGGTTGTGATCCTGTGCTTCAGCAATGGTCGTGACCTCGTACACGAACGAGGCGTCGGGTGCTCCTGAGCAACCCCGGCTGGCCCCACGCCTTCACCCGGATGGGCGCACCCGTCGAGGTGGCCCTGTCCGAGCCCGGGGCAAACCACGTCCGCGCCGTCCCCGGCGGCATAACTGCCGGGCTGGGGGCGGTCTGCCGTTTCTTGGATATCAACCTGGAGCGGCTCGACGCCTGACCTGAGGGGGGTGATCAATAAGGCTCGAAGTGTGGCCTAGCAATGAAAGTTCCTCGCAACTAATCAACTTCTTAGTGACTTGGGCGTGAAAGCCCGAGGTGACGAAAACCCCTAATAAAACAGAAATGGGAGGATTAATGAAACCTTGGCTTAAGAAAGCTATGAGCCTGGTAGTCGCGGCTGGGCTGGTCGCGCCCGTGTTGTCCGTGAGCAGCATCGGGGCGGCTAGTCCCGCCAGCGCGGCCACGCCGATCAAGATCGGCGTCGCCCTGAGCTACAACAACACCGCGTTCTGGTCTGCCTATGTGGCTTACGAGCAGCAGTTCGCCAAGCAGATGGGCGTCCAGCTCATCGGCCCATTGGTTTGCTGCGATACCTATGGCAGCAACGCCACCCTGCAGAACCAGCAGGTCAAGGACCTCGTCAACGAGGGCGCCCAAGCGATCATCCTGAACCCCGAGGACGCCTCCGCTGAAGGCCCCTCGATCGCGTATGCCTACGCGCACCACGTCCCGGTCATCTCGGTGGACACGATCCTTGGTGCCGGCAAGGACTACATCGTCGTTCGGGCGTCCAACTTGTTCTACGGCTACTCGGCCTGCTCCTACATCGCGTCCAAGGTGAAATCGGGGTACGTCGTTGACAACGAGGGCCAGCAAGTGTCCTCCAACGGCCACGACCGCGCCCTCGCCTTCAACGACTGCATGGCGAAGCTGGACCCCAACGTCCATGTCTTGTCGAAAGACACCCTCTGGAACCCGAATACCGCGCTCACCTTTACAGAGGAAGCCATCGACGCCTATCACTCCCAGGTCAAGGCCGTCTACGACGAGTACAGCGGGCCCGACCCGGGGATCATCAAGTTCCTCCAAGCAAAGGGCTTCGGCCCCGCCGGCAGCACCAAGGACCATGTAATCCTCGGCGGAGATGACGGCGTCGCCTACGAACAGTGCTACATCAGCCAGGGTTGGATGGACTTCGCGTCTTCGCAGCCAGCCAACCTGTACTCCGAGGGCGCGGTCAAGTACGCCGTAGACGCGGCGAAGGGTGTCGTCCTCAAGGTCGGGGACCCCGGTTTGACCAGCGCCCCTCTCGGCAACGTCAGCTATAAGGGCGATGTCCAACTGACCGACCCGATCGTCGCCCCCTTCGTCACCAAGACGCAGCTGACGATAAGCGGGCCCGCAACCGATGGGCAGCCAGCCAGCTTCACGACCACGCCAGTCACTGATCCAGCGCTCTGGGGCAACGTCTACGGCAAGGCCCACGGTGGGGTTTGCAACGGGGTAACGCCCTAAGCCTGTCAACTAATAGCCCCTCGTCCCTACTCCCTCCTCTCCCGTCTGAGGAGGGAGTAGGCGGGCCAACATCTAAAGGTCTGGTCGTGAGTCTTGAAACAACATCAATGAAAAACGGAGATGTCCCTGCCGCCGAAGCCATCGGCATTTCCAAGCAGTTCGGCGCCACCGTCGCCTTACGGGGGGTAAGCCTGTCCCTGCGCTCGGGTCGCTGCGCCGGGCTGGTTGGCTTCGATGGGGCCGGCAAGTCCACCCTGGTTGGGAGCGTGACAGCATGACACCGGTCAGTAGTGAAAACGAGGCCACCGCGATGGCGCAGCCGACGGGGCAGGTAGGCGGTGGCCAGGCAGCCGCCGACGCCGAACCGCAACGGCTCAGCGGGGAGGGCAGAGCCCTTTCCCTGCTGAGAGAGGTGAGCCTGCTACCGGTGCTCATCCTGCTGATCGTCCTCGGCGCCTTGATCAGCCCTGTCTTCCTCCAGGCCGACAATTTCTGGGGGATCGGCCAGTATGCCTCCTCCATCGGCCTCATCACGGCGGGCGAAGCGCTCGTCATCATGATCGGCAGCATGGACCTGTCCCTCGGAGGTACTTATGGGCTTGCGCCGATGCTGGCGGCCTGGCTGGTGGCGCCGGCGTCGGCCTTCGGTGCCGGCCTCCGGCTCAATGCGTACGTCGGGGTGATCGTGCTCCTCTTGGTGGGCGCCGCTGTCGGCTTTATTAACGGCCTCCTGATCGTGAAGGCGCGTCTCAGTGCCTTCATCGTCACCCTCGGGATGTTGATAGGGCTGGCAGGTGTTCAAGACGGCATCGTCACGGGGCAGACGATCTCCGCCCTGCCTACTGCCTTTTCGTACATCGGAGGTAACTTCTGGGGCCCGGTACCGGTATCGCTGGTGGCGACGGCGGTCGTATTTGTCGCGGTCGGCTTGTTCCTGCGTTACCGCCGGGCTGGGCGCGCTATCTACGCCGTGGGCGGTAACTCTGAGGCCGCTCGCGCGGCCGGTATCAACGTCGACCGAGTGAAGATCGGCGTCTACATGGCGGGAGGCGTGCTCGCCGCCATGGGGGGCTGGCTGGAGATGGGACGTGACGGCGCGATTACTGCCAGCCAAGGGTACGGAGAGTCCGTCATTTTCATAGCGTTCGCGTCTGCCGTCATCGGTGGTGTGAGCCTCCTCGGCGGCAAGGGCAACATGGTCGGCGTCGCCACCGGGGTCCTGGTCCTTGCGGTGGTCCAGAACATCTTGGACCTCAAGAACGTCAACGTCTTTTGGGAAGAGGCGGTCTACGGACTGGTGATCCTCGTCGCGTTGGTCATCGCCAGGGTCATCGGCGAAAAAGAATCTCAAGCTTGAGCGGGCACCTGGGAGGAAGCATGCTTGACAACAACACAGTTGCCGTCCCGAGCTTGGCGGCTGCTCACTTGTCAAAATGGTACGGGCACGTGGGCGCTCTTCAGGACGTGTCTGTGGAGTTCTGGCCCGGCCTTACCGGCATCGTCGGTGACAACGGTGCTGGCAAGTCGACACTATTGAAGATCTTCAGTGGTTTCGAGGTGCCGGACGGAGGACAGGTACTGGTCGACGGGCGTCCTGTGGCGTTCCACACTGCTCGGGCGGCAAGGACGGTTGGGATCGAGTCTCTTTACCAGAGCCTGGCTCTCGTAGATACTCTGACAGTCGCGGACAACGTTTTTCTCGGCCGTGAGCTGACGCGGCGGCTCTTGGGACTGAGCGTGGTAGACCGGCGCGCGATGAGAAGGGACGCGGACAAGGCACTGCAGCTGCTGAGGATAAGCATGCCTCCGTCGAGGGTCGGCGTGAAGCAACTGAGCGGCGGGCAACGTCAGGCCGTCGCGCTGGCCCGGGCTATGTACTTCGGGGCACGAGTAGTTCTGCTCGACGAGCCGACAGCCGCCCTCGGCCCGCGCGAGACCGCCGCTTTCCTGCGGATCATCCGGGATACGGCGGACCACGGTGAAACGGTCGTCGTGGTGGGCCACAACTTGCCCCAAATGCTGGAGCTTGCCGACCATATGCTTGTCATGAGGGCGGGAAGGATCGTTGCGGCCATTAACCCGAAGGAAACGACGCTCAGAGAGCTGACGGACTTCATGGTGGGGTCCGTCAAGGAGGAGACATGACTGTGGACCCGATGAAGGTGCCCCAACGAAGGTTGAGGAGCGGCGCCCTCATGCCGGCCATAGGCCTTGGTACTTTCGGCTCGGACCGTTTCGGGGCCGATGAGATTGCCGAAGCGGTCGGCGGCGCCTACGAAGTCGGCTACCGGCATTTTGACTGCGCCTCTGTCTACGAGAACGAAGCCCAGATCGGCAAGGTCCTGGAGGGGTTCCCTCGTGATCAGCTCTGGGTCACCTCCAAGCTCTGGAACGACAAGCATGCCCCCGACGACGTCGTCCCGTCCTGCCGCCAATCCCTGGCCGACCTACGGACCGACTACCTGGACGCCTACCTCGTGCACTGGCCTTTCCCGAACTTCCACGCCCCCGGCGCTGACGTCACTTCGCGCAGCCCCCACGCCCGGCCCTACATCCACGAGGAGTTCATGGCCACCTGGCGGCAGATGGAGAAGCTTGTCGACAAGGGCCTCGTTCGCCATATCGGCACGTCGAACATGACCGTCCCTAAGCTGGAGCTCCTCCTGAAGGACGCCCGGATCGCCCCTGCGGTCAACGAGATGGAGCTGCACCCGCACTTCCAGCAGCCGGAACTGTTCGCGTACGTGCGCGGCCATGGCATCGAACCCATCGGGTTTTGCCCCATTGGGTCGCCCACCAGGCCTGACCGTGACAAGGCACCCGATGACACCGTCGACATAGAGGATCCAGTAGTCGTCCGGATCGCCCAGGCCCACAAGGTGCACCCGGCGGTGATCTGCGTGAAGTGGGCAGTGCAGCGAGGTCAGACCCCCATACCGATGTCGGTCAGGCGCAACGAGTACGAGCCCAACATCGAGTCCGTCGTCACCGACCCGCTCACGCCGGCCGAGATGGCCGCCATTGCCGGGGTCGACCGGGACAACCGCTTGATAAAAGGGCATGTCTTCCTATGGAAAGCTGACCAGTCCTGGGGGGACCTCTGGGATATCGATGGGAGCATCAAATCGTGACCAAAACCATGAAGGGCGCCTATCTGCCGGGCAATAGCACTACCGTGCTCAAAGAGGTCACCGTGCCTGAGCCTGGTCATGGCGAAGTGCTGTTGCGGATGAAAGCGTGCACGATATGCGGCTCGGACATCCGCGCCATTTACCACGAACACCTGGGCAAAGGCCCCGAAGGCTATCAGGGGGTCATTGCCGGGCACGAACCCAGCGGGCAGGTCGTGGCGGCTGGCCCCGGCTGCCGGCGTTTCGGTGTGGGCGACCGGGTGATCGTCTACCACATCTCGGGGTGCGGGGTGTGCAACGACTGCCGGCGGGGCTACATGATCTCGTGCACGAGCCCGTACCGGCGTGCATACGGCTGGCAACGCGACGGCGGTATGGCCGACTACCTGTTGGCGGAAGAGAAGGACCTGGTTGCCCTGCTGCCGGGGCTCAGCTTCGCTGATGGCGCGCAGGTGGCGTGCGGCTTCGGGACCGTTTACGAGGGCCTGCGCAAGGTGGGCATCAGCGGCGACGACGCTGTGCTAGTCACCGGCCTGGGCCCGGTCGGCTTGGCAACCGGCGCCCTCTGCCGCAAGCTGGGCGCGCGCCTTATCATCGGCGTCGACGTAGTGCCTGAGCGCCTGAAATTGGCCACCGATCTCGGGATCTGCGACGAAGTGCTCACCGCTGGCCCCGACAATGTGGCCGAGGTACGCAAGCTGACGGGCGAGGCCGGCGTCGAACGGGCCGTCGATTGCTCGGGCAACGACGCCGCTCGCGCTACCGCTGTCCGTGCTACGCGAAAATGGGGGCGGGTCGTCTTCCTGGGCGAGGGCGGGGGTGTGGCGCTCAACCCGTCGCCTGACCTCATCCACGACCAGAAGACGGTTTTCGGTTCGTGGGTGACCTCGACGTGGCTGATGGAGGAGCTTGTGGAGCGGCTGGTCGCTTGGGGGCTCCACCCGGCCGACCTGATCACGCACCGGTTCTCGCTCGAGGACGTTGGTGACGCCTACGCGCTCATGGCCTCCGGGCGCTGCGGTAAGGTTGCCGTCTGCTTCGACGAGGAACTCGAGGCCGGCCTGGCCAGGAGGTGAGACGCGACATGGAGCCATCAGGGACCACGAAGTTGCCGGCCATAGAAGTGCAACCCGCTGGCGAAGTGAGGGGGGCACCGGTCTACCGGTACGCGCTCGAGAACCACAGGGGCATGAAGGTGGAGATCCTCAACTATGGAGGGATCATCCGGTCGGTCGAGTTCCCCGACCGGCGGGGCGAACCACGGAACATTGTCCTGGGCTTCAGATCCTTGCAGGAGTACGTGAAGTACAACCCCGCCCCGTGCCCCGCCAACCCCGAAGGTGCCGGGACTTACTTCGGGGCGCTGATCGGTCGCTATGCGAACCGTATTGCCGCGGGCCTTTTCCAGATCGAGGGCAGCGGCTACCGGGTACCGACCAACGACGGGCCGAACGCCCTTCATGGGGGAGATGTCGGGTTCGACCAGAAGGTGTGGGAGCCGACGGTCCTGCAAGGCGATGGCTCTGTCGGGCTACGGCTGGTGTACGTGAGCCCGGCGCAGGAGATGGGGTTCCCTGGGACGTTGCGCGCGGCTGCTACCTATTGGCTCGACAATGACAACCGGCTGACGCTGACCTTTGAGGCGATGTCCGACGCGACGACGGTGCTCAACCTGACCAACCATACCTACTGGAACCTGGCGGGCGAGTCGTCTGGGACCGTCTACGACCAGCTGCTGCACATAAACGCGGACAGCTACACGCCCATTGACGAGCGGCTGGTGCCAAGTGGCCAGATCCTGCCCGTTGCCGGGGCCCCTTTTGACTTCCGCACCCCGATGGCGATCGGTCAGAGGATCCGCGAAGGCGATCCCCAGCTTGTTTTCAGTCGCGGCTATGACCACAATTTTGCCCTGAACCAGACGTCACCCAGGTCGTTGGTGCCAGCCGCGACGGCGGTGGACCCCAGTAGCGGGCGAGGCCTGAATGTCCTCACCACGCAACCGGGGATCCAGTTCTACAGCGGCAACTTCCTCAATGGCACCCTGTTGGGCAGCGGCGGGCAGGCCTATCGCCAAGGCGACGGGTTCGCGCTCGAGACGCAACACTTCCCAGACGCGCCCAATCACCCCGAGTTTGGTTCAACGGAGCTTCGCCCGGGCGAGCGCTTCGAGGAGACGACCGTCTTCGAGTTGTTCAGCGAGGCCTGAGCTCCTGGTTCGCGCCGGCGGGGCGCGATCATGGTTACCGTGCCCCTTCCGTGCGATGCTGTCCCTCAACCCGCTGTGACGACCGGTGACGCTGTCGAGGTGCCACGGGAATTCGTTACGTATGCCGGCAACGCCGGCATCAAGGACGACAGCCTGGACCTTTCCATTGTGGCCAGTCGCCTGGGTTGCACCGCCGACGGCGTTTTCACGCGATCCCTCTTTGCCGGCCCGAGCGTCTCATTGTGCCGTCGCCACCTGCAAAGCGGCTCTCCCCGGGTGGTCGTCACGGTGTCCAAGAACGCCAACGTGGCCACAGGCCCGCAAGGCGAGCGGGATGCCGCCGAACTGGCTGTTCTAGTGGCTCGCGCCGTCGGCACAGAGCCGGCAGACGTGTTGGTGGGCTCGACAGGCGTAATCGGCCGGCCCTACCCGATGAACCGGCTCCGTGCCCACTTCAGCCGACTGGTGATGCCGGCCAGCGCAGATTTCGCGTCTGTGGCCCGGGCCATCATGACCACTGACACGGTGCCCAAGCTGGCCAGCGCCCGTTCCGGTCAGGCCGTTGTCACCGGGGTGGCCAAGGGTTCGGGGATGATCGAGCCCAATATGGCGACGCTCCTGGGCTATGTCTTCACCGACGCCGCCGTGCCCCGAGAGGCTATGGCGGGGACGTTCAGGCGGGTCGTCGATGCCACCTTCAATTCCCTTTCCATTGACACCGACACTTCCACCTCGGACTCGGTGCTGCTGCTCGCCAACGGTGCCGCCGGCCCGGTCGGCGAGGACGAGTTCGAACGGGCGTTGTATGCCGTGTGCCGGTCGCTGACGGTGCAGTTGGCTGCTGACGGCGAGGGCGCGACCAAGGTGATCCGAGTGAACGTGACCGCGGCCCGGGACCCCGAGCAGGCCAAGCGCGTGGCCAAAGCCATCGTCAACTCTCCTCTGGTGAAATGCGCCGTCCACGGTGCCGACCCGAACTGGGGGAGGGTCGTCATGGCGATCGGGAAGTGCTGGCAGGACACCGACATCGTCCCCGCGGCCGTCGAGGTCAGTTTCGGCGGGCTCGAGGTGTACCCGCGGCCATTGGACGAGGACGGCCTTGGAGAGCTGGCCAGGCGGATGGGCTCGGAGACGGTCGAGATAGACGTCCGCCTCGGCACGGGCCAGGCTGGGGCGACAGTTTGGGGTTGCGACCTGACCAGTGAGTACGTGCATATCAACGGTGACTACACGACGTGAGGAGGGGAGTGCACCCGCTCGAACAACTCCGCTACGTAGCCCGAAACTGGGAGAGCGGCGACGAGTTCCCGGCCCAAGAGGTGGCAGCCGTCCTTGCTGACCTGGCCGCGCAGAGCCCGGTCACGCTGGTTCATTCTTGCCGGCGCCTCATCGAGTATTTCCCCTCTTCGGGGCCGGCCTGGTGGCTCTCGGCACGGGTGCTGGCTGGTGGCGGGGTCGTCGACGCCATCTGGGAGGCGGCTGACGAGCTTGCCGCGGACCCGACGGGCGGCTTGCTCGGCGGTGCCTTGGTTCCTGCCGGTGTGGGCACAGTGGCTGCGCCACAACCATCAGGGCTTGTGTCGGTGGCCCTGCGCGACCTGGACGGGATCCGGGTGGAGAAGAAGGTCGCTAATGCCGACCTTGTCGTTGTCGCGGCCAGGGCGGCAGGGCCGAGCGCCGTGCTGGCCGGCGCTCGTGCCATTGCGATGGCTGCCGCGGCAAGGGGGACGGGTAAGCCGGTTTGGGTGGTGGTTGAGCGGGGTGTGCTCCTGCCCGGCCCGTTATGGGAACAGCTCCTGGCGCGCGTTGGCGCCCCGGGGCCGCTGGCCGTCTTGCCGCTGGGCGATGTCAGTGCCGGTGTCGGCGAGCGGGGGTTGGGCGCGCTGTCAGAGGTGCTGGCCGCTCCGACCTGCTCCCCGGTGGCCGAGCTGCTCGGTTGGAAGGGTTGAAGATTTAGGGTTGAAGGCGGTCCGCAGGCCCGACTACTTGCCAGTCACCGACTTGCGAGCGACAACAGTGACAAGAGGTGGTAGGACGACGGGGTCGTCGCCCGGGCTGACGCCGGTGAGTTCTTCGAGGTAACGGGCTACCGGGCCAGGACCAGCACCGGCCTGTGCCTCGGCCCATGCGTCCACCAGTTCGAGGCCGGCGCCCCTCACCAACGCGGGCAGCACGGCGCCCACATCGGGGTGTGGGGCCGCCGGCATCGACATCGGGATCCCGTCAACCCGGCCCGCTGAGGTGACCGGTTCCTGGGCCACAAGCCATCCACCGGCCCGCATGATAACGACCATGCGCCTCACGACGACGAGCGGGTCGACGACGTGCATCAAGAGGAACCGGCAGTAGGCGAGGTCGACTTCCTCGGGCAGTGAAAGGTCTTCGGCCGCCTGGGTAATGGCTATGACTTGTGCCTCGCCCGCCTCGGCGGCGGCCTGGGCAACCTCGTCCCTGCGGGCGGGGTCGATATCAACGGCGTAGACGCGGCCGCGATGGCCTACCAAACGCGCGAGCGCCACTGTGACATCGCCGCCGCCAGCGCCGATGTCGGCGCAGCGCCAGCCCGGGCCGAGGCCCAGGCGGTCCAGCGCGGTCTGCAAGGGCCGGCGGTATACGTCGTTGCGAAGCTCGAGTTCGGGCGTGCACCGAACGCTAGTCAACGTCGGCCCGCGCACAACAGGAAAGCCGGTCACGGTGGCAGCCCAACGCGCGGGTGGTGGAGCCACGATTCCCGCGCGTGGTGGTGACCCACGCGCGAACCGCCCTCACCGGGGCCCGTTCCAGGACGGGCCGTCTTAGACTTCCTGGAAGACCGGTCGGTGTCGAGAGAGGATGAGCCATGGAGCTGGCGGCGCTCGGGTCGGGCAGCGTCCTTCGGGATGCAGACGTAGTGGTTTCCCGCGAAAGGTCGCGCCAGGCGCGCCTGCGCCGCCTGATGGTAGCCCTGGTGATAGTCGCTGTCCCTGTCATCGGGCGCACCGCGGCCGGCATCGTGCGTTACGTGCAGGGCAACTACCATGCAGCGGCTGGCGATTTCCACTGGCCCCATCCCGGCATTCCTTCGTCGTACCTGCCCTATATGCCTGCACTGCTGCTGATCGTGCTCCTGTCCGCGGTCATGGCCGGGCCCCTGCTGGGAGCCGGCCGTTCCCCGCACGTGCTGTACAGGCCCGAAGAGATCGGCATAACCCTGGCCGACGTCGTGGGCGCGGCGGCGGTGGTCGAAGAAGTAACCAAGACGCTCAACCTTTTCCTCGCCCATCGCACGTTCTCCGAGTGCATGGGCGGCACGCCTCGCCGAGCGGTGCTTTTCGAGGGCCCTCCTGGGACAGGCAAGACCTATATTGCCAAAGCCATGGCCGCCGAGGCGGGAGTGCCTTTCTTGTTCGTGTCTTCCTCTGCCTTCCAATCGATGTACTACGGGCAGACGAACCGCAAGATCAGGTCGTATTTCCGGGCTTTGCAGCGCTACGCCCGAATGGAGGGCGGGGCTATCGGCTTCATCGAGGAGATAGATGCAATCGGCGCCAGCCGGGGGGGCATGGGGGCAGGTCCGGGGCGTGAGGGTATTGCCGGCGTGGTCAACGAACTGCTTATCCAGTTGCAGTCGTTCGACGTACCCCCCTTTGGCACGAGGGCGCTCAACGGGTTGATAGACGGGGTCAACCGCTGGCTCCCTCCGGCGCGGTCGCTGCACAAAAGGGTCCGAGCCCCCGCGAACTTCCTTGTCATTGGGGCCACCAACCGGGCTGGCGACCTCGACCCGGCCCTGCTGCGCCCCGGCCGGTTCGACCGCACGATCAGGATCGACGTGCCCAGTCGAGCCGGGCGGCGGGAGATCATCGATTACTACCTGGCGCGTAAGGCTCACGAGCCCGAGCTCGACGACGGTGCCAAGCGCGATGCCCTCGCCGGGTCGACATTCGGCTATTCGCCGGTGATGCTGGAGCACCTGTTCGACGAAGCCCTGGTATGGGCGCTCCGGGGCGGCCGCGGCGGGATGAGCTGGGCGGACGTGCAGCAGGCCCGTATGACGGCGGAGCTGGGGATGACCCAAGCGGTTACTTACACAGACAGAGAGCGGCTCGCCATTGCCACCCACGAGGCCGGGCATGCCACCGTCGCCTATTTCACTGCTCCCAACCGCCACCTCGATGTGCTGTCGATAATCAAGCGCAGCGAGGCGCTCGGCCTGCTGGCCCACTCTGACACAGAGGAGCGCTTTACTATGACGCGCAGCGAATGCGAGGCCATGCTGCGCATCGCTATGGGCGGCCTCGTGGTAGAGGAACTGTATTTCGGCGAGGCTGGGACGGGGCCGGCGGGCGACCTCTCGGGAGCTACCCGCTTGGCTGCTCAGATGGTAGGGGCGTACGGGATGACCGGCAGCCTGATCTCGCTGGAGGCGTCTCGTGCCCCGGGTGACCTTGTAAGCAAGGTGCTTTCCGACGAAGTCTCCCGTCAGGCCGTCGAAGGTTTGCTCGTCTCGGCGCGAGAGGCCACCCGTGAGTTGCTCCTGGCCAACCTGCACGTAGTCGACGCGTTGCGCGACGCCCTGTTGGAGCGTGACGAACTTGTTGGTGACGAGATCATTGCGGTGATCGCCGGCGCCGGGCCTCCTGTACCTTTCGAAGACCAGCAGGCTCATCTCGAAGACGAGCACGTGCCTCTCGACGAGCAGGCGGCAGCCGGCGAAGAAGTGATCGACGTTCGCCCCGCGACCGTGGTGCTCGAGTAAACGGCTCCTCCGCCGTTGGGCGGCTACGCCCCAGGAACGCGGGCCTCCAGGGTGCTAAGGGGCCGGGACCAGCAACCCGAGGTCGCCCAGAGCCTCGACGAGCTGTCGACTTCGGCGTCGGTATTACGCGGTTCCCACCAGCGGCCCTTGCCCTTGGCCTTGGCGCTCTTCACCTCAGCCCACTCCGCCCAGCTCATGGTCGAAAAAAGCGGCCCGGAGACTATTCCCTGCCAGTTACACACGCGAGGATGAAGGCCTGTATGCGCGCTTCGTCCCGCCAGATGTCGTAGCGTCCCGACGGGCCCTGGTGGCCGGCGCCCATTTCGGTACGCAGCAACACGGGGTTCCGGTCAGTCTTTGTGGCTCTCAGTTTGGCCACCCATTTGGCCGGTTCCCAGTAGCCGACGCGTGGGTCGTTGAGGCCAGCCGTGACGTACAGCGACGGGTAATCTACCGCCTGGACGTTGTCGTAAGGAGAGTAAGACTTCATGTAGGCGTAGGCGTCGGGGTCGTCGCGGGGATTGCCCCATTCTTCCCATTCCGTGACGGTGAGGGGAAGGGTTTCGTCCGACATAGTTGTGACAACGTCGACGAAGGGTACCTCGGCGACAATCGCGCTGAACAGGTCCGGGCGCATATTTGCGACCGCCCCCATGAGCAATCCCCCGGCGCTGCCGCCCCGGATGACCAGGCGATCGGGCGCCGTCCACCCTCCGGCTACCAGTCGCTCGGCGCACGCGATGAAGTCGTTGAACGTGTTGCACTTGTGCTGCAGGCGCCCCTGCTCGTACCACGGGCGGCCCATTTCCCCGCCACCCCGTACGTGGGCGATTGCGAACGCGAAACCCCGCTCCAGGAGGTTGAGCCGCGTCTGGGAGAAAGCGGGGTCGACGGGGATCTCGTAGCTGCCGTAACCATAGAGCACGCAGGGCGACGAACCGTCGAGCTGCTGATCGCTCCGGCACACCAGCGAGATGGGGATCCTGGTGCCGTCGGGTGCCTGTGCCCAGATCCGTTCACTGCGGTAGTGGGAGGTGTCGAAGCCTCCGCCGACGGTGGCCTGTTTCACGACGATGCGTTCCCGGCGCTCCATGTCGTAGTCGACGCTCGACGGTGGGCCGACAAGCGAGCTGTAACCAAAGCGCGCCAGGTCGGTGTCCCACTCCATGCTTGCCTCGGCGCTCAGCGTGTACGCAGGCTCGGGTTGGGCGATGACGTGCTCGTCCCTGGTGGCCAGGTTGACAACTCTTAGTTGTTCCAGCCCGTCTGCCCGTTCCAGGACCAGCGCGTGGCGCGCATAGGCATCAACGGACTCCACTTTGACTGACGGCCGGTACGGCAGGAAAGGCTTCAACAACGCCGGGTCGCTTTTGCCTACAGGCAGCTCGAAGAGGGCGAAATTCTCAAGCTTGTCGCCATCGGGCCCGCAGTTGGTGCGCACGAGCCATGCGTCCGTCCCGTCCCCGAGGTGACGCACGTGCTCCACGTCGTACTCGACCCCGTCGCGGCGGGGGAGTATGACCGAGAGGTGAGGGTGGTCCTTGTCTGCTCTCAGACAGCTGACCTCGCTCGACATCTTGGACTCGCTTGCCACCAGGATGAAGCGCTTGCTCCGGGTCAGGCCCACGGAGACGAAGAACCGTTCGTCGAGTTCCTCGAAAACCAGTTGGTCGCGGGAAGCTGAAGTACCCAGCACGTGCCGCCACACTTGCCAAGGGCGCATGGCCTTGTCGGGGCGGACGTAGTAGAAGGTCCTGCAGCCGGTGCACCAAGCGGAACCGTAGTAGACGTCTTCGACCACGTCTGCCAGGTCGTCGCCGGAACCGAGGTCCCGGAAGCGGAGCGTGTAGCGTTCGGAGCCGTCGCGGTCGATCGCGTAGGCCAGTACTTCCTGGTCCGGTCGGACGTCAAAGACTCCCAAGGCGAAGTAGTCGCTGTCGCCGGCCAGCACGTTCTCGTCGAGGATGACCTCGCCCGGACGGGGCACGAGGCTTGCTTCAGGCCTGCTGGTCCCCGACGGAGGCGGGGTCCCGTCCCCCGCGATGCCTGCCCCGGGAAGCGCTGCCCGGGCAGCTGCCAGGACGTCTGCGGCCGAGAGCGACTTGCTCGGATCAGCCCGGCGACAGTGTACCGGGTACTGCAGACCGACGAGCGTCCTAGAGAAGTACCACCAGCCGTGCTGGAAGACCGGGGCCGAGATGTCCGTCTCGGCCACCCGGCTGCGGATCTGGTCGAAGAGCCGTCCCTGGAGCGGGGCGGTCGGGGAGAGGACGGCGCCGGCATAGTCGTTTTCTGCGTGCAGGTACTCGGCAACAGCGGGATCGTCCCGGTCAGCAAGCCACTGCCAGTCGTCGTGCCTGGTGTCGCCATGCGCGACGTGCACGGTGGGGCGTCGGGGCGCGACTGGAGGCAGGGGAACGTCTGAGAGCGGCATGGGGCTAAACTAGACTGTGGCACGCAATTCCGTGACGGTGGGGTCGCTTGCCGCAAAAGTGACCAATGATCCCAATGAGGGTTCGGATTTTGTGGCGAAGGGCACGCCCACGGTGCTTGTGGGAGAAGATGCGGCGGCACTGGGACAGGCCATTGTCGCTGCGCCCCAGGACGGCGGCGGGCGGTGCCTGCTCGCCGTGATGATCGGTGACCTTGGCGACCCGGTCGTAGCTGCGGCGGCGGCAGAGATGGCCGGCGAACTGTGGCCGTGGGCTGGTACCGGCGCTGCCGGTGCCGGCGTTGCTGGTGCCGGCGTTGCTGGTGCCGACGACAGCCGGGGCGAACCCCAGTAGCCGCCGGCCCCCTTCCCGGCCCGCCGGCCCCCTTCCCGGCCCGGGCCATGCAGCGAGCTGCACGTCCGTGGTTTGGCGCGGGCTACGGGGAGGGCCCCGATGTTGGGCTGCCGGCAGCGTGGCCGAGTTGTTACTATCGACATAGGAGAAATTCAATGAAGGGGCGCGTGCATGGCTACTACCGCTCAAGAACTTGACCTGGGCCGCTACCAGCTGGGATGGAGCGATGCCGAGGACTTCTACGTCTTCAAGCCGAAGAAGGGCATCAACGAGGACATCGTGCGGGAGATGTCCTGGATGAAGGGTGAGCCCGAGTGGATGACCGAGCGCCGCCTGAAGGCTCTGCGCTACTTTCAGCGCCGCCCGATGCCAACGTGGGGAGGGGACCTCTCTGGCATTCATTTTGACGACATCTTCTACTACATAAAACCCATTGACAAACAGGTCGACGCCTGGGATGAATTACCGGCTTCAGTAAAGGCCACTTATGACAAGCTTGGTATCCCGGAAGCAGAGCGCAAATATCTTGCCGGTGTTACCGCCCAATATGAAAGTGAAGTCGTTTACCACCGCAACAGGGATGAACTTGCTAAGCAAGGTGTCCTCTTCTGCGACATGGACACCGCTCTCCGAGAATACCCTGACCTTGTCAAGCAGTATTTCGGCACGATAATCCCCGCCAACGACAACAAGTTCGCCGCCCTCAACTCCTCCGTGTGGTCAGGTGGTTCCTTCATTTATGTCCCACCCGGTGTAAAGGTGGAGATGCCGCTCCAGGCCTATTTCCGCATCAACACCGAGAACATGGGGCAGTTCGAGCGGACCTTGATCATCGCCGACGAAGGCGCCCAGGTCCACTACATCGAAGGCTGCTCGGCACCGGTTTACACGACCGACTCCCTGCATTCCGCGGTGGTCGAGATCGTTTGCAAGCGAGCAAGCCGCGTCACGTACACTACTATCCAGAACTGGTCCAATAACGTGTTCAACCTGGTCACCAAGCGCGCCTACGCGGAAGCCGAGGCGCACATGGAGTGGATCGACGGCAACATCGGGAGCCAGCTGACCATGAAGTACCCGGCAGTGTACCTGATGGGGCCCAAAGCTTCCGGTGAGGTGCTCTCGGTCGCCTATGCCGGCGCCGGGCAACACCAGGACGCTGGGGCCAAGATGGTCCACGCCGCACCGGAGACCACCTCCACCATCATCTCCAAGTCCATCTCGAAAGACGGTGGTCGTACTTCGTACCGGGGTCTGGTCCGCTTCGACGAGGGTGCCAAGCGTTCCAAGAGTTTCGTGCGCTGCGACGCCCTACTGCTCGACGAGAAGTCCCGGTCTGATACGTATCCCTACATCGAGTTCGGTGAGCACGATGCTCAGGTGGGCCACGAGGCGACTATCTCCAAAGTGGGCGACGACCAGCTCTTTTACCTGATGAGCCGCGGCCTGTCCGAACAGCAGGCCATGGGCATGATCGTCAACGGTTTCATCGAGCCTGTCACTCGGACGTTGCCGATGGAGTACGCCGTCGAGTGGAGCAGGCTAATCGAGCTCCAGATGGAGGGCAGCGTCGGCTGAAGCCGGACCTTACGGTGAGCTCGGTGCAGGGCGAGGGGCCGCGCTGTCGCCGGCGGCCTAAGATCCGGTCATGGGAGCGGCGTTGGCTCTGGCCATCATGCTGGTGGTTGTGGTGGGAGTATTGAGCCTGGCTGTCAATGCCCAGGGACCGTTCCAGGGCACCGGGGCAGCGAGCCGGCCCATCCGGCCGGCTCGCGCCGAACACCCGGGTGCAGCCCCCCCCGGCCCTGCCCGGCCCGCGCGCCGCCCGCCGCGGGAGCGCAACGAGCGTAGTCGGGAGCGTCAGGCGAGTTCCCCGCCTCCGCCGGCGAGGCAGGACCACCCGTCCGATCCCGACCAGCTCTTCGGGGACGTCAAACCGCTCCACAGCCAGGCGCACGCTCTTGTGATGTCCGTGGTGGACGAGCGCACGCTGGGCCCGGTGACACGTAGCCGCCTCACGCTGAGGGTCGACCCTACGGAGGGCGAGGCTTTCGAAGTGACGACAAGGGTGGCGTTCCCGACGCCCGAGCACCGCGCCCGGGTCAAGGTTGGTGCTCTGATCCCCGTCCGTTACGACCCTGACGACCATCGCCGCGTCGTTGTGGACTTGGACAGAGAACAGGGAGACTGACTTCCTTGCCCGACGGCATGTGGCGCTCGGGGCCACCGTTCACGGACCGGGCCGCTGCCGGCAGGGTGCTCGCTGAACTCGTTGCCCGCTGTGCCGGCCTAACGCGCCCCGTGGTAGTGGCGCTGCCACGGGGCGGCGTCCCCGTAGGCGCAGAGGTGGCGCGTCAGCTCGGGGCCCCCCTGGTCGTCATGCCGGTGGGCAAGGTCGGAGCGCCCGGGAGGGAGGAACTGGCGGTCGGAGCCGTGGCCCCGGGTGGGGTCAGGGTGGTCAACCAGGATGTCGTGGCCGCCCTCGGACTGGACGACGCGCAGGTCGCGGTCCTCGTTTCCAAGGCGATGGCCAAGGTCACCCATCAGATGCATCTTTACCAGCGAGCGCGGGAGGTGCCGTTGCTGGGTCGCGCCGCTGTCGTCGTCGACGACGGCCTTGCGACCGGGGCGACAATGTGGGCGGCCCTGATGGCCGTGCGTGAGCAGCGCCCTGCGCGACTTGTCCTGGCTGTTCCGGTCGCTCCCCCGGAGGCTCTTGCCGCTCTCCGTCCCCTGGTGGACGAAGCGGTTTGTCCGGTCCAGCCAGCTCACATGCAGGCCGTGGGAGCCTGGTACGAGGACTTCAGCCAGACAACCGACGAAGACGTAGCCGAGCTGTTGCGGGCGCTCGCCTCCGAGCGGCGCTCCCGGCGCTCGGCACCCTGACGCACCAGGCTTACGGCCTTTCATCCAATAAGCTGCACCGCTATCGTGCCCGTCCTGACTACCTCTAAGTTCAACGCGGACACCGTTGCGGCCCTCACCGGGCCGGAATGGCTACGCGCGCAGCGCTTGCGCGCTTGGGATCTGTTCGCCGCATCGAAGATGCCGAGCGAGTCGGAGGAGATCTGGCGGTACAGCCGCATCGACGACCTGGACCTCGAGCGTTACGCCCCGTGCCCCAGCGGCGAGACTGGCGAGATCGGGCTCGACGGGCTTCCAGGCAAGCTGGCAGACCTCGTCAGCGCGGCGGGGCCAGGCGCGACCGTACTGGTGAGCCACAACGGCGGTCACGGCAGCGTGCTGCACCCCCAAACCGGCTTAGCCGTCGAGCCGGCTGGAGAGGGACCGTTGGGCGCGACCGTCGGCGCTGTTGCCGGGCCTGCCCCAGCCCTCGGCGGCCCCCGGGCAGACGTGTGGACGTCGATGAACGAAGCGTTCGCCCAGGTCACCTGGAGAGCCACTGTCGGGCCGGGCGTTCTTGTCGCCAGCCCCTTGGTCGTGGTGCACTGGCTCGATCGCGACGGAGCCGCCATTTTCCCTCGCCTGGAAGTCGAACTCGGGGCCAACGCCTCGCTCGAAGTGGTGGAGCTCATCGCATCGACGGATGTCGACCTGCTCACCGTCCCGGTCACCCAGCTGGTCCTGGGGCCAGGATCGAGGCTCGGTTTCGGCCAGGTGCAGTTCCTGGGGGGCCGCGCATGGCAACTGGGCAACCAGGTCAGCCGCATGAGCAGGGATGCGGCGTTGCGTTCCATGACGGTTTCTCTCGGAGGTGACTACGCCCGTGTACGCACCGATTCGGTGCTCGAGGGCCCGGGGGGGGACAGCGAGCTGCTGGCGGCCTACTTCGGTTCGCGCCACCAGATGCACGACCTGCGCACCGTCCAGCACCACGCCGCGCCCCGCAGCCGCTCCAACCTGCTGTTCAAAGGGGCGGTCGCAAACGTGGCCCATTCGGTCTACTCCGGGCTTATCCGGGTGGAAAAGGGCGCCAAAGGCACCAACGCTTTCCAGACCAACCGCAACCTCGTCCTGTCCGAGGGGGCGCAGGCCGACTCCGTGCCCAACCTGGAGATCGAGGACAACGACGTCCGTTGCTCGCACGCCTCGGCGGTCGGCCCCATAGACGAGTCCCAGCTCTTTTACCTGGAGAGTCGTGGTGTTCCCACTCGTGTGGCAGAGCGCCTGATCGCGCTGGGTTTCATAGACGACGTCCTGGAGCGCTTCCCAGTGCCGCCGATGTTGGCCTGGTTGCGCCGCGCGCTGGCTGCCAAGCTCGATTCCGCTGGCTTCGGCACTGCCAGGCAGCGAGCGGACCAAGAGGACCGGGGCGATGAGCCAGGAAATTAGAGTGAAGCTCGCGGATGTTGGTGACGGCGTGGCGACTCGGGTCGAAAGCGGCCCGTACGGCATATGCCTTGCCCGGCTGGGAGATATTGTTTATGCACTGGCTGACCGTTGTAGCCACCAAAACTGGCCCCTTTCGGACGGCGAGGTCGGGGTGTCAGAGTGCAGCATCGAATGCACCAAGCACGGCAGCACATTTTCGTTGAAGGACGGGCACCCCGATTGTTTGCCGGCCACCAGGCCGGTGGACGTTTACCCTGTTCGCATCGAGGCCGACGAGGTGGTGGTGACGGTCCCATGAGCGAATTGGTGATCGAAGGGCTCCACGCCCGCATAGGGAGCAAGGAAATACTGCGCGGCGTCGACCTGCGCGTGGGCGGCGGGGAAATCCACGCCGTTATGGGGCCGAACGGTTCGGGCAAGTCCACTCTCTCCCACGTGATTGCAGGAAGGCCTGGCTATGAGGTCACGGCCGGCTCCATTCGGTTGGCCGGGGCGGAGTTGCTGGGCATGCCGGCGTGGCAACGGGCTCGGGCCGGGCTGTTCCTCGCCCTCCAGTACCCCATCGAGGTGCCCGGTGTCACGTTGGTGGACGCGCTGGCGGCCGCCTTCGAGGCCTCGGGCCGGGGACCGTCTGCCGTGGCCGGCCTGCTCGAAGCCGAGGCTCGGAGCGTGGGTTTCGACGAGACCTTCCTATCCCGGCCGCTGAACGTGGACCTCTCGGGGGGAGAGCGTAAGCGCAACGAGATCGTTCAGCTTGGCGTCCTGCGCCCCCGCATTGCCGTCCTGGACGAGATCGATTCCGGCCTCGATGTCGACGCCCTGCGCGCCGTCGCCCGACGGGTCCGTGAGCTTTCGAGGGAGGCGGGGATAGGGGTGCTGGCCATTACTCACTACAACCGCCTGCTGTCGGAATTGCCCGTCGACAGGGTCCATGTGCTGAGCGCAGGCCGGGTGGCGGCGACCGGAGGCCCCGAACTTGCCTTGGAGTTGGAAGAGACCGGGTACGCAGCCTACGGCGGCGAGCCCACCGGAGACTTTTAGCTCTTTGGCTGGTTAGCTTTCCGGCTTCTTAGGTCTGTCCTGCATTACCCTTCTGGCTACTGCTTGGGACCAGGGCCCGGTGGTCGCGCAGGCGACGACAGTGACGAGCAGCCCGCACCCGGCGGCGACAGCCCACCCGGCGTGAGTGGAGGCCGTGAACGCCTGGCCGATGAGGGCGGCGACCTTCGCCGGCAGGTGGTGACCGCTGAGCTCCCCCACCCCGACGGTCGCCAGCTTGGCTAGTTCTGCTGGGGCCAGGTGAGAACTCCTCAAGCGGCTGACCAGTTCACCATGCATCTGCGACGTCACGACCGACCCGAGGACGGCGACCCCGAGGACACTGCCCACCTGGCGGGCAGTGCCGGCCACGGCCGAAGCGACACCCGCCTGGCTAAGGGGCATCCCGCTGACGGCGGTGTTGGTGATGGGCGGGTTGACCATGCCAAATCCCAGGCCAGAGAGCAGGTAACAGCCCGCCAGGTACAGGTACGAGGAACCCGGCTCTACCAACACGAGCAGGGCCGACCCGCACATGAGGCAGGTGCCCGCGGCCGTCATCGGCAGCCGAGAACCTCGCCGGCCCACGAGGCGCCCTGTCAAGGGTGCAACCACGACGATGACGATCGTCGCCGGCAGGGCGGCCACCCCGGCCATGAGCGGTGAGTAGCCGCGGACCTCTTGAAGGTAAAGGGTGTTCAGGAAGAGGAACCCGGCAAGAATGAAGAAGGCGAGGGTCGCTATGCCGGTTGCGCCCGAGAAGGGCGGGCTCCTGAAGAAGTGCAGCTGGAGGAGCGGCTCGCGTTGGCGGTGCTCGACGAGCACGAAGACTGCCATGCCGGCTGCGACCACGCCGAAGCACGCGAGGATGGTGCCGCTCGTCCAGCCAACGGAAGGGCCTTCGATGATCCCGTAGGTGAGGGTGGCCAGTACAACGATGGCGAGTACCTGGCCGACCGGGTCAAGCCGACGGGGCTCAGCCGCTTTTGACTCGGGCACGAACATAGCCAGGAGCACCAGGGCGGCCAGTACGACGGGAACGTTGACCCAGAAGATGGCTCTCCAGTCGATGGCTTCGATCAGCGCGCCACCCACCACCGGTCCGGCGGCGGTGCTGATGCCGACGATGCCAGCCCAAAAGCCGATGGCCGCGGCCCGCTCCCTGGGGTCGCGGAAAGCGTTGGAGATGATGGACAGCGAATTAGGGTTCAGCATGCAGCCTCCGCAGGCCTGGAGCATGCGGAAGCCGATCAACAGCGGGAGGTTGACCGAGAGGCTGCAGGCCAGCGATCCTGCCCCGAATAGCACGAGCCCGGTGCGCAGCACTCGGCGGCGCCCGAAGCGGTCGCCAAGAGAGCCGGCGAGAAGCAAGAGTGCCGCAAGCACCACGAGATAGGCGTCGACAACCCACTGCAGTTCCGAGACCGAAGCGTGGAACTGGCGCTGGAGGGATGGGAGGGCGACGTTGACGACGGTGTTGTCCAGCGTCACCATGAACAAGCTGAGGGAGCAGACTCCCAGGACGACCAGGCGCCTGCGACGGCCCTCGGGGCCTTGCAGTGCCTCAGCGGTGGTCACACGGGACGCGGTGCGGGTCGTTGTCACGCGGGCACCTAACGGAGGTCTCGGGCGATATGGCTGAGCCGAGGTTTTCGGGGCGCGCAGCGCCGAGGATCCGGGTCAACGCGACGGCCCGTTTGGGTCAGTGACTTCGCCGGCCCCGTAGCCGGCCGATCTCGTAGCCCACCCACCCGGCGGCCAGGGCGACGAAGGCGTACTCGACGACGTGAAAGGCAAGGTTCAAAATGCCACCGAAGAACAGCCAGAGGACGCCGGCGACCACGACCACGCCGAGGGCTTTCCACAGAAAAAGTCTCGTGCTCGAGCGGGGCCGGGTGGCTCGACCGTCCCGGGCCACCGGCAACGGGGCACCGGGCTTCTCGGCCAGCAGGCTGTCCAGCTGCTGCGAAGTGGCCACCTTGGTCTTGCCACCTGTTGTCGCCGGGGCAGGGGCGGTGCCGAGAGCCCGGCAGATGAGGCAGTCGCTCTCTGTGAATCCGTGGGCGCAGTTGGGCACTGACCACGAAGACTAAGCGACTTTGGGCGATGGCGGTCATCGCGCCGCGGCACTGCTTCGCTGTTGCCCAGTCCAGGGGTGCTCCATCCGGGGGTGCCAGTCCCCGGTGTGTTCAATCCCGTCGGTGCTCGCGGAGGTAGCGCTCGACCTCCGCGGCCAGGCGTTCGCCGGATGCCGGGCTTAGCCTGGGGCCCTCGTCAGCGGGCAGGTCGACATCGGCTTGCTGAGTGTCTTCGTCTTGCTCCTCGAGCCGCGTCACATAGGCGGAGGCGTCCTCGTCCGAGGCCACCAGATCGTTTATCTGGCGCTCGTAGGAGGCGGCCCCGAGCTGTAGCTCGACCACGTCGATAGTCGCGCCAAGGATGCGTGCGGTGCGCTCGACCAGGGCCAGGGCTGCCTTGGGAGACGAACTCTGCGAGACGTAATGCGGGACGCTGGCCCACAGCGAAGCTGTAGGGATACCCGCTTGCGCGAGGATGTCGGCCATCACCCCGACGATCCCGGTAGGACCTTCGTAGTATGACGGCTCGACGCCCGCCAGCGACGCCAGTTCGGGGGTCGCGGCGCCTCCGGTGATCCTGACCGGACGGGTGTGGGGCACGTCGGCCAGGAGTGCCCCGAGCAGGACCGCCATCTCAACCTCCAGGGAGATCACGAGCCTGCGGAACTCGTTGGCGAAGCTGCGCCAGTGAAGCTGGGGTTCCGGGCCGGCCAGAAAGACGACGTCACGCTCGGCCTCGGGCAGTGGGGCGAAGGAGAGCCTGATCTCCGGCCATTCGAGGCGGCGGGTCTCACCAGACTCAAGGCGGACGCGGGGACGGGCCGAGGTAAAGTCGAACAGCTCTTCGGAGTCGAAGGCGGCAAAAATGTTGCTCCCCCAGGCGCGAGCCAGGTAATCCACGGCTTCGGACGCTGCATTGCCCGCGTCGTTCCAGCCCTCGAAGGCCGCGACCAGGATGGGTCGGCGCAGCCGCGGCCGGTCGTCCCAGCGAAGCAGTTCCATCTACAACAGGCTAGTCAGTGGCAGTCGGATAGGGCTCCGGCCGGCGCCGAGGCGGTACCAACTAGGCTTGGGGACCACGATGCCCGCCAAGAAGGCCACGAGGGCCACGACCGCCGCCAATACCGTGGCTGCCACCAACGCCGGGTGTACCACCCGCGCCGTGCCCGCCCGGGTGGCCCGATGAGCCGCCTAAGCCATTCAGTCGAAGCCGCCAGCCGGCTGTTGGCCGGTGCCGACCTCGCCTCTGACGCCCATGTCCACGAGCTCTTGGCGATCACCTACGACCGCCGGCGCATGGATCTGTCCGACCTGTCGCCCAAGGAGCAGGGAGAGCTCATAGCCGGGCGCTGCGAGCAGTTGCAGCCGTCCGCCGACGCCCTCGCCGGGCGCGTTAGTGAAGCCGCGCAAGCAGGCCGGCGTTTCGTCGCCAAGCTCGGGATCGACCCGACCGGTGCGGAGGTCCACATCGGCCATGCGGTGCCCATGCTGGCCTTGGGCCGGTTCCAGCGAATGGGCCACCAGGTCGTCCTGATAATCGGTGACGTAACGGCCAAGATCGGCGACCCGAGCGGGCGCTCGGACGAAAGGCCTCCGCTGACCGACGAGGACATCGCCCGGAACCTGAGGACTTACAGAGACCAGGTATCGCCCTTTTTCGATTTCGCGCGGGCCGAGGTCCGTCACAACAGCTCCTGGCTGCGCTCAGTTACGTTGCCGCGGCTCATCGAGGTCACTGCCCACGTGCCCGTCTCGATGTCCCTCCAGCGCGATGACTTCCGCAGCCGCCTTTCCGCCGGTCACAGCCTCTCGGTCGCCGAATTGCTGTATTCGGTGGCCATGGCCCTCGACTCCGTCGAGCTCAACTGCGACCTGGAGGTCGGCGGCATCGACCAGTTCCTGAACATGCAGATGTGCCGGAAAGTAATGGAGATCTGCGGTCAGGAGCCGGAACTTGTGGCAGCGGTGCCGCTACTGGAGGGCACGGACGGGACCGGCGCCAAGATGAGCAAGTCAAGGGGCAATTATGTGCCGCTGACGGCGCCGGCGAGCGAAGTGTTCGGCAAACTGATGTCGGTCCCGGACCGCCTGATGGAGCCCTACCTGAAGTACCTGTCCGAGTGGCAGGACTCTGAGCTGGTCATCGCGGCCGGGCGTTTGGCCGATGGCTCGCTGCACCCGATGGACCTGAAGAAGATCCTGGCCGGCGAGGTGACCGCCGCGCTGCACGGTGTGGACGCGGCGATGAAGGCCCGCAACGAGTTTGTCGCCCATTTCTCCCGGCCGAAGTTTGCGGGCATGACGGATCTACCCACGGTCGTCGACGTCTCTCAACCGGTGGTCGCAGTCGTGAGGGCTCTTGGGTTTGCGGCCAGCAACGGGGAGGTACGCCGGGTGGCCGAGCAAGGTGGCCTGCGCCTCGTGCTCGAGCGGGCCGGGGACGCCCAGCAACAAGCCGTGCTCAGCACAGACGACACCCGCCGGGCCCTGGCGGAAGTCCTCGAGAGCGGGTTCGACAGCTCAGCTGGTGACTATTACCTGAAAGTGGGCCGCAAGCTCGCCCGCATACCCCGGCCGCGCTGATGCGCTCAGGGTGCCGGGCGCGATGGGCCGTCGCCGGCGCCGGTCGACTCGATGGCGCGAGCAATGTCCTCCAGCTCGGTCTCCGACAGCTCCAGGTTCGCCGCGGGTAGCCAGCCGTTCACCTGTTCGGCGTTCCGCGCTCCAACGATGGCGCCGGTCACCCCGGGCCACGTAAGCACCCAGGCCACGGCGACGGCCGCCATTGTCGTCCCCCGCTCGTCGGCTATCGGGCGCAGGGCTTCGGCCAGAGCCAGGTTGCGCTCGAGCCGCTCGCCCCGGAACTCGGCATTGCGAGCGCGCCAGTCGTCCTGGTGCAGCGCGGCCACCCGGGCCGCGCTGAAGGCTCCTGTGAGCAGGCCCGCCTGCATCGGGCTGTAGACGATCACGCCCGTCGAGTGGGTCGCGCACCAGGCGATCTCAGGGGCCATTGTGCGCCTTATGGCCGAAAAGGGCGGCTGCAACGTGTCGACGTGGCCCCGCGCCTCCGCTGCTTCCAGCAGCACCATGTCATGGTTGCTGAGCCCGGCGGCGCGGATCTTCCCTTCGGCCTTGAGCTGGAGGAGTGTGCCCCAGTAGTCCTCCAGGCGGGCGCCGTCTTCTGCCGGCCAGTGCATTTGGCAAAGGTCAATGGCCTCGACTGCGAGCCGGCGCAACGACGCTTCGACTTCGGCCCGGATGCTCTCGGGCGCTCCCACCCGCTTCGCCGGCTTGTACGGGTCCTCCTTGTCCCACCTAAGACCGCATTTGGTGAAGATGTATGGCCGGTCGGCCGCAGGGATGCCCTTCATGGCGTCGGCGACTACCTCTTCGGAGTGCCCGAGACCGTAAACGGCGGCGGTATCGACCCAGTTGATGCCCGATTCGACGGCGTGGCGGATGGCTGAGACCGAGTCCTGGTCGTCCTGGGGGCCCCATGAAAATGCCCAGCCCCCTCCTCCCGCGGCCCACGCGCCGAAGCCGACGCGAGTGATGTCCATTCCGGTCTTGCCCAGGGGGCGAGTGAGGAAAGCCACGGTCCGATCTCCTTGTCCAAGTGCACTGACTACCACGTGTGCCCTCTTTGAGCCTAGAGAGGATCAACGCTTTACTCAGCGCCGCCGGATTGGGAGCTGCTCGGCCGGTCCTGCCGGTCCTCCCGGCTACATCGTCTTGGCGGCCTATCAGGAACTGCCCGTTCGAGTGCGCCCGCACCATTCGAAGCCTTCGACCAGGTCAGCCACGTGGGGCGAGCCGAGCCCGGTGGCGCCCGCAGTTACCGCAAAGCTCCCCGGGGGCACGAGCTCACCGCAGTGGGGGCACTCCCCGAGCGAATAGGCGTGGGCATCGTCGGCCGTCGGCGCAGTCACCGAGGGCCCTTGGTGGGCCCGGCCCGGCACAAAGCGAGCCATGGTGGGGAAAAGTCGCTGGCTGGGCGGCCGGCGTACGTCACCGACTGCGACAATAGAAGGCCGTGCCCAGGCGCCTTATGGCCCCTTCAGGTCCCCGAGCCGTGCAGGCCGTCGGGCCACCCGCACTGCCGCGACCCGTCGGCGCGACCGGCGACTCCGCTCCCGCCCTGGTGCAGCCAGCACCCACAACTGTGGTCAGCGAGGCCCGTCATCGGTCAATGTGGGGCGGAACCTACATGCGGCCTGCGCAGGGCGGCGATGGCGGCGAAATCGATCACGGCGAAGAGGGCACCCAGGCCGATGAGCGCGTACTCGGCGTAGGGCGGGCTGACAAGCCAGATGGGCGCCAGGATCAGAAAGGCGGCTATCGCGAGGACGAACAGGTGTTGTAGAGCTTCGTCACGCCCGAGTGGTCGCATGGCCATACCTGGCACGTTAGCAACCGCCGAAAGTCTACTCGCGCGAGAAAAGGCGCGGCTGGTGTCGCTCGCTTTGCCCCGGCGAAATCATTTCGACCTGCCGTCTTGAGGCCTTCGGCACCCGTGGCGGCTTTTCTAGGTCGCCCCCTCCCCCCGTCGCGGCCGTCTCCCCGCTGAGTGCTTTCTCCGCTGGGGCTGTTTTCCAGCCGGCCCCGGTAGCCCACGACACTTGTCCGGGGCTAGAGGTGCTCGACCGAAACGGGTCGCAGTACCGGCTCGCCCTTTGCGTCAGAGGCGTCGAGGTCTATGTCCACGGCTACTGCCCATTCGTGATAGCCGGAGGGGTCGTCGAGCACTTGGCGCACGTGCCAGAGCCGGCCGTCTTCGGTCACTTGCCACAAGGCCGGTCCCCTGGCCTGGGTGCCTGTGCCGATGGCGCTCTGCTCGTCGAAATAGGGCTCGAAGGCGGCTTCCCACCGGTCGGCGTCCCAGCCCGTCTCCTGGTCGAGTTCTCCCAACGAGGCCCAGTCGCGCCTGGCTGCCAGTTCGGCCCGCCGGAAGCATGCGTTGCGGACCATGACCCGGAAGGCTCGCAGGTTCTCGGTGAGCACGGGCGGCTCCCCCCGCGTGGCCCGTGCCGGTGCTGGCCGCTCACCCCGCGCGAGGGCTTCGGTGACCTCCTGGGGTTGGTTCAGCATCTCCCATTCGTCGAGGAGGCTGGAGTCCACCTGGCGTACGATTTCCCCCAACCATTCGGTCACGTCTACCAGGGCCGGGGACTTGGCGTCTTCGGGCACGTTTTGCACCAACGCTTTGTAAGCGTCTGACAGGTAGCGGAGCAGTAGTCCCTCTGAACGGGCCACGCCGTAGTGGGCCACGTACTCGCTGAAGCCCATAGAACGCTCGTGCATGTCCCGGACCACTGATTTGGGACTGACATTGTGGTCCCTGGCCCAGGGATGGCGCACGCGATAAGCGTCGAAAATGTCGTAGAGGAACTCGGCCAAGGGCTTCGGGTGCTCGACCTCGCGCAGCACCTCCATGCGGTCCTCGTACTCCACGCCCTCTTGTTTCAGCCGGGCCAGGGTCTCAGCCTTGACGCGCTCCAGCTGGGCCGCCAGCACCTGACCGGGATCTTCCAGGGTCGACTCGACCACGGACACAACGTCGAGAGGCCACTGCTCGGTGGTGCTGTCCAAGCGGGGCATGGCTTCGAGCACGAAAAGGCTGAGGGGCTGGTTCAGGGCGAAGTCATCTTGCAGGTCAACCGTTACTCGTACCCGCCTGCCCATTTCGTCGGGCTCAGCCAGCCGTTCGAGAACGCCGGCGGACAGCAGAGAACGGTACATGGCGATCGCACTGTGGATGTGGCGGCGCTGTGCTGGCCTCGTCTCGTCGTTGTCGGTGAGGAGGCGTTTCATGGCCGCGAAACCGTCGCCCGGGCGGTTGAGGACCTGTAGCAACATGGCGTGGGTAACCCTGAAGCTGGAGGCCAACGGCTCGGGCGGGGCCGCCCTCAGGCGGTTGAAAGTGCCCTCGTCCCAGTGGACAAAACCCTTGGGTGGCTTGGCCTTGACTATCTTGCGTACCTTGGCCGGGTCAGCGCCGGCACGTGCTACTGCCCTGGCGTTTTCGCTCACATACTCGGGGGCCTGTACTACGACGCTGCCGGCCGAATCGTAGCCGGCCCTCCCGGCCCGGCCCGCCATCTGGTGGAACTCCCGTGCTGACAGCACCCGGTTCACGGAGCCGTCGTATTTGGACAACCCGGTGAAAAGGACTGTCCGTATGGGCATATTGATCCCGACGCCGAGCGTGTCGGTGCCGCATACGACTTTCAGCAGGCACTCCTGGCAGAGCCGTTCCACGAGCCTCCGGTACTTCGGGAGCATACCGGCGTGATGGACGGCGATGCCGTGGCGCAGGAGGCGGGAAAGGGCCTGGCCGAAGCCACTGGCGAAGCGAAAGCCTGCGATGGCACGACCGATGGCATCCCGCTCCGCCCGGGTCGAAACCTGGGCGCTGGTGAGCGCCTGCGCCCGCTCGACCGCTGAGCGCTGCGTGAAATGCACCGCGTAGATGGGGGCCAAGCCCTCGGCCACGAGTTCGCCTATCGTGTCGTGCACAAGGGTGCGGGCGTAGCGGTAGTCCAAGGGCACGGGGCGTTCCGCCGAGGTGACCACGCTGGTCGGGCGCCCGGTGCGACGCTCGAAATCTCTTACGAAGCGGGAGACGTCGCCGAGCGTGGCTGACATGAGGACGAATTGTGCTCGCCTCAGTTCGATCAGCGGCACCTGCCAAGCCCAGCCGCGATCGAGGTCGGCATAAAAGTGGAACTCGTCCATGACTACCTGGTCGACGGGGGCAGCCTCGCCGTGGCGGAGCGCCAGGTTGGCCAGCACTTCAGCAGTGCAGCAAATAACCGGCGCGTCGGGGTTTATGGAGGCGTCGCCGGTGAGCATCCCGACGTTCTCGGTCCCGAGGTGAGTGCAGAGGTCGAAGAACTTCTCCGAGACCAGTGCCTTGATCGGTGCGCTGTACCAGGAGCGCCGGCCGCTGGCCAGCATCCAGAGGTGGGCACCGAGGGCTACCAGGCTCTTTCCCGACCCGGTGGGCGTGCCCACGATGACGTGGTCACCAGCCAGCACGGACAGCAGCGCCTCCTCTTGGGCCGGATAGAGCCGCAGGCCTCGCCCTTTTGCCCAGGTGGTGAAGGCTTCGAGCACCGCATCCGGGTTGTCGCCGGCGGCCGGTCCAAGTTGGTCAAGCAAATTGATCATCGGGCCTCTGGATTGACTGTTCAGGCCTCAGGAGCTGGCCGCAGCGCTCCCGATGAGGGGCGCAGGGGCCTACGCAGCAAAAAGAACCGCATCACCAAGCACAGAAAGGCTACCAACCAGCCCGAGGACCTGGCATACTACCGATCGAACGCCTAGTGAAAGGTCTACCGTGAGCAACCTCCCCCCGAACGCACCTGGCGACCAGCCCTGGGGCGCCACGCCGCCACCAGCTGGTCAGCAGCCTCCCAACTGGGGGGCGGCGCCCGGCGGTCCCGCGCAGCCGAGCCAGCCACCCTACGGCCAGCAGCCACCGTACGGCCAGCAGCCACCCTACGGCCAGCAGCCACCCTACGGCCAGCAGTTGCCGCCCTACACCGGCGGCCCCCAGGCCAACTGGGCACCGATGCCCGCTGCCGGTACCCTGGCTGAGTGGCCACAGCGGGCCCTCGGTTGGGTCGTCGACTTTGCCATATATTTCGTCCCGTACCTTGTCCTGTGGATCCTCTCCCTTGCCGCGGGCACGGTTATTTTCGAGCTGCTCGGCGCTCTTTGGGGCCTGGTCGTCGGGATCTACTTCGCCGTCCAGCTCGGCCAGTGCGGCTCCACCCCGGGCATGCGAATGGTCGGCCTCAAGTGCGTGAAGAAGGACACGGGTGAACTGCTCGGTGGCGGGATGGGTTTCGTCCGCGCGCTCGTTCACTGGGTGGCGTCCGCGTTGTGCCTCATCCCCTTTGTTATTGACATGCTCTTCCCACTGTGGGACGCGCAAAAGCAAACACTGGCCGACAAAATCATCGGGACAGTCGTTCTGAAGGTTCCCGCCGAGGGCTTTAGTATCACCCCGAAGTCCGTCTAGCAGGTTTGAGGTTGGCTGAGGTTGTCGGGGAGTCAGCGTGCGGCGTTGTGCCTGTGCGCAGCTGCTCGACCATTAAGGCGCGCCCGGTCGTGAACTGGCGGCGGGCGCTGCTGGCCCCTATCGCGACGGTCACTGCCCTCAGTGCCCTAGCGGGCGGCGTAGTTTTGGTGGGCCCGTTCAGGCATCACCTGACTCCTCCTTGCCCCTTTCACGCCCTTACCGGCCTCTGGTGCCCCTTCTGTGGGGGGGCCCGGGCCTTGTGGGCGGCCGGGCATGGCGATTTCCGCCTGATGCTGCATTCCAACGCTCTTCTGCCTGTCTTTGTCGTTGCCGTAGGTTGGGGCTGGCTCGTTTGGTTGGGCCGGGCAACTGGTTGGTGGTCTCTGCCGGTCCCCCGCGGCCGGGCCTTCAGCATCGCCGTCCTAGTCGCGCTGGTGGCCTTCACCGTCGTGCGCAACCTTCCCGGCCTTGGTGCCCTCGCTCCGCCGGGGGTTGCCTGACCCGTGCTTAGGGCCGGCTGAGCTGCGGCTGAGCTGCGGCTGAGCTGCGGCTGAGCTGCGGCTGAGCTGGGCGGAGGCCGCTGGCGAGTGGCGTGCACTGGCGCGGCAGGTGGCGGGTGGAAGGCGCCGGGCGGAACGGCGGAGCGGGCGCGGAACCTCCAAATGTGATTTGCGGGAGGGCACATTTGGACGTCCCGTGCACGTTCCTGGCTGTTCTGGTGACAGATGTGGCTTTTCGCAAAACGCGTTTGGAGGTTTCGAGCGCGTTTGTTGGTTCCGAGCGCGCCAGGGCCTGCCAGGGCGGCCCGCCGAGCGAAAACCACGGCCATGTGGGCCACCAAGGCTCACACCGGGCCCTCCCGGTCCAGGTCGGGTGAGCCATCGCAGAGCGGGCCGCCACCCCGTGCAGGAGGTCGGTGGGGCCCGACCCAGGCGACCTTGGGCCGAGACCGTCGGGGCCCTTGGCGTTCGGGATCCCGTTGTGCCAGGGTCGTCGGTGCCTACCCGGGCTGCATCGTCGCCGGCCTTCAGGTCGGCGTCGCGGACGTAGACGAAGGCGGGGTTCTGGCACATTGCTGTCATGCTTTCTGCCGCACCTCAACTAACTTGTCTGGCATACCTCAACTAATCTCCCCAAAGTCATGAAGAGCCGTTCCTTCATCCTGGCAACGGGCCTTGTCGCTGTCGCTCTCGCCCTGGGCGGCTGCGGCGTGTCCGTCGCCTTCGGGGGTCAAGACGCCGCCGCGCGCCCGGCCTCGGGCATCTGGGTCTCGCCCACCGTTGGCGCCGCCGACATCTCCGGTGTCACCGGCTCGACCGTGCCATACCGGCTGCCCCCCAGCACACCCCCTGCCTTGCTGCCCAGCGGCCTCAGTGCCACGGTGGCCGTCGTGGAGTCGGCGGTGACGGGCGGCTGCTGGCAAGACGCGCATCAGGGCAACGTCTATGGCGCCTACGACCAGCTCTTTTGGTGGCAGGGCCAGTGCGGCGACACGGTCGGCCAGGTGACTGTCGAGCTCTTCCCCACCGTGGCTGCTGCCAACTCAGCAGCTCACCACGCCGCCGCCAGTGAATTGTTGGTTCGCGACCAGGCTGGCGCGGTCCTCGTGGATGTCTACGCCAGCGCGCCCCAGATTGTGATCTCGCAATTGAGCAGTGTGAAAGGCCTGAAACCCATTCCCGGCTACGGGGGCTAGTCCTTTGGCCGCTCCGCCCGGGACCGGCGCCTCTTGAACCTCAGGCTGTGGTCGGAGAAAAGGCCCGGCCCGGTCGGGCCCGGTCCTTCGGCCTGACATTCGCGCCGGCGCCGCTGGGGTGGTTTACGGGCGTGTTCCGGTGTGGCCGGGGTGTCGTCAGGCTCTCCGCTAAGAGGGCGTCGATTTCGTCCAGGAGCTCGCCCGTGTGCTCAGAGACGCCCTGGCGGCGGGCGATTGGTTCCGCTGCCCTTACGGCTGGCACGGTGAGCTTCATGGGGACCTCCTTATTGCAGAAGATCGGCGGGCCGCTGGAGGTCTTGAGCAGCCGTGGTTGGCGGGTGCCAGGGGGGTTGTCAAGGACCTTGGCACCGCTCGTGGTGAGGTCGGCCTCAGGTGAGTCGCGAGACGTCCCGGGCCACGAGGGACGCCACCATGATCATGACGGCGATGTACAGAGCCGTGGCGACCCATCGCCAGCGGTGGTCGGCCTGGAAGAAGCGCCTTATGGCCCGGACGTCGAAGACCAAGGCCAGCAGTCCTACGGGCACTCCGATTGCAGGCCCGACGAGGGGTAGCGCCCCGAGCCAGGGTGCCAGTACGGGAAAGACGATGTAACTGAGCAGGCATCTCGTAGCAGACAGGGCGATCGAGGAGCTGAAGATGTTGTGGACGTCCGCTTCTCCGTCTGGTTCGCGGATCCGCAGGGTGCGGCGGGCAAATCGGTCGGCGCGCCCGCGTTGCGTGGCGCCGGGACGTTGGACCGCGCACGGCACAACGGGCACCAGCAAGCCTGAAGTGCACGCTCCCACCGTGCCAGGGCCCACCGTGCCAGGGCCCACCGTGCCAGGGCTGAGGGTCGCGCTCGCAATGCCGTCCACGAGGGTCAATTTACCGGGGAAGGAAAGCGCTAGTGGTACGTGGTCACTGCCTTTCCATCAGCGGGAACCACCCACCAGGTCCCACCGTAGGTCTGGACGCCCTGCCCCTTGACCATCCCGGCACCGGTGTCTTCTTCGTAGGTGTACAGATTCGTAGGTGTACAGATTCGTAGGTGTACAGAGCGTGCCGGTTATAGAGGACTTGCCTGGCTCCACCGCTGCGCCTGAAACTTGTCAGCAGTGAAGCCTTCACACCTGCCCCCGCCTTCAACGGTCCGTGGACGTCGAGCGGTGGCCACACGATGGCACAGGAGCCCGTGCAGGTACTATCGCCCAAGGGCCGGAGGTGAGCCGGTAAAGTGTGAGGCCGGAAGCCGTCACCAGGATCTTTCCGTAACCCAACACAGACCTGACGTCTACCGCGGGCGGAGCATCCCTGGCTTCGTTGCCGCAGGCACCCACGAGCCACAGGCACAGGGCTAACGGGACGGCCAGAACCGTCGTGAAGCGTCGTCTTCGTCGCGCCGCCGCCTAAGACCTCAGTTCGCGGCCGGCCGGGGGCGACGGAGGAAGACCTCCTGGGCGACAGTGGCGACCAGGGCGCCGTCGCGGGAGAAGATGTGGCCGTGGGTGAGGCCCCGGGAGTCGTGGAGAGAATTCGTGGACGCCTGGAACAGCAGCCACTCGTCCGCCCTGAACGGGCGGTGGAACCAGATAGCGTGGTCGAGGCTCACGGGTCGCCAGGTCTCGTCCGGGGTGCACTGCGCCTCGTGCAAGGCCCCGGCCAGCCAGGTCGGCCCGCTGTCGGAGGCGTAAGCAAGCGCGGCAGCGTGGACGGTGGGCTCGTCGCCCAGGTCTTCGAGCACCCTGAACCAGCTGCACGCGGACTGTTGCCCGTCGCCCAAGCCCTGGTAGGAGCCCTGGACAAGCCTGAGTTCGAACAGAGGGCTCCAGCTGACCTCCTTCCCGTCGTCTGGTGCCGCCACGACGGGTGGTTCGGCGAGCTGGACGTCCATGGCCGAGGGGCCCTCGGCCTGGAACGAAGCTGACATGTTCAAGATGGCACCCATCGATTGGCGGGCGACGACCTGGCGGGCGACGAAAGTGCGGCCGTCCCGCAAGCGTTCCACCTCGAAGCGCACCGGCTCGTCGGCGTCGCCCATGCGCAGGAAATAGGCATGCAGCGAGTGAGGCACGAATTGGGGCTTCAGGGTCAGGTAGGCGGCCCCTAGCGCCTGGGCAACTATCTGGCCGCCGTACAGGCCGTCCCACGGGTACCGGGGCCCAGCACCGACATGAGTGTCAGGGCCGTGAGCGGCGAGCTCCATCATGGCCCTGAATTGCAATCGCATCGGTGACGGTTCAGGAATTGTCAAGGCGGGGGAAGACACTCTGCTCGAGGACCAGCTTTATGCCGGCTGCGACGGGTATCGCCACGAGGGCGCCTATTATGCCTAGCAAAGCCCCACCCATGACGACGGCGAGGACGGTGACAACGGGAGACACATTAACAGCCTGGCGCATGACACGGGGTACGAGCAAATAATCCTCGACAACGCGGTATGCCGCAAAGAACACCGCGGTCGCGATCGCCACCGGTATTGAGACAGAAAGGGCGACGAGGCTGACGATGACCCCGGCGGCCGTCGAACCGACTACGGGGACCAGGTCGAACAGTGCGACGAGAAGGGCGAGGAGTATGGCATATGGGAGGTCGAATACCGTCGCCCACAGGAAAGTGCCGAGGCCGGCCACCAACGAGGTGAACATCTTGCCGAGCAGGTAGCCGCCAACGCCGCCCAGGACGTCGTCGAGCAACAAACCGAAACGGTCGCGCCGGCTGCGGGGGACGAGCTGGACAACGAACCGCTCGATTGCCGGCAACGCGGCCAGGAAGTAGACAGTGAGCACGATCACCACCAGCAACGAGGTCACGGCGGAGAGCACTTCTTTGCCTGCACCCAGAGCGCCCGACGCGAGGAACTTGCCGAGGTTCCCACTTCCCGACCCGCTCAGGTAATAACTGAGGTGAAGCTCCTTGGCCAGGTGCCCGATGGTGCCTTTGCCGGAGCCGATCTCGGAACGCCACTTGGGCTCCGACTTGCTCAGCTCGTTTATCTCGTTCTCGATAGGGGAGATGGCCGCGTAAACGAAGGCGGCGACGATGCCCACGGCGGCCAGCACGACTATCAGTACAGCGAAGGAGCGCCTGACGCGGTGCCGGGTGCAGAAGCCCACCACTGGTTCGAGCCCGACGGCGATGAACAGGGCCAGGAATACGAGCACCAGGGTCCTGCGCACGGAGAACACGGTCTCTCCCAGGGCAAGCGCGAGCAGGACGCCCAAACCCCCTACGAAGCCGACCACGAACGGGCTTTGGCGGTCGAACGGCCGGCCGAGGCGGCGGGCGGCCCGCTGCCGGGCACGGTCCTCTCCTAGGCCCCGGCCAGGCAACTCCGTGGTAATTGTGCCTTCCGCCTGCCCGTCTGGGACCAAGGTTCGCTCCCTGGTTGTAGGTCCATCAGTCATCGGTCATGAGCCGTTCACTGCGATCGTACGTCCAGGACCGCAAGACGAGCCGCATTGGCAAGACGAGCCGCATTGGCAAGACGAGCCGCATTGGCAAGACGAGCCGCATTGGCAAGATGAGCAGGATTACCTGACCTGCGGCCCAGGGCGGCGCAGTCGCCATGGTCGTGGTCACGAACGGAGATGGAGAGGACGAGGGCACCGGCGCCGCTGGAGCGAACGTCAGTCCATCCACCGGCATAACGCGACACGCAGGCGGTGCCCGTACGGTCGGCAGGCAGCGACCAGTAGGACGACCAGCGAACCCTGACGACGCTCGACCCGGGCCGGGAGAAGTCAACCGTCACAGTGCCGGGGCCTAACGAGCTGACCCTTGCGGGGCCACCAGCCAGGCCGGGTGAGCCGGTAACCCTCCACAGTTGCCAACTGCTCGTGTGCCAGACCGGCTCCAATCCCGCTACAGTCCCCGAGTGCAGGAGGGCACCTTCGGCCGTGGCCGCAAAGTCCAGCGGGGCGTCAGGGAGGGCCACGTACGAGATCCCGTTAGCCAGGAGCCACGCCCGGTACGCGCCGGGGTGCAGAGGCCCCCGATGATAGAAGATCGGGTTGTAGGCCGTGTCCAACTGCCGTTCCCATCCACGGGCCACGGGGAAGCTGGGGGCCACGTAGGCTGATTCCCAGTGGTGGACCGTGGGCGGGATCTCGACCCGGACCGGTTGGCCACGGCTCAACATGCGGAGTTCGCGCACGAGCGGCTGGTAGTAAGAAGCGGTGCTCGACGCTCCGTTGGCGGCTCCCCCGACAGCCTGCGCCATCGGGGCAAAGTCCCAGGTCACAAGGCTGAGCACGGCGCCGACGGCGACGGCGACGGCAGCCCACTGCGGCACGGCCCGCAGGACCGGTGGTCGGCGCTCGAGGAAGCGAGGCGCGTAGCACAGCACGAGCGGGGCCCCCACATAGGCGGCAAACCGGGCGTCGTTGCCACCCAGCTGAGTGGGGACGACGAAGAGGGCGAGACTGGCTGCAGCGTAGAGCCCAGCAGCCACCCGGACCGAGCGGGGCGCCCGCAGCAAAGGACTGGCCACTACGGCCGATATGACGACGACGACCGTGAAATCGCCCAAGGCGAACGAAAAGTGGCCAGGCGAGGGAAAGATCACGGGCAGCGCCGTGGCGATGGCCCCGACGACGGCGCCGGCAACCAGTTTCCCGAGCACCTGGCCCCGAGAGGCGCGGCCCACGTCAGCAGCGCCCCAGGCAACCAGCGAAAGGGACAAGAACACTCCCGCGATCGGCGTTGTCAGGGCCGCTATCGCGCCCAACAGCGAGCCGGCGGCGAGCCTGAGGGCCGTGCGCTTCCCGGGAGAGGGGCCGCGGAACCAGGCGCAGCGGGCCAGGCAAAGGATGCAGCCGAGCGCAAGGGCCTCGCCGGCCAGGGTTGGCAACTGCCCGATGGACACCGCGATGACGGTGGAAACGGCGAAGTACCAGCTGGTGAGGGGCCGCCGGCCTATGTCGACCGAGACCAGCCGGTCAAAGCAGAAGACCGCGCCCGCGGCCGAAGCGGCTGCCACCGGCCAAAGGCCCAGGTAGCCGGCCGCTAAAGGGTAAAGGAGGCTGTAGTTGAGCGGGAAGGTCCCCCCGTACCATCCGGGGTCCCAGACGACGAGCCCGTGATTGAAGGCCTGCCCGGAGCGATAAACCTGTGCGGCCCAGTCGGTTCCCCGCCAACCCGCCAGGTAGCAGACCAGGCACGCGCCGACGGCGACAAAGGCGGGGGCGGCGGAGCGAAGCATGTCCCTTCGATGCGCCTGGCGCGAGGGAGCGGGCACGTTGTCGAGCGAGTTGGCCAGGTCCACAGTCTTACCGCACAGCAAGTGGCGGCGTTACGGCAGGCGCGACCTACATCTGCCACCCGCTCCGGTGAACGACCTCGGCCACCGTCCTACGCGGCCGTCCGGCCGAGGTGGAGGGCGTGTCGTCTGGGCCGGGCCAGCCCAGGGCAACCGCGCCCAGGGGCTCCCAGCCCTCGGGTACCCCCAGTTGTCCCAGGAGGGGCCCAGGTGGCTTGCGCAGGGCGAAAAAGAGGGCGCCGAGGCCCTCTTGCGCGAGCCCGAGCAACAAGAGCATGGTGGCGAATGCGGTGTCCACAAACCAGTAGGGCACTGCCCACTCCGCTGCCCGGTTGGCCCCGAGTGAGGCCTTGTCCGGCTCCGTGTAGCGCTGGAGGTACGCCGCCCGGCTAGCCAAGGGCAGTACCAATACGGGCGCGTTGAGTAGGCCCGGATGGCTCGGGTGGGCGAGCCAGGAGCTGTCGGCTTCATGGTGCCAGAACTTCATCGTGTCCGGCCCTTCGAGGACGAAGAACGCCCAACCCTGGGTGTTGCCGGCGGAAGGGGCGTGGGTGGCGAGAGCCAAGGCCCGCTGGAGTGCCATGGGGTCCACAGGGCCTGGCAGGAAACTGCGGCACATCCGCCGCCGGCCGATCACCGCGTCGAGTTCCACCCTGGTGCAACCTAGCCAGAGGATGCAATGACGACCAAGCTGGTAGGGTTTTGGGGGCCATGTCTAGTTTCCGTGACCTACTGATTGCCGCCCGCTCGCGTATCACCGAAGTACTGCCGGCGCAGGCCGCCGAGATGCTTGAGCAAACCGGGGCGGTGCCACTCGACGTCCGTGAACCGGACGAGTTCGAGCAGGGGGCGCTGAAAGGCGCTGTCCACATCCCCCGCGGCAATCTCGAGAGCCAGGTCGCCGGCCACATCGCCGACCCCTCGACACCGGTGGTCGTGTACTGCGCGGGCGGCACACGTAGCGCCTTTGCCGCGGACACGCTGGCTCAGCTCGGCTACGCCAACGTCGTCAGCATGACAGGCGGCTTCAACCGCTGGAAGGACGAGGGCCTGCCGTGGGAGGCCCCCGTTGTCCTGACCGCTGACCAGCGCAACCGTTACCAGCGCCATTTGCTCCTGCCCGAGGTCGGCGTCGCCGGCCAGGCCAAGCTCCTCAACTCCAAGGTGCTGGTGATCGGGGCGGGCGGGCTCGGTTCGCCGGTGATCCTTTACCTGGCCGCGGCCGGGGTGGGGACACTCGGCATCGTCGACATGGACGTCGTCGACGCCTCCAACCTTCAGCGACAGGTCCTCCACAACCTCGAGCGGCTGGGGGAGTGCAAGGTGGGCTCGGCCAAGAAGACCGTGAACAACCTCAACCCCGACGTCGAAGTGGTCACCTACGACGTGCGCCTGGGGGCTGACAACGTCCTGGACATCTTTGAGGGTTACGACCTGGTCGTCGACGGGACCGACAACTTCCCGACCCGTTACCTGGTAAACGACGCCTCGCTGAAGCTCGACATACCCGTCGTCCATGGCTCGATCTTCCGCTTCGAGGGCCAGGCCAGCGTGTACATGCCTCACCAGGGACCGTGCTACCGCTGCCAGGTGCCCGAACCGCCTCCGGCCGACCTGGCACCGTCGTGTGCCGAAGCCGGGGTCATCGGCGTGTTGCCGGGCATCATTGGCTCTCTCGAGGCGCTGGAGGCCATCAAGGTGCTTCTCGACATAGGCGAGCCGCTGGTCGGCAGGCTAATGGCCTACGACGGGCTCGAAGGCACGTTCCGGACCTTCAAGGTGAATCGTGACCCTGAGTGCCCCGCCTGCTCTGTGCCCAAGGAACAGCTCGTCATCGCAGAGTACGACGAACTGTGCTTCCCTCACCCGTTGCAGGCACCCGCAATGCGCGTCAACTAGCCGCCGGCGCCACGCTGGCTCAGCGGCCCCGGGTGGCCCGAGTACGATCCGGCTGTGACCTCTGCTAGCGCTCCTCGCCCGGCGGCCGGTAGCCCCGGCTGCGCCCAAGTCGGGCTGAGCGCGGTCATCATTTCGGTCGACGGGACGACTCCACGGCTGGTGACCGTTCGCGAAGGGAACAAGGAAGGCCTCCCGTCCGGCCATCTTGACGACGCTGTCGACCGCACCCTCGAGCAGGGCGTCAGGCGGCTGGTGAGCAGCGAGCTCGGGTTGCCGGTGAGGTACTTCGAGCAGCTTTACACGTTCGGCGATCGGGACCGGGTACCAGCGGTGCGGGCGCTGGCGGTCGCCTACCTGGCGTTGGCGCGCCACCAGACTGTGCGCGGCCCGGGCAACCCTGAGTGGCGCAGCTGTTACGAGTTCTTCCCCTGGGAGGACTGGCGGCACGGCCGCCCGGAAATGATCGATGCCGTGATCGTGCCCGCGCTCGAGCGCTGGCTGGCTGCCTCTCCCCCCGACAAACTGCCGACGCGCCGGGAGCGAGCCGAGCTCACGTTCGGCTTCGGGCACGCCCTTTGGGACCCGGTACGGGCCCTCGATCGCTACGAACTGCTCTACGAACTTCGCCTCGTGAGTGAGTCCGTCCCACGTGGCGGGGGCCCGTGGGCCGCCGGTGCGGGGCACTCGTTCCCTGGTCTCGGGGCCCCCATGGCCGTGGACCACCGGCGAATAGCCGCGGCCGCCCTGGAACGGCTGAGGGGCAAGCTGGCCTACCGGCCGGTAGTTTTTGAGGTGTTGCCCGAGACCTTCACGCTGTCACGTTTGCAACGGGTGGTAGAAGCGTTCGCGGGCCAGGTACTCCACAAGCAGAACTTCCGTCGCCTGGTGGCGTCCGCCAACCTGGTCGAGCCGACGGGGGAGTCCGACCAGCGCACCGGGGGCCGGCCAGCGGAGCTCTACCGGTTCCGCCGGGACGTCCTGCGGGAACGCCCAGCTCCCGGTCTGGGCCTGCGCCGCCTCGGCGGGCCGTAGCCCGCTGGCGAGTCCGTCGTGGCCCGCTGGCGAGTCCGTCGGTTGGTCCCGGCGGCCGCCGGCGGTTTTCCGCTCCCGTTTGCCACGGCCGAGTTTTCCGCTATAGTGACGATATGCTCATCCAGAGTATAAGCGGCCAAGGTGCGGGGCAACCTGCCGCTGAGCAGGAGCAACACCTCGATTTCGACGAGTGGGCAAGTGAGGTGCGCCAGCTGGCCCGTGCCCGCAAGGCGGTCCTCCTGGCCCACAATTACCAGGTCCCGTGGGTCCAGGACGTCGCCGACTATGTGGGAGACTCGCTCGCGTTGTCCCGCCTGGCTGCCCGGAGCGACGCCGAGGTCATCGTGTTCTGCGGCGTTCACTTCATGGCCGAGACGGCCAAGTTGTTGGCCCCCGACAGGACAGTGCTGCTGCCGGACCTGCGTGCGGGATGTTCCCTGGCCGACACCGTGACGGCGGGTGATGTCCGCAAGTGGCGCCAGGAGCACCCCGACGGGCTGGTCGTCGCCTACGTGAACACTTCGGCCGCGGTCAAGGCGGAGTCTGACATTTGCTGTACCTCGTCCAATGCCGTCGAGGTTGTGCAGTCGCTGCCCGAGGACCGTAGGACGCTCTTCCTGCCGGACATGTTCCTGGGCCAGCATGTCGCCCGGAGGACCGGTCGGCACAACCTCGACATCTGGATGGGCGAGTGCCACGTGCACGCGGCCATCTCCCCGGCCGACCTGCGGGACAAGATCGCCCAGCACCCCAGCTCGGAGCTTTTCATCCACCCCGAATGCGGCTGCACCACGAGCGCCCTTTGGTTGGCCGAGAGCGGTGACTTCCCCAAGGAGCGCACCCACGTGTTGTCGACGTCGGGCATGGTGGACGCGGCCCAAGCCCTGGGTGATGGGCACGCGTTGGTGGCGACCGAGACCGGGATCCTGCACCAATTGCGGAATGCCAACCCGAAGGCCACGTTCGAAGCCGTCTCGGACCGGGCCGAATGCCGTTTCATGAAGATGACAACCCCCGAGCGCTTACTCCACTGCCTGCATGAGGGCGAGTACGAAGTGACCGTCGACGAACAGGTCGCTCGCCGCGCCCGCCAAGCCGTGCGGCGGATGATCGCCATCGGGGATTCGGGCGGAGGTGAGTGAGTTGATTAGCCGGGTGGACTTCAGGGAACACCTAGACGTCCTCATCGTCGGTTCAGGGATCGCTGGCTTGTCAGCGGCCATCGCTCTTGCGGGCCGCAGGGACGTAGCCGTGGTGTCCAAACAAAGTGAGGGTGGCGGCAGTACCGAGCTGGCTCAGGGCGGGATAGCCGCTGCGATCGGCCCGGGGGACAGGGCTTCCGCGCACGCGGCCGACACATTGGCGGCGGCGGCCGGACTGGGCGACCCCGAGGTGGCTGAGGTGGTCACACAAGCAGCGGCTGACGCCGTGGCCACACTGGCCGACCTTGGCGTCCGGTTCGACCCCGGCGCCCCGGCCAGGGAGGGTGGGCACAGTTGTGCCAGGGTCCTGCATGCCCGGGGTGACGCGACCGGCGCGGAGATCACGCATGCTCTGCTCGGCGCCGCCCGTGAGCGGCGTGTCCCGATCATGGCCGGCGTCTTCCTCGTCGACCTGCTGACGACGCCTGACCGTCGCAGGGTCATAGGGGCCGAAGTGTGGGACGCTCAGGCCGGAGAGCTGCGCCGTATCCTCGCCAGCACCGTGGTCCTGGCAACGGGCGGCTATGGCCAGCTGTGGGCGAGCACTACGAGCCCCCTTGCATGCAGCGGCGACGGGCTCGCGGCGGCGATGCGAGCGGGGGCACAGGCGGCGGACCTCGAGTTCGTACAGTTCCACCCCACGGGCATGTTGCTCGGCCGCGACCCGACGCCGCTGGCGTCCGAAGCTTTGCGCGGCGCGGGGGCCCGGTTGCGTGACGCTGCCGGCGAGTACCTCCACCGCACCGGCACTCGCTGGCCTGGTGGCGGTGACCTGGCCCCGAGGGATGTCGTAAGCCGTTCCATGGCACGGCGCATGGCCGAACTCGGTTCTGACCACTGCTACCTCGATGCGACGATGTTGGGCCCCGACGTCCTGGTCGAGCACTTCCCGACGTTCCTGTCGGCGTGCCACACCGCCGGGCTTTCCCCCGAGTGCCAGTGGGTGCCGGTGTCGCCAACGGCCCATTACACGATGGGGGGCGTGCTCACCGACGTCGAAGGGCGCACCACACTCGAAGGTTTGATGGCTGTGGGGGAGGTCGGCTGCAGCGGGCTGCACGGCGCCAACAGATTGGCCTCCAACTCGTTGTTGGAAGGAGCGGTGATTGGCCGGCGCGCCGTAGACGTCCTGCTCCAGAACAAGGAACCGGCGGCGCCTCGGGAAGCGGTGGAGCTCGACGAGGTTTTGCCCGGGCCCGATGCCGCTCCCGACGCCCTTCGCCCGGACAGTCCTGCTTGTTCGGGCCGTTCAGCGCTGCGGTCGGCCATGCAGGCCCGGGCTGGTGTGGCGCGCGACGCCGCCGGGTTGGAAGAGCTCGCCGGTTACCTGGTCAGCCATTTTGCTTGCCCTCCGCCCAGCTACTCCGGCGCACACGGCGGCACCGCCGCCGCTGAGGCCTGGGAGCTGGCCAACATGGCCCTCATCGCCGGAACTGTGGTCGGCCTGGCGGCGCGCCGGTGCGAGTCGAGGGGGGCACACTGGAGGACCGACTACCCGGGCACCGACCAGCGATGGCGGCTCCGCCAGGTCGTTTCCCTACTTCCTGGCGGGCGGCCGGCCGTTGGCCACATGGACGTCGAGGCTGCTCTCGAACCGATCGGCAGCCCCGCCGGGCAGGCAGTGGCGACGGCAGCGGCAGCGGCAGCGGTTTGAACTCGCCCGCCTCTTTGCCTCTGGCGCCTCCCTGGGACGACCTCCGCCGGATGGTCTCCTGGGCTGTCGCTGAGGACCTTCCCGACGGCGACCCCACTGGCGCGGCGGTGGGGCCGAGGCCTTCTCTGGCTTCGCTGGTCGCTCGCCAGTCGGGCACCGTGGCGGGCCTGGTCGCCGCGCCCCTGGTGGTCGATGAGGTTGCCCGGCACTTAGGCACCGGTCCAGCTTCGGTGAAATTGAGGTCCGGTGACGGTGAGCGCGTTGGATCCAACGAAGTGCTGGCCGTGCTCTCCGGTCCCGCCGACACCCTCCTAGCAGCCGAACGCATCGTCCTCAACGTCGTCGGCCACCTTTCGGGGATCGCCACCGCTACTGCCGCCGTGGTCGACGCCTTGGCCGGCACCGGCACTGTGGTCAGGGATACGCGCAAGACGCTGCCTGGCTTGCGGGCAGTGGAGAAGTACGCCGTCCGTTGCGGCGGGGGTTCCAATCACCGCATGAGCCTGTCCGACGCTGTCCTGGTCAAGGACAACCATGCTGCTGCCCTGGGGGGGGTCGGTGCCGCCGTGGAGGCCGTTCGGCGAGGGGCCCGCGTGGTCCCCCGAGGCCTGGCCTTGGAGGTCGAGGTCGACGACCTGGACGAGCTGGACGAGGCCCTCGCTGCAGGCGCTGGCCTGGTGCTTGTCGACAACATGTCCCTCGCAGACATCGCCGAGGCTGTCCGGCGCGCCAACAGCTGCGGGGCCAGGGTGGAAGCCTCCGGCGGTATCGCTCTGTCCAGCGTCGCCCGGGTTGCGGCTTGCGGGGTGCACTACGTGGCGATCGGGGCGCTCACGCACTCGGCGCCGGCGCTTGACGTAGGCCTCGACTGGGACCTGACCGGGCCCTTCGGGCCGGCCACCTGACCGCCGGGCGTGGAGGGCTGCCGGTCTCTACGCGCCAATAGCGCACTGGGTTTTCTCGCCGGAGGGCTGGCTCGCCAAGCGGGGGGTCGAGGACTTCGCCGGCGGGACGGTGGTCGAGATCACCTCGGGCGTGAGCGGGGCGGCCCTGGCGCTCGCCGCCGGCCGTCGCCGTGGCTGGCCCCATGAACTGATGCGCCCTCACAACGTGCCTTTGTCCATACTGGGTGCCGGCATCTTGTGGTTCGGTTGGTTCGGTTCCAATGCGGGCTCTGCGCTTTCGGCCGCCAGCGCGGCCATACCGAGGTCTATCGGGGGGCCGAGTACCGTGTCGATTTTGTGCCCAAGGCGAGGGTGGAAGTCGTGTGCGACGACGACGACGTCGACCGGGTGGTCGAGGCCATCGAAGGCGCGGCCCGCACGGGCAAGATCGGGGACGGAAAGATATGGGTTATCCCGATAGAGCAGTTGGTGAGGGTCCGGACCGGCGAGCGTGGCCCGGACGCGCTCTGAACTAGCCGGTCGTACCGAGGACGACGATGATGTCGCCCGTCCCGACTGAACTGCCCGGCCCGGCGCGCACCTCGAGCACCGTCCCGGCCACCTCGGAGGCGATGTTGTTCTCCATCTTCATCGCCTCGAGCACACAGACCGCCTGGCCGGCCTCAACGGTGTCGCCCACGTTCACCAGCACCTTGACAACTGTGCCCTGCATGGGAGCCGTCACCTCGCCACCGGTCAGGGGCCCGGTCCCATCCGCGGTGCCGGGGCCGTCCCCGGTTCCCGAGGCGGCCATACCCGTCGGAGCGCCTTCGGGCGCCCTTGTCGCCCCACCGGCGGGGCCCATCCCATGTCCCAGGGGGAACAGGACGCTGACTTCGTACAAGCGGCCACCGATCTCCACGGCCAGGTCTTTGCGCTGGTCTGCCAGGGGGGCTGCGGCGGCGGGAGGTGCCGCCGGGATTCCCGAGAGGTCCACGTCCTGGCTGAGCCAGTTCGTGGAGTGGGTGCCGGAGATGAAATCCGGGTGACGGAGGGCGGCCAGGTGCGCCGGGACGGTCGTGGCCACGCCAACGACTTCGACCTCAGAAAGAACCCGGAGGAGCCGCAGGCGAGCGCTCTCGCGGTCGGGCCCCCATGCCACGACTTTGGCGATGAGGTTGTCGTAGTGCTGGCTGACGGTGTCTCCTGTTTCGTACCCAGTGTCGGTGCGCACCCACGGCCCGGTGCCCGGGCGGAACCGCGCGATATGCCCAGGCGTAGGGACGAACCGGCCGTTCGAGGGGTCCTCGGCATTGATGCGGGCTTCGATGGCGTGGCCCCGCAACACCGCGTCGTCTTGCGCAAATGGCAAAGGCCGGCCTCCGGCCACGAGGAACTGCAGGGCCACCAGGTCAAGGCCAGTGACCATCTCGGTCACCGGGTGCTCCACCTGCAGCCGGGTGTTCATCTCGAGGAAATAGAACTCGCCGTCCTGGTAGATGAACTCGACCGTTCCCGCGCTCACGTAGCCGCATGCCAGGGCCACCCGGACAGCGGCTTCGCCCATGGCCCGGGAGACTGCGGGGAGAAGGCCTGGGGCGGGGGCCTCTTCGATGAGCTTCTGGTGGCGGCGCTGGACCGAGCAGTCGCGCGTGCCCAGGTGGACGACATTGCCGTGGGAGTCTGCGAGGACCTGGACCTCGATGTGGCGGGGCCAAGTCAGGTACCGCTCGATGTAGCACTCAGCTCGCCCGAAGGCCTTCTCCGCCTCTCGCTGGGCCGCCGCCAGGGCGTCGGCCGCGCCTTCCGGGGACGCTACGACCCGCATCCCACGGCCACCGCCTCCGAAGGAGGCTTTGACGGCCACCGGCCACCCGTGCGAGTTGCCAAAATCGACCACCTCGTCAGGTCCCTCCAGTGGCCGGGACGTGCCGGGCACGGGTGCGACGCCGGCCCGGGACGCCGCCAGGCGGCTGCTGATCTTGTCGCCCATGACCTCGATGGCCTCGGGCGGCGGCCCGACCCAGGTGGCGCCGGCTTCTATGACGGCCCGGGCAAAGTCGGCGTTCTCAGCCAGGAACCCGTACCCGGGGTGAACGGCGTCGGCTCCCGAGCGCCTTATGGCGTCGATGAGCTTGCCGATCGACAGGTAGCTCTCCGATGCCGTGGCTTCTCCCAGCAGGTAAGCCTCGTCGGCGGTACGCACGTGCAGTGCTCCCCGGTCGGCCTCGGAGTAGACAGCCAGTGACGCCATGCCTAGGTCCCGGCAGGAGCGCGCAACCCTTACAGCGATCTCGCCCCGGTTGGCGATGAGGACTCTGGAAATTGAAGGTCCCAACACGTTGGGGCAGTCTGCCAGGCTGGGACGGCGCGCGTCGGCGCGATGCCCGCGAGGTGCCTTCAAAGGTGGTGTTCCTTGAATGTTCACGGTGCTCCTGGACGACAGCCGGCTAGCCCGGCTCGCCGGCAGCCGCTTCGGCTGCGTTGTGCAACTGGCCGAGGCGACGTCGACCAACTCTGTCCTTTCTGACGAAGCCCGGCGCGGCGCTGCTGAAGGCCTCGTTGTGGTCGCCGACTACCAGAGCGCGGGCCGAGGCCGTTTCGAGCGCCGGTGGGAATCACCGCCCGGCGCGTCGTTACTGTTCTCGGTGCTCCTAAAACCGCTCCCTGCCGACCTCCCGGCCGGTCGTCGCCATCTTGCCGTCGCCGCCGTTTCCTTGGCGTTGGCCGAGGGGGCTCGCGCTGTTACCGGCGTGAAGCTCGGCCTCAAGTGGCCCAACGACCTTATCGCCGCTGGGCCCGGGCACGTGGATCGCAAGGTGGCGGGTCTCCTGGCCGAAACCACGCCTGGCCCCGGGCAGGGAGTGGGGATCGTCGTGGGTGCCGGCCTCAACGTGACCTGGGCGCCTGAGGGTGTTACGGCTACGTGCCTGGAGGCGTTGGCGGGACGTTCAGTCGAACGCGGCGAGGTCCTCGTCTGCTCATTGCTCGCCCTTGACCGCTTGTACGGGAACTGGGACTTGGTGGCCAAGCGGTACCGGGAGTCCTGTGTCACCCTGGGTCGGGAGGTCGCCGTCACTGTCTCGCGCAAGCCTGCCGACCTCCAGGGCACGGCGCTGGACGTGGATGAGGACGGTCACCTGATCGTGAGGACGAGCGCGGGGGCGCTGGTCCGCGTGGCAGCGGGCGATGTAACCCACGCCACTGTCGTGGGCCCTCACTAACCCGCGCCGTCGCCCATGTGCCCGCCCGCGACACCGTCTAGCCTCGGTGGGCAATGAAAGCTTTGGTCCTCTCCGGGGGAGCCGGGACCCGCTTGCGGCCCATCACCTACACGCGGGCCAAGCAGCTCGTGCCGGTTGCCAACAAACCGGTGCTTTTCTACGGGCTCGAGGCAATCGCCTCGGCCGGGATCAAACAGGTGGGGTTGGTCGTGGGGGACACGGGGGCCGAGATCCGGGCCGCAGTGGGCGACGGCTCTGCCTTTGGCCTGGAAGTCACCTACCTCCAGCAGGAAGCGCCCCTGGGGCTGGCTCACGCTGTGCTCATCGCCCGCGAATTCCTGGGTGAAGACGACTTTGTCATGTACCTGGGTGACAACCTGCTCCAGCAGGGCCTGTACGACTTCGTGGCCCGTTTCGAGGCTCAGCGGGCGCGGGCCACGGCCCCTCGCCTGGGCGAGGAGGGGCCGGTCCTGCCGTCGGCCCAGATCCTCCTGGCTCACGTGCCGGATCCTCAGCGCTTTGGCGTGGCCGAACTGGACGCCACCGGGCGAGTGCTCAGGCTGGTCGAGAAGCCGGCCATTCCCCCCTCCGACCTCGCCCTGGTGGGTGTGTACCTGTTTGACAGCCGGATCCACAAGGCAGTGGCGTCCATAGCGCCTTCTGGTCGCGGCGAGCTGGAGATCACTGACGCCATCCAGTGGCTGATTGACGCCGGCCACATCGTGCTATCGGAAATCCTGGGCGGCTGGTGGATCGATATGGGCAAGCTGACCCCCTTGCTGGAGGCCAATCGCCTGCTTTTGGAGGACCTGGAACGCCGCATCGACGGGGAGGTGGATACCAACAGCCAGGTGGATGGGCGGGTGGTCCTGGAGGCCGGTGCCCGGCTGGTGCGCAGCAACGTCCGGGGCCCGGCCATCATCGGGCCCGGCTCCGAGGTGATCGACAGCTTCGTCGGGCCGTTCAGCGCCATTGGCCCGGGGTGCCTCATCCAGCACTCGGAGATCGAGCACTCGGTCCTGCTCGGCTCGGCCCGGGTGGTCGATGCCGGCCGCATCGAAGACTCCCTACTCGGCTACGACGTGGAGGTGACCCGCAGCGCCCGCCGGCCCCGGGCGACCCGGTTGATGGTCGGCGACCACTGCCTGGTCGATCTTTCTTAGCAACTAGCCTGGCGGGCCATGAAAGTGTTCGTGACCGGCGGAGCTGGGTTCATTGGCTCTAACTACGTGCGCTGGGTGTTGGCGCACACCGACGACAGGGTCACCGTCTACGACGCCCTCACGTATGCCGGCAACCTGGCCACCCTGAGCGATGTCCAGGAGCGCTCGGGGGCGCGGTACCGCTTCGTGCACGCCAATATCTGCGACCTGCCCGCCCTGGAAGAGGCGCTCGCCGGCCACGACGCCGTTGTGCACTTTGCCGCCGAGAGCCACGTCGACCGGTCCATCGCCGGGCCCGAGGACTTCGCCATGACCAATTGCGTGGGCACGAACCTCGTCATGCACGCGGCGCGCCGGGCCAATGTGGCGCGGGTGCTGCATATCTCCACCGACGAGGTTTACGGCTCGGTCGCTCACGGCAGCTCTGTCGAAACTGACCGCCTGGATCCGCGCTCTCCCTATTCAGCGTCCAAGGCCGGCTCCGACCTCATTGCCCTCTCCTATTACACAACCTATGGCCTGCCTGTGCTGGTGAGCCGCTCGTCGAACAATTTCGGTCCTTGGCAGTACCCCGAAAAAATGGTACCCCTGTTCGTCACCAACCTGCTCGACGGCAAGAACGTCCCGCTCTATGGCGACGGCCTCAACCGGAGGGACTGGCTGTTCGTGGAGGACAACTGCGCCGCGCTCGACCTGGTGCTGCGTTCCGGGGAAGCGGGCGAAATCTACAACGTGGGCGCCGGCAACGAGTTGCCCAACCGCGACCTCACCGACAGACTGTTGGCACTCGCCGGCGCCGGGCCGGACCGGATCGACTACGTCACCGACCGGCTTGGCCATGACCGCCGCTATAGCGTCGACTGTTCAAAAGTCCGGTCACTCGGCTGGGAACCCCAGCACGACCTGGACGAGGCGCTGGGGATGACTTATGCGTGGTACCGCGATAACCGCTGGTGGTGGGAGCCGCTGAAGTGAGAGTGCTCCTGACGGGTTCCAATGGTCAGCTCGGTCGCGAGCTCGAAGAGTTGCTCGCCCGCTCACCTCATCACGAGGTCCTCGCGGTTGACCTCGCTGAGCTCGATATATCCGACCGGGAGCGGGCGCTGCAGGTGTGCGGGGAATGGGCACCCGAGGTGATCATAAATGCGGCTGCCTTCACTGCCGTGGACGCTTGTGAAGAGTTCGTGGACAAGGCTTTTGCCGTCAACGCCCTGGGGCCGCGCAACCTGGCCGAGGGGGCGCGCATGGTCGGGGCTCACCTAATCCATGTCTCCACCGACTACGTCTTCGACGGGCAATCGCCTTCGCCGTATGTCGAATGGGATGAGACGCACCCGTTGTCGGTCTACGGCCGGTCCAAATTGGCGGGCGAAAGAGAAGTGCTCTCGCTGCTCCCGGGGGCCACAGTGGTGCGGACCTCATGGGTATGTGGCCGCTACGGCGCCAACATGGTGAAGACGGTGCTGCGCCTGGCCGGCGGGACCGGCCCGCTGCGTTTTGTCGACGACCAGAGAGGTTGCCCGACCTTTGCCGATGAGCTGGCCACCATGCTCGTGCGCATGGCCGCCTCCCGCATGCCCGGGGTCTTCCACGCCACCAACCAGGGCTCGACTACCTGGTGCGGGTTCGCCCGCGACATCCTGGCCGCTGCCGGTGGGGACGTCGAGAGCGTACAACCGATAAGGACGGCGGAGCTCGACCCGCCCCGCCCCGCCCCCCGGCCGGCCAATTCGGTGCTCGACAACGCCGCGCTGCGCCTGCTCGGGATCCCGCTCTTGGCCGATTACCACGAGCCACTGGAGCGCACGGTCAAGTACCTCGTCTCATCGACGTGAACGCTCCCTCCGACCCGGGAAACCGCGCGCCCCTGCCCGGGCCTACCCCCGACGGCAGCGTTGCCGGGGTCGTCGTCAACTACAACGCCAAGGACTACCTGGTCACCTGCGTCGGCAGCCTGCTGCGCGAAGGCGTAAGCCCGGTGGTGGTGGTGGACAACGGGTCCGGCGACGGTTCGGAGCTGGCGCTGCTACAACGCTATCCCGAGGCCAGGTGGGTGCCCAGTGGCGCCAACCTCGGCTACGGCCGCGCCGTCAACATTGGGGTGGCCATGGTGGGCGCCGGCAGACTGCTCGTCTGCAACGCCGATGTCGTCGTCGGCCCAGGAGCGGTCACCACCTTGGCCCAGTTCCTGGACGACAGGCCTCGAGTAGCGCTGGTGGGGCCGCGGATCGTCGATGTGAACGGCGAGCTCTATCCGTCGGCGCGCCGGTTCCCCGACCTGGTGGAATCGTTCGGCCATGGCATTCTGGGCCAGTTTTGGCCTGGCAACCCCTTCTCCCGCCGGTACCGGATGACCGAGTGGGACCATGCCACTGCCCGGGAGGTCGACTGGATCTCTGGTGCCTGTTTCCTGGCCCGCAGGGAGGCATGGGATGCCGTCGGTGGCTTCGACCGCGACTTCTTCATGTACATGGAGGACGTCGACCTTTGCTGGCGCCTGGGCGAGGCCGGTTGGACGGTGGCCTACGAGCCGGCGGCGCCCGTGGTGCATGTCCAGGGCGTGTCGGCCGACCGTCACCCTTACCGGATGCTTTTCGCCCACCACGTGTCGCTGTGGCGTTTTGCTCGCCGGACGACGACCGGCTGGAGACGTTGGTCGCTCGCATTGGTGCTACCGGGCCTGGTCCTCCGACTGGGCCTGACGGCGGCGCGACGCGCCCTTAGCGGCGTGATGGCGGGCGCTCCGGGGAGGCGGTCCGCGGCGAGTGCCGCCGACGGGTAACCTGTCAGGTCGATATGGGCAAAGCCTCTTCTGCTAAGAAAGTAGCTCGCGCCGCTGGCCTTGGCGGCAGCCGAGCCTACGGGAGCCGGCGACCTTGGGGTTACTACTTCGCGATCTTCGCTCTCGTAGTACTCGGCCTGGTCGGCGTGTACAACAGCCGCGAGTACCGGGATTCCAGGATCAATAAGGTCGGCAACCAAGCGCCGACCGTCAATATGGCAACCCCCTGGCTGGAGGGCTACGCCGTCGACATCTGCGGCAAGCTACTGCCGCCGATCAAGACCGACAAGGACCCCTACGGCATCACCACCAAGGGCGATGGTGTCATCTATATCAACCCCACTGTGAAGTCGGCGGCGGGCCATAACGCCACCCTCTACAAGTTCGCGACCTCGATCGGGATGACGATCGACGCGTCCGAGATCCAGGTGCCGGGCGGGCACCCGTACCTGGCCGGCGACAACTGCGAAGGCAAGCCGGGGAACGTCTACGTGATGACGTGGTCAAACCCCACCGAACCGCGCCAGGACGGCACCCTCCAGAACAAGAAGCTGGTCGACAACCTGGCCCCGCACGTCCGCGAGGACACCTGTAACCCCGACTGTGACTCGGGGGTGCTGCTCGAGGACGACCAGTTGGTGACCATCGCCTTCCTGCCGGCGCCGCCCAAGCACGAGTCGCTCGTAGTCCTTCAGCCTCCTGCGTCGGTCGTTGCCCACCTCGAAAGCCTCGAGGCCTCGGGCGGCACCACGACGACGAGCACTCCTGCGACTACCTCGGTCACGACCGGCACGACGACCTCGAAGGGCACCACGACGACCTCGAAGGGCGCCACGACGACCTCGCGCGGCCCGACAACGTCAACCGGGGCTACAACGACGACCTCATGAAGACTCCTTGTCGGGCTCTGATCACGGGTGGAGCCGGCTTCATCGGCTCCACATTGGTGGACAGGCTGCTCGCCGAGGGCAATACGGTCGACGTGGTGGACAACCTTTCCACCGGTTCGCTGGCAAACCTGGCCGAGGCCAGGACTGTCGGTGCAGGGCGTTTCAATTTCCACCAGCTGGATGTACGCGCGGCTGATCTTGTCGAGCTCATGGCACGCCGCAAGCCGGAGGTCGTCTTCCACCTAGCCGCTCAAGTCGATGTCAGGATGTCGGTGGCGGACCCCGTTCTCGATGCCGAGATCAACATCCTCGGCTCATTGCGGGCGCTCGAGGGGGCGCGGGCGGCAGGCGCACGCAAGGTGGTGTTCGCCTCCAGCGGCGGGACCATCTACGGGGATGCGGACCTGCTGCCGGTCAAGGAGTCCCAACCGCAGCGGCCACTGTCGCCGTACGGGGTGGCCAAGAAGGCGGTGGGCGATTACCTGTTTGCTTACCGGGAGCTGCACGGACTGGAGTACACGGCCCTGGCCTTGGCCAACGTTTACGGTCCCCGCCAGGACCCCCATGGTGAGGCGGGGGTCGTGGCTATTTTCGCCGGACGGCTACTCGCCGGTGAGCCCTGCGTGATCTTCGGCGACGGGAAACAGACTCGCGATTTCGTCTATGTGGACGACGCGGTGGACGCCTTCTCGCGCGCCGGCGACCGCGGCAGCGGCCTGGTTTGCAACATCGGTACTGGGACCGAGACAAGCGTCAACGAGCTGTACTCGGCGATGGCACGTAACGCTGGGGTCGCCGCTCCGCCGGTTCATGTCCCTGCTCGCGCTGGCGAGTTGCGGAGGAGCTGCTTGGACCCGAGCAGGGCCGCCATCCACCTCGGATGGAAACCGTGGACGACCATCGACAAGGGAACTGCGGCCGTCATCGAGTGGTCCCGGAGCAACCCCGACAGGACGTAGGCGGCAAGGTTTTCAGGCCCGGCCGGGGGAGGTCGCATCGTAAGATCAGCTCTGTGGCCGAACTGCACGTCCGTGCCCCCGATCTTAGGGCCGCCGTCCCGGCGCCCATCACCTGCACCAGGCAATCAACCGGGCTGGCGCAGCTCGGTGACCGGCATCTCAGTCGGCCTCTCGGGCGCGCTTAGGATTGGGCCTCGCCCGTTCCTTTGCAGGCCCAGCACCGCCAGGGCCGCGTCCCGCGCTATCTGCATGACCAGGGCCGAGTCGTCAGAGGGTTCCGCGAGCACCACAGCCATGTTGATGGCACCCACAGCCGCCCTGGCGAGGACACGCCGAGCGGTGCTCGCGACCTCTTCGCCCGAGAGCACCTGGACCAGCCGCTCAAGGACCGGCATGACAGCCGTCTTCAAGCCTTGGCACTGCCGAGCCGACGGATCCTCTGCCAGCACCTGGATGATCTCTCGGTGCGCGGCGACCAAAGTCACGTAGTCTCCGACAACCTGACGGCGCCCCGCACGCCCAGGCCGCCTCGGTTGGTCCAATAAAGCCTGCAGGTCGGCAACCACAGGTGCTACCAGAGCCAGCAGAAGGTCCTCTTTGGTGCGGAAGTGGTAGTACAACGCAGCCTTGGTCACCCCTAAGCGCCCGGAGATCTCCCTGGTCGAGGTGGCCGCGAACCCGTGGTCAGCGATGAGCGCAAGCGAGACCTTCATGATCCTGTCTCGCGTGACGATCGTGTCAGACGTGTCGTCTCGGTTGTGCGGCGCGCTCAACGCATGCTCCTGGTCTCTTTCGGCCACCGGTTACGTAACGGGCAACTTGACGACCGACAAGTAAGTACCTTACCATTCGACAAGTAAGTGCGCAGCGATTGAGGACGCTCACGAGAGGAGAAGCACGAAATGTTCGCGAAACTGGGGCGATCAGTCGTCGGCCACCCGTGGCGGGTGATCGGGGTGTGGATCCTCGTCGCTGCCATCGTCATCAGCTTCGCCCCGAAGCTGGCGACTACGACCGCCGAGTCCTCCTTCCTGCCCAGCCGCTACCAGTCGATAGAGGCGATGAACGTACAGGAGAAGTATTTCCCTAACGCGACTACGCCTGGAGCCATAGTCGTGTTCGAACGCGCCGACAGTCGCGCGCTGACAGCCGCTGACTCAGCCAAGGTCAGGTTCGACGCAGCCAAAATCGCAGCAAGCCACATACCGACTTTCAGCTATGTGATGGCGGGGCCACCGTCGGTCAACCACCTCGTTCAGGCAATCTACCTGCAGATGCCGAATATTGGCGGCCAGCTGACCAATGCCCAGACAAGAGCAGTCAAGACGCTGCGCAGTGACGTTGCATCGATGGTGGTCGGCACCGGCCTGAAAGCCGGCGTCACGGGCACCGCCGCTCAGTTCGTCGACGAACAGGCGGAGAGCGACAGGGCCAATCGCGTCGTAGCTGTCGGCACGATCAGCCTGATCATTGTGCTGATGCTGCTCATCTTCCGCAGCCCGATCATCACCCTGTTACCAGTGCTCACGATCACGGCGGTCTCCGAGGTCGCAGTGGGCCTCATATCTCTGGCCAGCAAGGCTTTCGACCTCAACGTGGCCAGCTGGGTGACGACAATGCTGATCGTCGTGCTGTTCGGGATCGGCACGGACTACGTCTTGTTCCTGCTGTTCCGCTACAGAGAGCGCCTGCGCGCCGGCGACGAGCCCAAGCTGGCAATAGTCACGGCCATCACACGTGTCGGGCCCGCCATCGCCACCGCGGCAGGGGCGGTCATCATTGCCTTCCTGGCCTTGACCCTGTCGAGCCTCGGGCTCTTCCACGCGCTGGGGCCGGCGTTGGCCATAGCCGTGGCCACCACCCTGTTGGCAGGCCTTACTCTCATCCCGGCGTTCGTCTCACTGCTCGGCACTCGCGTGTTCTGGCCCTCCTCTGCGTGGAAGTACGAGCCGCGCGGGGCCCGGTTCGCCACGTTTGGGGATGCCCTCGGCCGCAACCCAGGACGGTTCGCTCTTGCCAGCGGGGGGATCCTCGTCATCCTTGCGGTGTTCGCCTTTGGCTTCCATCCCGACTTCAACATAACCTCGGGCAACAACACCACCAGCGAATCGACGGTGTATGGCAACGTCCTGCTTCGGGGTTACCCCGCCGGCACTTCCGAGCCGACCTACGTTTACGTAGAGTCGATCTCGGGCAAGCCGTTGAGCTTGTCCGCCCTCAGCGCCTACCGGCTGCGGCTCGCGGCTGCAACGGGCGTAGCCGAGGTGGCGCCTGCTCAGCCCGACAAGACCGGGACGGTGGCCTACTTCCAGATCCTCCTGAAGGCCCCTGGCGAGTCCGATGCCGCCATGACCACTCTGAGGGGGCCCCTGCAGCGGGCGGTCGGCACAGCGCCGCCCGGTACCCGGGCCCTAACCGGCGGGGTCACTTCCGTCTTCGTAGACCTGCAGAGCGCCATGGACCACGACTACAGCATCGTCTTCCCGGTCGCCGCGGTCCTCATCCTGGTGATACTGGCCCTCCTCCTCCGCAGCGTCGTTGCCCCCTGGTACCTGATGGCGGCTGTCGGTCTCGGGTTCGCCAGCACCTTGGGGGCTTCGGTCGTCGTCTTCCAGGACATCGGGGGCAATAGCGGCCTGACGTTCATATTGCCGATCGTTATGTACCTCTTCGTGGTCGCCCTCGGGACGGACTACAACATCCTGATGATCTCCCGTTTGCGGGAGGAAGCCAGGGAGGGGCGCAACCCGCACGGCGCGGCAGCGATGGCGCTGCAGCACGCCGGGCCCACGGTCGCGTCGGCCGGGATCATCCTGTCAGGGACATTCGCGTCTCTCATGCTGGCCGGGGGCACGACCCTCACCCAGATGGGCTTCGCCACCGCCTTCGGCATCGCCGTGGCCTCCTTCGTTATGGCGCTTTTCCTCACGCCCGGCCTTACGGCTCTCATAGGCCACACTGCCTGGTGGCCAGGGCACAGCGACGAGGATGTGCACGGGAGCCGGCCACAGCCCGACAGCCGTTCCGCTGCCAGCGGCGAAGCCCTAGAGGCCTCCGTGGCCTAAACCTCGGTCCACCGATCAGGAACGACGAACGTGGGTCGCCCGGCCGCGGGCAAGGGCTGGACGTGCCCAGCGTGGCGGCCTTCATTACGTGCCCCAAGCCGGCTGCGATGGACCCCGGCCGGAGCCCGGCACAGTCCTGAGCAGCTTGGCCACCAAGGGGGACACCAGTCGCGTTTCGGAACTGCGCACCGTGTAAGGACCGCCGCGGTGGGCGTTGCGTGGTGAGCTCTTGTAGGCATCCCCACTCTATGATGTCAAAAAGCCTTGCACAGAATGTTCGTTATGACTTCACTTGTGTTGTCGGCTCGCCGTGACCCAGCCACCGTTGGGAGGACCGTCACTCTGAAGGTGGTCGCCCCGTTCGGCGTCACTCCCACCGCCTTCTCCGCGACGGCTACCGTCGCGACGGGACCGGTCCAAGTGGCGACCGTCACCAACGCCAGCAACGGCGGCGGCACCTACTCCGCCATCGTCAACTGGGGCGATAGCACGCCCGTTACAGCGGCCACCGTCGCTCCCGGCAGCGGCAACACCGAGACCGTGACCGCTCTCAGCCACACGTACTCGACGGCTGGGACTTACACGGTCACGATCACGGTGAGCAACACTGACGGAACTACGATCCCCGCTACTGAGCAGATAAACGTGGCCCCTGCCGGGCCCAGCGTCTTGTTCTCCCCGAGCAGTTTCGCCCCGGGGGCCAAGGTGCAGATCTCCTTCGCCGGCTTCCCCGCCAGCGCTACGGTCGTGTTTCACGCCGGATCGGCCACAGGCCCAATCGAGGGCACGTTCCACATGGGCGCGACCGGCTCTCTCACCACCAACGTCACGGTCCCGTCCAGTACCAAGGCGGGGACGTACACGCTCTACGCCGTCGACGGCACCGTTATCGCAACGACGAAGGTGACAGTCACATAGCGGATCCGCCTGCCATCTAACTCACCATCTAGGACCGCGTTGAAGGCCGTGCCCAGCGGGCCGAGCTGGCGGCGCAGTGTGAGGCCGGCTCGGAGCGCTTGGAGATCGCCGCGGGGAGAGGAGCCCGGGGATTGCGGACGTTTGGTGCCGATCGTGGCTTCCACCGCCCAGGCGGCTCACAGGGGCAGTCCCTCCTCCAGCTGGGCGAGGGCCTTGTCCACCAGCGCGAAGAGATCGGTCCCGCGATGCTCGACCCAGTAGAGCTCCGCCGCGATCATGACGCCAAGCATGGCGCCAGCCAGGGTGTTGACGGAGAAGTCTCCCGCCTGGCGACCGGTGCGTTCGGCTACAACCGCGGTGAGCTGCTGGATCGTTTGGGCGAGCTGGTCCAGCATCGCCGCTCGCAGGTCGGGGACCGACAGTCCGAGCTCGGCGCGGTCGCGCATGTCGGCCAGGTCCCGCTCGCTCACTGCTTCGAACACCGATCGCAGCCCGCGGCGGATGGCCTGCGCGGGACCGAGGTCGAGGGGCTGGGACCGGCAAGCTTCGATGATGAGAGGGTCGTAGTCGTCGGTGCAGACCAGTGCCTCTTTCGACGGGAAGTACCGGAACAGAGTGGCCGGGGAGACCTCGGCCGCCCCGGCGACCTCGCCCATGGTTGTCTCGGCATACCCCTTCAGACGGAAGAGCCGCAGCGCCTCGTGCTGGATGATGGCCCGCGTCCTGGCCTTCTTGCGTTCCCGGAGGCCGATCTTCGGCGTGGGCTCAGGCGGCGGTGCGCTCACCGGTTGCCCCCCCCTTCTTGCCTGCTGGACCGGCGTGCGAGGGTAGGAAGATGAGCGCCAGCACGCACCCGGCGACGGCGAACCCGACCGAGACGAATAGGGCCGCGTCCATCCCGTGGACGAAGGAGGACCGAGCCGACGTGAGCAAAGCGGGCGACCGCAGGGCACGGGCGACCGCTATCGCTTCGAAGACCCCCTGGCGCGCGGCGTGGGCGGCGACTGCCGGGAGGCCGGTCACGGTCAGGCGGCTCACGTAGGCCGAAAGGAGCGTGCTGCCCAGGACGGCGCTGCCGAGCGGGGCGCCGGTGTTCTTGAGCGCCTGCAGCACGGCGGAGCCCACGCCAGCCCGCTCCTCGCTCAGTTCTGCCAGCGCGGCCGACGCGGCGGTCGCCATGGTCAGCCCGGTGCCGACGCCGGCGATCGACAAGCACAGCGCGTTGAAGCCCTCACCCGAGCTGACGGTCGTAGCGGCACCGAGGGCAAGCCCGACCGCCAGTACGCCAAAGCCCGTGGCCACTACGTATTTTGCGCCCACTCGTCTTGCGAGGGTCGAAGCCGGTGCGAGCCCCACCAGGAGGCCGCCGACAACCGGCAAGAGGCGGACGCCCGATCCTTCGGCGCTCGTGCCCATGACGCCTTGAAAGTACTGGGGCAAGGTGAACAGCAGTCCCACGAGGGCCAGGGTGAGCACGGCGAAGAGGACCACCCCCCAGGTGAAGGCCATCGAGCGGAAGAGCGAGAGATCGATCAGGGGCTGGCCGCCAGGGCGGCGTGCCAGCACCTGCTCCCAGGCGAAGAACCCGACGACCAGCCCCGTGCCGGCGACCATCGGCGCAATGGCGCTTGGCGAGCTCCACCCGTGCTCCCCGGCGGCGATGAAGCCGTAGGTGAGGCCGACGAGCCCGGCGCTGGACAGCCCCACCCCGGTCACGTCGAGCCCCGGACGCTGCGCCGAGCGCGACTCGGGCACCAGCGCGGCCACGGCCACGAGGCCGACCAGCGCCACCGGGACGTTCATAAGGAACACCCAGCCCCACCAGTAGTGCGACAGGATCCACCCCCCGAGGATAGGCCCGATGGGGAAGCCGACCATGTTGGCCGCCGCCCAGATCCCCACCGCCCTTGGCCGCTCCTCCTCGGTGAAGAGCACGGCGAGGGCGGATACCGCCATGACGATCAGTCCCGCGCCGGCAAAGCCGAGCACCACCCGGGCGGCGATGAACTCGGCCGCAGTGTGCGACTCGGCGCACGCCAGTGAGCCGATGGCGAAGAGGGCCAGCGACCACAGCATGACCTTCTTGCGCCCGTAGCGGTCGCCGAACAGGCCCGCCGGCAGCATCACCGCCGCCAGGACCAGGGCGTAGCCCGAGGAGAACCACTCGAGGTCGGACTCTGAGGCCTTGAGGGCGCCCGACAGCGTCGGGAGAGCAACGCTGAGCACGGTGAGGTCCATCGCGACGGCCAGCACGGCCAGCACGACTGCTGCCAGGGCCCACCACTTGCGACTGCCGCTTTTTGGCATCGGGCTCCTCCCGCTGGTCCCTGGTCCAGGATAGTGAGAGTTGCTATCAACTGATAGAGACTTTCGACTCTTTCGCCCCAGGGCGCCAGGTCGGCGCCAGCAGTCGGCCGGCCACCGAACTCGACGCCGCAGGCGGACCGCGGCAGTAGGTCCAAGTAGTCCCCCGGCCGTCGGCCGATGCGGGGCCAACAGCGGCGCAGCGTGCTCGGCCATGAGGGGGCACTCGCAGGATCACCTTGAGCTATTTCTCGCAGCAATACCCGGCCCAGAGCGGCCGGCGCCGGGCGCCTCGCCGAGTTGGAGTCGTGTCGCGCGAGGCGCGATGCTGTGGCCCATGGGGATGACCGCGGTTACGACTCCGACCGGTGATTGCCCGTTGTACGTGTCGCAGCCGCAGGGGCCGGGGCCATGGCCCGGCGTGGTTGTTGTCCACGACGTCCTGGGCATGAGCAATGACCTGCGGGCTCAGGCGGACTGGCTTGCCGGGGAGGGCTTTTTAGCCGCCGCGCCGGACCTTTTCCACGGGCGGCGCACTGCCGCCCGCATGGTGGCGGTGGCGCGCTCCGGCATGGCTGGCCGCGGGCCGGCCTTCGATGACATCGACGCCACCAGCACCTGGCTGAAGGCCCAGAAGGCCTGCACCGGGAGGATCGGGGTGATCGGTTACTGCATGGGCGGCGGGTTCGCGCTCGTGATGGCCAGAGGCCGTGGGTTCGCGGCATCCAGCGTCAACTACGGGACCGCGTCAAAGACGGCTTACACCGCGGAGTTCCATAGCGCCTCCTGCCCGATAGTGGGGAGCTTCGGCGGCAAGGACCGTTCGCTGCGGGGCGCCGCGGCCCGGCTCGAAGCGGCGCTGGAGGCTGCCGGCGTCGAGCACGACGTCAAGGAGTACCCCGGCGCCGGGCACGGGTTCTTGAACGACCACCCCGGGGTAGGCGACAAGGAGCCCGCGCTGTTCAGAGTCATGGGCAGGTTCACGGGCACTGGCTACGACCGGGCCGCGGCCGAGGACGCCCGGGCCCGCATAACCGCCTTTTTTGGCGCCCACCTGAAGTAAGTCGCGCTCCACGGGCAGGGGGCGACGCGAAGGAGGCGGCGCGCTTGGGCACACCCTTGCGGTGGTGGTCACCCGCGTACCTGCGGATTTGGCGTGCATCTCCTGACCGAGAGCCCGCAGGGACGATCGCCCGGCGCGGCCAGGTCCGGCAAGGCCTTGTCTTCCATAAGACCGGTTCTAACTGCGACAGCGGCCTGGACAACGCAGTGGTGGGGTTGAGGCCTTGGGACGACGGCTCAGCGGAACAGGTCACGCCCGTAGGGGCGCACGATCTCCTCGCGCACCGACGATTCGCGGAACCAGGCCGGGTTGGCACCGCGGACGATGACCACGGGAATGGCGCTCGATTTTCCTTTCGCCAGTTCCGCTGCCCCCGCCAGCTCGTCGGCTATGCAGACCTCTGTGACTGCGAGCTCCCGGCCGCTGGCGTCTGTTGTGCCCCTGAGGTCGATGACGGCGGCGATCCCGGCGCACCCGATGGCTACGTCGGTTAGCCCGTTGCGCCAGGCACGACCGAACGTGTCGGAAATGACGACTCCTACGGTCAGCCCGTGCCGGGCGCGGATGGCGTCGCGAATATAGCGGGCGCTGCGGTCGGGGTCGACCGGCAACAGAGCGGCCTGGCCCTGGCCAACGTTGGAGAGGTCGACGCCGGCGTTGGCGCACACAAACCCGTGGCGGGTCTCGGAGATGATTAGCCCCTCGCGGTCACGCAGGACCCGCGTGCTCTCAGACAGGACCAGGCGCCGGCGGGCCTCGAGGTCGTCGGAGTCGATGGCGACGAGACGCCCCTCGGCCTTTGAGACGATTTTCTGTGTGACCACGAGGATGTCGTGGTGCGCGACCTCAGCTGCCCGGAGGACAAGGTCGGCGATCTCGTCGCCGGGGCAGACCTCGGGGATGCCCTCGACGGGGATGAGCGAGATCATCGCACCTCAGCGGCGAGCGCCGGCAGCGAGGACCGCACTGGCCAATCTCGCCGCTTCCGCTGGCCCGGACATGACCGAGGGCGCAACCACGCAACGCACCCCGAGGGCCTCGATCTCGGTGGCGGCGTCGGCGTCGGCCTCGTCCACGACCAGGGTCGCCGCCCAGGGTGCCCACAGCGCCGCTATCCCGACAACGCTCGGTTCGTGGCCCAGATCCGCCATCATCCGATCGGCGGGCCCCTTCAAGGCTTTGCCCGCGATGATCGGGGAAATCGCCACGGTGCTGTCGCGCCGCTTGGAGACCGCCTCGGCGATGCCTGGGACAGCCATAACCGGGCCGATGGAAACGACGGGGTTGGAGGGACAGATCACGAGCATCCCGGCATCGTCTATGGCCTCCAGTACCCCCGGGGCCGGTCTCGCTGAGCCTATGCCGGCAAAACGGATGGTCCTGACTTCGGCACTGTGGCGCAGGCCGACGAAGTACTCCTGGAACCCGATCTCAACCGGTCCCCGGCCCGGCTCGCCAGGCGGCGGCCCCTGAAGCCCCGTTGGCCCCTGAAGCCCAACCAAGCCCCCGAAATTCCGTTCTCCGGGGCCCAGATCGACGGTCACCCTCGTCTCTACTCTGTCGTCGGTCATCGGCAGGAGACGGGCCCGGAGGCCGAACCGCCGGGAGATCTCTGCCGTTACCCGGGACAACGTTGCACCGGCGGCGAGGCGGCCCGTCCGGAACAGGTGAGTGGCCAGGTCCCGGTCACCGAGGCTGAACCAGGTGAGGTTGGCTGGTGCCACTTCCTCGAAGGCGCTCAGCGCCTTCATTGTCGCCCAAGTCTCGTCGGCGAGCCCCCAGCCGGTTGCGGGGTTGGCCACGCCGGCCAGCGTGTACGTGATGGTGTCGATATCGGGGCTGACATGCAGACCGTGGAGCACGGTATCGTCGCCTGTGTTGACGATGGCCGTGACTGCTTCCGCACTGGTTACAGCGGTCAGGCCGGCGAGCATGCGGGCCGCGCCAACCCCGCCGGCGATGGCGGTGACGCGCAACGCTTCGTGGCTCAACGGCGCAGGTCGACGTGGGGCCGGAGAGCGGCCGGGATATTGGCTCGCCTGGGGTTCGCCCGGTCCCGTTGGGAAAGGAGGGGCTGGTCCACGCCCCAGTCGGCCGCTATCTCGGGGTCGTCCCAAGCGACGCCCAGTTCGTCAGCCGGGTTGTAGTAGTTGTCGACCATGTAAGTAATCGTGAGATCGGTGAGGCTGGCAAAGCCGTGGGCGACTCCCGGCGGGATGAAGACCCCGAGGGCGTTGTCGGCGTCGATGTCCAGGCAAAACGTGGCCCCATCGGTCGGTGCAGCTTCACGCAGATCATGCAGCACGACTCGCGCTCGGCCCCTGGGCACAGTCCAGTAGTCGGCCTGGTGGAGGTGGTAGTGAAGCCCGACAACCGCGCCCGCCTGGCGCTCGGCCCGATTGCCCTGGACCATTTCCCGCCCCAAGGGGAACCAACTGCGTCGGTAGGTCTCGATGAAAACACCCCTCGAGTCGCCATACCGCTCCGGTGCGACGACCAGTACGTCCTTGATGGTTCCGGGCTCGCTGATGGTAGGCACCCGCCGAGCGTACAGGCTACGGCAAAGACCCGGTGGCGGGGTTGTGGCGAGTGATGCAGTACTCGTGGCCCGGCTGGTCGCCGGTGGGGGAGCGCAGTGCCGTCCAGTCGGGCATCGTGCGTACGACGGTTGCGCCCAGCGCTTCATGGCGCGGGCGGCTAAGTGGTCCGGGAACCGACCCGGTGAAGCGTCCCGTCGGGATCGACGAACGCGAACTCGCGAAGCCCATAAGGCGTGTCACGCGGTTTGCCGAGGCCGCCCTCGACCCCGGAACTTGCCCACTCGGCGTACAGGGCGTCTGCATCTGACACGTACAAGTAGACGACCGCCCCGGCGCGGTCTGGGTCGTGGCCGACCGACTCGGTCAGGTGGAGCGACACCGGCCCGCGGTCGACAAACCCGTACCGCCCGGGGCCATCGTACAGGCGTACCGCGAACCCCAGTTTCCGGTAGCGCTCGAGGGCAGCATCGAGGTTCCGGACCGGGATAACGGGGGCAACGTCCTCGAACACGATCTCGCCAGTCAAGGGCGCTTCACGCCTTCAAACATAAGACGACAGTCTGGCCGTGGTGCCACCGTTTCCGGGAGCAACTTCTTCGTCGAGCTGCGGTAGAACTTGGGGATGGCGATGTTCCTCGTTGTGCTCCACCGGTCCGGCCCTCACTGGGACCCGTCACGGCCCATGGAGCAGCAGTCTGGTTGGCTTGCTCACGCTGCCTTCATGGACGGCCTGGAGGAATCCGGGTTCATTGTGCTGGGCGGCCCGCTCGCAGACGAGGTCCGCGTAGTGCATGCCGTCGAGGCCGAATCGGAGGACGCGGTCCGGGCCACGCTCGCTCGTGACCCGTGGAGCGAGACCCATCTCCAGGTCCGGTCGATCGATCCCTGGACGATCCGGCTCGACGGGCGGCGAACGTAACCGGGCCATGGGCCCTGGCCGGTTCACGAAAGCCGGCTCAAGGGCGATGATCGGAGTGGACGAGGAGACTGCGATGGTGGGCGGGCTCCGCGACTGGACTGTGCAGGGCCGCCAGTCGGTGTGGCGGCTCACCCGCGACGGGCGGGAGGAGCTGCCTGGGGGCACGGCTGTCACCACCTCGACTTGATGCCGGGGCGGCCCTTGGGCTCAGCCGAGAACGGCCTTGGCAGTGCCGACGGCGCGGGCCAGTTCCGGGTCACCGTGCCAGTCCAACGTGGGCGCCGTCGGGTCCCGCACGAGGAGCCCGAGTGCCCCGTCCACCGTCGTGCGAACCTCGCACGCCGGCGGCCGGGTGCAATCGGCAGTGAGCTCCCAATCCACGAGTTCCCAGCCGTTCGTCGTCCGCAGGACGCCCCATGTCCCGCCGCCTTCGCCCTCTGCACTGAAGAGCACGCACGTCCCCGCCGAGCGGTCCACCTGCGCAAGCGCCTGGGGGAGAGCGTGGACTGCCGTGGCCAGCACGGGGGCAAGCAGATGGGGCGCGAGCGCCGGCCGCCCGACGGCCTCTCGCACCTGGTACTGGTGGACAAATCGTTCCATGTACTCGCGAGCGACATCGAGCCAAACCGGGGCCGGGTTGTCGGCCGTGGCCCAGCGCACCGGCCCGCCCATGGCGTCCAGGTCAAGAGTGGCGATGTGCTGCTCGAAACGCTCGCCGGCCAGCGAGAGCAGCTCTATGAGAAGAGCCGGGCTGATCCGTCTCGTGGCTTCGACCCACTGCTGGTTGAAGGCGTTCAGCCACGCGTCTGCGTCCCCGTCGTCACTGGGGACGAGTTTCCAACCGTCTCGCCTGGCCGAGACGTTACCGAGCTCCACGCCGAGCAAGTGGCAGGCCACGGCGTGGACCGACCAACCTGGGCACGGGGTCGGCGCCTGCCACTCGTCGCGGCGCAGGCCCTCCAGCAGTGCCAGCAATTCCGATCTCAGCACGGGCATCAGCTGGACCGTGTTCACGCGATTAAGAGTCACGGGCTAAATGGTGCCACCGAAGGGGTGCCGGCGTTGCTGCCGGTGCCGCCGGGCTGAGACGATGTCACCGAACAGTTCGGGGTAAGGCGGAAGCTGTCCGGAACGCAGGACCGGGCGACAGCGGCGGGACTCACTGCTGGTTGCCGCCGGCAGGAGCCGCTCGATCGCAAAGGCGAGCGCACTTGCGTCGCCAGACGGCACGAGGAGGCCGGCGTTGGTGCCAAGGCCGGCCAGGATCTCGAGGGGCCCGCCGGCGTCGGTGGCCACGACCGGCGTTCCGCAAGCCAGCGCCTCGATGATGGCGAGGCCCCACGGTTCTGGGCCGGTGGAGGGGTAGGCCAGGCAATCGAGGTCTGCCATCAGGTCGCCGGCCTCCTCGCCAGACAACGGCCCCAGCCAGCGAACGCCGAGTTCCGATGCGTGCCGTGCCAGGGATTCCGCGTAGGCCTCTTTGTCGCGCACAGTGCCGCCAGCGATCACAGCTTGCAACCCCGGGCGGCGCTGGGCTAACAAGGCGAGGGCGTCCAGGAGGATGTCGACCCCTTTCCAAGTGTCTATGCGGCCCACGTAGCCCACCAGCAGGGACTGGTCGGGCAACCCCCAGGCCCGGCGGGCTTTACCGGCGCGTCCCGGGAAGAACTCCGACGTGTCGGCTTCCTCGTGCACGACTTGGACGTTGCCGGGGTGGAGTTGGGCGGCGACGGCAGCGGAAGCGGCCAGCACCTGGCGGGCGAAGTGCCGGGCCAGGAAGCGCTCCACCGTGAGCGCCCCCTTCGATTGGGTAACGATCTCGCGGGCATGCCAGATGTGGGGGCAACGGGCCAGCAGGGCGGCCGCCCAGCCGTACCAGCTGTGGAGCGAATTGCTGTGCACGACGTCGGCGTCCACCCGGCGAGCCAGGCACCACAGTCTCAGCACGCTCCCCGGCCAACTCACCAGGTAGGCCAGCCAGCCGGCCAGGTTGTGGCTGCTACTGATGCGCTTCATCGGCACCACGTGCAACTGCGCGCCGGCGGCGGCAAAGGCGCTTGCCATGGGGGAGGGCGCCGGCACGGCCACGTGCACGGTCCAACCTGCAGTTGCCAGCTGGCGGGTCAGGCGGAGTAGGGCGTGATCGGATCCACCCTGCTCGGCGACCGGCTGTACCGACAGGGCCGTCCGACCCTGAGCCGCGGCGCGACCCGCTACTTTGTTCATCGAAGATGACCGGTTCATTCGACGATGGTTCATTCGACGACGACCGTAGTTCCACAGGAGCATCCTTGCGAGTAGCAGTGAACCTGGAGCAGCTCCTTTCGCCTTCGCCTGGAGGCGTCGGGCGTTACGCGGCCAAGCTGGTCAGCAACCTGGCCCTGCTCGGGGTCGAAGTCCAGCCCGTCGTGGCCCGCCATAGCCCCCAAGAGGTGAAGGCGGCCTGGGATGATTTCGGCCTACACGCGCTGCCGGAGCCGAGGCGGCTGCCCCTTCCCCGCTCGCTCCTGTACGACTCGTGGCATGTGCTGGCTTGGCCGCCCCTCAGTTCCGGGCCGAGCACGGACGTCCTGCACGCCCCGTCCCTTGCCGTGCCCCCAAAGAACGGGAAACCGCTGGTCGTCAGTGTGCACGACGCGGCGCCGTGGTTGTTCCCGGAGGCGTTCACCCGGCGCGGGCGTTGGTTCCACACGATGGGCGCGAGGGCCGTCGCCCGGAGGGCCGACCGGGTCATCACAGGGACGCAGGCGGCCGCGGCAGAGCTGGTGCGCTGTATGTCGTTGCCCGAGTCGCGCATCCGTGTGGTCCCGTACGGCGTCGACTTGCCCCCGCCGGCACCTGGCACTGACGACCGCGATCAGTTCCTGCGCCGCCACCGGCTCGATGACGTCCCTTACGTACTGTGGGTGGGCAGCCTGGAGCCCCGAAAGGGCGTTGGGACGCTGGTGGCGGCTATGGCCGGCCTTGCCCGGCGCTCTGGTGGGTCGGCCTCACCCGCCTCGCTCGTCCTGGCCGGTTATGCCGGGTGGCATAATTCGGAGCTCGTCGCCGCCGGGGACCGGGACTTCCTGGGGCCGGCCTTCCGCTTGTTCGGGCGTGTCAGCGAGGCGGATCTGCAGGCGCTTTATTCTGGTGCTGCGGTCTTCGCTTTCCCGAGCCTCCATGAGGGCTTTGGTTTGCCGGTGCTCGAAGCCATGGCCGCTGGTGCCCCGGTGGTCGCCTCTGATATCCCGGCAATCCGCGAGGTCGCGGGTGGCGCCGCGACCCTGGTGGCGCCCGGTGACGTGAACGCCTGGACGGAGGCGCTCGAGGCCGCGCTGGCTGGCGCGGGGAGAGCCCGTTGGGTGGAAGCGGGCCGGCGACGAGCCGCCGGTTTCTCGTGGAGCAGCACAGCCGCGGCCACGCTGGACGTGTACAAAGAAGTGAGGGCGTAGAAGGGCCAGCGTGAAAGGATCTGCGCGCGTCGATTTCTCCCGGTAGGGTCCTCCTCGTGCGCGTTTTGGTCACTGGGAGCATCGGTTTCGTAGGGCCCTGGCTTTTGGCCCATCTGAAGAGTCATGGCGACGAGGTCTTGGAGCTGCCTGAGACCCTTGACATAGCGGACGCCGCCGGCGTCACCGAGGCGGTCGCTGTCGCGGCACCCGAGGCGATCTACCATCTCGCGGCGCAGGCGAGCGTTGTGCGTTCGTGGCAGGACCCGGTGGGCACGTTCAACGTCAATGCTCTCGGGACGCTCAACCTGTGCAACGCGGCGGTGAACCTGGCGCACCGTCCCAGGGTGCTCCTGGTGAGCTCGTCGGAGGTCTACGGCGTGGTGGCACCGGACCGGATGCCTGTCAACGAAGACGAACCTTTCGCCCCGGTCACGCCGTACGCGGCCAGTAAAGCTGCCGCCGAAATGGTCGGGCTGCAGGCGTGGCTGGGGCGAGGCCTGGAGGTTGTTCGCGCCCGGGCCTTCAATCACAGTGGTCCTGGACAGTCGCCTGGCTTCGTTGTGCCGGATCTGGCGTCGCAGGTGGCGCGCGCCGCCCGGGGTGAGCTCGACCGCATAACGACGGGGAATATCGAGGTGAGCCGCGACTTCACAGATGTGCGTGACATCGTCCGGGCCTACCGCCTGCTCCTAGTCCACGGGGAGCCAGGCGGCGTCTACAACGTCTGTCGAGGCGAGGCGTTCCTGGTGTCCGACGTGCTCCACCGCCTGATGGGTATCGCCGGGGTCAACGTCCCGGTGTGGGTGGACCCCACGCGAGCCCGGCCGGCGGATGTGCCCAAGCACGTGGGCGATTCCAGCAGGCTCAGGGCGCTGACCGGTTGGCAGCCGCGACTCTCCCTGGACCAGACCCTGACCGATGTGCTGGCCTCCCTGAAGCCATAGCCTGCGCCGGCCGCAGGCGGGCGTTTCAGGGGTAAGGGCGCCGAGCGGCCGGCGACCTTACCACGTGGAGGGCAAAACGCCCGAGTGCCATGACCTCGTCGGCGAGGCTGTGGGCATCGTGGGGCAGGTCGCCGACGAGGTTGCCGGCGGCCTTCAACAAGTCGCGTGCCTCCATGGGCAGGTGTTCGAGCACATCGCCTGCAGCCCCGTTGACCGCGTGGCGGAGAGGCTCCAGGCGTTCGCCCAGCTCATCGCCGAGCCGTTTGGTGCCAGCCAGAGCTGTGCCTGCCAACCCGTTCACACCCTGATGCAAGCCGCGCCGGCACACCTGGGCCCGTTGGGAACCGAGCACGCCGAAGCCGACCGCGACGAACACCGGTTGTCCCAATGCCTTGGCGAACCGGCCCAAGTTGACCTCAGTCATGACAAAAGCGTACCCCTGCCGTCACCGGAGGTCCCTGCTAGGCTCGGGATCCCTGATGGGTTCTGAGCCGGCCGCGCCTTCTGTCGTGGCAGTTGTTGTGGCCGCTGGCGTCGGGGCGTGGTTCGGCGAGACGCTGAAATCGCTCGCCGACCAGGACTACCCCTTGCTCTCCGTGCTGGTGGTCGAGGTGGGCCAGGACGCCGCGCTGGCCGAGCGTGTGGCTTCCTTCTTGCCCGAGGCCCACCTGGTGCGTGTTCCTGATGGCACCGGCTTTGCCCAGGCGGCCAACGCGGGCGTGGCAGCGGTGGAGGGCGCCGCCCATGTGCTCGTCTGCCACGACGACGTGAGCCTGGCCCCGGACGCTGTGAGGTTGTTGCTTGAGGAGGCGTACCGCAGCAATGCCGGCCTGACGTGCCCCAAGTTCGTGCCGTGGGAAACCCCGGACCGAATCCTGTCCGTTGGCCTCGGCCTGGACCGCCTGGGTGTCACCTTCCCGCTCGTCGAGCCGGGGGAGCTTGACCAGGGCCAGCACGACGCCGCCCGCGAGGTGTTCGTGGCGCCAAGCGGCGCCGTTCTCGTGCGCACGGACCTGTGGCGGGCCTTGGGCGGTTTCAACCCCGGGGCCGGCGAGCCGGGCGAGGACGTGGACCTCAGCTGGCGGGCGCAGCTGGCGGGAGCCAGGGTGGTGGTCGCTCCTCAGGCTGTTGCGCGCCATCTCGAGGCGGACCGCTGGGGCCTGCGCCAAGCGGGCTCCCGTGGCACGGCGCAGCGTGGCGCCACGATGGCCCCCGGCGCCGGAGCCGAAGGGCCAGTTGCCAACCGAACGAGTTCCCAGCGTGAGCAGCACAGGCTTCGGTCCCTGTGGACCTGCTACAGCGTCCCCCTCATCATCCTGGTGGCGCCGGTTGTCCTGTTCTTTAGTCTTGCCGAGGCGTTTTGGGCGGTGCTCCACCGACGGTCAGGCCGCGCCGTCGTGGCCCCGCTTGCCGCCCTGGTGCGGTCGTTCGAAGCCCCCGGGCAACTCTGGGCTGCCCGTCGCCGTGCTCAGGGCCTTCGCCGAACAAGTGACCTTACCCTGTGGAAATCGCAGAGCCGGGGCAGCGCCCGCCTTCGCGCCGTGGTCCGACTGCGCCTCGACCGGGGTCACGAGATCGCCTGGACGGCGGCCAAAGCGGCAGCAACATTGGAGGCCAAGGCCTCCGGCCCTGTTCGTTCCGGTCATGGTCCCGCCGGTCCCGCACCGGCTGGGCCTGCGCGGGGAGCGACTTTGCCCGGCTCGGCTCCACGGGACGACCTTGCTCCAGCCGGCACCGCTGCCGCCCCCGCTGGGCTCGAACAGGGCGCGCTCGACGAGGTCAGCGCCACGAGCAGCATGGCGACGTACTCCGCGGGCGGTGGCGCGAGCGCCGAGCCCCCCGAGAGCCTGGAGGTCGCCGAAGGACCCCAAGCGCAGGCTCTCACCACCAAGTCAGCCAAGACGCCGGGACCGGCGGCCGGCCTCGGCCAGGAGGTCGGCTGGAAATGGACGGCGATGGCGGCCGGCGCAGTTGCCGTTTTGCTCTTGATCGGCTCCCGCGACGTGCTCACCCAGGCCCTTCCCCTCGTCGGCCAATTGCCGTCCGGCAGCGGTGGTGTGGCGTCCTGGTGGCACGCCTGGTGGTCCGGCCGCGGCAGCGGGAGCCTCGTCAGTTCGTCGTTCTCCCCACCAGCCTTGGTGTTCATGGGCTTGGCGGGAGTATTGAGCCTGGGCTCCGCCAACTTCGCTGTGCACGTGATGGTCCTTGGCCCGCTCATGCTTGGCCCCCTGGGCGCGTATTTCGGGACCAGACGGTTTGGTTCTCAGCGCGGCCGTCTGGTGGCTACTGCGCTCTACGCCGCACTGCCCGTTCCCTACGACGCTCTCGCACAGGGGCACTGGGCCGGCCTGGTGGGCTATGCGGCCGCCCCGTGGCTGCTCGGTGGGCTCTGTCGCCTCGGCGGCCAGGCGCCCTACCCGTTCTGGCACTGGGACGGAGCGTGGCCCAGGTTTGTCGCCCTCGGCCTCGGCCTCGCGGTGGCGGCTTCGTTCGCTCCCGCGATGCTGCTCCTGGTGCCTGTGGTGGGCATTGCCTTCTGCGCTGGTTCTTTGTTGGCAGGCCGCTCTGAGGGCGGCACGAGATTGCTGTTCGCCTCCCTGATCACCGCTGTGGTTGCGTTCGTGGGGTTGGTCCCGTGGTCCTTTGCGGCCCTGCACTCGTGGTCAGCCCTGATAGGTGCGCCGTCGGGTGCGTTGCACCCGTTGGGGCTGAGCCAGGTGCTGCGCCTGCAGACCGGGCCGTACGGGGGGGGAGTGCTCAGCTGGGCACTGGTCGTTGCCGCGGCCATCTCGCTGTTCATCGGCCGCTCGTGGCGGTTGGCATGGGCCAGTCGGCTCTGGGTCGTGGCATTCATGTGCATGGCTCTGGCCTGGGCCGGGTCACGAGGCTGGTTCCCCATCCCGCCTCTGGAACTGATGCTTGCGCCAGCGGGCGCCGCGCTGGTCTTTGCTGTGGCCCTTGGGGCTGCTTCGGTCGAGTCGGACCTTTCCGGTTATCGCTTTGGCTGGCGCCAGTTCGCACCCGCCTTCGGAGCTGTCGCGGCGCTAGCGGCCGCCATGCCGTTCGTGTCATGGGTCGGCAACGGCCAGTGGTCTCTGCCTTCAGCGGGCGCAGAAAGCTCCTACCCCTTCCCGATGGCCTCGCAAGCCGGCGATTACCGGGTGCTTTGGGTGGGCAGCGCGGGTTCCCTGCCCCTGGCGGCCCAAGGCAGCTCGAGCGGCGTGTCCTTTGCCACTTCGCTTGACGGTCTGCCCTCCGTGAGCCAACTGTGGGCGTCAGCCGGCGCGGGGTCGGCTCAGGCGGTAGCGCAGGACGTGACCTGGGCGGACGAAGGCGAGACGACCCAACTGGGCCACTTGCTGACCCCTTTGGCTATCCGCTTCATCGTTGTGCCAGTCGGTCGCCTGGCTGCCGGAACGGCCACCACGCGCTTCACCGGAGCCCTGTCCCGCCAGGTCGACCTAGTCCAAGTGGGTATCGACCCGTCATACGCGGTGTTCTCAAACAGTGCCTGGGTGCCGCTGTTCTCGGTCCTTGCCGGCAGCACAGAACCTGCCAATGTGGGCAGGACCGCCTGGGCAACCGCTTACCAACTGCAGCAGTTGGATCTGAGGGCGGCCCAGGCCCTGCCGGTGGGCACGTCGGGTTCAGGGTCGTTCACTGTGCTGGTGCACTCGCCGGCGGGCGTGCTTTACGGCGCGGTGCCGGACAGTTCCTGGCGCGTAACCGTCGACGGCCACAGCCTCGCGGGCGAGCGCGTCGGGGGAGGGGCCACCTCGTGGCAGCTCCCCCCGGGCAGGGACAGCATTGTTTTGTCGCTGGCCGGTTCGGCGGTCCAGCACGTGGCCGACGTCGTTGTGGCCCTGCTGTGGGCGCTCGCCTTGCTGGTAGCACTGGCCCGGGCACAAACGAAATTGGGTACCCAGTTGACCATGGCCAGCCGGGAGCTGGGCGCTCCGGGCGAAGAGGTGTCCGAAATCTACTGGCCGGCAGCCGTCGAAGGTCCCAGCGTTGGCTGACCCGCGCCGGCTGCCGGTCCTGGGTGCTCTGGCCTGCGTGGTTGTCCTGGGTGCCGCGCTCGGCAGTACCGGCACGACCGGCTCGACCGGCATTGGCGCCCAGGTGCCGGCTGTCAGCCAGGCCCCCGTCAGTGCCCTTTCCTCCTCATGGTTCTGTGCCGGGGCCAGGGCCGAGCCTGGGGCGAGCGACTCCGGATGGCTTACCTTCGACAACGTTGGTACTTCAGCCGTCGACGCGACAGTACGGCTGGTAACCCCACAGGGCTACGCGGGGACCATGGGCGAACGGGTGCCTGCGGGTGGCACGCTGACAGTACCGGAGCGGCTGATCAACCCGCCTGACGGCACGCCGGCGCACCCCAAGGGAACTCCGGGACCATGGGTCGGGGCATTGGTCACGCTGTTCGGGGGAAAGGCGAGCGTCAGCCAGGTCGTAACGACGGCGCACGGCTCAGCCGCCCAGCCCTGCGCCTCTGAGGCGGCGGGGAAGTGGTACTTCGCCACAGGGACGACCGTGCGCAACGCCAGGGACGAGATCTCCTTGCTCAACCCGTACACGGTGGATGCCATCGCGGACTTGTCGTTCACCACCGACCGGGGCCCGGCGCAACCCCCTGCCGACCAGGGGGTGGTCGTGCCCGCTCGGGGATTGGCCGTACTGGACCTGGGTGCGCAGGCGCAGCTTGGCCTCATGCAGCATGTCGCCGTCACGGTCAAAGCGCGGACGGGCCAGATCGTGGCTTTTGAGACCGAGATCGCTACCACGCCTCCCGCCGGTGCCCCACCGCTCGGGACGACAGGGGCTGTTGACGCCGTAGTGCCGGTGGCCGGCATCACCTTGACCCTCGGTGCCACTCAGGCCTCGACCGACTGGTGGTGGCCGGAAGGGGCCGACGGGCCGGGCCTGAACGAGAGCTACGACGTTTACAATCCGGGCCCGCGCCCCGCCCGCCTGAGCCTCATCCTGGTCTCCGGCGGCGCCGCCGGCGGCGCCGGCGGGTCAGACCAGCTCACGGTGGGTGCCTACGGTACCGCCGTTGTTCCCACCAATGGCCAACCGTGGGCGCTGCCGGACATTTCCTACTCCACTGAGTTGGAGAGCACCAATGGAGTGCCTGTCGTGGCAGAGCGTTCGCTGGCAGCCGCGGCACCGTCGCCCTACCGTGGTCTCGGAGCCCTCTTGGGTCAGGCACAGGCGGCCAAGACATGGTTGCTGGGGACCGACCCGACCTTGAGTGCGCGGCCCTCGCTGGCCCAGGTGTGGTTGGAGGTCTCCGACCCCGGCCTGTTCCCCGCTTCTGTCTCGGTCGAAGGCATCTCGGCCACGGGCCCGGTGGAGTTGCCCGGCACGCGTAGCTTCGAGGTCGCCGCCGGCCAACGAGCAGGTTTGCAGTTACCGATCGCCGTCTTGGGACGTGCGACCGTGGTGACGAGTTCGGTGCCTATCCTGCTGGAGGAAGACTCGTACTCGATGTTGCCGAAGGTCGGGATGAACCTGGCACCGGCGGTGGAGCTGAGCTCGGCACAGGCCTGAGTGCCTGCACCGAACCCACAAGGTCCCCGCCCGACTCCCCACCCACGAGCCATGCAGTCGAGCCCAGGGTGGCGGCGCCGGCACCCGACACCGCTTCCCGCAGGCGACCCGCCACCACCACGGTGGCACTGTCCGGTTCGAACCCCCAGACCAGGGCGTTGGCGCCAGAAGGGCCCTGCCCACCGGCAACGTAGATGTGACCGTCGAGTGTGACCGCCACAGCTCCCTGCAGGGGCGTGGGCAAGTGGCCGATGATGGTCGCTTGCCCGGTTACCGGGTCCACTCGCTGGATGGCGGCGACCGGGGCCCAGCTCAAGGTGGTCGAGGTGGAGGGCGCGGCCGAGGCAGAGGGCCTCGCTGAGGCAGCAGGACGGGACCTGAGCATTGTGGTCGCCCCGCCGAACACGTAGATCTCACCTCCCACGGCGGCGACAGCCGGGTTCCGCACCGGCACGGGCAAGTGAGCCACGAGGCTGAAGTTGCTGCCGTCGGAGGTGGCGAGCACATCGCCGTCTGCCGCCGTCCCGCGAGAGCCGCCAACGACGTACGCCGATGTCCCGATCATGACGGTGGCCGAACCGGCCCGAGGCTGGGGGAGCGACACAGTCGCGGTGGCCGTCGGGGCGGCCGCTGTCGTGCTGGTCGAGGGCTCAGGGTGCGTTCCCGCGGACGGGGAGGCCGGAGGTGACGACGGTGCCGGGAAAGACTGCACCGAGGCTGTCACGGTGCTCGCCATCCCGCCGAACACAAAGTCTTGCTCCCCGATGACGGCGCCGGACGCATCATGCACGCCGGCCGCGAGATCGGCGCAAAGTCGTAGGGATCCGTTGGAGGTGCTGAGCAAGAATGCTCCGTCGCCCGACGTCCCCGATGCCGTTAGCCCTCCTATGACGACGAGCTCGTCCCCTGGTCCGGGCAGGACGATGGGTTGGCTTATGGGCACAGGCAGCCGCCAGCCGAGCAGGGAGGTGCGCAGCTTGGGCGGGGGTGCAGGTTTGGCTGTGGTGGGTGGTGACGTCGGGGCCGTGGTGGGCCCTGCCTTGGGCCCGGCCCCGTTCCGGGTGCCCCCTCCGGTCACGAGCAGTTCGACCGCCACGGCGGCCACGACCAAGACGGCGATAAGCGCCGGCCACAAGGCCCTGGCGCGACGACGCTGTTGGTTGGCGGCACGGTAGCGGGGACGGCGCCCGGCTGGTGACTGTCCGCTGCCACGGAAGCTGAAGCCGGGCCCGAAAGGCTGGCCGTCCTGGTCGTCGGGCAGGTGATCGCCTCGCTAGCCGGTTGGCCCGTTGCCTAGAGGTGGCGGCACCGCGCCCGTCATCGAGGCGGCGGCAAAACTGGGGACTTCCAGATGATCGTGCACCGGGCGCCCGTAGGCCTGGTCAACCAGGCGAGCCACTTCGACGCCGTCGATCGTCTCCCGTTGTATAAGGGCTTGGGCCACAGCGCCCAGCCCTCGCTGGTGTTCCCGCAAGAGGCGAAGGGCTCTGGCCTCCTGGTCCCGGAGGATGCGCTCGACCTCCTCGTCGATCACCCGGGAGGTGACATCGCTGTAGTCACGGGTGTGCATGAGGTCATCACCGAGGAAGACTTCGCCTCCGTTGCCCCACGCCATCGGGCCTACCCGCTCTGACATACCGAACTCACGCACCATCTTGCGGGCCATCTCTGTAGCGCGCTGGAGGTCATTGGACCCGCCTGTTGACAGGGTCCCGAACATGAGCTCCTCGGCGCAGCGACCACCCATCATCACGCAGAGGGAGTCCTCGATGTACTCCCGCCAGTAGGTGTGGCGTTCTTCGATCGGGAGTTGCTGAGTGACCCCTAGGGCCATGCCCGTGGGCAGGATCGTAACCTTGTGGACCGGGTCGGCATCCGGCAACACGTAAGCCAGGACCGCATGGCCCCCCTCGTGGTACGCGGTGGCCATTTTTTCCTTCTCGGAAAGCACCGTCGACTCCCGCCGCTGGCCCATGAGGACCCGGTCCCGGGCAGCGTCGAAGTCCGCCATGGCAATGGCGGGAGCACTGCGGCGGACGGCATGGAGGGCCGCTTCGTTGACGAGGTTGGCGAGGTCCGCCCCGCTCATGCCCGGTGTGCCCCGCGCGACGATCATGAGGTCGACGTCGGCGGCGATCCTCTTGTCTTTGCAGTGGACTTTCAGGATCGGCAGGCGTTCTTCCAGATCCGGGAGCGGCACGACGATCTGGCGGTCGAAGCGGCCCGGCCGCAGCAGGGCGGGGTCGAGGATGTCGGGGCGGTTGGTGGCCGCCATCATCACGATTCCTTCGGTGGCTTCGAAGCCGTCCATTTCGGCCAGCATCTGGTTGAGGGTCTGCTCCCTCTCGTCGTGGCCGCCGCCGAGGCCTGCCCCCCGCTTGCGCCCGATCGAGTCGATCTCGTCGATGAAAATGATCGCCGGTGCCTGCTTGCGGGCACTCTGGAAGAGGTCTCGCACCCTGGAGGCGCCGACGCCGACAAACATCTCCATGAAGTCTGAGCCGGTGACGGACATGAACGGCACACCCGCCTCTCCGGCGACTGCGCGCGCGAGCAGAGTCTTGCCGGTGCCGGGCGGCCCGACCAGGAGGACGCCCTTGGGGATCTTGGCCCCAATTTCCTTGAACCGGCTCGACGAGCGGAGGAAGTCGACAACCTCGCGGATCTCCATCTTGACCCCGTCGTACCCGGCGACGTCAGCGAAGGTCGTCCGCGGCCGTTCGGTCGTGTACACCTTGGCCCTACTGCGGCCGATGGACATTATCCCGCCCATCTGGCCCTGTGCGCGCCGGGCCATCCAGATGACGAACCCCAGCACAAGCCCGAACAGGATCAGATCCGGCAAGAGGCTGATGTACCAGGGCTCCCCGGGCGACGTGAAGGTCAGGCTCTTGTTGGCGACGTTGAGGTACTTCTCCAGGGTCGCGACCTCGTTGTCGTCAGGCGAGACACCGGCTGGCCCCTGGGTCTGGTCCTGAATCCCGGCCGTAGTGGTGAAGTCGATCGAACCGGTGTTCGTGTTCACCACCGCACTGCGCACCTGACCGTGCTGCAGTTCAGCGAAGAACTCGCTGAACTTCACCGTTGGCAGCGCCTGCGACGACATCGTCGTACTGACCAGGACGGCGAGGACCATTACGCCCAGGACCGCCATTATGAGCCAGCGCCACGACCGGTCTGGGCCCCCTGTGGGCTGCATGCCGTTAGGCCGCTCGGGTGGTCGGGATCTCAGGTCCCCCGGTTGCCGGCTCATATTGCTCCAATCCTAGGCCGTGGGGACGGCCTAACACGGGCTCTAGGACAGTTGGGGGTGCCTCCCGCTTGGCACCTGCGGTAGCTTCGCGGTGTGAATTCAGCCAGGTGTGCGCGGCCCGCCTGCCCGGGCAAACCGGCGGCATGGCTCGCTTACGATTACGACGCGCGCTGCGCGTGGATCGATGACCAGCCGACAGCCACCGCCGACCTGGTCCATGTGTGGCCTCTGTGCGAACGCCATGCCGACAACCTCAGGGTGCCCAGAGGTTGGTTCTGTGTCGACCGCAGGATGTCGCGGGGGGTTCCGGAGGACGCCGGGCACGAAGCTTCGCCCGGCACGACAGATGACAAGGTTCCCGCCGAAGCTGTTCCCGACGGGCCAGCGGGCGACGACGGCCCCTCGGGGCCGTCTGGTGGCCCCGCCCCGGCTGGCGGACGCTCGAGCGCAATCCTCTAACCCCCACCTCCGGAAAAGCGGAAAGCGCCGAAGCTGCGCACCGCTTTCTTCAGTGAGCGTTTCTTCGGTGCTCGTTTCTTCAGTGCTCGCCCTAAGTGCTAAGGCTTTCGCCGAAAGTTGCCGATGCAGTAGTAGCCGTTGTCGCGCCCAGGAGGGGTGACGCGACGGGCGTTGGGCGAGTTCAGCTAAGCCGAGACAGGGAGCAGTGCGATGAAGTGCCCCAACTGCCAGACTAGGGAACTGGTCGTCATCGAGATGAACGTGAGCGGAGAGCGCGTCGCTCTGCGCAGCTGCTCTTCCTGTGACTTGCGTTGGTGGGAAACGCGAGAGGGCATGCTCTCTCTGGCCAACGTGCTGGACCTCGCCACCATCGGTCGCTGAACCGGCTCTGACCCTGCACGGGCGGACGAAGGCGAAAGGTAAGCCGCGCAGTAAACGGGCGTAGTCGCTGCTGTCCGCGAATTGTCTGTCGCCGCGCGCTCCCCGCCGTCGCCGCGCCGACAACAATGGCGGGTGATGACCTATCCAGACGAGGAGGCTGGCGCGCCGTGGCCAGCGGAAGGCGCCGGGCCGGAGGGTCTGCACTATGGCGGCGCCGAGCCGGCGGCGGGCGCTGCGGGGAATGACGAGTTGGGGGGTGACGGTCGGCAAGCCAGGGAACCGCGGGCCGCCGGCCCGGACCACAGCGCCCCTGGTGGTGGCCGTCCCGGCAGCGGGAGCTCGGGTGAGGGCGAAGGCGAAGGATCTATCTTCTACCCTCCTCAGCGGGGCCAGGAGGCTTTGGCCAAGTTCGGGGCCTGGCTCACTCGGCGCAGCATTGCCCTCGCCCAGCCCGAACCCCTGGTAACGACGGTAGTCGTCGTCGCTTGTGTGGTCTTCACTTTCTGGCAGTTTGACCCGTCCCTCCTTTTCCGCAATACGACGATCTCGGGCGGCGACACCGGCGCCCACGTGCTACTTCCCTGGGTTGCCCAGCACGAGCTGTTGCCGGACCTGCGCCTGACGGGCTGGACATCGTCCAACTGGGACGGGTTCCCGGCGGTGACTTTCTACTTCCCGTTACCCGTCTATTCGATAGTCGTCGCTGGCAAGCTCATCGGTTACAACGTCGCCTTCAAGCTCCTGACCGCGGCACCGATGTTCTTGATGCCGGTGGCCGGCTGGTTGATGGGCCGCCTGGCCCGGGCGCCGTTCCCGGTCCCTGCAGTGCTAGCCGCGGCTACCCTGCCGTTCCTCTTCGGCACCGAGTTCTCGATCTACGGCGGCAACATACCTTCCACGTTGGCCGGCGAGTTTGCGGATGGCTGGAGCCTCTGGTTCGCCCTCGTCTTTCTGGGGCTGGTCATGAGCGGCCTGCAGACAGGCCGGCACCGGGCCTGGGCGGCAGTGATGTTCGCGTGCTCCTTCATGTCGCACATCGACCCCTTCTTGTTCGCGGGCGCCGGAGCGGCGGTGCTCATCGTGATCTACGGCCTGCGCAACCATGACTGGCGGGGTGCCTTTTGGTGGTCCGTGCCCACCTTGGTCGTCGGGGCGTTGCTGACGGCGTGGTGGTCCCTGCCGTTCGAGTGGCGGTTCCACTACGTGACCGACATGGGCTACGGGAGGATCACGACCTACCTCACCACGTTGTTCCCGACCGCCGACACGTGGCTGTTCATCCTGGCCGGCATGGGCGCGGTCCTCTCCGTCGCCCGCCGGCGCCGTATGGGGGAGTTCCTGGCCGTCATGGCCGTTCTCGCCATCCTCGCCTTCCGTTTCATGCCTCAGAGCATCCTGTGGAACGCCCGCGTCCTGCCGTTCTGGTTCTTGATCCTGTACCTGCTCGGTGGGCTGGCACTGGCGGAGCTTTACGCCATCATGGCCGAGCGGACGACCCGTTACACCGTTACACTCCGGGCCGTCCTGTTACCAGGGCCCCTGGTGGTCCTCATACTCTCGTTGATCTGGGTGGGTTTCCCGTTGCGGGTCCTGCCGGGCGAGCACCAGGTTGCCGGCGGGAACTACGAGTTCCTCGGCATCCCGCAGAAGAGCCAGTCGTACATACCGGGCTGGATCACCTGGAACTACAGCGGCTATCAGGCCGGGTGCGGTTCTTCTGGCATCAGCACGCCAAGCGACCCCGCCGCCTGCTCCAAGTCGCGCTGGCCCGAGTACACCCAGATCGTCGCCGAGCTGGACAAGCTGTCCAGGACGTACGGGTGCGGTCCCCTCATGTGGGAGTACGAGTCCCAGATGAACGACTACGGGACCCCCGACGCCCTCACCATCCTGCCCTACTGGACCAATGGCTGCATTGGGTCGATGGAGGGCCTCTATTACGAGGCTTCTGCCACCACCCCGTTCCACTTCATAGACCAGTCCGAGCTGTCGTTGTCGCCGTCCAACCCCATGGTCTTCCCCGACAACCTCAACCCCTATGCCGGGCAGGCTCAGGGCGGCGGCCCCGCCCCCGATGTCGCCCTGGGCGTCGAGCACCTGCAGATGCTCGGGGTCAAGTACTACATGGCCCTCAACACCGAGCTGCAGACCCAGGCCGCGGCCGACCCCTCGCTCAAGCTCATCGCCACGCTCGGGCCGTTCAGCGTCAACTACTCCGGCAACACATCGGGCCCCCAGGGCGTGCAGCAGCAGTACTGGAAGATTTACCTGGTCCTGGGCTCGTCCCGGGCCCACCCCCTGGCCGACCAGCCCGTCGTGATGGAGGGCCTCAACAACTCCAGCCAGGCGAAGTACCTGAAAGTCATGGTCAACTGGTACAACGACCCGAGCGACTGGGACGTCTACCTCGCCTCGTCGGGCCCGTCCAATTGGGTGCGCGTCCCCTACGGCGACACCACGGTGCCGGTCAAGCCCGAGCCGGTGACCTCGGTGAGCGACATCGTCGAGCACAACGCTTCGGTCAGTTTCAGTGTCTCGCGCCTCGGCGTGCCCGTGGTGGTGACGACCTCGTACTTCCCGAACTGGCAGGTCTCGGGCGCCGAAGGGGTTTACCGCGTCAGCCCCAACTTGATGGTCGTTGTGCCAACGTCGCACCACGTGAAGCTCTGGTACGGCACCACCCCGGTTGACTACGCTGGCTGGTTGCTTATGATCGTGGCTCTGGCCGGCCTCGTCGTCCTGGTCCGCCGCCCGGTGGCACCAGTTTCCGCAATGCTGCGGCCCGGGTTCGGCCGGCGCCTGGGCCTTCGGGAGATCTTCGCCGGGGAGATCAAAGGCACCTGGCCCGGCGCATGGGCACTTGGTGCCCCGCCCTCGGTCCCGCCACCCTGGTCTGAGGAAGATGTCGTCGACGACCGTCCCGACCTCGTCTATGCCGCAGAGATGCCCGGCGAAGCCCAGGCGCAGGCTGTGGACTTCGATTACCAGCAGCTGCCACCCCAGGTGCCCGGTCCCCAGGTGCCCGGTCCCCAGCTGCCCGGTCCCCAGCTGCCCGGTCCCCAGGTGCCCGGTCCCCAGGTGCCCGGTGACCCGGGCCCGCAGGAGGGCTGATGCCAGCGGTATGGCGGAAGTGACCCACGCCGCTCGGTTTGTTAGCTTGTCCACCGACGCGACGTAGCTTTTCGAGGACAATGTGACCATGGCCCCACTCGATGAGGTTTTCAAGGCATACGACATCCGTGGTGTCGTACCCGACGAACTGAACGCTGACCTGGCCCGCAAGGTCGGTTCGGCGTTCGCGGCGTTCGCTCACACCCCCCGGATCCTCGTGGGGCGCGACATGCGGCCATCCGGGCCCGAGCTGGTCGCGGCGTTCACCGAAGGCGTCGTCGCTGCAGGCGTGGACGTGGTACTCCTCGACTTGATTTCTACTGATGAGATGTTCTACGCGTCCGGTGCCTTCGGCGCCCCAGGTGCGGTGTTCACGGCGTCGCACAACCCGGCCCGGTATAACGGGATCAAGCTGTGCCTCGCCGGCGCCCGACCTGTGGGAGCGGAGTCCGGGCTGGCCGAGATCAAGGCGGCTGTGCACAAAGATGACCTGCCCGTGGTGCCGGAAGCTCAGCGCGGGACTATCAGCCATCGTGACGTGCTAGCCGATTACGCCGCCAAGGTGCGCAGCTTCGTCGACCTCTCCGTCCTGAAGCCGTTGCGGGTGGTGGCGGATACTGGTAACGGGATGGGAGGGCTCGTGGTCCCTGCGGTCTTCGATGGCCTCCCGTTCGAACTGGACATGCTCTATCCGGAACTCGATGGCAACTTCCCCAACCACCCGGCTGACCCGATCCAGCCCGCCAACCTTGCCGACCTGCAGGCGCGGCTGCTGGAGACAGGTGCCGATGTCGGCCTTGCCTTCGACGGCGACGCCGACCGTTGTTTCCTGGTGGACGACAAGGCGCAACCGGTGAGCGGCTCCACGACAACCGCCATGGTGGCCAAAGCCATGCTCGAGAAGTACCCGGGCTCGATCGTCCTGCACAACCTCATCTGTTCGAAGGCTGTCCCCGAGGTGGTGCGCGAGAATGGCGGGACGCCTGTTGTAACCAGGGTTGGGCACTCTTTCATCAAGGGTGTCATGGCGGAAACGGGCGCTGTCTTCGGTGGTGAGCATTCGGGCCATTACTATTTCCGGGACAACTACCGCGCCGACTCAGGCTCTATAGCCGCCCTCTCGGTCCTCGAGGTGATATCGAAGGCGGGCATCCCGCTGTCGGAACTCAGGAAGCCCTTCGAGCGCTACGCAGGCTCCGGCGAGATAAACACGGAGGTAATGGATCCTGCCGGCACCGTCGACGGGATCGCGGAATATTTCGCCAAAGAAGACCCCGCCGCGTCCCAGGCCCGCATGGACGGGCTCACTGTCGACTGCGGCGATTGGTGGTTCAACGTCCGCCCGTCCAACACCGAGCCGCTCGTGCGCCTGAACGTTGAGGCCGCGAGCACGCAGAGCTGCCGGCAGCATACCGATGAACTGCTCTCCCTCATCAGGGGACAGGCCTGACCATGGCGCTCGACCCGCTGTTGCTGGAGATCCTGGCGTGCCCGCAGGACAAAGGGCCGCTGCTTTACTTCCCTGACGAGAACATCCTTTACAACCCGCGCCTGCGCCGCCGGTACTCGGTAAACGAAGGCATCCCCGACATGCTGATCGACGACGCCGAAGATGTGGCGCCTGCCGAGCACGAGCGGTTGACAGCCAAGGCACAAGCCGAGGGGATCAAACCCAATTTCGAGGCGCCGGCAGGACAGGGGCTGTAAGTGCCGGTCCTCGATACCGCTGGGATGTTCGAACTTGCGGCGGGTTTCCCCGAGCAGGTTGAGCAGGCATTCCACGACTGCAGCTCTGTCTCCGGGTTGCCCAGGCGCGAGGACATCGAGAACATTGTCGTCGTCGGTATGGGGGGGAGTGGGATAGCGGGCGACGTGCTCCAGGCAGTCGCATCCCCGCTGTTGCCAGTGCCCGTCACGGTCGTGAAGCATTACGAGTGCCCTCACTTCGTGAACCAGTCATCCCTGGTCTTTGCTATCTCGCGCTCGGGCGGCACCGAGGAGACGATAGAGGCGACGTCCGATGCCGCCCTGGCCGGCGCCAGGGTCGTCGTCGTCACCGGTGGAGGCGAGTTGGCACGCCTGGCCGAGACCTGGCGGGCAACGGTGATCGGGTTCCCGGACCTGCCCTCCTCGCGGGTGGCGTTCGGTGGCATGACAGTGCCGTTGCTCGTCGTCTTGTGGCGCATGGGGCTCCTGCCGGGGGCCGATGTCTGGTTGGAAAGGGCGGTCGACCAGCTGAAGTGCCGTCGTGACGACTTCGTAGCCGACGGCTGTGCTTGCCAAGCGGCCGAGGTTGCTCGCCGGATCGGGTCGACCGTCCCACTCATCCACGGCGGCGGCGCGCTGGGTGCCGTGGCCGCGCAGCGTTGGATGACCCAGGTCAACCAAAACGCCAAGCGCCTCGCCTTCGCCGCCGCCCAACCAGAGCTGTGCCACAACGAGATCTGCGGGTGGACGAAAGAGTCCGGGCCACTGTCCCGACTGATGAGCCTCGTGATGCTCCGCCATGACGGTGAGCACCCCCAGGTCGGCCGCCGGTTCGACATCGCAGCCGAGCTCGCAAGACCATGGGTGGCCGACGTTGTCGAGGTCCGTGCCCAGGGTGAAGGGGAGCTGGCCCAGCTGTTGGATCTGGCCTACTTTGGTGACTTCGTGTCGCTCTGGTTGGCTGCTGGCGCCGGCGTGGACCCTGGGCCGGTCGAGGTCGTCACGTGGATGAAGCGGCAGCTGAGCGGGTGCCCGGGGAGCGCGGGGGCCCCATAACCTTCGTGGGGTAGCCGTCGTCGGCTAGCCTCTTGCCGAGGCCCCGGTGGGTCTGTGGTTGCAAGTCGACGCCAGCCGCAGGCGAAGCGACCCACGTAAGGCAACCTTTGGTTGCCGAGCATGGTGCGGCTTAGGAGTAAGCCCTGCCCGCTGTTGGGCCGACCCTCGGCTCGGGGCGGAGATGGCGACAAGCGGGGGGCCGGCGGTGTTGGGCATTTGCCGCCACCGCCGGTCCGTTGAGCGCTGCAGCAGGCGAGTGTGGGGGCAAAGACCAGGTCAGCCGCCGGGGCCTCGCGCCACGCGTCCGTGCTGGCACGCGATGCGTTCGTTTCGGGATCCCGGCGCGACCTTTTGGCGTTCGCCGGGCCCCGGCAGCCGCCCGCGACCGCCAGCCCGCGAGCGTCGGTAACTTCCTAGGATGGGGACGATCAGACCAGGCAGAGCTCGGTGAGCGTCCCCAACGAACGCAACGGGCCGTCCCGAGGCACGGTCCGGGTCCTGGTCGTTGACGACCAGGCCTTGTTCCGCCGGGGCGTCATCGTCGTGCTGTCGGCGCACGACGACATCGAGGTGGTCGGGGAGGCTTCCGATGGGGAGGAGGCCGTCGCCAAGGCCCAGCAGCTGCGCCCCGACGTAGTCCTCATGGACGTGCGCATGCCGCGCCTGTCCGGGATCGAGGCAGCCCGTCACATCCGCCGCATCCTCCCGGGCACGGAAGTCCTGATGCTCACGGTCAGCGACGACGAAGAGGACCTTTACGAATCGGTGAAGGCGGGTGCCAACGGGTACCTGCTCAAGGAAGTCGCCATCGACGAGATCGCCGAGACCGTCCGGGCGATCGTCCAGCGCCAGGCCGTGGTATCGCCGTCCATGAGTACCAAGCTGATCGCCGAGTTCAGGTCGCTTGCTCGCCGGGCCTCGGAGCGCGAGGAACTGCCGCCTCCAGGGCTCACCGAGCGGGAGATGCAGGTACTGAAGTTGATGGCCCAGTCAAAGAGCAACAGGGACATCGCCGCTGCCTTGGCCATCTCCGAGAACACGGTCAAGAACCATGTCCGGAACATCCTGGAGAAACTGCACCTGCACTCACGCATGGAAGCGGTGACCTACGCCTGGCGCAAACGGCTCCTCGACCCCCGGGAGCAGGACTAAGGGCCGACCGCAAGGCAGCCGACGGCCCATGCGCGCATGCCTGCTGGTAGCTTGGTTGGCGCCATGAGCATCATGACCAAGTTCCTGCGTATAGGCGAGGGAAAGAAGCAGCGCGCACTGCAGTCCCTCGTGCCCGACATCAATGCTCTGGAGCCGGAGTTCGAAGTCCTCTCCGACGAGGCGCTGGCTCACCGGACCGTCGAGTTCAGGGAGCGGGTGGCCAAAGGCGAGGACCTCAACGAGCTCCTGACCGAGGCCTTTGCGGTCGTGCGGGAGGCGGGCAAGCGCACCATCGGCCAGCGCCACTTCGACGTCCAACTGATGGGCGGCGCTGCCCTTCACTTCGGGTGGATCGCCGAGATGAAGACCGGTGAAGGCAAGACCCTCGTCTCCACGCTCCCGGTTTACCTCAATGCCCTGGCGGGCAACGGCGTTCACATCGTCACGGTCAACGACTACCTGGCTGCCCGCGACGCCGAGTGGATGGGCCAGATCCACCGATTCCTGGGGCTCACAGTGGGCCGGGTGTCGCCTGAGCGCCCCGATTGGGACGACAAGAAGGCCGCTTACAATTGCGACCTCACTTACGGCACCAACACCGAGTTCGGGTTCGATTACCTGCGCGACAACATGGCCCGGAGCCTGGAGCACATGGTCCAACGGGGTCACCACTACGCCATCGTCGACGAAGTGGACTCCATCCTCATCGACGAAGCCCGGACGCCTCTCATCATTGCCGGTCCCTCCAACGAGAATGCCCGCCTTTACTACCAGTTCGCCGGCGTGGCCCGCAGTCTGGCCCGTGAGGAAGACTACGAGGTGGACGAGGAAAAGCGGACGGTTGCCCCCACCCCTGAGGGCATCGAGAAAGTCGAGAGCCTGCTCGGCATCGACAACCTCTACGACCTTGGTACGGCCAACCTGGTGCACCAGCTGACTCAGGCGCTGCGGGCCAAGGAGCTGTACAAGAGGGACAAGGACTACCTGGTCGCCGATGGTGAAGTGAAGATCGTCGACGAGTTCACGGGCCGCATCCTAGAAGGGCGGCGCTGGTCGGACGGCCTGCACCAGGCGGTTGAGGCCAAGGAACGTGTTGCCATCAAAGAAGAAAACCACACGTGGGCGACTGTGACCCTCCAGAACTACTTCCGCCTCTACGAGAAGTTGGCGGGTATGACGGGGACGGCCGTCACTGAGGCCTCCGAGTTCGCATCGACGTACAAGATCCAGGTCGTCCCCATCCCGACCAACCGGGATATGGTCCGCAAGGACTACCCCGACTTCATCTACCGGACCGAGAAGGCCAAGTTCAACGCCGTCTTCGAGGATGTCGTCGATCGTTACGAAAAGGGCCAGCCTGTGCTGATCGGCACCGCGTCGGTGGAGAAGTCCGAGGTGTTGTCGAAGATGTTCAACAAGCGCGGCATCCCCCACAACGTCTTGAACGCGAAGCACCATGCCCGAGAGGCGACGATCGTCGCCCAAGCTGGTCGCCTGCACGCGGTCACGGTGGCGACCAACATGGCCGGCCGCGGCGTCGACATCCTGCTAGGTGGCAACCCCGAGGGCCTGGCCCTCGAGGCTGTCCGCGCCGAGGGCCTCGACCCGACGAGCGAAGAAGCAGCCCCTCGCCTGATCGAACTCCTGGCCAAGTTCAAACCCGAATGTGCAACCGAGGGCGACCAGGTCCGGGCACTGGGCGGCCTCTACGTGCTCGGCTCCGAACGCCATGAAGCCCGCCGGGTCGACGACCAGCTCCGCGGCCGTTCCGGCCGCCAGGGTGACCCCGGTGAGAGCCGGTTCTTCCTGTCCCTCGAAGACGAGCTTATGCGCCTGTTTGCCCAGGGAATGATGCAGTGGGCCATGGGCCGGTTCCCCGAAGACATCCCTATCGAGAACCGCATGGTTACACGGGCCATCGAAAGGGCCCAGCACAACGTCGAGGCTCGCAACGCCGAGATTCGCAAGGATGTGCTCAAGTACGACGAGGTGATGAACGAGCAGCGCAAGGTCGTGTATGCCCGCCGCCTTCAGGTCATGGAGGGTGAAGACCTGCGCCAGCGCACCGTCGATGTGATCACTTCGGCGCTGGACACGATCATCAGGGCGCACTGCCCCTCGGACTTCCACGAGGAATGGGACATCGACAAGGTACTGACTGAAGCACGCCTGTATTTCCCGACCCAGCAGAGCATCGAGACCCTCAAAGCCGTTCCCACCACTGACGCCCTCTACGAAGCTCTCGCGGGTGAGGCGCTCGAGTACTACGAAAAGCGCGAGCAATCGATGCCGGTGCCTGCGGAGGGCAAGCCCGAGGACACTATGCGCCAGATGGAGCGCGAGATCATGCTCCAACTGATCGACCAGCGTTGGCAGGAGCACCTGTCGGAGATGGACTACCTCCGTGAGGGTATCAACCTGCGGGCCATGGGCCAGAAGGACCCCCTGGTCGAGTGGCAACGTGACGGTTACGAGATGTTCGGCCAGATGATGGCCAGCATCGACGACGACTACGTGAAGTACGTCATGCACTCCCAGGTGCAGGTTATGGAGAGACCGGCCCTGGAACCCTCTCTGGCCAGAGCACAGTACAGCGCCCCCGAGGGCCCTGTGCTCGGGACCCAGGCGATCGCCGGCGCTCTTGCGGCTGGTCCGGTGGCTGGTGAAGAGGTGGTATTCGCCTCCGGAGACGGGGGCGGTGCGGGCCTTGCCCCGGTGCCCGGCCCCGCGCGGGCCGTCGGTGGTGGTAGCGCCGCCGCCGCTCTGGTCGGTAGCTCAGCAGCGGCGAGAGCAGCCAGCTCCAGGGCGGCTGCCCCAGGGTCCGAATTCGACCACGTGGGCCGCAACGACCCGTGCCCCTGCGGGAGCGGCAAGAAGTTCAAGTTTTGCCACGGCAAATGAATTAGGTAGGCGCATTAGCAGATGCGGGACTTCACCGAGGACCTGCGAGGTTTGCGGCGCCGGCTCGACGAGGCCTCTATCTACCTCGACATCCAGGCCAGCCGTAAGCGCCTGGCTGAGCTCGAGCCCGAGCTGACGCGCCCCGACCTCTGGGATGACCCCGAGGTGGCCCAGGCCGTCGGCCGCGAGTACGCAAACCTGAAAGGCGACGTGGACCTGCTCGCTTCGCTGGAGGGCCGCCTCTCCGAAGCGGACGACCTTTACGACCTGGCCCGGGAAACCGACGACGACTCGGTAGCCGGCGACCTGGAAGCAATGGTGGCGGGTCTGGCGGACGAGTTCGACGGCCTCGAGTTACGGTCGCTGTTCACCGGAGAACATGACCAGCTCGACGCTGTGTGCGAGGTCCATGCCAAAGATGGGGGTACGGATGCCCAGGACTGGGCCGAGATGCTCGTGCGGATGTACCAGCGCTGGGTGGAACGCCGGGGCTTTTCGATGGAGGTAGACGACATCAGTCCGGGCCAGGAGGCGGGGATCCTTTCGGCCACGTTCATCGTGAAGGGCCGTTACGCCACCGGGCTCATGGCCTCCGAGAGGGGCGTCCACCGCCTTGTGCGGATGTCTCCTTTCGATGCCCAGCACCGTCGCCAGACGAGTTTCGCGGCGGTTACGGTCGTGCCGTTCTTCGAGGACCTCAGCGGCGAGGTGAACATCGACGAGAAGGAGCTCCGGATCGACACCTACCGCAGTTCGAGTGCCGGTGGCCAGCACGTCAACGTCACCGATTCTGCAGTCCGGATCACGCACTTGCCCACGGGCCTCGTCGTCTCGTGCCAGAACGAGCGCTCCCAGCACCAGAACAAGGCCCGGGCGATGCAGATCCTGGCCGCTCGCCTGGCCGAACGAGCGCGTGAGGAACGCGCAGCCGAGATGTCCGCCATGGCCGGGCCCAAGGCCCAGGTCGGCTGGGGGTCACAGATCCGCAGTTACGTGCTAGCTCCTTTCCAGCTGGTCAAGGACCTGCGCTCCGACTACGAGACGGGCAATGTCACAGCCGTACTGGAGGGCGATCTCGACCCCTTCATAGAGGCGTACCTCCGCTGGCGCCGCACCGCAGGAGTACAGTAGCGCGTCCCGCCAGGGCACGGCCCGGTAAGCGCCCGCGTCTGGCAACATGGGAGCAAGATGCTGAGTGAAGAAGAGAACACCCGTACCCAGACCCTGAGCGAAGAGCAGGGCACTCTCACCGCTGAAGAGCGACGGGACCGCCTAGGGCAGTTGAACGAACTTATCGAGATGGTGAGGCCGATCATCCAGCAAGACGGCGGCGACCTGGTGCTGTTGAGCGCCGACCTCGAAGCCGGGGTCGTCGAACTGCAGCTGAGGGGGGCATGCAGTTCCTGCGCGATAAGCGCTACCACTCTGCAGGCGGGAGTGGAGCGCATCATCAAGGACCGCCTCGATTGGGTGACCGAGGTTTCGGGCGGGGTCGACGAGGACATGGACTGGGAAGAGAGCGCGGCCATGGGGCGAGGCGCTTACGTGCCCAGGTGGTAGCCATTTGAGAGCTACGGCGCCCTCGGGGCCCCGGATGGCTCCCGCCGTCCTGGCCGGCGGGATAACCTGCGGTGATATGCCGATAGCTTCAGGTACCGCTGGGTCGAAGCCGGGTGCATTGCGGGACAGGGCGGTTACACTCGCCACCGAGCTCGGCGGTCGTGCTCTGCACAGCACCGAAGGCTGGCTGCTCAAGCACTCCCTCGTGCCCACGACGCCCTTCCTGCCTGTCGACACCTTCGGTTGGGCGCAGCGGGTGGAGGCAATGGTGCCCGCCGTGCAGGCCGAACTCGAGGAGGTGCTCAGTTACCACGACAACCTGCCCAACTTTCAAGAGATCTCCGTAGACCAGGCCTCGATCAGCAACGACGACGGCTGGAAGACCTTCTTCTTCCTGGGTTACGGGTTCCGCTCGACCGCCAACTGCCGGCGCTGCCCCAAAACGGCGGCCTTGCTCGACAGCATCCCCGGGCTGGTCACGGGGTTCTTCTCCATCTTGTCGCCTGGCAAGCACATCCCGCCCCATCGAGGCCCCTGGCGCGGTGTGCTGCGTTATCACCTGGCCCTCAAAGTCCCCGAACCCGCGTCTGCGTCGGGGATCAAGGTGGGAGGCGAAGTGGCGCACTGGGAGCAGGGCAAAGGCCTGTTGTTTGACGACGGGTACACCCATGAGGCCTGGAACGGGACCGACGGGGTCCGCGTCGTCCTCTTCTGTGACGTCCTGCGCCCTCTGCGGCCCCCCGCGGCCCAGGTCAACCGGGCCCTCATCAAGGCTGTCAGTTGGTCGCCGTTCATCCAGGACGCTCGTAGACGCCACGACGCGTGGGAGAAGCGGGTCGAGAACCTGCGCTGGGGCAGTGCCAATTGAGCGACCACGCGGGTGCCGTCGAGGCACCAACAACCGCAGCGGCAGACGTTTTCGCCAAGTGCAGCACACCGAAGCTCGACGAGTACCGCGCCGCCGAAGAACTGGGGCTCAACCCCTTCTACCGTGAGTTGTCCGGCGAGATCGGCCCGACCATTACCTATGGCGGCACCGAGGTCGTGATGCTCGGCTCCAACAACTACCTGGGCCTCACCACCGACCCCAGGGTCAAGGCTGCGGCCATGGAGGCGGTCAAGCGCTACGGCACGGGGGTGACCGGCAGCCGTCTGCTCAACGGCACTCTGCCGCTCCATGGTGAGCTGGAAGAACTGCTGGCTGACTGGGTGGGCCTGGAAGAGGCACTGGTGTTCACCACCGGCTACACGGCCAACCTGGGCCTGATCTCGACCCTTGTCCAGTCCCGGGATGCCGTCTTCTGTGACTCGGCCGCCCACGCCTCCCTCGTCGACGGTGCTCAGTTGGCCACTGGTGTGCTGCGCGCCTTCCGCCACAACCGGCCTAACAGCCTGCGACGGGGCTTGCGTTCCTGGCGGGCTCAGGAGTCCAGCGGCGGTGTGCTGGTGGCGGTGGACGGTATCTACTCGATGGAAGGCGATTGGGCCCCCTTGCCCGAGCTCAGAGCACTGTGCGACCAGTACCAGGCCCGCCTGCTCGTTGACGAAGCGCACGCCCTGGGCGTGGTCGGTCCTCACGGTGCGGGCACGGCGGTCGCCACGGGTGCCCGGGCTGACCTGGTGATGGGTACGTTCTCCAAGTCATTGGCCAGCTGCGGTGGCTTCGTCGCCGGGCCCGCGGACGTCATCGGCTACTTGCGGCTGTTTTGCCGGCCGCTTCTTTTCACGGCCTCAAACGTGCCCGCCTCCCTCGGAGCAGCCCTGGCCGCGGCCAGGATCGCCCGGGAGGAAGACTGGCGCCGTGAGGCCGTCCTCTCGCTCGCCGACCGCTTGCGAACCGGGTTGGCAGAACTCGGCTACCAGGTCGGGGGCAAAACCGTCAGCTCCATCGTGCCTGTCCATGTCGGGGACGTACTGGGTACAGGCGTCCTGTGGAGGGCGTTGCTCGACCGCGGTGTCTACACCAACTGCTCGCTGCCGCCGGCTGTCCAGCGGCCCATGCTGCGCACCTCGGTGATGGCGACCCACACGGAGCACCAAATCGACCGGGCGCTCGCCGCCTTTGCGGACATCGCGCACAACGGTGTTGTCGACGCCGGACGGGAACGCTTGCTCGGGCTGCTCGAGCTGGACGGGAGCACCATCTGACTAGAGCGGGCATGGTCGTCGGTTTGACGGGGGCCACCGGGCACATCGGTGGCCTCGTCCTCCAGCGCCTCCTGGACGACCCCGCAGTCGCCGAGGTCCGATCGGTCGCGCGGCGGCCGCTGGTGCTGCCGGAGCGCGCAAGCCCCGGTCCCGGCGCTCCCACGGCCCGTCTTGCCCACGTCAGTGCGGACCTGTGTGACGCCGGCACCCGGCGGGCCTTCGCCGGTGTCGACATCCTTTACCACCTGGCGGCCCAGGTCTGGCAGGGCCGGGGCGCAGCGGGCCGGCAGGCGATGTACGCCGTGAACGTCGAAGGGACGCGCAACGTCCTGCTGGCCCGTCCGCGCGCCGTCGTGCTCGCTTCCTCGGCCGCCGTCTACGGGGCGTGGCCCGACAACCCCCTTCCCCTGGAGGAGGCCCACCGGGCCAGCCCGAACCACGAGTGCCCCTACGCCCAGACCAAGCTGCTCGCTGAGGTCCTTTGTGCCGAAGAAGGCGAGTGTTGGGCGGTGGTGCGCCTGGCCGCCGTGCTCGGCCCGCACGCCGACGCCAGAGTGACGCGGGCCGTGCACGGTTACCGTGTGGCCGTCCCGGCGGTACGAGGGGTGCCCCAGGCCCTGCAATGGCTGGACGAGGACGATGCCGCCGACGGCCTGCTCGCTGCCGGGCGCGGCCTGCTGGACGGGCGTCAGGCCGTCGGCCAGGTGTTCAACGTGGCGCCGGTGGATTGGATGGGTGCCGGGGAGGCGGCCCGGTTGGCGGGCAGCCGCGTGCTCGAAGTCCCGCGCCGGGTGCTGGTGGCCGGTTCGGAACTCGGCAGGCGCTTGGGGCTGACCCCGTTCGGGGCCGATCGAGCTGCCCTCATCGGCGGGCCACTGGCGCTGTCGGCAGCCAAGGCCGGACGCCTGCTCGGCTGGCAGTCGACCAGGACCTCAGCTGAAGTGTTCACCGCAGCACTGGCCCGGGACTGGCGCCGCTCGCCCCGTAACCGGGCGTTGTAAGTCCTTTTTGAAGAGCCTCCAGGTCTTGTAGCGCCGGGCGCCCATGTCCTCCAGCTGCTGGTTGATCCGGTGATTTATGGCCAGCGTCCAGGACGCCTCCGCCGTCTCGATCCCGTCGTCGTACAGCCGGTTGACGATCTCCGAGTAAAGCAACGGCCCCAGGCCGACGTTCTGGACATCCGGGCGGACCCCGAGAGCGAGGACGCGCACTTGCTTGACATGCGTGGGGCCGAACAGCAGAGGCACCCAACCCGTAGGCAGGAACCGCCCGCTACGGACCTTGAGCATCAGCTGGTTGAGATCGGGAAGGGCGAGGCAGACAGCCACCGGGTCACCGTCGCGCTCGAGGGCGAAGGCCCAGCGAGGGTTGATCATCTGCTTGAGCTGCTTGGCCAGGTGGCGGACCTCAGCTTCCGGCATGGGGACGAACCCCCAGTTTTGCTGCCAGATCTTGTTGTAGAGATCGAAGAACCGGCCTACCTCGGCGTGGAAGTCGTCTTTGCGCATCTCCCGGACCTGGACCTTGGACCGCTCCCGTAACCGCTCGAGTGCCCGCCGTTGCCGTTCGGACAGGACAGTGGAGTCCCGGCGGAACTGGTAGCCGTAGAGGTCCATCACCTGGGACCAGCCGGCGCTTGTCCACAGCGCCTCGTAGTAGGGGGGGTTCTCGAGAGTGAGAAGGGTAGCCGGGGTGTCGAAGCCGTCGACCAGAAGCCCGAGCTCGTCGTTTGTCGTAAAGTTGGCCGGACCGACGGCTGTCTTGGCCCCCTGGCGGCGAGACCAGTCCAGCGCTACCTCGAAGAGCGAACCGGCCACCTCGGTGTCGTCGACCGAGTCGAAGAAACCGACCCAGGACCAGGCCTCACCCTGGCGCTCGTTGAAAAGTGAGTCGACGCAGGCACCGATGCGCCCTACCGGTTTGCCATCCCGGTGGGCGGTCCACAGCGCCCACCGCTGATGGGCCCGGGCGGGGTTGCGAGGAGAGAGGCGATCGTAGACGCTGTAGCGCAGGGGGGGCACCCAGGCCTTGTCGTGGCCGTGGAGGCGGAACGGGACATCCACGAAGACCCGCTTGGCCAGCAGCTTGTCAGCGGGACGAACTTCAGTACCAGCCATGGGCAGCAGGCTACTAGTGGCTTTGGCCCGGCATAGGTATACGGACCCCGGGCATGGAACGGGGACCGGGGCATGGAAGAGGGGTCAGCGCTTTTCGTGGTCCTCGCCGGCCTGGGCCGGGGACGAGCCCTCCCCGTGCTCGCGCTTGTGCCTGGCTGGTGAGATCACGATGGTCTGGCCCTCCACCGGTGGGGCGTCGGAGCTGGGCACAGTCGCGCCGGGACCTGGCCGGTCGGAGCGCACACGCGTAGCTCGTTTGCCGTTGATCGTTACGTGCTCGGTGGCGATCGGCGCCTCGAGTTCGCTCGGGCCGGGTATGCCGGCCATGCCGGCTATGCCGGCCGGCCGCATGTCGAGCTCGATGACCTTTGCCGTCAGGAGTTCCCGCATGGCCTGCAGGACCTCGAAATCCGAAAGGTTAAGCGCTCTGCCGATGGAGCGGAGGTTCCTCCGGCCGTCGACGGCCGTCAGTACCCGCCATTGGTCCCGGTCCAAGGTGACCTGGCCGGGGTCGAGCTCGGTGACGAGGCGAGGTTGGATGTCAAGCGAAGGGAGGAGGGCCTGGAGTTCCTGCCATTCCACCAGTCGCCGGCGGGCCTGGGTCATGGCCTCCGTCACGCTCATTGCAGTGTCGCCGACGGGGGCGTTGCCCCGGCCCGGATGGAACTCGAAGTTGCCGCGGTCGGTTTCCAGCAGCTCGAAACATATCTCTTGGACCCGCTGGGCGACGTCGCCGGCCACGGCGGCCGCCTGGTGCTCGGACTGATCAGCCCCCACGATAAGGCCGTCCACGAAGAAAAGGTTGGCGGCGAACGAGCGGCTGCGGACATGCAACCTGCCGGTCAGTCGGCGCGTCGCCAGGATCTCCAGCACGGCGCTGAAATCCAGAACATCAAACGTACCTTGGAGCGGCATCCCGCCCCATTCTGCCAGCTGCGGCCGGCTTGGTGTAACCGTCAGGTCTCCACCGCCGCTCCGGTGACGCCCCAACCGTTCGACGTCGTGGTGGTTGCCGCTGTGGTCGTGGTGGCTGCGGTGGTTGTTGTCGACGGGGCATTCGCCGTCGTTGTGGCGAAGCTCGTCGGCGGGACCGAAGTGACCACCGGGTGACCGCGACCTCCGCAAGCACCGGCGACGGCGCCCAAAGTGAGCACTACGATCGCAGCGATCACCCTGTGCTGGGGCATCCTGCGATGATCGCGGGCAGAGGGGGACGGTGCATAGGACGCGTTACTCGGAGGCCGTATGGGCATGGTGCTGACAGGGCAGTTCCTGGTTGCGGTTGCGGGCAAGGGGTCTGACGCGCTCTTCTTCCCGCTGGTGTTCCTCCATGTTGTCGCCGCTCTCGCCGGCTTTGGCAGTGTCGGCTTTGCCGGCACCTACGCCAGCCGCGCAGCCCATGTGGCGCTCGCAGCAGGGCCTCAACAGGAGGCCCCGCCGTCGACCGCTGGGCAGGCTGAAGGCGCCCATGCGGAGATCACCGTGCCGGGCACTCCAGCGGTGGACCCCGAAGCTGAAGAGTTGCTCCGCTACTTCCAGAAACCTGCCCGCTTCTGGAAAGCCTTGCCGGCGGTGCCCCTGTTCGGTGTGCTGGCCGTGGCCGCCGATCCCAGCGGAGGAGGCCTGGACCAGGTCTGGGTGATCGGGGCGCTCATCATCTGGCTATGTGCGACCCTCGTTGCGCTCAGCATGGTCGTGCCGGCGCTCCGTGAGATGCGGGTCGTGTTGCTGCGGTCCGCCGCTTCCCCGAGTGGGCCGTCCATCGGCGGTTCTGACCGTTCCCGCTTGGTCCGGGCGGGCGCGCTGGCGAGCAGGGGTGCCGTACTTTGCGACCTCCTGTTCTGTGCCGCCCTGGCTCTCATGATCTGGCAGCCCTGAGGACGCCGAAAGCGTTACCTGCCCAGGTGGCTCCGCAAAGCAGTCCTGGGTGCACCTATAGTCGGACGCCGTAATATTTATCGACTAAGTACCCGACGTTGTTCAAAGTTACTCTTCGCATTTTCGAGCCGCGGCAGTAGGATTAGCTGTCATGGCCGTATTGGTGACCGGTAGTGATGGCGCGGGGCCCGACCTTGAGAGCGCCGGTTCGTGTTCGGTAGACATCTGGCAGCCCTCCGGCAGCGTTGCGGGAGAGACTTCTAATGACAATGCCCAGCGCGGGGCCAGGCGCGGCAAATATCGGGGCGTGCCCGTGGCCGAGCTGTTGGAGGATTACCGGTTGGCGCTGGTGTCGCGCTGCACCGACGATCGCGAAATCATCCTGCAAAAGCAAAGCCGGGGCTTCTTCCATATTTCTGGCGCCGGTCACGAGGCCCTTGGCCTGGGTCTTGCCCGGTCGCTTCGGCCCGGCTACGACTGGTTTTTCCCCTATTACCGGGACAGGTCGTTGGTGCTCGCCCTGGGTGTCACGCCCGCAGAGATGTTGTTGCAGGCCGTCGGCGCGGCCAACGACCCGGCTTCGGGAGGCCGCCAGATGCCGTGCCACTTCGGGGACCGTCGGTTCAACATAGTGACCCAGTCGAGCCCGACCGGGTCACAGTGCATACCGGCTGTTGGTTGTGCCGAAGCGGGCCGCTACATATCTGGCCACGGCGAAAAGGGCCTCGCCGGGTGCACGGCGCAGGCCGACGAACTGACGTATGTCTCGCTCGGCGAAGGGGCGACGTCCCAGGGCGAGTTCTGGGAGAGCCTCAACACGGCGTGCACGCTCCGCCTCCCCGTGCTCTACGTCGTCGCCGACAATGGCTACGCCATCTCAGTGCCTGTCCGCCAACAAGCGCCCGCGCCCATCTCTGAACTGGTGAAAGGTTTCGCGGGATTGTCCGTTCACCGTATCGACGGCCGGGACTACTTCGAAGTAAGGAAGAAGGCACCCGCCATTGTCGCCTCTGTGCGCGAAGGATTGGGCCCGGCGCTGGTGCACGCAACTGTGACACGGCCGTATTCCCATTCTTGTGCCGACACGCAGAGCAAGTACCGCCCCAAGCACGAACTGGACGACGAGATCTGGCACGACCCTATCTCCACTCTCGAGCGGGCCATCCTGGAAGCCAAGGTGCTCTCGCCCGAGGAATTGGCCCAGATGCGCGAAGAGGCCCGCAGCCTCGTGGCAGATGCGGCCAAGGTGGCCCTCGATGCCCCCCGGCCGGACCCCTCCGGTGTGAGGGAGCACCTGCGTGCCGCGCCGGTTGCCGCCCCGCAGGTCTCGTCCCCGGTCCCCGGGGAAGAGGCAGAGCACGACGCGCCCGTTGTGGCCCTTGGCGAGGCGATCCGTCTCGCGCTGCACGAAGCGATGGCCCGGGACACGCGCGTGAGGCTCTTCGGACAGGACGTTGCCGACGCACCCCCCGAGCTGATAGACGAGCTGGTGGGACAGGGGGGCGTGTTCGGGACCACTCTCGGGCTGCAGCGCAACTTCGGCCACGACCGCTGTTACAACACGCCGCTGGCGGAGGCCAACATCGTGGGACGGGCCGTGGGCCAGGGTATCCGGGGACTGCGGCCGATGCCCGAGATCCAGTTCTTCGACTACATCTGGACGGCGATGCAGCAGATAAAGAGCGAGGCTGCGACCGTGCGGTGGCGTTCGGCCGGCGAGTGGTCCTGCCCGCTGGTGCTACGGGTGGCGATCGGCGGTTACCTGGCCGGCGGGGCGATCTGGCATTCGCAGTCGGGAGTGTCGATCTTCGCCCACGTGCCCGGCCTGATCGTAGTGATGCCATCCCGGGCGTCCGACGCGGTGGGGCTTTTGCGGACTGCGCTCGACGGCGAGGACCCTGTCCTCTTCCTCGAGCACAAGCACCTTCTGCGCCAGCGGTACACCGAGGACCGGTTCCCCGCTCCGGGGTTCCGCGTGCCTTTCGGCAAGGGCCGCATCGCCCGACCTGGAGGCGACTTGACAATCGTCACCTATGGCGCCACGGTCGAGCGGTCCCTCCGGGCGGCGTCACGGTCGGGCGCCAGCGTGGAGGTGATCGACCTGCGCTCAATCATGCCCTGGGACCAGGGCATGGTGGCCGCGTCAGTGGCCCGCACCGGGCACCTCCTGGTCGTCTCCGAGGACAACCTGACATGCGGGTTTGGCGCCGAGATAGCGGCATGGGCCGGAGAGCACTGCTTTGGCGACTTGGACGTCCCGGTCAGCAGGATCGGGGCCGCCGACACCAACGTGGCATACGAGCCGACCCTGGAGCGGGCTACGTTGCCCCAGGTGGAGGACATCGAGGCCGGCATCTGGCGCCTCCTGTCGTCCTGAGGGCCCCATCGGGGGGGCTCATCGTCTCGGTGGGCTGCCGTGAGCGACCGTGGCGACGCCTGGGGCCGGTCGGCCTGGCGGGCATGGAACGAGAAGCTAGAGTAATCACGGGCAATGGCACGTTTTGCGCGCTCCCTGGGGGGCTTGGTCGCGGTCCTGGTAGTTGTAGGGGCTCTGCTGGCAGCTGCTGTCGGGGCCCTCGCGTACTCGACCAACCGCCTTCTACATGACGTAGCCAGCGCGAGAGACATCACGTTGCCCGACCTCGTCACCCAGGCACAGGTGCCCTCGGTCATCTATGCGGCTAACGGGTCGGTGATCGCCACCTTGCGGTCGTCGCTCAACCGTCAGCCCGTTGCCCTGGACGAGATCTCCCCGGTGCTGGTCGCCGCGGTGCTCGACACCGAAGACCACAGTTTCTGGATCCACGGAGGCATGGACGTGGAGGCCACGGTCAGGGCCTTGTTGGCGGACGTGAGCGCCGGATCGGCGGTCCAGGGCGGTTCGACCATCGCGCAGCAGCTGGTAAAGGGTACGTACCTTACCGACCAAAAGACGATTACCCGCAAGGTGCGCGAGGCGGTGCTCGCTGAGCGGTTGGAGGGGAAGTACACCAAGGCGCAGATCCTGAACGCCTACCTGAACTTTGTCTACCTGGGCAACGGGGCTTACGGTGTGCAAGCCGCGGCGAGGGAGTACTTCAATGAGGATGCTGACCGCCTCAACTTGGCCCAGGCGGCGCTACTAGCCGGGCTCATTCAGGCGCCCAGTGGTTACGACCCGCTGATTAACCCCGCAGGTGCTCGGGAGAGGCGCAGCGAGGTGCTCTCCCGCATGCTGTACTACAAGTCCGTGACGCCGGCCGAAGCGACGGCAGCCGACAAGGCGCCTCTTCCAACGAAGGTCCATGAGGCCCCCGGGATCTCCTACACCACCTACGGCTATTACGTGGAGGAGGTGGTCAATGAGCTGCTCGGCACCCCGGCTCTGGGCGCCACTCCCGAGGAGCGCCAGAGCGCCCTGTTCACCGGCGGCCTGAAGATCTACACGGACGAAGTGCCCTCCCTCCAGGCGTATGCCCAGAAGGTGGCGGTGGACGACATCCCCGCAGCCTTGCACAATGTGGCGGCGGCCTTTGCCGTCATCGACCCCAGGACGGGCAATGTCGAGGCACTGGTGGGTGGCCCGGCCGCCGGTGGTAACCAGTTTGACTACGCGGTGCAGGGTGAACGTCAACCCGGCTCCGGTTTCAAGCTCTTCACGCTGATCGGTGCGCTGGAAGAGGGGTATGACGTCTACGACTCCGTCTTGGCCACCTCGCCGTGTGCAGTTAGCTTCCCGGGCGTGCCCCTGAACAACGGTTATGACCTGCCGCACCCGATGCACAACGATCCAGGGGATCCCAACGGCGTGGTGTCGCTAGTCGAGGCCACCGCGCTGTCCATTAACTGCGCTTACCTCCGGCTGGCGCACGAGGTTACTCTCGACAAGGTGATCGACGTGGCCAGGAGCATGGGCCTGTCGGACCCCACGCTCGACCCCTACAACCCGTCGCTGGTCCTGGGCACTGAGGCGGTCAGGCCCGTCGAGATGGCGGCGGCTTATGCCACGGTGGCGGACGGCGGGATCTATCACGTGCCGGTCTTCGTGAACCGGGTGGTGGACCACAGTGGCGCAGTTATATACGACGGCGAGAACCCCGGCAAGCGGGTGTTCTCGCAGCAGGTGGCGGCCGAGGCTCTCGTAGCGCTGCGGGCGACGGTCCAGTACGGCACGGGGACGGCCGCTTCCCTCCCCAATGCCGATGTCGCCGGGAAAACGGGGACCACGGAGAACAGCTGGGACGCCTGGTTCAACGGCATAACCCCGACCCTTGCCGCATCGGTCTGGATAGGTGACCCGCACGGCGAGGTGCCGATGTACATCGACGGGCAGCCGTTGTACGGCGAGGTGTTCGGCGCCAGCTACCCGACCGAGATCTGGCACGATGTAATGGCGTACGCTCTGCGAGACGTCCCGTATGTGGCATTCCCTACTCCAGACCCGGCGACGATGCCGCCGGTGCGCTACATCTTCTCGCCCGGGCTCGAGCGCGACGACCTGATCAACCATGGGATCCCGCCTTCGACCACCACGACCACGTCGCAGCCGTCCAAGAAGAAGAAGTCTGAGAAGACGACGACCTCTTCGGCAACCATCCCCATCCCGGTGACCACCGCTCCCCTGGTGATCCCACCGCCCGTGTCTTCCACTACGCCCACGGTCCCGACCACGGCGCCCCCGACCACTAGGCCGCCTACCACGGTTACCACGGCGCCCCCGACCACCAGGCCGCCTACCACGCCCCCGACCACCACGGCGCCCCCGACCACCAGGCCGCCTACCACGGTTACCACGGCGCCCCCGACCACCAGGTCGCCTACCACGGTTATCACGGTGCCCCCGACCACCAGGCCGCCTACCACGGTCCCGACCACGACGCCCCCGACGACCGCACCGCCCACCACGGAGCCCACGACCACCGCGCCACAGACCTCTGCCACGACTGCGGCACCCACCACGGTTGTGGTGCCTACGACCCTGGTCACGCCTCCCGTGACAACGGCTTCCCCGTCGACGACGACGCCATGAGCACGTCCGAACTCGAGGCCCTGCTGGCTTTGCAGGACCTGGACACTCACATCGACCACGAGCGGCACGGGCGGGCCCACCTGCCTGAGCGTGGGGAGCTATCAGAGCTCGAACGGGTCACGGCCCAAATGCAGGCCGCTCGCTCGGAACTCGCCACTACTCTCGCCGAGGTTTCCTCGCGCCAGCTGGCCGCCGAGCACGAGCTGAAGGTCACCGAGGACAGGGTCGGCCAGGTGAACAAGAGGCTTTATGGCGGCACCGTGTCAGCATCACGCGAGCTCCAGGCCATGGTCAAGGACGTCGAGAGCTTGCGCAAACGGGCGTCAGAGCTGGAAGACAGGGTCCTGGCGTTGATGGAGGAGCGAGAGCCGCTGGACTCCGAGCTGGCCGAGCTAGACCGGGCACTGGCCGACCTGGCTGGCCGCCGGCAGGAGGTCGACCAGAGGCTGACCACCGCGGAGTCCGAGGTCGACGCCGTTCTGGTTGCGCTCGAGGCGCAACGTCCGGCCGCGGTCGCGGCTGTTACCCAGCAACTGCTGGTGACCTATGAGCGGCTGCGGGGGCGTCTGGACGGGGTGGCGGTGGCGCGCCTCGTCGGTGGGCGCTGCGACGGCTGCCATTTGAGCTTGCCGGCCATGGAGCTCGACCGCATCCGCCACCAGGCGCCCGGTTCGCTCGAGCAATGCGAGCAATGTGGGCGGATCCTGGTGATCAGCGGCACCTGAGGGCCATCGCATTGCCCTCCCTGCCAGGCGCTCCCGAGCCGGAGCTGTGGACCGGCCCGCCGACGTCGGCATCGGCCCTGCGTGTGGAGCGGGCCAGCGTGATGGTCGGGACATGCTCATGGACTGACCCCACACTGACCAGGCAGACCTCCTGGTACCCGCGGCGTTCCATGAGCGCAGGGGAGAGGCTGCGCTACTACGCCGGGCAGTTCCCCCTGGTCGAGGTGGACGCGACTTACTACCGGCCGCCCAGGCGGGAACTGGCCAGTTCGTGGGCGCAGCAGGTACCCGAGGGCTTCTGTTTCAATGTGAAGGCGTACGGTTTGTTGACCGGTCACCCCGTCGACCCCGCGACATTGTGGCCGGACATACGGCAGCTGCTTGATGAAGAGGTGGCCGGCAAGCGCCGTGTGTACGCCCACCATTTGCCGTCCAGCGCCGTGGAAGAAGCCTGGGCACGTTTTACAGACGCCCTCGTGCCCCTCAGCGAGGGTGGGCACCTCGGTGCGGTGCTCTTGCAGTACCCGCCGTGGTTCGTGCCTGGTCGCGCTAACCGGGAGGAGCTGGCCCGCCTGCCCGAACGCCTGGGTGGCATTACCGGGTGTGTGGAGCTGCGCTCGCCGAAGTGGCACCTGGGAACCGAACGCCAGCGGACGCTCGACCTCCTGGCTGAGCTCGGGATGGCCTTCGTCGTTGTGGACGCGCCGCCGTCATCGGGGCTGCCCACCGTGTTGGAGGCCACCACGGACGACCTGGCCGTGGTCCGTTTCCACGGCCGGGCAGACGCCACTTGGCAGGCCAGGAACGTGACAGCAGCAGAGCGTTTCCGGTACCTGTACAGCGACGCCGAACTGGCCGAGTGGGTGCCCAAGGCCCGCCAACTGGCTCGGCTCGCGTCCAAGGTCCACCTGCTCATGAACAACTGCTACCAGGACTACGGCGTCCGCAATGCCGCTCAGTTGGCGGCCGTGCTCGCGGACCAGGCGGCGCGAAGCTCGGGCGCCTCGTGAGATTAGTGACTCTTTAAGAGCCACTCCGGGGCCGAACGTCCCGAACTCGGTCGGACTCCCGACCCTGGCCCGGGGTGCGGTCCGGGCGCCACCATGGTGTGCGTGGAGCAACCAATACCCAGGACGGACATGCTGCAAGGCGACTACGAGTCTCTATGTGCACGCGAACGTGAACTCCTTCGTTTGTCCGCGCTTCTGGGCGCCGGCGGGTGCGCCCCCAAGACCCCGGACCTCGTCTTTGCCAGGCTCCGCCGGTCGCGAGCGGTGCACAGCCTGGCATTCTTGGTGACCGATGCGTCGTTCGCCCGGTCCCATCTGGAGTTCTCCCGCCATGACCGCCTGTACAGCGGGCCTTCGTACCAGGTCTGAAGCGAGCCGTCGCCAGGCTGCCGGTCCCTTACCGGGCAGGCCGCTCATTGGTCACACCAGGGCGCTGTACGCCATGGTCGGAGTCACCTCAGGGCGCGCGCCTTGTCGCTGGTCGGCGGTCCCGGCGTGCTTGCGCCTTGGGCACCGCCTTCAGGCTTCGCGGTGTAGATCTGGCCGAGGGCCAACATCGCCGCGGTTGCGGACGCGGCCGCCGCCTTCTCCGCAGAGAGGTCGAGGTTGGGTTTGGGCGAACGGCGCGGCAGGGGTCGCCGGGCCCGTGTTGGCTCGTCAACAGGCTCTGCCCCTCTCAAGGGTGTCGCCTCGGGGGTCACCGCAGCGACTTCTTGGCCTTCTTCCTCGTCCTTCTTGCCCCAGATGAGGAATAACCCGCCGCCGACGCCCAGGACCAATAGGGCTCCTTCGAGCGCGAGCCGGGTGGAGTGCTTGTGGAGCCAGACAGCGCCGTAGCCCACGTACGGCACGAAGAAGTGCTCCGTGTAGGCCGTCTTGCCTTCCAGGCGGATGGGCCCGGGGTCGGCGACGTTGTTGGCGTCACCCTTGGTCCGGATCCACACTTGGTTCCCACGATTGGTTAGGGCGATCACACGGTGGATGCGCACGTATTTCTCGCCAGGGGGGTGAAAGGCGAGGATCTGGCCGACGCGGACGGCGCCCAGCGGCTCGGCCTCTACGACGGCCACGCCTCCGATCCGCATAGCCGGGGTCATGGAACCGCTCTCGACGACCTCGTAGTGCCACCAGCCGGCCAACGGCCCGACGGCGGCGACGACGATCACCGCCGCCAGCCCGAACAGGCCCACCTCGGCGATGGAGTTGAGTACCCGGGAGGGCAATGACCGCTTTGCCTTTTCGGCTGGCTCGGATTGCGGTTGGTCACTTGTGGTCATTTTTCGCAACATCTGTCCTCCCGGGGACTCTGTGACGGGTACTGCTGGCAGGCGCCTTGGTTGTGCCCTGGGTTACTCGGCCTGGGCGGCTCGCTGGGTGGCCAGGAACGTGTAGGTCAGTTTCGAGGTGCAGCCTTCGAGGTTCTCGGTAGTAGCACTGCCGCCGGCGGTGCCCGAGCACGTACCAGCGTGCTGTGACACGTCTCCAGGGGCACCGGAGGGCAAGGTCAATGTGAACACGAGGTAGTCCTGCTTTGCGGCCGTCAGCGAGTTGAGTGGGGTAAGAGCCTCCGGCGTCGCCTCCAGCGTGGCGACGGCCACTCCCGTTGTCACGCCGCCGATGGCGACGTTCGCAAAGCCTCCCGAGCAGGTGTAGGTGGGCGGCGGCCCAGCCGTGCGCGTGGGCACGGTGGCGCAGCTCTGCACCGTCACATGGAGGCCGTTGGTCGCGTCAGTGTCCAGTAGGGAACTGGTGTTAGCCGTGAAGCCGAGGGTTATGCTGGCGGCGTTGGCCGTAGCCCCGGTCGAGTTGATATCGATCTCGCGGCTGACCCAGTCGCCGGGGACGATGTTGGCCGCCCCGGTTGCCGAATCGTTGGTGGGGCCGACCCCTATCTGGATGGTCCCCGAGCTGATGGTTTGGGGGCCTGCAGTCACGGTGTCGGTGAAGGTTGCGAACGCCCCACCAAAAGTGAGTGCCAGAGCGCCACCGACCAGAGCCATGGACGCAACCAGCTTCTTGGCGGTACTGCGCCGGCGTTGTGCCGTTGCCATTGTATTTATGCCTGTCCTTTCTGTTCGCCGTCAGGGCTTCCCGCCATTAGGCACCCCGCTTGCTTGCAGCGGTGCCAGTGACGGGGATTCGTCTGGTGACGCTCGCCTGGCGAGGCCGGTGCCCTTGCCGGGCCACCGCGTTGTGGTTTCTTGTTGGGGACGGTTCTGCGTCGTTTTCCGATATGCCGATGGCGTGTCCTTCGACAAAATGACGCCAGCGCTTTAGACAATCCCTGGTCGCACGCGCGGAACGTGAGTTCGGGAGCTTGATCGGAGGGATCCCGCCACCCTGTGTGAGTTCGAAGCCGAGACTGCCGGGTGGGCGGTGGGCGCTGCGGTGCTGCCTGGCAGGGCCTTTGGCCGGTCATCACACCGGGAGGCGGATGATCCGGTGAGGGCGGCCGGGGGACGGGCGATATGATCAAGACGTGCGTTGAGCAACGGTCTGCCAGCTCTTTGGGTGTGTCCTCGGTCGGTTAGGAGCAGATTGTTGCGTTCTCATCTCAGCGCCGGCCTGGTGCCTTGGGCCTCTTTGACGGCTACCGCTTTACGGCGCGAGCTCTCGGGCCAGGTCGTGCTCGGAGGCATTTCTCTCAGCGTCCGCGCAGGCGACCGTATCGGCGTGGTCGGCCCCAACGGCGTGGGCAAGTCGACCTTGTTGCGCACGCTCGCTGGGCTGGAGCGCCCGGACAGCGGCCGCGTAGAGATCTCACCTCCGTGGGCCAGCGTCGGCTACCTGGCCCAGGACCGCGAACGCCCGCTCGGCGTCGACGTCGGCCAGTACCTTCGGAGCCGCACCGGCCTGGCCGAAGCCGAGTCCAATCTGGGCATTGCCTCGGGAGTGCTGGCTTCAGGTGACCTGAGCATCGAAGCCCAGGAAGCGTACGAGCGGGTGCTGGACCGGTTGAACCTGCTTGACCCCGCCGGCTTCGAAGACCGGGCCGCACGGGTGCTCGCCGACCTGGGTGCTGCCCCCACGTTGTTGGCCGCCCCCGTCGCCTCTCTGTCGGGAGGGGAGCTGGCACGGACCGGGCTTGCTGCTGCGATGCTGTCGCGCTTTGACATAACTCTTCTGGACGAACCGACCAACGACCTCGATTTCGATGGCCTCGACCGGCTGGAACAACTTGTCGCGGGGCTGGCGGGAGGGGTAGTGGTCGTCTCTCACGACCGGGCCTTCCTGGCCCGCACGGTCACCGCTGTGCTCGAGATGGACGTTCGTGAGCACCGTGCGGTTTTCTACGACGGAGGCTGGGACGCGTACCTGCAGGAGAAGGTTGCCCTTGCCCGGCACCGCCAAGAGGCGTACGAGCACTACCGCCAGAGCCGCGAGGAACTTACGCGCCGTGCCCGGAAGGAGCGTCAGTGGGCGACCGTCGGCGTGTCGCGCGAGCGCCGCCACCCCAAGGACAATGACAAGGCACAGCGTGATTTCCGGATCAACCGTACCGAGCACCTGGCCGCGCGGGCCAGGCGCACCGAGGAAGCACTCGAACGACTCGAAGAGGTCGATAAGCCCTGGGAAGACTGGCAGCTGCGTTACTCGCTCAAACTGGCGCCGAGAGCGGGCGCCGTGGTCGCCAAGCTGAGCAGGGCAGTAGTCGAAAAGGGGCCCTTCCGTTTGGGACCGGTCGACCTGGTCGTGGGCTGGGGGGCCCGCCTCGCCGTTACCGGCGCCAATGGGGCGGGCAAGACGACCCTTGTCGAGGCCCTCCTCGGTCGCTGCCCGCTGGTCTCCGGGTCGCAGGCCCTGGGGCCGAGCGTCGTCGTGGGCGAGCTCGGCCAGGAACGCTCGCAACTGCTGTCCGGCGGGGGCGGTGTTCGCGAGCCCCACCTGCTGGCGGTCTTCCTGTCGGTGACCGGCCTGGCCGTGCCCGAGGGCCGTAGCCTGCTGGCCAAGTTCGGTCTTGGGGCCGAGCACGTGGGCCGAGGGCTGGCCACCCTGTCCCCGGGGGAGCGCACCAGGGCCCAGCTCGCGTGTTTCCAGGCGGTGGGCGTCAATTTCCTGGTCCTCGACGAGCCTACAAATCATCTCGACCTGCCCGCCATCGAGCAGCTGGAAGGCGCTTTGGCCTCTTACGAGGGCACGTTGCTGATCGTCTCCCACGACAGACGGTTGCTGGAGGGGCTGAATGTCACCCATCGCGCCCAGGTCGCCGCTGGGCGGGTGGAGGTGGCCCAGGCCTAGCGGGCCATAAGTCGTGCCGTTGCCCGCCGGCCCGGCCTTTTCTGCACCTCTATCGCTTGCGGGAGCTGGTCCTTTATTTCCGTCGAGTGGGTCACGACCAGGATCTGGCGGAAACGTCCCCGGAGGCGCTCAAGAGCCAGCAGCATCCGTGCCCTGCGCTCTTCGTCCAGCGGCCCGAAGACCTCGTCCAACACCAGGAGACCGACGCTGCCTCCCGATTGGAAGCGTACGTGCTCGCTGATCGCCACGCGCAGAGCCAGGTTGGCCAGGTCGACTTCCGAGCCGGAGAAGCGTTGCAGGTCATAAGAAACCCCGCCGTCGGAGATCTGGAGCCCGTAGGTCTCGGGGTCGACTTCCAGGCGGTCGTACTCATTGTCCGTAAGTTCGGCGAAGAGTTCGGCGGCCTGGACAGCCAGGCGAGGGCCGACCGATGCGACGACGCTGTTGCGGAAGCCGTTGAGCAGCTCGGCTGTGCGGGCCAGGTGAACGGAGGCCGACTCCAGGTCGGCGAGGCGGGCGTGCTGGGCAAGCGCCTCACCGAAGCGTTTGGCCTCGGCCTCGGCCTTGGCCCTGGCGGTGGCGGCGGCCAGTCGCGCCGTCCGGGCCATGGCGTCCGCATGGTCCGCGGCAGTTTCGGCTGCGCCGAGAGCCCATTGGGCCGAGGCCAGGGCGGCCGGGTCGAAGCCGAGACCCCTGACCTTGGACCGCAGGGCACCGACCAGCTCTGCCGCCTCCGCACCGCGCTCGTCTGCCCGGCGCAGGGCCAGCTCCGCTTCCGCCCTCCGGTCGAGCCGGCCGCGCAACCGGCTGGCTTCCTCCGCAGCGCGCCGGCAAGCAGACAGGTCCTCCTCGGCTTGCTGGACCGCCTCGCCCAGTGCCTGGAGCGAGGGCGCGTCCCCGAGGGCCCCGGCGAGGTCCTGATCGGCCCGGGCCAGGGCGTCGAGCGCCCCAGCAAGACGTTGGATAGCCGCAGCGCGCCGGGCACGGCCTTGGTCCCACGCGGCGCGGGCCTGGCGGGCGGAATTGACCCTGTAACTGACCTTCGTCAGGTCTTCCACGGCGGCGGCTGTCGCCACCGTAGCCTGCTCGAGGGCGGCTTCAAGGCTCTGCAAACGCGCCTGCGCGGCCCGGGCCTCGGCGGAGCGATGGGCCTGGACCCGGACGAAGGCGTCACCGAGAGCCTGGCCGCAAAGGGGGCAGTCTTCCTCGCCCGAAAGCGACGCTGAGCGGTCCATGGCCGCACTGGCCCGTTCGAGCTCGGTGCTTGCCGACTGGCGCTGAGCCTGCGCGGACCCCAGGGCAGTCCGGGCCGCCATCGCCGCTTGGGCCGCTGCTTCCAGGGCCTCTGCGTCGGGCTCCGCCGGGGGCGGGACGTCGGGGAACGCGGCCAGCTCGGCGGCGGCTCCCGCGACCGCCGTCACCAACTGCAAGCGTTGCTCCGCTGCCGGCAGGCGAGCGGTTATGGGCTCCAGCGCCGCCAGCCAGGTGCCCATCTCCGCCAGGCCGGCTAGCTCGGCCGTGAGGGTCGCTGCATCCTTGTTGGCCGCCTCCAGTTCGGCCCGCGCCGCCTTGCCTTCAAGCACGAGCATTTCGTGTCCCTGGCGGACCAGGTCCAACTTGGCAAACTTTTCCCGGGACGACCGCACCAGCTGTTGGGCGACAGCGGTCGCCCCTTCTTCCTCCGAAGCCGCCACCTCGGCAGCGGCGGCCGCTGCTTCCGCATCAGCCGCCGCCACCTTTGCCTCCTCGAGGTCAGGGAGCATCCCCCGGAGCCGGCTGTGCTGCTGGGTCATCTCCCGGGCGTCTGCGCGAGCCCGGTCCCGCGCGGCATCCAGGGGTGTCACGCCCAGCAGGGCCAGGACGAGCTTGCGCCGATCAGCCGGGCTCTGGCTGGAGAAGGCGTCGAGCTGCTTTTGCTCGGCGAAGACCGAGGCCCGGAAGGCGGCGTCGTCCATCCCGAGGACGGAGTGCACGTAGCGGCCTGTGTCGCGCACGCCCTCCGCCATCGCCATGCCATCGCAGTGGGCTTCGGCCCGGACCGTGGCGTTGGCACCTGTGATCGTGCGGCGCACCAGGTAGATGTGGCCTTCGTGCTCGAAGGTGAGCTCGGCGGCGCACTCGCCGTGGGAGCCGGCGGATGTCACCTCTTCCTTGGCAGTGCGGGCCTTGCCCCATAATGCCCACAGGATGGACTCCAGCAGGGTTGACTTGCCCGCGCCGTTGGGCCCGTACAGGCCAACAAGGCCGGGGGGCAGGTGGAGGTCGAGCTCCTCCTCGAAGACCCTGTAGTTGCGCAGGTAGATCCGGTCGATCAGCAACGTCGGTCCGCTCTCGTCCCTAGCCCGCAGCCTCGATGGCGTCGGTAAGGTAGCGGTGCCCGAGGTCCTTCACCCGGCCCCGGTCGAGGCCGGTGAGGTCCTGCTGCGACAGCCACGAGTCCCATTGGCCGCCTAGGGTGTCCACCCGCGGCAGCTCGGCCGGAACGGCCACATCCTGGAACTGCGGTTCAAGGCGCAGGTCGAGGGCGGCACCGGCCGCCTCCCGGACCGCTTGGCGGTCGAGCAACCGGTACGCCTCGGGGTCCACTCCCTCCAGGTAGAGGCGGGCAACGGCCCCCGCGGGCACGGTGCCCGCCCGTTGCAGGACCTGCTCGGCCAGTTCGCCCGGCGACAGGCCCAGCGCGTAAACACTGTCCAAGGTGACGAGGGGGCGCTGGCCGGTCAGGGCGACGTGGCGGCACCGGCCGCTGTCGGTGTCGAGCACAACGATGCCCTTGGGCTTGTCGGGGTCGTCCGCGAAGCTGAACGTGTCCGTTGACCCTGCGTACCAGATCCCCTCGGCCACCTTGGCGTGGAAATGGTAATGGCCCAGCAGCACCAGGTCGGACTGCAGCGTCCCTATGTCGATCTCGATTTCGTTGATGTCCGCATGACGCGGCTCTACTTGCTTGATTCGCGGGTGGGTGATGAGGAGGTTGACGTGGTCGGTGCTGCGCATAGCGCCGGCTTCGGCGAGCGCATCGAGGGTGGCGTCGACACTCAGCATTTGGGGCACGGCGTGGACCACCAGGCGCCCACTGGGGCTGGCCACCTCGAAGCGCTCGTAGGTAAGGCGGTGGGCGAAGTGCACCTCGGGGAATGTATCGGCGAGGGCCGAGTACGGGCTCCCGCGCCCCGGGAGCCGCGGAGTGTCGTGGTTGCCGCTGATGACAACGACCGGGATGCCATGGTCCCTCAAAGTGGCGAGTGCCCGCTGGGCGACGCGGAATGAGCGGTAGTGGGGCGCAGGGTGGTCGAAAATATCGCCAAGCCAGATCACCACGTCCGGCTGCTGGGCCAGGGCCAAGGCGACGGCCGCCTCAAAGGATCTCTCGAAGTCCCATTCCCGCTGGTTGACGCCCCCCTCCACGGTGTAAGGCAGGTAAGAACGACCGAGATGGGCGTCGCCGATCGCTGCAACCTTCACACGGACCAGTCCTTCACACCGTGGCAGTCCTTCATCCTCACCAGTACAGCACGGACCGGTGACCGGGGCCCGCCCGGGGTTTTGGTCACCGTCCGGTGAGAACATCGGAATGTGGCGCATCGCCTGCCGGCAACGTTCGCCCGCCCCGCACGCAGGGCCGCGTTGGGGAGCCCGGGGCGTTCGGCGCTGGTCGCCTGGAAGCTGGCGCGGCGCGCCAGTCGATGGCACAAGGTCTTCGCGGTGCCGCTGGGCCTGGGAGCCGCGGTTGCCGGGTTGGCGTGGGCCGGCGCCCGGGTGGGCGCCCTCACCGTGCCATCCTCTGGGTGGCCGCTGCTGGGCATGGCCGGCGCGATGGGGTTGGCGGCCGCCCTCATGTGGCCACGCCAAGACCCCGACCGCTGGGCCCGGGGTGCGGCCGGCGAGAGGGCTACGGCCGAGGTACTGCGACGTTTGCCGGCGCGCCGGTGGGCCGTGATGCACGACGTGGCGTTGCCGGGCAGGCGGGCCAACGTTGACCACCTCGTCATCGGTCCCACGGGGGTATGGGTTGTCGACACAAAGGCTTACCGGGCACGCATCCAAACTGGTTGGTGCCGGGTCCTGGTAGGGGGCGTGCCACTAAGCACTGTAGCCGTGCGCTGGGAGGCCGAGGTCGTATCCGGAGTGCTCGGCGTCAATGCCAGGCCGGTAGTGGCAGTACACGGCAGGGGGCTCCCGCGCCGCGGCCGGAGATGTGACGGGGTGAGGGTGTTGCCGGCCCGCCGCCTAGTCAGGTGCCTTGGACGGGGCCGGTTGTTGCGGCCTTCGCTTGACGCGCGCCAGGTGTCCGACCTGGCGGCGCTGGCCGAGGCGCGGTTTGCCCGGGTGGGCCGCGCCCAGCCCCAGAGCGGCTAGTCTCCAGGGGAGCGCCCCGTTAGGGCTGCTAACGAAACACATGTCCCGCCCACTCGATTTCGATCCGATCATCGAGGCCCAACGGCAGTGGGACGCGCACGGTTGGCAGGACGCCAGTCAGGGGATGGCCGCAATCACCTCGATCGTGCGAAGTCAGCAGGTCTTCTTGGGCCGCATCGATGCTGTGCTTCGACCGCTGGGTCTGACTTTTGCCCGTTATGAAGTTCTCATGCTGCTGGTGTTCTCCCGACGAGGGTCCTTGCCGCTTAACAAGATCGGCGCCCGCTTGCAGGTCCATCCCACGAGCGTTACCAATGCCGTCGACCGGCTCGAGGAGCAGGATCTCATAAAGCGCGTGCCTCACTCGAGCGACCGGCGAACGACCCTGGCCGAGGTCCTCCCCGCCGGGCGGGAAGTGGCGCTGCGGGCGACTCGGGTGCTCAATGAGGAAGTGTTCAGCCAACCGGGCATGAGCGGTGATGACCTGAATAGGCTCATCGAGGTCTTGAAGCGGTTCCGCCGGGCCGCGGGTGACTTTTCCGAGCCGATGGCCCAGTAGCAGACCGTCGCCGACCGCGCGGTCCTGGGGCACCTTTCCGGGTGCAGCACGACCTACTCGTCGTGATCCCGTGCTCCATGGCGCACCCGGCATCGCCTGGAAGGCCGTTTTACGCCCAGTTCGCCAGCAGCGCCAGTTCGCCAGCAGCGCCAGTTCGCCAGCAGCGCCAGCTCTCGCCAGCAGCGCCAGTGCAACCGCCTCGCTGGCAGCGCACTCAGTCCACGAGCGCGGAGATGTTGGGAGGCGCCACTGCCCGGGGCGTAGGGGGTGCCGGCGCCGATCTGAGTACCTCGTCGTAGAGGCAGACGGCCGCCGGCACGGCAAACGGTGCTGCCAGGTTGACGAGCAGGCACTCGCCCGGCATCAAGGTCTGTATCTCCGGTCCCAGGGCGGCGAGGTCCTGTTTGGCCGAGGCACGCAGGATGTTCCGGTCTCTTTCGTCGGCCAGGCCCAGCACGAAGAAGGTATTGAACTGGCTGAGCAGTTCGTCGTCGAGCAACTTGGGTTGTTGGGTCACCGCCAACAGGCCCACCCCGAACTTCCGGCCCTCCCTGGCCACCCGCGGGAACACGTTGGACTCGCGGTCCCTGCTTGCCGACAGGACGCGCTGAGCTTCTTCGAGGGCGACGGCCACCACCGGGAGCTGGCGGTGGCGCTCGGGGTCGTCAAGGAATGCCGACTGCCATTCCTCGAGTACGCGGCGCGTGAGATAGGACGCGACCAGCACCTCCTCGGTCCCGCCCAGACCACTAACGTCGACGAGGACGACTTTGCCTTCGAGCAGGTCGTCGAGGATGCGCCGGCCTACGGACAACGCGGGATCAGGGGAAATGCAGGGCAGGTCGACGATACGCCGTGCCCGGCGATGCACGACCTGCAGCGTGTTGAGGGCGACCCGGGCTGACAGTTCCAGATCCCTGAAGCCGGCGAGGTCCTCCGTCCTAGCAAATTCGGCCAACCAGGCCAGGCCTTCGCGCCGGCCGGCCGAGGAGCCGCCGGGTCGCGCGGCTCCAGTTGGTGCCCAGCCGGACTGCGCTTCTCCACCGCCGTGACGATCGCCGTACGCATCGCCGGCATGCCGTGGGCCGCCTCGGGGCAGGGTCGCGGAGTAATGGCGCTCGAGCTCATAGAGGGCTTCTTCCTGAGGCCTGCTCCACTCGTAGGCAGTCCGCAGGTCGTCCACCGACAGCTCGGCCAGGCTGATGCGGAGCGTGGAGGTGTTGGGCAGGCGGCGGTCCGAATAGGTCCGCAGTGCCTGGGCCGCCCATGGGTGGCGGCCGAGGGCGCTGCGGTGCTCGCCGTGAGGGTCGAACACCAGCAGCCCGTAGCGGCCGTTGGCGGCCATTGCCGCGGCGCACAGGACCTGCAATAGGTTGGATTTGCCCATGCCGGTGGTGGCGAAGATCCCGATGTGGCTGGCCAAGCTTTTTCCCGGGATCCCCACGGGGAACTCGACGACGGTCTCACCGCTGCGCAAATGGCCAATTGGCAGGTCACCCATGCGCTGGGCCAGGAAGGCGAAGTCTTCGGGGGTGGGCGAGACCACCCGGGAGAACTGCGTCGGGAGGCTCTTCGGTTTCCTGAACACGGTCCGGGTGCCGTCCGGCACCGTCGGCGGGGCCAGGTAACCTAGGCAGCGGCACTCGGCCAGGCGGTAGGTCCTCTTGGCCTGCTCGTGGAGGGTGTGAGCACCACTTTCACCCCTGACGTCGTCGGCCAAGAGGGTGCCAGCCACCCGCTCGGCCCAGCCTGGCTCCCGGTGTTCCGTCCCGTAGCTGACGTCGACCACCCGGAACAGATAGCGCCGGTCCGTCGCCTCATCGACCCCGACCAGGAGTTCGCCGAGGAAAAGGTCTTCGTCCGGCGCAGCCCTGAAGAGCGCCTCGAGCACGTTGCGCCCGAAGAGCCTCCCCCTGGCGTGGACCGGGAGCCTGGTGGGGAAAGAGCCGCTGTCCATGGTCCCCAGCATCGCAGCTCCGGCGGCCCAGCCGTGTTCTCCTGGGCCAGGCCGCGCTCCGCCGCTTTTCGAATTCAAACCCGCGTCTGGCGGGCCGGTTTGCCCGCAGGCCGGGGCCTGGGGGTACATTGCCGGTCGGAGGTTGAGACATGAAATACCGGAGCTTGGGAAGAACAGGCCTGCAGGTGTCCGAGCTTGGTTACGGGGCCTGGGGCATCGGCAAGGCCATGTGGCTGGGGGCCGAAGACGAAGAGTCCATGCGGTCGCTGCGGGGGGCCATCGAGCGGGGTGTGAACTTCATAGACACCGCGCTCGCCTATGGGGACGGCCATAGCGAGGAGTTGGTGGGGCGAGCGGTGCGGGAGGCGAGCGGCAATGTTCATGTCGCGTCGAAGATCCCACCCAAGAACCTGCAGTGGCCTGCCCGCAAAGGGGCCCGTGCCGAAGAAGCATTCCCGGCCGACTGGGTGGTGGAGTGCACCGAACGCAGCTTGGCCAACCTCGGGTTGGAGACCATAGACCTGCAACAGTTCCACGTCTGGTCAGACGAGTGGCTGGGCCAGGGCGACTGGGCAGACGCTGTCGAGCGCCTTCGCAGGGAAGGCAAGATCGGGAATTTCGGCATTTCCATCAATGACCACCAACCGGCGAACGCCCTGGCGCTGGTGCGCGCCGGCCTGGTCGACAGCGTGCAGGTCATTTACAACATCTTTGACCAGAGCCCGGACGACGAACTGTTCCCGGCGGTCCAGGAGGCAAATGTCGGTGTCGTCGTGAGGGTCCCCTTCGACGAGGGCGGCCTGACGGGCAAAGTGCGCCCCGGGACCGAGTTCCCCGAGGGCGACTGGCGCAATTACTATTTCGGCGGCGACCGCAAGCAGCAAGTCTGGGACCACGTCCAGGGCATAACCAAAGACCTCGGGGTACCGGCAGAACGCTTGCCCGAGATAGCTCTGCGCTACTGCCTGTCGCACCCCGCCGTTTCGACGGTCATTCCCGGGATGCGATCGCTTCGCAATGTTGAAGCCAACGTCGCCGCCGCCGCACTCGGGCCTCTGTCGGCCGGGGAGCTGGAGTTGCTTCGTCGCCATCGCTGGCTCAGGGATTTCTATGGAGGCAACACCGCCCCTTAGGCCTGGCCCCGGGGGTTGGCCGTTGAGGCAGCTCCTAGGCCCTTTCCATGAAGCCGTGCCGGTCCGCAAAGGCGCGCTCCCTCACGTCGGAGTCAACGCCGGCAGCTTCCAGGGCGCTGTCCAATTGCCCCCAAAGTTCCTCGCGTACCCATCTCGGGCACGAAGCGAGGCGGTCGGCGACCGACAGGGGATAGGGATAGCCGGGGAACCCAGCGTCGTCGGCCAGGGCGCAGAGCTGTCCCAAGAGGCGTTGGGCGTCGGCGTCGGCCGGTAGGTCGATGCGAAAGGCGAAGCGGGCGTCGGGGTCCAGGCGGGCCACGACGACGAGGAGCCCAGGCCCCATTTCGGGCCGCCGGAGAGCAACCGGGGCCCACCAGCACGCCCTTGTCCCGAGACCCCGTTGTGCTTCCAGCTCCAGCTGGCCCACGAGAGGGGCGCCGCCCCGGGCCAGCGAGCTGTGCTTGGTCACACCCACCAGGGTGACCTCCCGCTCGGCGGACCGCTCGAGGAGGTCAGCGAGCCAGCGAGCTGGGATCCTCCAGTCCGGCTGGAGGTCGCCGTCGACCAGGACAACCGCGCCTGGCTCGGATTCCTCCACGCATTCGGACACGAGCTGCCACTCTGACCAGTCCCGCAGGAGGTTCAGGTCGACGGGCGAAGTGGGCGCCACAGGGGCGGCGAGCTCGGCCAACGACTGCCGGGCGTCAGGCCCGCCGGCCGCGCCACCGAGGATGTGGGCCCGGAGTTCGCCCTCCTCCTCCATGGTGCAGCGGGCATCCTGCCACCGCGCGCGGGCCGCCCGGGTGGTTGCCACCTGCAGGCAGCGAGCATCGGCCACGAGCGCTTGGCCCCCGTCCACCGCCCAGACGTCGGGCGGAGCGCTCAGGCGGGCCAGGGGCTGCACTTCGATCACGGGCAAGAAGTCGAGGTCGCTGCCGTTAGGGTCGGAAAGCTCGCGGGTGCGGCCGCCCAAGAGGTCGGCGAGCCGTTGGGCTGCTTCGGCGACAGTGGGCACGGGGCCACGTTAGGCGCGCCAGTGCCGGGCGATCCGGCATAGCTCGGCCTTGCATGGCTGAAACCGCGCCGGCAGGGCCAAAATGGTCTCGTGCCTAGGGCAATCTGGAGCGGGTCCATCAGTTTCGGGCTGGTAAACGTCCCGGTAAAGCTGGTGACGGCGACGTCACCAAGGGACGTGCGTTTCCACCAGCTTCATGGCCCGGACGGGGGAAGGGTCAGCCAGAAGAGGGTTTGCTCGGTCGACGGAGAGGAGGTCGATTACTCCGAGATCGTAAAGGGCTACGAGATCCGGCGCGGTCAGTATGTCATCGTGGAGCCCGAGGAGCTCGAAGGCCTCGCGCCGGGATCCAGCCGCAGGGTAGACATCGAGGAGTTCGTCGACCTGGCTGACATCGACCCATTGTTTTTCGACCACAGTTACTACCTCGTTCCCGACGGCCCGGCAGCTCGGCCCTACGCGTTGCTGGCGGAAGCTATGGAAGGGACAGGGAAAGTAGGCATCGGGCGTTTCGTCCTGCGCACCAAGCAGTACCTTGCCGCCCTGCGGCCCCGGGAGGGGGTGCTCGTGCTCTCGACGATGATGTTCGCCGACGAGGTTGTCGACCCGGCAGACCTCGAGGTGCCGACGGCGAAGGACACCAAACCCTCGGAGCGGGAGCTGTCCATGGCCCGCCAGCTCGTCAATTCCCTGTCGGCGGCATGGGACCCCGCAAAGTACCAAGACGACTACCGCGAGAAGGTCATAGCCATGATCGAAGCCAAAGCGGAGGGCAACGAGATCGCCGTTCTCGAGGTACCCGAACGACCGGCACCGGTCGTGGACCTCGTGGCGGCTCTCGAAGCCAGCCTGGCCAGGGCTGAAAAACCTGGTCGCAGAGCGGTCGTTGATGGCGAAAGGCAAGGTCGCGAACGGGCCACCGCATGACGGGCGCGGCGCCGCGGCACCGGTCGCGGAAGAAGGGGATTGGCAGCACTGTCGGGGTGGCTGGAAGACAGGTACCCATCTCCAACCTGGACAAGGTGCTGTGGCCGGCGACGGGCACGACCAAAGGCGAAATGATTGGCTACTACGCCCGCATCGCGCCGGCGATGGTCCCTCACCTGGCCGGCCGTGCCGTAACCCTCAAGCGTTGTCCCGATGGCGTGGAAAAGGGTTCCTTCTTCGAGAAGAACTGCCCGTCCCACAAGCCTTCCTGGGTGGGAACGGTCAAAATGGGCGAGGTCAACTATTGCCTCGTCGAAGAAGCCGCCACGTTGGTCTGGTTGGCCAATCTGGCCGCCATAGAGCTGCACCCCACGCTGGCGACCAGGCCGGACCTCGGCTCCCCGACGTCAGTGGTTTTCGACCTGGACCCCGGGCCACCGGCGGACGTGCTCACCTGCGCCAGGGTGGCCGTCCTGGTCCGGGACCTGCTGGCGCCACTGGGCCTGGAGTGCTGGGCCAAGACTTCGGGGAGCAAGGGGTTGCAGCTCTATGCCCCGCTCAATAGCGGGGCGACTTACGACAGGACCGCCCCTTTTGCCAAAGCCGTCGCCCAGTTGCTCGAGAGTCGCCACGGTGAGCTTGTCTTGTCGTACCAGTTGCGCGCGGCGCGCGCCGGCAAAGTGCTGATCGACTGGAGCCAGAACGCGGCCTCCAAGACGACGGTTTGCGTTTACTCCTTACGGGCCCGCCCGCGGCCGCTGGTATCCACCCCTGTCACCTGGGACGAGGTGGACGAGGCTCTGTCGACGGGAGAGGCGGACCGGCTGTCTTTCGACTGGCAGCAGGTACTCGACCGGGTGGAACGCTATGGTGACCTGATGGCCGAGGTCCTCGACCGCGAACAGGATCTACCTCTGCTCCGTTCATAAACCGGCTTCATGGCGGGCCGGCGGGACTGCCCAGGACGGCGTCCGGCAGTGCCGGCCAAGCTTGCCCGGCTCACGGCCCGAAGGCGGTAGCGCCCAGCCCGGCCAGCGCCAGGCCCGTAACCGGGTCGACCCAGAGGAACGAACCAGACTGGCCGAAGTGCCCGTAGGTGGCGGGTGGGTTGCGGGCGTGGTCGTCAATCACCGGCGTCATCCTCACCGCGAACCGGGCCCGGGCCGTCGGCGCGGCGCCGGGTGGCCACATAGCGTTCGACTAGCGCTGCGGTTGTGGCGATGTTCTGACGGATGCTGCCGGCGATGGCCCGCTCCGCCAGCGGGCCAACCAGGGGGACGTGGACGACGAGGTTGGCTTCGAAGTGCTGGCAACAGGTCCCAATACCCGATGGGCGCAAGTCGTACCAGCCCGAGAAAGACAGAAGCCCGGCGTAATTGTCGGGGACCATTCGCACCTGGCTCCGGTGGGTGGCCAGGTCAACCTCGGTGATCTGCGACCACGTCAGCTTGGCGGGGTCCAGGATCGCCCTCGCGACCCCGTTCAGCTGGCCGGAGAAGCGGTAGCCGAGGACTGCCCGCGCGCCGTCCGGAACGCTCGAAAGCGAACGCACTTCCGGCGCTGAAATACCCGGCAGCTCGCCTAGGCTGGCATAGAAAGCGGGGTCCAGGAAGGCGGCCTGTGCCTCCTCGACGTTCGCAGTGATGACCTGGTCGATGCGGATCCTCATCCGGTCACGCGAAATCTTCCGACGTGTCGCATGCGAGCGGTCCCTCGAGGGCGGTGAGGTCCTCTTCCATGACGCTGAAGTAGCTGAGAGCACTCGTTCCTGCCGACGGAGTGATCTCCATTGGGTCCAGGCTCTTCACGCTTACCCGGCTGTCGCGTGCGACCTGCTGGACCGCGCCGGAGGGAACGCCGATTTCGCTGAAAACGGCCGGGAGGGAGCCCTGCACCACCAGGGCCACCGCTTTGTTGACGCCGGTCGTGGTCACGGCCACGTCGGCGAGGTCGAAGCTGGCGGCCATCCGACCGAAGGCGTCGTCGGCGGTCACGAACTCGTTGCGAGCACACTGCGTGAAGTTATTGACAAAATCGGACTCGACCGAGTTGGCCACCGCCTGGAAGTCCCGAGCACCGTTTTGGAACTGTTCTCGCTCGGCAGGGTCGGCTGTTGTCAAAGCGCCTGCGATGACAGTGGCGGCCCTTGCCATCAAGTAGGGGTCGAGCCAGAACTCGTACGGCCGGGCCTGCCTGGAGACCGCCGGGAGAACTGATATGTGCCGGTGGGCAGTGGCCGCTGCCGCCTCGACCCTGGGTTGGTAACCGTCGCCGACGTCGATCACCAACAGGGCGGCGCGGACCATGGACTGTTGCGCAGGGGTCAGGGAAAGGCCCTGTGAACGGGCGCCCGGTGGGGCCAGGTCAATCACGTCCAGAGCCTTCCCACCCAGATAACTGACCAGCTGGGCCAGCGGGTACGCCGATACGACCACCAGCATGGGGCTGGCCGCTGTCCTGGGCCCTTCGGTTGTCGAGGGCGCGGGCGACGTACCGCAGCTGGCCAGGCCGAGCACGGCCGCGGCCACGCCGAGGGGAGCTGCCAGCAAAGTTGCTGTCCAGCGCGGGCGTAGTGTCGTGCGGTGCCGGCGCATCTGCGAGCATGGTACCAGCGCCTGTCGAGGGGCCCGCACCTGGCACCTGGCGTGAGCGACCTGAGCACATCGCCCGTTCCGAATGCTCGACCATCGGGTTCCAGGGTGACAAACTCGAAGGGTGCCTACCGGCCTCTCAGGGTTCACTGCGCCGTGGCGGATGCGGCTGCTGGTTCTCGGTGGCACCCGGTTCGTGGGCCGGGCTGTGGTGGAGGCGGCGCTCGATCACGGCCACGAGGTGACGCTGTTCAACCGCGGAAGGACCAACCCGGGGCTCTTTGGCGACCTCGCGGAGAAGGTGCATGGCGACCGCACCACAGACCTGAGCCCGCTTGCCGGCCGTACCTGGGATGCCGTGATAGATATAGCGGCCTACCACCCTGACGATGTGGCCCGGTCGCTTGACGCGCTGGGTGCCGCTACGGGCCGTTACCTCTTTGTGTCGACTGTGTCGGTGTATGCCGACCAGAGCGTCCCGCCCCGCGAGGGTTCCGCCGTGATGCGGCTCTCCGACCCAGAAGACCGCAGCGCTGAGTCCTACGGTGCTCGCAAGGCGGCGTGCGAGCACCTCGTCCGCCAAGCACTGGACCTGCGGGCGACGATCGTGCGGCCGGGCCTGATCGTCGGCCCGCACGACCCGACTGACCGTTTCTCCTACTGGCCGCGTCGCATTTCCCAGGGGGGCAGTGTCCTCGCTCCCGGCGACCCCTCGGGCCCGTTGCAGTTCATCGATGTCCGGGACCTGGCCCGGTTCATCCTCCTGCTCATTGAACAGGACCACCCAGGGACGTTCAACGCTACGGGGCATGTGGTCACGTTCGGCTCGTTCCTGGAAGCCTGTCTTCGGTCCTGTCCCAGCGACGCGCGACTGGTGTGGGTGCCCAAAGACCGGCTGCTTGAAGCCGGGGTCGATCCCTGGATGGGCATACCGCTGTGGATCGCCGCCCCTGGTTGGGAGGCCGCCAACCGGGTCGATATCACCAGGGCACTCGACGCTGGGCTAACGTTCCGGCCGCTCGAGGAGACGATCGACGCCGTGAAGGGCCCTGGGCCCTCGGCGCTATCGGACTTCACGCTTGAGCGCGAACTGCGGCTGCTCGGTCAGGCCGCGCAAGACTGAGTACCTGCCGCACGACAGCGGCGGCGCCCCTGGCGGGGTGGCCTTTGGAAGGTCGGGAGATGCCAGGTGTGCCACCCTTCACCGACGGGGTAGGGCCGCACGCGGTTCAGGGTGCATAGGCTGGACGGGAAAGGTGGTGGTCCCTATTCCCCAGTCTTCGGTAGGCCAGTCCTTGCAAAGCCAGTCTCTTGACCTCGTCGTTATCGGGGGAGGGCCGGCCGGCTATGCGGCTGCGCTCTATGGCGGGCGCCAGGGTTTGCGCATCGCATTGGTCGAAAAGGCCAAAGTGGGCGGCACTTGCCTGCACCGCGGGTGTATCCCCGCCAAAGAGCTGCTGGAGACGGCTGCTGTCTACAGGACAGTCAGGGGGGCCAAGGACTACGGCGTCGGCGTCGACGTCGGCAGCGTGGACTTCTCGGTCACCCAGCAGCGTAAGCGCAAAGTGATCGACCAGCAGCACAAGGGCCTTCAGGGGCTGTTGAGAAAGTGCAAGGTGACCACTCTTGCCGGGACCGGGTCGTTACAGGCAGACCGGGTCGTGCGGGTCGAGGGCGAGGACGGCGTGGTGACGGAGCTGAGTTCGCCGGCCGTCCTGCTCGCTGCCGGCTCGGTGCCCAGGACGATCCCCGGGTTCGAGGTGGACAAGCGGTTCGTGCTGACCAGCGACGAGGTTCTCGACCTGGAGCGGTTGCCAGCGTCAGCAGCGGTCATAGGCGGCGGTGCCATCGGGTGCGAGTTCGCCTCGATGCTCTCCGACATGGGAGTGCGGGTTACCATCCTGGAGGCGCTGCCCGGCATCCTCCCCGGCGTTGACAAGGACGTCACTGCGGTCGTGCTCAGGTCCTTCGCCCGGCGAGGGATCGATGTCCGCACGGGCGTCACGGTAAAGGGTCACACTCCGGCCCCCGACGGCAGATCGACCGCCGTGCAGTTCTCATCGGCCGCCAGTCCGTCGGCGGCCGTCGGCGCCGAGAGCCTAGAGGTAGAAGCGGTCGTCGTTTCGATAGGCCGCCGCCCCTATGGCGACGGGCTCCTGGCCCCCGGCTGTGGTGTAGAGGTCGACGAGCGGGGTTTTGTCAAGGTGAACGGTCTGATGCAGACCAGCCTCGCGGGCGTCTGGGCCGCGGGTGACCTGGTGGCGACGCCCGGGCTTGCCCATGTTGGCTTCGCCGAGGCCATGGTCGTCGTCGACCAATTGCTCGGTCGCCAGCCCGTACCGATCGACTACGCCAAGGTGCCGTGGTGCGTGTACACGTTCCCCGAGGTCGCTTTTGCCGGGTATTCGGAGGAGGCGGCGTGCGAGGCCGGTTACGACGTCATCACCAAGAAGGACCCGTTCGTAGGTAACGGCCGGGCCACCATAATCGGTGACACCGAGGGCGTAGTCAAACTGGTCGCTGAGAAGTTACCTGACGGCACCGCTGGCCGGCTCCTCGGCGTCCACATGGCCGGTCCCTGGGTGACCGAGCAACTCGGCCAGGGCTACCTGGCCGTCAACTGGGAAGCCACCGTCGAAGAGGTGGCTGCGTTCGTACAACCACACCCGTCATTGTCGGAGGTTTTTGGCGAGACCATGCTCGCCCTGGCTGGAAGAGGTTTACACGTTGGCTGACATAACGATGCCCCAACTCGGTGAGACGGTCACCGAGGGCACTATCACCAAGTGGCACAAGCAGGTCGGCGACGTTGTCGCGGAAGACGAAGTGTTGTTCGAGGTCTCAACCGACAAGGTCGACTCCGAAGTCCCCTCCCCGCTCAGCGGTACCGTCACCGAAATCCTGGTGCGCGAGGGTGAGACCGTCGCGGTTGGTTCCAGGCTGGCTGTAGTCGGCCTGGCCGGCGGCGGGACTTCAAAAGACGGGCAAGAGGGCGCGACCGCTGCCAGCAGTGCCGGCACCGCAGCTGGGCCCGTTGTGGGCCCGGAGCCCGTCGTTGAGCTGGAGCCCGTCGTTGAGCTGGGGCCCGCGCCTGCGACGGGAGGGGCCAGCCGGCGTTCGGCCCAGGCACTCCCGGCGCCGGCCCGACCCCCCACCGGGGGCCCGGCCCGGCCCGGTGCCCGTCCCGCCGACCAGCGCCCACCCACTGCCCCGGTCCAGGCCGGCCCGAGCAAGCTTCTCTCCCCTGTGGTGCGCCGCCTCATTGCCGAGCATGGCCTGGATCCGGCACAGATTGCTGGCTCGGGCTCGGGGGGCAGGATCACGCGTGACGACGTATTGGCGGCGATCGGTCGTCAAGGGCCCGGCGGGCCCCCGGCTGCTCCCCCTGCCGCACTGAGTACTTATGCTGAGGACGCGCGGGGTACTTATGCTGAGGAGGCGCCGGCCGCCGCTCCTGCCTCCCTGAACGCCTACAACAGAGTGGAAAGTCCTGCGCCCCGAGCGAGCGAGGGCGACACGGTCGTACCGTTTTCCAATATCCGTCGCCGTACGGCCGAGCACATGGTCCGGTCCAAGCACACTTCGGCTCACACCATGGTTGCAGTCGAGGTGGACTACGCCGGCGTCGAGCGGGTGCGCCAGGCCCACAAGGAGAGTTTCAAAGCAGCTCACGGCTTCAACCTCACCTACCTAGCGTTCATAGCCAGAGCAGTTGTCGATGCCCTGGAGGAATGGCCCTACCTCAACTCGTCGGTGGGCGAGGACGAACTCATTGTCCACGGTGAGGTCAACCTCGGTGTCGCTGTCGATCTCGATTTCGAAGGGCTCCTGGTACCGGTGGTGCACAGGGCAGAAGAAAAGCGCCTGGTCGCCCTGGCCCGTGAGATTGCGAGCCTTGCCTCGCGTGCGCGTTCCAAGCGCCTGGGCATGGACGACATCTCCGGGGGGACTTTCACCGTGACCAACGCCGGCAGTTTCGGGACGTTCATCACCGTCCCTGTTATCAATCAGCCTCAAGTGGCGATCCTGTCCACTGACGGTGTGCGCAAACGGCCAGTGGCAGTGGAACTGCCCGACGGTTCAGATGGCATCGTCGTTCACCCGGTCGGCAACCTCGTCCTGTCGTGGGACCACCGGGCCGTCGACGGGTCGTACGCGGCCGCCTTCATGGCCGAGGTGCGGGACATAATCCAGACCCGCGACTGGGCCGCTGAGCTCTAGAGAATGCCGGGGCAGCTTTCCCATCCCGCTCTCGGGCCGTCCTTGGGGACCGGGCCCGGTCCTGTGCCCGGCTTTCATCTAGCGGCCGGGCGTACGCTGCACCTGCGTTGGCTCGGCCCGCGCGTGGCCTACCGCGACGCGCATGCCCTACAGCGAGCGCTGTGGGCTGCCGGCCCCGACGCCGACGACTGGCTGTTGCTCCTCGAGCACCCCCACGTGTACACCGCCGGCGTGAGTGCCAAGGGGGAGCACATGTTGGTTGAGCCGGCCAGTGTTGGCGCGGAGCTCTTGCGGGTGGACCGGGGCGGCGACATCACCTACCACGGCCCAGGCCAGCTCGTGGGGTACCCGGTCCTCTCGGTGCCGAGTGGCCCCTCCGCCACTCCGGGCTATGTGCACGAGCTGGAGCAGGTCGTGATCGGTGCGCTCGCCCGTCTGGGACTGCGCAAAGCGGGGCGCCTAGACGGCTACCCGGGGGTGTGGGTCGATCCTGGCGGCCCCCGGCCGCGGAAGATTTGTGCCATTGGCGCCCGTCACAGCCGGCAGCGCACGATGCACGGCTTCGCCCTCAATGTCAACCCTGACCTGTCGATGTTCGCAAACATCGTGCCGTGTGGGCTAGTCGGCAAGCGGGTGACGTCCCTGGCAGCGGAAGGCGTCACAGTGGAGATGCCCGAGGCTGTCGAAGCGGTCTTCGCAGTTGCGGTCCAGCGCTGGGCCGGCGAGCGCCCCGTCGAGCGCCAGGATGTCGTCTGGCGGCCCGACGCCGCCACTGTGGCAACGGTCGCCCCGATCGCCCTGCCTATGCCAGCCGCGCCAGGTGCTCAGGCTCCGCCGGAAGCGCCCGCTGCCCTGTCCCCGCCGGCAGCGCCCTTGGCGGCGGCGCCCGTCCGCCTCCTGGGCCGGCTGGCCGCCGCCGGCGCCGACCCCGCCGCCGCCCTTTCCCTGGGAGCCCGCAAGCCCCCGTGGTTGCGGGCTAATGCCCACATGGGCGCGCAGTACCGCTCATTGCACAAGACACTGCGGGGGCTCCGACTGGTGACCGTGTGCGAAGAAGCCGGTTGCCCCAACATCTACGAGTGTTGGGCGGACGGTACCGCCACCTTCATGATCAACGGCGACCGCTGTACCCGAGCCTGTGGGTTCTGTCAGGTGACTACCGCAAAGCCGTTGCCGCTGGACGCCGACGAGCCCGAAAAAGTGGCCGAGGCCGTTGCCCGCCTCGGCTTGTCGCACGCTGTGGTGACCTGCGTCGCCCGTGACGACCTCGCGGACGGCGGGGCGTCGGCGTTCTCGGCGACCATCGAGGCCATCCGTCGGCGGTCCCGGGGTACCGTGGTGGAGGTCTTGATCTCAGACTGCAAGGGGGACCCAGCCGCCCTGGGTAGCATTTTCGAACGCCGTCCCGATGTCCTCAACCACAACGTCGAGACCGTACCCCGCCTGCAGCGGGCTGTTCGCCCCTCGGCGTCCTACACCCGCAGCCTCGCTGTCCTGGCCCGGGCGGTGGACGCGGGGTTGACGGCCAAGTCGGGGCTCATGGTCGGCTTGGGCGAGAGCGAGGAAGAGGTGCTCGGCGTGCTGGCTGACCTCTGTGCCATCGGGGTCAGCATTGTCACCATCGGGCAGTACCTGCGGCCCACTGCCACCCACCTTCCGGTGGAACGCTGGTGGGCCCCGGAGGATTTTGCCCGGCTGGCAGCCGCTGGCCGCGCGCTGGGCATTCGCCATGTCGTTGCGTCGCCCCTAACGCGGTCCAGCTATCACGCTCGGGAGGCGGCCTCGCGGCCCGGCGATGGAGCAGCCGGAGGTGCGTTTTGACACTCGGTCCTTTTGCCGCACGTCTCGACCGGGCCCACGAAGCCATGGAGTTGGCCGGCGTCGATGCCCTGCTCCTTTCCGTAGGTGCCGACTTACCCTGGCTCTGCGGTTATGTTGCCATGCCACTCGAACGCCTCACGGTGCTCGTTGTCCCTGCCGCCGCCAGCGGCCAGCAGCCCACGCTGGTCGTGCCCGAACTGGAGGCACCCCGGGTAACCCGGGCCCCCGAGGTTTTCTCCGTGCGGCCATGGGCCGAGGCCGATGACGCCATCGGCATCGTGGCCTCCCTCGTGCGACAGGGCACACCCCGGGCCCCCGTCCTGGCAATCGGCGACCGGACCTGGGCCACTTTTGTCTTGAGGCTGCAAGCGGCGCTCGCCGATGCAGACTGGAGGCCGGCATCGACCGTCATGGCACCGCTGCGGGCCATCAAGGACGCGACCGAGATCGAGGCGCTGGCCGAGGCGGCGGCCGCAGCCGACCGCGTGGCTGCCGCTCTGCTAGCCGGGGAGATCCCCCTGGTTGGTCGTACTGAGCGGGAGGTTTCGACAGAGCTGACGCGCCGGCTCCTCGAAGAAGGCCACGAGAGGGTCAACTTCGCCATCGTGGGTTCCGGCCCAAACTCCGCCAGCCCCCACCACGAGCCGGCAGAGCGGGCCATCCGGCCGGGCGATGCAGTTGTTTGTGACTTTGGTGGTTCGATGGGCGGTTATTGCTCGGACATCACGAGGACCGTTTTCACCGGGACGCCGTCGCCCGAGTTGGCACGCGTGTACACCGTCGTGGCCGAGGCTCAAGCGGCGGGGGCCTTGGCGGCCCAGGTCGGCGAGCCGTGCAGCAGTGTCGACAGGGCGGCCCGCGAGGTCATCGACGGGGCAGGCTTCGGGCAGTACTTCGTTCACCGCACGGGGCACGGGATCGGCCTGGAAGAGCACGAAGATCCGTACATGGTTGCTGGTAACCCCACGTTGTTGTCCGCCGGCCACGTCTTTTCAGTCGAGCCCGGCATCTACATTCCCGGCCGTTACGGCGTGCGCATCGAGGACATAGTGGCTGTCACCGCTGACGGTCCCCAGCCCTTGAACCAGGCGGACCACGCTCTCACCGTCGTCGAAGCCTAAGTAGCCCCACAGGGCCCTCGCGAGCGACGAGGCGCCCTCGCGAGCGACCAAACCGGGGGCCAGAAGCGTTCGCCTCTCGTGGATGAGGACCAATGCCCCTGATCCCGGCACCCGTGGCGGGCGAAACTTCATAGATGACCGGCGACTCTGCGATCGAAGCACTGAGTTCCGACGAATGCCTGGCGTACCTGGCTGAGAGCCAGGTCGGGCGGGTGGCGGTGAGTACCGGCGCTCTGCCCGCCATCTACACGGTGCTCTTTGCGCTGCATAACGGGCGCGTGGTCCTGCGCGTCGCGCCGCATTCCCGGCTCTACCAGGCGTTGTGCCAGGCCGTGGTCGCTTTCAGCGCCGACCACTTCGACGAGGTCACCCAGGAGGGGTGGAGCGTGTTGGTGCAGGGCATCGGCGAGGAGGCGACCCAGCCTGACCTTGTCGACTCGCTTCGGTCGTTGCCGCTACGCTCCTGGGCCGACCCATCCGAGAGCGACAGCTTCATATCCATTTCACTCGACCTTGTGAGCGGGATGCGGGCCCGTCGGGCTAACCAGGTGCCCGGCGCCCCGCAACCATTGGTTGTTCACAGCGCCCAGTGAACTTCGCAGGGCCACCGGGCCCGCGCGACCACCGGGCCTCGCTCGACTACTGGCTCGCAGGAGTGCCTAGTCTCCTTCGTAGCCGCCTTGCTGCGGGCCGGCCCTCCTTGCCGCGGAATAGTCGAACGCGGCGCGGCGCAGGTACTTGATGGCCTCGTCGACTCCTTCCGCCGCTTCGGCTACCCGGTGGCGTAGCTCCGGTCCCGTGGCCAGCTTCATGGCAGTGTTCAGCTGAAGGCCAACAGCGAACAGCTGGCGGACTACGGTCCCGGCGAGGACCGAGGCGGTCCGTTCCTGGGCGGTCAGTCGGGAGAGCTGTTGTTCAAGGGCATGGGCGGCTCGGCGCTCGGTTTCGTCGCGGGTGAGCTTACCGAAGCCACGCAGCCGCCCAGCGGCGTCCCAGAGCGGCACGATCAGCACACTGGCCCAGAACCGGCTACCGTCCCGGCGCACGCGCCAGCCCTCGACGTCCAGCCGACCGTCCCGCAATGCGTCACGCAGTTGCTGGTCAGGGATACCGGCGTCCCGGTCGGCAGGCAAGTAGAACACGGAGAAGTGCCGGCCCACGATCTCCTCGCGCCGGTACCCCTTGATCAACTCCGCACCACGGGTCCAGGACGAAACCACCCCGGCCGGGCTCAAGGTGAACACGGCGTACTCGCTGGCCCCTTCGATCAGCGTCGCGAACGCGTCTTTCGGGTCGGGTGGGGTGTCCGGCCCGATCACGGCATCTGAAATGGGGAGACCGGTTGCCGCTGACGGCTCACGATCATGCGCTCCAGGTGGTTGCATCGGCTCTATTCTGACCTCCTCGGAAGAGTTATGCCCGTGATGAGGCCCCAGAAGACAGCCGGGTGTTGAAACCACCCCGGCACGGGGGTGCCGGACTGGTTGCTTGGCGTGCTTCCTCGTGCTGCAACCCGCGTTTGGGGGCTCTCTTGCCGGGCGCGGCCAGCCTTCCGGGCACTGGTCAGTCGCCTGTCACGTGTTCGTGAGGGACGCGTACGCTACCGCTGCCCTGGCGATGCGAACCCCAGCTGACTACGGCCGGGTAGCCGGCTCGTCAGCAGCGGGAGCGGCGCCAGCCGCGTCCTGCGTGGCGGCTCGTCGTACCGTGGTCGGGCTTCCCGTGGCAGCGGCTTCCTCCGGGACGCCGGTCGTGCGGCGGACGACGAAGTACTTGGCCTGCGGGTGATGGCAGATGATGGCGGCGGTGGTTTGTTCGGGGTGGAACTGCCACGACGTTTCCTCCGAGCACTCCACCTCTATCCGCTCGGCACCGACGAGCCGGGCGCACCGGGCGTTGTCCTCCAGGTCCGGGCAGGCTGGGTAGCCCCATGAATAGCGCCCTCCCCGGTACTGCTGGCGGAAGAGGCCCTGCAGCGTCGGGCCGTCCTCGCCGGCGAAACCCCATTCTTCCCGGATGCGCCTGTGCCAGTACTCGGCCAGGGCCTCGGTCATTTCCACTGACAGGCCGTGTAGGTGCAGGTAATCGCCGTAGTGGTCGGTGCGGAAAAGCTCGGCAGCCCGCTGCGAAGCCGCCGGTCCCATTGTCACCAACCCAAAAGCGGCGTAGTCGGTTTCGCCCGACGACAGGGGCCTGAAGAAGTCGGCGATGCACAGCCAGGGGCTGACCTCCTGGCGCGGGAAGCTGAAACGGGTGAGCTCCGACGAACGGCCCTCGTCTGCCCAGATGACCAGGTCGTCGCCATCGGCGTTGACGGCGAAATAGCCGTAGGCCACCGCCGGGCGCAGGACGTCAGCCTCCCTGGCCAGTGCCAGTTGCTGGCGCAGCACCGCTCGCACCCTGGCCTTGAACCGGGCGTCGGTCTCGCCTTCGGTTGGCCGGTAACCCCACTGGTTGCGGAACAACGACGTCTCGTTCAGGTACTTGGCGATGTCGTCGAGCGGCATGCCCCTTTCCACACGGGCACCGACAAAGGGCGGCCGGGGGACCACGTTGTCCGGGGCCACCGACGAAGCGCGCCTCGGTCGCTCTCCTTCTACGCCCTCAGTCCCTCCGCCAGCGGGGGCGGGACGCCGCCGGGGTGGTACGCCGGCCCGCCCACCCAGGGCGCGACCGAAATCGGGGTCACTGTCTCCCGAGGCCAGTTCCATGAGCCTGTCCAGCGTGTGCAAGCCCTCGAAGGCGTCCTTGCCGTAAAAGAGGCGGCCCTCGTACTCGGCCCGTAAGTCTCTCTCGACATAGGTCCGGGTGAGCGCTGCCCCGCCCAGGATCACCGGGTAGTGCTCGAGGCCCCGCTCGTTGAGCTCGATCAGGTTGTCGCGCATGATGAGAGTTGATTTGACCAGCAGCCCCGACATCCCGATGACATCGGCGCCCACCTCTTCGGCTTTGCTGACCATTTCCGAGATCGGTACTTTGGTGCCCAGGTTGTGCACCTCGTAGCCGTTGTTGGTGAGGATTATGTCGACCAGGTTCTTGCCTATGTCGTGCACGTCGCCCCTGACGGTGGCCAGGACGACCTTTCCTTTGCCCCGTTCGCCCGTCTGTGACATGTGCGGTTTCAGGAACGCGACGGCGGTTTTCATGACCTCCGCCGACTGGAGCACGAAAGGCAATTGCATGCGGCCGGAGCCGAAGAGCTCCCCCACCGTTTTCATGCCGGCCATGAGGGGGCCGTTCACGATGTTGAGGGCGGGCATGCCCACTTCGAGGGCCTCGCGTAGCTCGTCTTCGAGGCCGTCGCAAGAACCGTCGACGACCCGCTGCGCGAGCCTGTGTTCCAGCGGCCAGTCGCTGCGGTCCTCGGGGGCCAAGCCGACTGATGCGGCCCCTTGGAACAGCCGCAACAGCTCGGCCAGGGGGTCATAGCCGCGGGCAGGGTCGCGCCGATCGTAGATGAGGTCGCCGCAGACCTCGACGGCCTCAGGGGCCAACCTGTCCAGGGGCAATATGCGGGCCGAATTCACGATCGCCGCGTCCAGGCCGGCCTGTCGGCATTCGTGCAGGAAAACCGAGTTGAGGGCCTGACGGGCCGCGGGGGAGAGGCCGAAGCTGACGTTCGATATGCCGAGCACGGTCCGCACGCCGGGCAACGAGGACTTGATCAGCCTTATGCCCCCGATTGTTTCGAGGCCATCGCGACGGCTCTCTTCCATGCCCGTGCTGACCGGTAAGGCGAGGGCGTCGAAGAACAGGTCCTCGGGCAGTACCCCGTAGCGGTTGACCGCCAGGTCGTGTAGGGCCCGCGCCGCCCGCAGTTTCCACTCGGCCGTCCTCGCCTGACCGGCCGTGTCGATGCAAGTGCACACAACGGCGGCCCCGTACTCCCGGGCCAGGGACAAGAAGCGGTCGAGCCGGGTGCCCTTCGCGTCGCCCTCTTCAAGGTTGACCGAGTTGATTATCGGCTTGCCAGCGACCCTCTGCAGGCCACATTCGATGACAGGGGCTTCGGTGGAGTCGAGCACGAGCGGGAGCGTCGACTGCGTGGCGAACCGGCTCGCGATCTCGGCCATGTCGGCGACACCGTCCTGCGCTGTGTAGTCGACGCAGACATCGAGTACGTGGCTGCCGGCCCGGACCGCCTCCTTGGCCAGGGCGACGCAGTCGTCCCAGTCCTTGGCCAGCATGGCGTCCCGGAAGCGTTTGGAGCCGTTGGCATTGGTGCGTTCGCCGATATTCAGGACCGAGGGGGCCTGGTCGTAGGGGACATGGGCATAGAGCGAGGCGCAACCCGGTTCGAATGCCGGCTCGCGCCGCCCCGGGGTGACGCCGCCGAGGGCCTCGACGACGGCCTCCAGATGGGCCGGCGTTGTCCCGCAACACCCTCCCAGGACGTTCACGCCGAGGTCGAGGGCGAAGTGACGGTGGTGCTCGGCCAGCTGTTCGGGCGTCAGGTCGTAATGTACCTTGCCGCCCACCACCGACGGCAGCCCCGCGTTTGGGAGGCAGGAAATGGGCAGGCGGCTGTGTGAGCTGAGGTACCGCAGGTGTTCGCCTATCTCGGCCGGCCCGGTCGCGCAGTTGAGGCCGATGACGTCGGGGCGCATTGCGTCCAAGGTCGTGAGCGCGGCGCCGATCTCGCTGCCCATGAGCATGCGGCCGGTTGTCTCCATCGTCACTTGCACCTGCAGCGGCACCCGTCGCCCCGCCTCCGTCATAGCCCGACGGCAACCGATGAGTGCTGCCTTGGCCCCCAGGAGGTCCTGGACGGTCTCGATAACCAGGAGGTCGACGCCTCCGGCCAGGAGGCCAGCAGCGGCCTCCTGGTAACCATCGCGCATGGTAGTGAAACCGATCTGACCAAGCGAGGTGATCTTGGTGCCGGGCCCCAGTGACCCCGCTACGAACCGGCCCTGGCCATAGCCGTCGGCGACTTCCCGGGCGATCGAGGCCGCGGCGCGTGCCAGTTCGCGCGCCCGCTCCGCAATCCCGTACTCCGCCAGCACCCAGGGGAGCGAGCCGAAACTGTCGGTTTCCACCACCTGGCAGCCGACATCGAGGAACGACGCGTGCAGCGCAGCTATGACGTCCGGCCGGGTGACGCACAGGATCTCGTTGCAGCCTTCGTAAGACGGCCCCCCGAAGTCGTCCGGCCCGAGGCCGAGTGCTTGCAGGTTGGTCCCCGTGGCCCCGTCGAAGATGACGATGGTTTCGTAAACGGCTTCCAGGTAGCCGGCTGGGCCAGAGGTCACCGCCTAGATCCTACGGGAACAAATGGCCGTCTTTTCCCAATTGGGAGTGGTCAGTGGCACGTCACCTCAAGGTAGGGGCGCCGGCCGGCCGAGCAGATATCCCTGGCCGCAGTCGACTCCGATGTCGCGCAGCACGACCAGTTGCTCCTCTCGCTCGATCCCCTCGGCTACGATAGTGATCCCCATGTCGTCGGCGAACTGGCGCATGGCCATGACCAGGGCGCGCCGGGGCGGGTCTGTGTCGATTTCACTGATTAAGGCGCGGTCGAGCTTCACGACCTCGGGGCGCACGTCTACCAGGCGCTGGAGGCCGGCAAAGCCACTGCCCATGTCGTCCACGGCCACCCTCATGCCCCGCTCGTGTACCAGGCACACCGTTTCTTTCAGCTGGTCGTAAGACTCGAATTGCCGCTGCTCGGTGATCTCGACGATCACCCGGCCGGCGGGCAGCTTGGCCAGGACTTCCAGCAACGCGGGCCGGTAGAGCAGTCCGGGCGATGCGTTGACGGCCAGGTAGGTGGTCGCGGAGCGTGCCAGTTCTGCTTGGAAACCGGAGACAGCCAGGCGGGCGGTGTGCAGCTCGAGCTCCACGCCGAGGCCGACTTGGTGTGCCTCCCGGAAAATGTCCTCAGCGCCGGTGTTCGGCTCACTGCCGAAGGCGGCCAGGGCCTCGTAACCGGCGAGATGGCCGGTGCGCAGGTTGACGACCGGCTGGTACGTAGCGACCGAGTTCCCCGGGTCGAGCAGCTTCGCGAGCTTCTCATAGCGGGCTTTGGCAGCCGCACTGCACGCCCGTTCGGCTTGGCCCAGGTCTTCCATCTCGGCGATCAGGTGCCCGGAAAGGCCTTCTGACAGGGCCGTGGCGCCCTCGGCGCAGCGACGAAGGCCGTCCAGGAGGTCCTTGGCGGGTGCACCTTTGACGAGGTACCCGTGAGCGCCGCTCCGTAACATCGCGATGACCGAGGCGCGGTCGGTGGCGGCGGAGTAAGCCAGCAGCTTTGTCCGCGGTGACACTTCGCGGATCCCAAGGGCGGCCCCCAAACCTCCCCCACCGGGCATTATGACATCGAGGAGGGCAACGTCGGGCTGGTAGCGCGCAGCCTCGGCTATCGCGGTGCCAGCGTCCGGCGCGGCCGCCACGCACGCCAGGTCAGAGGTGTCCTCCAGCAGCTCGGCCAGGCTTTCGCGCGTGGCTGGCGCGTCGTCGGCGACGAGCACTGTGAAGACGTGAAGCCCTGGTGGGCCACCCTGCGGGCCGAAGCCACCTGAAAGGTCGCCGTGCAGGGGGTCGCCGTCCAGCACCGGCACCTGATGCAGGCCTGGAGCGGGTGGACGGTTTGCGGCGACGCGTGTCGCAGGACAAGGCGCCGGGGCGGTCCCGTTGCGACGAGCAAGGAAGCTCATCAGGGCTTCCCGTGGTCCTGGCTTTGCCTGACAACGGTGCCGACCGTCGTCAGGAGTTCGCCTGCGGTGCACCCCTTGACCAGGTAGGCGGCCACCTCGGCCTCTTGGGCGGCCTTGACGATGCCCTCGTCGTCGTAGGCCGAGAGCAGCACGACCGGCACCTCGGGGTGCTGAAGGTGCAAGACGTGCGCGGCTTCGGTACCGCTCATACCGTCCATGCAGACGTCCATTACCACCACGTCGGGCCTGGTCATTTCCACGAGGTCGATACCTTGCAGGGCAGCATGAGCCACGCCGGTGACTTCGTAGCCGACATCGCTGAAAAGCCCGGCCAGTTCCTCGGCCAGTTGCCTGTCGTCGTCCACTACGACGAGACGCGGCATCCTTGTCCCTGTCACGCCAGCCCTCCCCATTCTTGGCCCAAGGCCTTGGGCCATGTTCGACGGCTTGCTGTTGATAGTGCGACCTTCACGCCGCCTCCACCGGTTCATTGGTAGAGCTTGTGGGCAGCCAGACCGCTATTTCGGTGCCGTTCAGGGGGGCACTTTGGATCTCGAACCGGCCGGCGGCGAGTTCGACACGCTCGCGCATGACGACTAGCCCGAAGTGCCCTCCGTGCAGGAGATCCGGTTGCGAAAGGGCCTTGAACCCCCGGCCGTTGTCCCGGACCACCACCTCTACGCCGTTGCCGGACTGTGCCAGCGTGACCAGAACGTGGGTGGCCCCGGCGTGCTTGGCGACGTTGGCGAGCGATTCCTGGACCACCCGGTAGATCACCGTCTCACCGTTGGTGCTCAGCGGCCCGCGCTCGCCCGCCTCCAGGCGGGACTCGATGCCCGTGATGGTGCTCCAACCCGACAGTTGGTCGCGTAAAGCGGCTTCCAAGCCTCCTTCGTCCAGGATCGGCGGGCGGAGCTCGCTCATCATCTGTCGCAGGCTGTGGATCTCGTCGCTCAGTGCGGTGCGGGCGCGCTTGACGAGGTCCCGGGCACTCGCCTTGTCATCACGGTCGATACGCAGTCGGCAGCGGTCAAGGATGAGGCCCAGGGCGGCCAGGCGCTGGATCGGGCCGTCGTGGAGGTTGGCTGCGATCCGGGCCCGTTCGCCCTCCGCAACCTGCACCGTGCGGTCAAGCAGCTGGCGGCGGCGCCACTGAGTGTCGGAGAGGTGGCGGTTGGCGTGCGAAAGCATCGCCGTGCGTTCACTAACTAGTTCTTCCAGCCGCCGTTCGTCCAGCAAGGCGAAGGCTTCGATGCCCGCCGCCAGCCGCTGCACTTGCATGGACGCATCGACCAGGGCTCTGGTCAACTCGAGCATCGCCTCGCTCTCGCGGTACGCGCCCAGTTCGGTTTCCAGGAGGCGTGTGGCAGCTTTCAGCTCGGACATTTCCGCGGTCGGCAGCGGGCCGGCATCACCGGTCGCTAACCCTTCCAACGCCTTGACCAGAGCCGGCAGGGCCGTGCCGGCCAATGTCGAGGCGCTGTGGGCAAGGTGCTCGACCCGCAGGCGGGAAGTGGCCGGGTAGACGGCCAGTACGACGACGCCGGCGCCCATCACCACGACGGCCAGCCCACGCCAGAGGGCCCCATCGTGGGCGCTGTTCCCCAGGGGCAGCACCTCGAGCGTCGTCACCGCGCTGGTGACGACCAGTGCGACGGCCGCCGTGCCCCACGGGAGAGCCGGGCGCCTGGTCTTCCAGGTGCCGCGCGCCACCCGGCCGCGCCAGCCGAGCGCAAAGGCACCTACCAGGGCGGCGACGCCGTCGACGGCCAGAGCCCTTGGGCCGGCCGAGCCGAGAGCCGCTGCTACCACCACTACCCAGGTGACCGCCACCGATGTTCGTACGGCAGCTGGCAGGCGCTGGCACTGACGGACCACGGGTGGTGCCAGACTGGCCAGGGCGAGGGCACCAGTCGCGAGGCAGCCAAGGGCGACGAGAAGCCAGTCCCGGGGCCCGAGGGCGACGACGCCGGCGCTAGCCAAGCCAGTTGTGAGGGCAACTGCGGCCAAGGTGCCAAAGGGCGTGGTCCTGGCGTGGGACTGGCGCCGGCCGGCGCCCATCCCGACCGCAGCAGCCCCGTGCTTACCAGCACGGCTTGATCGCGCCGCGCCCCAGGCTGTCTCCGCCAGCCCGGTGCCGCCGGCGAGGGCGGCGAAGGCGGCCGCCAGGCATGCCGCGCACAGGGACCAGCGGGCCAGCGCGGCGGCGTCGGTCCCCGCCAAAGGGGTCAGCGTGGCTGCCAGCGCCGAGCTGAGAGCACCGCCGCGGCCCTGCAAGACGATCGACGACATCGAAAGCCCACCGGCACGCAGCAGGGCGGGCACGGCGAACACCCAGCACACGACCGCCGTGCCCACGGTCGTCCAGGTGACCAGCTTGCTAGCTTTGCCGCGGCCCGCAGAGGTGGCGGGGCTCACGGCTGGCAGGCAGACGGCGGCCAGGCTGAGCAGCACGACCGTCGTTGCCGTTTGCACCACCACGCCACTAGCGGCGCTATTGGTGGGCCACAGAGGCCCCGAGGGTAGCAACGGTGCCGTGAGGTGGCCGCCCAACAAGGCGGCGACCCCGCTGCCGGTAACGAGCAGCCCGGTGACGGCTACGAGGCCGAGAGCGACATGCACGAGGTGGCGGCTCCCGGGAGCGAGCGAGAAGACGGCCATGGCACCTACAACGCCGGCCGCCACTGGCACGGGGAGCGAGGTGTTGACGGCGCCGAGAGCGACGGCGCCCAGCAAGCCGGCCGCCCCGACGCGGGCTGCCCACCAGGAGACGGCGCTCACCCCGGCCACCCCGGGCCAATGAGCCAGCCAGCGGTAGACGCTCACCATAGCCGGGTCGGACCATCGGTTTGGGCCGGCGCCGGCAGTATCCCCGTTGGTCTCGGCATCGCCACGATCGAAACTGGCAACCTCTGCTGCCACGACGAGGACGGCGGCAGCGACGAGGCCGAGCAGGCAGGGCGCCAGCTGGGACGGGCGGTGAGAGGGGAGGGCGCTGCACACGATCAGGCTGACCGGAGCGCTGGCGGCGACAGCGATACCCGGTCGCGCCATTTTGCGGGCGGTGGACCGCCCTGCAGGCCCGGCTGCCGCATCTCGGCGCGACGACGAGAGGGTCATCTCGGGCGACCCGACAGTTGCGTCGTTCTCATGACCGCTGATGCGTCATCGGCGCGAACAAGCGCCTGGTTGAGAATGAACGCGAGGTACCCAACCCTGGGCTGCCGAACCAGGCGAAGCGCGAAGCTTGGCGAGCGGCCAGGGAACCGCCCGGTCGGGGGGTTTAGTCGCCGACGGAGACTATCTCGACCGCCAGTTGGCCGCTGGGGGCCTCGTAAGTTACCGTCGTGCCTGCTCGTTTGCCCATGAGCGCCTGGCCCAGAGGGGAGCCAGGGGAAATGACCGGCGTGCCGGTGCCCCGCTCTTCGATGGACCCCACGAGGTAGTGTTCCACTTCGTCGTCGCCCACGTAGCGGATGCGGACGGTCACCCCGGTGGTCACCTCGTCAGAGGGGCCGCCGCCGACTACCTCCACGTCTTTCAGCATCGCCTCCAGCTGGCGGATCCGCGCTTCCATCTTGCCCTGGGCGTCTTTGGCGGCGTGGTAGTCGCCGTTCTCGGATAGGTCCCCTAGCATGCGCGCCGCCTCGATGTGCCGGGCTATATCCACCCGGCCCCGAGTCTTCAGGTCGTCGAGCTCGGCCTGGAGCCTCTGGAAGGTGGGAGCCGACAACTTCGTGGGAGCCATGAACCGCAGGGTACCAGCGGCGAGAGGGGTAGGAATGTGGTTGACGCCAGCCTGCCCCAACTGCAATACTTGGAAGACCAATGAACCGTCACCCGTCGGCACCCTGCATCGATCAAGGCGTAGTAATTACTTGTTGACGCGCGCCCAAGTGGGTGTGCGTCGCTTCGACCGTCCCGCTGGGGCGGTCGTTTTCATGTAAAGAGACATCTGACAAGGAGGAGCGCTTCCCGTTGAGCGCCAACCCGATCGCTTATCGCATAGCCGTGATCCCCGGTGACGGCATCGGCCCGGAGGTCATTGCCGAGGCCCTCAAGGTCGCTCGTGCCGCCGGCGCGAAACTCGACACGGTCACCTACGACCTGGGGGGTAAGCGTTACCTGGCTACGGGCGAGGTACTGCCCGACAGTGTGCTGGCGGAGTTGCGTGGCTTCGACGCCATACTGCTCGGCGCTGTCGGCGCTCCTGAGGTGCCGCCAGGCGTACTGGAGCGAGGCCTGCTGCTCAGGTTGCGCTTCGAGCTCGACCTCTACATCAACCTTCGACCCTTCCAGGCTTCGGCCAGCGTGGGCGCGGGTATGCCCGTGGACTTCGCCGTCGTGCGGGAGAACACCGAGGGTGCCTATGCCGGCGAGGGTGGTTTCCTCCGGAAAGGAACCCCCGCCGAGGTGGCCACCCAGGGATCCGTCAACACCCGTTACGGGGTGGAGCGCGCCGTGAGGTTCGCCTTCGAGCTGGCCGAGACGAGACGACGCCACCTCACCCTCGTCCACAAGACCAACGTGCTGAGTTTCGCAGGCGACCTGTGGCAGAGGGTGTTCAGTGAGGTGGCCGCCGGGCACCCCGATGTCGGGACCGCCTACAACCATGTCGACGCCGCCTGCATCTACCTGGTGGAGTCCCCGCAGCGTTACGACGTCATAGTCACCGACAACCTCTTTGGCGACATCCTGACCGACCTGTCAGGGGCCATCTCCGGGGGCATAGGCCGGGCGGCATCCGCCAACCTCAACCCGGCGCGCACCGGCCCTTCGCTTTTCGAACCCGTTCACGGCAGCGCCCCTGACATTGCCGGCACGGGCAAGGCCAATCCCGCGGCAGCCATCCTTTCGGCTGCCATGCTGCTCGAACACCTGGGATCGGCCGATCAGGCAGCACGCATAAACAAGGCGGTTGCGGGCTTCCGGCCCAGCGAACCTTTGACCACCAGCCAGTTCGGCGACGAAATATCAGAAAGGGTGTGAACGGCAGTGCCCATCACCAAGACCGACTACATATGGATGGACGGCGAGCTCGTCAACTGGGACGACGCCAATGTGCATGTCCTGACTCACTCGCTGCATTATGGCTGCGGCGTTTTCGAGGGTATCCGGGCGTATGCCACGGACCAAGGCGCAGGGGTGTTCCGCCTGACTGACCACGTGAACAGGTTGTTCGACTCGGCCAAGATCTTCATGATGGAGATCCCTTTCAGCCGGGCCCAGTTGGTCGACGCGGTGAAGCAGACGGTGAAGGCGAACAACCTGACGGAGTGCTACATAAGGCCACTCGTATACCTCGGTTATGGGGAGATGGGCCTCTTGACGCTCAACTCCGAGGTGAAGGTTTCCATCGCGGTGTGGCCCTGGGGCGCATACCTCGGCGAAGAGGGCCTCGAAAAGGGTGTGAGGGTCAAGATCAGTTCCTGGCAGCGCCACGACCCCAACGCCATGCCCCCGGCGGCCAAAGGCACGGGCATGTACATCAATTCGTCCATGGCCAAGGCGGAGGCGCTGAAATGCGGCTATGACGAGGCTGTGCTGCTTTCACCCCAGGGCTACGTGAGCGAATGCACCGGTGAGAACATCTTCGTCTTCCGGAACGACCGCTTGGTCACACCGCCCGTCTCGGCTGGCGCGCTGCAGGGCATCACCCAGGCCTCAGTGATGGCGATCGCCCGTGACCTCGGTGTCGAGGTCGAATGGGCGAACCTGTTGCGTTCCGATCTTTACCTCGCCGACGAGGCGTTCTTGTGCGGCACTGCCGCCGAGGTCGTGCCCATCGGCTCGGTTGACGACCGCCAGGTTGGCGACGGCACTCCCGGGCCGGTCACTAGGAAGATCCAGGAGACCTACAAGGCCGCCGTGCGCGGGCATGTTGATCGGTACCGTCCTTGGGTCGAGCATGTCTGACGGCGTGAGCGTGCCCCGCAGCGTCGAGATCTTCGACACCACGCTTCGGGACGGGAGCCAGGCCGAGGGTCTGTCCCTTACCGTCACCGACAAGATTCGCGTCGCCGAACAGCTCGACCGCCTGGGCATCCACTACGTCGAGGGGGGTTGGCCGGGGGCCCACCCCAAGGACAAGGAGTTCTTCGAGCGGGCCGCCGCGGGCGACCTGGCGATGGCCAGCGCCAAGCTGGTCGCCTTCGGCGCCACCAGGAAGGCGGGCGGCAGGGCGGAGACGGACCCGGTGATCGCCGATCTCGTCGGAGCGGGCACAGGTTACGTATGCCTGGTGGCCAAGTCTTCGCCCTGGCACATAACCGAAACCCTGAGGACTACCACGACAGAGGCGCTCGACATGGTGGCCGATTCAGTCACCTATCTGCGCAACCACGGAAGGGCCGTTTTCGTCGACGCCGAGCATTTCTTTGACGGCTACCTCGAGGATCCTGGTTTCTCGCGCGACTTCCTCCGCGTTGTCGAGCAGTGCGGGGCGATCCCGGTGCTCTGTGACACCAACGGCGGCATGCTTCCCCACCAGGTTGAGCGGGCGGTAGCGCAAGCGCGGGAGGTCGCCGGAGGCGGGCTCGGGGTGCACTTCCACAACGACTCGGGTTGTGCGGTGGCTAATTCCATCGTGGCCGTCCTCCAGGGCGCCGACCACGTCCAGGGTTGCGTCAACGGCTACGGAGAGCGCACCGGCAACGCCGACCTGACAGCGGTGATCGCCAACCTGAGCTTGAAGCTCGGCATCGAGACCATCGGTGCTGATCGCCTGGGACTCCTCACGTCGGTGGCCCACCACATTGCCGAGATAGTCAACCTGGCCCCTGCTCCTCACCAGCCCTTCGTGGGTGTGTCGGCCTTCGCTCACAAGGCCGGGATCCACACCAGCGCTATCGCGCGGGCGCCGCGGGCGTACTCCCATGTGGACCCCGAGGCCGTGGGCAACACCACCCGCTTCGTCCTGTCGGAGATGTCAGGCCGCTCGACGGTGGCCCTTCAGGCACAGCAACTCGGCCTGGAGCTGACCGACCGCGAGGTGGCCCACGTCGTAGAGCGATTGAAAGAGCTCGAGCACGCCGGCTACCACTTCGAGGTCGCCGACGGTTCGCTGGAGCTACTGATGAGGGCTGCCACCGGCTGGAAGCAGTCCTTCTTCAGGCTGGAGTCCTACCGACTGGTGACTGACCTGAAAGAGGACGGGACGTTCCTCACCGAGGCGCGGATCAAGTTGTTCGTCGGTGAGGAGCGCATCATGGAAGTGGCCGAGGGCAATGGTCCCGTCAACGCCCTTGATGCGGCGATGCGAAAAGCGCTCGGCGGCCCCCACCCTGAGTTAGCTCGGATCCATCTGACGGACTTCAAGGTCCGCGTCCTCGGCAGCGACGCCGGCACCGCGGCGGTCACCCGGGTCCTCATCGACTCCACCGACGGCGAACGGACCTGGACGACTATCGGCGTCTCCGAGAACATCATCGAGGCCTCCTGGGAGGCACTCGCCGACTCGATCGTTTTCGGCCTGCTCCACGCCGGTGCCACTGAACACTAAATAGCTGCTGAAGACTTGAGGGGCAAGGGTGACCAGAGATGTCGGGGCTGGTAAATTGCCCCTTACCTTCAAGCCAGCACGCCGTCCCGTCAGGCCGGCCTGCCATACGGCTTGGACCACTTTCGGACTGGAAGGTTGGCAGTCATAGCTCGCTCTAGTCACCGGAAAGCCCGTCTTGTTGCGGGCACCGTAGCTATCCTCGCGACAGCGTTTGCCGCCCAGCCTCTGGTCGACGTAGGGGCCGCAAGCCCGCCATCATCGACCCAGGCACCGACCTGGGCATCCACGCGGGCGTCGACGGAAGCGTCAGCCGAGACGTCAGGGCACGCCGCCGCCGGGGGTGCTTTGCAAAAGGTATTGCTGGTCCTGAAGTCGCCGTGCCGGGCCCGGGTGAGGGCATCTGGTGGCGCGGTCTGCCCGGCCCAGGCGCCGGTGCTGGCGGAGCTCAGGGCGGGCGGGGCGGAAGTGCTGGCCAGCACGACACTGGTGAACTCCATAACAGCCACGGTGAGCGCCGCCGAGGCCCGCGCCTTAGACCGGTCGCCCGCCATTTCTGCGGTGGTCCCCGACACGCCGCTCGGCCTGGCGCCGGGGACCCCGGGCGTCCCGGTCGCGATCACTTCGGGCCAAGACCCGGTCATGACTGGAAGCCCGGTGCGGGCTGAGGGCTCAGTTGGGACAGCGGGACCGGCGCTGACGGCGCGCCATGTCGTGCCGAATAGCGAGATCTGCGGCACCCGGTCAGATCCGGAGCTGGACCCCCAGGCCCTGGGCGATATCCGCGCCACCCAGGCGTGGGCGATGGGGATCGACGGGTCCGGGGTGACAGTGGCGGTCCTGGCCGACGGGCTCAACCCCAGGAATGCCGACCTCGTCCGCAACGGTGCGTACGGCCAGGCGGGCACTCCTGTGATCACTGCTTATCAGGACTACTCCGGGGACGGCACCGCGGCCAAGACCGACGGCGCCGAAGCGTTCGGCGATGCCAGCTCGATAGCGGCCCAGGGCAACAAGGCCTACAACCTCTCCCAGTTCGTGAACCCCGACCTGGCCTCGGTGCTGCCTAGGAGCGGGTGTTGGGTGAAGATTGTGGGTGCCGCCCCGGGAGCGTCCGTCATGGTCCTGAAAGTCGACGGTCAGAACAATTCCGGCACCGTGTCGGGCGTCGTGGAGGCCATCCAGTACGCCGTGCAACACGGGGCCAAAGTCATAAACGAGTCCTTCGGCTCGGCTCCCTTCCCGGATACCGCGCTGGACGTCGTGCGCGATGCCGACGACGCCGCCGTCGCCGCCGGAGTCACGGTGGTGGTCGCCTCGGGGGATGCCGGGCCCAGGAGCACCATCGGTTCCCCCGCCTCTGACCCCAACGTCATCAGTGTGGGTGCCACCACTACGTTCCGCTCTTACGCGCAGTCCGACATGGGCGGTTTCTACAACCCTGTCGTGGGTAATGGCGCCTGGGCCGACGACAACATTGCGTCCTTGTCGTCGGCGGGTTTCAACCAGAGAGGAGGTACTGTCGACCTCGTTGCCCCGGGTGACTCCAACTGGGCTCTCTGTTCCACCGACCTCAAGGCCTATACCGGCTGCGCCGGCGTTTTCCGCGGCAAGGACATCGGGGTGCAGAGCTTCGGCGGCACGAGCGAGGCGTCACCCCTGACCGCGGCCGCGGCTGCCGATGTCATCCAGGCCTACGCCCAGGCCCATGGCGGCGCTGACCCCTCGCCGGCGCTAGTCAAGGAGATCCTGTGCAGCACGGCCACCGATGTCGATGCTCCCGCTGTGGAACAGGGAGCGGGCCTGCTCAATGTTGCCGGTGCCGTGAAGTTGGCCGAATCGTTGCCCGCCCCATCGCCGTCCAGGACGACGACCACAGGCCCGACGACGACCACAGGCCCGACGACGACCACAGGCCCGACGACGACCACAGGCCCGACGACGACCACAGGCCCGGCGACGACCACCACGAGCACGACCACCCTTGGCGCGAGGACCACCGCCAGCGGTGCGACGACGGGACGGGCACCCGACGTCAACAGGTCGAACGCGCTCTCCGGTAACCTCCTGATCAGCCCCAACCAGATCAACGTGGTGCAAGGAGCGGGCGCCCACACCACTGCGCAGTTGTCACTTACCAACACCGGCCGGGTGGCGGTTACCGTGCGCCTGTCGACCCGGGCGCTTACAGACAAGATCTACGACACCGGGCCCCGTAAGTTCAGCATTGACCCGGGCAACCCAACGACCAGCATGGGCACGTTCCCGGTCTGGAGCGGCGTGACCGAGGTCTACCAGGCGGAGACCTTCAAGGTCCCCGCAGCCGGCAACTCGCGCTTGGTTTTCTCGGCTGACTACCAGGACACGGACCAGACCTCCGAGCTGCACTTTGCCCTGTACGAGCCCGACGGCACTTACGCGGCCTATTCCGAACCTCAGGGCCTGGGGGACTACGGGGAAGTCGAGGTCGCCAACCCACCTGCCGGTCAATGGACGGCACTGTTCTTCACGGCTCAGGACGGCGCCATCAAGGGTGCCACCGGCACCACCGGAACAGTGGAGTGGGACGCCAGCACCTGGAGCTATTTGCACGCCGCGGCGGTCAGCCCCAGTTCGTTGACTATCGCCCCGGACCAGACGGCCACGGCGGCGGTACTCATCACCAACCCGCTATCGGCAGGCGACACTGACGAGTCTGTCGTTGTGTCCTACCCCGATGCGCGGACCACGGTACCGGTCACGATCCGCACCACGATCTCCGTAGGTGCCCAGGGCGGCACCTTCAAGGGCGTGCTCACGGGCGGCAACGGCCGCGATGGCACAGAGGCGCAGACGAATACGTACGTCTTCGCGGTCCCCACGGGCAAGACCGACCTCGACGTCAGCGTGGCCCTCAGTTCCGACCCCGACGAGGTCCTGGTCGGCTACCTCGTAACGCCCGATGGCCAGACTGTCGGCTACTCCAGCAATTACACGGTCGTGCCCTCGGGCAGCAGCTTCGCGCCCAAAGTGGCGTACCAGTTGGTCCCTGGGCGCACTCCCTATCTGCAGCTGTACAACGCGTCACCCGAGCCCGGCCAATGGGAACTGGTCCTCGAATGGGCGAACCCCGTTACGGGCAATGAACTTACCGAGCCGTTCTCCGGCGCTATCCAGTTCGACCAGGTGAGGGTCAGCTCAAAGGGCTTGCCCGCGTCCGCTTCGGCGATGTTGCCCAAGGGCAAGGCCACCACGTTCGAGATCGACCTGGCCAACACCGGGGTGGCTCCCGAGGCCTACTTTGTCGATCCCAGGTTGGACCAGACCAAGACCGTCGCACTCAAGAACCTGAACTCCCGTGCCCACGCCGCCGAATTGCTGCTGCCTCTGGCATCCGGGCTCACCTTCCCGCTTTACCTCGTGCCACCGGCCACGACGCAGTTGACCGCGACTGTCTCACGCCTGGCCGGGCCCGCGCCGGTGTCGTTCGACTTGTCCCGTATCAACGGCGATCCTGATGTTGCCCCCGGCGTCGCCGGCGCTGGTGTGACCTCGTCGAGCACGCCCACATCGGAGAGCATCAGCCTTAGTGAACCCGAGGTCGGCCCCGGGCTCTGGGACCTGGACCCCGGAGGGCTGGGCCCGTACGCCGCCAAGGGCGCTCCCCACGAGGTCGTATCAGCGAACGTCACCGCCGTGACTCGGGCCTTCGACCCGGCTGTGCGTTCTGCCACCGACGACCTGTGGCAAGTGGGCTTCAAGTTTGCCAGGTTCGACTACCTGGAGCCGGGCCAGAGCGTGGCTATCAGGGTGGTCATGCTGCCCACGGCTGCGGTCGGCACTGAGGTCTCGGGGACACTTTACATAGACGATTTCACCCTCGACAGCTTCGTCAACCTCCCGGGCCTCTGGCCGGACGCCGACGAGGTCGCTTCCCTCCCTTACTCCTACACCGTCTCAGCGCCCTAGCAGGCAGCGTGCGAAGTCTCACGCGTACGAAGGCACTGTAAGTTTGGTGCTCATGGCCCAGCCCGATTATGTCCCTCTCGTCTCCAGCGACAGAGTGAGGCCCTCGAGCCGCCTGTCTACGCCCCGCCACTGGGCGCAGGACAGACCGGCCGAGCTGGTCTCGCTCCGCCCGCCGGCGGGCGCCCGGTTGGGCGCCACCGGTCCGGACTCCGGCTTCGGGTTGAAGCTGGCCAACCGGGTGGGCCAGGCGGCTCAACTGGCTGCCGGCGAGCAGCTGGCCGACGCCGTCGCCGGTTGCTTCGCATGCGGCACAAAACGGGCATCGGTCCTACACCGCGCTCCGGTCATCTACGACATGGAGTGGGCATTCGCCCTATGGGGTTTCCGCCCGGGAGCGCCCGAGGACCTCGTCGCCTATCGGCGGCCGCTGTTCTCCGGCGCCAGCCACGAATATGCCCGCCAGCGTGCCATCGTTGACAGGGTGCGTGACGAGGTCGTGAGGCTTTCGCCCGACGACGTGAAGGCCGGTGGGAAGGATTGGCGCAAGTGGCTGGGGGCGGGGCAGGCGTCCTAGAGGTCTACGGCTGCCGCGGCACGGCAGCGGCCAAAGCGATGAGGTCGTCGGGGCAGGCAACGTTGGCCCTGGTCGCTTCAGGCACCGTGCGGCGCACCATGCCTGAGAGCTCGCTGCCGGGGCCGAGCTCGACAAAGAGCCTGGCACCAAGGCCGGCCAGGGTGAGCAGCGACTCGCGCCAGCGGACCGGGGAGCAGAGCTGGGCGGACAGCAAGCCGCCGAAGCCGTCCACATGAGGCCGGGCGTCCACGTTGGCCACGACCGGGCACCCAGCCGGGAAGAGCTCTACCTGGCTGAGGGCGGCATCGAGGGGTGCCTGAGCGGGCACCATGAGCGGGGAATGGAAAGCGCCGCCCACCTGAAGGCGTATCACTCGTTTGGCCCCCCGTTCCAAGGCGAGGTCACCGGCGGCCCCCACTCCCGACGCAGTGCCGGCAACTACCACCTGGCCAGGGGCGTTGTCGTTGGCCACCCACGCGCCGTCGACTTCGTCGCAGGCCAGCGCCAGGTCGTCCGGGCTCATGCCGAGAACAGCGGCCATCGTCCCCGGGTTGGCATCTGCCGCCGCCTGCATCGCCTCGGCTCTCGCGTGCACAAGCCGCACACCGCGACGAGGGTCGAGGGCACCAGCGGCCACGAGCGCTGTGTACTCGCCCAGGCTGTGGCCCGCCACAGCAGTCAACCCTTCCGGCGGCACGTCGCGCAAAGGGCCTTGGCGGGCGGCGTCCAGGACCAGCAGGCTCATGGTGAACGTCGCCAGTTGAGCGTTGCGAGTGGACCGCAGGACGTCGGGGCCGGCGTCGACGAGCAGCTCGCCGAGGTCGCGGCCGACGGCCTCGCTCAGCCGCTCGACGAGGGCCCACGACGGGTGGTCGCGCCATGGCGCGCCCATGCCAGGGCGCTGCGAGCCCTGCCCAGGAAAGATAAGGACTAGCACGAGTCACGTATGCTACGCCTTTGACCAACATCCAAGCTCCCGCTATCTCACCCGCGAGTGGTGCGCACGGCAGTACTGGCGGCGTGGGCGCCTTTGGGGCCTACGTCCATGTGCCGTTTTGTCGCCGTCGCTGTGACTACTGCGCCTTTGCCACGTGGGCCGACCGGGGGCATCTCGCCGAGCGTTACGCCGCCGCCTGCCAGACGGGCGCTCGCCGGTTGGCCGCACTGGGGCGCGGCATGGCGACTTCGGTGTTCTTCGGCGGCGGTACTCCTTCGTTGCTGCCTGCTGAGATGCTGATCGGTGTCTTGGGCGCACTGAGGGACAGCGTCGGGCTGGCCGAGGGGGCCGAGGTCACCGTGGAGTGCAACCCGGAGACGGTTTCCCTGGCCAAGCTGGTCGCCTACCGTACCGGCGGGGTGACGAGGCTTTCCTTCGGCACCCAGTCCATGGTGCCTCACGTGCTCGCTTCGCTCGGCAGGGAGCACGACCCGGCCTCAGTCCGGCGCGTCGCGCAGTTGGCCGGGGAGGCGGGCTTCGCCGGGGCCTACAACGTCGACCTAATCTTCGGGGCAGCCGGTGAGTCGATGGCCGATTGGCAGGCCTCTCTGGAGGCGGTCCTCGGGCTCGACCCGCCACCGGCTCATGTGAGCGCCTACGCACTGACGGTCGAGCGCGGCACGCCACTGGCCGATGATCGGTCACGTCACCCCGACGACGACGACCAGGCCGACAAGTACGTGTTGGCCGACGAGGTCCTTTCCAGTGCCGGTTTCGAGTGGTACGAAATCTCCAACTGGGCGCTCCCGGGCGCTCGTTGTCACCACAACTTGCTTTATTGGTCACAGGGCGAGTACGCCGGGGTCGGTTGCGCGGCTCATTCGCACCTTGTCCTGGCCGATGGCACGGCCCGGCGGGCCTGGAACGTGCGCACGCCCGCGCGCTACTGCAGCCTGGTCGAAGCAGGCGCCAGCGTGGAGGCTGCGGGCGAGTCTCTGGGGCCGGCCGAGCGGAGCTGGGAGGCACTTGTCCTCAGTCTGCGTACCTCAAACGGGGTGCCGGCGGAAGCCGTACCTTCCGAGCTATATGACGAAGGTCTCGTAGAGCCCGGACCGCTCGGCGGTGCTGAGAGCGACCGGGCGGTGCTGACGCGGCGCGGCCGACTGCTCGCCAACGAGGTGGCGCTCCGGCTGCACGCTCCTGCCGGCGGGCTAAAGCGTTTTCGGCACAGCGGATAATGTTTGTGCCTGAAGGAGAGGTTTGTCGTGCCAGAGAGCGTGGAGGCGGCCGAAGCGCGGCGCCGTGACAAGAGCGCGCCTGACGTCGTCGTGGCCGACATTGCCGTCGGGCCGGCAGAGGGAGCCGAGCTGGTCGCTGAGGGCACCGACCCGGCTGACGCCGCCGATTTCGTGGACGAATTTCCCACCGTGCCGCCCCCTGCCTCGGAACGCCGAGACAGTGGCATGACGCTGCGTTGGGCAACGGCCGACCCGACGGCGACGCCGGCCACGGGATCGGACGACCGGCCTGGTCCGTCCCGACCTCAACGCTCGCCGCATTGGTCCCCACCGGCCACGACGGGTAGGCAGGGCCCCAAACCAGCCGAGGCGGCCAGGCCCGGCCGGCGCAGCGTCGAGCCGGCCAGCGAGCCGCCTAACCAAGGGGGTCGCGAACCAGGCGATGAACCCACACGCGAGATCGCCGTCCTCGACAGCCCTCCTCCGGCGCCCCGGCAGCACCCCCGCCGGCGCCTGGTCAGAACCTGGGCCGTGGTTTTGGCCGTCGCCGTGCTCGCCGTGGGAGGGGTTGCCTTGACCGTGGGCCTCACGGCCTCACCGTCCAAGACGCCACCGGGCACCCCGGTCACTGGGACATCGCCAGGCTCTTCGCCCGGGGCCATCTTCGGCAGCCTGCTCGCACGCAGCGCGACCGGCCATCAACTGGCTGAGGCGGCCGTCGCGCGGGCCTGCCAGACGGCGCTGCCCGGTTCCGCTTCCCGCGAAGCGCTGCTGGGGGACCTGAGCCGGGCCGAGGGTATGCAGTTATCCGTTCTGGCAGGACTGGGCATGGACAGGAGCAGGTTGGTCCCGATGCCCTACGCCGGAGCGCTGGAGGCGGACCTGGGCGCCTTCGCCCGCGCCTCGGTCGCGGCTGACAAGGGCTACGGAGCATGGCTGGCGGACCTCCAGGCCACGGGCTGCTACAGCGCTCCGACCAATGACATGCATTACGTCGCCGCCGGCAAGGAGTCCCTGGTGGCAGGCGTGGCCAAACTTGCACTCGTCTCGACGTGGGCGCGAGTAGCCCCACGTTATGACCTCAGCTCAATCACGGCGGAGGCGTTGTGATGGCAAATCACATGAAAAGCGCGGAGAACACGCGATGACTGAGGCTTGGTAAGATCGGTCCACAGTGACAGAGGGCATCAAGTGGATCGGCACTCCTGAAGCGTGTGCCCGCCTTGGGGTGACGTTGCGCACCCTGTACCGCTTTATCGATGAGGGCCAGCTGCCCGCCTACAAGATGGGACGGGTGATCCGCCTACAGGCGCACGAGGTCGATGCCTTCATCGAAGGGACGCGAATCCAGCCCGGGACCTTGGAGCACCTCTATCCCGATCCCCGGGGCGGCCAGGCCAATCGGGCAACTCGCGCTAGTGGCGCAACAGTGGAGGAGAGGCCAGCGAGCGAACAGTTGGGCGGGACAGGCATTGACATCGACGGTGGTCCCGAAAACGGCGAGGAGGGCTGATGGCTCAGGGTGGCCGGCCGGGCTGTGAATTTTGTCGCGTGGTGGCGATGGAGGTGCCCTCTCGGGAGGCGTATTCGGGGGAGCTGACGTACGCCTTCCACGACAAGAACCCGGTTGCCCCGGTGCACGTGCTGATAGTGCCGCGCCAGCACATCGTCCAACTGGGCCCCGAGCACGGGATGGTGCTGATCGAGATGGTCGAGGCGGCATATGCCGTGGCTGAACGTCTGGGGATCGCCGAAGGGGGCTACCGGCTCGTGGTCAACGTCGGGCCCAATGCCGGTGCCGAGGTCGCGCACATGCACATGCACGTCCTCGGTGGTCGGCGGTTGGCATGGCCCCCAGGGTGAGCGCCCGTGCCGGGCTCGCGGTTGCTCGCGAAAGCGGGCTATCCGGCGTGGCCGGCGCTACGCTGGTTCAGCACACGTGCCCGTAACTGTTACCGTCCCCAACCACCTCATGGCCGGCCTGGTCGGCCCGCTCAATGAGAACCTGCGTTCCCTGCAGGAAGCCTTCGGGGGTGCCAGGATCATCGCCCGGGGCAACGAGTTCAACATTGAGGGCGAGGAGGCCGCCACAGTGGCTCGCCTCGTCGAGGAACTGAGGCTTCTGGTTGAACGTGGCCAAGTTGTCGACCCCCAGGTTGTGGCGCGCACGATCGACATCCTGCGGGCCGATGAGCGACCCTCAGAAGTGCTCACTGCGGAGGTACTGCGGTCGGCCCGGGGCAGGTCCGTGCGCCCGAAGTCGAGCGGCCAGAAGCGTTATGTCGACGCCATAACGGACAATATCGTGACGTTTGGCATTGGCCCGGCGGGCACGGGCAAGAGCTACCTGGCGGTCGCTCTGGCCGTGCAGGCCCTGCAGGCCAAGTTGGTCGAACGCATAATAATGACCCGGCCTGCGGTCGAGGCCGGGGAACGCTTGGGCTTCCTCCCCGGGGACTTGATGGCCAAGATAGACCCGTACCTGCGCCCGCTTTATGACGCCCTGTACGACATGTTGGGTACCGAGGGGGCCCGCCGCCTTCTGGACAACGGCACCATCGAGGTGGCGCCGCTCGCCTACATGCGGGGCCGCACCCTGAACAGGAGCTTCATTATCTTGGACGAGGCGCAGAACGCCACTCCCGAACAGTTGAAGATGTTCCTGACCCGTACCGGCTTTGGCTCCAAGGTCGTGGTCAACGGCGACATAACTCAGGTCGACCTGCCCGGCGGCCGCTCCGGGCTGGCGGAGCTGGACCGGGTCCTGTCTGGTATCGACGGCATTGCATTTGTCTACCTGGGCAGCCGCGACGTGGTGCGCCATCGTATTGTTGCCGATATCGTGACTGCCTACGACGCCTATGAATCTGCCAACAACGTCACCGCCGCGGTTCCCGGCCGGCCCGAAAAGCAGGCCCGGTAACCACGGTGGCCGTCGAGGTTTTTGCTGCCGACGAGCAGGACGACTACCCCGTCGACACCTTGCGCTGGGTGCGGTTGGCCGAGGCGGTGCTCCAAGAAGAAGAACTCCCCGGTGACGCGGAGCTTTCGGTGCTGTTCGTGGACGAGAAGTCGATCGCGGAGCTCAACTCGAGGTTCCTCGGCAAAGACGGTCCCACGGACGTGCTCGCGTTCCCCATAGACGAGGAGCCGATAGAAAGCGGCCGGTCACCCGACTCGGGAGGCACTGGACCGGGCATGCCCTCCGAGCCGGAGGACATGCCCGTGCTGCTGGGTGATATCGTCATCTGCCCGGCCGTCGCCTACCGAAACGCTCCCGAACATGCAGGCAACTATGACGACGAACTGGCCTTGCTGGTCGTGCACGGCCTCCTTCACCTGATGGGCATGGACCACGCTGAGGACGACGAAGCGGAGGAGATGGAGGCCAAGGAGCGCGAGTTGCTTGCTCGTCATCACGCCGAGGTCCGTCCCGAGACCTGGCAAGGCCGCTCAGGCAGCGGTGGTACAGACGAGGGCACGGGGACGGGCGCTGAGCTGATGAACGGCGCCGCCACCGGAGGCGCTGGCACAGAACTTGTCGGCGGCGAGGGTGGCGGCAGTGAAGGCACGGAGAGGAGGCCTGCGGCGGACGAGGACGGCTCCGCCGGGCGCGAGTAGGACCATGCTGGCCACATCCCGTTATACGGGGACAGATTCGGCGCTGATAGCAGCCGTCATCGCCCTCATTATCCTGTCTGCGTTGTTCGCGCTGTCCGAGACGGCGCTCACCCGTGTGACGAAGGTGAAAGCCATCGCCCTGGTCGAAGCGGGCAAGCGGGGGTCCGGCTCTCTGCTCAAATTGGTTGAGCACCCGGAGCGCAACCTCCCCGTTATCCTCTTCGCCCTGGAAATATGCACGCTGGTGGCAGCCACGATCGTGGGCGTCGTAGCCGACCGGGCTTTCGGGCCCTGGGGCGTTGTCCTGGCTACCGTTTTCGAGGTCATCTTCATATTCGTTTTCGCCGAGCTGGCGCCGAAAATCTGGGCCGTTCAGCATATGGAAAGAGCGGCTCTCCTCATGGCCCCGTTCCTTGCTGCCGTCGTGGCTTTCCCACCCATGCGCTGGTCCACGATGGGCCTTATCAAGGTCGCCAACCTGGTCCTTCCGGGCAAGGGCCTGAAAGAGGGCCCTTTCGTCACGGAAGAGGAACTGCTGGCCATGGCGGACACGGCCGCTGACGAGGACGTGATCGAGCGTGAGGAGGGCAAGCTGATCCATTCGATCATCGACTTTGGTGACACTGTTGCCCGGGAGGTAATGGTCCCGAGACCGGACATGGTCACCGTGGACTGCCTGGCCAGTGTGCGGGACTCGGCAGATATTGCATCCACCGCCGGGTTCAGTCGTATCCCCGTCTGCGGGCAGGGTATCGACGACATCGTCGGTGTCGTCTACGTGAAAGACATGATGCGGGCTGAGCGCGAGGGCCGGGCCGAAGAGCCGGTCACGTCTGTGATGCGCCAGGCTCAATTCGTCCCCGCGAGCAAACGGGTCGCCGAAGTCATGCGCGAAATGCAGGCCGGCAAACAGCACTTGGCCATTGTGGTTGACGAGTACGGCGGCACCGCTGGTTTGATCACTCTCGAGGACGTGCTGGAGGAGCTAGTCGGTGAGATTTCGGACGAGTACGATGTTGACCGACCTCGCATTGAGCGTCTTGACGACGACCGGCTCCAGGTGGACGCGCGCCTGTCCATAGACGAAGTGAACGAGCTGACCGGTTTCGACCTGCCTCAGGGCGATTGGGACACCGTAGGTGGGCTCCTCTACAACCTTCTTGGTCACGTGCCCGTCGAGGGGGAGGCAGCCGACTGCGACGGCCACCGCCTTGTGGCCCAAAAGGTCGACGGTCGCCGCATCGCCCGGGTGCTCATCACCGCCCCTCATGGGCCGCCCGAGCCGGCAGGGCCAGTCCCGGACGGAGCGGACGAGTAGTTTGCCTGGGGCAGGCAGTACGGAAGCCGCGGCTTTCCGGTCCGGTTTGGTCACCCTCATAGGGAGGGCGAACGTCGGCAAGTCGAGCCTCATCAACGCCATGGTCGGGCAGAAGGTGTCGATCGTCTCTGACAAGCCCCAGACGACGCGGAGCGCGGCACGCGCCGTGCTCAGCCTGCCCGGGGCCCAGGTTGTGTTCGTCGACACCCCTGGTTCGCACAAGCCGAGGACGTTGCTGGGCCAGCAGCTCAACCAGACGGCCCTGGGCGCGGTCGAGGGCGTGGATGTCGTCGTTGTCGTGGTCGACGGTCGCTCGGGCGTGGGCGGCGGAGACCGTTTCGTGGTCGACCGGTTGGAGCAGCGCCACATCTGTGTCGTCAACAAAGTCGACCGCATGCCCCGGTCGTCGGTGCTGGCCCAGCTTCAGGTGGTGGGGGAGTGGGGGTTCGAGGAGTACTTCGCCGTCTCCGCCCGGACCGGTGCGGGCCTCGATGACCTGGTGGCCGCGTTGGCTCGCCGTGTGCCACCGGGCCCGGCCCTGTACCCTGACCAAATGCGTGAGCTGGAGCCGAAGTTCCCAGCCGTCAAATTTCCAGGCCACAGGTTGTCGGGCCGGAGGTTCCCAGAAGCCCGGTTCTCGGGCGCGGAGCGGCTTGAGAGGGGACCGGCGGTGCGGGGCTGGAGCCGGGGGCCCAGGGACATGGACGAACGGCAGTGGGTAGCAGAACTCGTACGCGAGCAGCTCCTGGCGATTACCCGGGACGAACTCCCCTACAGCATCGCGTGCGAGGTCACGGAGTGGGAATGGCCTTATGTTCGTTGCGAGATCCTGGTCGAGCGAGAATCTCAGAAAGGTATCGTCATCGGGCGGGGGGGCGCAGTGCTCAAGCGGGTGGGTTCCGCCGTGCGAGTTCAGCTACCGCCGGGCGTTTACCTCGAGCTATCGGTCCGCGTCGCTCGCGACTGGCAGCAGAAACCGGAGGCGCTGAGAAGGCTCGGGCTTTGATTGCCGGGGTTCCATTTGCCGGGACGCCCCGGGGCCGCTGGCGCCCGCGGGCACCGCGGGCAATGATGGCCACATGAATTCGCCGAGCCCTGTCTACATCGAGGCCGGCGCCAAGCGTAGCTTTGCCTGCAGCCTGGAATGGCCCGGCCTTTGCCGTTCGGGCAGGGACGAAGAGGCGGCATTGAGCGCCCTGCTTTCCTATGCCGCCCGCTATGCGGCCGTGGCTGAACGCGCCGGCATAGGTTTCGGTTTGACCGACGAGCAGCCCTGGGCCGTCGTCGCGCGGGTACCTACCCGCTCGGGGGGCGCGGACTTCGGGGTGCCCACGACCGTTCTGGACAGCGACCTGGCCGACCTGGAGCTCGAGGAGGCAGGCCGCACCGCAGCGTTGCTGTCGGCCAGCTGGCAGTTCCTCGACGAGGTGGTCGCAACTGCACCCGCCTCCCTACGCAAAGGCCCCCGGGGAGGCGGGCGCGACCGGGACGAAATAGTGGGGCACGTGGCCGCGGCGGAGCAGATGTTTGCCGCGAAAATCGGCATCAAGTTGCGTGTACCCGCCACGGGCCAGGCCGAGGCCGTCCTGGCCAACCGGGTGGCGCTTGAGGACTGGTGCCGCGGGGGCCAGGCTCGGCCCGGCGCCCGTCCAGGTTGGCCACCCCGCTACGCCGCCCGCCGCCTCATCTGGCACGTGCTCGACCACGCCTGGGAGATCGAGGACCGCCGGCCATGAGACAGCCGTCGCCGTGTTCGTGTGCCGGCGGAAGTGGCAGTAGTTTTCAACAATGGAACTAGATGGCCTCGACCTCAACCGCATGCCTCGCCACGTGGCGTGCGTCATGGATGGCAACGGCCGTTGGGCGACTAAGCGTGGCCTGCCGCGGACCGAGGGGCACCGGGCGGGCGAAGAGGCACTGCTGGACGCGGCGAAAGGGGCCGTCGAGCTCGGGATCGAGTGGTTCACCGTGTACGCCTTCTCGACGGAGAATTGGCGGCGCCCCCACGAAGAGGTCAATTTCCTGCTCAGCGTCATAGCCGACGACTTGCTTATCCGAAGGCGCGACGAGCTCCACCAGCTAGGGGTCCGAATACGGTTTGCCGGCCGACGGGACCGGCGGGTACCCAAGTGGATCCTTCGAAGAATGGACGAGGCCGCCGAGCTGACCAGGAAGAACACGGCTACGACTCTCACGGTTGCCTTCAATTACGGCGGGCGCGCCGAGATCATCGATGCCGTGCGCGCCCTGGTGGACGAGGGCGTAAAGGCACCCAAAGTGAACGAGCGGGCGTTGCGCAAACACTTCTACATCCCCGAAATGCCCGATCCCGATCTCTTCATCAGGACCTCGGGGGAGTACCGCATCTCCAACTTCCTGCTCTGGGAGATCGCCTACAGCGAGTTGGTGTTCGTGGACGTGCTCTGGCCCGACTTCCGTCGGGAACACCTGCGCGAGGCTGTGCGGGAGTACCAGCAGCGTGAACGCCGTTTTGGCCTGACCGGCGACCAGCGCGACGGGGACGGCCTGCCAGGCTGAAGACCCCCGTCTTGTCCGGGCCTTGGGGTGACCGTGGCGGATGTGCGGGAGGTGCGGTGGTAGGGCGGCGGAGGTTCGACGGGGCACGTGCCGGCGCAGCGCCACTGTCCGGGTGCGGTTCGTGGTACCCCTTTGCGCTAGGGGCGGGTAAAGAGCACCGTCTGCGCCGGGAACGGGCCCTTGCACCCGGAAGGCATAACCCTGGGGCTTCCGCCGGCGTGAGAGGATAGTTACACGCATGTCGTTGTACCGCGACCGAGGGGTCGTCTTGCGCACCTACAAGCTGGGTGAGGCTGACCGGATTGTCGTCCTGCTGACGCCGGGCCACGGGAAGGTGCGGGCGGTGGCCAAGGGCGTCCGCCGCACCAAGAGCCGTATCGGTGGCCGCCTCGAACCTCTCAGCCACGTGGACCTGCTCCTCTATGAAGGGCGCGAACTCGACATCGTCAGCCAAGCGGAAATGATCGAACCGTGGCGGCCTCTCCACGAGGACCTGAACCGCCTCTCTGCGGGCATGGCCATGGCCGAAGCTACTGAACAGGTCGCCCAGGAACAGGAGCCCTCTGAGCCCCTATACCGGATGCTGGTGGGGGCGCTGCGCACCCTTGTCGATCGGCCGGGCCCGCTCGTGGTGGCGTCGTTTTACTGGAAGCTGCTCTCCCTTGACGGAGCCGGTCCCATATTGGGCTCCTGTGCCAGCTGTGGAGCGGGCCCGCCAGAGGCGAACCTGGTGGCGTTCGACATCGGCGAGGGGGGGACGTTGTGCCGGGATTGCCGGCGCGGCCAGGCCGTCAGCCCGGTGGCGCTCGAACTTGTGAGCTGGATACTGGGGGGCCAGCTGGCCAAGGTGTTGCAAATGCCTGCGAGTGCGACGACAGTGGAGGTCACCAACCTGGCTGCCATTTCCCTGGAGCGTCATCTGGAGAGACGCCTGCGGGTGCTGCACGCCCTCGACACGACGACGTGACGAGACGGCTACAGCGCCTCATTGACCGGGAGGATCCGGGGATAGCCCGGGGAAGAGCACCCGGGACGAGCGCCCCAAGCTGAGGCCCGGGCAGCGCCGCCATGGCCGCGACGGGGCCGACTAGCCTGCCTACATGCCCGTTCCCATGGAAGAGCTGGTCCGCCTGTGCAAGGCACGGGGTTTCGTCTTCCCCTCGGCCGAGATCTACGGCGGTTTCCGCTCGACCTATGACTACGGCCCCCTCGGGGCCCTGATGGCCCGCAACGTGAAGGACGCTTGGTGGCGTTCGATGGTCCAGCTGCGCCGAGAAGTGGTCGGCCTCGATGCCGCCGTCCTCTCCAGCCCCAAGATCTGGGAAGCGTCCGGGCACCTCAAGAACTTCACCGACCCGCTGGTGGACTGCCGCTCGTGCAAGCAGCGCTCGCGGGCCGACCAGATGCCCACGACCGAGGACGGGAAGCTCAAGTGCCCCAACTGCGGGGGCACCGACATAACCGAAGCTCGCCCGTTCAACCTCATGTTCAAGACCTTCGCGGGCCCTGTGGAAGACGAAAGCGCCGTCGCCTACCTTCGCCCCGAGACAGCCCAGGGGCACTTCGTCAATTTCGCCAACGTTCTGCAGAGCGAGCGCCTGCGCCCGCCGTTCGGGACCGCCCAGATAGGCAAGTCATTCCGGAACGAGATCACTCCGGGCAACTTCGTGTTCCGGACCCGCGAGTTCGAACAGATGGAGCTCGAGTACTTCGTCCCGCCGGCCGACTCCGATCGCTGGTTCAAGTACTGGTGCGACGAGCGTTTCGAGTGGTACGTGCGCCTCGGCATCCCCCGCGACATGTTGCGACTCCGCCACCACACTCCCGAGGAGCTGTCCCATTACTCGGCAGGTACGGCTGACATCGAGTTCGCCTTCCCCTGGGGTTGGGGTGAGCTCGAGGGGATCGCCAACCGGACCGACTTCGACCTGAAGGCGCACGCAGCCGCCAGCGGTCAGGTCCTGGAGTACTTTGACGCCACTACGGGCGAGCGTTACGTGCCGCACGTAGTCGAGCCTGCCGCCGGCGTGGCCCGGACGATGATGGCCTTCCTGATTGCCGGTTACGACATCGACGAGGTGGCGGGGGAGCAGCGCACTGTCCTGCGGCTGCACCCGCGCATTGCGCCTTACCAGGTGGCAGTGCTCCCGCTGTCCAAGAAGGACACACTGTTGCCGCTGTCCGAGGAAGTGCTCGCGCTCCTCCAGCCGGTGGCCATGTGCGACTACGACGTCACCCGTGCCATCGGGCGGCGCTACCGCCGCCAGGATGAGATCGGCACGCCGCTGTGCGTGACCGTCGACTTCGATTCGCTGGAGGACAAGGCGGTGACCATACGCGATCGCGACTCGACCACCCAGGAAAGAGTCCCGATCGACCGGCTGGCGGAGGCGATCAAGGGGCGCCTCGCGTGGTAGGCCGGTCTTGACTCAGTAAACCGAGTCACGGCGGCAAACCCTCGTAGGCTCTGCCCGTGGGTATCGTTGCCGAAGACGTCGAACGGGTGAGGGCGGAGACCGATCTCGTTGCCCTGATTTCCGAGCGGGTAGCGCTGCGCCGCGTGGGCACACGCTGGGTGGGGCTGTGCCCGTTCCACGGGGAAAAGACGGCGTCGTTCTCGGTCAACGGCGAGTTGGGCCTCTACTACTGCTTCGGCTGCCAGGCCCGGGGCGACGCCATCTCGTTCCTGCGCGAGACCGAGCACCTGGATTTCGCTCCCGCCGTGGAGATGCTCGCTGTCCGGGCCCACATAGCCCTGCGCTACGACACTGGCGACCACACCGGGCCGGTCCGTAAACGCAATGCCGAACTCACTGAGGCGCTCGAGTCGGCTGTCGCCTGGTACCACGAACGTCTGTTGCGCTCGCCCGACGCCAGCCAAGCCCGGAAGTACCTGCGCCAGCAGCGGTGCTACGACAGCGAGACGGTAAAGCGGTTCAGGCTGGGCTGGGCGCCGGAGGGGTGGGACACGCTGGTCCGCCAGGCGGGGATCCCCCTGGAGGACCTGGTAGGCGCCGGGCTTGCCCATCGCAACCAGGCGGGCCGCCTGACCGACTCGTTCCGCGCCCGGGTATTGTTCCCTATTTTCGACGTGGCCGGCCGGCCCGTGGGCCTGGGGGGGCGCGTGTTGCCAGGTGGCACCGGGCCGAAGTACAAGAACACCCAGGGGACCGCTCTCTATGACAAGAGCAGGGTCCTATACGGCCTCAACTGGGCCAAGAGTTCGATTGTCGAACGGGGACAGGTCGTCGTGTGCGAGGGCTATACGGACGTGATCGGCCTGCACCGAACGGGTGTAACCGAGGCCGTGGCCACGTGCGGCACGGCGCTGGCCGAGGGCCACGTCAAACTGCTCGTCGGCTTTTCCCGCCGGATCGTGCTTGCCTACGATGCCGACGCCGCTGGCCAGGGAGCAGCGGAACACTTTTATGACTGGGAGCGGCGTTTCGAGGCTGACATCTCAGTGGTGTCCCTTCCGCCCGGGGCGGACCCCGCGGACTTGGCCCAGGCTGAGCCGGACCGCTTGCGCCAGGCCGTCGCCGAGGCCAAACCCTATCTTGGTTTCCGCCTCGAGCGCCTCTTTGCTGGCTCCGACCTTCGCAATCCCGAGGGCCGGGCTAGGGCAGCCCAGGCCAGCCTGGCTCTCATCGCCGAGCACCCGAGCGCGCTCGTGCGGGACCAGTACCTCATGCAGGTTTCGGACAGGTGCCACCTGAGCCCGGAACAGCTGCGGGACCTCGCTCACCGGCAGGACAGGACCGGTTCTCGACCGGTGGCGGTCCCGGCCAAGAAGCTGGGCCGGCTCCCAGTGCCGCTTCCTGAATTGGAGGCGCTGCGGGTCGCTGTCCACCACCCGGAAAAAGTGGCGGGCCGCCTTGACGTAGCCCTGTTCAGTTCGGACCTGGGCCGGGCGGCGTTCGGCGAACTCGCTTCGGCCATGACCCTCCATGCCGCCATCGAAGGGGCGCCGCCTGAGGTGGCCGACCTGCTCGGCCAGCTGGCTGTGGTCGACAGCAGGGAGGACGCCGACGACGTCTTGCGGCGCCTAGTCGACCGGGCTGCAACCAGTGCTCTTGCCGACCTGACGCGGGAAGCCCGTTCCGGCGCTCCAGCCGGTGGTGACGCTGACCTGTCGGCGATATCCGCGCGCACCAGCTTGTTGCGGTTCACCCTCGAGGAGCTGCGCTCGGTGGAGCCTGGGCCCGATTATGAGGAACGTTTATCCGGTGTGGAGCAGCGGTTGCTAGCCTTGTTGTTAGGGAGTCCTAGCATGTCGCCCGGACCAAACGGGTCGCGGGTGGAGGGAGGCTACGGCAACCGGTGAGAGCGCCCTTCACGCCTTCGGGCGAACCCACGCCAGCCTTCGTCGCCCTGCTGATGCTTGGTCGTGACCGCGGTTACCTGACTTCCGACGACCTTATGGTTGTCCTCGACGGAGTCGAGCTCCGGCCCGAGCTGATCGCCGCTGTTATCGGCAGGGTTACCGCCGAGGGAATTGAATGGCGTGAGCTCGGCGAGCTGCTGTCCGACGAAGGTCTGGACAGGCTGGCGGATGCCGTCAACGTCGATGTTGGTGCGCACGACGGCCCAGACGCCGGCGGGAGTGCCGGAGCGGGCACCGAGGTGGGCATTAGCTTGGGCGACGGCACGGGGATCGACTTCGACGGTGGGGCACGCGGAACAGACGGGGCCAGTCACGGCCTCCTGCGCGAGAAGTCGCGAGACCTATTCCGCAACGGCCAGCGCCTGTCCGTAGCGGGGATGAAGATCGATATAGGTGTCGCCAGCGTGGGTGGTTCGGATTCCGTCCGCGCGTACCTGAAGGAGATCGGCAAGGTGCGGCTCCTTTCGGCCGCGCAAGAGGTTGCGCTGGCGCGCTGCGTCGAGCGGGGCATCGCCGCCGCCGCCCGCCTCGACCGGACCGAGGCGTGCCTGGCGGGCGCGGGGGCGGGCGCGAAGCGACGTGAAGCCGACGAGCATCTGCGCGCCGAGGGGCTCGTCGCCCGGCAGGTCCTAGTGGAAGCCAACCTGCGCCTGGTGGTGTCGGTGGCCAAGTGGTACCGCAACCGGGGTATGTCCTTTCTCGATTTGATCCAGGAGGGCAACCTGGGCCTAATGCGGGCGGTCGACAAATTCGACTACACCAAGGGTTTCAAGTTCTCGACTTATGCCACCTGGTGGATACGTCAGGCCATCACCCGGGCTATCGCCGACCAGGCCCGCACTATCCGCATCCCGGTCCACATGGTCGACAACATCAATGCCGTCATTCGCGCCCAGCGAACTCTCGTGCAGGAGTCCGGGCGCGAACCGACGTTGGAAGAGGTGGCCGGCCGCGCCCACATGACCCTCGACCGCGTACGCGACATCCTGCGCATCAGCCAGGACACGGTTTCGTTGGAGCAGCCTCTGGGTGAGGACGACTTCAACCTCTCCGACACTTTGGAGGACGAGGCCGTGCCGGCACCTAGCGACGCTGTCGCGCAGGCCATGCTGGCCGACGCGGTCCGCAACGTCCTGGGTGACCTTTCCGAACGGGAGCGCAAGGTGGTCTGTCTACGCTACGGGCTGGACGACGGGCATGTAAGGACCCTGGAAGAAGTGGGCAAGGAGTTCGGGGTCACCCGGGAGCGGGTGCGCCAGATCGAGTCCAAGAGCCTGGCCAAATTGCGCCAGCCGGTTCGCAGCGGTCAGCTCCGGGACTACCTGGGTACCTAGCCGGCGTAGGGTGAGCCGGGCGTCGGCCAAGGGTCGTCGCTCGGCCTCGGGGGGAGATGGTAGCGTGTGCTGAAGTTTTCCGGGGTAGCTCAACCGGCAGAGCGGGTGACTGTTAATCACTAGGTTGAGAGTTCGAGTCTCTCCCCCGGAGCGTTCGCGGGTGGCAGGTCAGAGGGCTGAAATGGCCCCTGACCTGCGGTAATACATGACCGTCATTATCCGCCCGTGACCGTTGGAGGCCGTTGACGCGAGTCCTACGCGAGTCACGCGAGTCCTGTCTGGGTCAAATCGCGGCGCGCGGCGAGGTCTACGACGGTGCCTGTAGCAGGAGAATTGGCCGTCTTTTCGCGGAGCGCGTCGAGCTGTTCTGAGAGCTTGGCCTGGGTCCATCTCTCCGCGGTGTGGCGGCCCATGAGGCTCCCAGTCTCGCTCGCCAGGGCTGCCGCCAATGGGAGCACGACCAGGGCGAAGAGCCGGCCACGCTGGTCGCTGCGCCGCAAGGCACGCACGCCGATGACCGAGAGGGCGACGGCCAGCACCACGATGTCGGTCTGCAGGCCCGCCAAGCTCTCCAGGGCCCAGGCCGACAAGAAGCTGAGGGTCGTCGCCATCGCCGTTGCCGAGGCAAAGCGGGTGGCGTCGCGGCCGGAGAGGGACCACAACCAGGCGACCGGTGCCGGCCGCTTCGCGGCGACGCGCCCTGTTCCACCGGCGAGGTCCGCTGCCCGGGGCCTGTGCACCATGGGCCAGGCCCTCGTCAGCCGAGGACTGCCCAGCCGTGCGGCGGGACGATGAGGCAGCCCCGGTCAAGCTCGGTCCCGGCCTGGAACGCGACCGTCCGCCGCTGCCTGCCGTCGAGTTTGTGGCTGAGCTCGCTCTCAGCCAGGTTCAGCGCGACGGTCAGGCAGTGGGTGCCGTCGGTGGTGTCGTAGACGAGCTGTTGGTTGGTGAGCGCGATTAGCTGCGTGCGGGCAGCGTGGAGCCAGGGGTGCTGGCGGCGGAGGCTGATGAGCTCGTGGTGGAGCTGGTAGGTTTGCCGACCCAAGGGGCCTAAGCCGGCCGGGTCGGCGGGGAACGAGGGGCGGACGGCGTCGTCACCTCCAGCTCGTTCTTCCTTCACGCCACGGAAGGCATGCTCGTCGCCGTAGTAGATCGCCGGTGTCCCACCGGCAGTTAGCAACACGACGATGGCGTGGGCGAGGTGGCGGCCGTCGGTGAGCTTTGATGCGAGGCGGGTCACGTCGTGGTTGCCGACGAACGTCCAGGGGACGAAGGTGCAGAGGTAGCGGTTGTGACGGTCCAGCGCCCATGCCAGCTCGAAGAAGTTGGCGTCGTTGAGGCTGCTCCAGACCGCCTTCCACAGCTCGTACTGGGTCACCGCGTCAAGGCCTGACGCCCTTACGATCTCGGCATAGTCGCCGTGGATCACCTCCCCCACGAAGTACGTGCCTGGGAACGCGGCGCGGACCCGTGGCAGCACCTTCGCCCAGAAGGCGGCTGGCACCGCATAGGCCGCGTCTAGGCGCCAACCATCCGCGCCACGGCCCAGCCAGTGGCACATGACGTCTGCCACGTAGTCAACCACCGCAGGCGCGTCGTGGTTCAGGGCGACCAAGCCCGAGTGGCCCTCGAACACCGCGTACGTTGGGGTACCTTTGCCGTCTTCGGGCCAGGTGAGCCGGAACCAGTTGGCCTCCGGTGAGCCCGTGCCGCCGACGAGCGCCCGCTCGAAGGCGGGGAACTCTCGGCCGACATGGTTGAACACCCCGTCGAGCAGCACCCGCAGCCCTCGGGCATGAGCAGCGCCTACCAGCCGGTCAAAAGCGGCGTCGTCACCCAGCCGGGGATCGATGCGGTAGTGGTCGACCGTGTCATAACCATGGGTGGAGGACTCGAATATCGGGCCGAGCGCGATCCCGGTCGCGCCGAGATCCGCCGCATAGCCCAACCAGGTGCATATGCCGTCGAGCCCGTTGCCACGGTGGCGATCGGCGCCGCTGGCATCGGCACCGGTAAAACCGAGCGGGTAAACCTGCCACCACAGGGCCGACGCGACCCATGCTGCCTCGGGGCCGGGCATCATGCGCCCTGGGCCGGCAGCGCCTCGACGACCACGGGATGGTCAGCCAGGCCGTCGACCAGCCTCGCCGCGATGGCCAACAGCCCGACTTCCGCACGGCTCAGCGCGCCCATGGCGCCGGCCAACCAAGCGTCGCGTTCTGCCATGTCCTCGCGTAACGCCCGTTCACCTTCCGGGGTGAGGGTCAGCACCGAGGCCCGAAGGTCCTCCTCGCTGGGTGCTCGGGACACCAACCCAGCCAACTGGAGCTCGGCGAAGATACGCGTCAGCGACTGCGGGCGCTGGTGCTCCGCGGCTGCTAACTGCCCCGGAGTGCTCGGGCCATGCTCGTAGAGATGACCGAGCACACTCAGCTTGTTCGTGCTCACCGCCCCCTGCTGGCGCTCCATGCGGAGCCGCCGGCCCAGCCGGACGACTGCCCGGCGCAGCTCCGGCGCTACTCGCTCCACGGCCGCCTCATTCTCCAGTTCCACAACTACTACGCTATCACGTAATAATAGTCAAGGACAGGTGCCAGCTGTAGTGCGCCTATGGACTGGAGATATTACGCAGATCGTGGTACTTGGTCGTAGGCGGAATCAATCTCGCGCATAGCAACCATTCTCGGGCGCCCGTCCAGGTGTTCGGTGCTTGTCGCGGATCCGCCCCTATCGAGTTCACGTATCGGTGCTCAGCGCCGCTGGCGACAGAACATCGCGTCTCACAGTTCACGGGCCCCGGTACTGGAGGGCTTTGGACCCTGGTCCTGTGGCTGCCTATGCTTTGGCTCGTTCGCACCGGAGCCTCACAGAAGGGACGAGGAACGTGAAGCAGAGTGGCGACAGCCCATCCTCGCGGCAGTGGCAGCGGCCGGGCGCCTGGAGGCCGCTCCTCCTCGCTGCGTCGCTGCTTTGTCTGCTCCCCCTCGGCTCGCCCAGCGCTCAGGCGGCTGGTCCCACCGCACCTGCGCTTGGGCGGTACAGCTCCGCAAGCCCCGGGGCTTGGCGCGTCGTCCGTCCCTCCCAAGGCGCAACTGACGGGCTGACCACCCTGACCTGCCCGACAAGCAGGGATTGCCTGGCCGTCGGGGTCGGGGGGGTCATCCTGGCCAGCACCGACGGTGGCGTCACTTGGGGCATTCGGCGCAGTCGGGCCGACCGGGGCTACGGGCCCGTGTACCCCTGCCCGACGGGTTACAAACCTCCACCGGGTAGCCGTCCGCCCTATGTGTGCAGGATCTTTGTCGACCCCAGCTTGGACGCTATCGACTGCCCGACCACGGCCTGCCTGGCCGTGGGCGAAGCCGGCAACATCCTCGCAAGCCTGGACGGCGGCGCCACGTGGGCGAGCCGGCCTTCTGGTACCTACAACGCGCTCAAGGGCGTCGCCTGCTTTACCAGCAGGGACTGCCTGGCTGTGGGCGGGAACGGGCCGGATGTCTGGGTTGGCAACGGGGACGAAGTGGAGCACACCCAGCCCGCCACGATCCTGGCCAGCACGGACGGCGGTGCCAGCTGGGAGAAACGCTCCTCAGGCACTGGCACTTACACCGCGCTGTATGGCATCGCCTGCCCGAGCGCCAAGGACTGCCTGGCCGTAGGGGGAGGGGTACCGGGGGGGAGCACGGTCCTGGCCAGCTTGGACGGGGGGGCCACCTGGCACAGCCGTCCCTCCGCCGCCAAGGCCTACGTCCTCGACGGCATCGCTTGCCCGACCGCCAGGGCCTGCCTGGCCGTGGGCGAGAGCCTGAGCGGTGCTGGCACCGTCCTGGCCAGCTCCGACGGCGGCGCCACCTGGCAGAGCCGCGCATCGGTCGGCCCGGCCTTGGCCGGCATCACCTGCCCGACGAGCAAAGACTGTTTGGTGGCCGAGTCGGCACCCGGGAGCTTCTTGGCCACCGCTGACGGCGGTGCAACCTGGGCCGGCGGCTCGACCGGCTCTGACCAGCTTGTGTCCGGCTTCGCCTGCCCGACCGTTAACACCTGCCTGGGCGTGACCGAAAACGGAGCCATCTTGAAGAGCCCGGACGGCTTTTCCTTCTGAGCGCCGAGGATATCGGCCCTGGTAACCGCGCGATTTGACGACGACATGTCTCCGACCGGGCCCCGAAGGGGGCATGGGTAACAGGCACGGTGCACCGATCCGCCAGTTCTGCCCTGACCAAAAAGCCGCTGCTTACACGGTGAATTCAGCCCGAACGACGGCTGCGGGCGCATAGGACAAGGCCAGGGCCCACGCCAGACGGAGGGTGATTTCGGCCGGGCCGAGGCGCTCGGTTGAGCCCCAGGCGTGGCGACCGGGCCACGGTCCCGCCGCCACCCCATCAGTGGGAGGTGCGGTTCGGCAGCAAGGAGGCAGCGACGGGATGGGAAGAGCTATGCAGGCACGTGCTCGCCAACACTCGACGCTGCCTGGAGCGCCTCCAGGTCGAGCCGCGCTGGGGAGCGGACCGCGAGCGGCAGCACCGGCTGCGGGGCGACCTGGCCACTCACTGGCACAACGGCAAGGACCTGGAGCAGTGGGAGTACGAGGTGACCAGCGGAGGCCGCGTCCGCTATGTGATCGATGACCAGGCCCCGACCGTTTGGCTCATCGACGCCTCGCCTCAACACCCCAAGGACACCGACCACTGAGCGCTACCCTTTGCTCACCACGATAGGTGGTGGCGTGCCTGCTCGTTCAAACAGCGAATATCTGGCCAAAGAGTTGAGCGCTCGCGTTATTCGACCGGCTCGCAGGAGCGCACCACCGTGTCGTCGAGAGATGCATGGATGCACAAATTCGCTTCACGACGCGAGTCCTACGCGAGTCCTTCAGCCCTCTGACGGCCACAAAAGACCTGGTCAGATCTCTCATGGCCCCTCCGGGGCCACCCAGTGAGTATGAAACTTGAGCTGTTCGACCACATCGACGAACTGGCAGCGATGGTCGCCCGCCTGGACGAGGAGATCGACCGCCTGATGGCCCCTTTTGCTGAGCCGGCCGCCGCTTTGATGTCGGTCCCGGGCGTCGGCGAACGCACGGCCGAGGTGGTGGTGGCCGAGATCGGCGTCGACATGTCCCGCTTCCCGAGCGCCGCCCACCTGGCGTCTTGAGCCGGCCTCTGCCCGGGCAACCATGAGTCGGCCGGCAAGCGCAAGTCCGGGCGCGCCCGCAAGGGGGACGAGGCCCTGCGCACCGCCTTGTGCGAGGCCGCCTGGGCCGCCTCCTATGGCCGGAGCACCTACCTGTCGGCGCAGTACCGGCGCTTCATCCGGCGCTTCGGCACCAAGAACGAGGGCAAGGCGATCTTTGCCGTCGCTCACACCCTCATCGTCATCATCTGGCACGTCCTGAAAGAGGGCTCTACCTGCGAGGAGCTCGGGGCCGACTACTTCGCCCGCCGCACCGACGCCGACGCCCGCAAGCGCTACCTCGTACGCCAGTTGGAAGCGCTGGGCCACAGGGTCATGCTGGCCCCAGCCGCCTGAGCGCCCGAAGAGCTTGGGGCCTACGGCCCCAACAGGGCTCCGCCCCGCACCCCAGGCCGCGAACGTGCTTCTTGCACCGGGAAGTTTCGCGTCAGAGGCATTTTGGGGGAGAGTTCGAGTCTCTCCCCCGGAGCTCTTGCGGGTGGCAGGTCAGAGGGCTGAACTGGCCTCTGACTTGCGGTAATACATGACCGTCATTATCCGCCCGTGACCGTTGGAGGCCGTTGACGCGAGTCCTACGCGAGTCACGCGAGTCCTGTCTGGGTCAAATCGCGGCGCGCGGCGAGGTCTACGACGGTGCCT
>Ga0326727_10000370_pt1 | contig 187915 bp, 178 predicted proteins | sample MB2enrmetagenome_FD_207643 | JGI IMG/M metagenome (GOLD analysis project Ga0326727, IMG submission 207643) | Lab enriched peat soil microbial communities from McLean, Ithaca, NY, United States - MB29MY | ecosystem: Environmental > Terrestrial > Soil > Wetlands > Peat | place: USA: New York... | reverse complement strand
CCTGAACGATGCGGAATAGCATCACGATCAATGCCACGAGCAACAGAATGTGAAGCAGCCCGCCGGCGGTGTAGGAGGTAACCATTCCCAATGCCCACAACACCAGCAAGATTATGCAGATTGTCCAAAGCATCTTTTTTTTCCTTCGTTGTGTGTAGCTGCAAGCACGGGTCCACAGCGATGAACGGGCCCGGGACGGGGCTGACAGCCACCCCGGCGCTCGACGTACCTGTGAGCTCCGCCGCCGCAAAGTGCAGGATCTGCACCGGCCACGGCGGTTGCTGCACGTCAAGGGGGAGCGGCGGCCGCGTAAGGAGCAGGCTGCCTCGGAATCGGTTTGGCCCTGCTCGTGCGCTTGCAATCCATGATGAAGAAGCCACGGGCAGGCAAGCCTTGCCATGACAACGGGCTAGGGTCTCCTTCGTTGGAGACTCTGAACGAGCACCGCCGGCTCAAGAGATCCAGTTGGAAACATCTTCGGACTACACGGCTGCGGGTGATCCTGTCATCGCCGATCATTTACGCTTGCGTACTTCCCTTTTTGCTGCTCGACGCTTCGGTGGCCATCTTTCAGCTCGTCTGTTTTCCGATCTACGGAATTCCCAGGGTTCGCAGAAAAGACTATTTGGTCTTCGATCGGGGCCGGCTCGCCTACCTGAACACGATAGAGAAGGCCGGTTGTATTTATTGCTCCTATGCCAACGGATTGCTCGCCCTGATTACTGAAATTGCGGCTCGCAGCGAGCAATACTTCTGTCCGATCAAGCATGCTCATCCATTGGCTCAAACGCACTCCCGATACGGCAAGTTTCTGCCGTTCGGAGATGCCCGAGCCTACAGGGAGCAATCGGATGCCGTAGCCCGCGCATATAACGATCTCTCGGCAAGAGTTAAGTAAAGGAAAAGCAAAATGTCAAACGGACACGTGATAGCGGCCTTCGCCGAGGATGGCGCCGGCCCGGTGGATGTCATCACCGAGGTGCGCCGCGAAGAGGCGCTGCTCAAAACAGGGGCCTTGCAGAACGCAATTTTCAACAGCGCCAATTTCTCCAGCATCGCTACCGACGAGAAGGGCGTGATTCAAATCTTCAACGTCGGCGCCGAGCGCATGCTGGGCTACGCGGCCGTCGACGTGGTGAACAAGATCACCCCGGCCGACATCTCCGACCCGCAGGAAGTGATCGCCCGCGCGGTGGCATTGAGCGCCGAGCTCGAAACCACCATTTCGCCGGGCTTTCAGGCTCTGGTATTCAAGGCCTCACGAGGGATCGAGGACATCTACGAATTGACCTACATCCGCAAGGACGGCAGCCGATTTCCGGCTGTCGTGTCGGTCACGGCCCTGCGCGACGACATAGGCGCAATCATCGGCTACCTCTTGATCGGCACCGATAATTCCGCGCGCAAGCAGGTGGAAGCGGAACAGATGAAGCTCGATCAGCGCCTGCGCGACCAGCAGTTCTACACGCGCTCCCTGATCGAATCCAATATTGACGCGATCATGACCACCGATCCGGCGGGCATCATCAGCGACGTCAACAAGCAGATGGAGGCGCTCACCGGCTGCACGCGCGACGAACTGATCGGCGCGCCGTTCAAGAACTACTTCACCGATCCAGGGCGGGCCGAGGCCGGCATCAAGCTGGTGCTGCGCGACAAGAAGCTCACCAACTACGAGCTCACCGCTCGCGCGCGGGACGGCAAGACCACCGTGGTGTCCTACAATGCGACTACCTTCTACGACCGCGACCGGAAGTTGCAGGGCGTGTTCGCCGCCGCGCGCGACGTCACCGAGCCCAAACGTTTAGATCAGGCGCTGAAAGAGCAGAACATCGAGTTGAAAAGAGCCAGGGCGGCGGCGGAAAAAGCCAATCTCGCCAAGTCGGAGTTCCTTTCCAGCATGAGCCACGAGCTTCGCTCGCCGCTCAACGCGATCCTGGGCTTCGCCCAGCTCATCAGTTCCGATTCCCCGCCGCCAACGCCCTCCCAGACCGCCAGCATCGATCAGATTCTCCACGCCGGATGGTATCTGCTGGAGCTGATCAACGAAATCCTCGATCTCGCGCAGATCGAGTCCGGAAGGCTGGCGCTCTCGTCGGAACCGACGTCGCTGGCCGAAGTGATGTTGGAATGCCAGGCCATGATCGAGCCGCAGGGGCAAAAGCGCGGTATCAAAATGACCTTTCCCCGGTTCGACCTCCCTTGCTTCGTCAATGCCGACCGGACCCGGTTGAAGCAGGTTCTCATCAACCTTCTCTCCAACGCGCTCAAGTACAACCAGCCGAACGGAACAGTCGTCGTGGACGTGGACGTCTCCAGAAACACCCCGGAACGCACTCGCATTAGCGTCAGGGATACCGGCGCGGGGTTGCCTCCGGATATGCTGATGCAACTCTTTCAGCCTTTCAACCGTCTCGGACAAGAGAGGAGCGCCGAGGAGGGAACGGGCATCGGCCTGGTGATGAGCAAGCGCCTGGTGGAACTGATGGGCGGCGAGATCGGCGTGGAGAGCACGGTCGGCGAGGGCAGCGTTTTCTGGTTCGAGCTGAACGCAGCTGCCGCGCCACAACTGACGGCGGACATAGCCGAACCCGTGGCAGATCCTCAAGCGCAGGCTCAGCGCGGCGCGCTGTTGCGGACGCTGCTATATGTAGAGGACAACCCGGCTAATCTGAAGCTGATCGAGCAACTCATCGCGCGCCGCCCGGATATGCGCCTGCTGAGTGCAACGGACGGAAACCGGGGTATCCAACTCGCGCGCGCCAACCGGCCGGAGGTGATCCTGATGGACATCAATCTACCCGGTATCAGCGGCATCGAGGCCCTCAGAATCCTTCGCGAAGACCCGGAAACGGCGCACATTCCCGTCATCGCCCTCAGCGCCAATGCCATGCCACGCGACATCGAGAAGGGCCTGCAAGCCGGATTCTTCCGGTATCTCACCAAACCGATCAGGGTCAATGAGTTCATGCAGACGTTGGATGCAGTGATGGAATTCGCTCGCCAAGAGGCCGGTCATGCCAAGTGAATCCGGACGATAGGCAATGGTGAGCCCAGCCGACATCTTGAACGCCAGAATCCTGGTGGTGGATGATTTGCAAGCCAACGTCTCTCTGCTGGAGGGCATGCTCCGCATTGCCGGCTACACTTCCGTCGAATCTACGACCAATCCGAAAGAGGTGTGCGAACTGCACCGTCAGAACCCCTATTCCCTGATTCTGCTCGACCTCCAAATGCCCGGTATGGACGGATTCCAGGTGATGGAAGGACTGAAGGAAATCGAACAGGGCGGTTATCTGCCGGTGCTCGTGATTACTGCCCAGCCGGCTCACAAATTGCGAGCGCTCGAAGCCGGCGCTAAGGATTTCGTCAGCAAGCCGTTCGATCTGGCCGAACTGCGCGCGCGTGTGCACAACATTCTGGAAGTGCGCCTGCTGCATCTGGGGCTGGAGGATACGGTCCGGGAACTGGAGCGAAGCCGCGAGGTGATTCGCCTCAAAACCCTGGAGGAGCGAGAGAGAAGCGAGCAGGAATTAGCCCTGGCGCAGGAGACTCAGGAAAGCCTGCTGCCCCGTTGCCTGCCCCAGTTTGAGAATTACCGCATCCACGCATATAACGTTCCCACACGCTATGTGGGAGGGGATTTCTACGACTTCCTGCAACTGAGCTCGGGAGATTGGATGGGGGTTCTGGCCGACGTCTCCGGCAAGGGGATGTCCGCCGCCTTGTTAAGTTCGATGGTGCTCGGCGCGCTCAGCATGGAATTCCATTCCGGGACCCAACCGCAGGAGGTGCTGAACCGGGTAAACCGGCTCCTTTGCGAAAAATCCCTTCCCGGTCAGTTCGTCACGCTCTTTCTCTTTCTGCAGAACCCGCAAGGCCAGGGGCAATTCATCAGCGCGGGGCATAATCCAGCCTATTTGTTCCGTGCCGCCACGGGAAAGATCGAGAAGCTGTTCTCTGACGCTTTTTTCCTGGGGATGTTCGATTTCGCCACCTATGAATCCCGCACCTTCCGCCTCGATAAGGGAGACATTCTCGTGGTGATTTCCGACGGCGTTACGGACGCGCAAAACCCCGGGCTGGAAATGTTCGGCGAGCACAAACTATTGCAAATCATTCGGCAAGAGGCCCCTTCGGGAGGTCACGCCATGGAGCACAAATTCTTGCAAGCCATCGAGGAATTCACTCAGGGCATGGCGCAAACCGACGACATTACCTTCGTGATCGTCGAAAAATATCAGTGAGATCTCTCAAGTGGCGGCGTGGCGGCTCCGAACTGCTGATGGTGGAGCAGCCAATCCTGGCTGCAGGCCGCCTTTCAGGCGGGCCCGGCCGGCTGGAAAGCCGGCCTGCAGGCAAGCTTGCCCGCCCCACGACACTCTCACACTGCCATTGTGGCGCTTCCTTAGTAATTCTCAGCTAGCGGCCGGCGACGGTTCCGAACAATGCTCCGACGCCTGCCGTCGCCGCCATGGCGAGAGCGCCCCAAAAAGTGACGCGTATCGCGCCCAGCGTCACGCCTGCGCCCCCGGCGCGCGCGGCCAGCCCCCCCAGAAGCGCCAGAAACAGCAAGGAAGTTCCCGCGACAAGGGGAATCAGTCCAGCATCCGGGGCTATCGCCGTAACCGCGAGCGGCATTGCCGCCCCGACGGCGAAGCTGGCGGCCGAGGCCAACGCAGCCTGAATCGGACGCGCCGTGAAAGCCGGGGAGATGCCCAGTTCATCGCGGGCATGTGCGCCTAAGGCGTCATGGGCCATGAGTTGGTCGGCCACCTGTTTCGCGAGCTTGCGATCGAGCCCGCGAGCCACATAGATCGCCGCCAGTTCCTTGTGTTCTCCCGCGTCGTCCGTCTTCAGTTCCGCGCGTTCCAGCTTGAGATCGGCCTTCTCTGTATCTGCCTGTGAATGGACAGAGACGTATTCCCCGGCCGCCATCGACATCGCCCCGGCGACCAGGCCGGCGACGCCCGCGACCACGACGCTGCCATGAGTCGCATGCGCCGCCGCGACACCCAGCACCAGGCTCGCGGTCGAGAGGATCCCGTCGTTCGCGCCTAAGACTGAAGCGCGCAGCCAGCCGACGCGCGCGCTACGGTGTCGCTCTATTTGGGGTGCGCGCATTCGTCACTTACAGCACAACAGTGATCGCCAAGCCAATGCCCGGATACCTGCTGTCGTAAAGGTAGTACCCGTTGTCATAAGTGATGTAAAGGTTATCGTTGTCGTACCAGTTAGCGGCCCAGGTTCCCGGGAAAGGATCCACCAGCAGGAACGAATATCCGCCGTACGCGAAGCGCGGATACCCCATGTACATCGAGGGAAGACTGTGCATCCGGAACGAGTGTTGACTCCCGAAGGAGAGATTAAAACTGGCCTGGGGAATGTAGGAACCGCCATAACCTCCACGTTGCGCCCAGGTGCGATGGTCGCTATCCCACCGTTGACTGCCTTCCTGCTGCCAGGTACTGTGCGCTTGCCAGGCACCCTGCGGCGCCCATCCCTTCTTTTGTTGCCACGCCGACGCTTGCTGCTGTGTGCGCTGCGGTTGCTGTTGTTGCGCGGCCGGCTGGGAACGTTGTTGCGCTTGCTGCGGTTGCGGCCGCTGTTGCTGAGTCTGTTGGGCGCGCTGTGGTTGTTGTGCGGGTTGCGCGTGCTGCTGCTGCTGCGGCGCCTGCTTCTGCTGAGCCTGTTGCGCGCGTTGCGGTTGTTGGGCGGGCTGAGCGTGCTGCTGCGGCTGCGCCTGCTTCTGCTGCGCCTGTTGGGCCCGCTGCGGTTGTTGGGCGGGCTGAGCGTGCTGCTGCGGCTGTGCCTGCTTCTGCTGAGCCTGTTGCGCGCGTTGCGGTTGTTGGGCGGGCTGAGCGTGCTGCTGCGGCTGTGCCTGCTTCTGCTGTGCCTGTTGCGCACGTTGCGGTTGTTGGGCGGGCTGCGCGTGCTGCTGCGGCTGTGCTTGCTTCTGCTGAGCCTGTTGCGCGCGTTGCGGTTGTTGTGCGGGTTGCGCGTGCTGCTCCGGCTGCGCTTGCTTCTGCTGAGCCGGCTGAGCCCGCTGCTGTTGCTGCGGAGCCTTGCTCTGCTGCTGTTCAGCCGGCTTTGCCTGGCTTTCCTTCGGTCGCTCTTGCCGCGCGTACAAAGTGCCCATCGCCCCGACAGTCAGAAAAAAGGCGGCGGCGCTGGTAGATCGAATAAGTTTCATTGTTTGGTCTCCATTAAGGTCGCCATGAAGTAGGCACGCAGACTACCAGTCCGCTCGCCACCGCAGCGGCCTCCTATTTCTTGACTTCCACCGGAACGCATTCCGGTGCCGGTGGGATGGGCGTTTCGACGCGAACCGTAACCACTGCCGGCGCTCTCTCCGTCGGCTTATTCGTGGTCCCATAGTCGGCCGCAGCCTCCGAGGCGGAGGAGATATTCTGCGCGCCAGTGTCTTTCAGGGCTTTCGCCGCACGGTCACACCACTCCGGGCTGTCGCAGTGAACCGATACCAGAATGCCGCCATTCCTGATTCGGCCGGCGTACCGTTTAGCGACATATTCAGTCAGACGCAGTCCCGCGAGCAGTCCGACAATCCAGCCCAATGCCCCGCCGGCGCCCGCGCCAGCCATGGCAGCGAAGACCGGACCCGCAGCCACGAGCGGCCCTAAGGCCGTGACGGTCACCGGTTGAGTGGAAATGAACCAGGCCAATGCAGCGCCAACCACCGCACCGGCCGCCGCTCCGATCGAGGCGCCCTCCAAAGCCTTACTTCGTTTCTGGTGCGCGAAATCCTTCGTGCCCAGGTTGTCGGACGAGAGGACCGAGATGTCCGTCGCCCGGTACCCGGCCTTATTCAGGATGTTGAGGGCCTCCGAGACAGTCGTGCGATCCGGATAGATACCCATTACCGATGTGTTCCTTGCCATTTAATGCTCTCCTTTTGGAAGTGTCGTCTCTTGTGCTTGTGCACGGGCAGGGCCAAGCGCGCCAGGCCGTCGCGTTCCGAATATCCGGCAGCGACGGCACGCCGCAGGTGCAGAATCTGCCTTCGGAGATGCACGTTTCGCGGCGCTGCGAGGTCGCAACAGACGGCTCCCGCCAGCCTCGTCCCCCCGAAAGCCTCTTGATTTCAAACGGCGTCCAACGTCCAAAGCTAGGTTACCCAGGGACCCCTGAAGGAGCGCTAGAAACATGAATTGCGACCAAATCGGAGGCACGGGCACCTGTAACAGCGAAAGCGGCTCGATGATACCCGGCCAGACGCGAATCGGCGGTCTCTGGTGCAGATTGATGCACACTGAGCCCATGTGGCCATCTCACGGCCAATACGAATGCCGGGCCTGCGGCCGGCGGTTTCAGGTGGGTTGGGAACAACCGTGGGATGGCATGGCCTCCTGAGACGCAGCCCCAAGCATACCTGGCAGCAGAACGTTATCGAGTGCGCTGGTCTCTCAAGCGCCGGCCGATCGGTGGCAATTGGGTTGCTAAGCATTTAGGTGAATCGGCGAAGTAACCTCTGGACAACCTCCCCCTCTTCGGCAACTGGCAAGCGGAAGAAGAGTGAGCGTGGCAAAAGCGCGCTCGCTTAACTCTTTCTTGTCGGTTGTTGCAGAGGGTTTTTTTGTGGGATATCTCGGCATTACTCCCATGCGGTTTTCCCTTGTCGGCGGCTTCTGCACTTCGTCCTGCAATAGCTGCACGCGCCGCGATTGCCGGCGTTCCCGAACGTGCGGCAAACATGGCCCGCTGTGCGATGGACCTCGGAGTGCTTCCTTTCTTCGTGTGCGACCGGCCGGCGGAGAGCCGCAAGGCAGGGTGTCCGATAACAGGACGAGCCGGCCGCACAGACTTTCTAGAGCAAAAGGAGAAGTAACAGATGAGTATTTTGAGAACAGTAACAACGACCGTGTTTAGCCTCGCGCTGATGGGAGCAGTATTCTCACCAGCGGTAAAGGCCGACGAGTGGAACCGGAAAACCGTGATGACCTTCAGCGGGCCGGTAGAGATTCCGGGAGTCCACCTGAAGGGGTGGGGGGTGTTGCCGGCCGGTACCTATGTGTTCAAAATCATGGACTCGCAGTCCGACCGCCACATCGTCCAGATCTTCAACCAGGATGAAACGCAGTGCTACGCCACGATCCTTTCCATCCCGAACTATCGCCTCCATGCGACTGGCAAGACCGTAGTTACCTTCCGGGAACGGCCGGCAGGTGAGCCGGAGGCAATCCGGGCATGGTTTTATCCTGGCACAAACTGGGGCGAGGAACTCGTTTACCCGAAAGCGAGAGCAGTACAGCTAGCCGTAGAGGCCAACACGCCGATACTCTTTACGACAACCGAGGTTCCGTTGGAAGTGGAAGAACCGGTCGCCGCCCCCGTGATCGCGCAACTTAAAACGGTGCCCGTCATGGCGGTTCAACCGTCCGGAGAAGCGGTGGAAACTGCTGCCGTAGTCACCCCGCCGCCCGCCGCGGAACTCCCCCTGACCACTCAACCGGTAGCCGACGTCCTGCCAGCCACCTCGAGTGCGCTGCCGCTGATCGCGCTGTTCGGACTGCTGGCTTTGGGCGGTGCCCTGGGCCTCAGAATGGTGCAAAAACGCGTCCTGTGACGAGCTAGTCCTCCGCCCGCCCCGCTTTTTTCTAGCGGCCTTGCGGAGGTGGTGCCGCCGCCGAGGCAATTTAGCCCGGCGGCCTGTGTCGCAGTCGGAAGGAGAGGAGCTATGAGGACGGGGCGGTCGCGGTCGGCAATGAGCGGCGCGGCGAGAGCCATCGGTCTCGCGGCGCTCCTCCTTATGGTCCTGGTTGTCTACGCCGGACACCAGGCTGCACCGGCAGGACAGGGCCCCAACCCTGGTTCTTTCCGAATCTCAGTGGATGTTGCCTTGGTGGTGCTGCACGCTACGGTGACCGACCGGAAAGGCAGCGTAGTCACCGATCTAGGCGAGCGGGACTTTGAGGCTTACGAGAATGGCGTACCGCAACACATCCAGCTCTTCAAGAACGAAGATATTCCGGTCGCCGTAGGGCTGGTCATCGACCACAGCACAAGTATGGGGCCGAAACTGGCCGAGGTGGTCGCCGCGGCACGGGCCTTCGTGCGATCCAGCAATCGGAATGACGAAATGTTCGTCGTTAACTTCAATGAAGTCGCGTCGCTGGGACTGCCCCCCTCGATCCGGTTCACCGATAGCTCCGCCGAACTCGAACGCGCGATCGGGGACGAATCGGCCAGAGGACAGACGGCTCTTTATGACGCGATCGCCAAGTCGCTAGAACAACTACAGGCAGCCAGCTTGGACAAGAAAGTGCTGATTGTGGTAAGCGATGGCGGTGACAACGCGAGCCGGCGCAAACTGGACGAGGTCATGAAGCTGGCCGAGCAATCGAGCGCCGTCATCTACACAGTAGGAGTATTCGCCCGGGACGATCCGGACCGGAATCCGGATGTGCTCCGTCGCGTGGCACGGGCGACGGGTGGCGAAGCACTTCTTCCCGGCCAGCTCGGCGAAGTAGAGGCCATGTGCGAACGCATCGCGCGGGACATTCGCCATCAGTACATTATTGGATATGTTCCCAGCAACCCGGCTCGTGACGGCTCTTATCGTGCCATCCGCGTGCTTGCCCGGACCAATGGCCAAGGCAAACTCTCGGTGCGCACGCGCACCGGCTACATCGCCGGCGGCGAACCTCTGGTTGGCAAATCCGGGCTTGGCGGGCAGGTCGCGAAGTGAAGATCGCCGTTCGAAAAGAGCCTCTCCGGCAAATCCTGAGATGGTCCCAGCGGGCGCTTTTTGCGTGCGCCATTTTGCTTCTGGGCTATTGCGCATTGGCCCTGGCGGATGCCTGGCTTTTCCAGAGGCGCGAGAGCCGGGACCTGGACCGGCTGCTGCGCGAGCGGCGTGCACCGAGCCCGGTCACGCCGCAACCGGTGTCCGTTACCTCTCCGAAGGTTGCGCCTGCCGTGGCGGGCAGTCTGATCGGCCGGATTGAAATTCCGCGGCTTCTTCTTTCCGTGGTGGTCGTCGAAGGGGTCGACAAAACCAGTCTCCGGCGCGCGGTCGGACATATTCCGGGCACGGCGCTCCCGGGCGAGGCAGGCAACGTGGGGCTCGCCGGGCATCGCGACACATTCTTCCGCCCGCTGAAGGATGTGAAGATCAAAGATGAGATTCAAATCTCGACGCTGAAAGGCACCTTCAAGTACGAAGTTGAGTCGCTCAGAATCGTGGAACCGGAGAATGTAGGGGTACTCGCTCGGTCAGGCGAGAACGTGCTGACGCTGGTAACCTGTTACCCTTTCTACTTCGTCGGGCCGGCGCCCAAGCGATGGATCGTTAGGGCAAGACAGGTGTCATCACAAACGGTGGCATCGTCAAATATGAAATGATGAAGACGGCCCCGCCAAGAGCCGGCCGCCGGGAGTAAGCTTGAAACACGCTTCGATTATGCTCTCCGCCCGAATCCTTGTGATCGATGACAACGAGTCGGATGTCTTCCTTCTCGATAGGGCGCTGAAGAAGCAGGATTTCCCGTTCGACCTGGTCCACCTGCTGAACGGGGGCGAAGCTCTGGCTTTCATCCGCAGGCAGGGAGCCTACGCGGACGCGGCCAACCCAAGCCTGATCTTGCTGGATCTGAACCTGTCCAAGTACACCGGCGAAGACATCCTGCGCGAAATCCGAAACGCCGGACACCTGGCAGGCGTTCCGGTGTGCGTGTGGAGCTCTTCCCGGTCCCGAAGAGACGAATCGCTGCTCAAAGACCTCGGAGTCTCTCGGTTCATCCCCAAACCTTCCGGGCTGGGTCAGTTCATGGAAATCGGCAAAACCATCAAGGATCTGCTGGCGGTCGCCAAGACCGGCTGATGGCGTTACAATTTCAGTCGGTTGGCCGCCCACCAACCCGGAGAATCAGGCACCGTAAATGCGCGCTGGAAGAGTGGCCCTCCGAGTGCTCCGTTTTCGTTTCAGTGCGAAAGGTAATGGTGGCGATTGGTAAGTAAGACCGTCCGAAGTCGGTCGCATTCTCCCGTTTCCGCGGCGGCAATAGCACGGCCGGCCGACGAGGAACGCGTTGAAACCCGTTGCCCCACCATTGTCGGTGTAGGCGCCTCCGCCGGCGGACTGGAGGCACTATCAGAGCTGCTCAGCCACCTGCCGGACGATACCGGCATGGCATTCGTGGTGATTCAGCACCTCGATCCCAAGCACGAGAGCCATCTCACGGAATTGCTTTCCAAAGAAAGCAAGATGCCCGTTTCTGAGGTGAAAGGTGACACTCGCGTTGAGGCCAATCATGTTTACGTGATTCCTCCGCGATGCAATTTGGGTATTTCCTCTGGGGTTCTGCGCACTCCGCCACGGCCAGCGAGTGGCTGCAACATGCCCGTCGACGCTTTTCTCCGGGAACTGGCGGCGGACCGCGGCAGCCAGACCCTCGGCGTCATTCTTTCGGGAACCGCATCCGATGGGACGCTAGGCCTCCAGGCGATCAAAGCCGCGGGCGGTACGACCTTCGCTCAGGATGTGCAAACCGCGAAGTTCGACGGCATGCCGAAAAGCGCCATCGCCGCAGGCACGGTGGACTATGTGCTCTCTCCAGCCGGAATAGCGTTGCAACTGGTGGCCTTCGCGCGCCACGCTCAGGCCCCGGCGGAGCCTCCCGAGGCGACTCAGCCGCCCGAGGATGCGGAATTGGCCAGGATACTCCGGCTGGTGCGGAGCGCAACGGGAGTGGACTTCGCGCACTATAAGCACGGCACCCTGGCGAGGCGCATCAAGCGGCGAATGGCCCTCCGCGGATTCGAAACGCTGGAAGACTACTGCCGGGATCTCGAGCAGAACCGCGACGAAGCCAACGCACTTTGCGAGAACTGTTTCATCACGGTCACGGCGTTCTTTCGGGAACCAGCGGTCTTCGAGGAACTAAAGAGGATGGTTTTCCCCGCTCTGGTGGAGAACCGAGCGCCCGAGGATCCCATCCGGATCTGGGTGCCCGGGTGCGCCTCGGGGGAGGAGGCTTATTCTATCGCCATCTGCCTGATGGAATTCCTCGACGAGACGAAACTGAGCTTCCCGATCGAGATTTTCGCTACCGATCTCAGCGAAATCGCCATCGAAAAAGCCCGCGCCGCCACGTACACCGGTGGCGCGCTGGCGCATGTCTCGCCGCAGCGGTTGGCGCGCTTCTTCGTCCGCTCGGAACACGGATACCAAATTGGGAAGAGAATTCGCGATATGTGCGTTTTTGCCAGGCACAACCTGGCAGAGGACCCGCCTTTTTCCAGGCTGGACCTGATCAGTTGCTGCAACGTGCTGATCTACCTGGGAGACGTATTACAGCGCAAGGTCTGGTCGATCCTGCAGTACGCGCTCAAGCCAACGGGCTTCCTGGTGCTCGGTCCGTCGGAAAGTATCGGCACGCTTTCCGAGTCATTTCATCAAGTGGAGAAGACCCACAAGATCTACTGCATGCGGCCGGCCGCGAGCACGCCTGCGCTACCGCCCAGTGAAGGCCGCCGATCCGAAGGCCGAGTGAATTTCCACGAGAGAGTTGCCGAAGATGGAACCGCGCTCGAGGTCCAGAGGGAAGCCGACCGGCTGGCGCTAGCCGAATATGCCCCTCCGGGCGCCATCATCGACAATAAGATGAACATCGTCCAAGTGCGCGGCCGCACCGCTCCGTACCTGGAGCTTTCGCCGGGCGAGCCGACCCAGAATCTGCTGAAACTGGCGCGCGAAGGCTTGATTGCAGGCTTGGGCAAAGCGATCCGAGCTGCGCGCCAAAGGAACGCCATGGCCCAAGAGGCCGGCTTCCGCATCGAAGACAGTGGCGAACTGAAAGACGTCACTATCAAGGTGATCCCGTTCCCGGGCCCATCCGCTTCCGAAGAACGCTATTTCCTGGTCCTGTTCGAGGAGGTACGGCCGGCCGGCGGCTTGAGGGCGACGCCTCAGCCCGCGAGGCAGGGTAACGGGGGAAGCGCCCGCCTGGGGCAAGAGCTGGCGGCAACCAAAGAGTACCTGCAATCGATTATCGAAGATCATGCCAGCACCCTGGAAGAGCTGAGGGCCGCCAACGAAGAGGCGCAAGCGGGCAATGAGGAACTGGAGACCGCCCAAGAAGAGTTGGAATCGGCCAACGAAGAACTGAATACCCTGAACGAAGAGCTGAAGACCAGCAACGTGGAATTCAGCAAGGTCAACCGGGACCTGGCCAATCTTCTGGAGAGCATCAGCATACCCCTGGTGATGGTTGGCCGGGATCTCCGCATTCGCCGCTTTACGCGCGCCATCGAACCCATGCTGAACCTGGTCCCCTCGGATGTCGGGCGGCCGATCACCGATTTTCAGCCTCAAGTGGAACTGCCCGATCTGCGCCGGTTGCTCCTGGATGCGATGGAGGGCGGCAATCGCACCCCGCGCGATATCCGCGACTCGCACGGCCGCTGGTATTCGCTGCGCGTACTCCCCTCCGCGGGGCCCGGTGGCAAAACCGACGGCGCCGTAATGGTGTTGATCGATATCGATGCCGCCAGGCGCGGTCAGGACTTCGCCGAAGCGATTGTGGAGACAGTACGCGAGCCCCTGGTGATCCTGAACCAGAACCTGCAGGTCGTGAAAGCCAATAAGACTTTCTACGAAACGTTCCAGTCCATGCAGGAGGATACCGAGGGGCGTCGGATCTACGACCTGGGGAACGGACAATGGAATATTCCGAAACTGCGCGAGCTGCTGGAGAACATTCTCCCGGCGCACTCGACCTTCCGGGATTTTGAGGTGACCCACAAATTTGACCGTGTCGGGCGGAAGGTGATGCTGCTCAATGCCAGCGAGATTTTCAACCCGAATGCGCAAGCGCGGACCATCCTTCTGGCGATTGAAGACGTGACCGACCGCAAGCAGGCCGAGGAAGCACTTCGGGCAACCAACGCCGAACTGCAGCATTTTGCCTATGCGCTCACGCACGACCTGCAGGAACCGCTGCGGATGGTCGTGAACTTTACCGAGCTCCTGGCGCAGGAATATGCAGGCAAGCTGGGCCAGGACGCGGACAAGTTCATCTCCTATTCCGTGCAGGGCGCCCTGAGGATAGAGGCCCTGCTGAAGGCTCTGCTGGCGTATTGGGAGGTCAGCGAGCGGGAGCGCGGAAGGCTCACCTCGATCGATTGCGGCGCGGTCCTCGCTAAAACGCTATTCAATCTCCAGGCCGCCATCGCGGAGAGCGGCGCCTCGGTGACTTCCGATCCGTTACCGGCGGTGGTAGCCGAAGAGGTTTTGCTGATGCAGCTTTTCCAGAACCTCATCTCCAATTCGATCAAGTACCGAGGCAAGGAAGCCCCGAGAATTCATGTCTCGGCGGAGCGCGATGGAGAAGGCTGGCGTTTTGCGGTACGCGACAACGGCATCGGCATCGATCCCGAAGACGCCGACCGCGTGTTCGGCATGTTCAAACGTCTGCACGGAAGCGAAATTCCCGGTACGGGGATCGGTCTGGCGATCTGCAAGAAAGTGGTCGAGCGCCAGGGTGGACGAATCTGGGTGGAATCGGAAGCCGGACGCGGCGCCACGTTCAAGTTCACGATTCCCCCTCCCCGGCGCGCGGAGTGATAATGGCCAACTCTGACCAAAGCCGCGCGGAGGAGGAGGTCGACCGCCTCCGCGAACAGTTGGACCGGGCCAACGCGGACTTTGAAGAGTTCGTTTCGAGGGCGGCTCACAACCTGCGCGAGTCTCTCCGAGATGTAACCTCATACAGTCAATTGATATCCAAAACTTACGCCACCCGGCTCGATTCCGAAGCCGGCGTATACCTGGCGCGCATTCAGGAGGGAGCGGCAAGCATGCAGTCCCTGCTGGCCGACGTGGTAGACTACTGGTCCGCGGGTGATGGCGAGCGGCAATCCTCCCGGATTGACATGGAAGCGGCCCTTTGTCAGGCGCTCCTCTGCGCGGACAAACAGATAACCGAACGGGGCGCTGTCGTCACCCATGACCCCTTGCCGGCAGTGACGGGAGACTTCGAACTACTCACCAAGGTACTGCACCATCTGATCGACAACGCCATCGAATACTGCGTGGCGCCTTCTCCGCACGTACACATTTCATCCAAGCGGGCGGATCCGGATTGGGTATTCTCGGTGGAAGACAACGGTCCCGGCATAGAGCCCGCATTCCAAGGCCGAATCTTTGAGGTTTTCAGGCGCCTGCACGGAAAAGAATACCCCGGGAACGGACTGGGACTCTCATTCTGCAAGAAGGCCATCGAATGGCATGGTGGGCGACTTTGGGTCGAATCGACGCCCGGGGCGGGATCGACATTCTATTTCACTCTGCCTGCGGCCGATTAATTAACTCTCACGCCACCAGGGGCGTCGCCTCCGGTTTGGGAAGAACGAGTTCCTGAACGTGCTCCACGGCCTCCGCGAGGCTGGTTGACAGGCGATCCGGTTGCGTTCGGTCGAAACGAGCCATGGCTTTGCGCGTATCGCCGCTGAATCCCCAGACGCAGATCACCACTTTGAGCTTCGGGAACCGCTCCCGAAGCTGCCTGCACATGGCCCGCGCCGGCGCAAACGCGTAAGGAGGCAACGCCGAGATGCAGACTATGTCGCCAGGGCCGGATTCAATCGACGCCAGACATTCATTGGGAGAAGGTCCGAGCGGAAAGGACAATGTCGCGAAACCTTTTTGCTCCAGAATCTGAGCCAGCATCGCGGCCATGATCTCATCGGCCCGATCGTAGGCCGGAAGACAGACTATCCTGTGGTTCGGATGGTCACCGGTGTCCGGTATCGGTGTGGTGTCAGCCAGTCGATACTCGGAAAACTCGACCACCATTTCGTTGATGCTGAGGAAGATAAACTCTTCCCTGGCCGCCCCAAGCGCTCCTTTGTGCCGGTCCTGTTCGGCCATGCCCAAGGTCGGGATCAGCACCGAGTCATACAACTCCACCAGGGGCCTTCCTTTAAGAAACTCATCGACGACGGCCTGCGCTTCCAATTGATCCATCGCCAGTAACCGCTGGTAGATCTGGGCATCGGGCGGGAGGACAGCCTCATCTCCCAGCAGGGTATGCAGAAAAGAGAGGTGCGGGAAATAGCGCCCCAGAACCACGACACAAACCGTCAGAGGGGTGGACAAGATCAGGCCTGCGGGCCCCCACAAAACGGTCCAAAAGACGGCGGTCACAAGCAGCGCCAGGGAAGAGATCCCCACGCGAGTGCCGTAGAGCCAGGGTTCGACGAAGTTGGCGACGATCAGTTCGAGGCCCGCAACCAGGAGGAACACGAGCAGTGGCCTGAGCCATCCACCGAAGACAGCCAACGAGAGGGCTAGCGGTAACGTCGCTGCAACCATGGTTCCCACGTACGGCACATACCGCAGAAGGCCGGCCACCACTCCCCATAGCGCCGGATTCGGCACGCCAATGCAGTAAAGACCAAGACCGAACAGCGTTCCAAAGCTGGCATTTACCAGCAACTGCATCAGCAGGTATCGGCTGACGCGGCGGGATGCGTCGTCGAGCGCCTGGGTCATGAGGTTCAACCGGCCGAGCCCGGCCAGCCGCAGAAGGCGGTTTCTCAGGTCTTCTCTTTTCAACAACATGAAGACCGTAAAGATGAGGACCATTCCTGCCCGTCCTAGAGGCGCAAGAACGGGCGTCCCCCAATCGCGAAGTTCCGTCCATCCGCTGGCTGAAGGTTGAACTATCCGAACGGGGGTAGGAGATACGGTCGCGGGCGATGCGTTCGGTTTGTACTGCTTCCGCTCCTGCGGAGCCAAGGCCGGGGATGGTGTGCTTGGGCTGGTGAGTTCCGCCACAATCTCCTGCACGCTCTTGGCGGCTTGGCCTATCTGCCCCGTTGCGGGAAGGTGAAAAGCTTCAATCCTGGCGCGAATGTTCTGGCGGTATAGAGGGATCTGATTGGCGACGTCAACCAACTGGTTCGCGATGATCCAGCTAATGCCGCCAGCCACGGCAACCGAAACCAAGACGCTGATGAGAACGGAACCTACACGGCCGGCGTGCAACTTCTGGAGACGTACCACCACTGGGGTCAACAGAAACGTCAGCGTCAGAGCGAATGCGAAAGGGACCAGAATTTCGCGCGCAAAGTATAGTGCCGCGATCGTTCCCAGCAGGACGATGGCCCCCGCATCGCCCCGGAACTTGGCGGCCGCACCGGGCCTCGCGGGAGGCTGGTCGTGTTTCATAAGCTACGAGGGATCTTTTCCACGCGTGGCCTGGACGCCCTTCAGAATCGCTAGGCCCAGGAGTACAATCGCACCCACCGCGATCCAATGAGCGGCCACATGTAGTATGACGGCTCCATAGATTAGCCCGCCGATCAAAATCAAGAAGCCGAGAATGTAAATTCCGAATGACACGGCAGCCCTCTTTCGCGCCTGCGCCGAGTAATCTTCGCCCTTTCCTCCACCTTAGTGGAGGAAGCCGAGCATGTAGATCACGAGCAGAATGACCAATATGGTGCCGAGCCCGATGCCCGCACCTCCGCCGTAACCCCAACGGCTGTGGCCGTAGTATCCACCACCGGCTCCCAAAATTAACAGCAAAAGTAAAAGCAGTATTAACATTGTCGATCTCCTTTTCTTTCGAGAATCTACTTCTCGAAGATCTTTTCTACCTGGCCCACTTTCTTTTGGACCTTGCCACCGAGATTTTCCACTTTGCCTTCAGACTCCAGGTCGGGGTTGTTGGCGACTTGGCCGGCCATCTCTTTGAGTTTGCCCTTCACTTCATGAAACTTGCCTTCGATTCGATCGTTCGTGCTGGGGTTCATCATCTGTTTTTCTCCTTAGTTTTGACAACCGATTCGCCTTCACTCCGAGGAACTCGCCTTCTGATTCTTAACCTGCAGTTCGTTCACCACCTGCTGAACGTTCGGAACGGCGGCCGCGACTTTGGCCACATCGCGGCGCTTGGATTGTGAGTCAACCTCGCCAGTCAACGTGACGACGCCGCTTTTGACGGCACACTTGACGCCCTTGCGCAGCTTGCTTTGGATGAGCGCCGCGTCCAGGTTTTGCTCGATGCCGTTATCCAGATCCGAATTCATGGTTCGGGCATCGCTTTCGGCACCCAACGGGAGCACCGCAATCTGGTCCGCTACCACTTCTCCGCCGGCGAGCGACTTTGCCAGAGCTTCCGCCTGCGCCTTGTCGGCATCCGCTCCGACCTGTCCGCCCAGGGTCACGACGCCCTTGTCACGATCCTGATTGACGGAAACCTTTTTGAAGCCGGCCTGATCCAGTGCAGTGCGGATACTGCTGGCAACGTCGGGAGGTTTTACGGTGTGTGAGCACCCTGCAAGGATTCCGGCAGCAACCATCGTCAGGCATGCCGGCCAATTCGCGAGAGTCTTCATGTTCGAACGTCCTTTTTTGCAATTCGACCACTGATAGAGCAGATTGGGGGCCAAGTGGTCCGGCCCAAAAAGCGGCTCTGCCTGGATTCTTATCGTCGGCAGGCCGCGCGGTTAGTGCACTTTCAAGTGCAGGTCTTGCTGGTATCAACGGAGGCGCGGAATGGCGCAGCACGTTTTACATGCGGCCCTACACTTGCGTTGTCAACGCTTAGTGCGGCGTCAGTTCGGCTCGCATTTTTCGGGCAACAAAGTAAGGAGAAGGATTATGGTTTTAAAACGATTGATCGGGTTGGTTTTTGCCGGCGCGCTGGTTTTCAGCGCCGCGGCGGCCGATGTGATAGTTCGCATCGCGCCGCCCCGTATTGTAGTCGAGAGGCGGGGGCCACCACCCAGCCGTACGCATGTGTGGGTTTCCGGGTACCAGCGCTGGGACGGCAATGCCTACGCCTGGAACGCGGGAAGGTGGGAGCAGCCTCCACGGCCAGGCGCCCACTGGGTAGCGCACCGCTGGGTTCACCGAAGTGGCGGCTATGTCATGGTGGAGGGACACTGGCGTTAGGTCCACTTCGCGGTACAGTTCACATGCCGGTAGAAGGCATTACCGGCATGTGGATGCAGGCAGCCTAACTCGGGCCGCGTTCCGCCGCGACAACCGTGGGATGTCCCAAATCCCTGTCCACGGACTGCAATGCTGCCGAACGGGTAATACCCCAGATCCTGAATGATGCAGCCTCCATAAGCGTACGCGTGTGCTTGCGTCAACTCTTCCGGTGTGGCGGCCGGGAACCGCCGAAGCAGCAGCGGTTTGATGGCACTGTCCCAGGCGGAGTCGATAATCGCCCCGTGAGTGAGAACGAAATACGACCAAGCGGTGGGAGCCGCAAACAATAGCAACAGCCCCAGGGCAACCGGGGGCCGGAGTGTCCGGGTGTCTCCCGCTCTCGGACCATCAGTGGGTTCTCGATGCTTCGACAATGTCCATCTGACCGTCAGACCACTCGTCGACCTGCCTTTCGGCTTCCTCCCGGGTGATTTCGTATCGCTTCTCGATGCGGCCGACCAGATGTCCCTTTGTACCGGTGATGGCGTGCCAGTCATCGTCGGTGAGTTTGCTCCAGTGCGCGCGTGCCGAGCCTGCGAACTCTTTCCACTGGGCTTCAATTTCATGCCATTTCATGCCTTTTCTCCTTTCCAATCTCGGCGTCCTGGTACTAACTTGTGCACGAACCCGGCCAAATGCTCCGCACCACGCAGTTCGCAGTTGGTCGCCTCGCTGTTCGATCCCTTTCGCGTATTGCAAATCACGGACCGGCAATATTCGCATTTTCAGGTGCAGATACTGCACTTGGACTCCTGTCACTTACTGATTCGGCACGAGTAATGGCTGGCCCTTACCGTGCTGAAGACTAACCACAATCATGTTGGCGAATGGCCTATCTGCTCACAGGAGGGACGGGACGCCGCTGGCAAGAGAAGCGACGGAGATGACCGCAACTCTCCGCGACGTCGCCAAGTCGGAGAGACAGGCGAGAATCGCGGCGCTTGCATTTGAGTTCTGGCTGGCGAGAGCTTTCCGGGGCGGGTCGCCGGAAACGGATTGGCTCCGGGCCGATCGAGAGGTGCGGCGCAAGACGGGAACGGTACCTAGAAGGCGAACAACCGGCGGACTGTTTCTTGTGCCACCGAAGACTCAATCTGGAATCCCTGACCGGTGCCAGGCCCGTGTTTTCTGGAGGACCGTTAGCATGGATTTGGAAAAAGTACTGTTTCAATTGCGTGAAGAACGTGACAAAATCGACGAGGCCATCCTTAGCCTGGAGCGTCTCGATCGTCCCGGCAACACAAGCCGGGGCCGCCCCCTTGGTTTGGCGGCGAAGAGCCCCACAAACGGCGCAAATGGCAACCACAGATCTGCGAGTCCGGCGCCCGGCGGAGAGTAGCTAAAAGCAGTTCCAGGCTGGAAGCTGGCCGTCCTGTATTTGAGGTACGAAGTCAAATGTCGAAGGTCGCTCCGGGTTGGCAAAAAACCAGCGTGTTTGAGGCGGTATTCGACCAGCTTTCCGACTCCCTGATTCTGTACGATCCCGAGTTTCGGATTACAGGCGTCAACCGTTCGGCTGAACAGCTACTTGGCAAGTCTTCCGAGGAGATGCTCGGAAAACACTGCCAGGAGGTATTGGGATTGGAGAATCCGCCATTTGCGTCGCACCAAACGCTCCGTCTGCATATCGGAAACGGGCTGGAACGGTTGGTGGCGATGCGTACCACCCAGATATTCGGCGATGGCGGCCAACTCGCGGGCATGGCAGCGACGATCCGGGACATCACGGAAAGAACATTCTCGCTGGAACAACACGCGGTAGTTGCCGAATCGCCACTCATGCTGGAAATTCTCAAACTCGTTAGGCGCATAGCCGCCAGCCAAGCCGCCACGATCCTGCTCGATGGCGAGAGCGGGACCGGCAAGGATCTGATCGCCAAGACACTGCACCACCAAAGCATTCGGCAGGCCGGGCCGTTCATCGCCGTGAACTGCGCCGCCATCCCCGCCACATTGCTCGAAAGCGAGTTGTTCGGCTACGAGAAAGGCGCATTCACGGACGCGCGCGCCCAGAAACGCGGTATCTTCGAACTGGCGGACCGGGGCACGCTCTTCCTGGACGAAGTAGGGGAGATTCCGCTGATTCTTCAGGCCAAGCTCCTGCGGGTCCTGGAGGATCAAACCTTCCGCCGCTTGGGCGGGCTGGCTGATATACAGCTCGACCTTCGGGTTGTGGCCGCGACCAATAAGAACCTTCGGGAGGCCGTAAAGCAAAAAGCGTTCCGCCAGGATCTCTATTTCCGTCTCAACGTCATTCAGATAACCATTCCGCCTCTCCGCGACAGGATCGATGACATCGCGCCGCTGGCGGGGTTCTTCATCGAGCACTACAATCGCAAATTCAAACACAATATCCAAGGTTTGAGCAGCTTCGCGACACAATTGCTTCTTTCCTACGACTGGCCCGGCAACGTGCGGGAACTGCGCAACGCCATCGAGCGCGGAGTGATCCTGGAAGAATCGAATTTGATCACGTCACCGAGTCTTCCGATCGCCATCTCACGTCCCCACCGGCCGGTTCGATTTCCGGCGCTCCAGGAGACCGAGCGCGTTCGGGTGGCCCGCGCCTTGGAGCAGACCAGCGGCAACCAGTCTCAGGCGGCGCGTTTACTGCGAACACCCGCAGCCAGTTGCGCCATAAGAAGAGAAAATTAAGCCTCCCATAACCGTGTGGCGGCCGCGGATCAGGTCCGGCAAATCTCGCATTCTCAGATGCAGATATTGCATTTCCGCTTTTCTGAATTAACCCTAACCCCAACAGTCTCGTCCGCGCCTCTGCCAAAGACAGGGGTTAGGTTCTGGACCATCCCGTGCTATCACACCGCAGGAGTTCCCAACGAAAGAGGGCCGTCATGAACATATCGTCTGTAGAACGCGGGGTCCAAGAGATCCTCGAGAGAAAACAGGCCGAACTGATGGGCGGGTTGCGGAACCGGGACGGCATTACGATCGAGAAGAGCGCGGACCAGATGGATGAGATTCAGTACGCCACGGAACGCGATCTGGCGATCCGAAACGTAGACCGCGAGTCCACTTTGCTGCGTCAGGTGAAGGCCGCGCTGCGGCGGATTCACGCCGGCAATTTTGGAACCTGCCTCGACTGCGAAGAGACGATCAGCCCAAAGCGCCTCGCCGCCGTGCCATGGGCGACGCGCTGTATCCAGTGCCAGGAAGCTGCCGACCGCGAAGGACAGGAGCCAGAAGATGCTAGCGAGACTCTCGACAATGCTGCGTAATCCAGCCGTGGGAACTCAGTCCAGCGTGCGAACCGTCGCGTTTCTCGGCGACTATTTGCCGCGCAAATGCGGCATCGCCACGTTTACGTCCGACCTGCTGGGAGCGGTAGCGGCGCGCCATCCCGAAAGCCGTTGCTTCGCGGTGCCGGTCAATGACATCGAAGGCTGCTATCGATATCCGGACGTCGTTCGCTTCGAGATTGAAGAGCAGGACCTCGATTCTTACCGGGGCGCCGCCGAGTACCTGAACACCAGCGACGTAGACGTTGTCTCGGTCCAGCACGAGTTCGGAATCTTCGGCGGACCGGCCGGCAGCCACTTGTTGACCCTGCTGCGCGAATTGAAAGCGCCGGTCGTCACCACGCTGCACACCGTTCTCCTCAAACCGAACGCCGACCAGCTTCGCGTCATGCAGCAACTGATCGCGCATTCAGCGCGGCTGGTGGTCATGACAGAGCGCGGCCGAAACATTTTGCAGGAGGTGTACCATGCGCCGCCGGCCAAAGTCGATCTGATCCCACATGGCATTCCCGACGTGCCCTTCGTTGCCCCGGATTGCTATAAGGGGCAATTCGGAGTGTATGGAAAGAATGTGTTGCTGACGTTCGGACTGCTCTCGCCGAACAAAGGGATCGAACATGTGCTCCATGCGCTCCCGGATGTGGTGGCGGAGTTTCCCGACCTCGTCTATATGGTGCTGGGCGCCACGCACCCCCACGAATTGCGCGAACGAGGAGAAGCTTACCGCCTCGGCCTGGAGGCCATTGCCAGGAACAACAAAATCGAGAAGAATGTCATCTTTCACAACCGCTTTGTGGGGCTGAAGGAACTAACCGAGTTCATTGGGGCGGCGGATCTATACGTTACTCCATACCTGGACGAAGCCCAGATTACGTCGGGAACACTGGCATATGCCTTTGGCGCGGGCAAAGCCGTGATCTCGACGCCGTATTGGCATGCCGCCGAATTGTTGGCGGACCAGCGCGGCGTACTGGTGCCGTTCGCGGACCCGAAGGCGATTGCGCGCGAGGTGAGCGGTCTATTGCGCGACGGAACACGCCGGAAAGCCATGAGCGATCGCGCCTACAAGTTGGGCCGCGCCATGGTCTGGAGCAACACGGCGGAGCTCTACATGGGCTCCTTCCAAGCGGCGCAGCAACAGGTAATAGCAACGCCCCGCGCATCTGTCGCGGCGAACGGGTTCGGCCATCGCCCGCACGAATCGCCGGAGTTGAATCTGGATCATCTTTACCATATGACCGATTCGACGGGCATTTTCCAACACGCGAACTTCACTGCGCCGAACCATGCGGAAGGTTACTGCACCGACGACAACGCCCGCGCACTCATTCTGGCGGTGCAACTCGGCCAGTTGGAAGAAGCTCCCAAGCGCGTCCGGGCGCTGGCTACCACCTATGCCGCGTTTCTGGACTACGCCTTCAATCTCAAGACCGGGCGTTTTCACAATTTCCTCAGTATTGACCGCCATTGGCTCGATGAGCAGGGATCCGAAGATTGCCATGGCCGTGCGATTTGGGCGTTGGGCACGGCGGTGGGCCGTTCGCCGCATTGGAGTTCGCAGACGAAGGCCGAACGACTCTTCGAGCTGGCTCTGCCAGCCGTGCTCGAGTTCACTTCGCCGCGGGCTTGGGCATTCAGCCTGATTGGCATTCACGAATATCTGCGCCGTCGGAAGGGTGACCATTTGGCCATTGACGTCCGCCGAGAGTTGACCGGGCGATTGATGGCCATCTTCGACAAAGTCGCCGGACCCGGCTGGACCTGGTTTGAAGACGGACTGTCTTATGACAACGCAAAACTGGCCCACGCCCTGATTGTCAGCGGACGCGCCACCGGCCAGAAGATTGTCTGGGAACGAGGCATGCAGGCTTTGCGATGGCTTGTAGGCGTGCAGACTTCGAAGCATGGGCGACTGCGGCCCATTGGCAGCAACGGATTCTATCGGCGTAACGGCGCACGCGCAGACTTCGATCAGCAGCCCATTGAGGCGCACACCACTATCTCGGCTTGCCTGGAAGCGTACCGCAACACATTCGACCCGTGGTGGTACGAACAGGCGCAGCGCGCCTTCGACTGGTTCCTCGGTTGGAACGATCTTGGGGCGGAACTCTACTGCCCCCAGAGCGGCGGCTGCCGCGATGGGCTGCACGTAGACCGGAGCAACGAAAACCAAGGGGCCGAGTCGATGCTGGCCTTTCTCCTGTCGCTAACGGAAATGCGGCAGATACAAAGCACCGCGAGCGCCTTCCAGCGAGCCGACCTGCCAGCCCCGGCCATCCAATGCAACCAATCGACGTAAAACGCAGCACCGTCATTTTGGAAAGGAGTATACAATGGCAGCCGGCATCCTATCGGCAGAGAAACATACGCCCTATGAAAACGTATTAGCGTTCTTACCGGTCTCTAAGATCAGGGAGTACAACAAGGGAGAGATGATTTACGATTTGGACAACTCCCCCAGGAATGTCTATCTGGTGGTCAAAGGCACGGTGGGGATCTCGCACATGGCCGAAAATGGCACTGAGGTGTTGCTGGACATCGTCCGGCCCGAGGAGTTGTTCGGCGAGTCGGCCTTCCTCGATGTTCCTTGCCGCTGCGAACGGGCCCAAGCCATCGAAAGGGTCGAGTTGATGGCCTGGACCGTCTCCGAGGTGGAAGACCTCGTTACCAAACGGCCGCGCCTTGCGGTGGCCTTGCTGCAGGTCCTGGTCCAGCGCAACGCCGAATACACGCGGCGGATCGAGAGCTTTGCCGTCGACAGCATTGCACGGCGGCTCGCCCGTTCTCTCCTCCGCCTTTCCGAGCGGTTGGGTACCCAGGGGGAAGGCGGGCCCATATGGATGATGCCGCTTACTCACCAGATGCTGTCACAGTACATAGGCGCTTCGCGCGAAATCGTCAGCCGCCATATGAATCAATTTCGAAAACATGGCTACGTAACTTATTCGCGGAGAAGCATCAGCCTCCATCGCGATGAACTACGCAAAGTGCTCGACGCGGGCGCTGAAACGAACTTTCAGGGCACCTATGCCTCGGCGGACCGCATGCGCGCCGAGGCATAGATGGGGATGTTTGGCACGGGTTCGGCGCCTGGCGCTGCCAGCCGCCGGACTGGCGCGGGAACGGGCAGCACTCGCTTCGATCGCACACCGTTCTGGCGCATATGACGGTCCGTTCGAAGTAATCTGCGCGGAACTTTGCATGCAAACCCTGCACTTCGCGTAACGGAACCTGCACGTTCCGCGACTTCCGTGCCCTTGCGGACGCCCCCGTTCGGTGGCCCAGGCTTCGGCATTTCCTACCAAGCCCTTTGCATGGCACGCTTCCTGCGGCGCCGGGCACCGCCTGCCCGACGATGGTGCCAGCAGTGCACTAGCAAAGTAGTTGCATCGAATACCTGCGACAGAAGAGTCAAAAAGATATGAAGTTAGTAATCGCGGCCGGTTTGGCCCTCACAACGTCATTGCTGGCTATCGACAACGAACCGGCAAATCGATTGGGTGAGGCTGCGTCGGTCTTCTCCGAGATAATGGCAGCGCCCGACAAAGGCATTCCACAGGATCTGCTGGAAAAGGCGTACTGCATCGTCATTGTGCCAAGTGTTAAGAGCGGAGCTTTTATCGTCGGCGCCAAATACGGCAAAGGATATCTCAGTTGCCGGAGCGGGAGCGGCCATGGATGGTCGGCGCCTGCCGCGGTTCGCATCGAAGGCGGAAGCTTTGGCTTTCAGATCGGCGCCTCCGAAACCGACCTGATCATGCTGGTTAACTCGGAACGCGGAGCGGACAAACTGCTCCAGAGTAAGTTTACCTTAGGCGCCGAGGCATCGGTCGCCGCCGGCCCGGTGGGGCGCACTGCGACGGCTCAAACCGACGCACAAATGCACGCGGAGATTCTCGCGTGGTCGCGCTCGCAAGGCCTGTTTGCGGGCATTGCCCTGGAAGGCGCCACTCTTCGTGAGGATTTGGACGACAACGCCGCTCTCTATGGCACGAAGCTGGAGAACCGTTACATCGTTAGCAGTGGGACCCCGCCCCCGGTGTCCGCTGCTCCGCTTATGGCCCTCCTGAACGCGTATTCGTGGCGAGAGCGCTAGTGGGAAGCGAACAATTAAGGACAAAAAATGAAACTCATCATCAGTTTTCTGACAGTATGCGGACTCGTAGCGGCGCAGCCTGCGCAAGCTCCCAGCCCCGTCCAGCAGTCCACCGGCGATGCGGCCCGCACCGGGTCGATGCCGATCTACCGGGTTACCGTAGTTGCCCGAACTATGAAGGCGATCAATTACAACCACCGCAGCGGATCCACAAAGATCGATTTCCGCGGAACCGCACTCCTTCCCGAGGCCCACGGTGAGGCCACGGTGGAAAGCAAGCAGGGCGTGATCAAGATCGACGCACGCATGGAGAAACTGCAGCCCGCCACTAAGTTCGGTCCCGAATACCTTACTTATGTGATGTGGGCCATCACTCCCGAGGGCCGCGCCACCAACGTTGGCGAAGTGCTCTTGAACGGTGACAAGACCAAACTGGATGCCACCACGGACTTACAGTCGTTCGGTCTGATTGTGACCGCGGAACCTTATTTCGCGGTGACCCAGCCGAGCGACGTCGTGGTCATGGAGAATTTCGTCAGGCGGGACACTGTTGGAACGATTGAGCAGGTCGATGCGAAGTTCGAGCTCCTGCAGAGGGGCCAGTACACCTTGAACGTGAACCCAGTCGACATCACACCCGTTCGGCTGAGCTCGAAGGCGCCTTTGGAGCTGTACGAAGCCCGAAATGCCGTCCGGATCGCGCGCTGGACCGGAGCAGAGAGGTACGCCCCCGAGACTTACCAGAAGGCCGTCCAGGGTTTGGAGAACGCCGAGGGCTATCTGACCGGCAAAGCCGGAAGCAAGCCCATTGGAACGGTGGCGCGTGAGGCCGTCCAAATGGCCGAAGATGCCCGCATCATCACCGTAAAGAAGATCGGTGAAGAGACGCTGGCAAGCGAACGCCAGGCTGGGGCAGATCGTGAGGCGGCGGCTGAAAGTGCACGTGCCGCGGCTCAAGACGACGCTGCTCGTGTTACCCGGGATGCGGAAACCGCGCGGGTCGCCGCGCAGTTTGAAGCGGACCGCGTGAAGCAGGAGAACGCCGCGAAGATGGAGGCGGCTCAGTTTGAAGCGAACCGCGTGAAACAGGAGAATGCCGTACAGATGGCCGTCGCGCAGAACGAGGCCGATCTTTTGAAAGCTCAGAACGACGCCAGGACGGCTGCCGCCCAAGCCGAACTGGATCGGCTGAAAAGCGACAACGTAGCACAGATGGCTGCCGCTCAGACCGAAGCGGATCGCCTGAAACGCGAGAACGACGCGCAGCGCGCCGGCGCCCAGGCTGACCTGGATCGCGCGGCTAAGGACAAGGTGGAACTGCGAGCTCAGCTACTGAGCCAGTTCAACGCCGTTTTGCAGACTCGCGACACGGCGCGCGGCTTGGTCGTGAACATGTCCGATGTCCTCTTCGACACCGGCAAGTACTCGCTGCGGCCTCTCGCCCGCGAGAAACTGGCCAAGGTGGCCGGCATCGTCTCCGGGCATCCCGGCCTCAGGCTGGACGTAGAAGGTTATACCGACAGCGTGGGTGGGGACGACTATAATCAGCGTCTCTCCGAGCAACGCGGATCGGCGGTACGCGACTACCTGACACAGTCGGGAATGGCGCCGGCGTCAGTCACTACGCAAGGTTTCGGAAAAGCTCAGCCGGTGGCTACCAATGACACCGCAGAAGGCCGGCAGCAGAATCGGCGCGTGGAAATAGTGATCTCCGGCGAAATAATCGGCACTGAGATTGGCACGCCGATTGCCTTCCAGTAATCGGAGGAGGACGCCAGCTAGTTTCTGTCGCGATACTCGGTCTCTGCGTGTAAGGCCGCTCCCTAACGGTCGCGGTCTCTGATCAGAAGTCTCGTATTATCAATGACGCCATCGGAGCCCCGACCGTGAGGGAAAGGTTGCTCCGCCGCCGGACGGCAGTTTCGCGACAGAAACTAGCTAATAGCTAGGGGACCCGGCACGTTGTTGGCGGGCCCCCCTGCAGATACGGCTTCAGTGGTCTTGTGGAGCAATAACATGATCGATGTTTGGATTGCCGTACCGGTCAAAGCACGCGCTGAATGGTTCGAAGAAACCCTCAGTAGCGGCTGTCTAGGGACGGTCAAACGATGTTGGGCGCCTGGCAGGGCGGCGAAAGAGTAAGAAGAATGTCCACCGCGGTTGCACCACCGGAGCTACAAGAAGTTCGGGAAACGTCCATGTCGAAGCCGCTCGACGAAGTCCAGTGGCAAGCGTGGGCAGTGGAGCCCCCGCCGGAGAGACGGGGCAGATCCGTGGCCATAAAAGCCGTGAAGTGGGCCTCGATTGTCGGGTTGCTGGCTCTCGGCGGGCTATGGTCTCGCTACACACCGTTCGAGGTAGCGGCCAGATTCATTGTGGCTGCGGGGGCAATCATCGTGACGGCTCAATCCCTCCTTGCGAGGCGCTACGCCGTTGTGGCCGTTTCCGGGGCCCTTATCTTGCTCTACAACCCCCTGGCGCCCCTCTTCGATCTTTCCGGCGACTGGCAGCGCGCTGTGTTTGTGGCTGCCGCCGCCCCGTTTCTCGCCTCGCTGATCTGGGGCGATATGAGGACAGATCACAATGCCTATAAGTCGAGAACTACCGAATGGGGGAGGTTACGAACATGATAGACGACAGAACAGATAACCGTGCATTTCGTGAAGGTGACGAAGTTGTACTTGACCGTGGCACCTACCAGGGCACCCTGGGAGTGTTTGTCCGCCTCAGAAAAGACTCGGATTGGGCTGACATCACGGAGCGTAATGGCGCCCTATGGAGCCATCCAGTGGCATGGCTCGCCCACGCCCCGACTGTCGCGAACTGACGCGGATCCGATAATCGGAAGACGCGCCGAAAGCTGAAAAGCAATGATACGTCCCACAGAAGGGCGGCTCTCGACACACTGCCCGCATTGCAGGTCGATCGATTTTAGAAGTGTAGGCGTCCGAAACGCCATCGAGAAAGCGTTCCAATGGCTGCGTCAACCTTATCGGTGCTCTCTTTGCGGACGTCACTTTTGCCTGTTCCGATGGCAGGCTCCCGCCGGGGACTCGGCATAGGATTTACAAAGTCAACATGGAGCGGTAAAGGCCGCTCGGAGGTTTTATGGAAAAACAGGTATTGAATCAGGTAAGCGTATGGTATTCGTATGGCCTCGTGCTTTTGATTATGTTCGTTGCAGTTGCTGGAGCTGCGATCAAGGACGTTCGTCTGGCGAACGCTGCTGCTGGAGCGAAGTCTAAGTAGAGTCACTTCCATGAGACCGGAAGGGAAGCCAGCGCTGCTCCCGACGTCTATTCTCACCTGCTCATCTCGCCGGCCGGCCGTGATCCACGCATAACGCCACCAGATCGCAGAGGCTGGCCGTGCCGGCACACATCACCGAGTCTGCGCCGCCCCAATAGATCTTCAGCGTTCCATCGGATTCCGCCACGGCGCCACAGGTGAACACGACGTTATGTACGTAACCGGTGACCTCCCAGGGATCTTCCGGCTGCAAGATCCAGGAGTCCCCCACGCCGATGATCTTTGCCGGATTGTGTAAGTCGTGAAGCGCGACCCCCAAACGGTAGATCGACCCATCCATGGTCTCGAACACGCCATGATAGATCGACAACCATCCCTGCTCTGTCTTAATAGGCGGTGCACCCGGACCGATCTTCATTTCGTCCCAATGATACGGTACTGGCCTCATGATGAGCTGGGATTGTCCCCAAAAGCGCAGATCCGGAGAGAAGGAAATCCAGATGGACCAGGGCGCGATTTCCGAATGAGGACGATCCAGGCGGGCATACAGTCCATTGAACTTCTCCGGGAAAATCACAACGTTGCGATAATCGGCCTCGGTGATCGGGCCGACTTTTTCCACCTGGCAAAAGTCCCTGGTTTTGGCCAACGCGATTTGGACTCCGTCTCGCGAGTAGACGCTGTAGGCAATCAGATACTCGCCTTCCACCAGGGTTACGCGGGGGTCCTCGACGCTGAACTCTTCACCCTGCGGAGTCAGAAAAGGCTCCCGATCGGCGGTGAAATGGAAGCCGTCGGCACTACGCGCCAGTCCGATGATGGACCGCCCTGTCCGAAGGTGCGAACGGAACAGCATGATGTATTCGTCTCCGTGCTTGACGACGGCTGCGTTGTGCACCGTCTCCACCGGGTACGGGATATCGGCTTTGGTGAGGATCGGATTGTGAGCGTATCTCGTGATCATTTCTTCGCTTCCAGTTCGAAAACTTTGCGATAGACCTTTTCGTAGGCTTCCACCATGGTGTCGATCGAGAAATTCTGCCGAACCCGTTGGCGGCAAGCGTCGCGATCGATTTCATCGACACGTTCCAGCGCGCCCGCCGCTTCGCCGGCGTTGTTGACCAGGAAGCCGGTCCGCCCGTCCTCGATCACCTCCCGGCACGAACCGAGGTCCATCGCGATCACGGGCACGCCGGCGGCGTTGGCCTCTGCCAGGACCAGTCCGAACCGTTCCGGGATGGTGTTCAGGTGCAGAAGCGCGCGGGCCCGCGCAAACAGAGCGTTCTTACCCGCGACGTCCACCGGACCGATATAGCGGATTTTCTCGTCAAGGTGCGGCTCGACTTGTTCGCGGAAATATGTCCCATCCTGGACGATACCTGCGATGAGCAGCGGCAACCCGGTCCGCTGAGCAACTTCGATGGCGAGATGAACCCCCTTGTCGGGGTGAATCCGGCCGAGGAAGATCAGGCCGCTGCCGCGTTCCTGGAGCGGGTACAACGAGAGGTCGATGCCGTTATACACGGTCGCCAGATAATTTAGCCCCGGGGCGCGGTCGGAGTCGCTGATCGAGACGAAATACCCGTCGCGGTACTTTTCATAGACCGGCATGATCTGGGTGGACGAGAATCCGTGAATGGTGGTAAGCACCGGCGTCTTCACCAGCCGTGTGAAGCACAATGCCATGAAGTCGTAGTGGCTGTGGATGAGGTCGAATTCGGCGGCGTGCTCGAACACTTCGGAGATGTGAAGGTACTCGGCTACTTTGGGATCGACGGTGCGATCCTCTTCATATCCGTGGCCGATCACAGCATGCAAGCGGCCGCGCGTGATGGAATCGCCGGTGGCGAACAGTGTGACGTCCCAGCCGCGGGAGACCAGCCCTTCGGCGATGTTGCCGGCCACCGTCTCCCACGCGCCGTATTGCCGGGGAGGCGTGCGCCATGCAACCGGCGACAGTATCGCGATTCTCGGGCGGGGACTCGTCATCCTGCTTCCATGGCGGCCAGTACTTCGTCGAGCGGGACCGTGGCGAAGCCCGTGGCGTGATCGGCCAGGCCGTAGGGAATGATCAGGTCGCCATTGTGAATTAAAGCTCCACAAGTGTAGACCACGTTCGGTACGTAGCCTTCTCGCTCCTCCTGGTTGGGCTTGAGCAAGGGTTCGCGGAGGCGCCCAATCACCTTGGCCGGGTCATCGCGGTCCAGCAGGAACGCGCCGATGCAGTATTGGCGCATGGGACCCACACCGTGGCTGAGGACCAGCCACCCCGCGTCGGTCTCGATCGGCGATCCGCAGTTCCCGAGTTGGACCAATTCCCAGGAAAAAGTCGGCTTGAGGATTACCCGGGTCTCATTCCAGAAGTGGACGTTATCGGAAAACATGAGGTAGATATTCTCGTTGTCCTGGCGCGAAAGCATGGCATACAGACCGTTGACTTTTCTCGGAAAGAGAGCCATGCCTTTGTTCTCGGCGGCCGGTCCGTTCAAGGTGATAAATCGAAAGTGAAGGAAATCGGAGGTCTCCACCAACTCCGGCACTATGACTCTGCCATCGTAAGCCGTGAAGGTCGCGTAGTAAATGTGAGTGCCGTCATCGTTCTGAAAACAGACGAACCGGGCGTCTTCGATGCCGTTGCTTTGGGAGGGGGTAGCCGGAAACAGGATGCGCTGAGAAACCTCCAGGTCCTCCTGGAATTGGACATCATAGTTAGACCGGGCCAACATCCAAATGCCCTGCGCCTCGTCCTGATCTTCGTGCGCCATTCCATCCGGCAGGCGGAACTGTTCGGCCTGAAGGCTGGAGCGAAGCTCCTCCAGGGTGAACGAGTCCGCGAGTTTATACATGACGCGGCGCGTGAACTCGCGGGTCAATCCGACCTCGGCGAGTTTCCGGGCGAACAGGGGCTTGTCGTAAACCGGGTTGGGGATTTGATGGGGTTCGGTGAGGAAGCCGATCGGCGCGTAGATTTCGATCCGGTTGTCGGGATGGATGACGCCGGTTCGAAATGTGATGGAAGAAATGTGCCCTTCTCCGGTGGCGCGAAGGCTGAGAATGAAGCGCAAAGAGCCCGGCGGCAGGCTCGTTTGATCGACGTGCGGCACGATGGAAGGGTTGAACAGCGCCGCCGATTCCAGAGAGTATTCGGCGAGGAAATAGGAGCCGATCAACAGCCGCCGCTCAAGAGAAATCTGCCCCTCGACCGCAAGCAGTTCGCGGATTTCTTCAAATCGTTCCAGGAAGGATAAGCGGATCTCCTGGTGTCTTTGGGAGAAGTCGACGCAGATCTCCTTCAGGATGGCGCCGACCCGGTCTTCGGGAATCGCCATGATCCTGGCGAGAATCTCGCCTATCCGTTGCGAGTCCCCTGGAGTGAATGGACGCAGCAAAACACGGGACTGGTCGGGATTGATAATGATGGGGCTGCGCTTGAGGTGGAGGGGCATGGGGTGGATTACCTTTCTAGTGCGGCCGGTTCCTCAAAACTTCTCAGGATGTTCCGCGCCAACTGCACTTCGGCCAACGAAAGACGGAAGGCCAGAGTGGATTCCGCGCCCTGGTTGCCATTGACGCGATCCACATGCAGGCCGTCGCGGCAGCCCCCCGTGCCGGGAGAGTACAATTCGATTCCGAGATCGCCGACAAAAGCAAACTTACGGATTTTGGAGGTTCCCTTCATGTGACCCTTTCGGCACCAACCCGGTGGCGGGGCGGAGGCGAGCATATCAGGATGCCTGAATCCGCCGGTATTCCGGCTGCCACATGGCGTCCTGCACCTGCTGCACGATATCGTCGAGCCTGACTCTGGCGAGGCCCTCGGCGGCCGCAGCCTCGGCTACAGCCACCGCTACCGTGGCCGACGCGCTGCGCAGATCGTCAATATGCGGCAGCAGCGATGCACCCGGCTGGCGTACCGTCACCAGGCTGGAGATCGCACTCGCCGCTGCCGCGAACATGCCGTCGCTGATTCGGCTGGCTCGCGCGACGATCGCGCCAAGACCGAGGCCCGGGTACAGCATCGCGTTGTTTACATGCGCCACCACGTAGGTGACTCCGCGGTAGGTGACCGGCGCGAACGGGCTTCCAGTGGCGATCAGCGCCCGCCCTCCGGTCCACGCGATCAAGTCCGCGGGATTCGCCTCAGCCCCCGCTGAGGGCGTGGAGAGCGCGAAGATAATCGGCCGCTCGGTGTGCGCCGCCATCTCCCGGACGATCGCTTCCGTGAAACCGCCGGCGGCGGTCGACGCGCCGATCAGCATGGTCGGTCTTACACACCGGACCACTTCTTCCAGACCGATGCCGTTTCCATTGGAGCCGTGTTCCCACCCCTTGTTTTCACCTGCCGGCCGGGCGTATGTGGCCTGATGTTCGCCTAACTGGCCGCCCATGTCCATCGAAAGCAGGCCTTGCCGGTCCACGCACCAAAAGCGCCGGGCCGCGTCCTCTTTCGAGAGCCCCTCGCGCACCATGGCGTCTCGTATCTGGTCGGCCACGCCGATTCCCGCCGTGCCGGCGCCGAAGATGACCACACGCTGACTGCGCAGAGGCATTCCACACACGCGGACCGCGGAGATGGCCGCCGCCAGCGTGATCGCGCCGGTGCCCTGCATATCTTCATTGAAGGTACAGATCCGGCCGCGGTACTTCTTGAGGATGCGGCGCGCATTGCCGGGCGCGATGTCCACCCACTGCAACAGCGCGTTGGGGAATAGCTTGCTCACCGCTTTGACATACGTGTCTATAAAAACGTCGTACCGCTCTCCGCGCGCCCGCGCGTGCCGGTTTCCGATATAAGTGGGGTCGTCCAGCAGACTCTGCCGGTTGGTGCCGACATCCAGCATCACCGGAATCAGCCGGGTGGGGTCGAGGCCGCCGGCCGCGGTATAGATGGCGAGCTTGCCGATGGGGACCTCGATGCCGCCCACGCCCCAATCGCCGACTCCGAGAATTTGCTCGGCGTCGGTGGCCAGGATCAGATCGATATCGCCAGGTCCGGCGCCGAGGTTGGCGAAGGCTTGTTCGATGGCATCGGAGTGGTCGATGGAGAGATAAACGCCGCGCGGAGGCCGGCACTCATGGTGATACTGTTCGATCGCGCGGCCCACAGTCAGGTCGTTGACGATGGGGATCATTTCGCGAAGGTGCTCGGAAAATAGCCGATAGAACAATACCTCATTGCGGTCATGCAGGGCGGTGAGGTAGATGTTCTTGCTTAAGGGGTCCGCCAGCCGCTGATACTGGATGTAGGCGTGTTTCACCTGAGATCCCAAGGTGCTGATGTCGGGCGGGAGCAACCCGCCCAGGCCGAGAGATGCCCGCTCGTCCGCGGGAAAAGCCGTCCCCTTATTCAAGAGCGGCGAATTCAGCACCGCCAAGCCGCGAGCCTTAGTCTGGTAGCAGCCATCGGCCGGCGGCCTGGGTTTCGTAACGGGCGCGAGTATCGGGATCACTCTCTGCCGCATGCTGCTACCTTCCCTTGACTCCATGCTTTCGCGACACGAGCCGGCGGTGCGCCAATTCGCAATCAGTTGGAAACCTGGGCGAAGTGCGCGCTCGCAACACCAGCAATTCAGTCTTCACGACGCAATATCAAGGCACGTTGCAGGCCGAAGTGGCGGGCTCTTACTTTGTGCCAGCAAAGATCGAATTTGCCCAAAAACCAATTGCGCCCGTCAATCGCAGGTCACTCGACCAAATATGGTCAGATTGGAACAGCGTCACACCGCGGCGGATGGTAAGCTCTAATCTGGCTGCCATTCTTGGCCTCCGACTGTTTGAGGAATTCGTTCGGCACGCTCGAACTCGTCCCCCAGGCGCGCCCGGGCTGCCCGGATCGACGGCGGGAAGGGTGGAAGAACCTGTGGACCCCGAGAGCCCGGAGTCTTTAGCCGGTAAATGGCTTGCCGAAAACGGCCCCAAGGAACTGGAGTCGCTCCTGCGCTCGGTGATCTTTCAACCGTCCGCCCCCGTTCTGATTGCCGACGACGATGGCAATTATCGGGACGCCAGCGCGGGCGCCGGCAAATTGCTGGGACTCACCAGGGACGCTGTCATCGGGCGTCAGATCGACGAGTTTGCGCCGCCCGGCCTGAAACCCGAGGTGTCGCAGCTTTGGCGAGCCTTCTTGAAACAGGGTGAACAGGAAGGCCAACTCCCACTGCTGGCTCCCGGCGGGACGCCGCGAGAAGTGGAGTACATCGCCAAAGGCAACGTCTTACCCGTACGCCACGCGTTGGTGCTGCGCGACAAGACGGCACGCGCGAATGCCGGGGATGCTTCCGAGGATCGTATTCCGGCATGGGTACAGGACTATGCATTGTATTTGCTGGACGTGGAGGGGCGCATCGTCGAGTGGTATCGAGGAGCGGTGCGGATCTATGGATATCAGGCGGATGAAGCGATTCACCGCCACATCGCTTTCCTCTACCCTGGCCAGGATACGCCCCGGTCCGGGCTACAGGAGGAATTCAAGCGTGCCGTCGCCGAAGGTCATGTAGGAACCGAGGGCTGGCAGGCAAAGAAAGACGGATCGCGATTCTGGGCCAATACCATTACCGTAGCGCTCAAGGATGAGGAAGGGACCCTGCGCGGTTTCGCAAGAGTGGTGCGGAACTTTACCGAACGTCACGAAAGGGACGAGAAGCTTCGGCACGATCGCGCCCGCGTGGGGCCGATTTCCATCCAGCCGGCGGTCACCGGGATTGTTTCCGGGGAGTTCGACCACATCCCCGAGGCCAACGACGCGTTCCTCGATCTGATTGGGTACACTCGCGAGGATTTGCTGGCGGGCAGGCTCCACTGGCCCGATCTCACCCCGCCGGAATACGCGCCGTTAGACGAATTGGCGCACGAAGAAGGTTTGCGATTCGGAGCCTGCACGCCATTCGAGAAGGAGTTGATCCGCAAGGATGGCACGCGCGTGCCCGTGCTGATTGCCACGGCCGTATTGAAGCTCGCCCCGTTTCGATGGATTACCTTCGTGCAGGATCTTCGCGAGCGCGGCCGGATGGAGAGTGTCGCGGACGAAGCTGCTGCGCCCGCCCAGGATTTCGAGGAGGTTGTGGGCTCCAGCGCGGCGCTCGAACGGGCCAAGAGGCTGGTGGAACTGGTGGCGCCGACCGACGCAACCGTTTTGATCCTGGGAGAAACCGGTACTGGAAAGGAACTGGTTGCGCGCGCCGTCCATCGGATGAGCCCGCGCAAACATTTACCCTTTATCACTCTGAACTGCGCTGCGATTCCGACGGGACTCCTGGAAAGCGAGCTGTTCGGCTACGAAAGAGGCGCGTTCACGGGTGCGCTATCGCAGAAAATCGGGCGTTTCGAGATGGCCAATCGCGGCACATTATTCCTGGATGAGGTGGGCGACATCCCTTTGGATCTTCAGCCCAAACTCCTGCGCGCGCTGCAGGAAAAATCGTTCGAGCGATTGGGCGGCACCAAGACCATTCCGATTGACGTGCGGCTGGTGGCGGCGACCAATCGGAATCTCGCGCAGATGATGGGCGACAAGCTATTCCGCAGTGACCTTTACTATCGGCTGAGGGTCTTTCCCATCACTACACCTCCGCTACGCGACCGGCCCGAAGACATACCGGCGCTGGCCCGCCATTTCACCAGGAAGTATGCCGGGAAGATGGGCCGAAAAATCGACAAGATCCCGGCGGAGACCATGCGCGCGCTGTCTGGCTTTTCCTGGCCGGGCAACGTGCGCGAGCTTGAGAATTTCATCGAACGGGCAGTGATCCTGTCGCAGGGGACTAGCCTGAGAGCGCCTTTGGAAGAAATCCGGGAGGAACCCGCCGAAACGTCCGGCGGCAGGACCCTCGAGCAGGTGGAGCGCGATCATATTCTGCGAGTGCTGCGGGAAAGCGGAGGGGTGGTCACACTGGCCGCCACCCGGTTGGGCCTGCATCGCACCACCCTGAACGCCATGATGCGCAAGCTCAACATCTCCCGCAAAGACCTTTAGCGGGCTGGCCGGCGTGGCGCAGACAGTGGCCCCCCGCAGCGCCGGGACTCATCCCGGCGTTCCGGGCTGCCTGGCGCTGCTATCCAAGGAGGGTCGGAGACCAATCTCGACCCGGCAAGCAGGAGCGCCTGCGTCACGTCCCCGGCGGCCTCGACCGCAGCCGGTCAATTGACCGCCGGCGGTCAACCGCTCCACCGCCAGTTCGCCGCCCGGATGAACAGGCTCAACAAACGCGACTGGCGCTGCCCGTGCACCGGTAATCACTGTCGCCGCCAAGCCCTTCGAGGGCTCGACAAGATCAGGCGTGGGGACAAGCCGAAGTTTCGACCCTAACCGAGGGGAGACACCGAACATGACGAGCATCAGACTTATCGCTTCGGGATTCCAGAAAGGTGAAACAGTCGTGCTGGCCAGGGGCAGTTATCAGGGCACGCGAGGAGTCTTTCTCCACCTGGGAGACGACCCGAACTGGGCGGATATCGAGGAGAGCGGCGGCAGCATCTGCGCCCACCCGGTAGCCTGGCTCGACCATTCGGCGAGGATGGAGGCACTATGACTAACGCGATCGCCGTGGGAGACATTCTGATTGAGGGCGGAACATATCTCCCCAACTCCCTGACAAAGCCGGGCGAGTCTTCTCTGCCCGGATGGTCCGCGGTTAAGAGCAACCGTCCGGCGTTTGAGAAAGAAATCAAGGAAGCCGGATGGACGCTGTTCTTCATGGCGGGTGACATCAAAACCACGGTCTTCGGATTCGACCGGCAACGAACCCTGCGCTCGGCGCTGAAACGACTGGTCACCATGGTGAAATCTCAAAGCTGCAACAGCATCGAGATCACTCATTTGGTGGATAAATCGTTTTTGAAGGTGCCCTACCTAAGTGTCTGGGCCCATGCGCGGCACTTGCAGAGGGGCCAGGGCCTGGTGTTTTCCGGGGGCCGCTAGAACGGGATTTCCAAGTGTTACCGATTTCAAATCTAATTGGAGGCATTCATCATGAATATTCGACCACTGCACGACCGCATCGTAGTGAAGCGGATAGACGAACAGGAAACTACCCGCAACGGCATCATCATCCCCGATTCGGCCAAGGAAAAGCCGCAGCAAGGTGAGGTGATGGCCATTGGGAACGGCAAGCGGCTCGAGGACGGCACGATTGTCGCGCTCGCCGTCAAAGCCGGCGACCGAATCCTGTTCGGCAAATATTCCGGTAACGAGATCAAACTGGACGGTATCGAGTACATCATCATGCGCGAGGACGATGTCCTCGGGGTCTTGGATGCCACTGCCCAGGTGCTCTCGAAGGCCAGCTAATCTCAAATCCGAATCAGGAGGAAGACATCCATGGCAAAACAGATTACTTATAGCGATACCACCCGCCAAGCCATTCTGCGCGGAGTCAACCAACTTGCCGACGCGGTTAAAGTGACCCTTGGGCCCCGGGGACGCAACGTCGTTCTGGAAAAGAAATACGGCGGCCCGACGATCACCAAAGACGGTGTGACGGTGGCCAAAGAGATCGAGTTGAAAGATCCAGCCGAGAACATGGGCGCGCAGATGGTGCGCGAAGTGGCATCGAAGACCTCCGACGTTGCCGGTGACGGCACTACCACGGCAACCATTCTGGCGCAGGCCATCTACCGGGAGGGCGTCAAAGCAGTGACCGCCGGGGCGAACCCGATGGCCATCAAGCGCGGCATCGACAAGGCCATCGAAGTGGTTGTCGAAGAGGTCAAGAAGTCCTCCAAGCCGGTTTCCGGAGATATGATCGCCCAGGTAGGCAGCATTTCCGCGAATAGCGACACCACCATCGGCAACATCATAGCCGAAGCGATGCAGAAGGTGGGCAAAGACGGCGTGATCACGGTCGAGGAATCCAAGACCATGACCACGGAGTTGCAGACCGTCGATGGCATGCAATTCGACCGGGGCTATCTCTCCCCTTACTTCGTTACCGACGCCGAGCGCATGGAGTGCGTCTTCGAGGATCCCTACATCCTCATCCACGACAAGAAAATCGCCAATATGAAAGACCTGCTACCGCTTCTGGAGCAGGTTGCGCGCGCCGCTCAGCCGCTGGTGGTGATTGCCGAGGAAGTGGATGGCGAGGCACTGGCCACTCTGGTGGTCAACAAACTCCGCGGCACTCTCAATGTGTGCGCCGTCAAGTCCCCGGGTTTCGGCGACCGCCGCAAGGCCATGCTGGAGGATATTGCCATCCTCACTGGCGGTAAAGCCATCATGGAAGAGATCGGTATCAAGCTCGAAAGCGTCAGTCTGGCGGACCTGGGCCGCGCCAAGCGCGTCACGGTAAGCAAAGACACCACCACCATCATCGACGGCAAAGGGGCGCAGAAGGATATTGCGGGCCGGATCAAGCAGCTTCGGGCGCAGGTGGAAGAGACCACATCGGACTACGACCGCGAAAAGCTGCAGGAGCGGCTGGCTAAACTGGCCGGCGGGGTTGCGATCATCAAGGTCGGCGCCGCCACTGAAGTCGAGATGAAAGAGAAAAAAGCCCGGGTCGAGGATGCGCTGCATGCCACCCGCGCCGCCGTGGAGGAAGGCATCGTGCCCGGCGGAGGCGTGGCGTTGCTGCGGGCTTCGATGGCACTGCAGGATCTTCACCTGGAAGGCGACGAGCAGTTCGGCGTTACCATCGTGCGCAGAGCGTGCGAGGAGCCCGTACGGCAGATCGTATTGAACTGCGGAGTCGAAGGCGCCGTGGTGGTCGAGAAAATCAAGCGCGACGGATGCCGGACGTGTGCGAACTACGGCTTTAACGCTGCCACGGAGCAGTTCGAAGACCTGGTGCAAGCCGGCGTGATCGATCCCACTAAAGTCACCCGAACCGCTCTGCAGAACGCCGCTTCCATCGCCTCTCTCATGCTCACCACCGAGGCTATGGTCTGCGGGATCGTGGAAGAGTCAGGCGAATAGGGCGCTATGAACAAGAGGCTGTTAAAACGGCACAAACGCCAGGTTTCGCGGGCCCGGCAACACGTCAAAGTCTCGGAACCCGACCTGAGAACACTTGAACAGGTGACTGCGGCGCGCGAGGTGAGCCGTAGTGTGGGCAGCCGTCGCGACGCTTTGCGCGAACCATATGCCTTGCATCCCATCCAGCATTCGCCGAGTCCGGCCCCGGACGGCGCGGCGAGGGCGGAGGCCAAGTGATGATGCGCGCCACGGTCGGGCTGTTCGCCGCACAATGTCCCCACTGCAAGTCGATCGATTTTCGACTGGTGGACGCCCGAAACGCCGTCGAGAGAGCCCTCCATTGGCTGCTCCAACCCTTTCGGTGCGGTCTTTGCGGCCATCATTTCTTCCTGTGCCGATGGCAAGTTCCCGTCGGCGGCACGGCATGACGTCCGCCGGTGGGATGTGGAGAGAGGGGGCAGTTCATGCAGGTCTTCGTTGCAGTACTGAGTAACCTCATTGACAAGGGTGAATTTGAGAAATCCTGGCGCACCGATCCTTCCGGCGATTTGTTCCCGGATGTCGATTTTTCCTTTGCTGGCCGAAAGATCTCCTTGACTCTCGCACCCGGCCCTGACGGTCGTTGGAAGACCGAAAGCGTCCATCGGACGTTTAGCAGCGCCGTTCGCCGCGTGGACCAAAGCTGCAATATTCGATGGATGTGACTCAGGGATCGTAAGTGGCTGCGGAGTCCGGTCCGTCTTCTAAGGATAGCCAAGGGGTGCGCCCTTGAAATCCTAAGGAGAGGGTGTCGAGGTATCCCTACGCCTCTTTGCGGCTTGGCGGCTTTGCGTGATAGCGTTTCACGTTCTGTCGAGTTCCAATCCAACCGCCGTTCCGGCCGATATCGAAACACAATCTCACGCAAAGCCGCAAGGCTCGCCAAGAGTTTCATCTTGGCCCGCGATTTCAATGGGATGCGCGGAACATGTAACATGTTACAAATTGTGGGGCGGCGATGAAATTCTGAGAGATGATTTCTCAGATCTGGCCATGCTAGAAACTAAGGGGCGCCCTGGCTTCCGAGGTAATCCGGCCAGTGGACGCTCGCTGGGCCCTGGCGAGCCTGCACCGCCAGTGTAGAAGCGGCCATCATCCGTCTGGGGAAGCGGTGGTCGTCGACAGCCAGTTCGCCGCACCAGACCCGTCGCAGACTGTGGACACCGTTGATTGTCGCAGACGTCATGAGTGAGATCTTGTAAAAAGCAGACTGACTGGTGGTCAGTCTGCAAGACCGGGCAACGCCCCAGCAGGCCGCTATTCGCAAAGGCCTCGTGTGTTCGGCTTGTCTGCTCGCCGAGGTGGTGCAACCTCGGTTCATACGCTGGCAGGGGATTCCGCAGAGCATCTGACGATAGCCAGTCGTGCCACGGGAGTTTTCCTGATTCACCGCGGAACGCCAGCGCTCGCCGGAGTGCTATCGCCAGCCAGTCCGGCGTGGATAGATCAAAGCCAGCTACCGAACGGTTTGCAAGGGAACTCCGGAAATTCTCAGTCTTTCCAGTCCATCGCGAGCCGCACCAAAGTCCGCACCGGTACTCCCGATGGTCCCTTCGCGAGGAACGGCTTCCCATCGTCGATCCACGCAGTGCCTGCGATATCTAGGTGAACCCACGGCGTGTCGCCGGCGAACTCTTTCAGAAACATCGCCGCCGTAACCGCGCCGCCCCATCGGCCACCTACGTTGGCCAGGTCGGCGAAGGCGCTCTTGAGGTAATCCTTGTAGTCGTCTTCGAGCGGCATGGGCCACATCCGGTCTCCCGCGGCTTTCGCGGCCGCCAGCACGCGATCGCGCATGCCGTCGTCATTGGCGAACAGCCCCACGTTCAAATGTCCCAGCGCCACTACGATGGCGCCGGTCAGAGTGGCCGCGTCCACCAGGTGCGTGCAACCCTGCTGGCGCGCATAGTGCAGCGCGTCCGCCAGAATCAGACGGCCTTCCGCGTCGGTATTGATCACCTCGATGGTCTTGCCCGACATCGCCGTCACGATATCGCCCGGCCGCTGAGCCCGGCTGCCCGGCATGTTCTCCACGCACGGCACCACCGCGGTCACCGCGATCGCCGGTTTCAGTTGCGCTATCGCCCGCATGGCGCCCAGCACGGATGCGCCGCCCGCCATATCGGATTTCTGCTTCTCCATGCCTTCGGCCGGTTTGATCGAAATGCCGCCGGTGTCGAACGTCACGCCCTTGCCTACCAGCCCCAGATGCGCCTTGCTCTCCCCCGCTGCGGGCTTGTACCGGACCACGATCAGAGCCGGCGGTTCGGCGCTGCCCTGCGCCACGCCCAATAGCGCCCCCATGCCCAGCTTTTCCATCTGTTCGCGATCCAGTATTTCGCAATCCAAGCCATACTCGGCGGCCATTTTCCGCGCCGCCTCCACCATGCGCAGGGGCGTCAACAGGTTGGCTGGTTCGTTCACCAGTTCGCGCGCGAAGTTTTGCGCTTCGGCCAGAATCCGCCCACGATCCGCGGCGGCCGCCAGGTCGGGTGCACCTCCGTCCACAGCCACTGTGAAAGATTCCACGGATTTCTTGTCGTCGTCGGTCTTGTACCGGTCGGGCTCGAAATCACCCAGAATCGCCCCTTCCACGGCGGCAGACACGTTCCCGGGGTTCGCCTGCCCGGGGTGTAGCGCCAGGGCGATTCTCTTCACCGATTTCGATTTCAGCAGTCGCACCGCGGCGCCGCTCAATCGGCGCAGTTGGGCCGAATCGAATTTCTCCGCTTTCCCGGCTCCTGCCAAAAGCACCCGCTTGGCCGCCACCCCGGGCGCGTGGTGCACCAATGTCAGCTCCAGGTATTTCCCGGTAACCTCTCCACTATCAATTAATTCCCCGGCGCCGAAGCGTTCTTCGCGGGCGCCTTCAAAAACCGGCACGATCAAAGCGTCAGTTTCCCCCTGTGCCAGAGGACCACTCGCCGTAGCAATTCGCATCACTCTGATTGTGCCAATTGGGGACCCGGCTGGCAAATTTACAAATTCTCCCGTTTTTGGAATCTCCCGTCACTGTCCGTGCATCTGACGGTAAAGCACGTCCTTGTTATTACATGGCAACCCGGCAGAAATCATGGTAAAATTCCAGAAGAGCGCTGGTGTGGCGTATTTCCAAAAGCTGTAACGCTGGCACTGTGGAAATCGTCCAATAGACGTAGCGAACAAGCGGTTCCCCAAGAGGGCTGGTTCCCCAAGAGGGCTGGTGGATAAAATGGCAGACGTTTCGCAACCCAATGATCCAAACGTGAATACCCCCGATGATCATCTGTCGCGGCTGCTCTGTGCCGAGATCGAAGATCCCTGGTATCGCACGTTCGTCCGCAACCTCAAAGAATTCTTCAACCCGCCCAAGCTGCCGCCTCTTCAGGTGACCTCTAAGCCTATCCCCGTCAAGGACATTTGGGGGCTCTACGGCCGCAAGAAGCAGTCGTTCATGATGTCGACCGGCTTCCAAATCGGGGTAGTCGCGCTGGTATTCGTCCTTACCGCCAGCAAGACGGTGCAGAAGGCCGCTCAGAAAGCGGTACTTTATGCCATCGACTTGGCGCCGCCCGAGCTAAAGATGAAGCCCCAGGCTCAGGCATCGCAGGGCGGTGGTGGCGGCGGCGATCGTTCTCCGCTCCCGGCCAGTTTTGGCAAACTGCCGAAGTTCGCTCTGAAGCAGTTCACTCCGCCAGTGGCCGTCTACAACAACATGAATCCGAAGTTGGCGATGGACCCAACCTTGATTGGAGATCCCAATACCCAGGTTGCCAATGTGGACTATCCGCTGTATGGCGATCCTCTTTCCAAGTACATGACGCCCTCGAATGGACAAGGTTCCGGCGGCGGCATCGGTAACGGCAAAGGCGGCGGCGTTGGCGATGGCGAAGGCGGCGGCTACGGTCCCGGAAAGGGCGGCGGCGTCGGCGGCGGCGTCTTCCGTGTCGGCGGCGGCGTTTCGGCGCCTGTCCTGCTCTCGAAGACTGAGCCGGAATATTCCGAGGAAGCGCGTAAAGCCAAGCACCAGGGCACCGTCATGCTCTATGTGCAGATCGATCCTTCGGGTCACGCGACTCACATTCAGGTGGTCAAGAGTTTGGGCTTGGGCCTCGACGAGAAGGCCATCGAGGCAGTCCAAAAGTGGAAATTCTCCCCCGGTAAGAAGGACGGTAAACCCGTCACCGTGGAAGCTACCATCGAAGTCAATTTCCGTCTGCTGTAAAGTGTAAGTACCCTCTGCGAATGGAAAAGGCGACTCGGCAACGGGTCGCCTTTTCTGCGTTTGTCGGCTGCGAATGGACAGTCCGCGGCTCCCACAAACACGTTGATGTGCGGGCGGATCTGTCGTTGCTCGGAAGTCCCAGCAGCTTCATCGCGGGCGAAGGAGCGCATCGGTCGTTGCTCTCCGGCGTGAGTTCGGTTCCCAAGTGGAAATTCCTGGCAAGGAAGCCAGCATGCACCTCGTTGTGACGTGCCCGTGCCCTGCGATGGAGCCGTCCGCCCGCTCGCCGATAAGGGCAGCGTGCCGGAGGCCTATGGCTCGCTTTGCCTTTTCCCGCGTGATCTGTGGGAAGCTGCAGCCTGAGCTAATTAAGCCGCCGAAGCCGCCTCGCCGTGGAATCTCACGCTCACCAGCCGCGATACGCCCGGCTCTTGCATCGTCACCCCGTATAATGCCGCCGCCGCTTCCATGGTCCGCTTGGAATGCGTGATCACGATGAACTGCGTCTGCGCCGCCATTTCCCTCACCAGCTTCGTGAGGCGCCCGATGTTGGATTCGTCGAGCGGCGCATCTACTTCGTCCATCACGCAGAACGGGCTGGGTTGATAGCGGAAAATCGCCATCAGCAGGGCCACCGCCGCCAGCGCCTTCTCGCCGCCAGATAGCAGCAGCACATTCTGCAGCCGTTTGCCGGGAGGCGAACAGATGATGTCGATGCCCGATTCGTTCAGATTCTCCGCGTCGGTGAGGCGCATCTCCCCCGTGCCGCCGCCAAACAGCGTTAGGAAGCACTCGCGGAAATTCGCGTTGATCGCTTCGAACGCCTCTGCGAATTTCTGCCGCGACACCTGCTCGATCTCCTGAATCGCCTTTTCCGTGTCGCGAATGGAGTCGATCAGGTCCTGCCGCTGCGCGCTCAGGAAGTCTTGCCGCTGCTGCGCCTCCTGGAATTCCTCCATGGCGGCCTGGTTCACCGGCCCCAGCGATTCGATGCGATTGCGTACTTCGTTGCAGGCGATTTCCGCTTCCGCAATCGCCTCGCCGTCGGGCACCGGATCGTCCGCCGAAGCGAGTTCCTCCACCGGGCAGCTCAGTTCCTTGCGGCTGGTCTCGTCCAGATATTTCAGCTCGGCCTGCTTGCGCACCAGCTCGACTTCCGTCTGCGAGCGCTTCTCGCGGCACTCCTCCACCGCAGCGCGCAGCGTCTTCAATTCCTCTTCGCCGGCGCGCAGTTGCTCACGCAACGAGGCATCCTGAGACGCCATCTCATTGACGCGCGCCTCTAACGCTGTGATTTCCTCGGCCAGTTGCGCGACTCTCCGATCCAGCTCGATATTATCGGCCAGCAGTCGCGACCGTTGCTCGCCCAACCGCTCGATCTCCGGCGCGATGGCGTTGCGCCGCGCCGAAGTTTCGTGGAATTGCTGCTCCAGCTTGCCCATGGCCGACCGTTCGCCGCGATGGCGCTCTTCGAGCCCCGCCAATTCCGCGCGCGTGGCGGCGTGCTCTTCGCCGATGGTGGCCGCCTGGCCTTCCAGTTTCTCCAGTTCCTGCCGCTCGGATTCCAGCGCTTCTTCCCGCTGCGCCCGCAACTGCTCTTTCTCCTGGACCGCCGTGCGATTCCGCTCCCGCTGATCGGCCGATTTGTCCGCATCGCGGCGCAACCGCTCGAGCTCCAGACGCGCTACCGAAAGCCGCGAGTTGGTGCGTGCCAGATCGTCGCCCAGCTTGCGCATATCGTGATCCAGCGCCACCCGGTCCTTTTCGCGCGCCTGTTGCAGCGTCCGCAGCCGTTCCAATTCGGATTCCAGACCGGCGATCTCGTGGTTCAATCCCTCCAACCGCTCCACCTGCGCGGCCAATACGTCCTGCCGCTTCTTCAGCGCCGCCGCCAGTTCGCGTACCTCGCGCTTCATGGCCAGCGGACCGGCCGCCGATTTCTTGCCGCCCGTCACCGTGTGACCGTGGTAGCAAGCGCCGTCCGCCATGAGGAAATACAGATGCGGATACGTAATGGCCAGGCGCTGCGCCGACGCGCGATCTTCCGCCAGGAAGCACAGCGACAGCCGCGGCAGCAGATCCACCGCGCGATCTTTGAATCCGTTGGTGAGCCGCAGCGATTCGCTCAGCCGCGCGGCGATTCCAGTCTCGGGTCCGATGGCCGGCTCCGGCAAATGCGGCTGCGGGTGGCCATTGGGCTCGGGATGCACCAGGAACGTCGCGCGGCCCTCGAGTTCCGCGCGGATGAAATCCAGCCCACGCTCGGCCTGCTGCCAGCTTTCCACCACCACGTATTCCAGCTCGTCGCGCAGAAATTCTTCGGTGGGCTTTTCATATTGCGCGTCCACCTCCACGTAGTCGGCCAGCACGCCCAGCGGTTTGAGATCGGCAGCCTTTCCGGTTTCGAGCGCGCCGAAGAGCCGCTTCACCGAGTCGGTGGTGTAGGTACGGTGCACCAGCACCTGTTCCAGCGACTCCTTGCGCGCGGAAATTTGCGACACCTCGCTCTTCAGCCCGTCGATCTCGCGGCGCAATTCCGCCGCGCTCCGGCGCTGCTCCGCCAGGTTCTCTTCCGTGCGCCGGCGCTCGCCGGTGACTGCTTCCAGCTCGAGCTGCCTCTGCGCCAACGTCTCGGAAAGTTGTTTGCGGGCCGCTTCCAGGCGTTCGATTTCGCCCGCCGCCACCTGCTCCTCGCGCTGCGAGCGGGCGCTTTCGCGCTCGATGCCAGCCAGATACTCTTCGATCTGCGCCAACTGGTTCTTCAGCGTGGACGCTTCGCCCAGCAGGCGCAAAATTACCTGGCGGCCGGACTCGATGGCCTTCTCCCGCTCCCTCACCTTGGCCTGCAGAGACTCGCGCTGCAAGTTGATTTCCTGCATGCGGACGCGAGCCTGCGCGATCTGCTCTTCGAACATCGCCACGTTCTTCTGATGCGCGGCGATCTCCTGGTCGAGCGCATCCAAACGCAACGCCAGATCCTGCGATTCCTTCTCCGCCTGGGCGATGCGCTGCTCCATGGCGGAACTTTCGCGCACCTGCGATTCCAGCCGTCCGCGCGTGCGCGTGGCCTCCACGTTCAGGTCCGAGAGTTTCTGCCGCTCGGCCGTCAGTTCGCGCTCAATCCGGTAGCAGGCCTGTTGGCGCCGTTCGTGCTCCTGCTCGCGCTCGGTCACCTGCTCGCTCAACGACTTTAATTCCGTGGCCGCCAGGTTGAGATCGATGGCTGTCTTGGCCGCATCGCGCTCTAGCCAACGGTATTTCCCTGAAAGCACCAGCCGCAGCCGCGTTTCGAGCTCCGCTTTGAGCTCGCCATAGCGCCGCGTTTTGGATGCCTGCCGCTTGAGCGAATTCACCTGCCGGGTGACTTCTTCGAGGATGTCGTAAACCCGCGCCAAATTCTGTTTGGCGCCCTCCAGCTTCGCCTCCGACAGCCGTTTGCGAGTCTTGAATTTCGTAACGCCCGCGGCTTCTTCGATTACCGCCCGCCGATCCTGCGGCCTCGAACTGAGGATTTGCCCAATGCGGCCCTGCTCGATGATGGCGTAGCTTTCCGGGCCCAGACCCGTACCCATGAAAATGTCCTGGATATCGCGCAGCCGCGCCGGGCGGCCGTCGATCAGGTACTCGCTCTCCCCCGAACGGAACAGCCGCCGCGTGATGGTAACTTCGCCGCGTTTCTGCTGCCCCTCTTCCACCGGCTGTAGTTTGTGCGGATGGAGCGGTTGATGGACCTCCGGATCGACCAGAGTCATGGTCACGTAGGCCATGCCGAGAGGCTTGCGGTCCCGCGTGCCGGCGAAAATAACATCCTCCATACGCGTTCCACGCAGGGATTTCGCCGATTGTTCGCCCAGCACCCAACATATAGCGTCGCTGATGTTCGATTTGCCACAGCCGTTCGGCCCTACAATGGCGGCTATGCCATCCCCGTTGAAGCGCAGCTCGGTGCGCTCACAAAAGGATTTAAATCCTTGCAGTTCTACGCGTTTGAGTTTCAGCAAAGCATTTACCTCTGCTTCGGGGGAGTTGTAACTATACTAAACGCGTGGAGCCGAAAAGTAAAGCACCCCACCACTCTTTGCAGTACCTTCACTCGAATCCCCACAAGATCTTGTAGGGTGCATCCTCAACTGCGGAGCGAAGGCCATTCCGCGAGCCGCTTTTCGCGGAACGCCCGCAGTCCCTCCTCGAAGTCGCCGCCGGCGAAGACCCGGTCGCGGATGCGTCGCGCCACCCTCCCCGATTCTTCCCAGCCCAAGCCACGCACTTCCTGGACGAAGCTCAGACCGTTTTGGATCGCCGTCGGGCTGAAACCGGCCACCGTTTCGGCCACCTCCAGCGCCCGCTTCCCGGCGTCCGGCGCGATTTCATGTACCAAACCGAGACCGCGAGCCTCCTCGCTACCGAAAATGCGGCCGGTGAGCGAGAGTTCCAAGGTGCGGCGTTCGCCCAGCGCCATCCCCACCGCGCGGTACACCAGGAACGGCCATAGCCCCAGCCGGATTTCGGTGAGGCCAAACGTGGCGCCGGCTTCCCCGATGACGATATGGCAGTTGGCCACCAGCCCAGTGCCTCCGCCCAGCGCCGCGCCTCGCACGGCAGCGATCAGCGGCTTCGAACTCCGTGCGCCCAACGTGAAAAGCCGCTCGTGGAGAGAGTTGGTCTCCTCCGTCGCGCCGCCGGCCGCTTCGTCCAAATCCATGCCGGCGCAAAACGACTTGCCGTTTGCCGTGAGCAGAATGGCGCCGATACCGGGATCGTGAATCGCGCTCTCCGCTGCTTCCAGGATGGCGCGGCACAGCTCGCGATTGAGCGCGTTGCGCTTCTCCGCACGGTCGAGCGCGATCTGCAAGACCCGCCCGTATTGCACTTTCTGAAGCACGCTATACCTCGATTTCGAGCGCCAGCAAGGCCGCCCCGAAGGTCTTCCCCTGCGCGTCGGTCCGCAGGGACACCGTCCCGCCGCCGCCCAGCGCCCGGTGCAACAGGAAATTGAGCGCCCCCAGATTCGGCAGCTCGTACCGTTCCACGGGCCCCTGGACGAGGTCGCCGAAATGCCGGCGGACCCGCTCCGCGGTGACCTCGCGCACCAGCACCGGGTAATCGCGCGGATCGAGCGCGATCACCCCGATATTACAGGTGTCACCCTTGTCGCCGGACCGTGTATGCGCGATTTGCGAAAGCCTGACCAGCACTTGCGCCTCCTTCGACCATTCTGACACGGTTGGACTTCCGGAGATTCCGAGCGCAAAATAGATCCCTGGAGGTTTCCCTTGCCAAAGGCACCGTCAGTATCGTTGACCAAAATAATCGAGGCTACCAAGCTGCACCCCAGAACCGGACTATCGCTCGGCCTTCCCCCCGTGACGGTCCCTTACGGCGCCCTGGTCGAATCTGTGGGCTCCGAGCGCGATCGTGAGCGGTTCACTTATCTCGGCGATTTGTACGAGTGCAAGCGCGATCTGTTTCTCTCGGCGACCGGCGGCGTCGAAAGTGCTTCCGCCGAGTTGCCGCCGGAGCACGCGCCTGCGCCCGTTGCGGAGACGGCGCCGGAACCGGCCGCGGCCGCCGGTCCGCGCCTGGAGTGGAATCGAGTCAACTCCAGCGATTACTCGGTAAGGCGCGCCGCAGTTCCGGGTGGATGGTTAGTGGCGGTCAATAACAGCAACGTGATCTTCGTCGCCGACCCCAAGCATAAGTGGGACGGCGGCTCGGTGAAATAGCATGGTTGACACCGATTTCATTACCCTCACCGAGTCGATGGACCGGTGCTGGATGGAGGGTCGTTTTCCCGATCTGGAAGCATTTCTGGCGAAGGACGTGGTATTCGTAGCGCCTGGTGGCGAGCATCGAAGCGAGGGGCTCGCGCAGGCTATCGAAGGCTATCGTCAATTCATGTCCCACGCGCAGGTGAAGCATTTCGAAACCAGCGATCATATCGTCACGCTTCGGGGCGATACTGCCGTCGTTGAATACCGTTGGCAAATGGCCTGGACGGCCGGTGGAGCCGATCACAACGAGACCGGGAGCGAAGTGCTGGTGCTATCGCGGCGCGGTGGAAACTGGCGCGTTGTTTGGCGCACCCAAATTCCCACCCCCGCGAAATCCGCGTAGATCTTATTCGAGACGGCTGCCCGTCCGAGAAAGGGCCGGCCGCTTGCGCACATCGTACACATAGATGGAGTAGCCGACGCGTGCGTCGGGCTGGCGGCTATCGAGACCGGCAAATTCGGGGCGGGTGGCTAGCTAAGTCGGTCATTTCAGAAATACGGCCTCGTATCTTCGCTGGACCGCTCCCTTACGATTGCGGCTCGGAACGGAGCCGCGCGCGTAAGCAAGCGGCCCGGCAATACGTTGGCGAACTTCCGAAACGGTGTACTTAGCTACCGGCTCCAGGTACTATTTTGCCAGCGATCGCGGCCGCTCGGTTTGGGCGGTGGGCGTGCTCGAACCGGTGACGGTGAAGGTGAAGCGCACGCCGTGAGGCTGGCCGTGGGGTCGCGCCGCCTTGATGGCTGGGAAGCCCGTGCATCCGCGTTACGCCACTAGCGTGGAACCGCAGGCACGCGGCGGCAAGTCACATCGGGTTCCGAAGCTTGGCCACTACCGCATTCCACTCAGCCGAGCACCGGTTCAGTTGCGGGGTTGAGTTGGGGCGGAAGAGCCATCCATTCCGGAGCATTCTCGGCGAGCGAGGTGTGGAGTCGCTGGTACCCAGACGCTATCTGCCGCAGTTCCTGAGATTTCGTGGCTGACGTCACTCCCTGGCTTTCACGCTCACTCTGCGTGGCTCAAAGGCGCGGCATCCGCCGCCTGGTCGGCGACGCATACGGCATGGCGCAGAATAGGCTCGAGATGCCTGCAAATGAGCATCAGATCCACATACAACGTACTCTCGCCAGGCGACGAAACGAGCGGGAGAGCTTTTCGTACAGCGTGCCGCACTCCGCACGGATTGAGCCTTCCAGAGGCCGTACGGAAAGCGCCTGCTCCCGGTTTCCCTCGCGCCAGCTCTCGATGGCCGTCGTCAGAGTTGCCCGGATTCTGGCGCCCAACTCGGACACCTGGTTGGAGATCTGGGATGGCGGGCGCCTCTTCATCGAAACGCTCAACGTCACAATCTCGTATGCGTAGTCGGCGATTAGCTCGAGGTCCACGATCGCGTCAACGCGGCCATTAGTTTGTGACGAAAAACCATGAATTTTCTCCTCCTCGATTAGGCACACTTCGACTTCAACGGCCCGCTTGCGGCCTGCCTTCGCCAACATCGTTCTGGTAAGGGGAATCAGGCCTGGCGAGAATCGCCGGCCGCCGCCCGGAGAAAGCGAGGTCCGCTAATTCTCTGCCGGGCCGGATTCGCCCGGTTGATTAGGGGGTTCCGTCAGTGCCATTTGATCCGTGCCTCATTCAGCGGGTGCGGAGCCCATTTACTGCGCCCATCGGCAGACGCACTTCGAGAACTTTCCCGATCCACTGTGCCGCGGCGCGAACTGCCTTGGTTGTTTTCTTCCGCATTTGTCGCACCTCCTTTCCTCTCTTACATAGGGCCTTCAGCCATGAATTGCTCCCGCAAGCTGGAGCACGCGAAAACCGAGTAATCCGACCATGAGCAGCAGATAACCCCGCAGCGCAAACAGGCAGACCTTGACGGTGCTAGTCATCGGCATGGGTCCGAGATGTTCGGTGTCCACCTTCTCTTCCGGCACGTCGTCCAGGGGATGCACCACCAGGAATGCGGGCCGCTCCTGTTCCATCCTGTCATCCAGTTCGATCATCGGGGCCGTCATTTTCTTTTCTCCTTTATGTATTCGGAAACAACTGCGGCACCGCTACCTGGGCAGCCAGGAGCAGCGATAAGACAAACAGCAGGATCACGATGGTCCAATTTACGAAATTGTTCCAGCTCTTGTTAGCGAATCGGTCGCCCAGGACTTGCTTGTCGTTCAACAGGAGCTGCAGGAAGATGATTGCCGACGGCAGCATGAGCCCGGCCAGCACCTGCACGCTGAGGATGATGAGCTGCAAAGGCGCCCTGGGTATCAGAACCAGGCCCGCGGCGGCAATCACGCACAAAGCATAGACCGCGTAGAATGCCGGAGCTTCCCGCACCAGCTTCTGCAAGCTGTGCGGCCAGCCACGCACTTCGCCGTAAGCCCAAGCGCTCGAAAGCGAGATAGTGGTGGTGCCGAGAACCGCCGCATTGATCATCAGGAGCAGGATCGCGTTCTTCACGACCGCCAGGAAGTGGCCTTCCGACATAATAGGCGTTCTGCATGACGCACTACACTAGCATCGCCAACCAGGAGGTGACCGGCCATGGAAAAGGCGGCGGTGCCGGCCGCTACCAGTGCGTTGCGGCCATTCGGCGCCGCCATTGCCGCTCCAGTCCGATCAGCGCTCCGAGCGCCAGGGCAATGGCCAGGCGCAGAGAGAACATACGGATATTCATGGACGGTTCTCCTCGGCTGTCTGAACGTCAACTCAGTCCTGTGAGCCTCACAGATTGTCTTGGTTGTTTTTATCGACGCATTAGTGGGTCGGATAGAACCGGCGCCATTTCCGGTGGATTGTCATCCACCGGGAAGGCGGCTCTCCTTGAGCGAATATCCTAGTCGGGTTTCCCGGTGTAGTGGCGCCCGCAATGGACATCGGCATGGTCTTCTAAGGACTCCAAATGAGTGATGACTTCCGCGGCCACTCCCAGTTCGGCGGGCAGCCGTTCCTCCAGAATCGTTGCGAGGCGGTGGGCATCGCTCACCGATGTCAGGCGTGGAAACAGCAAGTGTACTTCGATGATTTCGCGGCAGCCGGTGGTTCGAAAGCGAACGCCGTGGTATTGAATGGCCAATTCCGAGCAAATGATATCCAGTTTGTCACGAATTTGCCGGCCGGCTTTGGGATCGGAATAATCCAGAAGCCCGACTGCCGAACTCCATACCAAACGCCCTCCGGACCAAAGGATATTTGCGGCGACAGCGATAGCCACTATCGGATCGAACGGTTTCCATTGGGTCAGCAGCACCAGGCCTAGTCCTCCCACAACGCCAAAGCTGGTCCAACTGTCGGTCAGGACGTGTTTGCCATTAGCCTCGAGAATAATCGAATTGGTCCTGCGGCCGATTCGCAGAAGATAGTAGCCGAGACCCGCGTTGAGTAATCCAGCCATCAGGATCAGCAAGACGCCCGTGCCCAGGTTCTCCAGTTGTAGCCCGGCGATCCACTTCCGGATCGACTCAAAGAGAATGGTGATCGCGGCCACCACGATCATTGCGCCTTCAAATCCCGCGGAGAAGAAGGTGATGCGCTCGTAGCCGTAAAGGAACTGCGACGAAGCTGGTTTTGTGCTGAGCCGAAGGCTGAAAGTCGCAAAACCTACGGCTATCACATGGATGACCGACTCGGCCGCGTCGGAAAAAATGGCAGCCGAATGCGTCATGAAATAGGCCGTAGTTTTACCGACCAGCATTACCAGACCGAACATGAGGGAGAGGCGCATGGCGAAGCGCGCAGCGCGCAACTCTCGTTCTTCTCCTCGTGTTTCGGAACTCACCATGGCCCGCCTTGGCGCACTCCGTATCCCTGGATCGGAAACTTAAGTATATGGCACACATTGTCCCCACGGAAACCCATCAGGGATGCAACGCGAACATCTTCGCCGCGCGCCGCGATGGCTGGCAATGATCCCCCAGGAAAACGACCTGTCGCGGGCGGGGTTCCACTGGCCGGATTCTTCTTCGCGTCTTGCTCCGGCCGAGTGTGGAAGCGGATATCGACCATGGCGTTTCTTGCCGAATTGTACTTCTGCGCCGCAGATTTCCGATTCCGTCGACGTGTCGCCAGGTGGATCTGTCGTCTCCGGCGCTGGCGCCGGCATTGGCACGGCCTAAGGGCAGCCGCGGGGACACGGAACGCGCCGCTCCCAGGGTGACGAAGAGTTCCTCCACCAGCACTCGCATCGCGGCCTCTGGTTCGCAATGATCCTTCTTATCGCCATTCTGGCAGCGGGCGCCGCCTACGGCTATTGGGCCGTCGAGACCTGCCGCGGTAAATTGGATTTGGCGCCCGCGAGCAGGGTCAGCTCGCCACGGCCGGCCAGCGTATCGACGCAGCAATTATGTAGTATTGATACAATGATTCCTGGATGGTTAACGAACGGCGACCTTCCGCCCGGTGTGCATTTCACCACTTGGAGGAGATCGAGGATCGGCTCAGCTTCAATCCGCGGCGTCATCGGTTGCTGGCAGGATTCCGGCAGGCTTGCAAGGAGTTGCAGAAAGCCGGTTGCCGATTGGTTTACCTGGACGGCAGCTTTGTCACCCGCAAGGAACATCCCGGCGACTTCGATGCTTGTTGGGACATACAGAATGTGGACGACGCCAGGCTCGACCCTGTCTTCTGGGATTTCTCCCGGGGCCGCGCGGCGCAAAAGCAGCGGTTCCTGGGTGAGCTGTTTCCAGCACAACTGCCTGAAGGTGCGACCGGCAGAGCCTTTGTGGATTTCTTCCAGGTGAATAAGATGAGTGGCGAGTCGAAAGGGATTCTGGCAATCAGGCTGGGAAGGAGTAGGCGAAAATGATCAAGAACGATAAGCAGTACCGAATCACGAAGGCGCAGCTCCGGCGGTTTCAGGACGCAATCGCCGAGTTGGCCGGTCAGGCGCGCCCTTCGAGCATCAGCGCACGATTGTGGGAGGCCCAGCGCGAGGCGGCCCGGAGCCAGATGGAGGAATTGCGAGAGCAGGTTGAAGCGTACGAGCGGCTCAGCGCGGGCCGGAGCAAAGAAGTGGTTCTTGAAGCCGTCGCGGATTTGCCTAAGGCCCTGATCCGCGCACGCATAGCGGCGGGAATGACGCAGGAGGGTCTGGCGCGCCGCCTTGGGGTCAAACCGCAACAGGTGCAGCGCTATGAGGCGACCGAGTACGAAAGCGCCAGCTTCGCCCGCATTCTGAAAGTCGTGCAGGCACTCGGACTCAGCATGCCCAAAGCGGTACGGCTGGTTCGCAACGGTTGAGATCGGCCGCCATCTGCCTCTCGCCCGCGACATCGTGGGATTCTCGTTCCGGTGCAATGATTCGGAATTTCGCGCCTGTTTCTTGGCCCGATCCGCAACCGTCCAACGACAATTCTGGCCGGGCATCTGAGCGAAATTCCGGGAATCATTGCCCCTGCATATAAGAGAATGACGGCGTTTCGCGCGGCGATTCCGCCCCAGGCCAGCGTCCAGGTGTGGCGGAACAGGTGCTACCAAGTGTGCTACCACTTCTCAGGAAGAGCAACCCGAAACAGGACCAAACGAGGGCCCACAAAATCGATCATGTTGGGACCTAAAGGAACAGCATGGACGAAGGCAAAACATGAATCTCATCCACTCCGCGGCCTTCGCCACGACTCGTAACCGCGGCGGCCGCAGTTCCAAGCTTGTGCCTAGAGTCGATCGATCCGATAATGGCTATTGCACAGGAAGGGCTTCGAGCACCATCCAATATGAACAGAAGAACATTTTGCGCGATCCTACCCGTTGCCGGCGCTTTACGGCCCGCCGAGGCCGCCAGCCAGCAGCAGCCACGCGAGCGACTGTTGTTCGACCATGATTGGAGATTCCTCCTAGGGGATCCCGCGGGGGCCGAATCGCCGTCCTACGACATCGCCGCCTGGCGGACCCTGGATTTGCCGCACGATTGGAGCATCGAAGGCAAAATCGATCCTAAGAGTCCCGTGGGGGGCAGCGGCGGCTACTTTCCCGCCGGGGTGGGATGGTATCGGCGGATCTTTACCGTTCCAGCAACCTGGAGCGACAAACGGGTCAGTGTGGAGTTCGAGGGGATCTACATGAACGCGGCCGTGTACATCAACGGCCACGATCTGGGCATGCACCCCTATGGATACACGAGCTTCTGGCACGATCTGACGCCCCACTTGAAGCCCGGTGCGAACAACGTGCTAGCCGTCCGGGTGGATCAATCCCAGCAGATGAACTCCCGCTGGTACTCCGGCTCGGGCATATATCGGCACGTCTGGTTGAACGTCACGGGCCCGGTGCACGTGGCTCCGTGGGGAGTCTGCGTCACCACTCCGGAGGTGAGCGCCGCGCAGGCGAAGGTTTCGGTGAAAACCCGGATAGCAAACGAATCCCCCAAGCAATCGAACGTCACGCTGCGAACCGTCATTTACGCCGGGTCGGGCTCCGCGGCCGGCCGTTCGAATAGCAGCGCCGAGGTGAACCCAGGGGGCTCCGTCGAGGTGGATCAGGAGATCGCCGTGGAAAAGCCCGCGCTCTGGGCGCCGGAATCCCCGGCTCTTTATCGGGCGGTTACACAAGTGATTGAGGACGGCAAGGCGGTGGATGAAGTCTCCACGCCTTTTGGCATCCGCTCCATCGAGTGGTTCGCCGAAAAGGGCTTTCTGCTGAACGGCAAGGCGCTGAAGATGACCGGCGGCTGCGCGCATCATGACAACGGTCCGCTGGGGGCTGCCGCTTTCGACCGCGCCGAGGAGAGGCGGGTGCAAATCCTGAAGGAATCCGGGTTCACCGCAATCCGCTGCGCCCACAACCCGCCGTCGCCGGCGTTCCTGGACGCCTGCGACAGGCTGGGGATGCTGGTGATGGATGAAGCATTCGACTGCTGGTCGCGGGGCAAGAACAAGCTGGATTACAGCGTGGCGTTCAAGGATTGGTGGCAGCGCGATCTCGATTCCATGGTACTCCGCGACCGCAATCATCCCTCCGTGGCGATGTGGAGCATTGGCAATGAAATCCCGGAGCGCGGAGAGCCGCTGGGCGCCCAGGAAGCGAAGATGCTGGCGGAATACGTGCGCGGGCTGGACAAAACGCGTCCCATCACGTCGGCGTTGAACTCTGTTATGGGCAAGTGGACCGACACGGACGGATACTACGCGGCGCTCGACATCGGAGGCTACAACTACAACTTGAACAACCATGCGGCGGACCACCAACGCGCGCCGGCGAGAATCATGGCCTGCACCGAGTCGTTCCCCCAATCGACGTTCGACTACTGGGCCATGGTGACCGATTTCCCTTATATCGTCGGCGATTTTGTCTGGACCGCGATCGATTACCTGGGCGAATCGGGCCTCGGACGGTGGTATTACCGCGATCTGAAGGACACCACCCCGGAGACTTACGGGGCCCCGTACCCCTGTCACGGCGCGGACTGCGGAGACATAGACATTTGCGGAAACCGCAAGGCGACTGCGCATTACCGGAATATCGTGTGGGACCGCGGCGAGAAGCTTTACCTGGGCGTGCGCCAACCCGCACCCGAAGGCAAGGAGGTTCACGCCACCAGATGGGGCATCTTTCCGGTCTACGCGAGCTGGACCTGGCCGGGCATGGAGGGGAAGCCGCTCGATGTCGAAATCTATTCCAGGGGCGCGGTGCGCCTCTATCTCGATGACAAGCTCATCGGCGAGAAGCCCACAACGCGCGCCGAGAAGTTCAAGGCGAACTTCAGCGTGCCCTATGCTCCGGGAATATTGAAAGCCGTCGCCATTCAAGGCGGTAAACCCATCGCGGAAGCCGTTCTGCGCACCGTAAGCGAGCCCGTCCGCGTCCGTCTGACTGCCGACCGGACGTCGCTTCGGGCGAACGGTCAGGACCTCTCATTCATCGCGGTGGAAGCTGTCGACGGGAACGGCCAACCGGACCCGAACGCGGAACATCAGGTAACCTTCGGTCTCAAGGGCCCGGGAGTCATCGCCGCCGTGGGGAACGGCGACATGTTCAGCGAGGAGCCGTACCAAGGCAATCGGCGTAAGCTGTTTCATGGGAAGGCGCTGGTGGTTGTCCGGACCTCACGAACGGCAGGCGCTCTCATCCTCACCGCCAGTGTAGCGGGGCTTAAGGGAGATGCGATCCAGATCGCGTCGCGCTGACGTTCGAACCAGCATCGGCGAGATCGGCCGCGGCTCAGTTCGCGATTTGGTCACGGGCATCTTAGGACCCCCGACAAACGCGCATCGTGCGAGCCTTCAGTTTCGTTGCATAGGGTGAGACCCGCGAATGGGAGGCAGTCGAATACGTCCAGGATCGCATCGGTGCGCCGACTCGGAGCCTCCGTCCCAGTTGTCGATCATCGAAGCTCCGCACCCCTCCCTGTCCGAGACCATAAGCACTGTAAACGGCCAGTTGGAGGACGTATTCTTCGCGTACGACCGTTTCGATCTCACGCCCGAAGCCGCAGCCGCCCTCAGCCAGGATGCCGAGTTGCTTCGCATCATTCTCCGCGAATTCCCGAAACTTCAGGTCACCGTGGAAGGCCATTGCGACGAACGGGGCTCCGCGGAGTACAATCTCGGTCTCGGCGACCGCCGCGCCACCCGCGCCACCGCTTTTCTCCGCCAACTTGGCCTGCCGCCGGCCAATTTCGCACCTGTCAGCTACGGTAAAGAGGCGCCGCAATGCACCGAATCCACCGAGTCCTGCTGGAGCCGCAACCGGCGCGCGCATTTCGTAGTCCTCATGCCGGTCACCGAGTGAGAGTTCATCGCGACCAGCTCACTCCGCGGCCCAGCACGAAGATGAACAACAGGCTCGCAACGGCGCCGGCGGCGATCCACGCCGGACTGCGCGGGATCGGACCGACCGGCTCTTCTTGCTGACCCCGTCGCCATCTTTGCATCAGGAACGGCAGGCTCAGCAGGCCGGCATTCGCGCCCAATGTGGACGGCAGCGCCGACGCCACCACGTAGAAGAACCCGATGGGATTCAGCAGACCGCCAATGCCAGCCAGGATGCCGTCGGCGAAATACGGGGTCCAGCACAGCCCTCGAATGCGCGGCGAACCTTCGTCTCTTGGGCGAAACGGCTCCATCTCGGCGCCCACCACCACCATCGACGCGTAATAGGACGCTACCCCCACGGCTACCAGCCCCATTTGCCACGCCCAGTGAGGTTCCAGGCCCTGAATCACCGCCGCCCAGTCGCCGAAGTTCATCACGCCGGAAAAGAAAAAGTAGCCGGTTCCGGTAAAGAGATTGCCCATCAGCGCCAGAACCAGGAAGTAGCGCGTGGCCGGCCGGTAGCGCCTCGCGCGGCGCAGCAGGAGCCAGAAGATCGCCGCGAAAAGAAGATTCACCAGCGTGCCATTGGCCGCGATCAGGCGCGTGTCCAGGTCGCTTTGCAGAGCCACGGTACTCATGGTCAGGCGATGGGCGCCGCTCAGCCACGCAGTGACGCCGTGACCGAGGCCTTCGTGCAGAACATCCTGCACCACGCAAGCAATCGCGGCGAGAGCCACCACGGTCACCCGATCGTCCGGAGCAGTCTCAGGCATGGGGACCGTTATACCACGCTGCCGGCTATACGCTGACCACCGGACAGGGCGACTGCCGGATGATGGTGTAGGCGTTGGTGCGCAGACGGCCGAACACGCCCGCTGCGGAGCCACGCCCGATCACCAGAACGTCGGCCCGCAGCCGCTCGGCAGCTTCGCAAATCACCTGGGCCGGCTCACCGGTTTGCATCTCGATATCGGCCTGGGCGCCGGCTTCACCCTGCAGCAACCGCAACTCCTCGCCGGCCGCGTGTTGGACGTCCGGACCGCACGGCATGGCATGCAGCAGCGTGAGCCGGGCGCCAAACTCCCGCGCGAGGGTAGACGCCCAGACCAGCGTTTTGCGGCTTTGCGGGCCCAGGTCTACCGCGCACAGGACGCTGCGGATCGGAGCGGACAACGCGGCGGGGGCATGTTCCAAATGCACCCCGGTCCACACCGGGCAATCGGCATCGTGCAGCACCTTGGCCGTGTTCGACCCCAGGATGAAGCGGCGGAACGGGCCGTAGCCGCGGGTCGGCATCACGATCAGATCGCAGTGTTGGTTGTGGGCGAAGTCCACGATGGCGCCCGACGGGTCGCCCTCCAGGACGACACGGCGCACATTTATGCCGGCGAGTTGCGCGGATTCGAACTCCTCCATGTCGGTATTCGCTTGTTGGACCCGGTCGCGGCACAGTTCCGCCAGCATGGAGCCGGCGATATCCACCGCTCCGAATTCGTATTGTGGCGGCACCAGCACGTGTAGCAGCACGAGCTCGCAGCGGAAGTGGCGCGCCAGGTTGCCGGCATAATGCGCGGCTCCCACCGAACGTTCCGAGAAATCGACCGGCAGAAGAATGCGGGTAAGGGACTGCATAAGCGCCTCCAGGGACGGGCGAGGCGCGGCGGGCTGCCCGAGCCGGCACGTGACGCTGACCCGGCTCTCCCTTCAGCATAGTCCCATTTCACGAAGACTGTCAGCCATCGGCCGCGACGTCACTGGCTCCGGGCACAGCACCGCCAGCACCGGTCTTCTTTCATCCTTGAGGTCTTCGCTGACGTCCTTTGTTTTCAGTTTCAGAAGCGCATCTGCAAAGGCCGGCCGCATGCCGGTAATTCTGCGCGGCGCCCTCCGCGTCTTCCCCCCGCGCGAACGCAGGTGCGGTGGGCAACCTGGCCTGACATGCTTTTGGCTTGTCCAGGTCGGGCGGAATTTCGCCCGCCCAGACCCAAGTCTCAGGACAACTTGTCCTGAAAATCTGCCTGCTTTCTAATAGAATCAATAGCTTGCAGGGATTTCTCAGGACAAGTTGTCCTAGAGCAGACCTGGAGAGCCCTCCCTAGCTGCGTGCTCCGGAAGGAAGCGCGAATTACCTCCGCCCCCTCAGCGCTCTCCGGTTTTGCTTTTGTCTTTCTCCGCGTCTCGGCGTCTCCGCGGTGAATTGTCTTGCGCTGACCTCGCCCGCGCCACCGCCCGGCTTCTCACTTCCCCCGCGCCAGCCCCAGCGCGCGAATCCGCTTGTGCAAATTCGTCCGCTCCATTCCCAGCGTGCGCGCGGCGCCCGACACGTTCCAGTTGGACTCCTCGAGCGCCCGCAAAATGTGCTCCCGCTCGGCCGATTCGCGGGCCTCCTGAATAGTCGATTTCGGACCCGTCTCGCGCTGCACCCGGATCTCCACGGGAATGGCATCGCGCGTCAGGCGGTCGCCCGGCGTCAGGATGGCCATGCGCTCGACTACGTTGCGCAATTCGCGCGCGTTGCCGGGCCAGGCGTAGGTTTCGAGCAGGGAGAATACCGTCTCATCGAGCATCTTGCGGCGGAAATTGTTGCGCGTGCAGAATTCCTCCAGGAAATACTCCGCCAGCAGCCGGACGTCGTGCGGGCGCTCGCGCAGGGCGGGCACGCGGATAGGCACTACGCTCAGCCGGTAATACAAATCCTCGCGGAATTTCTCCTGCGTCACCATGCCGGCCAGGTCGCGATTGGTGGCCGAGATCACGCGCACGCTCACGCGGATGATCTGCTCGCCGCCCACGCGATGGAATTCGCCTTCCTGGAGCACGCGCAGCAATTTGGCCTGCGAAGCGCCGTGCAGATCGCCCACTTCGTCCAGAAAGATCGTGCCGCCGTCGGCCAGCTCGAATTTTCCGCGGCGCGACGCGGTGGCGCCGGTGAACGACCCCTTTTCGTGCCCGAACAGCTCGGTTTCAAGCAGCTCCGTGGGGATGGCGGCGCAATTCACTTTCACGAACGGCCCCGACGCGAAGGGGCTGGAGCTGTGGATGTGCGCTGCCAGCAACTCCTTGCCGGTTCCCGATTCGCCGATGAGCAGCACACGGGCGTCGGACCGCGCGGCCATGCTGGCCTGCTCCACCGCGCGGGTCCAGGCTGGCGTGGAGCCGATCATTTTCGGAGCGCCGCCCACCAATTCGCGCAATCGCTCGTTCTCCTGCCGCAGGTTGGCCTGCTCGATGGCGTTTTTCACGGCCAGCAGGACGCGGTCGCGGCTCAACGGCTTCTCCAGGAAATCGAACGCGCCCGCGCGCGTGGCTTCCACGGCGTCGGCGATGGTTCCGTGTCCCGAGATCATGATCGCCGGCGAACCCGGGCCGTTCTGGCGCACGGCCTTCAGCAGGTCGATCCCGTTGCCGTCCGGCAGTTTCATGTCGAACAGGTAGGCATCGGCGCGGCCGGCATCGGGATGTTTGCCGAAATCCGCCACCGACTTGCAGACGTTCACCGAATAGCCCTCGCGCTCCAAAATCATGCGCAACGAGCGTCCGATATTCTCCTCATCATCCACGATCAGCACGCGTTTGGAAGCCATTGGTCTCGACGGGCAGCAGTACGCGGAATCCGGCGCCGCCCAGTTCTCCTTTTACCAGTAAGATGTCACCGCCCGACAATAGCGCGCTCTTGCGCGCGATGGAAAGCCCCAGCCCCATGCCCCGCTTCTTGAACGAAATGGTGGGCTGGAACAGCGAGGCTCGCGCCTGTTCGCTCAGCCCCGGTCCGGAATCGTGGATCTCGATGGCCACGCGCCCGTTCTCTTCGGCCGTGACTCCCAGGATTTTGCCGCCTTCGCCGGCGGCCTCCGCGGCATTCTCCAGCAAGTTGGTGAGAATGCCTTTGATGAGATCCTGGTCGGCCACCACGTGGTGGACCCCGTCGGCCAGCCGGCACTCGTAGGCCACTTCGGGGTGCGCCGTCTTGAGGAACGCAACGCGTTCCTGCAGCAGCGAGTTCACATCCAGTTCGCCGGGCCGCACCGGCGGCTCGGTGGCGAATTGCGAGAAGGCGCGAATTCGCCGCTCCAACGTTTCAATTTCATCCACCACTATCTGGGTGGCCTGCTCCATGAAGGCGCGGTCGGCCTCTTCGTAACGCGCCATCATTTCTTCCACCGTCAGGCGGATGGGCGTGAGGGAATTCTTCACCTCGTGCGCCATCTTGCGGGCGAGCGTCTGCCAACTGGCCGTTTGCCGCAGATAGACCAGCCGTTCGGTGCTCTCCTGGAGTTTTTCCGCCATGTCGTTGAAGGCCTTGATGGCGCGTCCGATCTCATCGTCGCGGCGTTCGGCCACGCGCGCGCTCAAATCTCCGGCGGAAAGTTCGGTGAGACCCCTGGTGAGTTGCTGGATGGGCCGGCTGATGCGGTGCGCCATATAGACCAGCAAGGAGAGCGAGAGCAGCCAGAACGACGATACCGCCAGGATGTAGGTAAGCTGGATTCCGCGCTGCAGATCGCGTTCGCGGGCGACGTCCACCAGTTCGCTGGCCCTGGCAATCTGGCTCCGGAGCCCGGCGATGTCCTGCAAGACAACCGAATACACCCAGACGTCGGCCTTGTGGCGCACCAGATAATCCATACGGCTGCTTTCCTGTTCGTAGTCGAACCGCTCGGCGTCCTCGCTTTCGGCGAACTGCCGCACGGCCTCCGGCCAGGAGTCGCGGCCGGCGGCGGCGAACTTCCGGGGCGCGATCTCGCTTTTTTGAGCGTGCGCCTTGAGATCCGCCGAATCCCGCTGGTAGAGTTCCTTGCTGGTGCGGAGCAGCGATTGCGAAAGGGTCTTGACCTGGTCGGCAGCGGGCTGGAGGTTGGTCAACTGGAGCAGCGAGGTGGTATACCACATGGTCCCCACCAGGGGCACCAGCGTGGCCGCCAGGAAGATCAGGATCAATCTGTTCCGAAGGCGATTCACCCGGCCCGTCCTTTGCGCGGTGTGCGAATCAGGTCCTCCAGGCGGAGCGGACCGCTCGTAAAGGTCTGCCGCTCGTCCTGCCCGGGAGTTAAGACTTCGATCACATTGACATGGATTCCCGTTTCGCCCAGAACGGACGACAGCTTAGGCGGCACGGTCCGCAATTCCAGCCGCAGCCAGAATTGCTGGTCCCGAGCGATGCCCACGGTGGCGACGACTACCCTCTCCAGGCACCAGGTTTCGGCGCCGGAAAGCGAAAGATTCGTGGCGCGGCGCGCCGGAGGTCCCGGAGTCGACACGGCAAAAACATCACCCGTTCCCCAAATATCATAGCTCACGAAAAAGTGGTACTCGGCGGGACGTTTGAGCTGGGTGACGAACTGGTCCCGGAAGAGCCCGACGGTGGCCACGTACTCCACGGTGGAGCCGTCTTTCAGGCGGCTGAGCGATTTTCCTTGCAGGAAATGCAGGCCCAGGGAAGAGATGTGGAGGTTGTTGTCGTCGAACGTAACGATCAGGGAATCGGCGGCCCTCGCAGGGAATAGAGGAGCTACCAGGCTGGCGAAAAGCCAGCCGCGGCGGCTGATCTGTAGGCCCCGTGAGGGTTCCGGCATCAGGGGAGAATGCCCATCATGAATATCGGCTCGACGCGTCCTGACCGCATGGGAATCGCCACCGCCAGGGAAAACACCGATTCCCGGAGGCCTAGCCCTACCGAGTGTCTCACCACGATAGGTTCGCCGGCGTCCCAAATAGCGCCGGCGTCATAAAACGCCTGGAAAGGACCGTAATGGTATTCGACGGAATTGGAAAGGGCCCGGTTTCCCCCTAACGGATCGATTTCGTACTTATTCCAGCCTCGAAGATATTCGGAATTCCCTAGTACGAACCGGTCGGAAAGGGGAGCCAGTCCGGTGATGAACCCGCCCCAGGCGTTATCGGTCACGATGTGCTTGCCGCTGCGGAACTGATACCGGACACCGGCGGTCCGTGCCGAGTAGACGTAGTTGCTATTGAGCGCTCGGGTAGCCATGTGCAAAGAACAGTCGGCATCGAAATCCTGCTGGCTGCCGGGGCCCTCGGTGCTCTGGTGAAAGTGGAGATCGGTAATCACCGCGTTGGCGGTTTCGATTTGACCCGCCGGACCCTCCTCCACGAACCGTTCGATTCGCGCCCCTAGGGTGAGGGTGAGAGGTTTGGCCAGTACCACGGTGGCGGTGGGCTGAAACGCCTGGCGGGCGCGGTACAGAGCCGGCACGTCCGCGGGATTTTCGGACATGGCCGCGACGGTCGCCCGGTTCCACTGCGCGTGGAACGATTCGGCCTCGAATTTGAAGCTCAACCGGTCGGTGCCCACGTGTTTGTCTTCGTAGCGGGCCACAAGGCCCGAAAACCGTTCCGGCAGCCAATCGCCATTGCTCACCAGACCGAGTGCGAAGACGTGCTGCTGCAGGGTGACAGTGGCCTCGCCGCTGCCGTTAAAGCCCTCTCTCGAGTCATAGAGGAACTGGTTGACGTTCATACCCAGAGTGGCGCGTGCGGGCCGCACTTCGAACTCCACGCGCACCTGCTCGGGAGTCTCGCCGCGCACAATGCGGTGGGTCACCTCGCTGGCGCTCAGCTCTCGCTTGAGGTTTTGGGCCAGGGTATCGAGCGATGCCGGGTTCAACTTCTGGCCGATAATGGCGGTCAACTGGTGGAGCAAGCTGGTGCTGATCTTGTCAGTGGTTTCCGACTGCAGATTGGCGGTCCAACCCTTCCCCGAGACGATCACCGTTTCCACGACATACCGTGCATTCACGTTGTTATCGGAGTCCTGCGGTGCGGCGAAGAGTAGACTGCCCAGGAGAAGACAGCCGAGCCAGGCGCGTTTCATGCGAGCTCCGAGCGCACGCTGCCTGCCAAATGTAAAGTATTGCAGGGAAAAGGTATAGAGTCTCGAACGATGTGCTAGCCGTTCACAGGTGTGGAACTGTAGAAGGATACCCCGGTCTCCACGCTGGCAAGCCTGGCTGGACCTAGAGAACTTTGGCCAGCTCGGTCGCAAAAGCGCTGCGGGGCGATTGTTCGCGGTCTTTGCCGGCGCGGCGTTTACGGTCCGGCCTGGGCTGCACGCGAGCCACATTGGTTACCGCGGCTGCCGCCGGCTGCGGCCCACGCGGCAGTTCCTTGCCCTTGGGAGGCTGGGCCGGGTTGGCTCGCAACAGCCGATCTTCGAGCGGCGCACGATCGAAGCGGCGAATGATCGCCTGCATCTCGTCGTTGGTCGGTGCTTCGACAAATGCGAAGCCCTTCGATTCCTGGGTTTCATGGTTTCGGATCACCTTTACGGCATCGGCCACCAAGTCTTCGGCGGCGAGCCATTGTTTGATGTCATCGGCGGTGACCCACGTAGGAAGGTTGCCAAGGAAAACGGTAAAGCTCATTCAGTTTATTTTTGTTTACTCCGTTGGTTGGATTTGCGGGACTTCAAGGGGAGGATTCCGATCAGATCGCAACTAGATAGTACCAGAGTGGTCGCGCCGATTGCAAACGATCATCGCCGGTTTTCGCGGGATTTTGGAAAGCTGTACAATCGTCCCACGGGAGACAACCGGCAATGCAGATAAAGCTCGAAAACGCGCTCGTAACACGGGAGGGCCCGGTGGCCGTGATCACGCTCAACCGGCCCGAGCGCCGCAACGCGCTTTCGCTCGGCCTGATGCGCGAACTGATCGCCTCGCTCGACCGGCTCGCGAGCGACCGCGACACGCGCGCCATCGTTCTGGCGGCGGCCGGCAAGGTCTTCTGCGCGGGGCACGATCTTTCTGAAATGACCGGCCGCGACATCGGCGAATACCGCCAGATTTTCGACGTTTGCAGCGAGCTCATGCTCAAGATCCAAGCCATCCCCCAGCCGGTGATAGCGGAAGTGCAGGGAGTGGCGACCGCGGCCGGCTGCCAGTTGGTGGCCGCCTGCGATCTGGCGGTGGCGGCGGAAGAGGCCTGGTTCGCCACTCCCGGGGTGAAAATCGGACTGTTCTGCACCACGCCGATGGTGGCGCTGACCCGCGCGATCGGGCGAAAGCGCGCCCTGCGAATGCTGCTTACCGGCGAGCCGGTGGATGCCCGTACAGCGGCGGAATGGGGACTTATTAATGAGGTGGTGCCGGCCGCCGAACTGCCGGCGGCCACGCGTAAGCTGGCCGCGAAGGTGGCCGAGGCGAGCCCGCTGGTGGTGGGAATCGGCAAACAGGCGTTCTATACCCAAATCGATCTCGATACTCCGAAGGCCTACGCCTACGCCAAAGAGGTGATGTCGCTGAATGCCATGGCGGCGGACGCGCAGGAAGGCATCGGGGCGTTCCTGGGGAAGCGGGCGCCATGCTGGAGGGGGAAGTAGTTCAGTTCTCGATCGGCATGCGTTCGGCGTGGTCGATGACGAGTACCTCTACCGGCGCTCTCTTCGACTCCAATTTGAGGCCCAGTTGCTGCTCAACGGCAGCAAAGAAATCGGGTGCCGGGTCCGACGCGCTTTCGGACTGTGCGGAGAGGGAATCGAAAGTGACCTGATAGACATATTGCCCCTCCAGGCCTGTCTTGTCGATAACCGGCCTGCCGGCAGAGCCGGATATGGACTTGGCGAGCTTCGTCATAGTGCCCACGCCCATTATCATCGACATACCGCCGCGACCCGGCTTAAACTCCTGTTGAAGATGCGCGGGATCGAAGGGCTTTATTTTCAGCCCGTCCTTCGCGACGACCATTTCGTATACCGGCATCTCCTTCTTGTCCCAATGAACCGATAACCGGAATCGGTCCTTCAGGAAGTTTTGCAGCATGGGCCGCATATCGCTGTCCGAAACGCCGGGCTGCGATTTGGCGAGAACGTCATACCGGTCGGAATCCAGCCAGCTCGGACCGACGACTCGGGATGTACCCAGGTCGTAGGCGCGTTGCACCAACGCGAGAAGAGAAGCGTTGGTGACGGCCACTTTCCCGTTCTGGAAAGAGAACGAACTGCCAGAATCGGCTCGACTCGCCTTAATGCTGGCGACTTCAAATTCGGGCGACTGGGCCCGGAGCGCGGGAGCGGCGATTTCCAACAGAGTCATCGCAGCGGCCAGATGGAGAGCTACCGGTGTTCGCATCGCAATCCGATCTCCTTGTAGAGTTGACGGCGGTTTAGTTTCTAGCATGGCCAGATCTGAGAAATCATCTCTCAGAATTTCATCGCCGCCCCACAATTTGTAACATGTTACATGTTCCGCGCATCCCATTGAAATCGCGGGCCAAGATGAAACTCTTGGCGAGCCTTGCGGCTTTGCGTGAGATTGTGTTTCGATATCGGCCGGAACGGCGGTTGGATTGGAACTCGACAGAACGTGAAACGCTATCACGCAAAGCCGCCAAGCCGCAAAGAGGCGTAGGGATACCTCGACACCCTCTCCTTAGGATTTCAAGGGCGCAGCCTTTGGCTATCTTTAGCGGAAGCGTGTACGCGAGGTGGCCGGTTAATCGAGATCCGTCAATTCGCGCCAGCCCAGGGCGGCACCGACGGCGCGCTTTACCTCGATCCATCGGCGGCGATCCAAGAGACCGGCCCGCCTAGTGAGCGCTCCCTTCGCAACCGTCCGGAGATTGTCGCAATTGGCCGCGCACGCTCCCGGCAACCCTTCAGGAGGCCCAAGGGGAACTTCGACGTCTATGTCGCGAATGGTAGACGTGATCTCCGCGACTATGAACTTGTTGAGGTAACCATAGCCGCGGTCGCGTGTAAGCAGCAGTACCGGCCGGCGGCCAGCGGGATGAGGGAGATCGGCCCACCAGATCTCGAATTGCCTCATTCTTTCCATTCTTCGGGCAGATCCCACGAGTCGGCGTCTTGAGCAGAATCCGGTTGCAGACGATAAGCCTCACGCATCCGTTCCTGGCCATGCCGAAAAATCGCATCCTTCACGGCATTTCGAATGAAGTCGGCCCGTTTTCGTTTGGCCGCCGGAGCGATCCTGTCAATCGCCGCCAGGGTTGCCTCTTCGAACTGAATGAGCACCTTCTGCATATACTGCCAGTATATCGTATATCAATATCGATATTTCACATGAACCCCTTTCCCAGGGTTTGCGCTATTATTAAGCAAAGAAAAGGCGAATGGAGGATGTCCAGGAACAACTCGCCGCTTTGCGACGCCGCGTCGCGCGGGTGGATCGCAAATATTCCACCCCGAGCCCTCCTCCCGCCCCGCGCCAACGGGAACACCCGGCGTCGGCCGGGTACATCCAGGACCTCATTAGCGGCGCGGTGGTCTCCACTCCGTGCGGCGAGCACTTCGAGACCGAGAAGCTGTGGGAGCGGCACCGCCGCCACGGCAGCATGGATATTTCCGACCTCGCCGAGCTCCCGGACGATCTTCTCGAGCAGCTTTCCGATGGCGCGATCAGCCGCGCGCACCCGACTAAGTGGGCCTTTCTCGACACCGAAACCACCGGGCTCGCGGGCGGCACCGGCACCTACGCCTTTCTCATCGGAGTCGGATCGATCGAGCCGGCCGGCTTCCGCCTGCGCCAGTTTTTCATGCGCGACTATTGCGAAGAAGCCTCGCAACTCCATCGTCTGGCCGAATACCTGGCGCGGTTCGATGTGCTGGTCACCTACAACGGCAAGGCTTACGACCAGCCGCTGCTCGAAACACGCTTCCGCATGTCGCGCGCGCGCCATCCCTTCGACCGCATGGAGCACCTCGACCTGCTTTTCGGCGCGCGCCGCCTCTGGAAACTGCGCCTGGAAAGCTGCCGCCTAGTGGACCTGGAAAATCAGATCCTCGGCGTGGAGCGGCAGGGCGATCTGCCCGGCGAAATGATCCCCTACTGCTACTTCGGATACCTGCGCACCAAGCGAGCGTTCGACCTGGTCCCGATCTTCCATCACAACGCCATCGATATCCTTTCGCTCGCCTGCCTCACCGCCATCGTGCCGTTCGCTTTCCGCTCGCCGGAGACGGCGGCGCTCGGGCACGGCGCCGATTTCGTGGGGCTAGCGCGCTGGCTCGACCGCGCCGGCCGCCACGACGAGGCTGTGCGCCTGCTTCGCCGTGCGGTGGAGATGGGGCTGCCCGACGCGCTGCTTTTCAAGACGCTGTGGGACATCGCGGGCATGGAAAAGAAGCTGGGCCGCGAGGATGCCGCGCTGGCCGCGGTGACGGAACTGGCGGGCACGCGCAATCCTTACCGCGTGCGCGCCCTGGAAGCACTGGCCAAGCACTACGAGCATCGCGAACGCAACTACGCCATGGCCCTCGAAATGACTCGCACCGCGCGCGCCCTGGAAGATAGCCCGGCCATCCGCCGCCGCGAACTAAGACTTAAAGTGCGCCTGGATCGGCCCCTGCCGCTGCAATTGCGGTAAGTCGGTTGTTGCAGAAGTTCGCTAATCTTGCGTGGTCGTTGTTCACAACGGCGCCTCGCCCAGGAGGGTACCTGAATAACAAGCGGCCTGGCAGTCTGCAACCGAACTTCGGGGCAAACCCCCTTCCGGTGTCTTTTGGAAGTGTCTCAGTTTTGGGGGCCACCCCATTCTTTGCGTCTTTGCGCCTTTGCGAGAGACATTCTTCTGTGGCCCAAACCCGCTCGAAGCCCGAAACATTCTTAGGTCTCTCGCAAAGGCGCAGAGGCGCAAAGAAAAAACACGGAAGGGGTTTGCTTCGACCCAGGCGGGAGCTCATCTTGATTCCAGGACCTCAGGAGGGCAGAGACTCATGGGCGCTCGACGAGCGCCGCACCACGTCCCTCACGAGCGGTTTCAACGGTTTCAACGACAATTTGACAGAAGTCCGGGAGAGCAGTTAGACTCCGCCTCATCGCCACTCGAAGTAGACGTACAGGTGGCCCGGAATATGAAGGACACTTTTCGCCTGTCGCCGGCAGAAGGGGCTACTCCCGCTCAAATTGGGGTTTTGAATGACTGGTTGCGAAAGGCGCAATAGGAGATTTCATGAAGCTAAATACGTATCTCAACTACGGCGGTAACTGCGAGCAGGCATTCCGCTTCTACGAACAGCATCTGGGAGGGAAAATCACCATGATGCTGACGCATGGCCAGCAGCCCAATGCGGATAACGTTTCACCCGATTTGAAGAACACCATCCTCCACGCTCGCATCAGCATCGGCGAGACGGAGCTTTTCGGCGCCGACGTTCCGCCGGCCCGTTTTCAACTGATGCGTAGCGCTTATCTTTCCCTGGCGCTTGACAGTACCGATGAGGCGGAGCGCATTTACGCCCTTCTCTCCGAGGGCGGTGAGATCTTCATGCCGATGGCGGAAACCTTCTTCGCCTTCCGTTTCGCCATGCTGCGGGATAAGTTCGGGACTTCCTGGATGATCATCCACGAACGGCCCAGACCGTAGAAGATGCGCTCCTGCGCCGTTGTGGTAACCTGCTCTCCGTGCGTGCAATTTTGCTTTTGATCCCCTTCGCCCTGTTGGCGCAAGACCATCCGCTGGCGTCGCTACCGTACACCCCCAGCCTGGAAACCAAATTTCTCGACCGCTCCGCTGCCCCCTGCGTCGATTTCTACCAGTTCGCCTGCGGCAACTGGAACAAGCTGAACCCCATCCCGCCCGACCAGGCCCGCTGGGACGTCTACGGCAAACTCACCGACGAGAATCAGCGCTACCTTTGGGCCATTCTCGACGAGGCCGCCAAGCCCAACGCCTCGCGCACTCCCGTGCAACAGAAAATCGGCGACTATTTCTTCGCCTGTATGGATGAGGCTGCCGTTGAAAAAGCCGGCGCCCGGCCGCTCCAGCCGCTCCTCGATGAAATTGCCGCTCTCAAGAGTGCCGCGGACCTCCCCGCGCTCATCGCCCGCATGCACCTCGAATCCGGCGAAGACAGCGCGATTTTCTCTTTCAGTTCCTCTCAGGATTACGCCGACTCCAGCCGTGTCATCGCCTTCGCCTCCTCCGGCGGCCTCGGTCTGCCCGACCGCGACTACTACGTCAATCCCGACGCGAAATCGCGGGAGATCCGCGCCAAGTATTTGGAACACGTTGCCGCCATGCTTGCGTTGCTGGGCGATTCGCCCGATGCCGCGCGCACCGGCGCCCAGACGGTCGTGGCCATCGAGACGGATCTGGCCAAAGCCACGCTCACCCGCGTCGACCGGCGCGACCCCTACAAGCAGTTCCACAAATTTACGCGCGCGCAACTCGTGGCGCTCACTCCCACCTTCGGCTGGAGCGCCTATTGGGCCGGGCTGGGCCTGCCGGCCCCCGCCAGCCTCAACGTCACCGAACCCGATTTCTATAAAGAGGTGGAACACCAGCTCAAGACGCGGGGCATCCAGGAGTGGAAGACCTACCTGCGCTGGCACCTGGTGCATGCCGAGGCGCCGTACCTTTCCCACGCCTTCGTAGAAACGAATTTCAACTTCTACAGCAAGACGCTGCGCGGTGTCGCCGAAATGCGGCCGCGCTGGAAGCGCTGCGTCAGCTTCGTGGACCGCGATCTGGGAGAGGCTCTCGGCCAGGCCTTCGTAACCAAGACCTTCACGCCCGAGACCAAGGCCCGGGCGCTCGCCATGACCGGGGAAATCGAAAAAGCCATGGAGGGTGAGCTCGAGCAGATCGACTGGATGAGCGCCGCCACCAAGAAGCAGGCCCTCGTCAAGCTGCACGGCATGGTCAACAAAATCGGATATCCCGAAAAATGGCGCGATTACAGCTCCGTCGACATCGTCCGCGGCGATTTTCTCGCCGACGTCGATAGCGCCGCGATCTTCGAATCCAAACGCCAGTTGGCCAAAATCGGCAAGCCCGTGGACCACACCGAGTGGCAAATGACGCCCCCGACCGTCAACGCCTATTACGACCCGCAGATGAACGACATCAATTTCCCCGCCGGCGTCCTGCAGCCGCCGCTCTACGACCCCAAAATGGACGATGCGCCCAATTACGGCAACACCGGCGCCACCATCGGCCATGAACTGACCCACGGCTTCGACGACCAAGGCCGCCAGTTCGACGCCAAGGGCAATCTGCGCGACTGGTGGACCAAACAGGACGCTGCGAAGTTTGTCTCGCGGGCCGCCTGCGTTTCCGACCAGTATTCCACCTACACCGTGATCGACAACATCAAGATCAACGGCAAGCTCACCGCCGGCGAAGATATAGCCGACCTCGGTGGCACCACTCTGGCTTACATCGCCTGGAAGGCCGCCACCAAAGGGCAGGACCTCAAGCCGGCCGATGGATTCACGCCCGAGCAGCGCTTCTTCATCGGCATGGCCCAATGGGCCTGCGGCGATGAGCGCCCCGAAAACAAGCGGCTCAACGCCGTCACCAACGAGCACTCGCCCCTCGAATACCGCATCAACGGCGTAGTGGCCAATATGCCGCAGTTCGGCCAGGCATTTTCCTGTAAAGCGGGCCAGCCCATGGTGCGCCAGAACGCTTGCCGCATCTGGTAACCGGTGGGCCGCGCGTTCACACTGTGCATCGGACGAACAGCCCAGGCGGTCCACAATTCTGAGAAACTGAAGTAATCAGCAATGCATCTTTCGATTCGAATGAACCAAGCGCAAAAGCGCCAGTGGAACCGGGTGGCCAGGCTCGGTCTAGCCGCGATCGCGTTTTTCCTGCTGCCGGCTTTGTGCCCGGCACAGACGTCGCCGGTCCCGGTCTACAACGTTACGACCATCGCCGGCACCATTCCCCCCTCCGTTGGTCCGGGAGTCACTCCGACCGGTGGTTATGGCGGCGACGGCAATCCCGCGATCAGTGCCACACTGAACGGACCGAGCAGCGTGGCCTTCGATGCCAAGGGCAACATGTACATCGCCGATACGGTCAACAACGTGATCCGTCTGGTGACCGCCAGCACCGGCGTCATCTCGACGGTGGCCGGCAATAATACCGCTGGCTATAGCGGTGACGCGAGCCAAGCCGTCAGCGCCCAAATCAACACCCCCTATTCCATTGCGGTAGACAGCAAAGGGAACTACTATTTCTCCGACTTCGAAAATGGTGTAGTCCGCATGGTGAACACCTCCGGCATAATTTCGACTTTCGCCGGTTCGCAAGCCGCGGGTAAGGTATTCTCGGGAGACGGCGGCCCAGCCACGTCCGCTGGCATGATTAACCCAACCGGCATCGCCTTCGATTCCTCCGGCAATATGTACATCTCCGATTACGGAACGGGCTACGGAACAAACCAGGTTGGGGATGACCGCATTCGCGAGGTATACGCGTCGACCGGGAACATCAACACCATCGTCAACGCCAGTGGCACTGTGGGGTTCAAAAATGGGAGCGGCGTAGCTCTCGCGGCCCAACTGAACGGCGTCGGGCAGATTGCGGTAGATGGCAATGGCAACCTGTACCTTGCCGACAGCGCCAATAACCAGATCCGAAAGGTGGTCCTCTCAACCGGTACAATCTCGCTCTTCGCGGGCAGTCCTACGGCTCAGTTCGGTTACTCCGGCGACGAAGGGCTCGCCACCGACGCCCTGCTCAACAACCCCATAGGCGTGGCCGTGGACAGCGCGGGCAACGTCTACATTTGCGATGAATTCAATGACGTAATACGAATGGTGACGCCCGATGGCTACATTCACACCATCGCCGGCAGCACCGCCGCGCCGACCCCGGGTTATGGCGGCGATGGCGGTCCCGCGCTCAGCGCGCTATTCAACGAGCCCGTCTCCATAGCCGTCGATTCTTCGGGCAATTTGTATGTGTGCGACTACGGCAACGACATCGTCCGCAAGCTGACCCCGAGTTCGGGGCCGGGCAAACCACCGCCGGCTCCCGCCATCAGCACCGGCGGCGTAATCAGCGCCAGCGATTTCGGAGCCCTCCCGTCCGTCGCGCCCGGCTCCTGGATCGAAATCTATGGGACCAACCTAGCCTCCACCAAGCGCGAATGGGCCACTACCGATTTCAGCGGCGTCAACGCGCCCACCTCGCTCAACAATACCTTCGTCTCGATTGGCGGCTTTTCTGCTTTCGTCGAATACATCAGCCCCACGCAGGTCAACGTCCAAGTGCCGGGCACGGTCGGTCTGGGTACGCAGCCCGTCATTGTAAGCACGCCGGCCGGAAACAGCGCGGCGTACAACGTCAACGTCAACCTGGAGGAGCCTGCTCTCTACGCTCCCGCGGTATTCAAGGGCATCTTCAATCAACAATCCGTCCAATGGGTCGGCGCGCTATTCCCCGGTTCCACGACCTACGTCTTCCCGCCGGACTCATTTGCCGGCATCACGTCCCAGCCAGCCCAGCCCGGTGACACCATCGTCTTCTATGGAATCGGCTTCGCTCAGGTTCCCGGAAGCCCGCCCGGACAGACTCCGCAAACCGCCAACGGTCTCACCCTTGCGATTCAGCCCAAGTTCTACTTCAATGGGGTCCAGGCGCAGGTGACCTATGCCGGATTGGCGCCGCAAACTGCCACCACGGGATACATAGGGCTGTACCAGTTCAACGTGGTCGTGCCGCCCATCACGGTTCCCGCCGGCCAGATTGCGGCTGTGCAGGTGACCTTCACGGTCAACGAGAACGGCACTGATGTCCCCGGGACGCAAACGCTGTACACCGCAATCCAGAATTAATGCAGTGCGGGATGCTGGCGGTTACAGCACCGATTCGCGGCGGCGGTCGCTCCAGCGCATCGCGAAGTAGATTCCGGCCGCCATCGCCAGTACCACACCCAGCAGCGACCAGGCGTTGCGCTGCAGGAATGCCTGGGCGCCCTCGCCCAACTGAATTCCCAAATAAGCTTCGCCGCAATAGCGAAGGACCCGGGCGAACAGGACAACCAGCAAGAATTTGATGAATGGCGTACGCAACGCTCCGGCGGACACCACGAAGACCTTCAGTGGAAACGGAATCACGGGAGTGACACAGGGGACGAAAACCGTCAGAAGGCCGTAGCGGTGAAACCACTGATGAAACTTTTGCGCACGGGGGGAAGGCGTAACGTCTTTACTTAACCAGCGGCTGCCATGACGCGCGGCCCAGAACAGCGCGAGATTCCCGACGGTCGACCCGGCTACCGCCATTAAGGCCGCGAAGTACGCGCGCTGCGGCTCCTTGACGGCTATAGTGAGCAAGAGAACATCAACCCCGGCGGGAAGTGGAACCACCGTCGAGTCCAGCAGGGCAACCAGGAGGATGCCGAATGGCCCGAAAGCCAGCAGCGCGGCGGTGATTTTATGCCTCAATCGCGATTGCCCTAGATCATGTCCGCGAAGGACTTCCTCAGTTTATAAAACCAGGCGTGGCCCAGCACAAACACCAAGACGGCCAGCACCGAAAACTTCCACAGCGCGCCGAACGCCGGCGCGTGGTTCTCCAAAAAGATGGCGCGATAGGCGCGCACCAGCACGTACATCGGATTTCTGGTCATCAGTGGAGCGCGCTCCAGCAGTTGCCTCTCCGGATAACAGATCGGTGTGATGAAAAACCAGACCGTCAGTACGAACCCTATCATTTGTCCCAAGTCGCGCACAAATGCGCCCAAGCCCGCTAGAAACCAACTCACTCCCGCCGTAAATAGAACCTGCGGAACAATCAGCACCGGCAGCCAGACGACGGTCAGCGGGATCCGGTGACGAATCGCCAGCAGAAATCCGCAATACAGGACCACCGCAAACAGCTCCGTGACGAGCCCCGACACCACCAGATTCACGGGGAGTGTTTCCACCGCGAAAACCAGCTTCTTTACAAAATTGCGATGCTCCAGGATAACACCGGGCGACCGTCCGGCGGCTTCGCTGAAGGGCAGCCAGGGCAGCATCCCGGCCAGGAAGTAAAGCGCGAACTCGGAGCGCGTCAGCGAGGGATCGCGGATGACGACGCCGAACACGAAAAAATAGGTCAGCATCAACAACAGCGGGTTGATGAAGGTCCAGAACGACCCGCCGAACGAGCCTTTATACCGCCCCAGGATGTCGCGCCGCACCATCACGCGGATCAGACTGCGATTGCGCCAAATGGTGAGCACGGGGTAGACGAACGCCCGGCCCACCGCGCGCAGTTCGCGCTCCCGCCGCAGTTTTTCGCGATCGGTCGCGCGTACGCGGCCCAGAGTTGCGGCGCCACCTTTGATAGTGGCGTCCACCACCAGGAACTCCCAGCCCTTGTCGTAATACCAGCAGACGTTTTCGCGCATGGGCGAGAGGCGCACCTGGTAGCGGCCATCTTCGGCCGGCAGTTCGAAATCGAGCGCCACATGCAGCGATTCGCCGGGTGCGATATCGCGCTCCGGATGCACGCGCGCGCCATCGACAATCAGCGTGCCGCTCTCCGCGTCGAACAGATGGTGGCCCACGCCGAAGCCTTCGGCGGCGCGCCAGGGCTCCGGGGTGTCGTTGCGGACGTCGAACTCCACATGCACCGCGCGGCCGCGGAGCTTTACTCGCTGGTCGCTGTAGGCGGCGCTCATGAATAGAGCCACTCAGGGTAGCGGTCGCGCACCGGCCCCGTCTTGCGGCCCACCGCGTAAATGCCGTCGCCGCGATAGTCCGTCTCGAGGCGATAGCGATTTAGCAGATGCATCACCCAGCCGAATTCGGGATGCGGCAGGTCGCGAAACTCCCCGGTCTCGAGCAGAGTGACGGCGAAGCCGGAATTCTCCAGAAGCTTGTGAATCTCGCGCGCGGTGTACTCGCGGTTGTGGCGCGCATCCACTTCACCCGACCCTTCAGCCGGCCGGATATAGGCGTGGAAAAATCCCGGATGGTAGCCCTGCAGGATGGCCGCGATGCCGCGCAGCGCCGCGATATTGGGCGTGGTCAGCACCAGGTGGCCCGCAGGCTTCAGAATGCGATTCACCTCAACCATTAGATGCATGGGATCTTCGAACAGGTGCTCGATCAGCTCTCCGCAGACCACCGTGGAGAAATATTCGTCGTTGTACGGAAAGCGGTCTTTCTCCGCGTCGAAATGGTCGATGTCGCAGGTGAACGTCTCGCCCTCGGCCGAAGTCACAGTGCGATGATCGATGCGGCCGGTGGGGCCATAGTAGCAGCCGCGAACTTCGCCGTAGCCCAGCTTGCTGCGTAGCGCCGGAGTGATTTGCAGGTACGCGCCCATTTCGAGAATGCGGTCGCCGGGCCCGCCGGGTGGAGTGATTTCGAGCGTCTTCACCAGGCGCGTCTGATGGGTATCGAGATATTTGCCAGCTTCCTCGCTGACGGCCCATCCGCGCAAATAAGTTTCCAGGGGTGGTTCGCCGGCCGCTTGGGCGAGCGGCGCTGGCGCGGCGGGGGGTTCGGAAGCCGGGCCGTGCCACTCCCGGCCGGCCACCACTGCCTCCATAAACTCCACGTACTGCCGTGCCACGGTGGCCCAGTTGCACTCCTGGGCGACGTAATCGCGCGCGCGCCGGCCGAGCGCCTGCGCCACTTCCGGGCGGGATACCAGGAGGTTCAGGTACTCGAAAATCAAGTCCTCTTCGCCCGCGCCCACGGGCACTTTCAAACAGACATCTTCGGGAAATTCCGTGAAGGAGCCGATCTCCGAGACCATCACCGCCTTGCCCAGCCCCAGCGAGCGCAGCAGCGTGCCGGAACTCTCGCCGACGGTGGGATAGCGCAGGTTCAGCACGATGTCGCAGGCTCCCAGGTAGCCCACGAAATCCTCGATGGGCGCGAAGCCCAGGATGCGGACGTGGGCCGAAAGTCCCATGGCGCGGATCATGGGCTCGATGGGGAATTCGGGATGCGGTTCGCCCACCAGGATCATGCGGGTGTTGGGCGCCAGGCGCACCAGGCGGCGAAAAGCGCGCAGCGATTCGGCGATCCGCTTATAGGGCTTCAGGTAGCCGAAGATGCCCACCAGCGGAGTGACCTCGTCGAGCCCCAGCCTGTGCCGCCAGGCGTTGCGGTCGGCCTCGGGAATCCAGGCTCCGTGCGGAATCACCGCGATCGGTCCGCTGTATCCGGCGGCGCGGATTTCGGCCTCCATGAAGTGGCTGTGCACCACCACGCCGCGAGCCGACTCCAGCAGGCGCCGCGTCATTGGCAGGCCTTCGTAGTCGGGCCCCACTTCGAGTTTCCGCACCCGCTCGGCGAAGGCGCGGGCGGGTTCGCCGCCGTTATAGGCGCACTCGCGCACGTAGGCGTCCCAAGCGCCGCGCCGGATGGTGAGATCGGCAATCAGGTGGTGCAGGTTCGATTCGTGCATCACCACGATGCCGGGATGGCGCAGCGCCGTCTCATATACGAAGCCGTGAAACCCGTTGTTGCCCACCTGGTAGAGGGCCACGTCGCAGCGGGTGGGCTCGGAGGCCTGGCCGGCGCTCGAAAAGATCTCCAGCTCCACCAGGCAGCGGAGCGATTCGACGAGGGCCTCGGAATAATCGGCGATACCGCTGCGCGCCGGCGGCAGCGGCGAGAAGAAAGCTACGCGCATCTCAAAGGCATCTTAGCGCACCAACTCCATCGACAAGGTTCCCACCGCTTGCGGGATCTTGATGAGTAGTGGCGTGCGCGCCGCGTCACGGGCGTAGAAGACCTCGACGCTGAACTCCGACTTCGGCCCTTTCACGGAGAAGACCAGATGGTCGGTCACCTCCTTCTTGTCGGCCAGGGTGATGTTCTGGGCGCCGGAGTAGGACTGTTGCACGGTGTATGCCGACCCGAAGTACACCACTTGCGGCGGCGGAACCCGGCCCTGCCCCAGTTCCTTGCGGACGAAATAGAGGAACGTAATGGCGTCGCGCCCGCAGGGACCGGTGCTCAAGTCGGACGAGCCGCCGTCGTTGGGAAACACCGTCTGGCGATGGGCGGTCTGCTTGTCCTGGTCGAACGTAGTCTTCTCGCGATTGGATTTGGAGCCGTGGATGGTGTCGCGTTCGAACTCCGTGGAACAATAACCGGCAATCATGGACGAGGTGTACTTGTCCTTGACGGTGAAGCCTGCAAGCGCCGCGTCGAGCGTCACCGTAAAGTCCCAGCCGTTGGCGTTCTTGTGGGCCGAAAGGTTGGCATCGCCCAGGCTGAGGCCGCTCGAGTAGTTAATGGTGTAGTGCAGGGACTCGTTCTGAAACGGAAATCCCGTCTGGGCGGAAGCCGGCGCAATCATGCAGAGCAAAACTGCAGATGTGAAGGTGATACGGCGGATTTGATTCATCGATGGGTCATCATTTGAGAAGCCAGGCGCCCGACCGCGGCGCGCGGCTCCTCCACTACCTGATGGAACGCTTCCAGAGTCTTCTGGGCTGTCTTCTGCCAGCTAAAATGTGCGGCCCGCTGTATTCCCAGACGTTCCATTCGGCCGCGCAGTTCCGCGTCCACCAGAACGTCCGCGATGGCCCGCACCATTTCGTCGATGGCGTAGGGGTCGAACAGGATTGCCGCTCCGTCCACCACCTCCGGCAGCGCCGACGCATCCGAACAGACCACCGCCCGTCCACAGGCCATGGCCTCCAGCGCGGGAAATCCGAAACCTTCGTAAAAAGATGGGAAGACGAAACAATCGCAAGCGTTGTAGAGCTGCAGCAGGTCGGCGTCGGAAACGAAGCCGACGAACTGAATGCGGTCTTCTACGCCGCTCTCCCGCGCGGCCTCCTGCACCTTGGGGGAAAACCACGTCGGTTTGCCGACCAGGACGAGGTTATGGCTCAACTGCGGGTAAGCTCTGACCAGCCGCGCAAAGGCGCGGATCAGCCCGACTTGGTTCTTGCGCGGCTGCATGTCGCCCACGGAGAGAATAAACGGTCCGCGAATGGAATACCGTTCCCGCACCGCGGCCGCGGCTGCCTCGCGCGCAATCGGGCGGAATTCCGGCGCCGCCGCCAACGGCACCACGGTCACTTTATCCTCTTCCAAATTAGGATAGACGCGCAAAATCGCGTTACGTGCATGCTCTGTGCCGGTGAGAATTCGGGCCGCGCGCCGCACCGTGCGGCCCACGGTAAGTCTTAGCTGCAAAGCCCGGTCCGGAGTGAAATACTCCGGGTGCTCCAGATAGCTGACGTCATGCACCGTGGTCACCACCGGCACGGAACAACCGACGGGCGCGGTGTATTGTACGTGCAACACATCGGGACGATCCTTGCGGACCCGGCTCGCCAAGTCAAACCCCAGCCGCAGGAACGGGTTAGCGGCCACGCGCCGAACGCGAATGTGCTTCGGAATGGAATCGCAGGCTTCCGCGGCGGAAACATATGCCAGAATATCCTGACCCTGGTTATGAGCGGCGAATGCGTTCAAAAGGCTTCGAACGTATACCTCATTGCCTGTGAGGTGTCTGCCGATGGCGTGGGCATCAATGGCGATAAGCATTGATTGTTCCAGTATAGCGGACCATAATGACCCTCCGGTGTGTCAAAAGTCCAAAATCTAACCAGACTCACTTCCGATAAACTCCTCAGCGCCAATACCCTGCCAACATGGCACCGATCGGATCGAGGGACTGGTTGCATTCTTGTAACCGTGGCCCGTTATTAACAACCGTGCCGAATGTGATTAGTTTCTCTCGACAATAAATTCGCCTGCCGCTACGGGAGTAGCGGTTCGCACAGTAAACTGCCATCTAGATTTCCCAGACGTTCCATGCGCCCGCGCAGTTTCACAGCCCGCAGGACATCGCTTCCCGGGCCGGCCATCCAAATCCTTCGCAAAACGAAGAGGAGGCGAAGCAGCCGCAGGCGTTGTACAGGTGCAGCGGCCGACTGCCGCGGCGCTTTACAAATTCAATTTTCTCCACGCCGAGTCCCACGTAAATTCCTGTTCCAACAAGTGCCTGCCTGCCCGGCCCAATTGTTGTCTGAGGTTATTATTTTCCAACACTCGCGTGACGGCTTCCGCGAATGCAGGACCGCCATCGGCGAGCAACAGATTCTCGCCATCGCGAGCCGGCAGACCCTCCGCCCCGATGGTGGTGGAGACCACCGGCAAGCCGGCCGACCAGGCTTCGAGAATCTTGAATCGCGTCCCGCTGCCGGCGAGCAGGGGAACCACGGACACCCGAGCGCGGGCCAGTTCGCGGACGGCATCGTCCACTTCCCCGGTGACCTCGATTCGCGGGTCGTTCGAGGTGAAGCGGCTCACCGCCGCCGGATTCTTGCCCACCAGCCTCCAGACGAGTCCGGGCCAGCGTTGGCGCAAGCGCGGCCAGACTTCTCCGCGGAAAAATCGCACGGCGCTCAGGTTGGGATGGTACTCCATGTTGCCGGAGAAGACCACCACATCCTCATCCGCCGGCTGCGGTTGCGGAACCCAGGGCAGGGCATTCGGGTAGACCGCGACATGCGCGGCGGGAGCGATGGCCAGCGCGGCGTCCGCATCGCTGGGCGAAGCGGCCAGCACCTGAGAGAATCGCGGCAGCCAGGCTCGTTCCAAAGCCAGCGAGGCATCGCGAAAGATGCGGTGCGCGAAGGCCGTGGCCGGGCCTTCCACTGCGGCACAACGGGCATGCAGCAGGGATTCGATGTTGTGCAGATCGAGCACCGTCCGCCGGCAGGCAGGCGATATCTGTTCCCAGTAAGGCGCGCACCAGGAATGCTCGATGAGACCGATTTCATAACGCTCGCCGCCGATAGCCTCCGCCACTTCGCGCTGGAAACCCGCGAAGCGATCGACCAGGGGCGGGATCCGGCGCACCATGCGGCCGCTATTGCGGACGGCGCGCGCCGTCCGCCCGCGCCCGGTGGGCGGCAGTTGGATCGTCGATACGCGGCGCACCAATCCCGCGGGCAACTGATCGGCTGGGCCGGGCGTTGCCGGTTGGCGGAAGAGGATGAGGTCCACGGGGCGGGTGCGGGCAAGATATTGGACGAGCGAGGCGGTGCGCAACGCGCCGCCGCCCCTCAACGGATAGGGGGCTTCGGGGGCTAAGACGAGGGCGGGGTCAGCAGACATGCAGATACTCCTCGTGGCGCAGGCGCTGGCCTGCCGGGTCGAGACTTCCGGTATCCGGCTCGGCGGTGCAGGGCTGGGCTGGCGCCCTGCGGGCACCCCCCATCTGCCCTTTGGGCCAGCCGATCCCCTGCTGGGCCTCCTCGCGGCGCCCAGCGCCTGAATCCACAGCATGAGCGGGACGACGGCGTCGCGCGCAGGCCGGGGGGCCTGCCTCACTTGATTTCCGCAGGAATTTCGCCCTTGGGAAAACTAAGGGGCATTTCCTGACTGCTGACTTCCGCTTAGTACACTGTTTCAGAAATTCGGTAACGTATTTCCGCTGAACCGCTCCCTCACGGTCACGGCTCTGAAAGAGGCCGCATACCGAGCCGCAACCGTTAGGGAGCGGTACGTGGCATATCGGCGGTATACGTAACCGTAATTCTGAAACGGTGTACTTAGTTCCCAAAGCGCCTCCGGGCTTCGACGTACACTTCGCGGGTCAAGCGGGCGGTGCGCTCCCAGGAAAACTCGTGCGCGCGCGCCAGAGAGAGCGCGCTTCGCTCGGCCGCCCACCCGGGTTGCTCCATAGCCTGGCACATAGCGCGCGCCAGCCCTTCGGTATCGTCGGCATAAACCGCCGCCTCACCGGCGGCTTCGGCGACCGCGCTCGAGGCGATTACCCCGGCGCCGCATTGCATAGCCTCCAGCACGGGAAGCCCGAAGCCCTCATATAGGGACGGGCAGACCAGGGCCAGAGCCCCGGAATAAAGTTCGGGAAGTTTCTCATCCGGGACTTCGCCCATGAGCCGCAAACCAGGTTCCGCCTGGATGGCCGGGGCATCGGCGCGTTTCCGTCCGGCTAACACCAGTTCGACCGAGTGCCGCCGCCGCACTTCGCGCCAGGCTTCCACCAACATCAGCAGATTCTTGCGCGGCTCGAGCGTCCCCACAAAGAGAAAGTAGGGCGCCTGGTGCGGAGGCGGATTCACACGCTGGAACCATGGCGCGGGCGCTTCCGGAATAGCCACCACGCGTCCAGGCTCAAGGTGGAAATGTTCGATGGCCTGTCTCCGCACGGCCTCTCCGGGAGTGACGATCATGGTGGCGATCCCCAAGTCGAGCAACAGCGGCGTGCGGCGGCGCACCCGTTTGGCGCCATGATGCCAGCGCGGGTCCATCCAAGGCGAAAGATCGTGCAGCGTCAGCACGCTGGGACGGCGGGGAATATAGGGCACGGCGAAATCCGGCCCGTGGATCAGGTCCGCACCCAGGCGCTGCATCTCGCGATGGAGGCCCCAGATCCACCAGCGGCGCTCCACGGCATTGCGCGGGCCGCCTCCGCGCTTCAGATTGGCGGGAGCGCCCTCCGGCATGCGGAAAGGCTGGTCGGAAAGCAAGAAAAACTCGTCGCCGGGAAAACATCGAGACAATGCCAGGCTAAGTTCGCTGGTGTAACGTGCCAGGCCGCCGCTCGAGAGACCCAGCGATGCGGCTTCAATCGCCACTCGCATGCTGTAACTTTACCCGCTCACCGTCCCGCGATTGCCGTAATTCTTCTCGTAATAAGTGCGATACGCGCCGCTGCGCACGCGCGCGACCCACGGCGAATTGGCGCGGTACCAGTCGATGGTGCGGGCCAGGCCGGTCTCGAAATCCATGAGCGGCCGCCAGGCCGTTTCGCGCGTCAGTTTCTCGCTGGAGAGCGCATAACGGCGGTCGTGGCCGGGGCGGTCAGTTACGTATTGAATCAGGCTTTCGGGCTTTCCGGTAAGGGCTAGCACTTGGCGCACCACTTCGAGATTGGGCAAGGAACGGTTGCCGCCGATGTTGTAGATTTCGCCGTCGCGGCCGCCGCGCAATACGGCGAGGATCCCGCGGCAATGGTCGTCCACGTAAAGCCAGTCGCGCACCTGTTGGCCATCGCCGTAGACCGGGAGCGAGCGGTCTTCGAAGGCGTTCGAGATCATCAGGGGAATCAGTTTTTCCGGAAACTGGTAAGGTCCGTAGTTATTCGAAGCGCGCGTAATCACCACCGGCATCTTATAAGTCACGAAATAAGATCGCGCCAGCAGGTCCGAGCCGGCTTTGGATGCCGAATAAGGGCTGCTGGGGTTCAATGGGTAATTCTCATCGGCTTCGAGAGGAGCTTCGAGACTGCCGTAAACTTCGTCGGTGGAGACGTGCACAAACCGCCCGCAACGGCGATTCCGGGCCCCTTCGAGGAGCGTAAAAGTACCGCGAAGGTTGGTTTGAATCACGGGCTCCGGCGAGAGAATGCTGCGGTCCACGTGCGATTCGGCGGCGAAGTGCACAATCGCGTCGGGCTTTTCATCGGAGAGCAGCGAGTCGACCAGCGCCTGGTCGCAGATATCGCCCTCCACAAAGCGGTACCGCGGATCTTTTTCGATGGAAGTCAGGTTCTCCAGGTTGCCGGCGTAAGTCAACTTATCCAGGTTGACTACCTGCAGGTCCGCTTCGCCGATCGCCATGCGGACAAATGCCGAACCGATGAACCCGGCGCCGCCAGTAACTAGAAGTTTCACGGATTTTGGACTCTCAGATTATCGGCGGCTATTTCTTTTGCGTTTCCCAATCGTAGTTGATCGACGCATCGTCGTATGGCAAGCGCCCTTCGTCCTTGGGGTTGTAGAACTGGTCCGTCATGTAGACCAGCAAAGCGTCCTGGTTGCCGATGATTTTATACCCGTGCGCCACCCCCGGCGGAATGAGCACCTGCCACGGCCGCATGGGGCCCAGGTACAGCGTATTGCGGGCGCCGAAAGTGGGCGACCCGAGCCGCAGATCGGCCAGCGCCACCTGGAAAAGCCCCGAGACGGGCGTCCAGCAATCGGTTTGATGCAGATGGAAATGAAACGCCTTGATGGTGCCGCGATAATTCATGGCCGCCGACACCTGGCTGCGCTCCGGCGGGAAACCGGCGGCCAACCCGTGACCGATGCGCTGCACCTCCAGAAAGAATCCGCGGTCGTCGGGATACACGGAGTAAGGCTGCAGACGCACGCCGGCGATCAGATCGGGCGAATCCACGCGGCCGATTACGGCGCCGATACCCTTGCAGTTTTCGGGATAGGCGAGTTGCAAATCGCCGGACGCGGCGATGATCCGCGCAGCCGGTTGGGGAGTTGCGTTGACGGCCATCAGACGCGCACCATACGTTCTTTAGCGGCCACCGACTGCGCCACCAGATTGGCCGCGCGCAGCAGGGACTCGAAGGTGCCGGCATCGGTCCACCAGCCCTTCAGGTAGGAAAATGTCAGGTTCCCTTCCTGGATGTAGGCGTTGTTGACGTCTGTGATCTCGAGTTCCCCGCGATGCGACGGCACCAGCGTGCGGATCTTATCGAAAACCGTGGCGTCATACATATAGATACCCGTGACCGCCAGGTTCGATTTCGGCCGTTTGGGTTTTTCCTCGATCCCGATCACTTTGCCGCCGGAAACTTCGGCCACTCCGAACCGCTCCGCGTCCGGCACTTCCTTGAGTAGAATATGCGCGCCCGCTTCCTGCGCTTGAAACTTCTCGGCGGCTTCGTGGATATCGTGCTCGATGATGTTATCGCCCAGCACCACGCAGATCTTCTGCCCGTCGGCGAAATGTTCCGCCAAGCCCAGCGCATCGGCGATTCCGCCCTCGCCTTCCTGATACGTGTAATTGATGTGCTTCAGCCCGAATTCCTTGCCATTGGCCAGCAGACGCAGGAAATCGCCCGAATTTCTGCCGCCGGTGACGATCATGATATCCCGAATGCCGGCGTCCACCAGCGTCTGAATCGGGTAGTAGATCATGGGCCGGTCGTAAATGGGCAGCAGATGTTTGTTGGTAATTTTAGTCAGCGGAAACAGCCTGCTCCCCGTCCCGCCCGCGAGCACTATGCCCTTCATAAACCTTCATCATACAATACCGGTCCGGCGGTCCGGAAAACCGGGTAAAATACCCCTTAATGACGCACTACGACTGGAATCAACTGACGCCCGAACAACTGAATCCGCTGATCACGCGCAAGGCGATCCACAGCGGAAACATGACCATCGCACGGTTGGTGTTGCAGAAGGACGCGCAGGTTGCCGAACACAGCCATCACAACGAGCAGATCACCATGGTGGAGCGCGGCGCCCTCAAGTTTGCTATCGACGGTGGCCACAAGGTGGTGCGCGGGGGCGAGACTCTGGTGATCCCGCCGAACGTTCCGCACGGCGTAGTGGCCCTTGAAGACACTGTGGTATTCGACGTTTTCGCGCCATCGCGCGACGATTGGCCCCGATAGCGATGAAATCGACATTACGTGGTCTCCAGACATTTTCACTGGCGACGCTGTTCGCTGTGATTGCAGTTGCCCAAGCGAATGGGCCTGACGTTACCAAGCGCCTCGATGCGCTGGAAAAGGCCACCAAGGCCGCACAGATGTCCGGCGACAACGCCTGGATGCTGACCAGTGCGGCACTGGTCCTGATGATGACGGCTCCCGGTCTGGCGCTCTTCTATTGCGGCCTGGTACGCCGCAAAAACGTGCTCGCCACCATGATGCACGGCTTCGCCTTGATGGGTGTCGTAACCCTCCTGTGGGCGGTGGTGGGTTATAGCCTGACCTTTTCCGAAGGTTCACCGTTCGTGGGCGGACTACGCTATCTGTTCCTGAACGGTGTGGGCGCCGACCCCAACGCCGATTACGCCGCGACCATCCCGCAGCAGACGTACATGGTCTACCAGTTGATGTTCGCGATCATCACACCGGCGCTGATCTGCGGGGCCTTCGCCGAGCGCATGCGGTTTTCGGCCATGCTGCTGTTCATGACCTTGTGGATGTTCATCGTCTATTTCCCCATGGCGCACATGGTGTGGGGCAAAGGCGGCTTGCTGAACGGAACGCTGGGCGGCCGGTTCCCGGCGTGGGATTTCGCGGGAGGCACGGTGGTGCACATCACCTCGGGAGTGTCGGCGCTGGTCTGCGCGCTCTATATGGGCAAGCGGACCGGTTATCCGCACGAATCGATGCGGCCGCATAACCTGGTGCTCAGCGTGATTGGCGCGGCCATGTTGTGGGTGGGGTGGTTCGGTTTTAACGCGGGCAGCGCACTGAGCGCGGGACCGCTCGCGACCAGCGCCTTTGTGGCCACGCATTTCGGTGCGGCGGCCGCGGCGATGTCCTGGATGTTCGTGGAGTGGTGGAGGACCGGAAAGCCGAGTGTCCTGGGCGCGATTTCGGGGGCGGTGGCGGGACTGGTGGCCATTACGCCGGCCTCGGGCTTCGTTCAACCCATGGCGGCAATCCTCATCGGCGCGGCGGCGGGCGTGGTCTGCTACCTGATGGTGAGCAAGGTGAAGCAGAAGTTCGGTTACGACGATTCGCTCGATGCTTTCGGAGTCCACGGCGCCGGCGGGACGCTGGGAGCGTTGCTGACCGGCGTGTTCGCCACCAGGGCGGTGAACGATCTGCGCTCGGGCAAGGCGATGGGGTTAGTGGATGGCGACAGCGGGCAGATGGTGAATCAGTTGATCGCGGTAGCGATTTCGTGGGCGCTGGCCGCGGTCGGGACGCTGATCATTTTGAAGATCTGCGACGCGGTGTTCGGCGTGCGCGTGGACGTCAATCAGGAGACTGAGGGCCTGGATTTGAGTCAGCACGGCGAAGAAGGGTACAACTTGGAAGGGTGAGCGCCATGACTCGCGCGAGACTGGCATAAAGGGCGTCAACCGGGCGGCCGCGTAGCTCTCAACGATGCCGCTTACGCAAAGGCGCGAGCGGCGCTGCCCTCAGTGGGATTCGCGAATCGTTCACGAATCGTGAAAAGGGTGCTAACTCGAAATCCGACTAGCGGAAGCGGCGCTGATACTGCGCCATGTCGAAGCGCTTGCCGCGGAAGCGCGTCGTCTCGGGTCATCGCTTCAACAGCCCGAGGCGCATCAGGTCATCCTCCGTCCACTTGGCTTGGTATTCAAGCATGTCTCTGAGTGTTTTCGGCGGGAACGTGCCGGAGGATTTATGGAAAGAAACGGTGACCCGGCGACCGTCAGCGTGCTGGTATCGCTGGTGGCTGCTCCCACCGGTGGAACGGAGATAAAAGCCGTCTCGAATGAGAGCGGCTATGATCTCGCGAGCGGTCAGCCTCCGGAGGTTGGCATAGTTGATGCCCATGGCCTCAGAATGTGATGGCGACGCGTTCGTCGGCGAACACCTCCACATCCTCTTTCGGGCCGACCGGCAGTGCGATCCCGTCCTCACGAAGCTCGTCAATGATCATTTGGACGACCTCCTGGATATGCTGGAACGCTTCCTCGCGAGTCTCGCCCCACGTTGCGGCGCCATATTGATGGAGGGCCGGGCAATATGCGTGCCACCGATCTTCATCGGGCTCGACAATCACCTTGAAAGCGTAGGTCTTCATATCCACCGAGTGGAGCGAACTCCCCTTTCAGTGTAGCGCCACTGGGCAGCCCGCGAGGACAACCTTTCGTGGCCATCTGTACAGATCTTACTCGAAATCCCACGGGCGGAAGCGATGCTGGTGTCTGGCATGTCGACGCGCTCGCCGCGAAAGCGGACGCCCTCCATCTCCACGCGGGTGCGCAGTTCCAGACCAGCCTCGAATTTCAGTTTGATCTCGCCGCCCGCGCCCACCACCCGCTGCCATGGCGGCGGCGCCGCGTAGCAACTGCGCCACCTGGCGGTGTTGCGGCGGATAGGGCGCCGCGGCTGGCATCAGCGCTCATGCAGGGTATCGCGCGAAGGAGTGCGGCAGCCGCCAAGAGAATCTACGGCCGCACGCCCCGCCGGGCTCACCGAATTGAGCCATTTTCCGGAACTGGACGTCGCGGATTCGAGCCCCGCCTCCCGCTCTCAGGCGGCGCCATGGAAAAGGCGCCAATGTCTCGCCGTGATCGGATCTATCGGAGCCGTTGCACGGGTTATGGGTTTCCCTTATTATGGGAATATGAACCTCACGCTTTCCCTCGACGATGAGCTCGTCAAGACAGCGAGAAAAATAGCCGTCGAGCGGGATACGACGCTGACTGGCATGGTTCGCGAATATCTGGAAAAACTCGCTGCCGAGGACGCCGTAACCGGTCGGCGACGCCGGGAGCGCGAGGCTCTGGAGCGCAGCTTCGAGGCCTTCCAGTTCAACATTGGCAAGCGAACCTGGAAACGGCCGGACCTATATGCCCGCTCCTGAGTTCCTCGATACGAACGTCCTCGTTTATGCCTACGACCGCGGCGATTCACGCAAGCAGCGCATCGCGCAGGACCTCGTCAGGAGGGCGCTCGGGGGAGACATCTTAGTGTCGACGCAGGTGCTGGCGGAGTTTGCGGTTACCCTCTTGCACAAGATGGTGCCTGCCGCGCGCCCCGAGGATGTGGCGGTCGTGCTGGATGCCCTGGGCCCAATTCGCGTCGTCGTCCCTGACTGCGACACGGTGCGGCGGGCAGTGGATGCCCGCGCTCAATACGGCGTTCACTTCTACGACGGCATGATTCTCGCGGCCGCGGAGCGGGGCAATTGTGAACGGATCTGGTCGGAGGACCTGAACGCAGGCCAGAAGTATTTCGGCATTGCAGTCGAGAACCCATTCCAGTGATTGCGGCTCAGGCGCCGCGGGGGCCGTTTGGCGGGCCGGGAGAGGCTGCACTTCTAGACTTTGCGTGCCAGTTGCCCGATCATGATGGCGCACGGCGGGATTCCGACTTCGTACAACAGGAAGATCGATTTGCAATTGCAGTTCACGTTTTGAAGGCGTCGGCCGCGGCAGGATCGGTTAGTTTCTAGCACAGCCAGATCTGAGAATTCATCTCTCAGATTTTCATCGCCGCCCCACAATTTGTAACATGTTACATGTTCCGCGCCCATTGAAATCGCGGGCCAAGATGAAACTCTTGGCGAGCCTTGCGGCTTTGCGTGACATTGTGTTTCGATATCGGCCGGAACGGCGGTTGGATCGGAACTCGACAGAACGTGAAACGCTCTCACGCAAAGCCGCCAAGCCGCAAAGAGGCTTAGGAATACCTCGTCAGCCCCTCCTTGGGATTTCAAGAGCGCAGCCCTTGGTTATAGCTAAACACCGAGAACGATTCCTTCCGCAACCCTTCTCGCGCCTTCGAAAAGCGCAAAGCTCTTGGACGGCAAGAGCCACTGTGACGGACCATTCTCCGATAGGAACCGAACGGTGACCACGTGATGGCCGGACTCGTTTGGACTGTCTTGGAAATCCAACACCAAACTCCATGCCTCCTTCTTCCACTGTTCGTCGGTCTGATCTTGAAAGCGAGCAACCGTCGAATATCGTGGCCCAGGTGGTGGACTAGACCTTCCACCCTCGTCGGGTCGCAGCCAGCGAATTTGAGCGGTTGCCATCAAGATGCTCGCCTTTTACGGCCTATTGTCCCACGGGTCGTTGAGGCTATCCTGGTAGCGAGCGACGACACCGAATGCGTACCTACTTCCATGTCGACATGGACGCCTTTTTCGTGTCCGTGGAGGAGCTGTTCGACCCGTCCCTGAAGGGCAAGCCGGTAGTCGTCGGCGGACGGCCCGACGAACGCGGAGTGGTATCGGCGGCGTCGTATGCGGCGCGCAAATTCGGCGTCCACTCGGCCATGCCCCTGCGGACGGCCTACAAGCTCTGCCCGCAGGCCATCTTCGTCGATGGGCACCCGGAGCGCTATCGCGAATGCTCGCAGCAGGTCTACACGGTGCTGCAATCCTTCTCGCCGCTGGTGGAAATGGCGTCGATCGACGAGGCCTATCTCGATATGACCGGCACCGAGCGGCTCTACGGACCTCCTCTTCGGGCCGCGCACCTGCTGCATCAGCGCATGAAGGCGGAAACGCGGCTGAATTGTTCCGTGGGGATTGCGACGTCGCGGCTGGTGGCCAAGATCACCTCCGATCAGGCGAAGCCCAACGGAGTCCTGTGGGTGGTTCCGGGGCAGGAGGCGGCGTTTTTGGCGCCGCTCGACGTGCGCAAGGTGCCCGGAGTGGGCAAGGTCACGGAGAAGAATCTGCACACGCTGGGAATTCGCAAGGTAGGCGACCTCGCGCGGCTCGACGAGGCGTTCCTGGAACAGCGCTTCGGGAAATGGGGAATGGCGCTTGCGGGAAAAGCGCGCGGGCTGGACGCCGGAGGCTGGTTCGATACCGAAATTGGCGCGGATGACGGGCCGAAATCCATCAGTCACGAGCATACATTCCACGAGGACACTGCCGACGTGGCGAAGATCGAACCGACGCTCTCGCGCCTGTGCGAAATGGTCGGGCGGCGGCTCCGGGAGCACGGGCTAAGCGCTCGGACCATCCAACTGAAGCTGCGATACTCGGATTTTTCGACGATCACGCGCGCGCATTCGGTGCCACGGGCGACGCAGCTCGATACCGAGCTTTATGATGAGATTCGCGCGCTGTTCCAGCAGAACTGGAAGCCCGGAGCGAAGGTGCGCTTGCTGGGCGTGCATGTTTCCGGGTGGGAATCGGGCGAGGAGCAACTGGATCTGCTCGGGGAAGAACGCCACGAGCGCTGGAAACAGGCGCTGGCGGCTGCCGACCGCATGCGCGACCGCTTCGGAGAATCGGCGGTGTCGTTGGCGGCCAGCATGCGCGGGAAATTCCGAGAGCGGACGCACGAGAATCCGGCTGGGCTGCCGGGGAAGAAAAAGGGTCAGGGGTAATAAACTTACTCAGCCGCCGATGAACGCAGATGAACGCCGATAAAACAAGACTCTATTCCTATCGGCGTTCATGTGTGTTCATCCGCGGAAGACGGCCTCCAACTGCGGCCAAAGCCCCTGATTCCTCAACGTTCCGGCGGCGAAAATCACGATGCCGTCGGGCTTGGCTCGGCGAGCCGCCTCGATTGCCTGCACCAACTTAGCCGGCGGGTAAGTTTTGGTTCCGGCCTCCTCTCGATATAAGTCCGAGGTATAGATACCGGCGTAAAGCGGCTTTTCATGCTGCGTCCATTCCATCTGCCGCGCGGTAATTTCCGTCAAGTGCGAGCAGTAAGTGTCAAAGTCGCCGAGAAAGTGGCTGCGATAACTCATGGGCATGTAGGCATCGATCCACGGGTTCCAATCGGACCACTTCTGGCCCAGGTAACGGCCGCTCTGGATCGGGTTCTTGAAGACCGCGGCGGTCATCTGAATCTTGGGATTGATGCGCTTGGAGCGCTCGTGGGCTTCGCGCACGAAGCGCGCGATCTGGTCGATGCGGTACTCATAGAAGAAGTAGCGCATGTCGGGCGGGCCGCCGGCGATGGTGCGGCCGTTGAGAATGAAATCGGCCTTTTCGCGCCGGTTCATGGCCTCCCATCCAGCCGGCAGCATGTCCGGCGTCGCTTCCCAGTTGGCTTCCAGCCGCGGGCGCACGATCTCCACTTGCTGGCGCTCCGCGAGTCCGCTCTCCCAGTGCAGCAGGGCGTGGCGCGGAATGTTTTTCAGGCAATAATCGCAGAAGCAGTAAGTGTCGGGCGCCACGTCGCCACCGTACCGGACGTAATCGTGATGGATGCCATCGATGGCGTAAGTAGAAACCAACTCCTCGATTAGCGGCAACAGCCATTGGTCGGTGTAACCGGGCCGCTGCGCGGGGCACATCCAGATGTTAGGGTACGCCCTGAGCGGGAGCTTCTCGCTATCGAGCAGCTTTTCGCTGTTAGTCGGTTTTCCTTCGGCGTTCAGCTGCGCCCACTCGGGATGCTGGCGGAAGGCCGCGCCGCTCTGGCTTTCATAGAAATCGATCAGCCACGCGTGGACCTCGATGCCTTCGTCGTGAGCTTCGCGGACGAGATTCTCGACGAGATCGAAGTCCTTATATCGCGGCGAAATAAGCTGCGGGAAACGCTTGCTGTGCCAGACTACGTTGCCGTCGCCCTCCTTGCACCCCATCACCAACTTATGAATGTCGGCGCGTTTGAGCTGCGCGACGAAGGCGCGGACGGATTCAACGGTGGCGCCGGCGTCACCGGCGCCGGCCCACACGGCGTGAACCTCGCGGGGCTTGGCGCCGGGTGTCTGCTGCGGTTTAGCCTGGGCCAGACCCAGGGCGCCGGTGAGCGCGCCGGCGGCTTCGCGCCGCGTCAATTTCATGCGGTTTTCACCACCGGTGTCCGCAGCTCCACGGACGGAAGCGTGGGGAAATCGGTGAACGGCGTGGATTGATACCAGTAGGCGCAGGAAAAGAAATTATCGCCACGGTCGTCGGCGTGGCCGTGTTCCATGGTGTGCTTGAGGTACCGCTCGAAAGTCACGGGGTTATCGCCATGCCAGCGGTAGCAGCAGTAGCGGCCGCCGGTCCGCTCGGCGTTGACGATGAGGGGCGCGCCGTACATGGAGTATCCGAAAGGCTGCGCGCCATCGCGCCCGCCGAAGTCCCAGCTTCCCAGGAAATAATCCTCCGACCCGGTGCCGTTGATCAGCACTTTGGATTCGTCGTCGACGAAGATCATGTCATCGCCCTCGCCCCACCAGCCGGGGGCGTTTTCCAGGACGCCGAGGGTGACGCCCATCAGGTGGCCGCGGCCGCGCGTTTCCACATAGACATAGTTGTTGCGGCCGTCGAGATTGATTTCCGGCCCGTTGCTTACGATCGCCACGCAAGGCGCGGCCTGGCGGTATTGCGCGTGGAAATACATGGCGTCTTCGGGAAGGCTGGGGACGGTCATGTAATCGATGTTGGAGTAAAATGCGCCCACGTCGCGCTTGCCTTCATTGGTGACGTTGAGGCGCGCCGAGCGGCGGTACGGCATGGCGAAGTAGCAGTTGAGCGACTTGCCGGGCGAACAGGCCAGGTAGGCGGACTGGTAGTTGAAATACGAACCCAGATTGAGGCCGAAGAAATCGCCGATGGGGGTTTCGATACTGGGTTTGGGATTGTCGTCCCACCAGGCCCGCAGCACCAGTTCCTTGAGATGCATGTCGCTCTGGGCGGCGATGGTGAACCAGACATGCGAGATGATGCCCGGGCCTTCGGCGCGGAAAACCTCTTTTACGCCTCCGGCCGGAATGTGCCAGGAATCGGCATTACCGCCGGTGCGGTCGTAGCTCGATTGCTTGAGCGATTTGTGCGTCTGGGCGCGGGCGTAAGCCGGCAGCAAAAGGGAAGGAGAGGCGCTGTTGGGGCGGCTCTGGGGCACGGCCGTTTGGGATGTGGCGGCGGCTATGCCGGTCGCAGTGAGGGCGCGGCGAAGGAAACCGCGGCGGCCATTGGCCGGGATCTCGGACGTAGACATGGTAGCTATTGTAGGCCACTGCACGCGGGGGCGGGAACCGGCAGGCGACGGGGGCCGGCGCACTTCGTCGGCCCCCCCTCAGGCAATGAGGTTGCGGAGGCGATTTAGAAATCGAGTTTGATCTTGGATCCGCCGAGCTCGATATCCTGGACGACGGTTGTGCCGCCCTCATTGGTCGAATCTACCTTGGTCTCAACGAACTTCTTGTCAGCGTTTTCGACCTTCACTTCGGTGGTGACGGACTTCTCCGTGTCCACCGCGGTAAACGTCACTTTGTTGCCGCTCACGGACAATCTGTAGCCACCGGCCTTCAGTTGCAGGCTGCCTGCTTTGGTGGGTGAGGCAAACGCGACGTCGTAACTCTTGGCGACTGCCGTTGACAACGTAAAGATAGCCACAACTCCGGCCAGAAAAAGGAACTTCAGCTTCATGGTTAGGTTCTCCTTATGAAATTCAGAATCTTCGCGCCTGGATTTACGGCCGGGCGCGTCGAATATTTTTGATGACTCGTTACTTATTAGGACGAAAGTGAAATGCGAAATGTTACTGCGGCAAGGGCGGCTCTGGAGCTATCGAACGGCCCAAGCCATGCCATCGGGGCCGGCGCCAGTTCGGATTCGGGCCTGTAACTCCAATATTTTCAAATCAATAACGGCGACGTTGTTGTCGCCGGCCACGGCCACATACGCGCGGGAGCCGTCCAGGGCGATCAGGAGGCCCGCAGGTTGATGGCCTAAGTTGATCCGTTTTAGCTCCTTACAGGTAGCGCGGTGGAGCACCAGGAGGGTCCCGGCGTCCAGGTCGGTAATCAGCACCAGGCGGCCATCGGGCGTGAATTTCAGGCGGTTGGAGCGCTTGGTCTGCACGCCGAATGTGTGGACCACGCGCTTTTCGAAGAGGTTGATTACCGAGACGCCGCCATCGCGCGAGTGGGCCACCCAGAGTTCTTTGCCGTCGGGTGAGATATCGAAACCTTCCGGCCCCTTGCCCACGGGAACTACGGTCTGGTCCCAACTTTGCGAGCCGCTGCGCTCGATCAGACTAACTGAGTTAGAGCCTATATTAGACGTGAAAATCGTGTTGAGATTACCGGCCACGGCTATCATATGTGTCGTATTCTGGCCGGTTCCGAGGAGCCAGTCTATCCGATCGGCGGCCGGATCGTAAGTTCCGATGATCTTATTCGTCTCGGCGGTGAAATACAGTTTGCCGTCGGCAAAGGCGAGACCGTGCGGGCTGCGCAAGACGCCCAGGTTGACGCGGCGCAGTTCCCGGCGCGCCACCAGGTCGATGACCGAGATGGTGTTTCCGGGAGCGGCGCCGCCGCCGTAGTTACTGACGAATGCCAGCTTTCCGTCACTCGATGCTACGGTTTCATGCGGGCCGTCGCCGGTGCGTACGGTGGCTACCACGGAGTTCGATGAGGGGTCGACAATCGCCAGCGATCCCTCCTTATTGACCACCAGCAGGGCGGGCGACGGAGTATCCGCCGCCTTAGCGGCAAAGACCACGGCGGCCAGGGACAGAATCCACGGGAAGCGAGCGCTCATAGTGGTATCGTGATCGGGTGCGCCTCCAAACGCAAGCGCGAACCGTGTGGGCCCCGGGCCGGGTGAACCTGATCGGGGAGCATATCGACTATCACGGTTTGCCGGTGCTCCCGATGGCTCTGCGGCGGCGGGTCGAGGTGGCGTACCGGCCCCGGGCGGACCGCCGCATCGTCGCGGAGAGCGCGTCGTATGGGCGGCGGGAGTTCGAGTGGAGCGAGGGCTTGACTCCGGTAGCGGCGGGCGATTGGGAGAACTACCTGCGGGCGGCGGCCAAGGCTGTCGGCCGCCAATGGGGCGTATTGCATGGCGTGGACGCGACGGTGACCTCCGACCTGCCGGCGGCCGCGGGACTCTCGTCTTCCTCGGCGCTGCTGGTGGCGTTCACCTTGGCGCTGCTCGACGCTAACAGCCGCACGGCATCCTTCGAGGAACTGATGGAGATTCTGCCCAACGGCGAGCAGTTCGTGGGCACGCGCGGAGGCGGTATGGATCACGCGGCGGCCCTGGCGTCGCAAGCCGGGTGCGCGACCCTGGTGGAGTTCTCGCCGCTCACCGTGCGCCACATTCCCGTGCCTGCCGATTGGAGCTTTCTGGTGGCGCATAGCTTGCAAACGGCCGAAAAATCGGGTGCGGCGCGCGCGGAGTACAATCTGCGGCGGCAGGCCGGCGACACGGCCCTGGCGCGGCTGGGGCTGAAGTCGTACCGGGACACGCTGGAGATTGCGGAAGAGCTCGCCACGAAGCTGGAGGCCGGCCCGCAGCGCGACAGCTTCCTGCACACTACCAGCGAAGCGCTGCGAGTGTGCGCGGCGGTGGAAGCGATGGAACGCGCCGACTGCGAGGCTTTTGGACGGCTGCTGCTGGAGTCGCACGTGAGCTTACGCGACCGGTTGCGCGTGAGTTGCCCAGCTCTAGACGCGCTCGTCGAGGCCGCGATGGAATCGGGCGCGGTAGGCGCGCGTCTCACCGGAGCGGGATTCGGCGGATTCACCATGGTGCTCTGCCGCCAACGGGACGCGGCCAACGTGCGCCGCGGGCTTATCGGCCGCTATTATGCCGGGCGTGCAGAGTTCGATGAGAGCCGCCACTTGATTGACGCTGTGCCGGGCGCCGGCGCGCTCCACCCTGAAACGCAGTAAACTCTAAAATTCATGCAACTGCACACGCTCGATTGGGTAGTAGCGTCCATGGCGGTACTCATCTGCTTCGCGCCCGCGCTGTTCCTGGGAAAGCGCTCGGGGAAAAGCACGGCGGAGTTCTTCGCCTCCGGCCGTTCGGTGCCGTGGTGGCTGGCCGGCCTCTCGATGGTGGCGACCACCTTTTCGAGCGACACGCCCAATCTGGTGGCCAATTTCGTGCGCACCGAAGGTGTGGCCGGCAACTGGCGATGGTGGGCCTTCACGCTGACCGGCGTCTCCACGGTCTTCTTTTACGCGCGGATGTGGCGCCGCTCGGGCGTGCTTACCGACCTGGAGTTTTACGAGTTGCGCTACTCCGGCAAGGCGGCTGGCGCGGTGCGTGGCTTCCGCTCGGTCTATCTGGGGCTGCTTTTTAACTGCGTGATCATGGCGACGGTGAACCTGGCGGCGTGCAAGATCGCCGCCATTTTGTTCGGCTTCGAACGCTGGCAGACGCTGCTGTTCGTAGGGTTGCTGAACGTGATTTTCGCCACGCATTCCGGGCTGTGGGGAGTGCTGGTGATCGACATGGTGCAGTTCTTTATCAAGATGTCGGCGGTGATTGCGGCGGCGTACTTCGCGGTGGAATTGCCGCAGGTGGGCGGACTCAGCGGGTTGGTGACCAAGCTCTCACAGATGCACGGGCCGCACGGCGTGAACTACCTCAATATGCTGCCGGACTTCAAGAACAACTGGGACCTGGCGATGGCGGTCTTCATCATCCCCATTACGGTGCAGTGGTGGGCATCGTGGTATCCCGGCGCGGAACCGGGCGGCGGCAGCTACATCGCGCAGCGCATGCTGGCATCGAAATCGGAGAAGGACGCGCTGGGCAGCACCCTGTTCTTCAACCTGGCGCATTACATTCTGCGGCCGTGGCCGTGGATTCTGACGGGGCTGGCGTCGTTGATCGTGTACCCGCAGTTGAGCGACATCCAAAAAGCCTTCCCGCACCTCGACCCGAACCTGCTGGGGCACGATATTGCCTTTCCGGCCATGCTGCGCTTTCTGCCGGCGGGCTGGATGGGCCTGATGCTGGGCGGATTAATCGCCGCCAATTCGTCCACCATACTGACGCACCTGAATTGGGGCGCGTCGTACCTGGTGCACGATTTCTACCGGCGGTTCGTGAAGACGGGCATGCCCGAGAGGCATTATGTGAGGGCCGGGCGAGTAGCCACCGTGATCCTCTTCGTGGCCTCGTCGGCACTGGTATTCGCGCTCGATACCGCCAAAGACAGCTTCGACGTGATTCTGCAAATCGGCGCGGGCACCGGACTGCTCTACCTGGTGCGCTGGTTCTGGTGGCGGGTGACGGCGTGGTGCGAGATCGTCGCCATGGTCAGTTCCTTCGGCGTGTCGATCCTGTTTCTGATTTTGAAGAAGATGGGCGCGGCGCCGGGGACGTATCAGGAGCTGTTGATTACCATCGCGTGCACCACGGTGCTATGGGTGGCGACGGCGTATCTGGGGCCGCGGACGGATGAGGCCGCGCTCTTGAATTTCTACCGGAAGGTGCGGCCGCCAGGGCCGGGCTGGAAGCACATTCAGGCCATCGCCGATATCTCGCCCGCACAAGCCGAAGCGGACCGCGAGTACTTTAATTTTCCAATGGCGCTGCTGGGGTGGTTTGCCGGATGCATCACCATCTGGTCCGGCCTGTTTACGGTGGGTAACTTCCTCTACGGCAGGATGGAGTGGTTCGGGGCGATGCTGGCGGTATTCGTAGTGAGCGGCTCGATTCTGATTCGAGTGGTCAATCGGCTGTGGCGGTAGAGGGACTTCGGTAAAAGATAGTCGCTATCTACCCACGCTCGACGGCTGGCGCGCGGTGGCCATCATTGCCGTTCTGTTTGTCACGCGGGGTGGCCCAAGCGGCACTGGCTCCGTATGGCGCCATGGGGTCTCGGTCTTCTTCGCTCTCAGCGGATTCCTGATTACCCGCCGCTCGATGGAAGCGCGGCGCATCGATCTCGCAGGCTTCTATCGCCGCCGCGCTTTCCGAATTCTTCCGCCGATCGCGGTTTACCTGGCGGTGGCGGCCCTGCTGGGCTTGGGACTAAGACTCATTCCGATGGATCCCGGCCAACCGTGGGCCAGCCTGCTCTTCTATCGCAATTACCTGACCGCGCCAGTGTCGCAAGGCTGGTACACCGGCCATTTCTGGTCGCTGGGGGTGGAGGAGCATTTCTATCTCATGTGGCCGGCGCTGCTGTCGATCGCCGGGCTGCGGCGCGCGCGGTGGGTCGCGCCGTCGCTGGCGTTGGCGGTCACGTTGTGGCGTCTGGCCGACTCGCATTACGATTGGATCGGCCGCCTGAATCCCGCGCCGCGCGGCTCTCCGGCGAGGACCGACTACCGGCTCGATATTCTGCTGTTCGGCTGTGCGTTGGCATTGGTTTGGGACGATGCGCGGATGCAGGCGCTCTTCCAGTGCATCGGCGGAACTGCGCTGGCCGTGTCGGCGGCCGTTGCGGCGGTCTGCTGCCAGGTCTGCACATACCCGGCTACCTGACGGTCGTGGCCGTGCTCATGGCGCTACTGCCGGCGGTCACCGTGGCGAAGCCGGGGAGTTGGACCGGCCGCATTCTAGAGCTGCCGCTGCTCACATGGGTGGGGCGAACGTCGTACCGCTTGTATATCTGGAAGCAGCTCTTCCTGCCGCCGCGTGCGGTCGGGATATGGCAGCGCGTTCCGTGGAATCTCGCGGCCGTTTTCGCGTGCGCGGCCGCCAGCTACTATTGGGTTGAGCGGCCGGCGATCGCGTTCGGTCAGCGACGTCGGCGAGCGCCTGCTGCTTCTGCCTGGTCGGGCGGGATGTTGCCGCCTGGGTTTGCTTTTAGGCCCTTCATAAGCCACCTCCAGAATCTCTAATTAGACGGTGAATTAGACGTACGCCATATTTAACGTATGTTTATTATCACGTACGTTTAAAATGACGCGTCAAAATCGTCCAAAATTCGAATGCCTGCCCCAAACAAGCGAGCCGAATCGAGCTATGGGAAACGGCGACTCCGGTTCGACTCCTCACTTTGGCGTCCGCTTTTCCCCGATTTCCAGCCGTGGAACAGTCCCTTGTGTTGGTACAGCCGTAGCGGAACGCTTCTCGGAAATCCCAGCCTCAGCAGACGCAGGCCGTTATCCGCGGCCACTGGGACTTCGCGATTCATTTGGCCCAGGAGATGAAAGACGCCGCGAAATACTTGTGGATGGCGCGCGTCGAGAATCATCGCCGGAGGAGGAAAATCCGGTCCTACATGAGCGGAAAGCGGACCGATTGCGGACGTCAACTGACCGCTTCAGCTTCTGCCCGCCGCCACGGCCCGCGCCACTACGTCCTCCACTTCCTTCCGGTACTCGCGCATCAATTCCTCCGTCGCCGCCTCGAACCGCATTACCAGCACCGGCTGGGTATTGGAAGCGCGCACCAGGCCCCATCCCTGCGGGAACAGGACACGCACACCGTCCACGTCCAGAATCTTGTGCCGCGCGCGCAATTCTTCGGTGGCCCGGCGCACCACCTCGAATTTGAGCTCATCGGGGCAATCGAAGCGGATCTCCGGCGTGGTGACGGTCTTCGGCAGGCCCGCGAGTTGCGCCGACAACGGTTGGCCCGAGTTGGCCACGATCTCCATCAGGCGGCAGGCGGCGTAGATGGCATCGTCGAAGCCGTAATAGCGGTCGGCGAAAAACATGTGGCCGCTCATTTCGCCGGCCAGCTCGGCATGGGTCTCCTGCATCTTGGCTTTGATGAGCGAATGGCCGGTCTTCCACATGATGGGATTGCCGCCGTGCGCCGCCAGGTCGTCATACATCAGTTGCGAGCACTTCACTTCGCCGATGAAGGTGGCGCCCGGCTTGCGGCTCAGGATTTCGCGGCCGTAGATGATCATCAACTGGTCGCCGTAAAGGACCGCGCCGCGGTCGTCGACTGCCCCGATGCGGTCGGTATCGCCGTCGAAGGCGATGCCCAGGTCGGCTCCCTTCTCGAGGACCTTCGCCACCAGCGCCTCCAGATTTTTCGGCACCGTCGGGTCGGGATGGTGATTGGGAAACCGGCCGTCCATCTCGAAAAACATCTCGGTGGCGTCTACATTGAGCCTTCGCAGAATCGGACCCATCACCGGCCCGCCGGTGCCGTTGCCGGCGTCCACTGCCACGCGGATGCGCCGCGGAAAATGGAATTGCGAAGAGATCTCCTCCACGTAAGGAGTGACCACATCCGCCGTTCGATGGCTGCCTTCGCCGCGCGCGAGATCCCCGGTTTCGATCGTGCGGCGAATTTCCTGAATGGACTCCCCGTGAATCGTGGACGTGCCGCACACCACCTTGAAGCCGTTGAACTCCGGAGGATTGTGGCTGCCGGTGATCATCACGCCGCCGTCCGCCTTCAATCGAAATACCGAGTAGTAGAGCACCGGTGTGGGCGCCACGCCGAGGTCCGTCACGTGGCAGCCGCTGGCCAGAAGGCCGCGGAGAAGGTCGTCGTGCAACCGCGGCGAACTCAGCCGCGTATCGCGGCACAGATTGATGTTCCGGCCGATATGCCGTTGCAGGTAAGTTCCGAAGGCCTGGCCCAGAATCTCGACGTCTGAGCTTAGCAACTCCACGTCGGCCACGCCGCGGATATCGTATTCGCGAAAGATGGTTGGTTTCAGCACGCGCCTGTTCCTCGAACGCCGGGTATAAGATAAAAGCAACTTGGGTATTTCATGAAGACCGCCGAACGCCAGTTTACGACAATTAGCGGGGTGCCGATTGAGCCGCTCTACGGCCCGGAAGATCTCGCAGGGGTGGATCTCCCGCGCGAACTGCCCCCGCCCGGCGAGTTTCCGTACACCCGCGGCATCCACCGCGACATGTATCGCGGCAAGCTCTGGACCATGCGCCAGTTTTCCGGCTTCGCCACGCCGGAAGAGACCAACCGCCGCTACCATTACCTGCTGGCGCAAGGGCAGACGGGACTCTCCGTGGCTTTCGACCTGCCCACGCTCATGGGCTACGACGCCGACCACGCCTTGAGCGAAGGCGAAGTGGGGAAGTGCGGCGCGGCCATCTCTTCTCTCGAAGACATGGAGCTGCTCTTTCGCGGCATCCCGCTGGGAGACGTGACGGTGTCCATGACCATCAACTCGCCGGCGGCCGTGCTCTGGGCCATGTACCTGGTGGTGGCCGAGCAGCAGGGGGTCGATTGGGCGCGGCTCTCCGGCACCCTGCAGAACGACATCCTGAAAGAGTACATCGCGCAGAAAGAGTATATTTTCCCGCCGCGGCAATCCATGCGGCTGGTCACCGATACCATCGAATTCGGTGCGCGCCACACCCCGCGCTTCAATCCCATCTCCATCAGCGGCTACCACATTCGCGAAGCCGGTTCCACGGCCGTGCAGGAACTGGCATTCACGCTCCGCGACGGCATCGAATACGTCGATTGGGCCCTGGAGCGCGGCCTCAAGATCGACGAATTCGCGCAGCGCCTGAGCTTCTTTTTCAACGCTCACAGCGACTTCTTCGAAGAAATCGCCAAGTACCGCGCGGCGCGTAAAATCTGGGCGCATGCCATGCGCGAGCGCTACGGCGCGTCGAGCGAGCGGAGCATGAAACTGCGCTTTCACGCGCAGACCGCCGGGTGTTCTCTCACCTGGCAGCAGCCGTACAACAACGTGGTGCGCACGGCCCTGCAGGCCATGGCCGCGGTGTTGGGCGGCGCGCAATCCCTGCATACCAATTCGCTCGACGAAGCTTACGCGCTGCCCGGCGAGCAAGCCGTTACCATCGCGTTGCGTACCCAGCAGGTGCTGGCTTACGAAAGCGGCGTCACGCTGACGCCCGATCCGCTGGGCGGCAGCTACTTTCTGGAAAAACTGACGCTCGATACCGAAGCCGCGGCCAACGATTACATCCGCCGGATCGACCAAATGGGCGGCATGGTCCCGGCCATTGAAGCCGGATTCCCGCAAACTGAAATCGCCGCCGCCAGTTACCGCTACCAGTGCGAGGTGGAATCCGGCCAGCGCACCATCGTGGGCGTCAACCGCTTCCAGTCCGGCGGCCAGCCCATCGAACTCCTGCAAATCGATGAGAACAGCGCGCGCCATCAGCGGGAGAAATTGGCGGCCCTGCGCGCGCGGCGCGATAATAGCCGGGTGCGGAGGACTTTGGATGCGCTCCAGCGGGCCGCGGAGGGCCAGGAGAACACCATGCCTCGCATTCTGGACGCGGTACGGGCCTACGCCACGCTGGGCGAGATCTGCGACTCGCTTCGCGGAGTTTTCGGCGCCTACCAGGAGACTGCACACCTCTAGCCATGCCATACCCCATTCGAGTGCTGGTGGCCAAACCCGGACTGGACGGCCACGATCGCGGCGCCAAGATCATCGCCCGGGCCCTGCGCGATGCCGGCATGGAAGTCATCTACACCGGTTTGCGGCAGACGCCCGAAATGATTGTCAACGCCGCGTTGCAGGAAGACGTCCAGGTCATCGGCCTGTCGATTCTCTCCGGCGCGCATAACGCCATCGTTCCTCGGGTCTTGCAGTTGCTGCGCGAGAAGGATATGGCCGACGTCCGCGTGATTGTGGGCGGCATCGTCCCCGACGAGGATGCCGAAGCGCTCAAACAGCAGGGCGTGGCCGCGGTTTTTCAACCCGGTGCATCGCTCGATGCGATCGTCGATTTCATCCGCCAAAATGTGCCGGAGGGCCACGCTTTACGGTAGTTGCGGGAAGCCGCAACGGCCTGTGGAAAGCTGTGCCCACACGTCACACCTGTAGCTTGGTACACTCGTTGTTGCCCGCCTCGAAGATCCGCTAAAATGTTGGATTAATTGTCTTCGACCGTGGTTGTGCCCGAGTGGAATAATTCCTGTGTGTCAAAGTCGTCCTAAGGCTCGCCGAGGCAAGGCTCGCCAACATAAAGCTCGCCAAGGCGGGAGTGCAAAGTGGAAAGGTATGCTCGCATGAGGGTCCTCAGGCTCGTTTGTACCGGTGTGGTATCGGTATATCTTTGCGCTTCTTGCCTCCCGCAATTGCGGGCGCAGACGCCTCCTCAGCAGCAAACGCCTCCAACCACTCCTCCGGCGCAGTCTCCCGCAACGCCGCCGGCGCAACCGCCGGCCACTCCTCCGAAGCCCGGCGGATTCGAAAGCGTGCCCACGCGACAGCAGGCTCCACCGCCGCCGCAACTGGAGACTCCGAGGCCGGTGGCTCCCACCCCGCAGCCAATCGGCGGCAAGGTAATCGCGGGTATCGAATTCCGCGGGGCCCGGCGCACGCCGCAGGATACTCTAAAGGCGCAAATCTACACCAAAGCTGGCGACATTTACAATGAAGACAACTTGCGCCGCGATTACATGTTGTTGTGGAATACCGCGCGCTTCGACGATATCACCCTGGAAACCGAGGATTCGCCCGACGGGGTAATTGTGCGTTTCATCCTCACCGAACGCCGCGTCATCCGCTCCATCCACTACGTGGGCAACAAGTCCATCAGCGAATCGGAAATTCTGGACCGCTTCAAGGAGCGCAAGGTCGGGCTGACGGTGGAGCAACAGTACGATCCCGGCCGGGTGCAGCACGCCGCTACGGTGATCAAGGAGTATGAAGCCGAGCGCGGCCATCAATACGCCACGGTGGACCCGCAAGTCGAGCAGCAGCCCCCTACCTCGCTGGCGCTGACGTTTGTGGTGAATGAGGGCCCTAAGGTCAAAGTCGGCGAAATCAACGTCACTGGCAACAATTCCTTCAGCAAACGCTGGGTCACCTGGCAGATGAAGGAGTCGCACCCATATGGCATCCCGCACTCCATCATTCTGGAAAACGTCTTTGCTAAGACGTTCGATACCGAAAAGCTGGAATACGACCTGGAGAAGCTGCGCGAGGCTTACCAGGACAGAGGCTACTTCCAGGTCAAGATACTCGATCCCGATGTCAAGATTATCCAGCGCGGCGGCAAGGGATGGCGGCTTCCGCTGATCAAGCCCAATAACCTGGGCATTTTTGCCGATATCCACGTACCCATAGAAGAGGGCCGCCTCTACCATCTGCATGACGCCAAATTTGTGGGTGTCAAACTGTTCCGTGAGCCGCAGGCGCTGCTGTCCCTGTTCGGCATGCGCGTGGGCGACGTCTTCTCCACCGAAAAGTTGCGCAAGGGCCTCGAGAACCTGCGAAAATACTACGGCATCCTGGGCTACTGGGATTTTTCGCCGGAACCCGATGTGGAGGCCATTCCCGATACCGATCAGGTGGACATCACCATCACCGCGGAAGAGGGCCATCAATTCTTCGTCCGCCGCATCGATTTTATAGGCAACACCACGACACGCGACAAGGTGATTCGCCGTGAATTCCTGCTCGACGAAGGCGATATCTTCAACAAGAACCTTCTCGATCTCACGGTCATGCGTCTGAACCAGCTCGGATATTTCGAGATGTTGAAGGTGGAAGACGCCGTTGACATCAAGCGCAACCCGCAGGGCGATACCGTGGACATCACGCTGAAAGTGAAAGAGCGCGGCAAGAATTCCATCGGCCTGAATGGCGGCGTCTCAGGGATCGCCGGCAGCTTCGTGGGGTTCAACTACTCCACCAACAACTTTCTCGGATTGGGTGAGACCCTGTCGCTGAACGCGAGTGTCGGCACCATCCAGGACAACGTCAGCCTGGGCTTCACGGAGCCCTTTTTCATGGATCGGCCCATGCAGGTGGGGTTCACGGTGTACTACCGCCGTTTCGATTTCAATCAGGCGCGGGAAGCTTCAATTCTGGAAGGACAGGATCTCACTGCGCTATACACCCAGTTGGGCAAGGAAAACCTGCTGAACTATATCCAGAACAGCCACGGCATTACCATTTCTGGCGCCTATCCGCTGCGCAGACATTTCGCGCGCCTGGGCCTGACCCTCGGATACGATATCACCAACGTGAAAACGTTGACGACGGCCTCCGACAACTATTTCCAGTACCTCAATTTCACCGGTGTATACGGGCCTAACTCGCTCAACGGCATCCGCACCGCCACCATTACGCCGTCTTACCTCTTCAACACCGTCAACCACCCCATCAACCCCACCGGCGGCCATAGCATTTACCTGGGCGTGGGCTTCGCCGCCACCTTCCTGGGCGGCAATGTCAACTTGATCACCCCCTCCGCGGATATCAAATACTTCCATTTGAGCCCCATCGGCAGGAAACACGGCGATGTTCTGGCGTTCCACCTGCTCGCCGTTGTCTCTACGGGATTCAACGGCAAAAACATCCCGCCCTTCGACCGCGGATTCATTGGCGGCGAACAGGACGTCCGCGGTTTCCAGATCATGGGCATCACTCCCATCGGCTGGGTCGCGTCTTCCACCTCAGTCCCTGTGCTCAACGCCGCTGGCAGCCCGGTTACGCAACCCGTTGTCAGTAACGGGGCCATCACCTCGAGCCCGGTTAACATGACCATCCCGATCTACCAGCTTGTCACGCCGGGCGGTGACACACGCATTATCGGGAACTTCGAGCACCGCATTCCCATCATCCCGAACGTGGTCACGCTGGCGCCGTTTTTCGATGTGGGGGTCGATAAGATCATATTTCCGCACCAGCTTATCCTGGATCCCACGCGCACCAACGATCTGAATAGCCAGTTCCCGGAGGCCGCTTTCAACGGGAAGATTCAAATCGCGCCCGAGACGCAGAAGATTCGCACCTCCACCGGGTTGGAATTGCAGGTCATGCTCCCCGTGGTGAACGCGCCGTTCCGCGTGTATTTCGCTTACAATCCCACCAATGTTCGGGAGTATTTGCAGCCCCCGATTGTGGCCGACCCGTCATTGTTCCCCAACAACGCCACGTTCCAGAGCACTAAGAGCCTTTTCAACCAGGCGAATTTTCCGTTCTTCGAACAGAACACCACGTTCCGCTTCACCGTCGGCAGGACATTCTAGCCCGCGGGCGCATATGGTATTTTCACACTTAGGAGTTTCAGCTTGAAGAATTCAGTCGTCATCACCGCAGTGCTTTACGGCGTAGCCGCTGGAGCGCTGGCTCACGCGCAAGCCCCGGCCGCCGGCGGCGCCGTCCCCACCAGGGTCGCCGTGATCAATTTGCAGGAAGCCATGGCGCGGACCAAGGAAGGGCAGAAGGTCGCCGCCGAGATCAACAACAAATTCGGCCCCAGGAAGGCCGAATTCGATAAGCGCCAGCAGGAAATCGAAACGCTCATCGATAAGGCGACCAAGGGCCGCGCCACCATGAGCGACGATGCCCAAAAACAGCTCGCCGCCGAGATTCAGAAGAAGCAGACGGACGCAAAGCGTTTCGGCGAAGATTCCCAGGCCGAAATGGACAACGACGAAGCCAAGGCGACGCAGGATCTGCAAATGAAAATGGGGCAGATCCTGCAGCAATACGCTGTTCAGAACAATTTCGCCGTGGTGATCGATGTCGGCCAGCAATCGCCCGTACTGTGGTACGCCGCCGCGACCAATATCACCGATGTAATGGTGGCGTTGTACGATCAGCAACACCCGGTGGCTGCGGCGCCTGCTGCTGCCCCCAAACCAGCCGCGCCGGCTCCTCCCGCACCGGTTACCAAGAAGCAGTAGGAGCGACCGCGTTGCAAGCTGGCCGATGAGAAATGCGATAGTTATCTCCGTGCTGTTGCTGGGGGCGGTCGCGATTGCGTCCGCCCAGGCACAGCCGCCCACTCCGGTAGTGGTTGCGGCGCCCGGATCCGCTTCTACCCCCGCGCCCGTCAAGGTGGCCACCATCTTCGGGCAAAATGCCATTGTAAGCACGCAGGAAGGGAAGAAAGCCAGCGCTGCCCTCACTGCCAAGTTCGCTCCCAAACGGGACGAATTCAACCGTAGACAGGCGGAGTTGCAGGGGTTTCGCGAGCAGTTGAAAAAGGGCCAGGCCAGCATGAGCGCCGAGTCCCGGGATAGCCTGAATCGAACCATCGACGCCAAGAATCGAGAGATCCAGCGGCTGGGACAAGACAGCCAGGCGGCGCTCGAGGAGGAAGAGGGCGCCATGATGCAGCAACTGGGCGATAAACTGCTTAGTGTGATTCAGGACTATGCCTCCCGGAACGGCTATGCCATGGTGATCGATGTCAGCCTTCCCAATGGGCCGGTGCTTTGGGCTTCTCCGTCCATAGACATCACCAACGAAATCGTCAAACTTTACGATCAGGCCCATCCGGTCGCGGCAACGCCTCCGCCCGCTCCGCCGGCGAAAAAATAGCTCTCCAGGGCCAGGTATCCGCGCTTGCAATCGGCGCTATAATCTGGGCAGGGAGTATATAACCCATGCGGATCGGTCCCGGGTTCGGTTTCGTCCTATTGCTCGCGTCGGGCCTTTGTGCCCAGGTTCGTAGCGGTGGCGGTGTGGTCAATCCTGGCGGCAATCTTCCGGGGACTACCCGAACGCTCGGCAGCGTAGTCAATCCGGCCCAAGGCGGCCTCGTCGTGTCCAGAACCCGCGGGTCCTCCGGTTACGGCAATGGTGTCGCTTACGCGTACCCGGTCTATATCGGCGGTTACTACGCCACTCCCTATGTCTCGCCGGACGACTTGGCTGCGGCAGCACCCGCATCCGCGCCGCCTCAATCCAACGTCACCGTGGTGATGCCCCCGCAACAGCCCGTGACGCCAGTGATCATCAACTATAATTACGGCTCCGCGCCGCCCCCCGGCGTCGAGATGGCCGGAAACCGCGTTCAGCCCCGGGACCAGGAAGACAATACCGCAGAGCCGTCGCATTACCTGATTGCATTTAAGGACCACACCATCTATGCGGCCACAGCCTACTGGGTGGACGGCGATACGCTGCACTACTTCACCGCCGGCAACGTTCACAACCAGGCTTCGTTGGCGCTGGTGGATCGCGATTTCACCGAGCGCCTGAACAAAGAGGCGGGCCTCGATGTGAGACTGCCGGCCGCCTCGAAATAAGGCGGACCCAAGGCGTTACTCCCACTCGATCGTGCCCGGCGGCTTGTGGGTGAGATCGTAGAACACGCCGGCGACACCCGTAATCTCCAGGATTTCACAGCACATCTTCCGCAATAGATTGTCATCCATCAGGACCGATTGCGCCGTCATGCCGTCTACTGAGTCCACCGGCCGCAACACCACGGAATCGGGCGCATCGCCGGTGCCCAAGGGGATCAGGATTACCGGAAATTGCCAGACTTCGCTGTCGAAGCCGCTCTCGTGCGAGAGGCGGCGAGCCACGGCATCGGCCCTTCTGAGACGCGCTAGCCGGTCCGCGGTCAGGGAACAGGCGCGCACCCGCATCCCGCTCCAGGGAGCCCGCATTTCCACCGGCGCAATCACGCGATTCACGGCGGTCAGGCGATTGGTCAGCTCCGTGGCGCGGCCGGTATCCAGCCTGTCGATCGAAAGCACCGGCGCATAACTGCGCGAATCGCCCTGCACTCCTACCGACCGTACCGGGATGACGTGGCCTTCCGCGGTGGCCTCCACCACCGCATCGTTCGGCGCGCACAGACAGCGAATCGCCAGCCCCGGGCCGGGGAAGGGGTGACGATCCAACAGCTCCGCCGGCAAGCCTAATTCGCGGCCCACCTCGCGCACTTCATCCTTATAAAACGACCGCAACGGCTCCACGATGCGGCCGCTGGCAATCAGCTTCTGAATCCCCGCCACGCGGTTGTGGTGGGTTTTGATGAGTGCCGCTTTGGCCGTGCCGCCCGATTCGATGGTGTCGGGATAGATGGTGCCCTGTCCCAGCATCCAGTCGTGGCCCATCAGCCCTTCGCGCTCGATCACCCGCTCCTGCACCAGCACGAACTCTTCCCCGATGATGTGGCGCTTCCGTTCCGGATCGGTGACGCCACAGAGCGCGCTCAGAAACTCATTCTCGGCATGTTCCACCGACAGGCCGCGGGTGCGGCGTATGAAATCGGTCTCGCCTTCACGCATCAGGCCGGTATCGACATAGACGCCGCGCACGCGGTCCTCGCCCAGCGCGCGCGTGGCCAGTGCAAAGGCCACGCTGGAATCCACCCCGCCACTCACGAAGAAGAAGACTTTGCGGCCACCCACGCAATCGCGAATCTCCTGCTCGATCAGCGGCACGCGATGGCGCGGGTCCCAGTCGGGCACGCAGCCGCACACCCGCAGCACAAAGTTCGCCAGATATTCCTTGCCGCGCGCCGTATGGGCCACCTCGGGGTGAAACTGCACGCCGTAGAGGCGGCGCGCGCTGTCGGCAATCGCCGCCACGGGGCAGGTGCCGGTGCGGCCGGCAACCGAGAAGCCTTCCGGAACGCGGCCCACCAGGTCGCGATGGCTCATCCAGATCTGCTGGCTGCCGGCCAAGCCGGCGAACATCGGGTCGGCGGTTTCGTCGAGTTCGAGCGTGGCCATCCCGTACTCGCCCTTCTCGCCGCGGCGCACTTCGCCGCCCAGCAGGTGAGCCATGATCTGCTGGCCGTAACAAATGCCCAGCACGGCCTGGCCGCTCGAGAAAATCGCCGGGTCCACGGTGGGACTGCCGGCGTCGTAAACGCTGTTCGGTCCGCCGGAGATAATCAGGCCCCTGGCGCCGCTCAGTTCCTCCGCCGGGGTCTCACTCGCGCGCACTTCCGCGTACACGCCGAGGTCTCTTACCTTGCGGGCTTCCAGGTGGCAATATTGCCCCCCCGCGTCGAGAACGATTATTTGTGGATTGGGGTTCAAGTAACGATGGTAGCAGGAGAGAGTGCGCCGCAGAGGTGCGAAGGGGCAGAGTCTTTGAGGCGAAAGAGGACCAACACTTGGAGAGCGCAGGGGACAGAGGTAACCAGCGTCACCTCGAAGAGCACCTCAGCGATTGTGGGATACCGGAGTGCTTTGCGAGTGTCTGTGAACCGCAGGTTACGTCGGCTTCCTCTGCGACCCAACCCAGGGAATACGCGGCGAACTGCGGCCGGGCAGGTGCCCCGCCGTCCTTGTGCCCCTCTGGAATGCCAAACTAACGCGCAGAATCTTCGAGCGCCGCGACGCTTTCCCAAACCAAAGCTTCCTCTACGCCGATACCCGGGGCCTTTACCCCTCCGCGGCCTCCGCCATCTCCGCGCTCTCCGGTTTTGACTTTGTTTTTGTTTTTCTCCGCGTCTCTGCGGCTCTGCGGTGAACCTTGTTTTGCTTGCGGCTTCACCGCGTCAAGTCTCCGCGCCTCCGCGGTGAACTAATGCCCCGGCACGTGCGGCGCTGTGCGCTCGCCCACGATCTTGCGGGCGTTTGCGGCCAGTGTCGCGGCCTTGGGCAACGCTTCTACCGCCTGTGCCACTTCGGGATCCATTTGCGCGAACACACGGTCGCTTTCGTCCTTGTTGAAGGCCCAAACGTACATCTCCCGGGTGAGGTAGCGCTTGATCCAATCCTGGTCCATGGCCCACTCTTTTTCGGTGAACTTGTAGTTGTTCTTCAACAGGTAATCGTGCAGGTCGCTGAACACCTGCTCGTCAGGCATCCAGCCAGCCGCCAAGTGGCTGCTGTGAGTGGCAAAGTAGCTGCGCGTGAAACCGAACAGGCCGTTGCGGTAGAGCTGCGATTGCAGCCGGTCCATGGGTTCCGCTTTGAAAACTTCGTCCGGCGTGATTCCCCCGCCGCCGTACACCGTGCGCCCGCTATCGGTCATCTTCACGTCCTCCGGATTCTTCAGATTTTCGGAACGGACGTTGTAATAGTCGAAGTACGATTCCTTGCTGTAATCGCGTTGGATCAGGCGCCCGCTGGGCGTATAGAAATGGGCGGTGGTCAGTGCCAGCGCGGTGTGGTCGGCCGTCGGAAAGACGGTCTGCACCAGCCCCTTGCCAAAGGTGACTTCGCCCAGAATCAGCGCACGGTCGTGGTCCTGCAACGCGCCTGAGACGATCTCCGCCGCCGAAGCCGACATACGGTCCACCAGCACCACTATGGGGTAATCGCGCCCGTGGTTTCCGTTATACGCCGTATAGGCTTTTTCAGGCGACGACCGGCCGTGCTGGGAAACCACTACCGCGCCCTTGGGCAGAAAGTGGTCCGCAACTTCGACCGCGGTATTCAGCAAACCGCCGGGGTTTCCCCGCAGATCCACCACCAGTCCCTTGATGTTGTCCTCTCCCAGCCGCTTCAGAGTGGCGTCGAGTTCCTGGCCGGTACTCTCTCCGAAGCTCAGAATCTTCACATACGCGATGCCAGGATCGAACCAGAAGGCATCCTGCACGCTCTTGCGGCTGATTTCCTCGCGCACCAGCGCGAATGACAGGTAGTCCGGCGCCCCTTCGCGCGAAACCACCACCTTCACGTGCGAGCCGCGCGGCCCTTTCAGCATATCGGCCACTTCAGTGGTGGTCAGACCATCGGTGGGCTTGTCATTCACCGAGACGATGACATCGCCGGGACGCAGCCCCGCCTTCCATGCCGGGGAGCCGGAGAACGGCGACGTCACCACGGTCTTCTCGCCCTGCGGCGTCACTTCCATCCCCACCCCGAAGTAGTGGCCCTCCTGGTCTTCCCGGATGAGAGCGTATTCCTTGGGATCGAAAAAGTTGGAGTGTGGATCCAGGGTCCGCATCATGCCCGGCAGCGCGCCATCGTAGATAGCCTTGTCCATATCCACCTTCTCGGCGGCGTTCTTCTCCACCAGGACCAATGCCTTGGTGAACCGGGCCATTTCCTGGTCTTTGGGGAGCGCTGCCGCATCGGAGGAAGCCGCGAAGGCGCTCGCCCTTGGCCCGCAAACGCCTCCTAAAAGCGCACAAAGCAATACAATTAGCGGCAGTGAAAACAGGGGTCGGCGCTGGCGGGCCATGGGGAAATTCCCTCTCTTGAAAAGTATAACGTACCTGAAGATGTAGACGCGCGGGACGCTTCGGCGTTTCCATCGTCAACGGTCTGTAGCGCGCTGGTCATCATCTATTAACAGTCCGGATGCTAGATTTCCAGGATGATGAGATTAGTCACGCTTGTTCTGGCCGTCTGCGCCGCAGCTTCCCTGGGGTCTGCCCAGGTTGGAACTTCCGAAGTTCTCGGGACCGTCCGGGATGCTTCCCACTCCGTGGTCACTAAAGCATCCGTGACCCTCACCAGCAAGGAGACCGGCATCTCCGCCAAAACCACTACCGATAACAACGGCCAATACGACTTCCTCGAGGTACAGGTCGGTCACTACACGCTCACCGTGGAACAAACCGGCTTCGCCAAATCCACCACGGATGTCGCGGTGGACGTCGAGGCCCGCGAGCGCGTCGATATCAACCTGCAAGTCGGCGCGGTCAGCGACACCGTCACGGTGAACGACGCGGCTGCGGTTCTCGACACCGATTCCAGCGAGCACAGCCAGGTAATCAACACCGCCGCCGTCGCGGAGCTTCCGCTCAATGGCCGCAATTATGCCGACCTGGCGCTGCTTTCCACCAACGCCGTCAAATCTCCCATCGCGGTGTCCTTCGCGGCCAGCGGCACTCCGCGTGAAGGCTCCTTCAACGTCAACGGCATGCGCAGCACATATAACAATTTCATACTGGACGGCGTGGACAACAATTCCTACGGCACCAGCAACCAGGGGTATTCGTCGCAATTGGTGCAGCCCTCGCCCGACTCCCTCTCGGAGTTCAAAGTGATCACCGGCACATTTAGCGCCGAATACGGGCGCGTGGGCGGCGCGGTGGTGACCGCGGCCATGAAGTCGGGCTCCAACCAGTTTCACGGATCGGCCTGGGAGTTCCTGCGCAACACCGACCTCAACGCCAATGGCTTCATCTTCGCGCTGCCCTTCTACAAGCCCACTCTCCAGCGCAATCAGTTCGGGGTCACCATCGGCGGCCCGATCATTCAGAACAAGCTTTTCTTTTTCGGGGATTACGAAGGCTACCGTCAGCTTCAGCACTACAACAACTTCGATTCCATCCCCGACGCGACGGACCGCGAAGGCATCTTCCCCGTCGCTGTCGTCAACCCGCTCACCGGCATCACCTACCCGGCGAACACGCAGATTCCCATTCAGTCGCTGAATCCTTTCGCCAACTACGCTCTGAGCAATCTGCCGCCGACCAATAACGCCGGATGCACGCCTTCCGGTACTGTGGCGCTTCCGATTTCCTGCCGCGCCAACGACGATCAGGCCAGCCTGCTCATCCGCGATTTCAGCGACAAGTACGACGGCAAACTAGATGGCCAGATCAACGACCGCATGAACGCCTTCCTCCGCTGGAGCCAGCGTAAAGACCTGGAATACTTCGCGCCCGATCTCACCGGACCCTCCGGCGGCGACGGCAACGGCCACATCCACGCCATCGATCAGGATGCTTCCGCCGGCTATACCTGGTCCGTCACGCCGGACTCCATCCTGGAAGCGCACCTGAGCTTCACTCACATGGTCGCCGGCAAGGAGCCGCCCTACGTCGGCGGCCCGAGCATGGCTTCTATGTTCGGAGGATTCGCCGGCCTGCCCACCACCCCGAGCCTAACCGGCGGCCTCAACACGCAGACCATCACCGGACTTACCGCCCTGGGACGCCAGACCAGCAATCCGCAATTCCAAAACCCGACTTTGTGGATTCCCTCGCTCACTTTCTCCAAAATCCTGAGCAAGCATTCCATTAAGGTTGGCTATCAATACATGAATATCCGCACCGAGATCCTGGACACCAACCCGCTTTACGGCCAGGACACTTACTCCGGCGGATTCAGCAAGCCTTCAGGCGGCCCCAGCGATTCCACCAGCTACAGCCTGGCCGATTTCATCTTTGGACTTCCCAACCAGATCAACCAGGGCAGCTATACGGTAGTCAATCTCCGGCAGTTCGTTCACTCGCTGTACGCGCAAGACGACTATCGCATCACCCCAAAACTCACGCTGAACTTAGGACTTCGCTGGGAGTTCGCGTCCCCGCTCTATGAGCGCGATAATAACTTCTCGAACTTCAATCCCGCCACCGACACGATGATCCAAGCCACCGGTGGAAGCCTGTACAACCGCGCACTGGTTCACCCGAACTACGGGGACTTCGGACCGCGCGTCGGCTTGGCTTACAGTATCGATACGAAGACCGTGATTCGCAGTGGATACGGCATCAGCTACACGTTCTTCAACCGGCCGGGAAGCGCGGAAGAAGGAATCAACGCGCCGCAGGCCCTGTTCGGAGTCATCAGCCAGTCGAACCCGTTGTCGTCGACCTTCCTGACCACGCAGAACAGCTTCACCGATAACATCGCCAGCCCGGCGGCCTTCCAGCCCGCGCTCTCCAACGTGGTCTACACCCCGCCCAACAGCCCCTGGCCCATGATTCAGAACTGGATGGTCTCGGTGCAGCGGCAACTTCCCATGGACACGATCTTCGAGTTGTCCTACAACGGGAACCAGAGCACTCACCTGCCGATCATCGCCGATTACAACCAGGCCGCGCCGAATCCGGCGGGACAGACCATCGCCTATACCGCACGCGTGCCGATTCCGACCTTCGGCCCGATCACATGGCTCGATCCGGCCGGCGTGAATCACTACGACGGCCTCTCGGCCCGCCTGGAGCACCGCTTCGCGAAAGGTTTATACGTCCTCAACTCGTTTACCTGGGGTAAAGGGATGGGCGATTCCGAGCAGGCGCTGGAATACTACGCCGGCTATGTCGAGGCCAATCCACAGAACATTCACGACCTGGCGGCGGAAAAAGGACCGTCCAGCTTCGATGTGAAGCTCAATAACGTAACCAGCGTCGTCTACCAACTGCCCTTCGGCAAAGGACGCCAGTTCGGCGCCAATATGAACCCCGTGCTCGACGCCATTCTGGGTGGATGGGAGCTGAATGCTATCAACACTGCGCACACCGGTACACCGCTCAACGTGTACTACAACGCCACCGGCGCGAACGAGATTAGCTCGCTCTCCAACGACTATCGCGGCGAGCCGTTCCCGCGCCCCAACGTCACCGGCAGTCCGGCCAGCCAGAGCACCTCGCAGATGATCAACACCTTCTTCGCCGGCTATACCTTCACCACTCCGTCGGCCAACCAGGAATTCGGTGACCTGGGCCGCAACGCTTTCCGAACTCCCGGCTTCTGGCAGTGGGACAACGGGATCGATAAGAGCTTCCGCGTGAGCGAGAGCGTCAAGGTGCAGTTCCGCTCGGAATTCTTCAATATTTTGAATCACACGAACTTCGGGATTCCGGACACGAAGACCAGCGATGCCGCCTTCGGCACCATCCGCACCACGTACCCGTCGCGCCAGATTCAATTCGCGCTGAAAGTGACTTTCTAAACAGAGCGTCTTTACTTACGGCGTGCGTCTCGCGACCAGAGCGTTTCAGAGCCGCGACCGTCAGGGAGCGGACACGCAACTATTTATGACGTCGTGTTTTAGCGAGGGCTCAGCCGTTGACGTGCTTCGGGACATGGAGGACGGAAGTCAGAAGCGGCCCTTATAGGTCCGCGCAGTCGGAATGGGCGAGAGCGTGTGCGTCCAGCAACCGACTTGCCGCCCGAACGGCGCGGAAGGTGAAACCGGAAAAACGATGACGTCCTGCTCCGCCTGGCTTAACTAATATGCTCGAGGAATCCCCGCCGGCGCGGTGCGGCCAGCGTTTCCGGCGATAGTTCGCTTCGGATGTGGAGTTGCAGACTGCGGCTCATGCGCTCCATGCGGATGTAGCGCGCGCGGCGGCGCCGCAAATGCACGATCATGCAGATGTCCGCGACAGCTAGCAGCACCAAAACCATGACGTCGGCAAAGTTCATGCCTTGATCTAACCACGCCATTAACTTTGGTCATAGGGCCATTGGTAACGTCCGGGTAATAGGACGGTGTAGGAGGCCGCCTGGGAACGTCGGTACTTTTTGCTGCGATTCGTCAGCGGCCCTCCAACCTCAGTGCAGTCCGCCGGCCGCCTGAATGATCTGGCCGGTGATCCATCCCGCATCTTCCGAGGCCAGGAATGACGCGACGGTAGCGATGTCGCGCGGCTGTCCCACCCGGCCCAGAGGTGTGTTGGGCAGAGTTTGCTCTACCATCGGCTTGAATTCCGGCATCGTAGCGGTCCCTTCGGTTTCCACCGGACCCGGCAGCAGGGCGTTGACGCGAATCTTCTTGGGCCCAAGCTCCGACGCCAGGCTCTTGGTCAGTACGTCCACTGCCCCCTTGGTCGCGCTGTAGACTGAGGCGTACGGAGGCGCGGTCTGCGAGGCGACGGACCCGATATTGATGACCGACCCGCCACCGTCGCCGAACGCTCCGGCCGCGGCCTGCGTGGTAAATACCAGACCCCGAACGTTGAGGTCGAACATGCGGTCGAAGTGCTTCTCGGTGATGGATTCCAGCGGCAGGAACTCGTAAACGCCGGCGTTATTCACCAGGATGTCGATCTTCCCGAATTCGCCCACCGCCGCGCTCACCAGCGCTTTCGCTTCCTCCGGCTTGCTGACATCCGCGCGCACGGCTTTGGCTTTGCCGCCCGCTGCTTTGATTTTCTTGACTACCGCTTCCGCCTGCCCGCCGCTTGATGCATAATTGACGACTACGGACGCGCCGTTGTGCGCCAGTTCCTCCGCGATGGCCGCGCCGATTCCCTTCGACGCGCCGGTCACCACGGCCACTTTACCTGTGAGTTTTCCCACGAATTTCCCTCCCGTTTGAATGTTTACGTATCGACAACTGTCTATATGATGCAGGATGCCGGGAGGGGTTTCAGACTTTCCGCCGCTTGCCGGGAACGCGGCGGCGCATTTCCGCGAGGTACTCCCTCCAGACCTTTCGGTCGAGATGGTAGTAGCAGAACTTGGCTTCGCGCCGCGGCTTGATGAGGCCGGCAACGCACAGCTCCTTCAGGTGATGGGAAATGGTAGGCTGCGAGACGTCGGATTCGCTCGCCAGGGCGGCGCAGGCTACCTCGCTCGAATGCGCGATTCGTTCCAGAATCTCCATGCGGCGCGGGTCGGCCAGCGCCCGGCTCACGCGGCTGAATTGCTCGGCGTCCATCCGACTCGATGGTAACGCAGCCTGCCTATCCCCGAATCTCCACCGCCCGCGCGAATTCCACCGCGGGATTCTCCCTTAATTCCGCGAGCACGCTCTCGGGCACCAATTCGTCGGTCGAAACCACCGCGACCGCCTCCAGCGCCTCGCCCGCCTTCACCGGACCCTCACGCCTTCCCAGCGAGAAATTCGCGATGTTGATGCGATTCTTCCCCAGCACAGTCCCCACGTGGCCGATCACGCCCGGCACGTCGCGATTCTTCATGTAGACCAGGAACCCGCCCAGCGCTACCTCGCAATAGATGCCGTTCACCTGCGTCAGCCGCGGCTTCTCCAGAAATACCGCGCCTTCCACCGTGGTCACGCCGCGGTCGGTCTCCAGCTCGATGCGGATCGAATCGGTGTGCACCGAACGGCGTTCATGACCCTCCGCCACCTGCCAGCCGCGCTGTTCGGCAATCTGCATGGCGTTCACCAGGTTCACCTTTCCCGACGTCGACCGGCTCAATACGCCCGCCAGAGCGGCATTGCGCAGCAGGTACGTGTCGGCGTCGGCGATCTTCCCGCAATACACCAGGCGCACGGCATGCGGACTCCCCACCGCGATGTGCGCGGCGAAGTTTCCCAAGCGCTCCGCCAGTGTCACGTAAGGGCCCAGCGCGCGGTATTGCTCCGGCGTGAGCGCCGGCATGTTTACCGAGTTGATGGCCACGCCATGCTGCAGGTACTCGACCACCTGCTCGGCGATGCGCACCCCGACGATCTCCTGCGCCTCTTCGGTGGACCCGCCAATGTGCGGCGTGGCCAGTACCGCGTCCGTCGCGAACAGCGGAAAGCCGGCCGGCGGAGGCTCGACGCTGAATACGTCTATCGCCGCGCCCGCCACTTTTCCCGATTGCACCGCCGCCAGCAGCGCTGCTTCGTCCACCAGTTCGCCGCGCGCGCAATTCACGATGCGCACGCCGGGCTTCATCGCCGCGAAGGCCTCGTGCGAGAGCATGCCCTGCGTTTCGGGAGTCGCCGCCACGTGCAGCGTGATGTAATCGCTCGCGCCATAGAGCGCCGCCAGATCGAGCATCTCCACGCCCAGATCGTGCGCGATTTTCGCCGTTACGTACGGATCGTGCGCCACCACCCGCATTTCGAAGGCGCGCGCCCGCTTCACCACCTGCCGGCCGATGCTGCCCAGTCCTACGATACCCAGCGTTTTGCCGCGCAGTTCGTTGCCCAGAAACTTCTTCTTTTCCCATTTGCCGGCACGTGTAGAGGCGCTGGCCTGCGGAATGTGGCGCGCCATGGCGAGCATCAGCGCCAGCGTATGCTCGGCCACCGAGATGGAGTTGCCGCCCGGAGTGTTCATCACCAGCACTCCGGCCGCCGTGGCAGCGTCCAGATCGACGTTGTCCACGCCCACACCGGCGCGGCCGATGACGCGCAGTTTGGGGGCGCGCTCCAGAACTGCGCTGTTCACCTGCACTACGCTGCGCACCAGCAGAGCGTCCGAATCGGCCAGATGCTGCGAATATTCCTTGGGGTTCGAGATCACCACTTCCCAACCCGGCTGCGCCCGCAACAGCTCGATGCCGGCAGCAGCCAGAGGCTCGGCAATCAGGATTTTAGGCATGTTGGGCTCGTTGGTAGACTTCTTGCACAGCCGCTACGCCGGTGCCATACTCCACCGGCAGGCCGTTGGCTTTGAGAATGATTTCGAGCTCCGCCACTACCGCGAACAGGTCCGCGAAATCGAAGTAACCCAGGTGCGCGATGCGGAAAATCTGCCCCTTCATGGAGCCCTGGCCGTTGGCGATGATGGCGCCGAAGCGATTGCGGAATTCTTTCACGATCACCCCGGAATCGAGCCCCGCGGGCGCCTTCACCGCGGTCACCGAAGAACCCGGCGAGGAGGGCGCGAACAGCTCCAGCCCCAATTTCTGCACCGCCGCGCGCGTAGCCGCGGCCAGCAACTGCGCGTTCTCGATGAGGTTCGCCATCCCCACCTGCTTGACGTAGCGCAGCGCTTCCGCCAGCGCCAGAATCAGCGCAGTGGCCGGCGTCCAGCTCGATTCACCCGCGTCGCCGCTCTTCTTTTCCTTCTTCAGATTGAAATAGTAATGCGGCAGAGTGGCCGTCTCGGTGAACTTCCATGCCTTGGGACTCACCGACATGAACGCCAGCCCCGGCGGAATCATGAAAGCCTTTTGCGATCCGCCGATCACCACGTCGAGGCCCCACAAGTCGATATCCAGCGGCATGGTGCCGAGGCCGGTGATGGCATCCACCACTAGAATGGCGTCCGTTTCCGCGACCGCCTCACCCATAGCGCGAACGTCGTGCGCCGCACCCGTCGAGGTCTCCGACGCCTGCACGAAGACGGCCTTGGTAGCCGGCTCGGCGGCCAGCGCCGCTTCCACCTGCGCCGCCGAAACCGCGCAGCCGTACGGCACGGCCAGTACGTTGGCATCGAGCCCGTAAGCCTTGGCGATCTCGGCCCAACGCTCGCCGAATTTTCCGGCCACGCAGACAACCACCTTGTCGCCCCGCGAGAAAAGGTTGGAGACCGCCGCGTCCATGGCGCCCGTGCCCGACGCCGCGAACATTAGCACGTCGCGCGCCGTGCCCATCACTTCTTTGAGGTCGGCCAAACACGACCGGTAGACCTTGCGGAAATCTTCCGTGCGGTGATGAATGTCGGACGCCATCATGGCGTGCAGGGCGGGCGGATAGAGAGGCGTCGGCCCAGGTGTTAATAAACGTTGCTTGCGTATGTGCATCTGGGGTTTTAGTCTTCTAGAATAGCAGACAATATGCCCCTAATCGACCAAATACAAAAAGACATGGTTGCGGCCATGAAAAGCAAGGCTGAGGCGCGCCTCAGCGCTCTTCGCATGATTAAGGCCGCTCTCATGAAGCAGAAGGTGGATTCGCCCAAGCCGCTGGACGAAGCGGCGGAGATGCAGGTGCTCAAGCAACTCATCAAACAGCGCATCGACGCCGCGGAGATGTTCCGCAAAGGCGGGCGCCCGGAACAGGCGGCGAAAGAGGAGGCCGAAAAGGCGCTCATCGAAAGCTACCTGCCGGCCAGCGCCAGCGAAGCCGAGATCGATACCGCGGTCGCTGAAGCCGTAGCGGAAACCGGCGCCACTTCCATCAAACAGATGGGACTCGTGATGAAGGCCGCGCAGTCGCGCCTGCAGGGAAAGACCGTTGACGGCAAAGTGCTAAGTGATAAAGTAAGGTCGAACCTAAAATGATGCCCTCCGACTCCGAAAAGAAGTTCCGCTCGTACGTGCCGGACGCGACCAACCTGCGTGAGTTTACACTGCGGGCGATTCTGCTGGGCCTGGTGATGACCGTGGTCCTGGGTGCGGCGAATCTCTACCTGGGTTTGCGCGCCGGCATGACCATCGCGGCGACGTATCCCGCCGCGGTCATCGGTATGGCGATCCTGCGGCTGATGAAAGGGTCGATTCTGGAAGAGAATATAGCCCGAACCATCGGCTCCATCGGCGAATCGGTAGCCGCGGGCGCCGTGTTCACAATTCCCGCCTTTGTGCTTTCAGGCGTCTGGCCGGCGTTCGATTTGGCCCACGGATATTGGAAGTCGGTGGCGCTCATGTCCGTGGGCGGAACGCTCGGGATATTGTTCGTGACCTTGCTGCGGCGGGTGATGGTGGAGGATCCCGACCTGCCGTTTCCTGAGTCGGTGGCGGCCGCGGAGATACACAAAGCCGGGCAGCAAGGCGCCAAGGCGGCCCAAATTCTCTTCGCCAATATGGGCGTGGGTGCGGCCGTCTATTTTGCGGGCGCCATTAACGTGTTCGCGGCCAGCCGCGATTTTCTGGTGCATGTCGGCGAAATCGGGAAGAGCATGGTGAAACTGGCACGCGCGCCGGGCGCTCCCACGGTTTCCGCGGGCGCCATGTCGACGTTCTCGGCTCCGGCCATCAGCCCGGCGTATCTGGGCGTGGGCTATATCATCGGTCCGCGCCTCGGCGCCCTGAATTTCGCGGGCGGCGTGTTCTCCTGGGGCCTGCTGGTCCCGCTGCTGGCCTTTTTCCTGGGGCCGCAGCTTGCGCCTAGCGCCGCCGCCGGTGGGGGCGAAGCCGGATGGGCGGGGGTGGCAGGAGCCATCTGGTACCACATCGTGCGGCCGATCGCCGTGGGCGGCATGATGGTGGGCGCGTCGTTCACGCTGTTCCGCATGCGTAAGAACCTGGGTATCGGGATGAAACGCGCGGTGGCTGACTTGAGGAAGTCGGCCTCCGCACATCAGTCGACCACCCGCACGCAGCGCGATTTGAGCAGCAAAGTGGTATTCGGCGGGCTGGCTGTGGTTTTTGCCTGCATGATCGCCCTGTATTTTTACTTCACCGGCGTCATCGGCGCGGCTGTGGTGGCGGCCATCATCATGCTCATTCTGGGATTCTTCTTCGCCGCGGTATCCGGCAACCTGGTAGGCATGATCGGATCGTCGAACAATCCGGTTTCCGGTCTTACGCTTTGCACGCTGGTGATTGCGGCGCTGCTGATGGTAGCGATGGGCTTGCGCGGCAATGTCGGCATCGCCGCCGTGCTGGGAGTGGCGGCAGTGGTGTGCGTCTCATCCGCGGTGGCGGGCGAAATGCTGCAAGACCTGAAGGCCGGCCATATTCTCGGCGGCACGCCGGCGAAGATGCAGCTCGGCGACCTGCTGGGGATCGCCGTAGCCAGCGCTGCGTTATTCTTCCCGCTGATGTGGCTGCACCGCGCCTACACCTTCGGCACGCCGCAACTCTCCGCGCCGCAAGCCGGATTGATGGCGTCGCTGGCACAGGGAATCGTGGGCGGCAATATGGCGTGGCCGCTGGTGGTGGTTGGCATCTTGATGGGGTTCGGGCTCATCCTGGTGGAAGTACGCAGCCCCATGTTGTTCTCCGTAGGGATGTATCTGCCGCTCGAAACCACCTTCGCGATTTTTGTCGGCGGGCTGTTCCGCTGGGCCACCGACAAGCTCCGGAACAGAGGTGATTACAACGACGCGCAGAAGGCCCGTATCGAAAATGCCGGCGTTCTGACGGCGTCCGGGTTGATTGCGGGTGAGGCGCTGTGCGGGTTGGTGGTGGCCGGGTTCCGCGCCGCTGAGAAAGCCAAGGGACCGCATTACCATATCCTGCCTGACGCCACTTGGACCGGAACCAACTGGCTCGCGCTGCTGGTGCTGGTCGGCTTGGCGGTGCTGATGATCCGCCTCCCGCTGCGCAATGCCGGGCACCCCGACGAGCCGGCGCCCCCGACGGCTATCATGTAGAAGTAGGCAGCCAGACCACCCAAGAACGGTTCGAGCGGATCGAACATCTTACCGCCGGAATGGCCGAAGAGCGCCGCAAAGTACAAAGAGCTGTGGCGCGATACCCAGCGCCAGCTCAATGAACTCTCGCGTCACGTCGACGAGTTGGCCGTAGAGACGCGCAACCGCATCCAGGAAGTAGACGAGCGTCTGGGGGCCAAAATCGAGGCCCTCGCCGAAGAATCCCGCGCCGCCGACCAGCGCCTCGGCGAACATATCGACTCCCTCGGCGAACGCATCGGCTCCCTCGTCTCGGCTATGGGCGCATTCCTCAGTCGGCAGCAGGGTCCAGGAGAAACACGGTAGCCACCGGCGAACGCATCGGCTCCCTCGTCTCGGCCATGGGCGAATTCCTCAGTCGGCAGCAGGGTCCAGGAGAAACACGGTAGCCACCGGCGAGCGCCGGTACAACCAAGTCTTTTTTCTTATCGGCGTTCAACTGCGTTTATCGGCGGCTAATATAAGATTTTAAGGACTTTTGATGGCCCTCAGCGTGCAAGCGTCACTCCGAACCAATTTCTGGAGGGCACTCAATGGCCAAAGGCTTTGTCGCCGTAACAGTAGAGCGCTGTAAAGGCTGTGGATTCTGTGTCGAGTTTTGTCCCACCCATGTCCTGGCTCTGTCATCCGCTTTCAATTCCAAGGGTTACCACCCCCCTCATGTCGTCGCCGCTGACAAATGCAGCGGGTGCGACCTCTGTGGCATGTATTGTCCCGACTTCGCCATCTTTGGAGTGCGCAATGCACGCTGACCCGAAGGGTGTGCTAACCGGTGTCCATTTCCTCGACGGTGACCACGCCTGCTGTGAGGGAACTCTCGCTGCCGGTGCGCGATTTGCCGCAGGATACCCCATTACCCCCTCCACCGAGGTGGTAGAACGCTTTGCCTCGCGCATCCCCACCGTCGGCGGCATCTTTATCCAGATGGAAGATGAATTGGCTGCGTCTATCACCATTCAGGGCGCGGTTTGGGGTGGCGCCAAAGCGTTCACGGTCACGTCCGGACCCGGTTTCTCCCTCATGATGGAGCACATCGGCTACGCTGCCATGACCGAAACCCCGTGCGTTTTCGTCAACGTGCAGCGTGGCGGACCGTCCACCGGGCTCCCCACCCTGCCGGCCCAGGCCGATATGATGCAGGCTAAGTGGGGCTCGCATGGCGATTACGGCATCATCGCTCTGTGCCCCAATTCGCCGCAGGAGTGCTTCGACCTCACCATCACCGCCTTCAACCTGTCCGAGGAATTTCGCGTTCCCGTCATGATGATGCTCGACGAATGCGTAGGCCATATGACCGAAAAGGTGGTCATACCCGAGGCCGATAAGCTGGCCATCACGCCGCGCCGTTTCACGAAGCTTCCTCCGTCCGAATTCCGCCTCTTCCAGCCGCAGGCCGACCAGGTTCCCGACATGGTGCGGGCCGGCGATGGCTACCGCTTCCATGTCACCGGCCTCACCCACGACGTGCGCGGCTACCCCAACATGACTATCGAAACCCAGGACCGCTCCATTCGCCGCCTCATTGACAAGCTGAAGCCGCTCTCCGGCCCCCGCGCCCTCTTCGACACCGAAAACCTCGACGATGCCGAGGTGGTGGTGGTCTCTTACGGCATCACGTCGCGAGTGGCCCAGCGTGCGCTGCAACTGGCGCGCGCCCGCGGCATCCGCGCCGGCAAGTTCCGCATCGTTTCCGCCTGGCCGTTCCCCGACCCGCACATCCGCGAACTGGCCGGGCGCGTAAAGGCTTTTGTCGTGCCCGAGCTCAACCTGGGCCAGATGGTGCACGAAGTGGCCCGCGCCGCCGAAGGCCAAGCCAAGGTGGTGCCGGTGAGCCACGCCGGCGGCAGCGTGCACAACCCCGAAGTCATTCTGAATGCCATTGTGGAGGCAGCCCGATGAACGCGAGCACATTGGAAATCCCCTGTGAAGTCCCGGCCGGTGCGCAAAATCCCGTCGAGCCGTTCCTCCGCATGGACCGCATGCCGCACATCTGGTGCCCCGGCTGCGGCATCGGCACCACGGTCAACTGCTTCACGCGGGCGCTCGAGGAATCCAAGGCCGACCTCGATAAGGTCGCGATCGTCTCCGGCATCGGCTGCACCGGCCGCGTGGCGGGCTACGCCAATCTCGATTCGTTCCACACCACCCACGGGCGCGCCATCCCCTTCGCCACCGGCCTCAAGCTCTCCAACCCCGAGCTGCAGGTGGTGGTCTACTCCGGCGACGGCGACCTGTTCGCCATCGGCGGCAACCACTTCATCCACGCCGCCCGCCGCAACATGGACTTGAAGGTGATCTGCGTCAACAACCTGACCTATGCCATGACCGGCGGACAGACCGGGCCCAGCACCCCCGGCCAGACCATCAGCGCCACATCGCCGTACGGCGTGTTCGAGCCGGCCTTCAACCTGGTGCAACTGGCCGAAGCCGCCGGCGCCGCCTACGTGGCCCGCTGGACCACCTTCCACGTCAAACAGCTTGCCCGCTCCATGGGCGAAATCCTCAAGAAGAAAGGCTTTTGCTTCATTGAAGTGCTTTCGCCCTGCCCCACCCTCTACCAGCGCCGCAACAAGATGGGCGACGGCCTCGACGCCATGAAGTTTTACAAGCAGGTCAGCAAGATTCGTCACGGCGCACCCACCGCCGAGGCCGCGCTCACCAAGTCCGGTGAGATTCTAGTGGGAAAATTTGTGGACCGCGACCGCCCCGACTATTTGGAGCTTCTAAAAGGGCAGATGACCGCAACGTTGGGCGACCGTTACGCGGAACCGGAGGTCTCATGCAGCGAGTGCTAACTGAAATTCGAATCGCGGGATTCGGCGGCCAAGGCGTGATCCTCGCCGCCGCCGTCATCGGCAAGGCCGCCGCCATCTTTGAAGGCGGTTACGCCACCATGACCCAGGCTTTCGGGCCGGAAGCCCGCGGCGGATCGTCGAGCGCCCAGGTGATTCTCTCCACCGAGCCTATTCTCTACCCCTACGTCACCCAGCCCGACATTCTGGTGGTGATGTCGCAGGAAGCCTACACTCGCTTCGCTCCGCAGTTGAAGCCCGGCGGCATCCTGATCGCCGAGCAGGAACTGGTAAACATCGACCGGATGCCCACCGGTATCCGAGTATACGGCGTCCCCGCCACGCGTCTGGCCGAGGAATTGGGCCGCAAGATGGTGCTGAATATCGTGATGGTCGGGTTCTTCGGCGCGGTCACGGGCCTGCTCGATCGCGAATCGCTCCGCCAGGCCGTGGCCGACTCCGTCCCCCCGGCTTTCCAGGACTTGAATCTGCGAGCCTTCAACAAAGGCTTCGATTACGGCTCGCAGTTGCTGATCAAGCTGGAAAACGGCGATGCGGAAGAGGCCATGTCGTTGGAATCGGCATAATGGATGACCTGGTACCCGCGGAAACGATCGAGCGGCGGATTCTCTTGATTCGCGGCCAAAAGGTCCTGCTCGATTCCGCGCTGGCGGAACTGTATCAAGTGCCCACCAAAGTCCTCAATCAGGCCGTGAAGCGCAATCTCGACCGCTTCCCGCCGGACTTCATGTTCCGGCTCACCGGCGAAGAGGCCAACCAGGTGAACCAGTCACAAAATGTGACCGGTTCCCAAAAGCATCGAAATCCCCGCCTGATGCCGTATGCGTTCACCGAGCAGGGTGTCGCGATGCTCTCCAGCGTCCTCAAGAGCGCCCGCGCCGTGCAAGTCAACATCGCCATCATGCGGACCTTCGTCCGATTGCGTCAAATGCTTGAAACGCATAGAGATCTGGCAGAGAAGCTACAGATCCTCGAGCAGAAGTACGACCAGCAACTCCAGGCCGTCTTCGAGATCCTGAACCAGCTCATGGAACCGCTTCCAGACGCGCCGAAGCACCCTATCGGATTTGTCGCTTGAAACTTCCCTCTTGACAGCTATAGTGATATAGAGTTATATATCACATGCAGTGCAGCTTCTCATCAACCCCTCCGACGAGCTTCCCATCTACCGCCAGATCATGCGGCAGATCACCGAAGCCATCGCCGGCGGCCGGCTGAAATCCGGTGACAAGCTCGCTTCCCATCGCGAACTGAGCGAGCAGCTCGTCATCGCACCCCTGACCGTCAAAAAGGCCTACGACGAGCTGGAAACCCTCGGCTACATTTCACCCCAGCGCGGGCGCGGCACCTTCGTCAGCGCCCAACTCCCCGAACTCGACCGCGCCGATCAAACCGGCCAGATCCAACAATCCGCCCGGCGTCTCCTCACACAGGCTTACCTCGCAGGTCTCAGCCTCGGGGATGTCGTGAAACTGCTGAACGAGGCCGACCGCGAGCTCACCGGCATCGAAGCCCTGACTCCTGTGGAACTCCCAGCCAAACCGAAGGAAACCAAATGACCCCTATACTCGAATTCCAGAACATTTCCCGATCCTTCAAGAAAGGCGTCCCGGTACTCAACGGCGTCACCTTCTCCATGACCGAAGGCGAGGTGCTCGGACTACTCGGCCGCAATGGCGCCGGCAAAACCACCCTCATCCGCATCGCCATGGGCATGCTCTTTCCGCACGCCGGCAGAGTGCGGGTGTTCGGACTCTCGCCCACCGACGAGCCCGTCGCCGTCAAGAAGCGCATCGGGTACGTGGCCGAAGATCAGGTGCTGCCCGTCGGGTCGAGCATCGCCGAGCTGATCGCGCTCCACCGCTACCTCTTCCCCAGTTGGGACCAAACCCTCGGGCGCCAACTGCTCGACCGTTTCGGCCTCTCCGCCTCCTCCAAAATCCGGCATCTCAGCAAAGGGCAGGCCCGCCAGGCCGCGCTCGTCTGCGCCGTCTGCCATCGCCCCGAGCTGCTCATCCTCGACGAACCCGCGGGCGGACTCGATCCCGCCGCGCGCCGCGAATTCCTCGAAACTTCCATTCAACTCCTGAACCGCGAGGGCACCGCCATCCTCTTCTCCTCGCACCACATGACCGACGTCGAGCGTCTCGGCGGCCGCATCGTCCTGCTCGACGATTGCAAAGTCCGCTTGGACCGCCGCCTCGACCAGATCCACGAAGATCACTGCGTCGCCATGATCCCTCGCAGCAGAATGCCCGACAGCGCCGCCATCGAGAGCCTGCCCGGCTGCCTGCGCGCGCGCCCCGTCTTCGACGACTGGCATGCCGTCTTCGAAGGCACAACCGACACGGTGCGCCGCCGGCTGCATGAGGCCCTCGGTCTCGATGGCATCCGCTGTGTCAGCGTCCCTCTCGAAGAATTATTTGTGGAACTGGTCGGCCATGGCCGGCTGGTGGAGGCCTCCTAATGCGACTCATCGCAATCGCCGCTCTCACTCTGTCGTCGCTCTGCGCACAGCAATATCCCGACGGCGAAACCCTCAACAAACAGGCCGCCGAGGCCGTGAAACGGCGTCACAGCCTGCAATACAAAGAAGAAGTCACCATGGAAACCGCCTTCGGCGACCAGACCATGAAACTCACTACCGAGATGTCTCGGGCCGTGCTCAACCCCGGCAAAATGCGCAGCGAAAGTAAGTTTCAAGGATTGACCATGCTCATCGTGTCGGACGGCGAGACTACCTGGACTTATACTTCGATGAGCAACGAGTACACCCGAAAGTCGGCGGCCCTCGGTCCTCAAGGTGTGATGGACGCGATGGGCTTGGGCGCCATGATGCCCAACATGGCGGATCTTCACGTCACGCAGAAGACCACCGGCGAGGACTCCGTGACCATCGACGGCCAAACGCACGATTGCTGGCTGGTGCACACCGATATCGGCGCCCTGGAGCTTCCCGCGGCGGCGCGGGGGGCCAAGATTTCGGACGGTACCATGACCTCCTGGATCGACAAAAAGCTGGGAATCGACCTCCAGAGCGACATCTCTATGAAGGTCGGCATTCCGGGCGGCGCATCCACCCAGATGCATGTCAAAACCGTCAAGAAGGACCTTCAGATCGACGGCCCGATTGCCGATTCCCTCTTCGCCTTCACGCCGCCAGAAGGCGCCAAGGAAGTCGAAAAGCTGTCGCTCTTCGGCGCAGTGAGCGCGCCGCCCGATCTTGCCGGCAAGGCCGCGCCGGACTTCGCTGTCCAGACCCTCGACGGCAAGCCGTACAGCCTCGCGGCGCTGAAGGGCAAGCCCGTGCTGCTGGATTTCTGGGCCACCTGGTGCGGGCCGTGCCGCAAAGCCATGCCGTCCGTAGAGCAGGTGTCACAGGATTACAAAGCGCAGGGTCTGGTGGTGCTGGGAGTTGATGGCGGCGAAGATCGCGACACCGTGCAAGCGTTCCTGAAGAAGACGCCCATGGCATACCCGGCGGTCCTCAGCGGAGAATCCGCAATCCTGAAGGACTACCAGGTGACGGCGTTCCCGACATTCGTCCTGATCGGCCCCGATGGCAAAATCGCCGCCTACGAGATGGGATTCGGCGGCGACGAAATGCTACACGGGATGCTGGAAAAGGCCGGGCTTACCAAGAAGTGAGAACGGCATGATCTTCTTCCTGCTCAAACGCGACGACTCCTTAAAGCTGGCGCTGACTTGCGTACTCCTCGCTCCGCTGGTGCTGCTGCTGGGCCCCGGATGGAGCGGTGGTATGGGTTTCATGCAAGCCGTTACTCTTGTGATGCTGATCTCCGCGGTCCGTCTACGGCTGGACCAGCGCTCGACGCGCTTTGAAGTAGCCCTGCCCATCGCCGGAAGGCATCTCCTAACGGTCAGGATGATCGGCACGCTGCTGACCATCTGGGTGCCAGTCGCCGCCGCGTCCCTGTTGCTGATTGCCGTACGGCGCGGCGGTAGCCAGCCGTTGCTTCAGGGAGGCGCAGTCCTCACTTTGGCGGCGTTGCTGCCGCTCACCGTACGATTGCGCGAAGCGGCCATCCCCGGCTGGTTATCGGCCACGCTGTTCGCATCCGCCGCCGCGATCGGCGCGGCATCGTGGTTTCTGTTCCCGCCGCTCGCGCATCTGACGCTCTTTACCGTGCTGAGCGCGGCGGTAATGCTGCGCGCCTGCCTCGCGGTCCCCGCCACATTTGAAGTCTCGCCGCGGGAGGCGGTCGCAGATCGCCCATCCACCGTTCGCCAGGCATTTCGCCGGCCGGCGTGGTGGCCGATTCTCCGCTCCGCCATTCCCTGGGCCGTCATCGTCTTCTTCGCCTGCGGCATTTTCGTCGCAGGCAACACCCTGCTGGTGTTTGAACTCTCCTTCATCGTCTTCCAGGCCGGAATTATCTGTCGCGACCGCACCCGCTGGCTGCAGGCGCTCCCTCTGTCGCGTCGCGTGCTGCTGGCCGTCACCCTGGCAACCACCGTCGCGCCGTACGCCGCCGGAGTCGCGTTCGGCACGTGGATTTACCAACCGCCTTTCACTCCTCACGTGCGTCCACGCCTGGCGTGGTACATGCCCGGGCTCGACCCCCACGACAAGTTTCTCTACCGGACCAACGTACCCCTGGAATTCTGGCGGTACGCACCCGGAGCGAGGACGCCAGCGATACAAGCTCCCTGGGGCGAGCCCGCGCAGCCGTCATCCAAGAGCATCCTCGGGTTCACGTTTTATAACCCGTACACCGCCACCGACCGCAACAGCGCGCGATTCTTCGAATGGCAGGTGGGAAACGCCACCCAAACCATGTACGGAAGGCGTATGTCCTGGGAGCAATTTCAAGAACTCGACTACTACGCCACGCCGGACTATCCTGACAAAAACCGCATGGACATTCTGACCTTCGCGGCGCTCGCCTGGTGGCTCCTCTTCGGCGTATACCTTCGCGAATTGGCTCTCTCGCGGTGGCTGGGGAACACTCGCTTCGCGCGTTACCTGGCTCCCGCCGCGCTGGTGCCCTTCGGGGCTTGGATGTGGGTGGAACTCGCGGTCGGCCTGCCGCGATTCGGCACCATGATTACCGGCCCGCTGCTCCAGGTTCTTTTTATGCGTCTCGTTGCCGTACTGCCGCACAGTTGGCCAGCATTATCGGCCATCGCGGCCCTGCCGTCGCTCCTCATGTACCTGCTCGTCGAATGGCAATTCGCCCGCTCCGAAACGGCCGGCGCAATCCTCCCTTCCTTGCAAGGCGTCGGGCGAGGGATGGAGCCGCAATGATTCTCTTCCTCCTCCATCGCAATCGCGCCTTCAAGGCGGGCTGGCGTTCGCCTTTCTCGCCCCACTCGCGCTGCTTCCGATTCGGAACGAGAAAATCCTCCACAGCGGAGTTCTCCCTATCCTGTGGTCGGCTTGCATGGGGTCGCGTTGGCCGTCAGGCCGCACGAGCTCATCACTGACTTTGAGACCGGTTTGCCCATCGCGGGGAGGCAGTTCTTTTGGGCCAAGGCGATTCCCCTCCTCGCGGTGATCTGGCTGCCCATCGCCACCTGCGCGGCTCTCGTCGCGGCGCGCGGCCCCGCCGGAAGCCTCGTCATGCGCTTCGCGGAGGCCGGCGTGCTTCTGACGCTGGCATGCCTCTTGCCATGGTCGGTGCGTCCGCCGCAAGCTCTCGTCCACACCCTGGTCTTCTTTGCGCTCTGGATATTTGTGCTGGTTGTAGGCAACGCGCTGGTGTATCTCCTCCAGCCCCGAGTTTTCCTGGCGCTGTTCGGAGGGGCCAGCCTGTTAGCCTTTCTCCGGGCGTGGCTCTCCGTGCCGGCGTCATTCCAACTGGCGCCCGTGGAAGCAGTCGAACAGCGCCGCGGCACAGTCTGGACGGTGCGGAAGCCGGCCTGGTGGCCCGCCTGGCAGTCCGCTTTTCCCTGGCTTGCCCTGCTCTTCTTCCCGCTGGGAATGGTGGCAGGCGCCTTCCCTCACCCACTCGTCCTGACCTTGATGTTCGCGGCCGCCCTCAGCCGCCTGGGAATGCATTGGCTGCACTCGCTGCCAATTTCCCGCAGGACGTTGCTGGCTGTCAGCTTGGCGCCCACGGTAGTCCCGTTCCTCGCAGGCGCGTACGCCGGAATACGCATCGCTCATTCGATGAAGGGACCTCCCTTCCAACTCACCGTCGGCATGGGCCCGAGCCCCGACGGCGTCCCCGACCACGCATCCCCGAGCACCAACGTTCCCCTGGAGTTCTGGCGACGCGCCTCTGGTGGGAACGCACCGGTAATCCGAGCGCCGTGGGGGAAACCGTTCAACCGGCTTCGCTCTCCATCCTGGGGTTCGAATTCTATAACCCTTACGCCTCCGAAAAGGCCAACAGCCGGCGATTCTTCAACTGGCAGTTCGAGCGGGCCACCGGAGCTCTCCATGGCAAGAGCATTCCCGTGGATCGATACGAAGACGCCGCCATCGCCAACCGCTTGCCCCTCGTCACGGAGCGGCCCCGCATCGGCATCCTCACCCTCGCGGTGCTCCTGTTCGGCTGTCTCTCCTCGATATTCCTCTCGCAATTGGCGTTTTCCCAATCCCGCCGGTTCGGCCAGCTCACGCGATATTTCGCCATCAATGCGGCATTGATCGCGCCTGCCCTCGCCGCTTTTGCCCTGGACGGGTTCTACGATACACACATAAACACCACGGTCACGCTGCCCTTCATCAGGGCATCGCTCCTCCGCCTGTCGGACTTGCTGCCGCAAAACCCGTGGGCCGCGGCGGCCATAGCCCTCGTACCGTCACTCGCGATGTACTTTCTTCTGGAGCGTCAATTTGCCCGTTCTGAAATGCCCGGCCTTGTGGCCAAGGGGGCGCTATGATCTTCCGCCTTTTGCACAATGGCAAGGCATTCCAGACAGGACTGGCGTTCGCCCTTGCCAACCTGATCGTGCTGCCAGCGCCGAATTCCGGTGACGCTTCTCGCTGACCGTGGTCAGGCTGAGAACTCGGTCCATGTTGGTCAAATCCAGTCTACAAAGCTGCTCGGTCGCCATTCGAACCGCAACACGCTCTTGTGGCCCGGCCTCAACTTGCGGATTGACCCCGCTTCGCCTAAACTGAACGCGTTAAGCTGGAAGGGGAACCTATGGAAGTCCAATTGTCTCCAGAGAAGGAAGCCCGTCTTCACGACCTTGCTAACCGCACCGGTCGAGAGGCCGCGCAGCTCGTCGTGGAGGCCGTGGACCGGATGCTGGAATACGACGCCCGGTTCATCGAGGCAGTCGAGGAAGGCCGGGCTGCGGCTCGCCGGGGCGAGTTGCTCGAACATGCCGAAGTCGTCGCCCGCATCGAGGGCATGTTTCAATCCTGATGCGGGTTCGGTGGACGACCACGGCCGCTGCCGATCTGGCGCACATAGTCGACTACATTCGCAAAGATAACCCTGCCGCGGCCCGGCGCGTGGCGCAAAACCATTTATAAGGCGATCGCCGGCCTGCGGAAATTCCCGAACAAGGGCCGGATCGGCCTGGCGGAGAATACCCGTGAACTGGTCTTCTCCCCGTGGCCCTACATCGCGGTATACGAAGTTATCGACGACCAGGTACAGGTGCTTCGCATCCGCCATGCAGCGCAGGATTGGCCGTGACGAGCATCTCTCCTGGGGCCCTCCACGAAAAGTCCATTCACCAGATTTTAACCGCAACAGCCGCTTTCCTTCCAACCACATAGCCCCAAACCCCTCCCCGCCGCTCTCCTTCCCCGTGGTATGCATGAGTCGGAACCCGACTATGCCGAACCTCCCCAACCCGCGTCTCCACAAAAATCGACGAACCAACCCAACTTTTCCCCGCAGTCACCCCAGAACAAACAACCTGCAGCCCCCAAAACGAACCCAGCAATCGAACCCGGACGGCGCTTTCCCGATACGCGATACAATACCCCCAATGAGCGCCATCCAGGCCATAAGAGGGGACCAGCCCGACCAGCGTACCGCCGAAGCCACCCTGGCGCACCAGTGTCTCTATTACATGTCGATGATGCGCGAGCTCGAAGACCGCATCGAACGCAAGCTCTACCGCCAGGGGAAAATCGTCGGCGGCGTATACGTGGGGCGCGGGCAGGAAGCCATCCCGGTCGGCACGGCGCTGCTCTCCGGACCCGAAGACGTGATGCTGCCCTCGCATCGCGATCAGGCCGTTTTCCTGGTTCGCGGCGTTTCCCCCGGCCGCATTCTGGCGCAGTACATGGGCCGCACCGGCGGACTCACTCGCGGTCGCGACGGCAACATGCACATGGGCGACATGAAGCACGGCATCGTCTCCATCATCAGCGCGCTCGCGGCCACGGTGCCGGTAGCCGCCGGCGTCGCCATGGCATTGCGCTATCGCGGCTCGAACGGCGTGGCCTTCAGTTACTTCGGCGACGGCGCCACCAGCCGCGGCGATTGGCATGAGGGCGTCAACCTGGCCACCGTCCGGAAACTGCCCGTGGTCTTCATCTGCAACAACAACCAATACGCCTACTCCACGCCCCTCGCCCAGCAGATGGCCTGCGCCAACGTGGCCGACCGCGGCCCCGCCTACAATATGCCGGCCGAAATCGTGGACGGCAACGATGTGCTGGCGGTCCACCAAGCCACCCGGCGCGCGGTGGATTACGCGCGCTCGGGCAGGGGGCCGTATTTGCTCGAATGCAAGACCTTCCGCATGACCGGCCACTCCGCGCACGACGCCGCCCACTACGTCCCTCAAGGCCTTTTCGACGAGTGGGGCAAGCTCGACCCCATCGTCCGCCTGGAGGCGCGCATGCTCCAGGAAAGTTGGGCCGACGACGCGGAGATTGAACAAAATCGCGCCCTGGTACGTAAGCAAGTGGATGAGGCGGTGGAATGGGCCGAAGCCAGCCCGTTTCCAGACCCCTCCACCCTGCTCGACGACGTGTACGAAAGCCAGTAACCCATGCCGACAACTTATCTGGAAGCCATCCGCGAAGGCCTGTGGGAGGAAATGGAGCGCGACCCCAACGTCTTCCTGCTGGGCGAAGATATCGGCATCTATGGAGGCGCGTTCAAGGTGACCGCCGGCTTCCTGGAACGTTTTGGCGAGAAGCGCGTGGTGGATACGCCCATTTCGGAATCGGCCATCGCCGGCGCGGCCATCGGCGCGGGGCTGATGGGCCTGCGTCCCGTGGCGGAGATGCAATTCGCCGATTTCATCACCTGCGGCTTCGACCAGATTGTAAACTTCGCCGCCAAGTGCCGCTATCGCTGGGGCGCGGCCGTCCCCATGGTAGTGCGCGCGCCCTCGGGCGGCGGCATCCACGGCGGTCCGTTTCACTCGCAGAACCCCGAAATGTGGTTCGTGCGCACCCCCGGCCTGAAAGTGGTGGCGCCGGCCACGGCGTACGACGCCAAGGGGCTGATTAAATCGGCCATCCGCGACAATGACCCGGTGATTTTCTTCGAGCACAAGGGCCTCTATCGCAAGATCAAAGAGGACCTGCCCGACGAAGAATTTACCGTGCCCATCGGCAAGGCCAAGGTGGTGCGCGAAGGCCGCGATCTGACCATCGTCACTTACGGGGCGATGGTATATGTGGCGCTGGAGGCGGCCGAAAAGCTGGCGGAAGAAGGCGCGCAAGTGGAAGTGGTGGATCTGCGCACGCTGCTGCCATTGGATCGCGAGACGGTCTGCGAAAGCGTGCGCAAGACCAGCAAGGTGCTCCTGCTGCACGAAGACACGCGCACCGGCGGCATGGCGGGCGAGCTGGCCGCCACCATTACGGAGAGCGTCTGGGAATTTCTGGATGGCCCCATCGTGCGTGTCACCGCCCCGGACACGCCGGTGCCGTACAGTCCGCCGCTCGAAGAGGCTTTCCTGCCGAATTGCGGCAAAGTGGTGGAGAAGGCGCGCTGGTTGTGGCGATACTAAGCTATCGGATGTCAGCTATCGGATGTCAGCTTCCGGCTCTAAGCAGCCGGCTGCAGCTCTTGGCTCGGGCGTCGCTCATACGTCCAATCGGTTCTATAGGACATGCTTTAGCTTGTCCCAATCGGTCTCTCCGCGGTGAATCTCGTTTCTCTGCGCTCTCCGCCTCCTCTGCGCTCTCGAAATTCCCCGGGGGAAACGCGGCGGCATGCCCAACGCGCGCGTCCATTTTTCCTAAGCCATTCTCCGCGTCTCTGCGCCTCTGCGGTGAAATCTCTGTCGCCCTCTAACCATGTCCAACCCCATCGAAGTCGCAGGACTCAAGAAAAACTACGGCGCCCTCCAAGCCGTCAAAGGCGTCGATTTCGAAGTCTGCGCGGGCGAAGTGTTCGGCTTGCTCGGCCCCAACGGCGCCGGCAAGACCACCACCGTCGAAATCCTCGAAGGATTGCGGCCCCGCTCCGGCGGACGCGTCTCCGTACTGGGATGCGACCCCGAAGTGCAGACGCTCGAGTTGAAAGACCGCGTCGGAGTCTGCCTGCAATCCACACGCCTGCAGGACAAACTCAAAGTGCGCGAGGCCATCGAGCTGTTTTCGGCCCTCTACACCCGCAACGTGGACACCGCGCAGCTTCTCAAACGCCTGCAACTCTGGGAGAAGCGCGAGGCGCAATATTCCACGCTCTCCGGCGGCCAGAAACAGCGCCTGGCGCTGGCCCTGGCCCTGCTGAACGATCCGCAGGTGCTGTTTCTCGACGAGCCTTCCGCCGGCCTCGATCCGCAGGCGCGCCTCGAAATCCATCAACTGATGCTCGACCTGCGCCGCGAGAAACGCACCATTCTGCTGACCACCCACTACATCGAAGAGGCCGAAAAGTTGTGCGACCGCGTGGCCATTGTGGACGAAGGCCGCATCATCGCCATGGGTACGCCGCGCGAAATCCAGGAGCGCACGCTGGCGCATTCCACCATCGAAATCGAATGCGAGCGGCCGGTTCCGGCGGGCGATCTGCCGGCTTGGCAAAGTGCCGAAAAGATCTCGCTGGACGACCGGCGAACCAGAATCGCGGTGGTCTCCACGCGCCCGGCGCGCACCATCGTCGACATGGTGAAGTGGCTGGATGAAGCCGGCATCGAGCTGGCCGACATCCACATCAAACGGCCGTCGCTCGAAGATGCCTTCATCGAGCTTACGGGAAAGAGTCTGCGCGAATGAAAGCTTATTGGGCCCTCTTTCGGAGCAACATGCGCCTCACCATGCGCGATCGCGGCGTGTTGTTCTTCAATTACATGTTCCCCCTGATTTTCTTTTTCGCCTTCGCGGAGATGTTTCACGCCGGCACGGGGCAGGGCATCGCGTATTTTGTGGGCACCGTGCTCACCATGGGCATCCTGGGCAACGGTCTGTGGGGCGCCGGCATGCGCAGCGTGCAAGAGCGCGAAGCCAATATTTTGCGGCGCTTCAAAGTGACGCCCATCTCGCCGCTGCCGCTGCTGGTGGCATCCATGGCGAGCGGCTGGCTGCTGTATCTGCCGGTGATCGCCCTCATCGCCGGGCTGGCGCACTTCATTTACGCCATGCCTCTGCCGGAGCACTGGATCTCACTCGTCGTCATGGCCTCTTTGGGCGTCTGCGCGCTCCGCGCCATCGGCCTGATACTGGCAGCCGTCACCAACACCATGGCCGAAGCCAACATCCTGATCCAGTTGGTTTACATGCCCATGCTATTCCTGAGCGGCACCACCATCCCTTCGTCGATTCTGCCGGTGTGGGCGCAGACTGTGGCGGAGTTCATGCCGGCAACCTACCTGGTGACGGGCTTCCAGGGAATCTTCTTCCGCAACCAGAGCATCTTCGACAATATTCCGGCGGTGGGCGCGCTGCTGCTGACCGCTGCGATGGGCCTGTTTCTGGCGGTGAAGCTGTTCCGCTGGGAGAAGGAAGAGAAGATCGCCCCGCGCAATCGCCTGTGGGTAGCCGGAGTGCTGGCGCCCTTTTTGATCATGGGCTGCTGGCGCTCGTACACCAAGGAGCACATCGGCCAAAACGAAGCGCTCTTCCGCGACTTGCAACGCTCCGGCACCCTCCTGATCCGCAACACCCGCGTCTTCCTGGGCGACGGCACGGTGAAGGAGAACGCCAGCGTGCTGGTGCACGACGGCAAGATCGTGGATGTCTTCAATGGCGCCGGTCCCGACGCCGCGAAACTGCGCGCGGACGTCGTCGAAGGCTCCGGCAAGACGCTGCTGCCCGGGCTGATCGACGTGCACGTGCACCTCTCGTCGCCCGGCGGCATGTCGACCTCGAGCGAAGATTACGACGTCGACAAGTCCATGGCGCGCGACGCCGCGGCGCTGCTCTATAGCGGCGTGACCGCGGCGCGCAGCACCGGCGATGGTTTGGATTCATCGCTCAAATTGCGCGGACAGATCGCCGGCGGCAGCAAGCTGGGAGCGCAGCTCTTCATCTGCGGCCCCATGTTCACCACCGAGGGCGGGCACGGCACCGAATACGCCCAGTACGTGCCCAAGATGCTGCAGGAGACCGTGCAATCGCAGTTGGTGCGCATTCCCAAGACGGCCGATGAGGCGCGCCAGCAGGTAGACGATCTGAAAACGCGCGGCGTGGACGGCATCAAGGCGATTCTGGAATCGGGCTTCGGCCAAGGAATGCTGTTCAACCGCATGGACGTGGCTCTCTTCGGCGCGGTCGCCGCGGAAGCCCGCGTGCGGAACCTCCCGCTCGCCGTCCACACGGGCGATTCGCGCGACGTCACCGACGCTGTGGACGCGGGCGCCAGTTCCATCGAGCACGGCTCCTGGCGCGACCGGATTCCCGATGCGGTGCTCGCGAAAATGGTCCACGATGGCATCTATCTCGATCCGACCCTCGCGGTGATCGAGGCCTATTCGCAATACTTCGCCGGGAAAGCCGACGCACTGGACAATTCGCTGGTGCAGCAGACCGTCGCGGCTAATTTTTTGAAAGGCACGCGCGAGTTCGTGCTCGGGGGCAAGGCCGTCGACGCCGCCAAGGCGGCCATCTTCGCCAAGGCGCTGGAGCAGAGCCGCGACAACCTGCTGCGTGCGTGGAAGGCCGGCGTCCCCCTGGTAATGGGCACCGATTCCGGCAATCCGCTCGTCTTTCCGGGCCCGTCTATGCACCACGAGTTGCAACTCTGGGTGCGGGCCGGAATTCCCGCGGCGGTAGCCTTGCAGGCCGCGACGGGCAACGCCGCGGCGCTGGTGCGCGCCGGCGATCGCATCGGCGGCATCCGCAAGGGCATGGACGCGGACCTGCTGCTGGTGGACGGCAATCCCCTGCAGGATATCGGCGCCACGGAACGAATCTCGCTGGTGGTGTTCAAAGGCGAGAGGCTGCAACGCCCCGATTTATTCGATCAGAAGTGAATCCTTACTGAGCCGCGACGGTGAGGGAGCGGTTGCGTCCCAGAAGTGATCTTTACCGAGCCGCGACCGTGAGGGAGAGGTTGCGTCCTTTTACCTCGGCTCGCAGAAGCGGCCCATCTCCCGTTCCACCAACTGCGGCGCTTCCATGGGGATGTAATGATTGCGATCCGGCAGGTAGACATCGCGCCCGTGGGGGAAACATGCGGCCAAATCGGGGCCGGTGGGGGACGCGTTGAGGTCCAGAACCGCGGTGGTCGCAGCGGTGCCGGCGCGCAGGATCGTCACCGGTTGCGCCACGCTTGGAATGCCCGCGTACAAGTCGTTCTCGGCAGCGTTGCAACGTCCGTAGATGGCCGCTTCCACAGCGGGCGGGCAGGCCAGCACGAACGCATCGCCTTCCGGCACCAAGGCGTAATCGCAGTAGCTGCGCAGCGCCTCCTCGTGCCACGCGGAAAACGGCAGGCGCGCGCGGAATCGCTCGAACATCTCGTCCGAGGACGCCCAGCGATTGCGGCGGCGCGCGATGTACGAGGCGTCCGGCGCCGGCTGGCGGTAATACTCTGGCGGGAAGATCACCGGGTCCACCAGCACCAGCGCGAAAAAAATCGCGGGCTGGAGGATGGTGGCCGATACCAGCGAGTGGCCGCCCATGGAATGCCCGATGCCGATGGCGCCGCGGAGGCCGAAATGATGCGCCACGACCAGCAAATCCTGCGCGAAATCGGGCCATGGGATGGGCGGCGCGGGAATGGTGCTGCGCCCATGGCCGCGAAACTCGATCGCTAGCGCGCGGCGGCCGGGGAACCGTCGCACGATATGGTCCCAACATCGGCCGTGAAATCCGGTGGCGTGGGCGAAAAGCAGGGCCGGAGGGTCGCCGGGCCATTCCCACACCGCCAGCTTTAGTTCACCGGCGGGGACGAAATGCAGCTCGGGGGCGGCCATCGCAAGGAATCTGCATTATAGCGTGCGTGACGGCCAGCCCTGCCTGTTGAGCACCTATGGTATTATGGCATTATGGCAGCCAGAAAGATGACTTTTTCGCTCCCGGAGGGCTTGGCTGACGAGCTCTTGAGGAATGTCGCAGCTAGAAACCGTTCTAAGTATGTCGCGGCCGCCTTGGCGGATCGGCTGAGAGCGGAACAGACGGCACTTGCGCGGGCTTGCGATCTCGCCAATTCCAGTGAGGACGTTCGCGCGATCGAACAGGAGTTCGACGCCATATCTGCTGACATAGCTGAGTCTTGGACCGATGCCCCGGCGAGGTGAGGTCTGGTGGGTGCGATTGGACCCCACCGTGGGCTCGGAGATTGCCAAGACGCGGCCGTGCCTGATCTTGTCGACGAACGTGGTGAATGAGCGCCGCCGGACGGTGGTTGTAGTTCCCTTATCGACATCGCCCACGGCTAGCCCACCGCTCTTGATCCCGGTACAATGCGCCGGGCGGACCGTCGTAGCAGTCACCGACCAGATCCGGGCGATCGCCAAGGAGCGCCTGCAGAGCCTGGTCGGCGAGATCTCCCCGAGCGACCTGGACGCGGTGGAGTTGGGCGTACTCCGGATTCTCGAATTGGGCTGACGCTCACCCCTCCGCTTCCGCCATCTTCGTGGGAGCATTCGAGCGCAGAACGTACAGGCACGGCAGCCCCACCAGCAGCGTCGCCGCGTAACCGTACGCCTGCACCATCAAAATAAAAGCCAGCGCGCCGGATTTCGAGATGCCCATCGGCACCAGCACCGTAACCGCCACGAACTGGTAAATGCCCACGTATCCGGGGGTGGACGGTAGGGCGCTGCTCAAACCGAGACCGGTCAGCAGCAGCATGGCCATGGAGAACGACAATCTCAGGCCTAATGCGTGCGCGCCGATCATCGTGCCGACAGAGTCGCTCACCCAGATCAGCACGGTGAACGCGGCGAAGCCCAGGAAGCGCCCGGTGTGGTGAAACGCGCGCATGCCGAGCAGCACCTGGTCGGCCAATCCGATCAGCCGGTCGCGGAGCGTGTGCGGCAGCGGCAGGCGGCGCAGCAGACTCGGGCAAAGTTCGCCGGTGTGGGGCAGAACCGCGATGACGATGGCGCCCAGGCCGGCGGCGATCGCCATGGTCCGCGCCACTCCCGCCATCCAGCCGGGTTTCGGATGGACCCCGAGCAGAATCAGCGAGGCCCACAAAACCAGAGCGATGACGTCCATGAGGCGCTCGCTCAATGCCGTGGTGAGGACGTAGGTCTTGCTCAGAGTAGAGCGGCCGCTGACCACCAGGGTGCGAATCACCTCGCCGGCGCGGGCCGGCAGGAAGGCATTGCCCATATAGCCGGCCATGGTGGCGCAGAAGACCGCACCCACCGGGAGACTCTCTTCGGCATTGAGAAGGATGCGCCATCGAAGGGAACGCATGAAAAAGGAAAGGCAGACGAAAATGCCGGCGGCCGCGAGAAACTGCCATCGCGCCCCGGCGATGGTACGCCAGACTGCCTGCCAATCCACCCCGCGGAGCGACCACCAGAGCAGGAAGGCGGCCAGCGGAAAGGCCAGGATCCACGACCAGAGGCGGCCCTTGCCGTTGCCTTTCATGTCGCCGCCAATCGCCGCTCGACGTGCTCGCAGAGGTAATGGTAGAGGCAAAGATGCACCTGTTGAATGAGCGGGGTGTCGCGCGACGGCACGGCCAGCAGAACGTCGGCCAGCGGCGCCAGGCTGCCGCCGCCTTCACCGGTAAGCGCGATGGTCCGCATGTGCAGCCGGCGTGCCTGTTCGAAGGCCGCCACTACATTGCGCGAAGTGCCCGACGTGCTGAGGCCGAGCAGCACGGCGCCTTCGCCGCCGTAAGCTTCCACCTGGCGCGCGAAAACCGTTTCGAAGGAGGTATCGTTGCTCCAGGCAGTCAGGATCACCGGATTGTCGGAGAGGCAGATGGCTCGAAAGGCGCGCCGGTCTTTCAGAAAGCGGGCGACCAGTTCGCCGGTGATATGCATGGCATCCGCCGCGGATCCGCCATTGCCGCACACCAGCAGCGGCTTGCCGGCGGTGAGCGCGTCGACGACGCAGCCAATGGCGGCGTCCATCGCGGATTGTTCAATCGTGGCGCCGGCTCGCCGCAGCACTTCCGCCGATTCCGTGAGATAGTCGCGCAGGGACATGACGGTTACAGGCATTATAGCGTCGGGCCGCTTGTGCCCCGATTTTTCATTTGCGCGTGTGAACGGTTAATTCGCCGATCTGCCGGGTGTCGTAGGCGGACGAAAGATACTCGCGGAAGGCGCGCGGATAAAACACGTAGTCGTTGTGGAGCATGATGCACATGTCGAAGTTCGCTTCTTCGAAGCGCCGGACCATCTCCCTGGAGGCCGGGCTATCCTCTTCAAAAGCCTCCCAGAGAATGGGCAGCCCTTTCGGCGGCCGGATGGAGTATGCCGCGTAGCCGAATTCCATCCTCGGCCCAAACAGCACCGAAGGCCATCGTCCGGTGGACGCTCGGTAGCCGTCGAGAGTTTTTCGGATATCGTCCATTGTCCGCACGAAACGCGGGCCCACGGACATTCCCTCGAAAAAACCCGGGGCGGTGAGCTTGACAAGCGGTGCTACTTCGAAAAAAGCGCCTGGGCCGACCTCGGCGATTCCGAATCGGTTGACGCAGATGAATAACGATTCGCTGGCCCATAGGGCGGCGGAAAGCCAGAACAACACCGGAGCGGGCGACCTGGGATAGTTGAAAGTTCCCCAGTTAGTCCACAGCAGAATTCCCAATCCGCACAGGGCCAGAGGAGCCTCCTGAAGGTTCGCTGAGTTGTTGGTGGCCGTTCCAACGAAGGCCACTACCATGGCGCCGAACGCCAGGGCCGCCGACGCGGTTCGCTGCCATGCCGCCCAGTGGTTGGCGCTATCCTTTGCGAACTTGGGCCAGCTCCGCAGTATCTCGAACAAGGCGAGCAAGGCCGGCACGCCGTACACGGCAGTGATGACCACCTCCCAGTGCTGATTCCGATACAAGAAATCCCAGATCTTGCCGAGCTGGGTGACGCGGGCGCTCACGATTCGGTAGGAATGCCAGAGGTCGAACGGGGACGCTCGGGCCGCAAACAGGATCAGCAGGGCGGTTACACCGGCCGCGCCTAATAAAAGGATGGTGTTACGGCGCAGCGGCTTTGCCAGCAGCCCTATGCCCGCGGCCAACAAGATGAGCAGGCCCGCGATATTGGGCTTGGCGAGCAGCAGCGCAGTGGCTGTAGCCCATAACGCGAACATCGGCAAACGGGCCGACGGCTGCCTGATGAAGAGCAGAAAGGCGAGCACGAACAGAATCGCCACGCTCTCGGTAATTGGGTTGTACCACCAATACGTGCTCGGCAACTGCGGCATCGCCTGGGTGACGAAGGCAAATACGGACGCCGCGAGCCACGGCACCGCAAGCTTGCGGAGAAGCCAGTACTCGAAGATCATGCACGCGGGCACGAAGAACGCCAGCAATATGACCGTGGAGGAGTAATGGAGGCCCCACACTCGAAAGGCGACACCGGCGCCTAAAACGAACAGCGGGGGCAAACCGTTCACGATCTCGCTGTAAGGCCGATATCCCAGATACTGCTGCAACCCGGTGTTGACCAGCATGCTTCCGTCCATGCCCCCGAACTGAATCATCCCGAAGTGCAGGATCAACCAGGCGAGGGTAATCGCCAAGCCGAGCGGGACCACCAAGTGGAGATGGGAACGCCACTTCGACGCTCGCGAGTTTCGCTCCGACGAAACAGCGGCAAGACCGGTATCCGTGGCGGCAAGTGTCGGTTCCATATACGACGGCTAGCGCGACTTTCGAAGAGCGCCGGCGAGCTCGGGGGAAACCGGGTGGCTGTTCGCCGCGCCTTCACGCATGAGCCTGGTTATGAGGACGAAGTACTCGCGAAGAGACCGGACGATCCTGATTTTGCTGTCGCTCTTTTTTGACTCGTAATCGTACACCAAGGGCACCTCGTCCACGCGGCGCAGACCCGGCCGGAGCTTCAACAGGAGCTCCAGGTTCGCCGCGAAGGAATCGGTGGTGAACAGCGAGCGGCCGAAGCGGGCGAGCGCGTTCTTGATGTGCTGGGCCCGGTACGCCCGATAGAAGATGGTGTAGTCGGTGACACCCTCCATGCGGACCATGGATTTCAGAATGGAATTGATGAAGCGGCTTCCGAGGACGCGCTGCAACGGAAAGTGAACATAGCCACCCCCGGGAATGTAGCGGGAGGCGATGACTAAGTCGGCTCCCTCGCCGATAAGGGACCGCATCCGCGGAATGAGCGTCAGGTCGCTGGTATTATCGGCCTCGATGATACAGATGCAATCCTCATCGCCGGCGCGGGCGGCGGCGGCGGCGAGGCCATCGTAGAAAGTCTGCGGCACGCCCTGGTTGCTCCGGTGTTCGATGACTTCGATGTTAAGTCCTTCGCGGTGTTGTTGGAGCTGGCCTGCGGTATCGTCCGTGCTGCCATCGTTCACGAAGATTATGGACAACGGCGTGGCCGCGTGGAGGTGCTGAAGCGAAGCACACAGTCGCGCAACGCTTGCGCCCTCGTTGTAAGCCGGAATCACGAGAAAGGTTCTACACATGTTGAGACTCCTCGAGTGCCGGCTCGGCGTAGAGGACCGGCTGAAGGACGTCCATATGTTCGTGGGCCCACTGGACAAGCGTCTCCACACCGAAATCGGGCGAGATCTCCGGTTTCCAGCCCAGGTCCCATTTGAGTTTGCGGACGTCGCTTACGAAGATGCGTTGATCCCCGGGGCGCGGTTCCGCGAAGGCCATAGCCACCTTGGTTCCGAGTCGGGCTTCGAGCTGATACACAAGCTCGAGCACGGAGACGGTATTTTCAGGTCCCCCGCCTATGTTATATATACCGCCCTGCATGACAAACGGATTTTCGAGCGCCAGTTGATAAGCCCGGACCAGGTCGTGGACATGCAGCACGTCGCGCACCTGCAAGCCATCCCCATAAATGGTGACGGGCTTTCCGAGCAGCGCCGCGATCGTGAACCAGGCTACCCAACCCTGGTCTTCGATTCCAAACTGGTGGGGACCGTAAATGCACGACTGCCGGAACACCACGGTGGGGATGCGATAGATCCGGTTGTAATCGCGAACGTATTGGTCGGCTGCGCCCTTGCTGCATCCGTAAGGCGAGTGAAAGTCGAGCGGCTGTTCCTCGGAGATGCCGTTGGGCATCGCCGTGGCGCGGTACCGCGTGGTGTCGCGGACCAGCGCAACATTTTCGAGCGAGCCGTAAACCTTGTTGGTCGAGGCATAGATCAGGCGCGGCGGCACAGGGGCCTGGCGGATGGCCTCGAGCACATTCAGAGTGCCGCGAGCGTTGATCTCGAAGTCTTCCTCGGGGTTCACCACCGAGGACGTTACGGCTACCTGCGCGGCTAAGTGGAGCACGGCGTCGCAGCGGGCCGCGAGGCGGTTCAGAACGGGCCGGTCGAAGCGGATGTCGCCCCGCACGAATTCGCATTGCGCCGGAAACCGATCGAGGAGCCACTGCAGGTTGACATTCGTGCCGGCGCGGGAAAGGTTGTCGAAAATAATCACGCGCCAGCCGTCGTGAATGAACGCTTCGGCGGCGTTCGTACCGATAAAGCCGGCTCCGCCGGTGATCAACATCGATTTCGCGGACATAGTTACTTCACTCCTTGCGTTGGGGTAGATAGTTCATAGGGGAGGCCAGCATCCGAAGAACCCGCGGGCAGGCCCGCTTCGTATTCGAAGTTGACGCGTTCCCGCTCCACAACCAGCGGGCGCTTTTGCACCTGGGTGTGAATCGCGCCGACATATTCCCCGATGATGCCGACGGAGATCAACTGAATGGAGCTGAAAAAAAAGATACCGATCACCAGGGGCGCCATGCCCACCGAAAAGCGATTCCAATAGAGAAGTTTGTAGGCCAGATACCCGAGCGCCGCCAAGGCGCAAACTGCGGCCGATACGAAGCCGGAGAAGGTCACCATTCGCAGGGGCACCTTCGAAAGATTGGTAATGCCCAGCATCGCCATGTCGTAAAGCGTGTAGAAGTTGTTTTTGGAGATGCCGCTCTTCCGCTTGGGCTGTCCGTAATAGATTTTCCTGTGCGGCAGGCCGATCTCGGCGATCATCCCGCGGAAATACGGGTACGGATCGTTGCAGGACTTGACGATGTCGACAACCCGGCGGTCGTACAGCCCGAAACCCGAGAAACCTTCGAAGGTCTCAATTTCCGAGAGGCGATTCACCAGCCGGTAGTATTTCCTGCGGACCCACAGCATGACGGGGTTTTCTTCGCGCGTGGTGCGGACGCCCAATACCATGCAATTGCCTTTTTCCCACTCGCAAACCATCTCTTCGATCAACTCGGGCGGGTCCTCCAGATCGGCGACGATGCCGATCACCGCATCGCCGGACGTTTGATACAGCGCGTGCAGGGGCGAGCGGATGTGCCCGAAATTCCGCGCGTTGACGATTACTTTCACGTTCGTGTCGGCGGCGGCGATCCGTTTCAGGATCTCGACGGTTCGATCGGTGGAGCAATTGTCGATAAAGATGTGCTCGTAGCGGTATCGCCCGATATGCGCCATCACGTTGCGTATTCGCAGGTACAACTCTTCGACGTTACCTTCCTCGTTGAAACAGCCTGTGACGATGCTGATAGTCTTAGTGGGCATATTGGCTACTCCATGGGCTCACTCGTTTGCTAAGTTTGGCAGGATGGTATTGCCGGGATCGTTGAACCATCAGCAGGGCACGGGATAATCGCGGGCTTCCATAAGTTACAGACATATGCGATGAACCTCCTGCGCTTGACTTGCGATGGTCGATCCGGCCCCTTGTGTCATGGCAGCCGTGGGCGCGTCGAAGTGCAGACGCGTGGGGTCGATGTCCGCCTTGCGATCCGAATACCAGCGGTACAGGGAGTTGATGGAGTCGTCGGGGCTGCGAAACCGGAAGCCGGGCATTTCTTCCAGCAGGCGGCGATTGTCGCCGCTGTACTCGTCGCCGAGCCCCGGCTCCTGCACCACGACGGGCAGATTCTTGCCGGAGGCCCAAACCACCTTGCGGGCGAGAGCCGTGAGATCGATCGCCCTGCCGGTACACACGTTGTAGGCGCGATGGCGGGGCTGGCTTTCGATGAACCACCGAATGACGTTCGCCAGATCGGCCACGTCGAGATAGTCGAACCGGACATTCTGTTTAAGAAGGACGGGGAGGTCCCAAACGGCGCGGCAGCAGGCGTTCGAAAGGAAGCGAATCTCCCAATCTTCGTAAGGGCCGAAGACCCCGAAGAGGCGCAGATCGAAAAGATTGGTGGATTGCGCGATGTGCAGCGCGCAGATGTACTTGGAAAAACCGTAAGGGTCGGCGGGAACGCTTCGGTCGAAGCTGGTTTCAGCCGCTCGGACCACCGGCGCGCGCCGGTCATACACCGCGCCCGAACTCAGGAACAGGAGTTTACCGAACGCGTCCGGATTGCGCGCCAGGTTGAAGTACATGCGGCAGTTTTGTTGCATGAGCGCCGGCGGCGCGCCGATTCGGCGATTGGCGCGCACGGTGGCGGCGTGTACCACGGCGTCAAAACGATGGTGTTGCAGATAGCGGCGGACGGCATCGTCATCCAACAGGTCCAGCTCCGCGCGGGTGGGCGCCAGCACCTCGTATTGTCGGCGCAGACTTTCGAAAAGATTGCGGCCGACGAAGCCGCCGCCGCCAGTGATGAGAACCTTCACTGGCGTCTCCATCGGGCGAATTCGGTCGGAAGGGTCATCTGGGTCTCTACTCTTCCAGAGGCGAAACCAGCGTGTTGGCGTAGAACTCGTCGCGGCTGAGGAACGGGAACAGGTCCTCAAGCGGCTTCGAGACCAGCGACCCGTCGGGCCGCTGCATAGAGGACAGGCGCGGTACGCGCGGCTCGTCGGGAATCACTTCCACGTCGCAGAGCACGGGGCCCGGCATGTTGAGCACCTGGCGGACCTGTTCGCGAAGACAGTCCTGCGTGGCGATGCGGATGCACGGAATGTTATAGGCCTCGCCCAGTTTCGCCAGAGGCGGAATCATGAGTCCGGTGCGCTCGTCGCAACGCACCTGAGGCGAGCCGAAAAATGCGGTTTGCGACGCTCGAATGGAGGCGTACCCGTCGTTGTTGAAGACGAAAAACTTGATGGGTAAATCGAGACGGCGCACCGTGGCCAGTTCCTGAATGTTGAACTGGAACCCGCCGTCGCCATCGACGCACACAGCGCGCCGCCGTCCGCCGGCCAGGCACGCGCCGATGCTCATGGGAATGCCGCATCCCATCGATCCCAGACCGGCCATGTGATAAATACGCTGGCCCGTCCGGGCGGGACAGGCGAACAGGAAAATTTCGATGCCGCTGCCGGAGCTGCCTGAAATCATGATGTCTTCGGGACTGGTCTCCTGCCCGATCACTTCGGCCAGGTAAAAAATACTGACGCGTCCCTGGGATGCCCGATGCTCGGGGAGCACTACCGGGTAGCGCGTCTTCCAATCGGCACAACGCTTGTTCCAGCAGGTGCGATCCTTGGGCCGGACGGCGTCGATCTGGTGCAGCATTTCCCGCAGAAAATCGCCCGCGTCGGAGGGGATTTCGGTTTGAATGTACGGCGCCAGTTTGCGGATTTCGGCCGGGTCGATATCCACCATCACCTTGTGGGCGGCGCGCGCCAGCCGCTCCGGAGCGTAACCGGTGATGGCGAAATCCATGCGCGCTCCCACGATCAGGAGGAAGTCGCAGTTCTGGAGCGCGAAGTTGGCGCCGCGGGAGGCGAGCGAACCGGGGCGGCCGACAAAGAGCGGATCTTCGGAGGAGATAATGTCCGCGGCGCACCAGGTGGCTTCCACCGGAATTCCGAGGCGCGCGAACAGGCGGCGGAAATCGTCTTCGGCGTGGGCCAGGCGGACTCCATTGCCTACGAAAATCAACGGCCGCTGGGCGCGATTCAGGGCCTCGATGGTTTCGCGGACTTTCTCGCGCAGCGGCGGGCTGAAGCCCGCCCCACATTCGGCCGGATCGAACGCCGGAAGATTCGCCTCATCGATAGGACTGGCCTGCACATCGAGGGGAATGTCGCCCCATATGGTTTCGCGGACTTTCTCGGTCAGCGGCGGGCTGAAGCCCGCCCCACATTCGGCCGGATCGAACGCCGGAAGATTCGCCTCATCGATAGGACTGGCCTGCACATCGAGGGGAATGTCGCCCCATATGGTTTCGCGGACTTTCTCGGTCAGCGGCGGGCTGAAGCCCACCCCACATTCGGCCGGATCGAACGCCGGAAGATTCGCCTCATCGATAGGACTGGCCTGCACATCGAGGGGAATGTCGACCCATACCGGCCCTGGACGGCCATTGCGGGCCAACCATACGGCCTTTTCCAGGTGATAGCGGATACTCGAGGGATCGAGCACCGTGACGGCGTACTTGGTGACCGGCTTCGCGATGGAGACGATGTCGACTTCCTGAACGCCCAGTTGGCGCATGCCCGCAGCCTTGCGGTCGGGGCGCTTGACCTGGCCGGAAATCACCAGGACCGGCGTGGAATCGAGCCACGCGCCGGTTACTCCCGTCAGCGCATTGGTGCCTCCGGGCCCCGTGGTGACCAGAGCCACACCGAGATTGTTGGTAGCCTTGGAATAACTCTCGGCCGCCATGGCGCTGGCCTGCTCGTGCGAGTTGCACACCGGTTCCAGTTCCGGGCATTGCGCCAGAGATGCGTTGAGATGCATGGCTCCGCCGCCGGTCACCAGGAAAACGTGCCGGACTCCCTGGGCGGCAATGAAGCGCATGACGTAATCGGAAAGTCTCATGTGAGTTTTCTATGGAGTCTGCAGACGGCGGAGCGGGATCTCTCCGGCGAGAATCAAATCCACCAGTTCGCGGACGGCGCCGTTGCCTCCGGCGGCGGCGGTGATGAGATCGGCCTTCAGCAGGGCCGCGGGACGGGCATCCGCCGGCGCGGCGGACAGGCCGGACAACTCCATGGCGGCGAGATCGTTCACGTCGTCGCCCATGAAGCAGATTTCCGCCGGCACCAGCCCGTGGCGGCGCGCAAAAGCGGCCAGCGCGGCGGCTTTATCCTTGCAGCCTTTGGCGATGTCCGCCAGATTCAATTTGGCTGCGAAGCGGTCCACCAACGGGCTGTCCTCGCCGGAGATGATGGTCCCAAGCAGGCCGGCTTTGCGGGCCAGCGACACGCCCATCACATCGGCGAATGAGAGGCGCTTCCACTCGGCGCCATCGGGGCCCCACCAGAAGCCTCCGTCTGTGAGGACGCCGTCGAAGTCCAGCGCGATGGCCTTGATGGCGGACATTTCAGGCCGCGGCGCGCACGCGGCGCAGCTTCTTGATGACTTCCTGCTCGCGTTCCACTACCCGTTTGACGCCGTCGCCCAGCGAGTTCTCGACAATGCGCAGGTAGCCCACCACTTTGCCGATGCCGTTGGGCTCGAGCGAAGCGGCCTGGTCGGAGCCCCACATGGCGCGGTCGAGAGTGATGTGGCGTTCGATGCAGCAGGCGCCCAGCGCCACCGAAGCCACGGTGGCGGGCAGGCCGGTCTCGTGGCCGGAGTAGCCTACCGGCACCTGGTATCGATTTCGCAGCGTGGGAATGGCGCGCAGGTTCAGCTTGGGGTAATGCGCCGGGTAGGCGCTGCAAGCATGGAGCAGGACCAGCTCTTCGCGGCCGAGCACTTCTACGGCGTGGTCGATTTCCTCGATGGTGCTCATGCCGGTGGAAAGAATAATGGGCTTGCCTTTCGACCGGACGTGGCGCAGCAGGACATCGTCGGTGAGCGACGCGGAGGCGATCTTGAAGCAGGGCGGATCGAACTGGTCTATGAAATCGACCGCGCCTTCATCCCAGCAGGAGGCAAACCAGGGCATCTTCACTTCGCGGCAATAGCGGGCGATGAGCCTGTAATCGTCGTAGCCGAATTCCAGGCCGCGCTTGAGGTCGCCATTGGTGGGGCCGAAGGGATTTTCGCGGGGCTTGGCCAGTTCTTCGGCCGAATACACCACCTCGACGGTCCGTTTCTGAAATTTGACGGCGTCGCAGCCGGCCGCGACGGCCACGCTGATCAGCCTCCGGGCGAGATCGATATCGCCATTGTGGTTGATGCCGATCTCGGCGATGATATAGCAGGGATATCCCTCCCCCACCCACTTATTGCCGATGCGAACTGCGTCAATTACTTTTGTGGTGGATTGCATACTGTCTCCCCATTGGTTATCGATAGTTCACCAGGCGCGGCAACGCCGCGGGCACGTCGTCCCAGAGCTTCCACGGCGCGGCCTGCCGGCTCCACAGATCGTTCAGGTGCTGATAGTCGCGGTAGGTGTCCATGGCGTAGAAGAACCCGTCGTGGCGGTAGGCCATGAGCTGCCCATCGGCGGCCAGGCGCTCGAGCGGCTCGTGCTCCAGGATGCACTCGTCGCCGCCTAGATAATCGAAGATTTCGCGCTGGCAGACGAAGAATCCGGCGCTGATGGAGCCGTCGCCTTTGGGCTTTTCGGTGAAGTTGGTGACGCGGCCTTCGCCGGCCACTTCCAGCATGCCGAAGCGCCAGATGGGCGCGACCGTGGTGACCGTGGCAATCTTGCCGTGGCTCTTATGAAACTCCAGGACGCGGCGGATATTCACGTCGCTGACGCCATCGCCGTAAGTCAGCAGAAATGTGTCGCCATCGATGTATTTCTGCACTTTGCGCAGGCGCCCGCCGGTCATGCAGTCGAGACCGGTATCGGCCAGGGTGACGGAGAATCCCTCCTCGGCGTGATGGCCGTGGCACTTGATATGCGATTTCTCGCCGAGGCGCATGGTGAAATCGTTGTTCATGGCCTCGTAGTTGAGGAAATATTCTTTGATGCTGTTGCCGCGATATCCCAGGCACAGGACGAACTCGCGAAAGCCATAGTGGGCGTAGATCTTCATGATGTGCCACAAGATGGGCCGGCCGCCCACCTCCACCATTGGTTTTGGGCGAAATTCGGTCTCTTCGCGGAGCCTGGTTCCCAGGCCACCGCACAGAATGACAACCTTCACGAAATCGGCCTCCGTCGGTCAACGCTATTATTCGACGCGAGAGTAGACAGGTTCTAGCTTCAATTTGGCTATTGAGCGGAGGACTAACTGAAGTTACTAGTTTCCGGTCCGTTCAGTTAACGATAGTTATCCCGTAAAGGCCCCTCGGTTATTGCCTGTGGGTAACTGTAGGGCACGGTCGAAAACCTCGCCCAAAACTCCTCCGGACGGCGCGACGTGCCCGCGGGTGGCTGCATCCATACACATGAAGAAGCGTTTAGCCGGGCGAGGTTTTCATCCCCTTAGGTGGCCCGCAGGGCCATTCGGCGGGCTAGCAGGCTGCGGAAAAAGCCCGTCAACCGCTTGCTTACGCGCGCGGCTCAGAAACGCGCTCGTTCCTTTGCAGGCACTTACAGAGCCGGGCCCAGGGGCACCCCCGTGAGGGAGCGGTCCCGGAATGCCCTTTTTCCGCAACCTGCTAAAGCCCGCCCCACCAAGACGCCTTGATCCGGTGGTGGGGCGGGCTTCAGCCGGGCTTCAGCCCGCCAGGGCCATGTCCGACAGGATGCCATCCCTGGATGTTGTCCTGCGCGCGCCCGAGAGGGTGCCCCAGCGCTAGCGCGGAACTCAAGCCCGAGGTCTGGATTACGACCTACCCGATTCCGTTGGCCCTATTCAACTTTGTACGGCCACGGCGCTCTGACGAACAACCCACCATCGATCCCGATGGTCTGGCCGCTGATGAAGGAAGCCCCCTCGCTTGCCAGAAACACCACCGCCGGGGCGATGTCCGCGGAGACTCCCACGCGCGCCATGGGCGTCAGTTTCGACCACGTGCCGGCGTAGTCCGGGTCCTCCTGCCGCGTCCGCTCCGATTCGATGGCTCCGGGCGCCAGGCAGTTCACCCGAATTCCGTAGGCGCCCAGTTCCACGGCCGCCACTTTGGTGAACATCTCGATGGCGCCCTTGCTGGCGGTGTACGCCACCAGCCGCGGGAAGGCCAGCTTATTGCATCCCGACCCCAAATTCACGATGACGCCGCCGCCGTGCTCCTTCATATAACGGGCGGCCTGCTGGGTACACAGGAAGCAGCCTTTCAGGTTGGTGTCGATCACCAGGTCCCACTCCTCCTCGGTCACGTCGAGCAGTGGTTTGAAGGTTTGCACGCCGGCGTTGTTCACCAGCAGGTCGAGCCTGCCAAAGCGCTCCACAACCTTCTCGAACATGCCGGCCACCTGGGCGGCCGACCGGATGTCCGCCTCGACGGCAATGGCGTCCACGCCCAGCCCCCGAATCTCAGCGACGGCGCCGTCCGCCAGAGCACCCGGGTCGTTGAAGTGGTTTACAGCCACGCGCCATCCGTTGCGCGCCAGCTCCACAGCGATCTCCCTGCCGATGCCGCGGCTGGAACCTGTCACCAGGGCCGCGCGCCTCTCACGTTCCACACTCATCTTCACCTCAAAACAGCCCGACACCAGAGTTTACATTCCGGCGCCGTGGCTTACAATGGGAATTTCTTGTCCACTTCTTCAGAGCGATCTTCTCCGCTGGCCGGATTCCCCATCCTGACGGAGATCTCCATCTTATGGGGCGATCAAGATGCCTTCAACCACGTGAATAATGTGGCCTACCTGCGCTGGTGTGAAACCGCGCGGGTGGAATATTTCCGCGGCATAGGCCTTTTCCCGCAGTCGCCGCCGCAAGGTGTCGGACCCATCCTCGCCAGCCTGACGTGCCACTATCGCCGGCCTCTGAACTATCCTGACACGGTTGTGGTCGGAACCCGTGTCACGGCCATCGGCAACTCCAGCTTTCGCATGGAGCATTCGATTGTCAGCCGCGCTAAAGGCGAAGTTGCCGCCGAGGCCGAGTCCACCATCGTGACGGTGGACTACTCGACCGGCAAATCCGTCCGCGTTCCCGAGGATATCCGGCAAGCGATCACCTCCCTGGAGGGCCGGACTCTCGACAGTTGACCAGCCGGGCGGGAGTCCGGCGTTGGCGGGCTTCTGCCGGCAGCCGGCTTTCAGGCGGCTTCCACGAGGCCTGACGAATTTCTCTGGGTTTCGCTACGGCCGCACGGAAGGGCACGAAGCCCGAGGAAATTCCCCGAGGCGGGGCTGAAGCCCACCCCACGGCCGCTGCCGCAGCATCATCTGCGCCGCCAGGGCGAAAAAGTGGGCTCGATCCCGCCATTGAACACTGTGCACGTCCACCAGCCGCAGGAAGGCCTCGCTGACCAGGGCGGTAGGCCGCAGAGTGTGGCCGTGGCGTTCGCGCGACATGCAGCGCCTGGCGATGCGCTTCAATTCCCCGTGCACAACTGGTAGCAGTTGGTCTAGCGCCGTCCGGGTCGCCAGTGCTCCAGGCTAGCAATAAGGCGGCGACATTGACCCCGCTCTTGCGCCCCGACGGCTCACTCATGGGACCGAATGTGCCATCGGGGCGCCAAATCTACAGGGCGTCCAGCGCGTCGATCTGCCTCTGAATCCCGGCCGCCGCCCTTCGATTGAGCCTTCCCATCCACCACAACCCCACCGCGGCCGCGCCGCCGCACACCAGCACCAGAATCCCGGCCACCGTCGAACGGGGGAAGGCGGCAATGCAACCGGCTGCCAGGATGGTGGCCATTCCGGGGACCAGCGGTCCCAGGTACCATTTCCAGACGCTGTTCAGCGCATCGCGTTGCCGCTCGAGCTCCGCGCGATGAAATGCCAGGCACGTATTCCACGCCATTTCCGCGGGTGCGTCCGCTGCCGCGGCCCGGCGATGAAGCTGGTATGTCATGTACAACAAGCCGGCAATCATGAGCCCGTTCCCCACCCGCATCAACGGCAACGGGGAAGTCCAGGCAAAATAGCCGAAATACGGAATCAGCAAGGCCATAACCAGGTACTCGCGGAGATTCCGCCGCGCGATCTGCGAATGGAACCTGTCGCCTCTTTTGCGAAGTTCCTCCAGCGTAAGGGGCGCCGGTCCGGACCCCTGCGCTTGCCAGACATTGCAAATATCGTCACTCAGCATTGCGGCCTCCTTGATGAAATCGTTGCGCCAACAAATTCTTGATGCGGTGGATCTTGGTGGCGACGTTACCCGGCGAAATCCCAGTGATCTCGGCCGTCGCGGCGGCGTCCAGCCCTTCCAAATACGAGAGCATCACCTGCCGGTCGAGCGGTTTGAGCTGTTGAATCCATGCCAGCAGCCGGTCGACGGAGTGGCGTTGATCCGCGGCCCGCTCGCCTTCCGCCGGATCGGCCACCGCGGCCACTTCGTCCAGGCTCGACCACGCCGACGCGCGGCTGCGCTTCTGGCGGATCACATAGCTCGTAGCGGCATTGTGCGCCACCCGGTACACCCAGGTACGCAGCGAGCAGCGGCCGTCAAAACTGGCGAGGCTCCGCCACAACGCCAAGTGGACGTCCTGTAACAGGTCCCGCCGTTTATCCGCGTCGGCCTCGTAAGCGCTGGCCAGACGATGGAGGGCCGCACCGTACTCGGCTGCGGCCTCCAGGTACCGGTCGTCCTGTGATTTGCCTTCCACAATCAGGTAGTCGGCGGGCGCGACACTTTCTTACAGGCAACGGTCGGCCCGTTTACGGCGACCACTCCCTTACGGTCGTGGCTCCGCGGCAAGTATGACCGAGCCGCACGCGTCAGCAGGCGGTCCTTGCCAATCGACAGCAAGTATGACCGAGCCGCGCGCGTCAGCAGGCGGTCCTTGCCAATCGACAGCAAGTATGACCGAGCCGCGCGCGTCAGCCAGCGGTCCTTGCCAATCGGTGCGAAGAAAGCGGCTAGCGGAAGTTCTCCACCACTTCGAAGTTCGTCTGGCTCCGATCCACGCGGGCATAGAGAATATACTTGCCGTCGGGCGAGACGGAAAAGGTGGCCCCGTCCCGCCAGCCGCCCTTGGCGATGTGGAAGACCACCGAACTCTTCTTCTCGCCGTAATCGAAGAACGAAACCACGGGCTCGTTGGCGCTGCGTTCGAATTCGATGTAGTACACGCCTTGTTTAGTGGGTTGCAGGGTGGTGCTCCACATCAGGTCGTGCTCCGGAACGATGGCCTGCTCTTCTTCGCCGCCGGCCGCCGGCACGCGCCAGAAGCCGCGCCGGCTGCGGAAGTACACGTACTTGCCGTCGGCCGATTCCACCGGCTGCGCGGCCCCGCCGGTGGGCGAGATTTGCTGCGGATTCCCCCCGTCCAACGCCGCCTTCCAGATATGATCGCGCGCCTGAAAGTAGATCGACTTGCCGTCGTGCGACCACGAGCCGTTCAGCGCCCCCAACTGCACGCGCACGGGCTTGCCGCCGGGCACTGCCGGTACGATGTACAGGTCGTTGCCTTGCTCGCCGGTAGCGTCGAAGATCAGCGATTTCCCGTCCGGCGACCAGCGGATGCGCGCCAGATCGGGGCCTTTGAAGCTGGTCACCTGCACGCGATTGCCGCCATCGGAATCGCTCAACCAGATTTCATCGTTGCCGGTTTGATTGGAGATATCGGCGATGGACTTGCCGTCGGGCGAATAGCGCGCGCCGTTTTCGCGTCCGGGGGAGCGTATGATGGCGCGCTCCACCACGTGTTCCGCGCCGCCCAGTTCCGCGCGCCAGATGGACGATACCGTGGGGCTCACGGTATAAACCAGGCGATTGCCAACCGGCGCCACCGCCACGTATTGGGCGTCGCGGCCGGCGATGATGAGATCGTGCGGGCTGCCGCCATACGCCGGCAGGCGCCACAAGCGCCAACCGCCCACGCGCTGGCCGGCGTAGACCAGATCCTGGCCATCGCGTGTCCAGGCGATACCGCGAATGGCGCTGCTGTCGAAGGTCACCGGGTGCGGATTGGCGCCCGCGGGGTCGCAGACGAAAAGGTCGGCTTTGTCAGCGCCCGCGGAGCGTACGAAAGCAATGGCGTTTCCGTCGGGCGAAACCGCCGGGGTGGAATCTTCCGCGCCCGCGGGCGGATGGCCGAGCGGGTGGAAGCTGCCGTCGGCGAGCGAAAGTTTCGCCAGCGATGCCGGTTGCCGATCGGTAGCCTGCACCACCACCAGCGATTGGCCGTCGCGCATCCATGAGACCGCGGGGAACGGCTGGGTCTCGTCGCCGGGCGCCGCGCACCCGGGGAATTTACGCTCATCGCCGCCGCCGGAAGCGGGGATGACGACGCATTCCCCCTGCCCCTCGCTCACGCGCACGAATGCGATCTGCTTGCCGTCCGGCGACCAGACGGGGCTGATGTCATTGGCCGGACCGGTGGTCAACTGTTGCGCCGGGCCCACGGTCACGTCGCGCACGAAAATGTGAAAAGTGTCGTCTTCGGACGATGTGGCGCGCGCACTATAGGCCAGGCGCTGGCCATCCGGTGCGAACGCCGGGTAGGCCTTGGCGCCCACGTCGTTGCTCAGTTCCACGCGCTTGAGAGCCACGGCCGGGCCCGTCGCCAGCCGTCCCAGGAGGGTCACCACGGCGCCCACCGACACCAGGCACAGCGCCAGCAGCACCTGTGGACGGCGCCAGATCTTGCCAGAGGACATATGTTCCGTATTATCTCAACAGCAAGACGCGCAATTGCCGGCAATTGTTCCCGGGCCGGACCAATTTGGTCCGCTCCCGCCGGGAAAAACTATTTGTTTTCAATGATCGAGTAAAAGGGCCCGGACCAATTTGGTCCGGGGCCTACCGCCAGGCGCGGAGGTTGGCGCGTCGGCCGGAGCGGACAACGGGGGAGCAGCGGCATACAATCGTAGAGACCGATCACGATTATGGCCTGATCGTCACGGCTTACCGGACCAACCGGACCAGCAAGATTGAGAAGTACTGGAGCGTCATATGAAAGTGGTCTACGACCCCGAAATGGACGTCCTCAGCGTCCTGCTAAGCGATGTGCCGGTCGCGGAAAGCGATCGGGATAAGCCCGGCGTAATCCTGGACTATGACGGCAGCGGCAACATGGTAAGCCTGGAGATTCTGGATGCTTCGAAGCGCATGGCGAACCCCATGTCCGTCGAGTACGCTGTTACGCCGCCGCTTCGCCGGCCGGCCTGACGGTGCCGGATACAAGATACGATTGAAGATGCGCTGCTTGTTTTCGCTATCCAGGCCGTAGGTGTACGTGAGACGCATAAGCGTCAGCCCATCGGCCCGCAGTTCTTCGATCGCGAGCGCGCAGCCTGAGTTGGGGCTCAGCGCTTCAATCGGCTGTCTGTTTGCGCCTGCCGCTCCGCATTTGCGAAACTGGCCTGTGATGGCATTGCGGCCGTTGTCGCTGTTGCTCGTTTCCATCCCGCTGGCGTTTCCGCAGAGCAACTCGTTGCCAGGCCGTGAATCCTTGACCTACGGCATCGAATGGCGGCTCATCACTGCGGGTAGAGCCACTGTCGAGTGGTCTTTCCCCTCCGACGCAGCGGCGCAGATCAAACTGAAAGTGGAGTCCGTGGGCCTGGTTTCCAAGCTTTTCAGGGTGGAAGACAATTACGTCGCAAACATGGGTTCGGGGTTGTGCGCGCAGTCCGTGCAACTCACGGCGCAGGAGGGCAGCCGCGAACGCGAAACCAAGATTACGTTCGACTATCCCAACCATAGGGCCGATTACCTGGAGCGCGACCGCGTCAAAAACACCGTGGTGCTGGCGCGCGAAACCGATATCCCTCCGTGTGTGCACGAAATCATCGGCGGCCTGTATTTCTTGCGAACCCTGAACCTGGAACCGGGCCAGAGCGCCCTGTTGCCGCTCACCGACGGCAAAAAGAGCGCCGTGGTGAAAGTGGAAGCGCAGCAGCGCGAGGAAGTCAAAACGTCTGCCGGAACGTTCAAAACCATGCGCTACGAGGCTTACGTCTTTAATAATGTCCTCTACCGGCGTCCGGCGCACCTCTACGTTTGGCTCACCGACGACCAGCGCAGGCTTCCGGTACAGATTCGCGTGCGCATGCAGGTGACCATCGGGACCATCACCCTGCAACTGGAAAAGCACGAATAGCGTCCGCTCAATTCTCGCTGGGCTTTTCCACGTGGTCGATCGCCAGCACCTCCACCGGACCTTTGCCGCGTTCCAGCTTGAGCCCGAGTTCCGTCTGGATGGCGGCCGGAAGCGCCGGGCCCGTGTCCGCGGGCTTATTCTCCCGCGCGAACAGCACATCGTAATCGAAGGTTCCCTGGAGCCCGGTGCGATCCTCCACCGGACCGCGCATGGCCCCCTTCAGTCCCTCCACCAATTCCGCCATGGTCGCGCTTTTGCCCATAAGGTGGGCGCCGTCCTCGCCCAAGAAGACGCCGTGGCTGCCTTTGGGCAGACGCTTTCCATCGATGGTGAGCTTGGAATTCTCGTCGGCCGCGGTCATACTGGGTCCGCCCTTGGCGATTACCAGATGCTACACCGTCATCTCGCGCGTCTCGCGGTGCACCTTCAGCTTGAAGCGGTCTTCCAGCAGGCTCTGAAACATCCGGCGCAGTTCATCGTCTGTGGGAGAGCCTGCCACTTTGGCTTCGATGTCGTACCGGTTCCAGCCCTCGGGAAGGTCGACATTTCCGGCTACCTCATACAGGTACTGGACACGATACGCATAGTTCACGATATTTCGCAGTTGGGTGTTATGCATGATCACGCGGTCGCCGGAGAGGCGCGGTATTTGGTCCCATTGGCCGTTGGCGGTGTTGCGCTTCACCGAGGCCACCTCGAACGCCGGGCGGGAGAGCGCCGACTGCGCGAGTAACCCGCTCGCCACGCCGATAGCGACACAGGTGTAACGCAACGCTCGTAGCATGATGGCTGTTAGACGCGGCCGTTGGCCGAAACGTGGAGGAATTAACCAACTTGTTGCAACAAACGCCGCTCCCCGTGCGTAACCCTTACTAATCGAGGTGTGCATGAATCTCTGGAAAGACGTGCGCTACGGCGCTCGGATGCTGCTCAAGTCGCCGGCATTCACCGTGGCCGCGATCCTGACGCTGGCGCTGGGTATCGGCGCGACTACCGCGACTTTCAGTTCGGCCGACGCCTTGTTGTGGAAACCCATCCCGCTTCCCAACCTGGACACCCTGGTAATGATCGGCCAGCGTGCGGACGATCCCAACGACTTCAACAGCGCCACGCCGGCGGATATCGACGATCTGCGGCGCCAGAGCAACACGCTCTCCGATATGGCCAGTTGGGAGCAGGGCCTGGCGAATATTGTCGGCCCCGGCGGCGAGCCGGACCGGGTGCAGCAAGCCCTCGTCAGCGCCAATTTCTTCGCAGTCATTGGCGTGCAGCCGGCGCGCGGACGCGCCTTTCAGGCCGGCGAAGACCAGCCCGGCCGCGAGCGCGAAGTGATTTTCAGCGATGCCCTGTGGCGCAACCGTTTCGCCGGCGATCCGGCTATAATCGGAAAAAACATCCGGCTGGACGACCAGAATTTTCTGGTGATCGGCGTCATGCCGCCCAAGTACGAATTTCCATTGGCCACCGACCTGTGGACGCCGCTGGCGCTCACGCCCGAACAGCGTACTTCGCGGAAGTCGCAGCTCATCGAAGGTATGGCGCACGTGAGACCGGGCAGCACCGTGGCGCAGGCCGTTTCCGAGGCGGAAGGCATCTCCGCGCGGCTGCGCGCCGCCTATCCCGATACCAATAAGAACCGCCATTTCGCCGTCTGGCCCTCGCATCGCTATCTGGTAGATCAAACCACCAGCCAGTACCTGGTCATGTTGCTTTGCTCGGTCTCTTTCGTGCTGCTGATTGCCTGCGGCAACGTCGCCAATCTGCAGTTTGCGCGCGCCACCGGGCGGCTCCGCGAAGTGGCCGTGCGCACTGCATTGGGCGCCGGACGCGCCCGCATCGTCACCCAACTCGTCACCGAAAGCGTCCTGTTGGCGCTCGCGGGCGGAGTTCTGGGCCTGCTGGTAGCTTATTGGACTCTGAATCTAATCCGCGGCGGCATGCCGCCCGAGATCCAGCGATACATCGTGGGGTGGAGCGATATCCGGCTCGATACGCGGGCGCTGGCCTTCACCATGGCTGCGGCGCTGGCCAGCGGGATCCTGGCCGGATTGGCGCCCGCCTGGCAGAATTCGCGGCCCAACCTCACGGACGCATTGCGGGAAGGCGGCCGGGGCTCTTCCGGTTCCCACCGGCGCCATCTGCTGCGCAATGTGCTGGTAGGCGGGGAAATCGCCCTGGCGGTGGTCTTGCTGGTAGGCGCCAGCCTGATGGTGCGCGGTTTCCACAACCTGCTGGTTACCGGCGAACGGCTGGAGCCGTCTACTCTGCTGACCCTGCGGCTGGCCCTGACGGAGTCCAAATATAAAGAACCGCACCAGATCGCCGGCTTCTATCGCGATCTGCTGGAACGCCTCAACGCACTCCCCGGCGTGCGCTCGGCCACGGCGGTCACGGCGATGCCGTACAGTCAGCACTCCAACTGGCGCAATTTCACCATCGAAGGACGCCCGGTGGATCCGGCCGACGAGCCGTACGCGATGTACCAGGTAACCAGTCCCGAATACTTCGCCACCACGCATGTGCTCTTGCGCGAAGGGCGTTTCCTGACGAATGGCGACGGACCGGACGCGTCCCCGGCCGTGCTGGTGAGCGAAGCCGCCATGGAGCGGTATTGGCATGGCAAATCGCCCCTGGGACAGCACATCAAGATCGGCGATTCGAAGCAGCCGTGGATGACGATCGTGGGCGTGGTGGGCGACATGATGCACAACCCCTACGACCGCGATCCGCGGCGCTGCCTGTACGTCCCCTACCAGCAGGCGCCCGCCAGGTGGATGGATATCGGGGTGCGGACGGCGGGTGATCCGCTGCTGGCGGCGCCCAATGTCACAGCAGCCATCCGCGCGATCGATCCCGAACAGCCCATTTCGGACATGCGGACCATGGATAAGTCGATTCACGACGCTGCGATCGGCCTGCAATATGTGGAGATCTTCATGGCGGTATTCGGGGTGCTGGCGCTGGTGCTGTCGGCCATCGGTGTATACGGCGTGATGGCGTATATGGTCTCGGAACAGACCCACGATATCGGTCTGCGCATGGCGCTGGGCGCGCCGCGCATCCTGGTGTTGCGCAACGTCTTCCGCCGCGGCATGGTGACCGCGCTGGCGGGGTTGGCAGTGGGCTTGCCGATCGGCTACGGGCTGGCCATCGTGGTGCAGTCGCTCATTTACGGTGTCACCGCCAAAGACCCGATCACGTTCATCGGAATCCCGCTGATCCTGCTGGCGGCCACTGCCCTGGCCATCTTCGTGCCGGCGCGGCGGGCCATGAGTATCGATCCGATTGTGGCGCTGAGGTACGAATAAAGCGGGCTACCAACTCGCCGCAGGTTGGCAACCCGATGTCACTTAGTTTTCGTAAAGGCTGAATTCCGGCACAAAATCGTGGGGCGGACCCCCTCGTCCGCGCGGGACGCCCCCCGTCCCGCCCTTTCCTTTAGTTTCTAGCATGGCCAGATCTGAGAAATCATCTCTCAGAATTTCATCGCCGCCCCACAATTTGTAACATGTTACATGTTCCGCGCATCCCATTGAAATCGCGGGCCAAGATGAAACTCTTGGCGAGCCTTGCGGCTTTGCGTGACATTGTGTTTCGATATCGGCCCGAACGGCGGTTGGATTGGAACTCGACAGAACGTGAAACGCTATCACGCAAAGCCGCCAAGCCGCAAAGAGGCGTAGGGATACCTCGACACCCTCTCCTTAGGATTTCAAGGGCGCAGCCCTTGGCTATGTTTAGGAATCAGGCGCTTGCCGCCATAGGCGGGCCGGCCAGGGGGCCGGCTGCGGACGAGGGCGTCCGCCCCACCATTTATGCAGATGCCCGGAAGTGGGAAAACTAAGTGGCATTGGGCTGACAACCTGCCCTACTGCCCGCCTCCGCCGCCGGGTGTCTGAGCGGTGCTCTTCTTCTCGCCCGGACGGTACAGCGTGGGCGCCTTCTTCTGCTGCGATTCTTCCACGGCCTTCTTCTCCGCGGCCTGCTTGTCTTGAGCCACCTTGCCTTCGCGTTCCACCGGGCTCATGGCGTCCAGGCGCTCCTGCTTTTCCCTCTGCTCGCGGGCCTCTACTTCCTGGGTGCGCTGGCCGAGATCCTCCTGCGCGGCGTCCAGACTGTCGGACGTGGCGTCGATGGCCTGTTTCAACAGGAAGTCGTAGCGTTCCATGTCTCTAGGATGGCTGTCCTGCACCTTCTGCAGATAGGGAAGCATTTGCTTTTCTTCGGCGGCGACGGCATCCAGTCCGGCCTTCACCTCCAGTTTGCGCGCCAACGCATCGTCGGCCACCGTGTCGATGGCGTCGAGGATCTTGCAATACTCGTCCAGGGTGTCGTGGATCAGCGCCGAGCGCCCTGTCTTATCCTTGCTGAGCAGGCTCTTCACCAGGTCCACACGCTCGTGGGCGAACTGCGCGTACAACTTCAGCCGCAGGTTGGGTTCCTGGGCGTCGCGCACCTTGTCGACTTCGTCGGCGGTGAGAAAATCGCGTTGCGCGGCGAGCGGCGCGGCTATCAACAGGCAAACCAGCAAAGCCTTCATTGTTTTTTCCTGCCTTCCATTACCCCCAGCAGCAGCTCTTCGTGCACTTCCTGGACCCTGGCTTTCAGCTTATCGAGCAGGGGCCGGTCGAAATAGCTCATTTGATCCTGAAAATCCTGGATCCGCCGGGAGAGGTCGCGGGTGGAGATCTCGGCCTTTTTGAACCAGGGGCTGCGGCGCGGATTCTTGCCGCTTTCCTCGAGCGACGTGGCCGCCAGGTTGACCGATTCCAGAACCTCCGCGGCGGCTTTGGCCACCTGGTCGTTATCCCCCTTTTCGTAGGCCTCGCGGGCCGATCTGAGCGCCGCCGCGGCATTTTCCAGCGCCAGGGCGGAGCGCTTTTCGAGGTTCGGTTCGGCCATAGCGCGTTTCAGGTCGGCGTGCAACCACCCGCCGGAGAGAAGCAAAACCGCCATGGCAATCCACCTCATCGCTTGTCAATCTCCCTCTGAAGGATGCGGGCGCGTTGCCGCGCTTGAAATTCCTGGTTGGGATTCTTTCCGTCGCTGAGCGAGAGGAATTTTTGGTAAGCCGCCAGGGCCTGTTTCGCCAGGGCGAACTTCGCGTGGTGCCCGCCATCCAGCATGATGGCGGTCAGGAACCAGTTGCCCGCCGAATCGTCTCCCAACTGGCGGGCCTGAGCCAGTGCCGCCAGGGCGCCATCGTGGTCTCCGGCCATGTACAACATGCCACCCAGTTCGGTCCAGGTTTTGGATTCGGACGGTTTGAGTTTGGCGGCCTCGTTGAACTGCTCGGCGGCTGCCGGATAGCGCTTGAGGTCGCGCAGGGCGTGCGCGTAGCCCATGCGGAGGTCGTAATTGGCCGGTTCGCCGGCCACCGCCTTTTCGAGCAGGGGCAGGGCCTTGTCAAGCTGCTGAGCCTGCAAATAGGCTGCGGCCAGGGCCTTCCGATTAGTCGGCGTGGCAGCTTTCTGGTATGCCTGTTCGAGCCGCGGTACGGCGTCGGCGAATTTCTGGTTCTGTAGCAGCAGATTGCCGGCGTGCTCCTGGACGGCGGCGTTGTCGGGAAATTCGCGGTAAATGGCCAGGGCCTCGGCTACCTGTTTGTGCTCCTCGAAAAGCTCGGCCAACGACAGAAGCGCGTCATGATAGCGGGGGTCGCGCTCCACGGCCGTGCGGAAATGCGGTGCGGCTTCGTCCAGTTTCCCGCCAAGCGCCAGCGCGCGCCCCCAACCTAATTCCGCGGCTGCCGATTTGGGATCGATCTCCGCCGCCAGGCGGTAATTCTCCGCCGCCTGGTCCGTCAATCCCGCTTGCAACTGAGCTTCCGCCAGATAAAAGCGCGGCCCGTACTCTTTGGGCTTCTGCGTAGCGGCGTCCTCGAGGAGCGGCAGGGCATCGGCGGGATTTTTCTGGCGCAGCAGCAGAATTCCGCCGTTCAGCTCGGCTTCATAGAGGCCCGGCTTCACTTCCAGAGTCTTGCGGTACTCGGCGATGCCTTCGTCTTCCCGGTGCAGGAAGGTGTAGGCCATGGCGAGATTGAAATGGGCGTAGTAATCCTGGGGATCGGCGGCGATGGCTTTGGCGAAGGAATCGGCGGCTGCCTCATATTTACCGGCGTCGAGCGCCTTGGTGCCCTCAGCGTCATAGTCCGGGGTCTGCTGCGGGTTCTGCAAAAAGAACAGCAATACGGCGGCGGCCACCATATCCTAATTCTAGTGCCAGTCCGTGGCGCGCGCTGAGGTTTCCGGCAGCAAGCTTTCAGCTATTCAGCCGTCAGCTTTCAGAACCCCTGACTGCCCGTGCCTGCGGTCGGCGGGCTGAAGCCGGCTCTCCAGTAACCATATGCTGGAAGCCACAGCCCAAGCCATTGATTCTGAGTTGCTTGCTGACAATTCCACATGTTTGTTTCCCTGCGCAATGGTTACTGGCGCTAGAGACGCTCCCGCACGGGATCGCTCCCCGCTGAAGCCCGCTGAAGCCCGCCCCACCATCTGGCAGCGCTGTATTCTTAGTGGGGCGGGCTTCAGCCTGGCTTCAGCCGGCTTCAGCCCGCCATCCAGGGGGCAAATGGCCAATCTCCAGGGGTGGGCTTCAGCCGCCAAAGCCGTTGCTGCAATCAAACCTTATTTCTTCGCCGGCGTGCTAAAGTCCGTACCCGGAGTGGCGTCCGTGGGTAGCGGCATCGGCGCGGTGTCGGCATTGAAATTCAGGGGAATATCGACGAGCGCCGGCTTTTCTCCGTTTTCGTCGGTCACGCGCAGCCGGTAATGCTTCGGTTCGGCGTCGAACACCACGTTGCCGGCGATGGAATCGGCCGGTTTTACCCTGCGGACGAAACCGATCCATTGCGGCACCTGGTCGCCATCCTGCATTTCCTCGACGGTCTGGCCCCGATCGTCCACCAGGGTCAGATTGGGGACGTCGAGCTCTTCACTGCCGCTGTTCACCGCGGAAAGGCGAATCAGAAAGAACCTGTTCTTGGGCACCCGCGCGGTATCGCCGGCGCCGATCTGCGGCAGCCATTGCGTCTCGAAAACAGTGTAGATGAGATGCCCCACCTCCACTCTGCTACCCATGTCGAAGACTTTCACGGTGTCTTTGGACGGGCCGCAGGAGTTTAGAAACAGAAGAGCCGCAAGGGCAGCGGGCAGATGCAAGAATTTAGCGGGCATAAGGACGCAACTATTGTGCGCGCCGGCACGGAAGCTGTCAAGCAGAGGCCGATCCGCGGAACCCCTATCGCTTTTGGTCTTGTAAGAGCCGTTCGAATTTGACGCGCTGATCGGCCGTCAGAATCTGGTCGATACGCCCGCGGCACTCGCTGAGAACGGTCCGATAGTACTGCCAAAAATCGCCGAGTATCGATTTGACCTGCTCGGACTGCGCCGCCGTGAGATCCAGTTCCTTCTGCAGGCGCTCGAAATACATGGTTTGGCCCTGGGCAGTCTCGAAAGCGGGCGGGCGCTGCCGATTGTGAACGCCCAGGTCCATCACCAGCGCGCCCAACACTCCACCGCAGAGAAAGACCAGCGACAGGCTTACCGCGGCAGTGAGTTTGGGGCTCCAGGCGCCGCCCGCCGCCAGTCTGTCCATAAGGCCGGGGCTAGTGCTCATAGGCCGTCAGCGTGCCCAGCATGTTATTTTCGGCAAGCCCTGTTTCAAATCCGGGGGCATTTTGTTGCGCCAGAATCGCCTCCGGAGAAGACCCTACCGGGAATTGCGACTCGTGGCTCACCAGATAGCCTCCGAGAACCGCCACGATCAGCAACGACGCGAAAACCAGCCGCCGCCCGAACGCCGTATCCAAGGCAAACAGACTGGCAAACGCCGGTACCGGCTTGCGCCGGCCCACTAGTTCCATCACTTTGGCGGAGAACCCGGGCGCGATGTCCCACGTCTCGGATTCATCCCGCCGGAGTGCGCCGAACAACCCCGCAAGGTCCTGCATGCCGCGAATCTCTTCCCGGCACATCCCACAGGTGCTCAGGTGCGTCTCGACCTCCCGGAATTCCGCCGGCTCCAGCGTACCGGCCAAATACTCTTCCAGGTTTTCCATCATTACAGCGTGCATAAGAATCTTCCCTTACAAATGTAAATAACGCCTTTGTTTCTATTCCCTTTGCCGGTCTATCGCCGGCTTCCGGGGTGCTCAGCCAATCAACCCGCCACCAGACCGGGAGCCCGATCCAGGCGTTGGGCCGCCTTGACCAGTTTCTGCCGTGCACGGAACAATTTCACCTTGATGGTGTTCTCATTCATGCCCGTGTGCGCCGCCAGTTCCTCCACGGAGTAGCCTTCCACTTCTTTCATCATCAACAAGGAACGCTCCTCTTCCGAGACCCGGGAAAGGAGCTTCAAAACGTAATCGCGCCGCGCCAGATCGGAGTCGACCGGGATCTGCCTGTCATTACCGGGCTCGGTATTTTCCACCCTCCGCACTTCGTCTTCGCTCAGATCGCTCTCATAGACCAGCTTGCGGACTTTCCGCTTGCGCAGGTAGTCGAAACACTCGTTGACCGTGATCTTGTAGATCCAGGTGATCAGGGAACTGCGGAAATCGAAGTTCCGCAACGACAGGTATACCTTCGCAAACACTTGCTGCGCAATATCTTCCACGTCGTTGCGCTGGCGCACGATGCCATGGATAATGGCAAACACCTTGGACTGGTAGCGCTCCACGATCTCGCGAAACGCCGTTTCGTCGCCAGCCTGAGCCCTGCCGACCAATGCGCCTTCCGGGGTGTTTTGGTAGTCCACTCTGGCTTTTACCGCAACCTCGCTACCGAAACCGGGGAATGTGAGGGCGCCCGACAGTGTTCCCATACATCCTGTCCGACGTTCCTCGCGGTTTTCGGGTTTCAAACACCTGCAATTACCATTTTGCCAGATCGCGAGCAGCCGAAGGCTTGGCTGGGCGGCTCCAACCGGCGAATCCGGCTGTTGGGAGCCGTTTTAGTGCGACCCGGAGCCCCGGATGCACATCTAAACGACTGAACGATGGAAGAATGCGGTCCCATTTGTATAATAGGACGGAGCATTGCTCGAATTCGTCGAGGAGTTTAAAACGAGATGGTGCAATTAACCGAAAAAGCGGTCGGCAAGGTGAAGGAGATTATGGCGAGCCAGAATCCGTCCCCCGCCGGACTGCGTATCGCAGTGGTGGGTGGCGGCTGTTCCGGGTTCAGCTACTCGATGGCCTTCGAGAATACCCCCAACATGCTGGACAAGACCTACCAATATGGCGATCTGAAAGTCTTCGTGGACCAAGCCAGTCTTCTCTATCTCGATGGCGCGGAGGTGGATTACGTCGAGACCTTGGAGGGTCAGGGATTCAAGTTCAACAACCCGCAAGTGAAATCCACCTGCGGTTGCGGTAGCTCGTTCCAGGTGTAAGGACGCTGTGGAGCACTTGGCCATTGGCTAGCTGGCTGCAACCGCTCATTCCGGGTCGCGGCCCTGTAAAGCGCTCGCTTTCAGCCCGCCATTGACCACATCGCCGAGCCACGCCAGATCCACCGGCCTTGAGCCGGGAGGCACCAACTTGGCTTAACACACCCGGGGCAAGCCATGGGCCCACGTAACCGCGATCATTCGGTTTAGACCTCGACGACGAACTCCTCTGCCGTAATCCGGACGATTTTGCGGGTCACACGCTGGGAGACGGTCATCGCCAAGTCGTCGTCGAAGAAGTCCTTGAGGGTTGGCGGATGATCCCCGAACAGGATTTCGCGGCTCAGGAAGATGGGCGCAGCGGCACCGGTTTCGGTGAAGCTTCGCGCCTTGACAAAGACGGCCGGGACCCTCGCGACTCCTCTCGACAACAGCCCGTAGCTGCGGTGATACCCATCCCTTACGAACCAACGGCCCTTGTACTCCGCGACCTGAAGAAAAGGCGCGCCGTAGCTCACGGCGAAACCGAAGAATTTCATCGTCTGCCCGGGTACCCCAGGTGCTGGTGCGACGGTCAGATCCTGGAGGATATGCTGGGAAACCCTTAGATTCGGGCTGGGAGAGCTGAGTGTAATCGATCTACCCGACGGGTGCAGCATCCCGCCCACCTCCAGGATACTTGAATCGGGAAGGCAAAGAGAAAAAAGCGGACCCCAGTGGTCCTGGGACACCCCGGCTACGCGCTCAGCGATCTGCTCGAGCACGACCAGCTTTTGAAAGGTCAGGATGCGGGTCAAATCAACGATCCCGACGTCCCAGTCGAGTCCGTGAAGCGACGCCTGAACATCGGGTCTTCGCTTAAACGCCTCCCCGCGCTCGACCAGTTCCTGCGGCAGAGGCTCAAGCTTGGGCGTCGGCAGCGAATAGGGCGCGCGCTGAGCTAGCCGATCCTTTCGGGCTTCCCAGGTCCCGGTGAGCTCAGTTAGGTCGTCCTCTGGCCTCGGCATACGATCCAGAAGAGAGGCCACAGCCTCATCCTTCTCCATCCAAGGAATCAGCACCCTCGCTTGTCTTTGCATACGAACTCCAAATCACTGTTTCGCCAACTAAACAGCTGCGTGGCACAGGCGGCCAGGCCGTCCGAGGGTACCGTGGGCCGCACCCCGCAGCCCAAATCCAGCAGCAGGACGCCGCGGCTTGGCGCGACAAAGGAGACCCGAGCCTTGCTGGCCAGCCCAACAAGGGAAGCTAGCCCATGCTGGAAAGGGGGTGCGAGCAGTGGGACGGCCGCTCCCGGAAGAGGCAGATCAGGTTCCCTTGGATCTGCCGCCACAGCGTGGACACAGGGCATGGAGCCGTTGCAAGACCTCCTCTTCCTTATCGTGGCTCAGGCGGCCAGTCCAGATCCCCCTTACCGCCTTCGACTGGTCCAGCAGGAGCAGGGTAGGGGTCCCAGGGAGCATGAGCTGTGAGAAGCTCATTGGCCCTAGGGCGTCGAGCGCAACCCCATGTTCGGCGAGATAAGCCTCCTCGTCCGCCTCCGTCTCAACGCCTTGCGGGTAAATACCGACCATCGCAAAGCCGGACGTGGCGGAGCGCAGGCTTGTCAGCCGTTTGTAAAACGGCATGCTTTCCGAGCAGTAGTGGCACCTGCTCGAGAAAAAGAGCAGGACGGATGGCGCGCCGTCCCTAACAGGGAACGACGACAAACCTGGGAACGGCCTGCCGAGATACTTTGTTGCAAAGGCGGCGCTGGCGGGCCTCCTTGCGGGATGAAGCCGGTCGTACGCTTTGTCGCCAATTATCGCGACCGCCGCAACTATCATCGCTAGGTTCGCGACGCTTTCAAGCCGTGGCATCGTATACCTCGGGAACGAGCCTACTACGTCGACGTGGAACGGTCAAGTGAAAAGTGGCATTTTGTCAAGGCAGATCAAAATGCTCGCCCCCCCCAGCGAAGTACAATATCTAAAGTACGACTAAGTACGAATATCTAGGGTCGGCCATGGGCTAGCTGACAGGGTGCTGCTTTAAGGGCTGGCAACTCAGAGAGAAGGGAAGTTGGAATTTAGACGGATCGATGGTCATTAAGTGCCCGAGGGAGCGGCGATCAGGAACGGTACGGGACTTATGGGTCTTATATATCCTCTCCAAGTAAACGGCGTTTTGGGATGAATCGGCTATCTCGGGGAGAATTTGCCCATCATAACTTTCTGCTTGACAGACCATGAAGCCCGGCACATGATCACTTATATGTTCAAGTTCTTAGTACGTGCGGCGTTACCGGCAGGCATTGCGGTCGCGACACTGGCCCCGACCCATGTACTGCATGCGATACAACCGGCCTGCATCCAAACCGTCGCCAACGGGGGTGGCCCGCTCGGCGGCGGCTGGTACTGCTCGTGGGAGGTGGCCGACCTGGATTGCTGCATCGGCGGTCAGTGCTGCTGGACAATCATGAGCACCGGCTGGTGCTGTAATTCGAGCCCGGATAGTTGCGTGACGTGGCAGAACCAGGAGACGGGCTGCATGTTCGGCTGATTCGCCCTTTGGGGAAGAAGGACGCGATTTGGGGTGCCGCCCCGCTGACCCGACGGTCGGCGTCGGGCCTTGCCGACCTGTGGCGGGCTGATCCGGCGAGTCGCGCACGGACATGCTGGTAAGTGCCCTCACAGGAGTCTATTACGCGAGCCGCTAGAGCGGTCCGGCGGAAGCGAAACGGGGCTCAACGGGGGACCGGTTCGCAGGCTGCGGGTGAGTGAGCCCGCGCGGGGGAAGGGAACGCAGAGGTATGACGCCGAAACATAGAGTAGGGGCGTTCGCGTTGGCCGTGCTTGGCCTTTCTCGCGTCAACGTCGCCCTCGGCCAAAGCGCGAGCCAGCCGGCGGCGTTCGAAGTGGCCTCCCTGAAGCCTGCCACGGGCTCGGTTCTCGGCGCGGCGGACTGGGCCTCGATCGGGGTGCAAGAAAGCATGCTGGACATGGTGCGGCCCGGCATTCTTCCGGTCAAGGGTAGAACCCTCTTCCTGCGGGACTGGTCGCTGCGAAGCCTGATCGCCGGGGCCTATCGCGTACGGCCCAGGGAGGTCGTCGGGTCCGACTTGACCTTGGACCTAAGGTTCACCGTCGACGCCAGAATACCAGAGGCCGCGCCCCGCGACAAGGTCAACGAGATGTTGCAGACCCTACTAGCCGAGAGATTCGCCCTGCGGGTCCATAGGGAGACACGGGACGCGTCGGGCTACGCCCTGACGGTCGCCAAGGACGGGCCCAAGCTTAGGCCCAGCAACTCGGGCCAAGGTACGGACCCAGCGGCGGACATCGGCGAAAGGATGCAACGCAAGATGGACGACCTTAAGTCGGAGTTGGAGCGCACTGGAACACTCACACCAGGTTCCAGCACCCAGATCCGCGGCGCCACGATAAGCAACTTGGCGCAATCGGTCGCACACCTCCTTCAGGCGCCAGTCGAGGATCTGACCGGCCTAACGGGACGGTACGACATCGAATTCAGGGTCCCGCCGCCGGAGAGTTCCGACGATACTGCAGAGCACCGGGTGGCTGCGGTGCTGGCTAAGCTGGGCCTCAAGCTGGGCCGGCGCAAAGTCCCGGTCAGCTTTATCGTTGTGGACGCCGTGGCCGCTATCCCTACGGCCAATTGAGGCGGCTGCCGCGGAAGGCTGCGGGAGAGCGTGAGCTTGTGTCGGCCGGGCGCGTGGCGAGGCACCTGCCGCGAGCGGTGTGTAAACGTGGGGCGTGCGGACTGAAAGTCCGGGGTCCCCTTTTGGAGAGGGCTGAAGCCCTGCCCCACCGTCCGCCAGTTCTCAAGGCGGTCCCCTTCTCGTCCATTCGGACGGGGAGGGGAGCGCTTTTTGTGTTGTTTTTGACACGGCATCTCCCGCCTGCCAAAAGATAAGCTCCAAAGGACTATGCAGGGATGGCCCGTTTTAGCGTGTAACGGGCATACCTTTTCAGCCCGCCCGTATACAATAGACGAAGGAACTTTAATAAAGGAACTTTTTGTCTCCCGGGAAGACGCGTTGCGCCGCGCGACCTGGGAAAACATCCAAAATTTAACGGGTGGCATACATGGAAGAGCATATCCCTCCGCCGAAGCAGCCAATTTCAGGGGTCGAGTCCCAGACGAAGGAACCGAAACCGCATGGTTCGGGATGGCGGTGGTTTTGGCTGCTGGTGCTGGTGCTGGCATGTGCCGGAGGCTGGTATCTATGGCAAAAGGGCGGTTTAACGCCGGCCGCCGCCGGCAGCACGCCGCCGAAAGCCGGCAAGAAAGGTAATTCGGGCGCGGTTCCGGTGGTGGCCGTCAAGGCGTACAGGGGCAACATCGGGGTCTTCATCAACGGCCTCGGAAATATCACTCCGATCTACACCGATATGGTGAAGAGCCGGGTGGACGGGGAGTTGATGAGTGTCCACTTCAAAGAAGGCGACGTGGTGCATAAGGGCGACCTGCTGATCGAAATCGATCCGCGCCCGTATCAGGTCGCGTTGGAGCAGGCCGAAGGACAAAAGGTAAGGGATGAGGCCATACTGGAAAACGCCCGCGTCGATCTTGACCGCTACGCAAACCTGCTGAAGCAGAATGCGGTGAACGAACAGCAATGGGCCACTCAGAAGGCCCTGGTGGATCAGACCGTCGGAATCGTCAAGACCGACCAGGGCGTCATTGATGCCGACAAGTTGAACCTGGTGTATTGCAACATCACGGCGTCCATCACCGGCCGGGTGGGTTTGCGGCTGGTGGATCCGGGAAACATCGTGCACGCCACCGATACCAACCCCATGCTGGTAATCACCCAGATTCAACCCATCAGCGCGATTTTCACGGTGGCGGAGGACGATCTTCCGAGGGTGCTCCGAAAATTAGCGGCGGGAGAGCATCTGCAGGTGGAAGCGTACGACCGCGCCGGTCCGGTTAACGGCGTGAAACTCGGCACCGGGACCTTGGAGACGGTAGACAACCAGATCGATCCCACCACCGGAACGCTTCGGCTGCGCGCCAATTTCGACAACAGCAATAATCTGCTCTTCCCCAACCAGTTCGTCAACCTGCGGCTGCTATTGGAGGAGAAGGGCGGGGTTGTGCTGGTGAACAGCGCGGTGATCCAGCGCTACAACAACATTTTCGTGTGGGTAGTGAAGGAAGACCGCACCGTGACCGCCCGGACAGTCACCCTGGGAGTGACGGAAGGGGACAACACGGAGATTACCAGCGGGTTGGAACCGGGTGACGTGGTGGTCATGACCGGCGTTGACAAGCTGGCGGAAGGCGCCCCGGTTACCGTGGCGATGGCCGACGAAGCGAGCGGCGGCAAATCCGGCGCCGGCAAATCCGGAGGGAAGAAGAAGTGAGTCCGTCCCGGACGTTTATTCTCCGCCCGGTAGCCACCTCTCTCCTGATGATCGGCATCCTGTTGGCCGGGGGTGTCGCCTACAAGCTGTTGCCGGTATCCGCATTGCCCGAGGTAGACTACCCGACTATCCAGGTGCTCACGTTTTACCCCGGAGCCAGCCCGGATGTGATGGCCTCGTCGGTAACCGCGCCTCTCGAACGGCAGTTCGGCCAGGTGCCGGGGTTGCAGCAGATGACCTCCACCAGTTCCGACGGCAGCTCGGTGATCACGCTGCAATTCGTTCTCAGCCTGAGCATCGACGTGGCCGAGCAGGAAGTGCAGCAATCCATCAACGCCGCGGGGACTTTTCTGCCGTCGGACCTGCCGGTCCCGCCCGTCTACGCCAAGACCAACCCCGCCGATACGCCGATTCTGACGCTCGCGCTCACTTCCAAGACCGATCCGCTTTCGAGAGTGGAGGATCTGGCCGATACACGGCTATCGCCTAAGATTTCACAACTGCCCGGCGTCGGTTTGGTCAGCATGAGCGGCGGACAGAAGCCGGCCGTGCGGATACAGGTGAACCCCACCGCGATCGCCTCCTATGGGCTCAACCTGGAGGACGTGCGCAGCGCGATCGTGGCCGCCAACGTGAACCAGGCGAAAGGCAACTTCGACGGGGCGCACCAATCCTACCAGATCGGCGCCAACGATCAGTTGCTCTCCTCGGACGATTACAAGCCCCTGATTGTGGCTTACCGCAACGGCGCCCCGGTGAAGCTGACCCAGGTGGCCGACGTGATCGACGACGTGGAGAACGTCCGGCAGGCCGCCTGGATGAACGACACGCCGGCGGTAATCATGAACATTCAACGGCAGCCCGGCGCCAATATCATCCAGGTGGTCGATCGCATTAAACAGTTGCTGCCGAGACTCACCGACACCCTGCCGAAATCGATCGACGTCAAGATTCTCACGGACCGCACCAATACCATCCGCGCATCGGTGGCCGACGTGCAGTTCGAACTGCTGCTGACCGTTGGACTGGTGGTCATGGTGATCTTCCTGTTCCTGCGCAATCTTTCGGCGACCATCATTCCCAGCGTGGCGGTCCCGCTGTCCCTGGTGGGCACGTTCGGGGTGATGTACATGTTGGGGTACAGCCTCAACAACCTTACCTTGATGGCGCTGACCATCTCCACGGGATTCGTGGTGGACGACGCCATCGTAATGATCGAGAACATCCACCGTTACATCGAAGAGGGCGAACCGGCCATGCGGGCGGCGCTGAAGGGCGCCGAGCAGATCGGTTTCACCATCATTTCGCTGACTATTTCGCTGATCGCGGTGTTGATTCCACTGCTCTTCATGGGCGACATCGTGGGCCGGCTTTTCCGCGAGTTTGCCGTCACGCTGGCGGTGACTATTCTGGTTTCGGCGGTGGTCTCGCTCACGCTGACGCCGATGATGTGTTCCCGGCTGCTGAAGCACACGCCGCACGAGGCCCAGGGCCGCATGTTCCGCGCGTCGGAACGGGCCTTCGAGGCCGTGATCGCGCTCTATGGCAGGATGCTGCGGTTCGTGCTGCGCTGGCGGACCGTCACGCTGCTGGTGGCTCTGGGCACGTTTGCGCTGACGGCCTACCAGTTCTACAAGATCCCCAAAGGCTTTTTCCCCATCCAGGATACGGGCGTCATTCAGGGCGTGTCGGAAGCGGCGCAAACCGCGTCGTTTCCCGAGATGTCCGAGCTCCAGCAAAAGCTCACGAAGTTGATTCTCACCGATCCGGCGGTGGACAATCTCTCTTCCTTCATCGGCATCGACGGAACCAACACCACGCTCAACAGCGGACGCATCCTGATCAATCTCAAGCCGCTCGAGGAACGCGGAATGTCCGCCAGTGACGTGATTCGCCGCCTGCAGCCGCGCCTGGCGGAAGTGGCCGGCATCACCCTGTTCATGCAACCGGTGCAGGATCTGACGGTGGAAGACCGCGTGAGCCGCACGCAGTTCCAATACACCCTGGAAGACCCCAGCGCCGACGAACTGAACACCTGGGCGCCCAAGATGGTGGCCCGGTTGAAGGATCTCCCGGAACTGACCGATGTGGCCACCGATCAGCAGGTACAGGGTTTGCGCGCCCGGCTGGTTTTCGACCGGGACACGGCCTCGCGATTGGGGATTACGCCGGCCACCATCGACCAGACCCTCTACGATGCCTATGGACAGCGGGAAGTATCGACGATCTTCACACAGCTAAATCAGTACCACGTGGTGCTGGAGGTGAAGCCCACCTTTCAGCAAAAGCCCGGCGATTTGAGCACGCTGTACATCCGCACCGGGGCGGGCTCCACTACCGGCAATATGGGCCTGGTGGCGGGCGGTTCGACATCCACGTCGAATGCGGGGCCCGGCAACACCAGTTCCGCCGCCGCCACGGCCGCGAGTGCCGCCTCGACGGCGCTCGCCACCTCCGGGGGTGGGACCATTGCTTCCGCCGCGGTATTTCCCACGGGAGGCCAGGTTCCGCTCAGCGCCTTTACGCATATGGAAACCTCGGCGGTCCCCATCACCGTGAACCACCAGGGGCAGTTTCCGGTGATCACACTCTCCTTCAATCTGGCTCCCAACGTTTCGCTGGGCGATGCCGTGGATGCGGTGAATAAAGTGAAGGATCAAATCGGGATGCCGGCCAGCATCCAGGCTGCGTTTCAGGGCACGGCGCAGGCGTTTCAGTCTTCGCTGTCCAACGAATGGATGCTGATTCTGGCGGCTATCGTTACCGTGTACATCGTGCTGGGCGTTCTCTACGAAAGCTACATCCATCCAGTCACGATTTTGTCCACGCTTCCTTCGGCGAGCGTGGGCGCGCTTCTGGCGCTCAACGTTTGCCGCATCGATTTCAGCGTGATCTCGGTGATTGGCATGGTTCTGCTGATCGGCATCGTGGGGAAGAACGGCATTATGATGATCGATTTCGCGCTGGACGCGGAACGGCACGAGGGCATGCGGCCCATCGACGCTATTTATCAGGCCTGTCTGCTGCGCTTCCGGCCGATCATGATGACCACGATGGCGGCGCTGCTGGGCGCGGTCCCGCTGGCTTTGGGCACCGGCACGGGGTCGGAGTTGCGCCGGCCGCTGGGCATCACCATGATCGGCGGCCTGTTGATCAGCCAGATGCTGACGCTGTTCACCACGCCGGTGATCTATCTGTTCTTCGACCGGCTGGCGCGCGCTTTTTCGGGGCGCAGCGAATCCCATCCCGGCATGGAGCCGGCGCCGGCGGAGTGATGGTATGAGCCGGAGTTTTGGTATGAACAAGACCACTCCCTCACGGTCGTGGCTCAGTAAGACGCGGCGGTTACCGAGCCGCACGCGTAAGCAAGCGGTCTACGGTAGGTGCTTATGAATATTTCCGCCCCGTTCGTTCACCGGCCGGTCGCCACCACGCTCCTAACCGTCGCCATCGCTCTGGCCGGCGCGGTGGCATTCCGCATTCTGCCGGTGTCTCCGCTGCCGCAAGTGGACTTTCCGACCATTTCGGTGAGCGCCGGCCTGCCGGGCGCCAGTCCGGAGACCATGGCTTCGTCGGTGGCCACCCCGCTCGAGCGCCAGTTCGGGCGCATCGCCGCGGTCACCGAGATGACCTCTTCGAGCACCTTGGGATCGTGCAGCATCACCCTGCAATTCGATCTGAATCGCAATATCGACGCCGCCGCGCGCGACGTACAGGCGGCCATTGCCGCGGCGCGCGGGTACCTGCCGACCAATCTGCCGAGCAATCCCACGTACCGCAAAGTGAATCCCGCCGATTCCCCGATCTTCATGATCGCCCTCACCTCCGACACGTTGAGCAAGGGCCAGATGTACGACTCCGCGTCCACCATCATGGCGCAGAAACTGGCGCAGGAGCAGGGCGTGGGGCAGGTGATTGTGGGGGGAAGCGCGCTACCCGGCGTGCGGGTGGAGTTGAACCCCACGGCGCTGAACAAATACGGCATCGGGCTGGAACAGGTTCGCGGCGCGCTGGCCTCGGCCAACGCCAATACCCCGAAAGGACATTTCTCCGACGGGCACCAGATGTACGAAGTGGGCGCCAACGACCAGCTTTTTGAGGCCGCCGACTATAAGCCGCTGCTCATCACTTATCACAATGGCAACAGTGTGCGCGTCTCCGATGTGGGCGATGTGGTGGATTCCGTGGAGGATCTGCGCAACGCCGGGTACGCCAACGGCAAGCCCTCCGTGCTGGTCATCATTTTCCGTCAGCCGGGCGCCAATATCATCGACACGGTGGACCGCATCCGCGCCGTGATGCCGCTGATTCACGCCGCCATTCCGGCAGCCATCGATATGCGCGTGGCCATGGACCAGACGCAGACCATCCGCGCTTCGGTTCACGATGTGGAGCGCACGCTGTTGATCTCGGTGGGGCTGGTGGTTCTGGTGGTCTTCGTATTTTTGAAAAACCTGCGCAGCACTTTCATTCCCAGCATCGCCGTGCCGGTATCGTTGTTGGGAACGTTCGGCGTGATGTACCTGTTCGGTTACAGCCTGGACAACCTTTCGCTGATGGCGCTGACTATTTCCACCGGCTTCGTGGTGGATGACGCCATTGTGGTGATCGAGAACATCACGCGCTACCTGGAGCAGGGGCTCAATCCGGTTGCCGCGGCCTTGAAGGGAGCCCAGGAAATCGGTTCGACCGTGGTCACCATGAGCGTTTCGCTGATAGCAGTGTTCATCCCTCTGCTGTTGATGGGCGGGATTGTCGGGCGCCTGCTGCGCGAATTCGCGGTAACGCTTTCGGTGGCTATCGGCGTCTCCATGGTGGTTTCGCTCACCGCCACGCCCATGATGTGCGCCCACCTGCTGAGGGAACATGAATCCCACGGGTGGGTCTACAACACAGTGGAGGACGCTTTCAACTGGGTGGTCCGCGCGTATGGCAAGATGCTCTCTTTCGTGCTGCGCCATTCGTTCGTGACCCTGCTGGTACTGCTGACCACCATCGGCCTGAACGTATACCTGTTTATTCGGGTGCCCAAGGGGTTCTTTCCGCAGCAGGACACCGGCCGTATGAACGGGCAGATTATCGGCGATCAGGACACTTCGTTCCAGTCCATGGACAAGACGCTGCTGCAGATGGTGAACATCGTCGTGGCGGACCCGGCGGTGGACACGGTCAACGGCTTTACGGGCGGCGGAGGTGGCGGCGGCGCCTCCACCTTGAATCAGGGCCGCATGTTCATCTCTCTGAAACCGCTGGCGGAACGCAAGATCACCGTGGATTACATCATGCAGCGCCTGCGCCCGAAGCTGGCCAGGATCCCCGGTGCGACTCTCTACCTGCAGGCTTCGCAAGACGTGCGCGTGGGCGGACGCAACAGCGCCGCGCTCTACCAATTCACCATGCGGGCCGACAACATCCAGGACCTGATCGGCTACGCGCCGAAAATGTTCGACCAGTTGAAGCGTATCCCCATCATCGTCGACGTCAACAGCGACCAGCAGAACCGCGGCCTGCAATCCATGGTGGTCTACGACCGTGAGACCGCATCGCGCTTCGGGATCTCTTCGCAGTTGCTCGACAACACTCTTTACGACGCCTACGGCCAGCGCCAGGTGGCGACCATGTACAAATCGCTGAACCAGTATCACGTGGTGATGGAAGTGGCGCCCAAGTACTGGCAGAACCCGCTGGGATTGCGCGACGTGTATGTCCATTCCCCCACCGGACAACTGGTTCCCTTGAATGCCATAGCCCACTACGGTCCGGCGGTCGCGCCGCTCTCGGTGAATCACCAGGGCCTGTTCCCCTGCGTCACCATCTCGTTCAACCTGCAGCCCGGCGTGGCGCTGGGCGACGCCGAGCTCGCGATTAACGAGGCCGCCCGCAAAATCGGGCTCCCGAACACCATCCAGACCGGTTACAGCGGCACGGCAGCGGCATTTACGGACTCGCTCTCGAGCGAGCCCGTTCTCATCGCGGCTGCGCTGACGGCGGTCTACCTGATGCTCGGCATCCTGTACGAAAGCTACATCCATCCGGTGACGATTCTATCCACCCTTCCGTCGGCCGGTGTGGGCGCGTTGCTGGCGCTGATTCTCACCAAGACCGACCTCAGCATCATCTCCATGATCGGCATCATTCTGCTGATCGGCCTGGTGAAAAAGAACGGCATCCTGATTGTCGATTTCGCCATTGCGGCGGAGCGCATCGAGCACAAGAACCCGCGCGACGCCATCTTCGAAGCCAGCCTGTTGCGCTTCCGCCCGATTCTGATGACCACTTTCGCCGCCATGCTGGGCGCGTTGCCGCTGGCGTTGGGGACCGGCACGGGGTCGGAGCTGCGCCGTCCTCTGGGCATCACGATTATCGGCGGGCTGCTGATGAGCCAGGCGCTCACTTTGTTCACGACTCCGGTGGTCTACCTGTACTTCGACCGCTTCCAGCACTGGTGGGAAAGAATACGCGGCGTTCACCCCACCGAGCCGCTCGAGCCCATCGGATCCGAAGGATAAACATGCTCCCGCTCTTTTCGAAAAACGTTCGTGCATCTTTGGGGCTCGCCGCCGCCACTCTCGCGTCGATCGGTTTCGGTTGCATGAAGGGCCCCAACTATCAGCGGCCCGTGGCCGCGGTTCCGCAGAGCTATAAGGAAGCGCCGCCCGCGGGCTGGAAAGAGGCGCAGCCCAACGATGGCGTCCTGCGCGGCAAGTGGTGGGAAATATTTGGCGACCCGGCGCTCAACGCCCTGGAGGAGCAGGTAAATATCTCCAACCAAAACGTACTGCAGGCCGAAGCCCAGTTTCGCGAGGCCGCCGCGGCGGTGCGAATCGCGCGCTCCGCACTGTTTCCGACGGTCACCGGTACCCCCTCGGCGACCGGAGAGCAGACCTCGTCGCGGCTTTCGAGCTCGGGGAACCGCAGCATTACGACGGGCGTCTACAACATCCCGGTGAATGCTTCCTATACCGCGGACGTGTGGGGAGCGATTCATCGTTCGGTCACGGCCAGTGCCAATACGGCGCAATCGCTGGCGGCGGCGCTGGAAAACGCCCGCTTGCTCTATCAGTCCGAGCTCGCGGAGGACTATTTCACGCTGCAGGGCCTCGACGGCGATCACGACTTGCTGCAGCAAACGGTGCAATCGTACCAGGAGTATCTGACGCTGACCCGCGCCCGGTTCACCGGCGGCGTGGCTTCCGACGCCGACGTGTCGGAAGCCGAAACCCAGCTCTATACCACGCAGGCGCAATTGGTCGATGTGGACGTGCAACGCACTCAAGCGGAGCACGCCATCGCGGTGTTGATCGGTAAGGCCCCCAAGGAATTGGAAATTCCGCGCGCGGCCATCCAAGTCGAACCGCCGGTGATTCCACTGGGCATGCCTTCCACTCTTCTGGAGCGCCGTCCCGATATCGCCGACGCGGAACGCCAGGCCGCCGCTGCCAACGAACAGATCGGAATTGCCAAGGCCGCATTCTTTCCGACCCTGACCATGGCGGCGACCGCAGGGGTCGAGTCGAGCAACGTCTTGAACTTGATCACCTGGCCGGCCCGCTTCTGGACGATCGGACCGCAACTGGCGCAGATCCTGTTCGACGCCGGCAAACGCACCGCCCAGGTGGCCCAGGCCCAGGCCGGTTACGACGCCACCGCGGCGGCATATCGCCAATCCATCCTGACCGCGTTCCAGCAGGTGGAAGATAATTTGAGCGCCCTGCGCGTCCTGGAACAGGAAGCCGCGGTTACGGACCAGGCGGTGAACTCGGCCAAGCGTTCGGTAGACGTGACCACGGCGCAGTACAAAGGCGGGACCGTCAACTATCTATCGGTGATTCAGGTGCAGACCATCGCGCTGGCCGACGAGAAATTGGCCGTCGATCTGAAGACCCGCCGCATGACCGCCAGCGTGTTGCTGATCCAGGCCCTGGGCGGCGGCTGGGATTCCACGAAACTTCCCACCGCCCAGGATGTGGGCGAGAAGTAGCGAGCCTAGCCCGCATTTCTCATCGGCTTTCTGCCGCGGGACCCAGGGTACCCCGATTAGGCCGCGTCTACATCGTTGCGCTTGGTCACCGTGCTCGACGTACTGTCCATGTACGCGCCTTGCATCCAGGGCCTTCTCACTCGCCTCGCGACGAAACCCGATGACGAATGCGGGCTAGCGGCCATCGCCGTGGTGGTTGGCGGCGAGCGACGCCTTGGCTTGAGAGCTGAGATGCACGGTGTCGGGTGCCTGCTCCTGCGGCTTCTGCGGCGCCGGTTTATGAGAGGTGTTTGACACCTCGGCATGCGGGGTGTGCGAACTCGTCGGTTGAATCGTCATTGGACGATCCTCCTTCACGTGACTTATCGGACCGAATTGGGATTTCTTGTAATCGCTCAGTGCCCGTATCTTTTTTCGCCCGCCTCAATCCGCACCGCCAGGCGATTCTCAGGAGGCGGCAGCGGGCACGTGGCGTACGGCGTGAAGGCACAGGGCGGATTGTAAGCCTTATTGAAGTCCAGAATCACGTGCCCGTCTTTGGGCATGGCGGAGTAGAAGAAGCGGCCGGCGGGGTAGGTCTCCTTGCCCGTGGTTTCGTCGCGGAAGATGTAGAAAAGCTCCTTCGCGCCGGGCTCTTCGAGGATCGGATGCAGCGTGAGCTCGCGCCCGTGCAGTTGGAAGACGGCATACCCGGGGCATTCGCTCGGTTCCGTCTGGCCGAGGACGTTGAGGATGGGAATCCGGCGGGGTTCGGCCACCCACCGGGCGGTAACCCGGTAGGATTCGTCGGCCGGGAAAGATTCGATCCCTTTGAACTCGCGGCGCGCCTGGCTCTCGGGATCTTTTACGCGGATGCCGTACTTGTCGCCGCGTTTGATGGCTAACAGGCGGAGGCGGCCCACCTTTACGATGTCGTCGGAATCGGGCTTCACTTCGCGCGTGCCGCCGTCTACCGTGACGGTCACGTTGCCCTGCTGCAAGTGGAACACACCGGCGTGCGCGGAGCCATCGGGGAGCACGATTTCGCTGCCCGGGTCCGTGCCGAACGGGTTCGAGCCTTGGTGCAGCCAGAAGAGGCCGGCGAGCGATAGCCAGCCGTCCTCGGCTTTCAGCCTGGCCTCGCGGTCGGCGTGCCAGGCCGCAATTTCAGCCTGGTAAGTAGAGGCGGCGAACATCGCGGCTGCCGCCATCGAAGCGAAGAAAATTCGCGTCATCATGGGTTATCTCCCGATTCCGGTTCCGATGCGGGGATCGATTGGTCGAGCAGTGCCTGGTCGAGCAGTGCCTGGTCGAGCATGGCCGCGAACTCGCCGGACTTGCGGTCCACGCGCTCTTTCAGGCTGGAGAGATCGCGCTCGAGCAGGCGGAGTTTATCGGCCAGGTGCAGGCAGGCGAGAACCGCGATGTGCGTGGAATCGGCGTTGGGAGCGCGCGATGCGATGGACAGCATCAACTCGTTCACGCTGTTCGCCAGGGCTTCCACCTCGCGCGGATCGTCGGCCGTCCGCAGCACATAGGGACGGCTCAGAATGGTTACGCGAACGGGCTGTTTTTCGCTTTCCATCCGGGAATCTCCCGAAGAGCAGGCGCGGCTAACTGCCGCTGATCTGATCGATCTGCCCCAGCAGTTTTTCGATGCGGGCGCGAACCTGTTTGCGCTCGGCTTGCAGCGTCTTCACTTCCTGCGCCAGGGTTTCCGCCTGGGCTCTGGCTTCGGCCGCCGCTTCCACGGCCGCTTGCTTCTCCTGGCGCAACTGCGTCACCCATTGGACCGCCCGCTGGATCCGCTCTTCGAGACTGCTGAGGGAATCGACTTCGAATTCGAGGGGGCTCATGGTCCGATTTTACGCCTTTGCCAGGGCCGCTTTGGCAGTGGCTACCAGTTGCTGGAACGCGGCGTCGTCTTTGAGGGCGATGTCCGCCAGAACCTTGCGGTTCAGATCCATGTTGGCGGCCTTCAGGCCGTGCAGGAACTGGCTGTAGGACAGGCCGGCGGCGCGGCAGGAGGCGTTGATGCGCACGATCCACAGCGAGCGGAAGTCGCGCTTTTTGTTTTTGCGGCCGACGTAGGCGAATTTCAGCCCGCGTTCCACGGCCTCTTGCGCGGCACGGTTGAGCTTGCTCTTGGTGAGAAAATAGCCGGATGCCAGACTCAGCGTTTTCTTGCGAGTGGCGCGGCGGTGGGGTCCTCTTTTAACTCTAGGCACGTTTCATCTCCTTTTCATGGTGGCTTGGATTGGCGGTCCGGGCACGTGCGGCGAGCACCGTCCGCGCAATGGCGCTCACCCTTTTAGTAGGGGAGCATGCGCTTCAGCACCGGCTGGTCGGCCTTGTCGGCGACCACGGACTGATGCAATTTCTTCTTGCGTTTGTGCGGCTTCGAGGTCAGGATATGGCGTCCAAAGGCATGACTGCGAACGACTTTGCCCGTGCCAGTTTTCTTGAACCGCTTAGACGCACCTTTGTGGGTCTTGAGCTTCGGCATGATTGTTACCTGGATCTTTCGAGGAAAGACTCTAGGATTATAACACGGGTCGGCGGCCGCTTTCCCGGTCAGCGGCTTGAGTGGCTTGAGCGCATATGCGCAGAACAAATCTCAATAGTCGGGCACGACCAGATTCAGCCCGCCGATCGTCTGGAAATGCTTTCGGTTCTTCGACACGAGCACGAAGCCGTCCTCGATCGACGTCGCGGCAATCAGGGCATCGAAGGTTCGCAGGCCACCTGATTTCGTATAGCGCCTGAGCAGGTCGTACGCCAGGCTGGTAATCTGCGCGCCGAGTACCCTGTGAAACGGGATAATTCTTAATCAGGCTGTCGATACCCTCGGCGTCGCGCTGGTTCCTGGCGCCGACGATGAGTTCATGCGCGGTGACGATCGAGATGGCGATGTCGTCGAGGGAATCGACAAAAGTTGCCGCAGCGGCGTTCCCGCGTGACACATCAATGATGACGCCGGTATCGATTAGATACTGAGCATGGCGCGGATCGTGCTACTCGCGCGGATTGTCACGCAGATTGTCTACGTAGCTTACGCCGTCAACGATATCGTCGCGATCGGCCCACAGGCCGTAGAAGGGAAGTTCTTTGATGGAGCGCGGCTTGCCGCCAATCTCGCTGTTGGCCGGCACGTGCACCTCGACCACTGTGCCATCGCTGATCTTTACATCCTCCAGCGGCCGAAAGACTCCATTCTCGAATTTCGCGGGAATTGTCATAGCGTCCGGTCTGCCTGGAACTTCTGCACCAAGCTTGACGATCCTTGCTCCCATCGTAACATCCAAAGGCCGGGCGGGCATCGATAGACGGCATTCTTCACCGCTGAGACGCAGGACGTGAGAAAAAATCCGGCCGTTCGCAGGAAGCAGCGGCCATCGGGACCAGTGGAGAGTCTCCGCAGAGCATCGAACTGGCGTGGCCTTTTTGGCGGGGGAAGAAACAGAGTCTTGACGGAGCGTGCGTGGGCCGGAACGCGCAGAAAGCGAAGCCCTTCATTTCCTACAAATCGAGGATTTTGTTTCTTAGGAGCCGCCTGCTGGCTGCTCCCCGCATCACCTTGGCGGCCATGGAAGCCATCGCCGATCTGGACCGGATCTACGGCAGAATGCTCGTCTCCAACGGCTATTCCGGGTCGGCCCGGCTTCTTTTTCAGAAAAATGTCACCCGCTGGAAGACTTGGAAACCGCAGACACCCGAGGCCCAGCGCCGCCTTCAGGAGGCCAGTGCCGACATTGCCGAGTGCGACCAGCACACGGGCGGGTAGGCTACGCGCGGACGAAATTTGGTGGGCCCTGTAGGATTTGAACCTACGACCAACGGATTATGAGTCCGCTGCTCTAACCGCTGAGCTAAGGGCCCGCTCGGTTAATTTCAACTGCTTGGGAGGATTCTCGCAATGGGGGCTTTTTCGATGTAGCGACTTTTGCAGGGAAGCTGGGGCCGCCCGCCGCCGCCTTCTCTTCGGCCTCGGCCTGCTGGAACTTCTGCGCGTTCAGGTCCTCCAGCCGTTCGAAAGCCCGTTCCATGCCCTCGGGAGTCAGATGCACGTAGCGTTGCGACACAGTGACGCTGCTGTGCCCTGCGATCCGCATGATGGTGAAGGCCTCCGCGCCGGCTTTCCCGAGACGAGTCAACATGGTGTGCCTTACTGAATGTATCACGAAGTCTTGGGGTAGCTTCAGATCGGTGCGCACCGTGTCGTGCTGGTGATCGAGCGATGTCCCGAGTATCGGCGCGTCTGGCGAATCGCCGGGAAACACCCATGCGGATTTGGCCGCGGCTTTCCGGGCCTTCAGCATTTCCGAGGCGCGCGCCGTCAGGCTGAGATTCCCCTTCCCGTTCTTCGATTTTGCATGGCGGATTGCGATATAGCCGAACTTCGCGCGCACAGCCGGCTATAGGTGCATATCCGACCATGGAAGGTTTACCGCCTCACCCGGCCGGATTCCAGATTCAAGAATCAGTAGCGCCACTTCCTTCAACGGTTGTGGCGTGGCCTCAAGGTACTTCGGCTGTAGGCCATGGCTGAGTACGAGTTCCCGATTGCGTTCACCGCGGAGTAACCGAATGCGCGGTAGGCGGTCTAAGACCTTCCATTCCGCCGTACTATAAATAATCAAACCAGACAGGACACTAGTACTACTGGGTCATAAAATATCGAATGGATTCGCCCTCTCCCCACCGGCGTATTCTGAGGAGGTATGACTCCACAGCCTGACAAGGAGCAAGCCGCGAGGGAGATTTATTTACTTCTCCGTTT